>Ga0209475_10000055_pt1 | contig 424959 bp, 390 predicted proteins | sample tdDd471_FD_187128 | JGI IMG/M metagenome (GOLD analysis project Ga0209475, IMG submission 187128) | Marine sediment microbial communities from the Atlantic coast under amendment with organic carbon and nitrate - tdDd47.1 (SPAdes)... | ecosystem: Environmental > Aquatic > Marine > Coastal >... | reverse complement strand
CTCTTTACTCCAATATCTATACTTTCTTCTTTTATTCATAACTCTCACTCCTTTCTTTAAGTATACAAAAGATGTTAATAAACACATGTATCACTTCGTGTCTACTAACATCCTATCAATTCACGAGCCGTATCACAAATGACCTAAAAGAATACGGAATATCGCATATTTGGTACTTTCCTAACAAGAAAGTGCCTTTTTTTATACAATATGTTAAAATAATATAAGTTAGGAGATGATGTAGAATGGAATGGATTTTTAGAGGAATAGGATTATTAGCAATCTTATTTGTTGTTAAAATAACACTTAATCACAAGCAAAAAGCAAAAACTGAAGATGAGTCTATAATTAAATTACCATATAGACTAAAGGAAATGGGTATTGCATTAACTACAATGAGTTCTATAGGTGTTCTATTTATATCGTTTTTGATGAACGAAAGTGATGATAAAACGATTACTCTAGCGACTTTCACAATATTTATTTTCATTTCTCTAATGTTCATCATTGTCGATAGTCGATTTAAGAATGTTATTTTTGATGATCACGTTGTGATCCATAAACTATTTAAAAGAAGGACTATCTATTATTCAGAAGTATCATACACTTTAGATGGTCATAATCTAGTTATTTTGTCTTCTAAGTTGCATAAAAGGTTTTACATAAACTATAGTTACAAAAATACAGATTTATTAATGAAAAGTATCGAAAACTATAATAAAAAAAATAAGATAAGCAATATGTATTCATACGATATAGTTAGAGGCAATTTCTATACGAGAAACTTTGGAATAACCTTCACCCTAATTTCTATATTTGTTGCATTCATTGTAATAATATTAGTTTGGGACCCTTCATCAAACGAAATTTTATTTGCACATGTATTTGGTATTCTATTTGGTTTATTACCACTATTTGTTGGCGTGTTCTTTCTGTTGTTATACTTTAACTTCTCAATTAATATTGAATCTGATAAATTAATTCGAAGAAGCATATTTAGAATTACGAAAGAATATAATTTTAGCGACTTAAAGATAATAAAGACAACAAACGGACTAAAAATTTATTCTAATGGTAAATTCTTGTTGTATTTAAATACCTGGTTTTTTGATAATACTTATAGTTTAGAGACGAAATTGAAGAAAAAGTAATGATAGACTGTGAAATATGCAATCTGCATTTATCATTTTTCTTATCTATTCTACTAACAAGTAATTACTTAGAGATAAGTAGAACTCAATTGGCTCAAAGCGGAAGCGAAATTAATTATGAACCTAAACTTGTGAATCGGACACGACTAAGTAATTAGATATATCCGATAAAGGTAGGGAAACAGAAACTCATTGGCTAAACCAAAAGTGAAAACAATATAGAGAAAAGATTAAGAAACAAATACATTACATATACTATCTACTATATGGGGGATATAGGGGGCATATGGATATAAGATACATACCCTATATGAAATGGGAAATAAAGAATACATAAATGATATATTATGAATCTATAACATTGAATTGTTATAGGTTCTTTTATTTGATATAATTAAATGAATAAAGCCTTTCTTAGGCTTTTTTTATTAGTATATTAAGACACATGTCAAGTATGGTATAATTGAAATAGTAAATGTAAGGGGAGAATACAGTCCTCTTTGAGGATTTTTTTATTTCATTATTTAAGTTGAAAGGATGGTTATATGAAAAAAATACTTATTGGATTAGTACTTGTGTTTTTATTATCAGGATGTGATTTATTGAAGAAAGACAATGTTTCAGGATTTATTTTTGATGAACGTGATAACTCAGTAATTGTTGGGTATGATGTATCTTACGGACTTGATATAGTTATCCCTGAAAGTAATGGAGATATTCAAATTATGGGAATTGCGGATAATGCATTTAAGGATTTAGGAATAGAAAGTGTTACATTTTCTCATTCATTAAGTTACATAGGAGATTATGCTTTTTCTGGAAATGAACTTGAAACTATTACATTCGAAACAACTGTTAAACTGGGTAGTTCGTGCTTTGCTAACAATAAGATTGATGAGCTAAACATAAAGGATGTTTATGATACTGGGTTCTTACCTTTTGAAGGTAATCCGTTATCAGTAGTTAATTTTAGTGGTGATAATATTTTTGAAACATATTTATCGCTTGGGTTTCCAATAGAAGAAACAGGTATTGAGCTCATTGAAGTAGATGGGTTCATATTTGCAAAGGAGTATGGGATGATTGTTGGGTATGATGAATCAAACGGATTAGATGTTGTTATACCAAATACTTTAAGTGTTTCTAATGATTCTGAAATTAGTGTTACAGAAATTGGAAACTATGCATTCTATAATAAAGGAATCACTAGTGTTACTTTTCCTGATATTCTATTTTCTATTCGAGGTCATGCATTTGCAGATAACAATTTGACTGAAATTGACCTTGATTTTAGTGGAAGTGAAGGTTCAGTGTGGCTTGGTATTGGTTCATTTATGAACAATCAGTTATCCAGCATCTCAGTGGATAAACCATTTATTATAAGTAAAGACCTATTTAAAGGTAATAATATGGAGTATATAGAAGTTGATGGGTCAAAGGAATACTATTTAGGTGTTTATCAATTATTAGGACTAGAACCAACAGAAACTCTTGATCAGTGGTTTAATATGAATGTTATTAGTGGAATAAATAATGACCCACCGATTCGAATTAAACCTATTTTAGAAGTTAATAATGAGACCTATATATTAGATTTTGAAATCGATATGCATAGCACTAACACATCACAAGCGATTGATGTATACAAGTTGGTTGGAAATACATATGTGATACAACATAATCTAGTTATTGAGGAGTCATCAATTGGGTACACAGATTCAATTGTTTTAGATGATGGAACAATTTATGTTCTTGGATATATTGTTCCCAACGAAGCAGATAGTAATACATATTTACCTGGTGTTATGATTGAGTTTAACAGTGACTTTACAGAGTATGAATTACATTATCTAAATAATACTGGAATGAGAATACCAAGAAGTGTTGAAGTGAATGATAATGGTGACATAGGAATAATTGGTGAAGGTGGATCATATATGGATTCAATGTTTTACATGTATAATTCTGATTTTGAGGAAGTAACATCTTATCTATGTGATGATGATATACGTTGCAGATATACAAAGATAGTTTCTAATGGAGATAATTTTATAGTTGCCGGAATGTTAGGTGATGACTATGGTTGTGGTAACTCAACTTGTTATGACATAATAATTCATGAGTTTGATTCAACTGGTAAGATTCATGAATCTGAATTTGAATCGGAAGGGGCAGAAGAGGTTTTATCTCTTGTAACAAATGGAGATAACTCCTACTCAATAGTTTATAGAGTAGGTATTAAATCCCTTGTATTTAAGAATTTTGATGAGAATCATAATTTACTTAATGAGAAAGAGATAGATTTTTATCATGAAACTGGAGTTTGTACAGGTGTTGCGTTTGTTGATAATGAGTATATATTTGCAATTAGAACATATTCAAATAATACTGATTATTATGCGTTTATAAGAGTAAATAGTAGTTTTGAAGTCATAGATTATGCTTTTGATAATACAATGATTGATATTTTCATACTGCAAAGAGAAGATATTGTATTTCTTGTTTCTGAATATCCAGAACTGCAAATGTTTAAACTTGAAGATTAGTATAATGTAGGTTATAAGTATAGTTCGAAATATTTACTGTATAAAATAAAAACAACTACCTATTGAAGGTAGTTGTTTTTTTTATATCAACATATTTTTAAATTGTATCTCATCAACAACATTTAAACCGAGTTCTTTGGCTTTGTTTACAGCGGCTTTCATTGTGGTGTCATAGACTTGAGATGGATGGTGGCAATCTGAGTTAACGATGACTGGTAGTTGATAATGCTTTACGACTTCAAAAAAGTCAAAACGAGGATATTGATAGATTTTGCCATAAATTGTGTTTATTTTATCTCGTCTAAACCCATTTGCGTTAAACTCTATGTATGTATTAGTCTCTTTGGCTATTTTACAGATTTCATGAGCAACATACTCACTATGTTCATCCCAAGTTTGATAATTGATTAGATATAAATCAGGATGTGCCAATATTGAAATTGGTAGTTCTTTGAGAGCTCTTTTTATTGTCTCAAGATACTTAAAAAGGTGTTCTTTTTTTGTGAAATCGTATGTAGAGAATAGGTCATCTTTATTGTCAGTCATACTCACAAAATGTTGCCCTAATATAAAATAATCAACTTTGTTTTTAAGATTATTGTAATATTCAGAACTATCATGTAAATATTCAATCTCTAAACCACTAAATACTTGGATATGGTCTTTGTACTTTAGTTTTGCGTTGGCAATATCATCTAAATATATGTATAGATCACTTGGTGTCATTCTAAATCCCAAATCACCTTTTCTTGATGAAGGTGAATGATCACTAAACCCAAGTATTTTAACTCCTTCTTTAACAGCGTTACTGATATACATTTCAGCTGTTCCAAAAGCATGTCCGCATATTCCGTGATGCGTATGATAATTAGTTTTCATATGTAGCCTCTCGTCTGTCTGTTTATTTTCATATGCATTATACTTGGTGTTTATTTATTTTACAAGAGAAAACAGGTTTCATCTTTTACGTTTATCAATACTATAAATATTGTATGAAAATAGCCTTTTATCGGGGAAAAAGGTAGACAATAATAGATTTCCTTGATATAATTTGTGACTGATGAAAGGTTGATGTTTATGCAGAGTGATGTACGTTTATTTTTTAATAATATGGCAGATGTTTGGGATAGTAAAGAGATTAGAGATGAGAAGTGGATAAGTAATTTTATCACAAAATATGTCCCTGTCTCTAAAGGAATGAGGGTTCTAGATATTGGATGTGGAACTGGAATTGTGAGTAATATTCTGTTTGAAATGTCACAAACAAAAGTAGTTGGTTTGGATATATCAGAAAGTATGATTGAGATAGCGAAACAAAAACATCAGTTTTTGGATATTGATTTCTATTCTGAAGATTTCTTTTCAACTTCAAAATCAGGATTTGATATGATTGTATGCTTTAATGCATACCCCCATTTTATTGATGTCGCTAAGTTTAAAGAGCAAGCAGTAAAATGTCTCAATGATTTTGGGTATTTGGTTATATTACACAACCTCTCACGAGAAGAATTATCTGATTGTCATAAAGGGTTATCAGATACTATTTCGAGAGATTTACAAAAGATAAATAATGAAGTAGAACCTTACGAAGATGATTTTGATATTATCGAACTTATCGATAATAATCACATGTTTATGATGCTTCTACAAAAGAAGAAAGGTGATTTATAATGAATAAAACAAAACAATTAACTTTGACAGCTATGTTTTTAGCCTTAGCTTTATTATTGCCAATGGTGACAGGACAAATACCTGAGTTTGGAAAAATGCTTACTCCAATGCATTTTCCTGTAATATTGGGCTCACTATTTGTTGGACCAATATACGGACTAGTAATCGGAATATTAGCACCATTATTAAGACAACTTATATTTGGGATGCCACAATTTCCAATGAGTTTAATGATGGCATTAGAACTTGGAGTTTATGGATTACTTAGTGGTTTATTATTTAAGAGTATAATAAAAGTATATAAAAAAGATATTATTACATTATATATATCTTTATTAATAGCAATGATTATGGGGCGAGTTGTATTTACAGTTGCTGCTCTTATCTTTACAGGAGCAAATAACTTCTTTATTGTATTTACCGGCTTGTTTACAGGGTCTATTCCTGGAATTATCCTGCAACTAATATTAATTCCCATACTCTATCTACGTTTAAAGAAAGTAGCGAGATAGTTCAACGATTTATCTAAGAGAAATGCCTGTTTACTATTTTCTTGTAATTAGAATTTTGTTCCTTTTTTAGTTATTTATTACATTGTTAGAAATTCTTGTTATAATGTATTCTAGAGGGTGATTTTATGAGAAGAAAAGAACTACTAGAAAATATAAAATATGGGGTTTTACATGTGCATGATGAGATATTTCCTGATATCCATGTAGATGAGATTATCCATGAAGAAGATATGTTTATTAATAAAGCACTTGATAAATATCTGCAGTATATAAATTATACTGAAAATCAAGACAAATATAACCTGAAGTATTGTTTTAAAACAACAATAACTGATTTGAATGATTTCTATTCTTATCAAGATAAGAAGTTAGATATTATAAAGGATAATCAGCGATTATGTGAGATTGAACATGACGTTAATATGCATATATATGATGAAGTTATGCTTTGTCAGAAAAAAGTGAATAGGTTATTCTTGATTAATACGTTTACTGTTTATGCACTTGCATTTCTTTTAATTTTCGCAGTAACAGAACTGACACATGTATTACACTTTAATACCTTGCTAGGTACAACTGTATTAGCATTTGTATTAGCCCTAATAAAAGTGTTTATTGATAAGAAGTATTTAGAGATTGTTAGGGTTAGGGTAGGTTGGAAAGCTTATCGACTGGCTATATATCGTTCTTTAGCTTTTTATTTCACATCAGTAATTGTGTTAAATCATTATGATCATCATGATATGAATGAAATAGATAACGATAAACTTAAAGAGTTTCAGCTTAATGTTCAAAATGTAGTTGATATGCTTTTTAAAGATATTATCTTTAGTAAAACAGATGATTAAACTATAAAAAAACCACACAAGATTAACTTGTGTGGTTTTTGTTATAATTAGTATCCGTTTTTTTGTAGGGTTTCTTTGTATTCTTTAGTTTCTGTATAAATTTCATTAGTTAATGGGTTAAGCTTACGTTCTCTAATAGTTTTAATTTCTAGAACTAAAACTGCGATATTAATGATGATAGCTAAAATTGATAAGATATACTTTGGAGCAACGGCATGTGTTGTAACGATATCGAAAAATTTAGTACCATCATAAGAAGGTATAGTTAGTGTGAACATTGCCCATAAAGCCAGAGTTTGTGCTCGGTGTTGTAGCCAAGCTCCTTTTGTACTAAATAATGCAGCGACAGTTGATACTCCTACTAATGCAACTCCCGCATAAAATGCACGATCAGGGATACAGTTATATACATATGCCATATTCCATACACCATACGCAATAATCCATGGCATAATTTGGTCTGGCCATATCATATCTTGCGATTTGTTTTTAGATATTCTGATTCCTACCCAACCAGTTAGAGTTAAAATACTTATAATACCAGCAATACCATTGATGATATTCCATGGTCCACCATTAAGTAGTAATCCGTTTTCTATTACATTGACTTTTGAATAAACTTCAAAATCACGTAATACTGCTTCAAAAATGTTAACACTTAAAATGACTGGTGGAAACATTAAAGCCCATTTGTTTGTTTGTAGTTTTTTGATGTATCGAATTGCCATAAATCCGATAACTCCAGCTAATGCACTATAAGTTTTTACCCATGCAAACCAGTTCCCCTCAGCGTTTGATGTATCACCAATTTTACCCCATACAAATAGAGTTAAAATGATTGGTAAAACAATATAGAAAGCTATTGATACATATTTGTTTCTTCTTGTAACTTCGTTTATTGCTAGTAAACCTACTAATACAGCGATAAATGTAAGTATATTAACTATCGTGTATCCTTCGAAAAAAAACATTAAAACACTCCCTCTTTTTAGTTTTGTCAATATTAATTATACAATATTGGGAGGACCGATAGTATGCTTTGTATTCATTTTGATTAGCAACATTGTCATATATTTTTATCTCTTTTTTTGGGAGAATAATCCATGGAAAAATAAACCCAGTTCACAAATTACGAACTGGGTTTTATAAATCAATTATTGTAAAAGTTAATAGTCTTTATTTGTTAATATCCTCGAGATATGGCATACCACTTTGTGCTCCCATTTGAGTTACTGCATACGAGGCAGCTTTGTTAGCGAAAATAATTGCATCTTTGAGGGATTTACCTTTTGTTAGAGCAACACTCAAAGCACCGTTAAATGTATCACCAGCACCAGTAGTATCTTTGACATCAACCTTAAATGCAGGGACTCTTACATTGTTTTTTCCATCATAGTATCTTACACCTTTACTTCCTTCTGTAATGAGTAATTTATTTGGATAGTCTTTTAAGACGTTATTAATTTCTGTTGAATTAAATACAATCTCACATTCGTGTTCATTTGGAGTAATGTATGTGCATTTCTTTAGAAGACTTTTTTCAAGTTTTATAGCTGGAGCAGGGTTTAATAAAACATTGATTTTATTGTCATAGCAAAAATCAATTATATACTCGATAACGATTAGTGGAATTTCAAGTTGTAATACAACTAGTTTTGCATTGAGAATTATATCCTTATGATTCTTGATGAAATCAATATTCATATCAAAGTTAGATCCAGGAATAACAATAATACTATTTTCACCATCAGAAACAATAATTTGAGCTAATCCTGTTGTTTTATCTGATACTTTTATGTTTTTACAAATGACATTATTTTTTTGTAGATTGTCAATAACGTATTTTCCCATATCGTCATTACCAATACAACCAATCAGTTCAACATTACCATCAAGTCGTGAAGCAGCAACTGCTTGGTTTGCGCCTTTTCCTCCAGGAAATTTTTTGTATGAATCCCCAAATAATGTTTCACCTGGTTTGGGAATTATATTAGTTGAAATCACGTGATCAACATTTAAACTACCGATAATTAGAATATCTGACATCTTAACACCTCTTATTTCACATCTATCTTTTTGATGTGCTTTTTTATTTGAACTTATGAGTTAATGGTATCATATATCTTTTATGATTTTTGGCTTACTAGTGATTATTTCATTTATTAAAAGTGATTAGGCTTCATCAAAAATGTTTTGATGGTGCTCTTTGTGTATTATAAATACATAGGTAGAAGCCAAAAATAATAAGTGATTGTCATTGCATATACGCAACTCTAAATATTAATGGTTGTTGTTATAGGGGAATGTAAGTGTTTTTATTGATTGTTGTCTTATTTATAAGTAATTACAAATAAAAGTCAAATATAGCCAATAATAATAGTGAATATAGGATATAATAAAAATGGTTAAATGAACGGAGTGTTTACTATGAAAAATATTATACTTGATACAGACCTAGGTTGTGACTGTGATGATGCTGGTGCTATAGCAGTCTTACATAATCTCGCAAATAGAGATGAATGTGAGATATTAAGCATTTCTAGCTGTACTTCTAGAAAAGATGCAGCATACGCGATTCAAGTCTTAAATAATTATTACGGAAGAAGTGATTTACCAATCGGTATTTATACTGAAGGAGCAATGTTGAATGGTGATGGGCCATATTACACTAAGGCAATTATTAATCACTATAAATATAAAGATATCAAAATTAATAGTAGTGTTTCTTTGTATCGAAAACTATTAAGTGAAAGTGAAGATAAAAGTATTGAATTTATTGGGATTGGACCATTAAATACATTATCAGAATTAATAAACAGTGAAGCTGATGAATATAGTAGTTTAAATGGCGTTGAGTTAATAAAGAAAAAAGTTAAGTGTTTCTATATAATGATGGGACATTTTCCAATAGGAAATGAAGTGACATATTTAAGTGGACAAGTAATGAATGCTGAATGGAATATTTTACAGGACATAAAATCAGCTCAAAATTTTATGGAGAAGTGTCCAGTGGACATAAGAGTATTCCCATATGATATAGGAAAGGTTAAAACAGGAAATAAACTATTTGAAGAGATAAATGATTCACCAGTAAGATATGCTTACTTGGAACATAATAACGGAGTTCGAGAAAGTTGGGATCCAATTACTGTTTATGTAGCAGTAAGAGGTGTTGAAGATGGATGGTATTTTAGTGAAAAGGGAAAAATCACAATTGGTGATGATGGTGTTTCTAAACATCAAATCTCAAGTGATGGAAAACACTATGTGTTATATCAAAAAGGAGAAGATGAAGCTATCATTAAAAAGATAGATTCATTACTGTATTAATATGAAAAGATTATCTAGAAAGAAAAGAAAACTTGTACAGTTTTATTTATTCATAAGTCCTTGGATAATTGGGTTCCTATTCTTTACAGTAGTTCCGATGCTGACATCTCTTTATTATAGTTTTACAAAAATAACAATTTTAGGATTAGGAAGAAGAAAACCTGAGTTTATAGGTATAGATAACTTTGTGAGAGCTTTAACAGATGATGAAGTATTTATGCAATCAATTGGAAATACATTCTTCTATTCAATAGTTAGAGTATTATTAGGGTTATTTGTTGCCTTATTAATAGCACTACTTCTTGATCGAAAAATATTAGGAAAGAAAGTATTTAGAACATTAGTATATATTCCAGCGATTGTACCAATCGTAGCAAATGCGTTTTTATGGAAACAATTATTTAGTCAGGATTTTAGTTTATTTAATTATTTTATTGTAAATCTTGGGATGGCTCCAGTTGAATGGTTGAACTATGATAACGCAATGTGGAGTGTAATATTAATGAGTATATGGAGCGGTATTGGACCGAGTATGCTTATCTTACTTGCTGCATTACAAGGGGTACCAAAAGATTTAGTTGAAGCAAGTGAAATTGATGGAGCAAATGCTCTTCATAAGTTTAGATATATTGTTGTACCTATGATATCTTCAACATTACTTTATTTAGTAGTTACAGGATTTATTGGGACACTACAAGCTTTTGCAGAAATGGATTTATTAACAGCTGGAGGACCAGGAACATCAACTACAACGATGGCAATGAATGTTATTCAAAATGCCTTCAGTAGTGATGGAAGTGGTATGGGTTATGCCTCTGCTCAAGCATGGATTATATTTGTTATTATTTTAATATTTACGATAATATTCTTTAAAATTATAAGCAAACACGTTTACTATGCCGGAGGTGATGAATAATGTCTAAGTTTAAAATTGGAGTAAAAAGGAGACATCAAATTGGTCGCATTCTAGGTTTTATTGTAGCGTTGGTTTTATCACTAGTATTATTAATACCATTTGGATGGATGATACTTTGTAGTTTACAACCAGACTCGTTCTCAATCTTTTTACCAGAACCGACATTTCCTGATAGGTTACATTTTGAAAACTACTTAACAGCAATTAGAGAAATTGAGATGGTTAAACTATTTATTAATACAATGATATTAGTTATAGCTAATATGGTATTCTCTATTGTTTCAAGTGTTTTAGTAGCTTATGGCTTTGCCAGATTCAAGGTTAGAGGAAGCAATGTAATATTCTTTATTTTACTTAGTACAATGATGTTACCTTGGGTTGTAATTTTAGTACCACAATATATCATTTTTAATGAGTTAGGTTGGGTAGGAACAAGATTGCCTCTAATATTACCTTCATTAGGTGGAAATGCATTTTTCATCTTCTTATTAAGACAGTATATTATGGGGATACCTAAAAGTTTAGATGAAGCTGCTGAAATTGATGGCTGTAGTAAATTGGGGATTCTATTTAAAATAATTTTGCCACAGTGTAAACCGATATTAGCCACATTAGTAGTATTCAGTTTTGTAGGAACTTGGAGTGATTATGTTGGACCAAGAATTTATCTAGCAGGATCACCAGAATTACAAACATTATCAATTGGATTGCAATATTTTCAATCAACAAATAGCGTTATGCCTTGGCACTTAGTTATGGCAGCTAGTGTATTATTTGCTATACCAATGATTATTGTTTTATACAGTGCACAAGGAGCATTTACTAGAGGAATTGTTACGACAGGAGTGAAGGAATAATGAAAACTATTGCCATAATAGGTCTTGGAGCTCGCGGAGCAATGGTCTATGGAGATTATTGTCATAATCACAAAGAACAAGCTAAGATAGTTGCTATCGCAGATATTGATCAAGAAAAAGTGAAAAAGTATCAAAAAAAATATATGATAGATGATTCAAATTGTTTTTCATCTGGAGAAGAACTATTAAATCAGGGAAAAATTGCTGATGTATTATTTATTGCATCTCCAGATAGGTGTCATTATCTTCAAACAATAAAGGCAACTGAGTTAGGTTATGATATTTTACTTGAAAAACCAATTGCGGTTGAACTTGAACACCTACTAGAAATTCAAAAATTATCAGAAGAAAAGCAAAATAGAATAGTTGTTTGTCATGTTATGAGATATGCACCGTTCTATTCACAAATAAAAAATCTTATTGATGACAATAAAATTGGGGATATTATTCAAATGAATCAAACTGAGAATGTTGGATACTGGCATTTTGCCCATAGCTTTGTACGCGGTAACTGGCGTAATACTGAACTAAGTTCGCCATCAATACTACAAAAAACATGTCATGATTTTGATCAAATGACCTGGTTCATTAATCAAGAATCAGTAAGTGTATCCTCATTTGGTAATCTATATCATTTTAGTGAACAAAATGCTCCAAAGGGAGCGAGTAATAGATGTTTAGATAACTGTAAGGCAAAAGATAATTGTCCATATGATGTTGAAAAAATCTATATTGAGAATAGTGAATCATATCAAGACAAAAATGTATGGCCATTTGCAGTCTTAACGACAGATGTTACTAAAGCTAATTTGTATGATGCCCTAAAAACAGGACCTTACGGAAGATGTGTATATCATTCAGATAATGATGTTGTTGATCATCAAGTTGTCAATATAAGATATACCAATAATGTTTGTGCAAATTTAACTATGATTGCTCATTCAGGAGCAACCTACAGAGAATTACATATTTACGGTACCAAAGGTGAAATTAAGGCAAATGATTTAGACAATATAATCGAACTCCGTGTTTTTGATGGAAGATTTGAATCAAAAAAACAATTGATTGATATTGTAGATAATAGTAATGAACCATCAGGTCATGGTGGCGGAGATAATGGACTGATGAAAGAATTTTTTGAGTATATAGAAACAGGAAAAATGAGTAAAAATTTGACTAGTATTGAACGTTCAATAGAGAGTCACATAATGGCACTTAAAGCCGAGTTATCAAGAACACAAGATGGAAAAGTCGTATTAATAAGGAGCTAAACATGAAGAAAATTATACTTATTGGATTAATATTACTCACAGTCGTTGGACTCTCAGGCTGTGGCGGAAGTAAAAATATAGGTGGGAATAATGGAAAACAAAACCTCACTTATTACGTATGGGGAAACAACAATGAAGTAGCCGCAATACAAGGTATTATCGATGATTTTGAAGCTTTAAATCCGGAAATAAGCATCAACATCGAAAGAGCTGGTAGTGATTACTTCGGAGATTTACAACTTAAGTTCGCTTCGGGAAATGGACCTGATATTTTCTTAATGGATCCAGGAGAAATTAGACCTTTTCTTGAAGAAGATTTCTTACTATCTCTAGATAAATATATTGATGATAGTGAAGTTTTAGAAGAATCAGATTTATGGCAAATTAATGATGGATATCGTTATGATGGAACTGAAATGGGACAAGGTGATTTATATGCATTTGTTAAAGACTGGTCTCCTGACTTTATGTTAGTCTACAACAAAAATTATGTTTCAGAGTATCGTGAGAACCATCCAGATGCATTCCCGTATTTAAGCGAAGATGAACCGATGACATGGACACAATATCTAGAGTTCTCAACAGCTTTGCAAGTTGGAAGTGGATCTAATATTACAAGATATGGCTCAGCAATGGACTTTGTGCCATATAAGCACCTTTTGGAGTTTATTCAAATGAGTGGATCATCAATGTTTACAAACGATGATAAATTATTCAACCGAGACGATCAAAATGTAATCAATGCATTTCAATATTTCATTGATTTACAAGAAGGTCCAAATGCACCAGCACCTTATTTAGGTGGTAGTTCAATTGCAGCTAGTGGTGAAATGTTTACAAATGGAAATGTCGCATCCCTCTTTATGGGGCGTTGGGGATTTTTAGCCTACGATTGGTATGACATTGATTTTGAAATAGGAATTCTGCCTCCACCAGTACCAGATAACATGTCAACTACAGATGGTGTAAGAGATAAATATGCAGGTGTTTCAGGAATGATTGCGAACTGTATAAATCGTGATACAAAATATCCAGATGCAGCATACAAATTTTTAGAGTACTATCAAACAGAAGGAATGAAGAAACTAGCATCAATTGGCTTTAATATTCCTGGTAATAAAACAGTTGCAAATGACATCTTCTTATCAGTTGAAGATGAATCAATTTTAGAAGTAAATACAATATATTTAGATGCAGCAAATAATTATGCTCATCCAATCGAATATAACAAGTATGTATCAACGACAACAATTGAAAGAAAAATCTCTGAGAAGGTAAGTTTATACTTCGAAAAAAGAGAAGGGATTACTTCATTGGAAACGTTACTTGATGCAATAGAGGAATCGTTAAATAAAGAGATTAGAAACGCTCAATAATACAGGAGGTTACACATGAAAAAAATAGCTATCTTCACATTAAGTCTATTAGCAACATTGACTTTTGTAAGTACAATAGTAATGGCTAGTGTTCAAGAGACAAGAACACCTGTTTTCACCGATAGTTTTGAAGTAAGTACTAACATCCAAGATTACGAGAATTATAATACATACCCAGGTGCATACAATAATGTTGCATCAATCACAACAGAATCATCAGAAGTAATTAACGGAAGTAATTCCTTAAAATTACAAACTGCAAGTCTAGGCGATTCATGGACAGGAGAAATTTTCTCAACCACTACAAAAGTTAATCTAGATGGAAATAATGCATATAAAGTTGAAATGAAGGTTAAAACAACTGGAATTGATCAACTAATGTTAGAAGTAAGAACATCATATAATTCAAATCAAAAACCTGATTTACCATATGATTTTGGTCTATACATAGATGAGGTAAATAAAACATTATCACGTCGTGTTGGATGGTATCCACCTTCTGAACAAGAAGTTGCATTAGAAGAATATACAATGGATGAAAATGGTGTAATATCGTTATCATTTGTGTTTATAGGGGGAGGAAATAATCTACCTATAATTTCGCTTTACTCTCATGCGAATGCAGATAATGCTCAAATCATTCTTGATGATATAATGATTTCAGAACAACCAAGACAATACGAACAATTTGAAAATGCAGGAAATATCTGGGACGTTACTTCCTTTTGGGCGAACGCAGGATATATCAGTTTAGCACCAGGTTTTATTATTGATGGTAGTGGTTCAGGAATGTGGGAATTTACTGATACATCAGAACCATTCGCTGTCGGAATAGGTGGAACTAACGCATCATTCAGTACCGTTCCTGGAAAAGTTCATCACTTGTCATTTGATATCAAAGGGGATGCTGACGCTGATAACTTTGAAATATCAAAAAATGGAGATGGCTGGCAAAATTTAGCTATTGATTTAACTACGGGAACTGGAAGTGGATCATTCACTAATATTTCCGTAACTGATGAAACAACACATTATCATGTTGAGGCCGACTTCTTAGGTGCATCAAATGATAGTTTCGCTCTATTTGCGAATGGAACACTCAATGAAGCTGCCTATATTATCTTAGATAACTTTTATATAACCGTTGAAGATGATAAACCACATATGATACCAGTCTTAAATAACAACTTTGAAAATGGTACTTCAACTACACCAATTACATATCAAACAGACCAATTAGCATCATCACTAACAAGTATCGATTACAGTGGTACTACATTAACTGAAACTGTTGATTATACTGTATCTGATTACTCAATTTCATTTAATACTGCTTTTCTACAAACATTACCAGTTGGTACCCATTGGGTAAGAGTATACTACGGTACTGACTTTGTTGATATAAGTATTGATGTCACATTTAGTGATTTTGGTAACTCATATGATGATGTAATGACATCAAGTACCACATTCACAAAAAATATTGACAATATTCTATTATTAACAACATTGAACCAAACTTATGGTTCTCATGAAAGACTATTTTATACAGGAACAACACAATATATTAATTTGGAGATTATATCAGACATAGCACTAGATGCTGGAGAAGTTATTACACCTGATATGAGATATGGATATTTATTATACAATGATGCAAATAATTATCTTGATGTGTTCATTAATCCTAACGAGAGATTATTAGTTTACAACACATGTATTGACGGTACACTAGCTAGTGATTTAATGATATATGAATATCCAGTTGGGACTGATTTCACAATCAGTCAAAAACTTGAAGTTGAAAAAAGTGGTGCTGATTTTAATGTCTATGTAGATGATGTAAAAGTGAATACAATTACTATTGATTCATTTTCAAGTTTAGCCTTTCAAGCTGCATTAGCAGGAGTTAAATCACAAGGGGTATCATTTAATAACTTCTTAAGTCAAGAAATAATACCTGATATTGCAGGACCAGTTATTTCATTAACAGGGCAAGACACTTCATTTACAGTTGGTGATACACTTCCAGACTTCAAAACATATATTACTGCTAATGATGCAATAGATGGAAATATAGTTATAACTGATGAAATGATTAATCATACTTCATTGGATATGAATAAACCAGGAGTGTATCAAGTAGTATTTACAGTAGAAGATGAAGAAAATAACCAATCACAAGCCAATATAAATATTACAGTACAAGCTCCACTAAGCCCAGTATGGGGCAACTCATACGATAATAATGTTTCATCAAATAGAATGTATGAAATATCTGATAATGGTATCAGCATTGTTGCAACAATGAATAACAGTTATGGGACAAACGAAAGAGCCTTCTATAACAGTGTTGGACAATTTACAGACCTACGCTTAACATCTGACATGAATATTGATAGTGGAATCACACTCAATAATGATATGCGTTTTGGATATGGTCTATACCACGATCAATCAAATTATGTTGAGTACTTAGTTAATCCAAATACTTTAGAGTTAATAGAATACAAAGTTGTAAATAATGTAAGTACAGAAACTGTAGTATATACATTTGCACCTCTAACATCATTTAGCTCATCACACAATTTTATTATTGAAAAAATAGCAGATACAATTTCAATATCTTTTGATGGTACTGTAATCTATAGCCTAACCGAAACTGTTTACGAGAACTTAGTTTTCCAAACAAACGTTAGCACAGTAAAAATTGCACCAGTAAATTACACATCGTATACTGTTGAAAACCTTAAACCTCAAGCCGTTTCAGAGACATATCAAAAGTACCAAGACCAAGATATGACATTTGAAATCAATTCAAAAGGATTGGGAATAGAAGCAATTTCAGTTTACTCAATGGATGCAATAAATAATATCAAAGAGTTAACATTAACAGTAACTGATGATTATGTAATAACTAATGATCAAGTTACAATCAATAAATCATTCTTAGACTTACATTTAACAGAAAACTTGAATGTAGTAATTAAAACAGTTACAGGAGAAGTTGGAACATTTGTGAAGATGTATGAATCAAGTTTCACAGAACCATTACCTGTAATTAATGAAACATTTGAAGAAGATACTGATTTCGCATCAAATCAAAGATTATTTACAGACTTAAGTGCCTTTATTACAACTGATACTAATCAGGTAATTAGCGGTAATAAATCATTAATTATTGGGACAACGATAGCTGCTAATACCTTTACACCAGTTCTTTTAACAACTGAGTTAGATGCAGTAGATTTAAGTAGCGATAATGCATACCTAATTACTGCTAAAATTGATGTAACTGATTTTCAACGTATAATGTTTGAATATCGTACAGGTTGGGATACAAATCAAAATCCAGATTTACTATATGAACTAGCTTTAGAAGTTGATGCAAGTACATCGTCAGTTGTTCGTAATCATAGTGGTTGGTTAGATCCAGTTACTTTGAATCAAGCGACAGAGTATTACTCAATGGATAATAATATCTTAAGTGTAAGTTTTGTAGTATTAGGGGCTGATAAACCAGCTTTAATCGAACTAAAAGGACAAACAAATGATAATGTCAATGCAACATTGATTGTTGATGATTTTACAGTTCAAGAAGTTCCGAGAATGACTATTGATTTTGAAAATATTCAAGGTAATTTTTGGGATGAAACAGCAATTTGGTTTAACTCAGCTTCATTAACAAATGCAGAGGATGAAGTAATTGCAGGAACAACATCAATAATGACGTCATTTACAGACAACATTGATGGTGGAAATGTAGTATTAGGTGGAATTGATATGTTCAATATTCCAACTCTACCAAACAATCGTTTATTCTTAGATTTTGATATTAGTCTAGATAATATCGATGAGTTTGTGTTAACTGCAACAAATTCAACTGATTATAAAGAATTAGTAATTGGTGCTGCAAACGACACATATAACTCAACATTTGAAAACGTAGTTTTAACATATCATGGTAACTTTATCCATGTTAGTTTAGAACTAGCTACAAATGAAGAAAACTATGAACTAGTATTCTATGGTGGTAGTCCTCTTGGAACAGAGGGAACAATAGTATTTGATAACTTCCAATTCTGTTATCCAGATGATACGGCTCATATAACTAGAATCACAGAGCAAGATTATGATAAATCTAACCAAGAGAATAGAAAATATGACACAGACATTCTAGCTGCTGATTACACATCAGCACAAACTGGTGATGTGGCTTTAGTTCTTGATGTTGACTATATTGTTAGTGATTATCATCTAGAATTAACGAATACATTCTTAGATAAACTTCCAATTGGAGAAAATGAAATTGTTGTTACAACAGTACATGGGGAAAAAGTTATTAAACTATTTATTTCTGACTCTCGTCCTGTAGTTTCTGGAGACACATCTTACACAATTTCATATAAACAAAACCATGACTTAACATTAAGTTTAAAAGGTGAGGATCTAAGTTCTATTAAAAATGGAAATGTGACACTAGTAGAAAATCAAGATTACGTAATAACTGATACATCATTCTATCTATGTGGAACTTACTTAAGTACCTTAACAGAAGGAAATCACACTTTCACTTTTACAACTGAAAAAGGTAGTACAGAGATAACAATAGAATTTGTTGAAGGTAATGAAGTGTTACCAACAATTGACTATTCTTTCGACCAAAACAACAAAACTGATTTAACCATTAACACAAATATTCCAGCAACAATGATTGTTGATTTAAGAATTAATGATAGTGTTATTGATGCATCAAACTATGCAGTTATCGATAATGAGTTAACACTAACGCAATCATATCTTGAAACACTCTCAATCGGTGATAACACAATTACAATTAACTTAGAAGATGCAGGATTTACATTTGTGATAAATGTTATTGAACTAGAATTAACATGCCTTGTAGGACAAGAAGTAATTAACAACGAATGTGTTGAAATAACATGTCCAACAGGAGAAACATTAAACGGTAATGACTGTGAAGCAATTGTTTGTCAAGACAATGAAACACTTGAAGGAAACGATTGTATCGTAGTAGAAGATGAATCAAATGCAACAGTAATTACAATTATTGCAGTATCAGGAGTAGTTGTATTAGCTGGAGGCGCATTTATATTTAAACGATTTATATAAAGGAGTAAAATTATGAAAAAACTGATATTAGGGTTACTCTTAATCAGTTTTGGATTATCGTTTATTCTGATTAGCGCAGAATCACAAACTAACTTTGAAACAATATTAAGTGAAGACTTGGAAAGAGTCCAATCGGACTTTTTCCAAGAAACTGCATTCTGGGCAAATAATGGAGAGATAATAGAACATAATCAAAATAAAGTGTTAGAGTTTACTTCATTGGACTCATCAGATAGTTGGACTGTTTTTGGAGGGACAACTACTGATGATTTACTCATTTCAGACGGTAATTTTAAAACAGATTTTAATTTTACTACAAGTGGATTAACAAAACTTGTAGTGAAGGTAGAAGATGCTTCTACTGACAAGGTAATTAAGCAAATAAACATTGATACAATAAATAATCAAATAGTTGATGAAAATAATAATCCAATAAATGATGATGAAATCACATTTGAGGAACAAACCTCAATGTACTACTTATCATTTCTTTTTGATGTTGATTACTCCGATGAATGTTATATCGTATTTGAAGGATATACTTCATCTGTATCAGCGAAACTAATAATTGATAATTTTAAATTACATAAAGAAGTTGAAGAAATTCAATATAAAACAATTGAAGAAAGTAACTTTGACAATAGTGTTGGTGAAGTTCATAGTTCAAGCATATTCTGGCTAAATGATGATGAAGCAACAACTGCTGGTTTCCTCGAAAATGGAAATGCAATTGAAGGAAAATCTCTTTTCTACCAAGTGAACAAAGTAGGATGGGATATTTTAGGTGGTTCAAAAGGAGATAAACTAACAATTAAAGGTGGTCATCACTATAAAATCAGTGCTGATATCAAAATGGTTGATATAAATTATCTATCTTTTAAAATAGTAACTATTAGTACGCCTGAGACTGTACTATACGATATGTATATAAATAATCAAGGGCAACGAATACCAGGACAAACTCAAATAAGTAATCCGGAGTATATTACGAGTAATAATGGTGTTACTCACTTTGAATTTGTACTTGATTCAGCAATTGAACATAATAGCTATATTGTGCTTCATGCAAGTAGTGAAAAATCAGGTGCCCAAGTTATTTTAGATAACTTAGTTATTGAAGAAGAGGTAGTAGAATTACCATATGAAACATATACTAGTGACTATCTAGAAGATTTTGATTTAGTTACAACAACTACACTTCCTGATTTTACTTTTGGAGATCAAATAACAAGTTCTATATCTTCAGATATTATTGAAGGGCAATCTTTAACAATGCAAACAAGTAGTGTATTTTCTTGGGTTGATTTTGTAAAGACTAATCCTTTAAATATCAATATCGCAAATGATAAATACAAAGTATTTTTAAGTATAAAAGCGTCAGACATTGGCCAAGTTAAAATAGAATTAATCGATTCACTAGATGATAAAAAAATTCATGAGTATTACTTTGATGTAGAGAAAATGTATCGTCTAGAAGGTGTTGGTGTTGAATATAAAGACTATGGAAAATTAGTCTATAAAGATGGCATTTTTGATATACAGTTTGAGTTTCCCAGTTTAGAGGATGATCATAATTACTATATCAATGTTTCTGGATATAGTTTAAGTAATTCTGCGAGTATATCAATTGATAACTTCGAAATCCTTAAAGCAGTGGAAAGTATCATACATGATGAAGAGATTACTTCATTTCCTATAAATACTAGTGACCATTCTAATTTAGTTAGAGGAATCGGTGGCAGTGATTTCTATCATAATGCTGAACCGCATAATTTAGGAACATATTTATTAATAGGAGGAATAATTCTAGTTGGAGTTGTGATGATTCCTGTAATAATAAAAGTTATCCCTAATAGAAGAAAAATGCTGATAGCAACATCTACTATAATTACAATAGCTTTGTCAGGGGTTATTGGAATAACACAACTATCCTACGAAAGAGATTATGAAGGTGCGATGGAGAATAACAATATGGAGGACTATAATATTGTTTATCCTGAAAAAATATCAGGACATTTACAAAATCCGGGGATGGGATGGGTTTCTTTAGAGGAACCAACATATGGAGGACATCCTGATTTAGGAACAAGCGGATTATTACCTGAAGTTGACAACATCTCATTATCAACATCTTGGGCTTTAATCGAAACAAAAGAAGGAGTATATGATTGGTCATTACTCGATAAAGTTGTCGATTATTATACAGACTTAGGTAAGCATATAAATCTACGAATTACAACCGATAACTTGATGTTACCAAATACTTATAAAGCTGTACCTGATTGGCTACTAGATAAGTACCATATACCATATCAAATGTTGAATTATACTGATGGTGGTCCTGTTCAAGTAATGAAAGTAATTGATATCACAAACCAAGATTACCTACATCATTTAGGTTTATTCTTACAAGCATTAAGTACTCATTATAGTGAGAATGATTTTGTTGATGTAGTTGAAATAAGAGGGTTTGGAAACTGGGGTGAATGGCATAGTGGATATAACTACCAAACAGATGAGATGCGTATGTCTGCACTTCAAGATATTATCAAAGAGTTTGAAGACAAGTTTACTGAAAATGGAAAACTAATTGTATTATCAGCAGCATGGGATCCATATTACATGCCTTATGATTCATACCAACAATATATTGAAGTCTCTGCCTTTGATTATTTATTTAAAGAGACAGGCGGGACATTTAGACGTGACTCAGGAGGTAATCTTTTGAATTATTATACTGATGAAAGATTGCTAAGTGATGCTTTTCGCTCTGGAAAAAGAGTTCCGTTATTAGGTGAGTATGCATCATCAATAGATGCTGCTATAAACTCGCAATTTGGATTTGATATTGAAGCAGGAATTGATGATATATTATTTAAAATGCGTCCAAACTACTCAACTGTTTTAGGATGGGTAAATCAAAATGTTGAATGGCTAGTTACTAACGGTTATGAAGAATTATTTGATCGTGGAAATGAAAAACTTGGATACAGATTAGCCGTTGATATGGCTCGTTATCCAAAAACAGTAGAAGCAAATCAAGAATTCACTCTTCTAACATCATTTAGTAATAGTGCAGTTGGTAGATTTTGGTATGAAGATAAATTAAAGGTTTCATTCCTAGACGAGGAAAATAATGAAGTCTATTCATACATAAATGAATCATTTGATGCAAGAACATTTGTTTTAGGAGAAATTAATAATGTATACACAAACATTACTTTACCTGAATCAATCGCCAATGGTAATTATAAAATCGCAGTAAGTATTGTAGATAATGATAATGAACCACATATCAAACTAGGTATGGCAGGAGAGTTAGAACAATCAAAAATGTATCATCTAGGAAATATTACTGTCGCAAATCAGGCTAGTGCGACAAGATATGCCAAACAACTATCTTATGTAGAAGCTACCAAATATGATTTTGAAAAGAATCAGTCATACATTATTACATTTGAGTATACACCTCACTTTGATATCAGTGAATATGAGTTTGGTTCAAATGATGGATATTTAGCGCTACTCCAAACAAAAGATGGGGGAGTAAGCAATACAGTAGGTTATACAAGATGGCAAGATGTATCAAACGAACAAGGTCAAAAAACCATTATTGTTACAACAGGAGATTATGATGATTATAAGTTTATGATAGCTTCTGATGGATTTGGTGGTATTGATGTAGATAAAGTATATATTGAACGAGTAAATGCCTACAACGAACATTTTGAAGGTTATGATTTCACAGAACTTGACAGTCTCTTTTTACCAAACAACCTAGATAATGTGTATTTTTCTGACACAGAGAATACAATTGGAAATAATACAAGTGTAATCATTGATTCACCATATTCAGGTGATTATAACGGACTAGTTACCGATAGTAATGTATACAGTTTTGATGAAAACACAACGTATACTATTTCTTTTGATTTCCAAAATCAATCAATTGTAGGAAAAGGTGGATATATGTATCTAGAGCTAATAGAAGGAGATAGTCATACACGAATTGGTGAGTTCTATGAGCGTGACGACCTTCATGTTACAACAAAAACTTTTACTTTTACTACAGGATCAAGTCCAAAGATAAGCATTGCTTTCGGAATGCACAATGGTGGAATATATGCAATCGATAATATCCAAATAATTAAACAAGCTGAAGGACAAAATATTAGTGGTGAAAACATCATAAATGAACATAACACTAAACCAGTTCACGAATTCTCAACATTTGGAGATACAGAAGGTTTTGAATCAATGTCATTCATTGATAACGCCTTTGATTGGGGATACTTTGGTTGGGGACAATTCACATATGATGAAGAGTATGTCATTAGTGGTAATGCATCACTAATGGGGAGCATTGAACAAGAAGCACATCATAATGAATGGTTTGAGTTTGCCAAAACAAAACACGAGGCATATCCATTTGAAGCCAATAAATCATACCATATTGAGTTTGATTATAAGATTTTAGAGAATCCTGATAATGACGGTAGATTTTACTTCCTATTAAGGAGTGATACTGGTGGAATTACATCTGACAAAGGATTTACACAATTACCAGTTGTTGAGTCGCAACAGTATAATCAAGTATTCACAATAGGTGTTGACATTACTGTTGGTGAGTATGATGATTATAACCTTATATTTGGAATGCATTGGCTTGGAAAAATTGTAATAGATAACGTTAAAATAACGGAAATTGAATAGTGGGGGTATCATATGAAATGTAATTTTATTAGAATGATAAATTTTATTCATGAACCGAGTGATTATGTTGTACCTCAGGCTCATAATGAGTATGAACTAGTATACTATAGTAGTGGAAAAGGGGATACAACAATAAATGGTGAAACACATCATTTCAAAGAAGGAGATATAGCTTTTATTGCACCAAATGATGTACATGATGAAAGAACATATGAACAAGCAGAAGTGTTTTGTGTACTATTTACACTAGAAGATAAAAATATACCAAGCAGTTTTATTGAAAGCAATCCGGTTATATCAAAAAGGATTTATGAGTTAATGAAAACAATTAGAGATGAATATATTACACAGGACTTGGACTATATAAGATTCTCAGAACATGTTATTGAGCAAATTATAATTCTGATTGAGAGATATCATAACTCAAGAAAAGGGAAAAATACCATAGTTAGTGTTGATAAGTTAGTTGAATTTGCAAAAGAAGTAATTCAACATAACTATAATTCTAAGATAAACTTTGAACTTTTATCAGAGAACCTTGGTTATAGTTACGATCGTTTTCGACATATTTTTAAACAAACAACAAATCAAACCCTAAAACAATATCAACTAGAGGTTCGTTTTAATCATGCCAAAAAACTATTGATAGAAACACAACTACCAATCTCAATAATTGCCAATAATATTGGATTTAGAACTGTAATAACTTTTTCACAGTTTTTTACAAACAGGATGGGGATATCAGCAACTACTTACCGTGAAAAAATCCAATCCAAAAAAATAGAATACGTGAACTTAGGAGGATAACAACATGAAGATAACTTTTTTAGGTGCTGGTAGTACAATATTTGCTAAAAATGTACTAGGTGACTGCATATTGACAGAAAAGTTCGGTGAATTCGAAATAGCATTATATGATATTGATACAGACCGTCTTGAAGAATCATTTATAATGCTTCAAAACATTAATACTAACTACAATGGAAAAGCAAAAATACATAAATTCACCAATCGTAAAGAGGCACTAAGAAATGCAGACTATATCGTTAATGCAATACAAGTAGGAGGATTTCAACCAGCAACAGTTGTTGATTTCGAAATACCAAAAAAATACGGCTTAAGACAAACAATTGGAGATACATTAGGAATAGGTGGTATATTTAGAGCTTTAAGAACAATCTATGTTCTTGAAGATATTGCCAAAGACATCAAAGAAGTATGTAAAGATGCTTTATTCCTCAACTATACAAATCCAATGAGTATGCTAACAATCTATTTAGCCGATGTACTTGGGATAAATACTGTAGGGTTATGTCATAGTGTCCAAGTATGTGTTGAAGGGTTATTCAATACTTTGGATATGAAAGAAAGAATCCCATATGTCAAAAGTGAGATAGCTGGTATAAACCATCAAGCGTGGTTACTAAAAATTGAAGATTTAGAAGGCAATGATTTATATCCAGAAATAAAGCAAAGATCACTATCAGGTAAATACGATATGGATTGGGACCTTGTAAGACATGATTTAATGAGTAAATTTGGATACTATAACACTGAAAGTAGTGAGCATACTGCTGAATACAATAACTGGTTTATAAAAAAAGATTATCCTGAATTAATCGAAAAATTTAAAATACCTTTAGATGAGTACCCAAGACGATGTATCGAGCAAATTAGTACTTGGAATCAACAACGAAAAGACTTAGTAGAAAACATCAAACTAGAACATAAATTATCAAATGAGTTTGCCGCTAAAATAATTAAGGCAATCGAGTTTGATGAACCAACAAGAATCCATGGTAATGTTATGAATAATAATCTAATAACTAACTTACCAAACGAGTGTTCCGTAGAAGTAGCTTGCCTAGTTGATAGAAACGGTGTTCAACCAACAGTCATAGGTGATTTACCTGTTCAGTTAGCTGCTATTAATAGACAAAGTATCAATGTTCAATTGCTGACAGTAGAAGCTGCTAAAACAAGAAAAAAAGAATATGTATATCAAGCAGCTTATTTAGACCCTCATGCATCAAGTGAACTATCAATGGATGAGATAAAACAAATGTGTGATGAACTGTTTGCAGCACACAAGCAATGGTTACCACAATATATGTAAGAAGTATGGATTGTAAGACATTCATATCATAAAAATAAAACTCATATTATTATGAGTTTTATTTTTATGTTTTCTTCCAAGCATCATATAAAAAAGAAAAAACACGTGTAATACTAGATAACGGTTACATGTTTGTGTCAAGCCAAAATATGATAGTATAGATACTACTTTGGTCAGACGAAAATATTTATACAGGAGGAAGAGAAATGATACAAGTTAAGAATTTATGTAAAACATTTGTAAAATATGAGAAGGAATCGGGATTGATAGGGATGATGAAGGCCTTTTTTAATGCAAAAAAGGTCAATAAAATTGCGGTTGATAATATAGATTTTGAAATAAAGCCTGGAGAGATTGTTGGGTATATAGGAGCTAATGGAGCTGGGAAAAGCACGACAATTAAGATGCTTAGTGGAATTCTTAATCCAACAGAAGGGGAGGTAAGTGTTTTTGGATTAGATCCTAAGAAAGATCGCATCAAAAATGCTTATAATATTGGTGTTGTTTTTGGACAAAGAACTCAATTATGGTGGGATCTACCTTTAGTAGAGACTTATAGTATTTTAAAAGAAATATATAATGTTAGTGATGAGGATTTTGAAAAACGGATGAAGTTTTTTGATGATGTATTGGATATCAATGACTTTATAAAGAGTCCAGTAAGAACTCTATCTCTAGGTCAAAGGATGCGTGCCGACATTGCAGCTAGTTTGCTTCATAACCCAAAAGTTCTATTTCTTGACGAACCGACAGTAGGATTAGATGTAATTGCCAAACAAAAAATGCGTCAGGCAATTAAAATGATGAATGAGGAGTTTAATACTACTGTAATACTAACAACTCATGACTTAGATGATATTGAAGAACTTTGTAAAAGAATTATCATTATTGATGAAGGTAAGATTATTTATGATGGATCTTTACAAAAAATTAAGAATGATTACGGTTATATGAAAAATGTTGTTTTTGACGTTAAGGAAAAGAATGTTTCAGAATTATCAATTGCTGCTGATTTTAAGTTATCAAACGAAGATTTCATTCAAGAAGTATCTCCTAATAAACTAAGTATTACATTCAATAAATTAAAGGTGTCAGTCTCTGATATAACAAGTCAGGTTATGGGGATATATCATGTAGTAGATATTCAAATTACTGAAACAGATATAGAAGATATTGTCCGTAATATTTATGATAAAGGATATAAATATGAGTAGCTATATAAGGAAGTATATTCCCTTTGCAAAAGCTGAAATTCAGGAGTTTATTACGTATAGAGCGCAAGCTGTTGTTTGGGTTTTGATGGAGTTTTTCTATTTGGCACTACAGTTTTATATTTGGAAAGCTATATTTGAGAACAGCACCTCTGATGTAATCAGTGGTTATACATTTGAAGGAATGGTTACATATGTATTTCTAATTAGAATAGTTTTTGCGATTACATTTGTTATGCCTAGTAGATATATAAGTAATGATGTGAGATCAGGTAGTATAGCTATGATGTTAATAAAACCAATAGATTATCGTATGCAACTTTTCTTTAGAAGTGTTGGAGCGATAGTAAATAGTCTTTTGTTTTTTGTTTTACCTTTGACTGTTACTCTAGTTATAATAGGATTTTTTATTGAAATTCCTTTGGCTATTGATCCGCTTACAATTTTATTCTTTATATTAAGTGTTAATTTTGCATTCTTGATAAGATTTTTAGTAGGATATTGTTTTGGATTAATTATCTTTCTTACAATTAACAGTTTTGGAATTTTTCAGTTACGTAGAGCAATTGAAGCAATTTTTTCAGGAGCACTTATACCTATTGCTTTTTTTCCTCCCCTGCTAGCTACAATCGCAAAATTTCTTCCTTTTATGCATGGGTTATATGTTCCTGTTCAAATCTTTATGGGTGATTATGTTTTGATTACTGATAAATTATCAGCTATTGGAATCCAAGTATTTTGGGTAGGAGTCCTCTATTTACTAAGTAATATGATATGGAAACGAGTTATAAAAAGACTCGTTGTTATGGGAGGTTAATATGAAAAAACATTTTAGAATATACTTTAAATTTATAGCACAACATCTGAAAGCAATGATGGAGTATCGTGCTGATTTCTTTATAGGGATACTATCATTCTTCTTTATACAGATAAGTGGAATCCTCTTTTTATCATTAATTTTCCAGCATATCACTGACTTAAATGGTTGGAACTTTGAGGAGTTAATCTTAATATATGCCCTTTTTCAATTACCAAGAGGAATTGATCACTTGTTAACTGATAATATATGGCTCATTCCAAGATATATCGTTCTTGGCCAATTTGATAAGTATCTTACAAAACCATTAAATGTTCTCTATAGTATTATTTCCGAAAGGTTTCAGATTGAAGCATTTGGAGAACTAATTGTGGGAGTGTCTTTACTTATTTATGTAGTCCCAATACTAGGAATTGAGTTTACTTTTATTGATATCTTGTATGTTCCTCTTTTGATACTATCAGGGACAATTATCTACACCAGTATAAAATTGTTCACCGCAACTTTTTCATTTTGGGCAAAAAATAGTAATGCCTTAATGGTTGCTTTTTATGATATAGCTGAGTTTACAAAACAGCCAATTACTATATATCCTAAAGGTCTTCAGTTTTTACTTAAATATATTGTTCCTTTCGCTTTTACCTCTTATTATCCAAGTGCATATTTGTTAGGTAAAGTGGATGGTACTACAGTTGTTATTCAAGCTGTAATTACAAGTGTAATATTTGCATTTCTTTCATATCAATTTTGGGCATTTGGGTTACGAAAATATGAGAGTGCGGGAAGTTAAAACATGACAAACTATTCTTGATAGATGACTTCTAAAAAAATAAAATTAATTCTTTACTAATCCATAACCTCTATGTATAATGAGTTGAAAAGTACTTTAAATTAGTTCCGTGAGACTAGAAGGCTTGCATTCATTCCGAGGAATGATATATTTTAATATGCAAAAATAATGCCACTAGTCTACCTAGTGGCTTTTTTATTGGAATAAGGAGGAAATATATGAATGCAAAACTAGTACTAGAAAATGGTATGGAATTTTATGGAAAAAGGTTTGGGAGTTCTCAAAATAAAATATGTGAGATTGTATTTAATACGTCGATGGTAGGATATCAAGAGATTTTAAGTGATCAATCATATAACGAGCAGTTTGTTGTGATGTCATATCCTCTAATCGGGAATTACGGATTAGCAGACGAAGATTACGAATCAAAGATACCTTCGATTGGCGGGTTTATTGTTAGAGAAATAAACCACTATCCTTCAAATTTTAGATACACAAAAACACTTAGCGAAGTAATGGAAGAACATGATATTCCAGGATTAAGCGAAATAGATACTAGAAAACTTGTTCGAGTAATTAGAGAACATGGTTCGATGACAAGTATGATTACTGATATTGAAACTTCTCTAGAAGATGCATTGGATAAAATTAGAAATTACAAGTATCCAACAAATCAATTAGAACAAGTTACAACAAAACGAGTTTGGCATTCAAAAACCGCAAATTATAAATATAATGTTGTCGCGATAGACTGTGGTATCAAACATAACATTATCAGAAAACTTAATGAAAAAGGATGCAACGTAACCGTCGTTCCTTATGGTACTACAACCAAAGAATTACTGACATATGACCCTGATGGGATCTTTATTTCAAATGGGCCAGGTAATCCAACAGATGCTCATAAGGCAATTAGAAATGTTCAGGATCTTCAAAATCAAATCCCAATCTTTGGAATCTGTTTAGGACATCAAATCATAGCTTTAGCTAACGGCTTGCGAACATATAAACTTAAGTTTGGACATCGTGGTGGAAATCACCCAGTCATGAATCTTGAAAACAAGAAAGTAGAGATAACATCACAGAATCATTCTTATAGTGTTATTGATGAGGACATAGAACAATCCAATTTAAAAGTTACACATATCAATTTACTAGACAATACAATAGAAGGCTTTAGAAGTAAAAATAACAAGTTACTAAGTGTTCAGTATCATCCCGAAAGTGCACCAGGACCACATGATAGTGATTATTTATTTGATATATTTATTAGTAACATGAATAACGAGAGAGGTGAGCAAGATGCCTAAAAGAACTGATATAAACAAGATTCTTGTAATTGGAAGTGGTCCAATAGTTATTGGACAGGCAGCAGAATTTGATTACGCAGGGACACAAGCATGTTTAGCTCTGAAAGAAGAAGGATTTGAAGTGGTATTAATCAATTCAAATCCAGCAACAATCATGACTGATTTGAAGATAGCTGACAAAGTATATATGGAGCCTCTTGATATAGAGTTTGTTGCAAGAATAATAAGAACAGAAAGACCAGATGCAATCCTTCCTACTTTAGGAGGGCAAACAGGACTGAATCTTGCAGTAAAACTTGCTAAAAAAGGTATTTTGGATGAATGTGAAGTTGAGATTTTAGGAACAAGTTTTACTAAAATAGAAGAAGCTGAAGACCGTGAAATGTTCAAAGAATTATGTCTGAGAATCGGGGAACCGGTTTTAAATAGTAAAGTAGCTCACACCTTGCAAGAAGCTTTAAACCATGCAAATGAAATTGGCTATCCTATCATTTTAAGACCAGCATACACTCTAGGAGGAACAGGTGGAGGATTTGCCTATAACGATCAAGAACTAGAAAAACTTGCTAAAAACGCCCTAAAACTAAGTCCAGTTAATCAAGTTCTTGTGGAAAAGTCGATCAAAGGATACAAAGAAATAGAATATGAGGTAATGAGAGATGCTAATAATACTGCCATAACGATTTGTAATATGGAGAACATTGATACAGTTGGAGTTCATACAGGTGATTCAATGGTGGTATGTCCTTCACAAACACTAACAAACAAAGAGTATCAAATGTTGCGAGATAGCGCTCATAGAATCATAAGAGAACTTGATATTAAAGGTGGATGCAATGTTCAGTTTGCACTTGATCCATATAGCTTTCAATACTATGTAATTGAAGTAAACCCAAGGGTATCACGTTCTAGTGCATTAGCATCAAAGGCAAGTGGTTATCCAATTGCGAGAGTATCAGCAAAAATCGCTATTGGGTATGATTTACACGAAATCAAAATTGCCAATACCCTTGCATCGTTTGAACCAACACTAGATTATGTAGTTAGTAAAATAGCCAGATTCCCATTTGATAAGTTTAAAGGGGCATCAAACGAACTATCAACCCAAATGAAAGCAACAGGAGAAGTTATGAGTGTAGGACGTTCCTTTGAAGAATCATTCTTAAAGGCAGTTAGATCGTTAGAGATTGGCGTGTGCCATCTCGAAAAAGAAAAGTATCACAAAATACCAACAGAAGTAATCTTGGAGATGGTAACTCATACTACTGATGATCGTATATATCAAATTGCTGAGTTATTAAGAAGAAATCAAAATATTAAAACATTAAGTAAACTTACAACAATTGATGAGTTTTTCATTAGAAAAGTTTCTAACATTGTATCTTTTGAAAAGGTTATTACATCAAATATCAATGATATACCAACATTAAAACAAGCTAAAAGACTAGGATTTAGTGACAAATATATTGCCCAAAATTGGAACAAAGATGAATACCAAATATATAATCTGAGAAAAGATAATGATATTTACCCAGTATATAAAATGATTGATACATGTGCCTCAGAGTTTAAATCATATGTTCCATATTTCTATAGTACATATGAAGATGAAAATGAATCAATTATAACTGATAAAAAATCAATACTAGTGATTGGAAGTGGACCAATAAGAATTGGACAAGGTATCGAGTTTGACTATTCAACAGTCCAATCAATTTGGGGGATTCAGGAAAAAGGTTATGAAGCGATAATAATAAATAATAATCCCGAAACAGTTTCAACTGATTATACAACTAGTGACAAACTATACTTTGAACCGATTACTATAGAAGATGTAATGAATGTTATTGATCTAGAAAAACCTGAAGGAGTAATTGTATCATTAGGAGGCCAAACAGCGATTAATCTAGTTAATGGTTTAGATAAACTGGGAGTGAATATTACTGGGACTAGTCCCCGAGGGATTGATACTGCAGAAAATAGAGATGAGTTCGAGAAACTCCTAGAGTCTCTAAACATAAAAAGACCTATTGGTAAAGCAGTAACATCAATTAACGAAGGTCTTAGTGTAGCTAATAGAATTAAATATCCAGTACTTGTTAGACCGTCATTTGTTTTAGGTGGAAAAGGGATGGAAATAGTATATTCAGATGATGATTTATCATCATATCTGCAAAATGCAGTAGAAATAAATATTGATCACCCTGTTCTAATTGACAAGTATATTGTAGGTAAAGAAGTTGAAGTAGATGCAATATGTGATCAAGAAAATATATTTATACCAGGAATCATGGAACATATCGAGAAGACAGGAGTTCATAGTGGTGATTCAATAAGCGTCTATCCAACATTTTCAATAAATCAAAGCGTAATAAATGAAATTGTATCAACGACCAGAAAATTAGGACTCGGTATAGGGATAAATGGTTTATTCAACATTCAGTATATTGTCGATGAAAATAATGAGGTATACGTTATTGAAGTGAATCCGAGAAGTAGTAGGACAGTTCCTTTTATATCCAAAGTAACTAATATAAACCTAGCCAACATCTCCACAAAAGTTATGTTAGGAGAAAAACTAAAGGATTTAGGACATCTTAACTTACAACCAAGTAAATCAAAGTTTTATGTTAAAGCTCCGAAGTTTAGTTACTCTAAAATAAGTGGCTTAGATGCAGTATTATCTCCAGAAATGAAATCAACAGGTGAAGCTATTGGATATGATAAAACACTTAATAGAGCATTATATAAAGCTTTAAAAGCAAGTGGAATGAAAATTCAAAACTATGGGACATTATTTGTTACAATATCAGACCAAACCAAAGAAAGTGCACTACCAATTATAAGAAGGTTCTATCACTTAGGATTTAATATCGAAGCAACGAGCGGTACCGCTAACTTCCTTCGTAGTAAAGGTATAAAAACTAGAGTGAAAAGAAAACTAAGTGCAGGCTCAACTGAAATCATTGATTCCTTAAGAAAGGGACATATAACATATGTTCTAAATACCTTATCAAAATCTAAAATATCATCCAATGATGGTTTGATAATTAGGAAAACAGCAATTGAAAACAACATAACAGTATTTACATCACTAGATACAATAAATGTATTAATTGATGTTCTAGAGGATATAACTCTTACTGTAAACACAATAGATGCATAAAATAGTAAAGGTAACTTCTTTAAGTTGCCTTTACTATTTTAATAACTAATCCTTTACCAAAAAGATATTTTGAATAGCGAACTATTACTGATATAATAACCTTATAGCATGAAAGGAAGTGGAACACTAATGACAATTTTAGAAGTAGCAAATTTCAGTAAAAGTTATGATGATAATGAAGTTATTCATGATATCTCTTTTTCAATTGATAAAGGGGATATGTTTGCAGTTCTAGGAGTTAATGGAGCTGGTAAAACAACTTTATTAGAATGTATAGAAGGATTGCGAATATATCAAAAAGGTAGTGTCACTTTTCTGAATGACGCAACATTTGGAGTTCAGTTACAATCAAGTACTCTTCCTGAAAATATAACTGTATCGGAAATTGTGAAGTTGATTTGTGTATGGAATAAAAGTGAAAAATATGATGAACTTATCAGTCTTTTTGACTTAAAAAAGATAGCTGATCAAAGATATAACACTTTATCAACAGGACAAAAACGTAAATTACATTTAGTATTAGCTTTAGTACATGATTCAGATATCTTGTTTCTAGATGAACCAACTGCAGGATTAGATGTTGAAGCTAGATTTGAGTTTCATGAGTTACTAAGGAAACTAAATAATCAAGGAAAAACAATAGTCTTTTCAAGCCATGATATGTATGAAGTTGAAACATTATGTAATAATATGATTTTTCTACAAGATGGGAAAATTAAATATCAAGGAAGCATTGATGAGTTTAAGAATAGTATTGTTCTTAAGTATGAGTTGAAAGTTAAGACTGAGAATCAAAATGAATACATCTCACATGATTTAAAAGACTTAACAGATGATCTTCTCTTAATTGTTAAAGAATATAAAGAAAAAGATATCAAAATAGTAGATTTGCAAATAAATAAACCAACACTAGAAGATGTATTTTTGAAAATAGTAGAGGGGGAGAAAAAATGAAGGCGTTTCTTATGCATATAGGTATTCAATGGAAATTAGATATTAGAAATCGTAATGTTTTACTTCCGTACTATGTTATTCCAATCGTTTTCTTCTTTGTGATGAGTTCAGTCTTTAATGGCATTATGCCAGATTATGGAGAAGTATTAATACCTGCTATGATATGCTTTTCTATAACTATGGCTGCAGTCCTAGGGATGCCAATCCCATTACACGAAATATACGGCAGTGATATAAAAAAGATGTACTATTTGGGAAGGATACCTTTGTATGTTCCTTTACTTGTCTGTGTAGCAACTTCTTTTGTTCATTTTCTTACAGTTAGTATAATCATCATAGTCTTTGGGTCTTTATTATTTGATGGAATAATAGTAATTGGATTAGGACAGTTTATTATGTATTTGATTATCTTTATTTTTTCAAGTCTTGGTCTAGGAGCAATAATTGGTGTGTACTCTAAAAATACATCCTCAATGGTATTGATTGGACAAGCTATATTTCTACCATCAGTTCTATTCTCAGGAGCAATGTTCCCAACTGAAATGTTGCCAGAACCTATGCAATATATAACATTTATCTTTCCAGCATCATTAGGGATGAAAGTAGCTACACAAACTGACAATGTTTTGATTATTTTTATTGTGTTACTATTAGTTTCGACAGTTTGTTTAGTGTTCTCATTTAGAAAAACAATGAAGTTGCCTAAGATATAAAATTATAAGTTTTTGTATAAAAAAATACCATTAGTGCACGAAAAATGACATTTCGTGTACTTTTTTTATGAACTGAAATATTTTGTTATATAGTTAAGATGAAAGAGACTAGGAGGTATGTTAAATATGAAAAGAAACATTTTAAGAAATGCTTTGTATGTATATTCACAAGTAGATAAATTTAATGGGAAGTATAAGTATAAACTAATTTCTAGTATTATCCTTAAACTACTAATTCCCGTTTTTGCTACATTCATTCCAACAGTTGTTGTTTACTTAATTGTTAATGGATATGAAATAAGTGATTTTGTATTAGTTGTTGGAGGGATTGTTATCGTTTATGCAATCATAAATTTTATTAACTCGTACCTATCACACGTGCTGTTTTTTGATAAAGTATTTATTAGATTAAATGCATTTTTCGAAATCTTAAGTAATAAATCAATGGCAACAGGATATGAGAATATTGAGTTTGAAAAAGGTCGTAATAAACTTATGAAAGCTGTAGGTGCTATTGAAGTTAATAGTGTTGGAGTAGAACTCCTCTTACACGTTTTTCCTGTATTTATTACTAGTATAGTGGGGATTATTTTGTACAGTTCATATATTTTAACTATTAATTACACTATTGTTCTAGTTCTAATTGGTATGGCAGTAATGAACATGTTGCTTAACGCTTATGCCCGAGGATATGAGAAGAGAACTCAAGAAGAACTTAACACATACCGCACAAAGTTAAAGTATTATCAAGATGAGGCGAATAAACTATCAAATGCAAAAGACATACGACTATATAAACTAGAGAAATGGTTCTATAATGGCATAAAAGTATTCACAAAAAAGTTCTCCACAACAGTTATGAAACAGAAATTTCGTTATTCACTAGCTAATATGTCAGATTCAGTATTTGCGATAATAAGAAATTTAATTGCGTATACAATCCTAGTATCTATTGTGCTTAATGGCGATATTAATGTTGCACAGTTTACATTTATGATTGGGATAGTTGTTGGATTTGCTGTATGGCTAAATCAACTATCTGGAAGCTATGGTCGACTAAAAGAAGCTAGCTTAAGAATCAATGATTTCAGAGATTATATGGATATGAATGATGGTATTAATATTGAAACTGGTGAAGATGTTGAACCATTACTAAATAAAGCACTATCGATTGAGTTTAAAAATGTATCATTTCAATACCCTAGTGCAGAAAAACCAACAATTAGCAATCTCAGTCTTAAAATTGAAGCAGGAGAAAAGATTGCAATCGTTGGGATTAATGGGGCAGGAAAAACAACCTTGGTTAAATTATTAACAGGCCTATATAATCCAACTGCAGGAGAAATACTGATTAATGGAGTACCTATTTCCTCATTTAATAGATATGATTACTATCGATTGTTTGGAGTTATCTTCCAAGATATAAATACTCTACCATTTACAATCGCAGAAAACATATCAGGACAAGCTGATGAAGATACAGATCATAAAAAAGTGAATCTTGCTCTAGATAAATCAGGTTTAGCTGGAAAAGTTAAATCACTGCAAGAAAAAGAAAATACAAATTTGACCCAAGTAATAGATGATAAAGGTATTATGTTGTCAGGTGGAGAAATGCAGAAATTGATGTTGGCTCGTGCACTTTATAAAGATTCTCCAATATTAGTTTTAGATGAGCCAACAGCAGCACTTGATCCATTAGCTGAACAAGAACTATATTTGAAGTATAATGATTTAACAAAAAATAAAACCTCACTGTTTATTTCTCACAGGTTAGCTTCAACGCAATTCTGTAGTAAGATAATCTACATTGAAGATGGAGGAATACTAGAGTCAGGAAGTCATAAAGAGTTAATGAGTAAAACTGGTAAATATTTCGAGATGTTTGAGATTCAAAGCCAGTACTATAAAGAAAATAAGAAAGAGGGGTCTGAAAATGAAATCGAAACTCAAAGTATTTAGTGAAATTGCTGATGTCATCAAAATATCAAATAAAGCCGATAGATTGTTCTTTCCTCTTATAATACTAAAGTCTTTAATAACTGCATCATTTCCATTTGTGGGGTTAATATATAGTGCATTAATTCTTGATGGGTTTATTGATGAAATGAGTAAAACTGAAATTATGTTATATGTTTACCAAATGCTTATTATAAGTGCTGTTCTCTTAGTTAGTAGAACGATACTTAACTTTGTTTGTGAACAAAAGACAAATCTGATAACTTTAAAACTAAACAGTGAAATTTCAAGAAAAACTTTAAATCTGGATTTTGAGCAATTAGAATCTCAAGAAATAAAAGAAAAGATATCAAAAGCAAATCAGGGTGTTTTATTTACTGGAGGAATTGGTTCGTTTATTAATTCTCTAGGATCAGCGATTGAGAATATAATAGCCTTTATATACTCGTTCACTTTGATTGTAGCGTTGTTTATTAGTGTTGACCTAAATAACCCTGACACACTTACCAAAGTGTTTAACAGCCCATTAATTGGTGTTGGTATAATAATGTTAGTTATTGTTAGTATTTGGATGAACTTTAAGATAATCCAAAAGATCAATAGGTTACACTACGATATATATGAGGAAAATATTACAGTTAATAGAATGTTTCTTTATTTACGTGATTCCTCAATGGACTATAAAATCAGTAAAGATATTAGATTATTTAATATTGATAAGCTTCTATCTAAAAAAATCCATGAGACCTGTTATTTATTTGGTAAATCATATGGAAATATTGCTACAAAAGCAGGTCGAATGACTGCACAAGGGGGAATGCTGAATAATGTTGTATTATTTACTGCATATACAGTAATAGGGATAAAAGCATTATTGGGACTTATATCTGTTGGTAATGTACTATTACTAGTAAGTGCAGTAACTGCATTCAATACTGCATTAGTTCAAATTGTTAGTAATATATCTAGTGCAGCAACACAAACAAAATACTTAGCACTCTATAAGGAGTATTTAGATACAAACACAAAACTCTATAAAGGAACTCTTCCAGTGGAAAAAAGAGACGATGGCAATTATGAGTTTGAGTTTAAAAATGTTACTTTCCATTATCCTAATAATGATGAAATCATATTAAAGAACGTCTCTTGGAAGCTTGCGACAGGTAAAAAACTGGCAATAGTTGGTCCAAACGGAGCAGGAAAAACGACATTTATTAAACTATTATGTCGATTATATGATCCTACAGAAGGAGAAATTCTTCTAAATGGAATAAACATTAAAAAATACGATCATAAAGAGTATATAGATTTAATGTCAATCGTCTTCCAAGACTTCAAACTATTCTCTTTGACGATAAAAGATAATGTTCGAGGAGGAGGAGAGGGAGTTGATTCTCAAATCATTAATAACCTAACCCAGGCAGGACTAAATGAGAGAGTTGAAAAACTGCCACAAGGTATCAACACGTATCTATATACAAACTTTGCAGAAAAAGGAATTGAAGTATCTGGTGGAGAAGCTCAAAAAATAGCCATAGCTAGAGCCTTATATAAAGATTCACCACTAGTAATTCTCGATGAACCGACTTCGGCACTTGATCCTATATCAGAGTATGAAATATATACAAAGTTTGATACTCTAGTTGAAGGAAAGACAGCGATTTATATTTCACATAGAATGTCATCTTGTAGATTCTGTGATAATATACTAGTCTTTGATAAAGGTGAGATTGCTCAAGAAGGAAATCATGACGAACTGCTGAAAAACGCACAAGGGTTATACTATAATATGTGGTCTGCACAGGCAAAATACTACAACGCAGAAGAATAAAAATAGCAAGTCAAAACATCTAAAAAAAGTCATATTAGAGTAAGTTCTAGTATGGCTTTTTTAAAAGAATAAACATATTTATATACAACTTATTGACCGCTTACGAAATTATATTTTTTGCTATATAATCTATTGTGATATACTAGTAATAAGTAAAGAGGTGATCTAATGGTTGATATCAACATGTATACTGTAATTGTAATTTACTCAATATGTTTCATTTTAGGTCTTGTTTTTATAACTACATATTTTGTTTTATCAGAGAAAGAAGAAATAAATAGATATTATTTAGCGTTCTTTTTATTGTCTTCAATTGGGTCTCTTTTAGTGTATTTTAGAGATGATGTAGGGTTGTTTGTTAGTATCATTTTAGCTAACTTATCACTAGTAATCGGAAATTGCTTGCTTGTAATAGGAATAAGGAAATCCTATCAACAGAAAGTTTTACCTGCGTTTTTCATAACTGTTGTATCTGTATTTCTTCTTATTTTTACCTACTTAACATATATTAATCCCAACGTTATTTTACGCGTGATAACTTATAATGTAATTGTAATTGTTATCTTGTTTTACGGACTGGTATCATTGAATTATATCAGAAAGGCACATAAAACTAATGAACTAATGTCACTTGTATTGAGTATCATTGTTTTAGCGATGACTTTACGCGTGATTGTCATTATTTTTATTGGAGAAACGCAGGAGCAATTTCTTGAATTTGTAGTTGATCCACTATTGCTAGTAGTAGTTGGGTTAGCTAATATGCTTGTAATAACTGGTTACTTCAGTATAATCAATGATTTAAAGAATAGAACAATTAAAGAAAGTGAAAGAAGTAAATCGTCTTTATTATCAAATCTTCCAGGATTTGCCTATCGTTGTTTAAATGATGAGAATTGGACAATGAAGTTTCTGTCACATGGGTTTACGGATATGGTAGGATACGATATTGAGTCTGTAATTGAAAATAAGGATATTTCGTACAATGACATTGTTTCTGAGGAGTTTAGAGAAACAATAAGAATTGGTTGGAATAGAGCGTTATCTAAAAATGAAAGGTTTGTTAGTGAATATCAAATAACAAGACTAGATGGTGAGGTTATTTGGGTTTGGGAACAAGGAATTGGGATATTTGATGACAAGGGAGAATGTATAGCTATTGAAGGATTTATTACAGATATAGACTCTCGGAAGAACCTTGAAAAGAGTCTCGAATATTTAAGTTATCGTGATTCTTTAACAGGACTATATAATAGACGATTTATTGAGGATCAAATTGAGCGCTTGGAAAAGAGTAGGCATATCCCAATTTCAGTTATTATGGGTGATATTAACGGTCTCAAGTTTATCAATGACTCATTTGGACATAATCATGGTGACGAGTTAATATCAATTGTCGCAAAAATATTACAAGAATCAATTCGTGAACATGAACTAATAGCGCGAATTGGTGGAGATGAGTTTGTAATTCTTCTTGAAGCAACTACTAATTCACAAGCACAAAAAATAGTTGCTAGAATTCTCAAAAAGTGTAAAAAAAATGAGTATGCTAAAATGGGTCTTAGTATCGCTTTAGGATATTCTACTAAAACAGATAAAAATGAATCACTACATGATGTAATTAAAGATGCAGAAGATATGATGTATCGTCAAAAATTATATGAGAAACCATCATCAAGAAGAAAAACTGTTGATGCCGTATTAGGAACATTATTTGAAAAAGACAGGTTTTCAGAGGTTCATTCTCGCAATGTATCAAGATATAGTAAGATGCTCGCACAAGCTGCAGGATTAACTCAAAATGAAATTACTCAAACCGAAACAGTGGGACTTCTCCATGATGTTGGGAAAATCATCATTGATGCAAGAATTTTAAAAAGCAACACATTGCTAACTGATGAGGACTACGAATCAATTCAAAAACATTGTGAAATTGGATATCGGATACTAAATAGTGTTCCTGAGTTTGAGGAAATAGCTCAAATCATCCTCTGTCATCATGAACGACCTGACGGAAAAGGATATCCAAATAAGTTGAAAGGACACGAAATACCATATATATCAAAAATAATATCAATATGTGATGCATATGACGCTATGGTTAACCAAAGAATATACAAACCATCAATATCAAAAGAAGAGGCATGTGAAGAACTAAGAAGATTTTCAGGTAAACAGTTTGATGCCAATCTTGTGGAAATATTTGTAAAATGTATTGATAATGAAATGACAAAATAATTTTAGTTGATTGAAGGTGTAATTATGAATAAAGCATTATTTGATTCATTTAGAACCGGAAGAGTTATTACTTTAGATACAAATAAGTTAGACAATTTATATACAATACTAGAACAACAAGGTAGTATCTTTTTCCATTTTAACTACTCTTTAAAAGAGATGTCGTTAAATGAAAACATGATAAAAGAATTTGATGTTAACATCGAAGAAGATACAACAATAGGTAAACATATATCTAAACTAGTTAATGAAAGAAATGAACTACAAGTCTATCAATCACTTTTAGAAGTTAAAAAAACTAGAGAAAGTATACATTTGGACTTCTCAGTCAAACCTAGTATAGTGAATTCGTGGTATTCACTCACTCTTCACTACGATCCAAAGAATGATATATGTATCGGGTTTATACAAAAAATAAACAAGTTGAAGAACAAAGAAAAAATAACTATCCCTGACATTGATATCATGAATGTCTTATGTCAAAATTTACCAGTTTCAGTTTACTGTCACAATGAAAATGGTGATGTTTTGTTCAGCAATAACAAAGAAAATCGTCATCATATAAGAATAAACAATGATATTAAAAGATATCTAGATAAGACTTCGTTAAAGTATGTAGATTCAATTAACGAGATAGATAAAACCGGTAAAGGAGTAATCTATCGTGTTTCACATCTAAAGGATAATGAAATAGAAAATGATGTAATAAGTTTAAGTATTGTAGAAATGAAAGATACTAAGTATTATCTTTACGTTTACAATAAATCATATAATGACTTTTCAGAGGAAAACAAATTACTTAAAATTCTTAAAGCTAACGAGTTAATCATGGAACTTAGAGATATTGTTGATAATATCACTGATTTAAACGAAATGTTCACATATTTATTAGCTAGAATCAATACAGTTATTCCTGATGCGAATAGAAGTTGTTTATTAAGAATTGATGATAAAGGTAATCTTTATCTTGAATCTAGTTTTGGATTTGAGGAAGAATATGTTTCTGCATTTTCAATTCCGTTTACAGAATCATATGCATACTTACACATGCAAAATGATTACTCTAAACCTGTAATTATTAATGATATTCAAACTAAGTATGCCTATTTATTCCCCGATTTAAAAGATGATCAACAAGAATTTTTGATCAAATCTAATGTAACAACACCAATTACAGTTGATGGAAGATTCTATGGAATAGTATCAGTTGATAGTGGAGAAAACAATGTATTTGACGATGTTGATTTATACTTGCTGGACTTTATGAAAATTCAAATAGAACGAGCAATAAAAAAATATCGTAAGTTCCGAAATATGAAACAAGATTCACGAATAGACCCATTGACCGGAATTGCAAATCGTAGACATTTAGGCGAAATATTTATCGAAATGAAAGAAAAATCTCAATCAGAAAATAAAGACTTTCTCTTTGTTATTTTTGACTTGGATAAACTGAAAAAAACTAATGATAACTTTGGTCATATATGTGGAGACAAAATTATCCAACAGTTCGCATTTATAGTTCAAAAGCAAATTCGAAGTACTGATTTCCTAGCACGAATTGGTGGAGATGAATTTGTTGGATTATTCTATGATGTAGATGAGAAGATTTTAGAATCAAGGATTGCAGAATGGCAGAACTATTTTGATAAAAATCCAGTAGATTGTAAAGGGCAACCAATATTTACACAATTTAGTTATGGTATTTCTGTATATCCAAATGAACATGTAAATTTGAATGATTTATTAGCAATAGCAGACAAAAGAATGTATAAGTTAAAAGACACAAAAAGTGCAAAAAAACAGTAATAAAGATTAGATGTAAATTATAATATAACAAAATAAAATTTTGTGATATACTTTATAGGCAAATATTCACAGAATAGAGGAAATAATATGATATCAATAAATCAACTAAAAGTCAGAATAAACACGAATACTGACAACTTAAAAGAGGCAATATCAAGAAAATTGAAAGTAAGTGTTGATAAAATAATTGATTATAAAATACAAAGACGATCAATCAATGCTAGAAAAAAAGACGATATCTTTTTTGTATATAGTCTACAGGTTGAGGTTAAAGACGAACAATTAATTTTACAAAAGAAAATAACCAATGTTACAAAGTACATAGAAAAGACAAATCAGATGGATAATTCACAATATAGCTACTTGGAAAATAAAAAGATAGCCATTATTGGGTTTGGTCCTGCAGGGATGTTTAGTGCTTTAACTCTGACAAAAGCTGGAGTTAATGTAACTGTCTTTGAACGTGGTGAAAAGGTTGAAGATAGAATAAACACTATTAAAAGATTTAACTCAGAAAGAGTATTAAACACCGAGTCTAATATTCAGTTTGGAGAGGGTGGAGCAGGTACTTTTTCAGATGGGAAGTTAACTAACAGAAAGAAAGATCCTTTGGGTAAATGGTTGTTTTCAGAATTAGTTAAAGCAGGTGCACCTGAAGAAATAATGTATGTTCATAACCCACACATCGGAACAGATAAACTTATCTCTGTAGTTAGAAATATACGAGAAGAAATTATATCGTTAGGTTCTCAAATTCGATTCAACTCAAAAGTATCAAATATTGAACCATATAATAATGGACTTAATCTAACAGTTTCCGATCAAGAAGAGTATTTTGATTATTGCATATTGGCAATCGGCCATAGTTCAAGGGATACTATTGAAATGCTTTATAATAATAAATGTCAAATAACACAAAAACCATTTGCAGTTGGATTCAGAATTGAACATCGTCAAAAAGTGATCAATAAAGCTCAGTTTGGACCTAACGCTAATCATCCCAAACTGGGGAACGCAGAATACAAACTAACTCATCAAACCAAGCACGGTAAGGGAGTATATACTTTCTGTATGTGTCCAGGTGGACTAGTAGTAGCAGCTTCTTCTGAAGAAGGAATGGTTGTAACTAATGGGATGAGTGAGTACAAACGAGATAAAGTAAATGCAAATAGTGCTTTATTAGTAACAGTTGATGAAAGTGATTTTGGGAGCAGTCATCCTTTAGCAGGAATCAAGTTTCAACGTGAAATTGAAAGAAAAGCATTTGAAATAGGTGGATCCAATTATAATGCTCCTATTCAAACAGTGGATGATTTCATTAACAATAGAACAACAACGAAACTAGGGTCTATCCTCCCAAGTTACCCAATCGGAGTAACGTATGCAAATTTACGTCAAGTATTTTCAAAAGAGATTAATACTGCATTTATTGAAGCCTTCCCAAGAATGGGGAATAAATTACGAGGATTTGATAGTAAGGATGCATTATTAACTGGAGTTGAATCAAGATCATCATCACCAGTAAGAATTGTTAGAGACAAAGATACATTACAGAGTTTGTCATTTGAAAACCTATATCCAACAGGTGAAGGAGCTGGATATGCAGGTGGGATAGTATCTGCTGCAATTGACGGAATCAGAGTAGCAAACAAAATCTTAGAAGCAATAAGAAAATAAAAAAAACACCTAATACTTATTCTAGTACTAGGTGTTTTCTATTCACATATACTTATGTACCTTTGGAAATTGTTGGTTTTCTTTATTATGCAAGAATCAATAACTTTTAAACCTAAATCAGATACAATTTCACTAATATCCTCCATAGAAATAATCAATGATTTATCAGCTATTTCAGTTGTCTTTTTAATAAGAGAAATTTGTTTTTCCTTTGTTGTTAATGAAAATTGACCATAAGGTAAATCGAGAATGGCGACATCAAAGTGTTCATCTGAAAAGTGCATGTCAATTTTTGGAACATCACCAGTAAAACCAAAATATTCAAGATTACTATTACAATGTAGTTTCACTAAGGGATTTATTTCATATCCTTTAATATCTATACCCATCTCACGACCTTCAATTAAAACAGTACCGATACCACAACAAGGATCAATTAGCTTTAATCCAAAATTGTTATTAATGGCTATGTTAATAATAGCTTTAGCCACTTTAACTTCAAGAGCATTTGAGTAGTTAAAAGGTTTTTGTTTTCTTTTAATCCAATTATTAGGATTAGGTTGATACAAACCAAAAATCCATTCACCTTCAATTTTAGTCAACACAAACTCAACAAGAGGGTTGCTCATTGCAAAAGAACCTTCAATTGTAAAACCTAAAGCACGCATTGAAATAAGTCTATCTTGATACGGAACCTCATCAATTTTTACAAAGTGAATTTTGTACATATCAAATTTTAAATTGTCAGCTAACATTTCTTCCTTAAGATCTTGAAAGTCAGTATTTCGATAAAGGATTGTAACTTTCCCTCTTATAAAAGTACTACGAGAAACGTTGATATCCTCAGTAGTGATATGATATTTTGTTGATTTACTATTATTAAAAATGTATCTCATTTCCATTTCACAAAGTTCTTGGTGATTAAGAACATGAGATATTAGATATAAATATTCCTGTTTTATTTTTGTCATTGTCATCAACCTTATGTTTTATTTTAAAGAATAATGAATCTGGCTAACTTATATAAATATTCTATCATAAATACAAAAAATGACACTTTTTTGTGGAAAAGAGTGGTTTTTATGAAAAAAAAGTCGATTTTACTTGATTTATTTCAAATACATTGTATTATTGAGGAGATTGAATACAAATGCTAATTAATAAAGATAACGGAGTTACCGCTATTTTAAATTACTACTTGTAGTATATCAAATCTAAAATGGAGGTAACAAATATGACTGGAACAGTAAAATGGTTTAACGCTGAAAAAGGTTTTGGGTTCATCACTGCTGAAAATGGAGAAGAGTTTTTCGCTCATTTCTCACAAATTCAAAAAGATGGTTTCAAATCTTTAGAAGAAGGAGAAGCTGTAAGTTTTGAAGTAGTTGAAGGACAAAAAGGTCCTCAAGCTGCTAACATCGTAAGCTTATAATTTCAAAACCAAAAAGCCGTTATCGGCTTTTTTTTTGCTTTTTTTTACAATGAGAATTTGATTGTGTAATTACTATTGTAATAGGAACCCCTTAGTGGAGTAAATTTAAGTATCGAATAGTCAGGATCTGTTTTACCTAATTTATAGTACTGTTCATCGCCTTCACACCAGAATAAATCCTTAGTATCTTGATTTTGCAATACATCTATATGACCGATAAGATTTATACCTTGAAATGTTGTCTCATCATAATAATATATAGAAGCTTTAGAATTACTTTGGAATTCTGCTATTTTTTTTGAAGATGTATTTGTTGAAAAATACATACTATCTATACTCCATTGTTTGTCAATGATTAGCATAGCTCTACTAATTGGATAACCTTGTTCACTTATGGATGATAGTACTAGTGATTTTTTATTCTTTATTTCTTTTAAAAAGTTGATGTAGTTATTTTCCATTATATCCCTCCTCTCATTACTATCTTTATTATATCATTAAGGTAATAAGATATGCTTTTAAATCAGGGATTTCACTCTTTTATTTTTATTTTTTCTTTTAAAGTGTATAGTTTGATATAATAAGTACATATTACAAAAGAATGGGGAGACTATATGAAATATTTTATCAAGGTGATTGGAATAGGTTTTGCACTTCTTTTTTTGAGTGCATGCAATGAGAGTGAGCAAGTTAAGTATGACATTGTTTTAATGAATGGTGAAGAAATGGTTTTAGATATAGACGCTGTTGAAAATCAAGTTGTTTCTTTGGAAGACTTGGAACAAGATGGTATGATATTCGCGGGATGGAGTGACGGTTCAGACATATTTAATAAAGAACTAATAGTTACTAAAACTATAACTCTAAATCCAGTATTTGAAGATATTAGTAGTATTTTTGAAATTGAAAAAGCTGAGGATGGGAATCAGTTGACTGCGGGTATTACAAAATATAACGGAGAAGCAAGATATTTACAAATTCCACAAATGATTGATGGCTATATAATTACAGAAATAAAGGGGTTAGCGTTTGAAAATTCCCATGTAATTGAAGTTGATATTCCAATAGATGCTTTTGTTGGAATGAATGCATTTAAAGGAAGCTCGAGTTTAAAGAAGATAACACTATATGGAGATTATTTACTTGATATGGAGGACATGGTATCTGTTACAGAATATAATGATATATTGTCAGAATATTCAGCTGAGTGTACTAAAATAAATGAAACTTCCGATACTTGGGAGTTTAATGAAGGTTGCCCAATTAGAAAAGTTCTTGAGAAAACGGAACCTTTAATAATTTCAGGGGTTGAATTTTATATGTATAAGGTAATAAGAGATATCGATTTCTATGAATCAATATCTTTGTATAATTATAGTATGCATTCTTTGAAGGATTTACAGTCTTTAGAATCTGTTGAAATATCTTATAAACAGCAAGTCATTTTTGCAAATACTTTTGAAGGATGTACAGGATTAAAAGAAATAATTATTGATGATGATAGTCAGTATTATTCAGTTCTTGACAATGTTGTATACACAAAGGATATGAAAACTTTGGTATTTTATCCTGAGGGATTAGAAGATAAAGAGTTTCGTATTCCTGATGGAGTTGAAGAAGTAAGAGAATTTTCATTTTTGAGGAATACAAATATAGAGAAAATTATCATACCAAAAGATTATCATTCAACAAGTTCATTCCCATCATTATCAAATTTGAAGGAATTTTATGTTGAAGATGGAAACACTGTACTTAGAACTATAGATGGTGTTCTATATAGTGGGGATTCATTGATAAAGTATCCAGCTCAGAAATTAGGTTCATCTTTTACAGTTCCTGCTGGAATTACAGTTCTTGGACCTTTTTCATTTGAAAAAAATAAGTATTTAGAGACAATTGATTTTGGTACAGAAATTATTGAAATTGGATCAAGAGCTTTTGAGGAAACTGAACTATTACATGAAATCAATTTACCTTCTACCACAAACTTACTGGGAATGTACATTCTACTAGACAGTAGTGTTGAGGAAATAGTCATAAATGCAGAAGAAGTTGTTTTGTGGGGTGGGTCATTAGATCCTAGAAGAGATATCGAAGACATTACTATATATGTACCAGAAGCTTCGGTACAAAATTATAAAGGAGCAATGAGTTGGAAAAACTATGCTGATGTAATTTTTCCAATATCGACATACACTAATAATAACTAGTAAAAAAGCACATAACATTTCGATTATGTGCTTTTTATTTTTTATTTGATTTATAAACTGATGTAAAGCCATTTGTGGTGTTTTTTATATAGTAATAAAATTAATGAAAACTAGGTAAAAACTAATATATCTTGCTCCAATATACAGAAATATTGAAATATATATTATAATAACATAGAATGAAACTAGATGGAGGTGATTCTTTTGTTTGATAATGAAAACGCTACAATCATTCATCACGATTCCTATGAGGCAAAAGATTTTATTAAAAACTCATTGTTTTACTACAAACAATTTCTTCAAGTAGAAATTACAGATGAGTATACCCAAAAGTTTGATACAGGTGATTCATACTATATGTATTATGTTGAACATGGTTCAATGTTTGTGACATTAAATAGAAAGATGTTTTCACTAACTCAAAATGACCTACTAGTAGTTAAGAAGAATGTTGATGTTAGTATCTCAACAAATAACTGCAAACTTTACGCAGTTGAGTTTGATGGAAAACTAACGAGTGATTTTCTTAATGCAATCGGGAATGTAGGTTCCCCAGGAATTTCAATGGTTGATTTCTCAGGAATAGTCATGTTCTTTATAAAACTTAAAGAACTTAGTTTATATGATATCAGAAATGAAGTATATATATCTTTTAGTATTGAAGCAATTCTGGTTGAAATATATACCCGTATTCATTATGGGAATGAGAAAGATAATCCACAAAACTATGCAATATTACAAGCCATTTTCTATATAGAACAAAACATCGAAAATAAAATAAAATTGGATGCCCTATGTGAGTTTGTTGGATATAGTGTTTATCATTTCTCAAGACTGTTTAAAAATGAAGTTGGGATGAGTCCTTATGAGTATATTATCAAGTATCGTCTTGATTTAGCTAAACATTTACTTATTACAACGAATCTACCAATCAGAGAAATTTCCAAGAAGTGTGGATATAATAATGAAATAAATTTCTACAATATTTTTAAGAAGAACTTCAATATTACACCAAGAAAATATAGGTTACAAACCGAGCATAAGGAGATTTAAAAATGAAAGAGAAAATAAAAATTTACTTACTTCACCAAACACATACTGATATTGGCTATACAAATCGTCAGGAAAAGATAGTGAAGTATCACGTAGATTATTTGAAACAAGCAATCGTAATATCAGAAAGAATTGTGAGTGGTGAAAAACCTGAATGGGAAGGATTTGTCTGGAATAATGAAACTTTTTGGATATTAGACATGTTCCTTAAATACACAGATAAAACATGGGAGAAAAGATTACTTGATGCTGTTAATAGAGGACACATTGAGTTAACTGGTAATTATATTAACCTGACTGAGTTAGTTGATTATGACGTCTTACAAAAATACCTTAATAAGGCAAAAGACTATAGTGAAAAGAACCAAGTGAAAATTAATTCTGCTATATCGATGGATATAAATGGTTGGGGATATGGGTACAGTCAAGCAATGTATGACGCAGGAATTAGAAGATTCTATACATGTGTTCATAACCATCATGGTTTCGTGCCTTTCTTTAAGAAACATAATCCTTTTTATTGGGAAACTCCTAATAAAGATAAAATTCTCGTTTGGAATGGTGAAGTTTACAACCACGGGAATGTATCTAAATTAGTACCACACGTTATAGATGTTGATGTTGATGGAGTATTTGATACAAAAGCAATAATTGATCTAGAAAGACTTGAATACACAAAAGAATGGTTAGATGATTACTTAGATTCTTTACATGCAGAAGGATATGAATATAATTTCTTACCAATGTTCACCAAAGGTATTCTTGTTGATAATGCCCCACCAAATCCCCATATAATGGAAGCAATCTCAAAGTTTAATGAGCTTTATAAAGAAGAGTACGAGTTTGAAATGATTGGAATTAATGGTTTCTTTGATAAAGTTGAGGAAATGAAACTTGATATCCCAACATATAGAGGAGATTGGAACGACTGGTGGAGTGACGGATATATGTCGAGTCCAAAAGCTGTATCTTTATATCGAGAAGCGCAGAGAAACTATCACAAGATATTATCTCTAAAGGATGAGTTTACCTTTGACGCAGAGAAACTAGACCAACTGGAGTACAATTTAATGGTGTTTAGTGAGCATACTTGGGGATATTTTACAAGTGTAACTGAACCTTGGAATAAAATGACTGTAAAATTAGATTCTCGTAATGAAATGTTCGCTTATACAGCCAACAAACTTGCTGATGAACTACTTGATGATTACAACCAAAAAAATGGCGAAATGATGAAACATGTTGGAAGACCAATGCACTACAAAATTAAAAACCCATTTAACTATCAAAAACAAGAACTAGTAAAAATGTATATTAACTGGTGGGAAGAATTTCAAGTTGAAAAAGGGTATGAAGTATACAATGTTAAAACAAAAGAAGTTTATCCACATCAAGAAACTTTAGTCGATAACAAATCAAGAAGAGAAGTACGAGTTAACATCGAACTACAACCTTACGAGTATGTAATCCTTGGTATCAGAACAAAAAAAGAAAGACCAAGACATATACCATTAGATCCACTATTTGTGCGCGATGAAAGATATGATTATGTTTCACCATATTTAGATAATGAAGTGAACGCAACACAGTTTTATATCGAATCTCCATTCATTAGAATATCTTGGAAAAGAAATCAAGGTATTACAGAGTTCTATGATAAAGTTTCACAAGAATCTATCATAATGGAGAATCGAGAACACAATCCTTTAACACCTGTATATAATTACTCAGAGATTGAGTATAAGTACAAGTTTGATCCAGAAGAAATTACATCAGTAAGAAAGGATTATGGACGAAATAGAAGCGTTATAAGTAGTGAGGAGTTTGCTGGAAACCTAATCAACGTAAAAACACTCGCTAATGGCCCATTATTTGCCAGAGTACAACTTAAATATGAGTTAAAAGGAACATTGTACTCAGTAATAGAAATCACTGTCTACAGAGATAAACCACAAGTAGATTTCTCTTATATACTTGGAAAAGACACAGTATGGGAACCTGAAGCTTTATATTTATCTTTACCTTTTACCTATAATAAAGATCAGACATTGTGGCTAGATAAATCAGGAGCAAACATTAGACCACGAGTTGATCAACTACCATATACAATGAATAAATTCTATACCATGCAAAACGGATACTGTCTTGTATCAAATAATGGTTCACTAATTATTAGTTCTCCAGACGTGCCTTTACTCAGATTAGGCTCATTACAACCTAGTGTAATGACAAAAGAATCAATGGAAGAAAAGCAAAATATAGATATTCAATACTCATGGTTAATGAATAATTATTGGGAAACAAACTTTGCAACTAGTTTAGGTGGATTCTATCGTTTTGATTATCATATGTATTTATCACAAGATATCAAGGATGTAACAACTGCCCAAAACAAGGCAAAAGAACTATCACATAACTTTATTATTACGCAGGTGACTTATGAATAAATTAAAACTATTTACCGTACTTGGATTATCACTCCTCCTATTAGCAGCATGTGAAAAAGAACCAACACAGGTTGATGAACCTTTATCATATACTGTCAATCAAAGTGATAATCCTGTATGTGAAAATAACGAAGCAGAATACACAACAGATGAAATTGCAATATCAGAAGTTTCAAGCGAAACAAACGATATTTTTGGGGATCTTGATAAGTTCATTAATCCCTGTAAAACAGAAGATGTAAATCCTCTTGTATTTGCAAATGCAAAACTTAAATCTTATTTCATAGAAATTTCACTAGATGCTATATACCCAATTAATAGCGTTGCAATAACAAACTTCTTAACTGATGACGAAATGGGAATCAAAGAAATAGATTTATCAGTTTCATTAGATGGTGAATCATTCACTAAAATTGAAGATGATTATGTATTGTCAAATACGGGAGAAAAACTAACCACAATACAACTAAATAATCAAAAAGCAAAATACCTTAAAATTTCATTTCGAAGTGAAGTTGGTGTTGGAAACTATGGTAGTGAGTTTTTTGGTCTTAATGATATCAGTATTTTCTTAGGAGAAGGATTTATCGTAAAAGAAGCAACAGAGTGGGATGAGGCATTAACTAGATATGACGGATGGACTGGAGCTGATGGTATCTTTACATTCAATTTAGATACAGGTAATGATTCAATTGGCACAGAAACAGATTCAACACTATTTATCTTTAGTGATACGATTCTAGGAAATGTTAATCCTGAAACATTCCTAAGAACAAATCCCGAGTTCCTAAATAACACAATTGGTTACTTCAATGGAAACGATACAGACATCTATAACAATATGGAGTTTGAATGGAATGAAGAAGATGGATTACCAGCCAACATTTTTGAACCAGACAGTTATATCGGTTATCAACCATCAAACCTAATTAATCGAATTGGATTAGTTGCGGATGAAAATGGAGACTTTAAATATGACTATACGATTAGTGGAAGCTCTTGGTTATCAAGTTCAACAGATAGTAATCCGGTAATTACAGTTGATTTACTTGACATCGAAGACCTAACAGAAATGACCCTATATAACTTTATTGAGAACCCTGATTATAGTGCTACTAAAATAAAAGTATCGCACTCAAATGATAAAACATCTTGGAGTGATATAGGAACATATGACCTTAGCATTCCTGAAAAAACAGCAGCTATTTCTCCAAGTAATATTGATACTAATTCAAGTTTAGATCTTACTGGAATATCAGCTCAATATATTAAAATTGAATTCTTAGATAACAATACTGATACTTCAACACAAGTTGGTCTAAGTAAAATTGTTATTCAAAATGGTGATAAGAAACTATTTGGAACAATCGAAGCTTCAAGTTATGACAATACAGATAATGAAGAATCAGAACACCCACGACTTTGGTTACAAGATGGTGTGGTTATTGGGGAATATTTCTATACATTCCCACTCCTTGTAAAAGACTATGAAACCTTCTTTAAAGTATTCAAAATAGGACTAATCAAAGTACCAATTGTGGATAAAAAATTGGATACTGATAATATTGAGTTTCTGGATGCTCCATTACAAAATGAAATGAGTGATGGTTCAATAACGTACTTTGGCGCTGGTGTAAACAACCAGGATACATCAGGAAGTTTAGTTCATCAAGATGGGTATATCTATATTTATGGGTATAAAGATCATCAAGGTGGTAGATACTTAACAGTTGCCAGAGTAGAAGAAGAAAACTTCGAGAACTTCAATAAATGGACATATTTTGATGGTGAATCTTGGTCATCTAATATCGACGACTGTGAATCACTTATAAATAATGTCTCACCAGAATTAAGTGTAACTTATATTAACGAAGGAATACATGCCGGTGAGTACATGCTCGTGGTGATGAAAAACACTACATCAGGAACTATATCAGTATCATATAGCGATACACCATATGGACCTTGGACAGATTATGAAACAGTATACATCGCATCAAAAATTAGAGAACTACCTGGTGGATTTGCGTACAACGCAAAAATGCATCCACATCTTAGTGAAGAAGGTAAGTATCTAATTTCATACAATGTAAATACAACTGGCTTAACAGTAATGTCAAATGCAGAGATATATCACCCTCGTTTCATTTGGCTTATTGAAACAAAAGAAAAATAAAGTATAGGTGCTAATTTTAGCGCCTATATATTTGGGAGAAAAATATGAAAAAACAATATTTTGATATTAGAAACGATAAAGAAGCTATTTTCAATTATCGATTTATTCAACCACCCCAAATAGCATATTTTGTTACCACAACTGACGAATTTGGGAATATAAATACTACTCCAGTAACATTAGGAACCTGTAACGCGGCTACCTTTCCAAAAGATGGTAATCCTGGGGAATTCTATTTATCTTTTTCAATGGGAACACAAGCTCAAAATGAAGAAGGAAATGAAAACCACCCCCGTGATGGTTATATAAACTTACTCAATAGTGATGAAGTAGTGATAAGTTATATCGGTAGAAACATCTTAAAAGAGGCAATTATATGTAATATGCCCCTACCAAGAGGTATTAGTGAACTTGAAGTCGCAGGATTACATACTTTTGCATCCAAAAATATACAAGTTCCCTCAATTTTAGAATGTCCTATTAATATTGAATGTGAAATTGTAGAGCGAATTCAACTGGGTAAATACTATATGTTATTTGTTGCAAAAGCAGTTGGTATTTCGGTCGATAAAGAATTACTAAAAAAAGATTTTGATGGATATGGAGTTCTACATATTGATCCAGTATTTGAACTTAATATTAATCAAGATTATACAAAAAATAATCGTCTCCACTTTGGCTATATTGACAAAAATAGAATTGATGTACCTGGCGATGATTTTGGATCTACAGTTGATTGGGTTGGTACATATGATAACTTCATTACATCTGAATTTAATCGTGGTAAAATCACAAAAATTGAGTTAGCTAGAATTCAACAATTAACAAAAGAATTTAAAAAAGATCGTTCAAAAACATTAATTAAACAAGAGTTGACGCAATTATTGGCAAAAGCAATTAATAGTAAAAAAACTATATAATCTTAAGATAACTGCTCAATTACTTATATATCTTGCTTTAGTAGGCTAGATATAGTGAATATACATTACTTATTTGCTATAATAGTCGATGTAAGCGTTTAAGAAGAGGTGCAATTATGAAATATAATGAAATAATTTTCAGGGGAGAAATTGGAGAAAGCGGAAAATTAGAGATTGATCTAAAACGTTATTATCCGCTAAATGAAGTCGTTTGTGATAATATTGAAGATGTTGAGTATTTCTTTGTCGATAGATGGATTAAGATAGATAAACCGTATAACTTCAAAAATACAACAGCAAGATTTATTAATATTAAAGCAAAAAAAGGTAGTAAAGTTAAACTATCATTAGGTAAAGGATATTACGGAATTGAAAAACCAGAGATGACAAAAGAGTTTTTTAAGAACTCAGGTTGGACTGGTGGAGATGGAATCTTTTCATTCAATATTAAAAATGGAAATGATTCACTAAATCAAGAAGATGCTAAGACATTATTTGTCTTTGGAGATACACTAGTTGGAAATGTTACAGAGGATAATTATCGTACTGAACCATTACTTATGCCAAACAATACAATCGCATATTTAAATGGTAATAATCCAGCAAAGAGTAAAGTTAATTTTCAGTTTAATACCAATGAGTATGATACGGTAATCTCATACTTTGAACCAGATAACAGTTCAATTTATTCAGGAACTGTTCCGTGTAATTTAATAAAGTATGATCAACACAATCATGAGAACAGATACTTATCAGGTTATAACCCTAAAAAAGTTGAAATATTATTTGATTTATACAGTGTAAAAAAAGTTACACATATTGAGGTTCTAAATTACTTTGATGAGATATCAGAAAAATATGGGATGTCACGACGAGGTATAAAGCAAACACAAATTTATACAGCGTCTGCACAAGATGAATTTAAGTTACTGAAGGATCACACATTCAAACAAGCAACCTTAGATATGATATATGAAGATGTTGCAATTAATACAGAGTGTAGATATATCAAATTTGTGATTACACCAAAACAAGGAATCGGTAATCACTATAAAGAGGAAGACACAAAAGAAGTAGTTTTTGGGATTAATAAAGTCAAAATATTTACTGAAGAAAGACTATTAAAAGATATTCATGTATCAGCTACATCAATCATGAGCAAAGAGAAAAAACATGTATGGTTCTGGCTTCAAGATGGAGTAGTTATCGATAAAGAGTTATTTCTAGTTCCTTTAGTTGTTGGTCCGGATTTATCTCAACCTGAAGGATTACAATTTAGAGTCGATGATGTATCAATGATAAAAGTTCCAATTGTGAATGATGAATTAGACTTTACAAATGCAACACAAAAAGCGACACCTTTAGCACATGTTGATAAAGACTCGTATTGGTTATTTGGAGCTGCTTTTATGGCAAACACAAAACAAGCAGGTGCAAAAAATCCTGATGGATACATCTATGTCTATGGATATGAAACAACAAGGATGCAAAGATTACTAAAAGTAGCTCGTACAAAACCAGAATCAATTAGTGATTTTGATACTTGGGAGTATTATGCTGATGGTAAATGGACCTCAGACATCACAGAATCGTCAACATTACTAAATCATATTTCATGTGAAATGAGTGTTACGCCAATTACTTCAGGTGAGAATGAAGGTAAATATCTTGCAGTATACACATACAATGTTAATACAACACTAATAGCATATAGTATCGCAGATACTCCATGGGGACCATTTAATGAACCAAAGATTGCATATGAATCTTTAGAGAAAGAAAAACTTGGTGGACAAGCTTATACATATAATGCAAAAGCACACCCTCACATGTCGACAAGCGATGAACTTCTAATCACATATAATGTAAATACTTATAGTATGGACCATAATACAAATGATGCAAAAGTATATCATCCAAGATTTGTTGGATTGAAATACCTAGGTGAATAATATGAAGTATCAGTATAAAGATAATCAGATTATTTTTGATAAAATCTATTCAGTAAAAGAGATAGTCTTTACAAAACCAGTTAAATCTATTGAATGGGCAATAAACCCCGAAATCAAAAATACTAATAATATTGTTATTGACGGCAACAAGGTATTATTCATGAACGTACATGTACGTTATCTCTTTCTAGGAGAAGACAATAAAATCACTTCAATTGTAAAAGGTGATGGATATACGATCACGGAAGAAACAAAAATCGACAATGTCTTTAGAAGAAATAAAGGCTGGGCAGGAGCTGACGGTATCTACTCTCACGTGTATAAAGATACTATTCACTGGTATTTTAGTGATACTCTTGTTGGGGATGTAAATCCAATTACTAGAAAAAGAAAAAACATGGTAATGGTAAATAATACAGTAGGCGTATCTAATACGCAAAAACCATTCCTAATTGATTTTATGGTTAAAAAAGATCAAAAAAATAAGTATACCAGTTTCTATGTTCCTGAAAAAGAAGGATACTATTGGCTTCAAGATGGTGTATATAAAGATGGATACTTATATATAAGTGTAATTAGAGTAAGAGATGACAAAGATAAATGGTTTGTTGTTTTAGGATCAGAAATGATCAAAGTTAAAGTTAACGCTGATGATACTTTAGACTATAACAATTACACTAGATTCGATAATCCCACATATTTTGAAATGAATGGTGAGACATATACCTTTGGAGCAGCAATGCTCGATGATACAACAAGAACAGGTTATTACTATATGTTTGGTTATGATAATAAACTAGAGAAGAATTTATATATGCTCCGTGTAAAAGACTTTGAAAAGCAGGATTCATATGAGTACTTCACAGAAAATGGATGGAGTAATAATCCAACAAATTTCAAAGTTATTGGTGAGAACGTCGCTAACGAAATGAGAATTATATATGATGGAAAATATATCTTATCATACACAAAGCAATGTGCAACAGAAACAATTGAAATAGCTTCAACAAATGATTTAGAAAAGGGATTTACTAATCGCATAATAATTTATCAGTGTAAAGAAGCATTCTACAATGATACATTAATCACATATAATGCAAAATTACACCAATTTCCAAATGATAATGACCTTTATTTTACATATAATGTGAACACGACAGTAATTGAAGATTTAGTAGATGCAGATATATATTATCCAAGATGGTTAAGACTTGAAAAAGAGAGTGATTAATATGGAAACAGAAGTACAAAATCAAGAAGTTGTTATTAAGAAACCAAGGTTTACTAGGAAACAAAGAAAGTTAGTACATGATATTATCATTCATGCGATATTAATTATCTTTGGGGCATTGTTTGTATTTCCATTTATTTGGATGTTTGCAACTGCTTTAAAAACAACATCAGAATTATTAGAAGGAACTGATGTTTTATGGCCTGCAGACCCACAATGGGAAAACTTCAAAATTGCAATTCAAACTATTCCTTTTTTCCTATATGTTAAGAATAGCTTTGTTCTAGTATTCTTTGCAATTGTAGGAACATTGTTTAGTGCTACACTAACTGCATACGCATTTGCAAAACTAGAGTGGCCTGGGCGAGATACTTTGTTCATCGTAATGCTTGCTACAATGATGATTCCAATGCAAGTATTATTAATACCAACATATATTATGTACTCTAAAATAGGTTGGCTAGGGACAAGGTTACCACTTATAGTGCCCTACTTCTTCGGTGGAGGAAGTGCATTCTATATCTTTATGTTGCGACAGTTCTTTAAAGGAATACCAAAAGACCTGACAGAAAGTGCCATTGTTGATGGAGCTTCACACTTCAAAATATTCTTGAAAATAATGCTCCCATTAACAAAACCAGCATTAATAACAGTTACACTATTTACATTTATGTTTGTATGGAATGATTACTTTGGCCCATTGATTTACTTAAGTGATCCAGAACAATGGACAATTGCACTAGGACTAAGATCTTTCCAAAGTCAATATTCAGGAAGATTTGATTTAATGATGGCAGCTTCACTACTTACAATAATTCCAACATTACTAATTTTCTTCTTTGCACAAAACTCATTTATAGAAGGAATTACCTTTAGTGGTATTAAAGGATAAAAAGGAGGACAAAAATGAAAAAGATTTTATTATTAGGTGTTTTATTCGTTAGTATCTTCACATTGTCTGCATGCGGTAATGATGAAGCAGACGGAAGAATAGAAATTAAGTTTTGGCATTTATCTCCAATCGGTGATAAAAGTTATAACCAAGTAAAACAAATTATCCGTGATTTTAATGATTCACAAGATGTTTACTATGTTAAAGGTACAGGGTTTAACTTCTTTGATTACTGGGATAGACTTAATGTTGCAGTAGCTTCAAATACTGCACCAGATGTTGGACTTAGTACAATTGATGACAATGTCCATCGAGCAGATCGTGGAATACTGTACAATATATCAGACTTTATCGCTGCAGATGTCGCTGCAGGAGTTGAAACAATGGATACTTCAGTATTCTATCAAAATCAGCTAGATTTTCTTACATACGAAGATGATTTATATGGTTTACCTTTTACAGCTACAACAAGAATGCTTTATTACAACTTAGATCACTTTGCTGAAGTTGGGTTAACAGAAGCAGATGTACCAACAACATGGGCTGAGTTAGAAACAGTTGCTAAACAACTAGATGACGTTGACGGAAACGACATCAACAGAATCGGTTTTGATCCAACATATGGACAAGGGACATATATGGGTTACTTATGGCAAGCAGGTTTAGATTTCTTTGATGAAAATCAACAAGTTACTCTAAATACACAAGAACACAAAGACATCTTAAACTGGATGGTTACATTTAATGGCGAGTATTCACAATCACAGCTAACAGCTTTTGGTGATGCTAATACATTATTAGGTGTAGATCCATTTGCCGCAGGGCGAGTATCAATGATGATAGCGACAGATGGGTTATATCAAACATTAGAAAATTACGATTCATCAATGAATTATGGTGTTGCTCCAATTCCTCTACCAGATGAAAATGGTATCAGAGTAAACTGGGGTAGTGGATTTAGTTTAGAGCTTTATACAAACGGAAAAGTTGATGAAAAAGCACAAGGTGCTTGGGAGTTCACAAAATACATAATGTCAAAAGAAGTTCAAATTCAATATTCAAATGCAGTTGGATGGTTAATGGGGAATACTGAGGCAATGGATGTAGTCGCAGCAGGAAACCCTATTATGACAGCATTAGTAGCAGAATGCGCTTACGCTGTTGATAAAGTATTTATTCCATATGCACCTGCATGGCATGCTGGAGACTGGTTCCAGTACTATGATCAGCTAAAATCTGGAGATTTAACAGTAGAACAAACATTACAAAGAGCAATAGATTTATACAACGAAAAACAAACAAACTACAATCTAACTCAATAATCGAAGGTGAATATTATGGCAACACATAAAATACAATCGAAGAAAAATGGAGCACTAAAAGGATTAAGAAGTGAAGAAAAGAAACTAGGTTACCTCTTCGCATCACCTTGGCTTATCGGACTAATTGTTCTTGGTGCATTTCCAATCTTTTTCTCACTATACTTAAGTTTTACAAATTACGACATGCTAGGTACACCAGACTTTATAGGTATAACTAACTATAAAATACTATTAACTAATGATAGTTTATTTTATCAAGCTTTATGGAATACTCTTTATCACGTTGCAATAAGTGTACCATTAGGAATTATTGCAGGGGTTGCACTAGCATTATTACTAAACTCAAAAATTAAAGGAATGGGAATATATAGAACAATTTATTACTTACCTAACGTAGTTAGTGTTGTAGCTATGAGTTTACTATGGTTGTGGTTATTTCAACCATCACAAGGGCTTATAAATGAATTATTGGAACCAGTTTATAATCTATTTGATATGGAACCACTAACTTGGTATAACAGCGCAGATTTATCTAAAATCACCCTAATAATAATGGGACTATGGACTGCTGGAGGTTCAATGATAATCTATCTAGCACAAATGCAAGACATCCCAGGAGAACTATATGAGGCTGCAGATATTGATGGCGCAAATGGTTTACAAAAAATATTCAAAATTACCCTACCATTAATGACACCTTCAATCTTCTTCAATCTAATTATGGGATTGATAGGTGGATTCCAAGTCTTTACAACATCATATATTATGACACAAGGTGGACCTGGAAGATCAACATATTACTATTCATATTACTTATTTGACAAAATGATGTCAGACAACGCAATGGGTATGGCAAGTGCCATGGCCTGGATACTATTGGTTATTACGCTAGTGATTACTATGGTAGCACTATCGTTAAACAAATATGTCTTCTATTTAGGAGACCAAACATAAAAAAACGGAGGATATTATGAAAAAGAGAAGTTTTTTATTAGTTCTAGTATTTGCTCTAACATTAACTCTAACTGGTTGTTGGGCTGGAGAAGTTAAAGTTGATACTGAAATCAACAAAGATGGTTCAGGAACAAGAAGTTACATTATGGCAGTTTATGACGATTCATTACAAACAGATCCTATTACAAACCCTGACGATCCTGACGGTACTGAAGGTAAAGGTGCTGTAATCAACTCAATTCATATTACAGGTGGAGTTTCAGCTATTCAAACATGGTTAGAAGATAACGCTCCAGAATGGATGACAGTTGAAGATATGAAAACTGAAGGAAATCAAAGAATTTTCACACTGACTTATGATTTCACTGATTTTGATCAGTTCTTAGCAAGATATGAAGAATTAGTTGATTTATCTCCTAATTTAAGTTGGGCAGACTTTGAAGCAAATGAATTACCAACATTTGAATGTTCAGGATTCATTACAAAAGAATGTACTTTTAACGAATCAAAAGACATGGTAAATGCATCATTTGATTGGGCACAAGATGGTATTTGGGAAGATATCTATGACGAAGCTACTTTAGCTGGATATGTTACAAAAGCAGATATCGCTGTATTATCTGACTATGTTTTAGAAGTAAATGGGGAAGTATACGAAGAATTACATCATTATGATGCAGCAGCAGTTGATGGAGATGGAACTGGAGCAGTAGTGAATGTTGAATCAGAATCATTCTCATTAGGTACTTCATTCACAAATACAACAAATGTTGTTATAATTGCAGTAGTAGCAGTAGCTGTAATTGGTGGTGGAGCATTCTTATTATTACGTAAAAAATAATAACTATTCGCACTTAAGAAGATAGCACAGTCGTGCTGTCTTCAGTTGCGAAAAAAGAGGTTATAACATGAAAGACGGACCAATCAGAAATGCCTATAGAGCATTAACAGATGTGATTTTTTTATCACTATTAGTATTTTTCACATCAGTATTAGGATTATTTATTACAACAGGCGCAAGCCTAACTGCAGGGTTTAACGTAATGTTTAAAATACATGATCAAAACCGTGCGACTTATATCTTCAAAGAATTTAAAGAATCCTTCCTTAAAAACTTTGTTAAAAGTACAGTAACTTGGCTTATAACTGTAGTCGTAGGAATCGGATTATTCTTTGCTTTTAACTATGCAAATAATACCGGTAGTATTGTCTTACTGGTTTCAGTATATGCCGCAACAATTGAACTACTATTATTTATTTCATATTACTTTGCAATTAATGCAGTATTTGAGTCACCAACATATCGACAAAACATAAAAAATACTGTACTAATGATGCATGGACATTTCACTGTATCATTGCGATTACTAGGAACAATAGTAGTAATTGGATATTTAATTCTATATGTCCATTCAACCTTTATCTTTATTGGAGTGCCTTTATATCTGTACTTCAATACATTTATACTAAAAAATACTTTCAACAAATATATAGACTACACAAGAGGTGAAAATGATGAAATATCTTAACTTCAAATCGGAATATAATAGATTCCCTAAAATTAAGATCAAATATTATGAAGAAGGAATATATGACTCATACAACAGTATTTTTGAACGAATAAAAAAAGATAACACAAAAAACACTATCGTTTTTGAGTGTTATCCTGGAGTACGATACAAAGAACTAGAATCACAATTATTTAGTAAGTTTACCGATGCGGAAATAATCTTTGTTGATGAATACGCAAAACAAGGTACAGAAATTACTGAAATGATTAAAGATAAACTATCAAATGATCGAGTATTTGCCTTTAAATCATTTATTGATATTCTTGATTTCTACCCTCAAGAAAATATCCAAAAAATTCGGGAAATGAAATCAAACAAGCTACAAATTTTCTATGGTTTTGGAGCATCACAAATCATAAAAGGTGAGACGCTAGTATACTGTGATATGGCAAGATGGGAAATCCAAAAAAGATATCGAACTCATGAACTAACCAACTGGAGAATGGATACGTTTGATCTTGATATCCTAAGAAAATACAAAAGAAGTTATTTCTTTGAGTGGAGAACAGCTGATTTAATCAAGCAAAAAGAGTATGAAAATATTGACTTCTATTTAGATACAAATGACAACAATCAACCAAAAATGATTACTGGAAATGACTTTCGTACAGCCTTAAAACAAGCTGTTCAAGCACCGTTTCGTCTTGTACCATACTTTGATCCAGGAGTATGGGGTGGACAATGGATGAAAGAAGTATGTAATCTTGATCCAAATAAAGAAAACTATGCATGGAGTTTTGATGGCGTACCAGAAGAGAACTCCATATATCTAGCGTTTGGAGATAAATATTTAGAAACACCAAGTATAAACATTGTATTTTATCAGCCAGTTGAACTTTTAGGGCAAAAAGTCTTTGATACTTACGGAGCTGAATATCCAATCAGATTTGACTTTCTAGATACAATTGGAGGAGGAAATTTATCCTTACAAGTACATCCTCTAAAATCATATATCAAAGAACAATTTAATATTGATTATACTCAAGAAGAATCATACTACATGTTAGAAGCACTTGACGATGCAGTTGTCTATCTTGGAGTAAAAGAAGGAATAAATAAAGAAGAAATGATCGAGGATTTAAGAAAAGCTGAAAGAGGGGAAAAACTCTTTGATGATGAGAGATTTATTAATAAATTTCCAGCAAAAAAACATGATCACTTCTTAATTCCACCAGGAACAATTCACTGTAGTGGAAGAAATGCTATGGTTCTAGAAATAAGTGCAACACCATACATTTTCACATTTAAATTGTGGGACTGGGGAAGACTAGGGTTAGATGGTATCCCTCGACCAGTACATATCAACCATGGTGAGAAAGTTATCCAGTTTGATCGTGATACAACATGGGTAAAGAATAACCTAGTTGATCAAGTAACTACACTTCATGAAGAAGATGGATTACTAGTTGAAAAAACAGGATTACATGACTTAGAGTTTATCGAAACAACAAGATATAAAACTAATAAACCAGTTATTATCCAAACAAAAGACTCAGTAAATCAACTAAACTTAGTTGATGGTAAAAAAGCAATCGTACAAAGCATAAACGGCGAGTTTGATGATTTCGTTGTAAACTATGCGGAAACATTTATCATCCCTGAAAGAATAAAAGAATACATCATAAAACCATATAACGTTGGTGAAGAAATAATGGTTTTACGAGCACTTGTTAAGTAGGAGGATATTATGGACTATGTATATATAGTAATTATTGTATTATTGATAGGTTATATTATGTATCAACACATTTATGTTATGCCAAGATTAATTAAAAAGGGTGCAGACGACATGTTTGAGTTCTTCCTTTCAGGAGCTTGGCAGATGCGTGTAGATTGGTTTAAAACCCTAAACAAGTATGTTGAAAAAAATACAACAGTGCTTGTAGGAGACTCATTAACAAATGAGTACTTAGTTACAGAAATGCTTCCTGATAAAAACATATGTAATCGAGGAATTGGTGGCGACACATCTGATGGTGTTCTAAAAAGAATGAATGAATCTGTTTTTGCCTTAAATCCTAAGCAAATGTTTTTATTGATAGGTGCAAATGATCTTCAGTTGACAGAAAACACAAATGAAGAGATTGTTAGTAACATTGCCAAAATCTGTAAACTAGCAAAACAACATCGCAAAGACATGGTAATTAATTGTGTAAGTATCTCTCCAGTAAGCGAGGAAGTTTTAGAACACGTTGATAAAAACACAGTTGGTAAAAGAGCAAATAAACGTATTAGAGATATCAATGAACTAATCAAACAATTAACTCAGAAGAATGATTATAATTATATCGATTTGTATTATTTTTTAGCAAATGAAAATGGTAGCCTACGCGGTGAATATACTAGAGAAGGACTACATTTTTCACAACTTGCATACGAAAAAATAACAGAGGAATTACGTAAATTAGTTTAAGAAATAGACAGTTATATTCTTATCGTGGTAGAATATAACTGTTTTAGTAAATAAAAGAGGTGATAAAATGATTTTTTGTGGAGTAGATGGTGGTGGAACCAAAACAAAAATCATCATAGCAGAAGATGAAAAAATATTAATGAGTGTAACTTGTGGACCTTCCTCAATAGATACCGTGACAAATGAAGTCACAAAAAGCAACATTGAATCAGGATTAAAAGAGATATACGACAAACTCGATATTCCTCAAATAGATTCAATCTTTTTAGGTTTAGGAGGAATTGCTTCAAAAGAACACAAACAAGCAATTAATGAGTTATTCAGAAAATCATCATATCTAAGAGAAAACGCAGTAATTAACTCTGATAACGATATAAAAAATGCTTATTTATCATCTTGTTCCGGAAGAAATAATATCACAATAATTGTTGGAACAGGAGCTGTTGCATACGGTGTAGATGAACTTGGAAACACACATAGAACAAACGGAATACACTATTTAGAAGGTGATTTTGGGGGTGCTTATGATGTTGGTGTTAGAGCTCTTAAAAAAATGTCACTTGCATTTGACGGTAGAATAAAACATACCGACTTTACTACAAAATTACTTAATAAATTCAATATAACTAATATGCCAGAAATTATTGCGTTTTTTGATAAGTATAAGAATGATCGAACATATATTGCTCAAATCGCAAAACTAGTTACTGAATACGCAACGCTTAAAGATAACTATGCAGAAGAAATTTTAGATGAAGCTACCGATGAAATGTTACTTAGCATTATCGGAGTAGACAAAAAAATAAGCTTAAATAATCGTGAAATTGGAATTGTTGGTAGTTTAGGAAATAGTAGAGAATATTTTAACAGACTACAAACCAAAGTAGCAAAATATGATAGTACAATTAAATTACACAGTGCTGAGTTAGATCCTGTAGAAGGTTCTTTAATCGAAGCAAGAAATCAAATAACCAAATAAAATAAAGAGGTGGATAACTTGAATAAAGATTATCAAAGAGCCATAAAAGTACTTGAAGATATTTTTAGAAAAGATATGACATTAGTATTAGGTACAGTTGATGGTGATAAACCAGATTTACGATATGTTGATACATATTTCTATAGGGATAGTTTCTATATTGTAGCTCATGAATCAACGAACAAAGTAAAACAAATTGCCAAGAATAAGAATGTTAGTCTTTGTTATCGACTTCACCGCTTTTCTGGTGAGGCGATAAATATCGGGCATCCTTTATTACCTGAAAACAAAGAAATTAGAGATATGCTAACCAAAGAATTTGCAGACTGGTACTTTGCTCACAATAATGAAAAAGATCCCAAAATGTGTTATATAAGAGTTGAATTACATACCGGATTTACATATCAGGATAAAGTTGGTTATAATATCAATTTTAAAACAACTACAGCTGATACTTTTACATACAAGAATGAAATAGTACCTTGTCCTTAATTATTATTGATGGAAACAAAAGATCAATTCTCACCCTAGAGAATTGATCTTTTTTTATTGCTGTTACCACTTGTTATAACTTGTTTTTTGACTTGTTATATTAAGATGCAAAGTTTATGATATGAATTTTTTATATAATAAATGTCTATATATAGACATTTAAATAAAAAGTTTGTAAACACTTACAAAAAATCATTGACAATGAAAGCGGTTTAACATTACAATATAACTATACTGGTTATAACAAGTTGGAGGGAAGAAATTATGAACAAACAACCGAAGTGGTTAATCATTAAAAACGACATTATCAATCATATTGAGGAAGGAACATACAAAGAAGATACACTAGTTCCTAGTGAGAGAGAATTAATGGAGTTATATGATGTTAGTAGAATTACAATTAGGAGAGCACTTGAAGAGTTATCAAACGCTGGTTACTTATACAAAGTTCATGGGAAAGGAACTTTTGTAAAAGGTGATCGTCATTCACAAAATCTATTTAGTCTAGTTAGTTGTACTGAAGATATAAAGTCTATGGGGATGGTACCATCTAGATTAGTAGTTAAAAAAAATATCAGAGATGCAAGTACAAGAAAACGAAACAAGTTAAATCTTAATACTAATGATAAGGTATTTAATTTAGCGAGAATTTACTATGCTGATGATATGCCTGTAAACTACACAAATACATACTTACCTCATAAATATTTCCCAGGAATTGAAATGAACGAATTTTCAAAGATGTCATTATATAAAGTATTAGAGAATGACTATAACGTCCAAATTACTAATGCAACAAGAAGTGTTGAGGCAGTTAGTAGTAATGAAGAAGTTTCAAAGTATTTAGCTGTACCAGTTGGAACACCACTTATATTATTTAGTACTGTAACATTTGGTGTAGTTAATGGTCGAGAAGTACCAGTTGAGTATTTCGATTGTTATTATCATACTGAACAATTCAAGTTTTATATCAATCAAACAAGAAATTAGGAGCATTTTTAATAATGCAAAAATATAAAAAAATAAGGAGAAGAAAATGAAGAAATTATTATTACTAGTTATTGCTTTTGTAGCTGTATTCGCATTGAGTGCATGTGGTGGAAGCGAAGATGAGCAAAAAATTGCTATTGTAACAAGTGCTGCAGGTGCTAACGATAACGGATATAACGAATCTGCTGTCGATGGTGCTAAAAAAATTAAAGAAGATCTAGGTGTAGACTATCACGTAGTTGAAACTACAGATGTACCTGGTGCATTAGATCAACTAGCTGAAAGTGGATACCAATTAATTTTTAGTTTAGAGTATAACTTTGATGCTTTAATCAATGGTGTAGGTGGAGAAACTCCAATCGCTGAAAAATATCCAGAAACTACATTTGTTGTTTTTAATGCTAATCCAAATGTAAATGATCAAGGTGAAGTAATTCATGAAAACGTAATAAGCGTAATCTTCGATGTACATGAATCATCATTCTTAGCTGGTGCATTAGCAGTTCAAGTAATTGAAAATGCTGATACATTATTTGGTACAGAAAATTACTCTTTCGCTTCAACTGATACTAATGGACGTGCTATCGGATTTATTGGTGGAGTTCAATCATCAGGAATTACAGTATTTAGTTATGGATTTGTAGAAGGAATTGATAGAGCTGCAAGCGATTTAAGTGTTAATTATGATTACTATACTGATTACTCTGCAGGATTTGGAGATCCAGCTAGTGGATCAACAATTGCTAGTACAATGTACAACAGTGGATGTAACTTAGTATATTCTGTTGCTGGTGTTGTTGGTGATGGTGTAGCATCAAAAGCGAGCGAAATTAAACGTTTAGCTATTCAAGTAGATGCAGATAAAGATGCTGATCAAGCTGGTTATGTATTAACAAGTGTTCTTAAAAACACAGAAGTTCCAGTATACGATATCGCAAAATCATTCATTGATGGAGATATTGATACAGTTGACAATGCTGTTACATATGATTTAGACAGCGGAGCTACAGGAATGACAGATTTATCTACAATTGAAGCAGCAGTTCTTGCTTCAGGAGAAACTAAATGGGCAGAAATCAAAACTTATATTGAAGCTTTAGCAGCTGATATTGCAAATGGTACTATTGATGTAACTGACGCAGTAGCTGGTGAAGAAGTAACACAAGCAGATTTAACTAACGTAACTTTAAAATAATTATCTTATTGGAGGAATCAACATGAATATAATTGAGACTAAAAATATCGTTAAGAAATATGGTGACTTTGTTGCCAACAATGATATAAACATTTCAGTTGAACAAGGAAAAATACTCGCTATTGTTGGGGAAAATGGTGCTGGGAAAACCACACTTATGAACATGTTGTACGGATTACTAAAACCAACAAGTGGGTCATTACTTGTTAAAGGAAAAGAAGTTAGTTTCAATTCTCCGTTAGATGCAATTAAATTAGGTCTTGGGATGGTGCACCAACATTTTAAGTTGGTGCCCAGCCTAAGTATTCATGAAAATGTTCTATTAGGAATTGAAATAAACAAAGAATACAACATAAAAGGTAAAAAGATTAAGTCTTTTCTGATAAACACAAAAAAACAAGTTGAGGAAGTACAAGCATTAGCAGATAAATTTAATCTTGAATTAAATGTAACTGACATTGTAAAAGATATCTCAATCGGTTCACAACAACGTGTGGAGATATTGAAAATGTTATACCGTAATATTGATGTTTTAATATTGGATGAACCAACAGCTGTATTAACACCACAAGAAGTAGATGCATTTCTTGTGAACCTTGAGGAATTAAAATCTCAGGGAAAAACAATAATTCTAATCACTCACAAGTTACGTGAAGTAATGAATGCGAGTGATTATGTCTATGTCTTAAAGCGTGGTGAAATTGTTGGAGCAGTAGAAACAAAAGAAACTTCTGAAAAAGAGTTATCAAGAATGATGGTTGGTCGAGACGTTGTTTTAAATGTCGAAAAAACTTATCAAGATTTAAGTAAGGAAGACGTAATTTACAAAGTTGAAAATCTTGAAACAATCAATCATATAGGAAGTAAAGTACTAAACAACATCAACTTTGAAATAAAAGCGGGAGAAATTTTAGGTGTTGCTGGAGTAGAAGGCAATGGACAAAGTGAACTCTCTAAAGTCCTATCAGGACTGATGTTAAGTACTAATGGTCGCGTATCACTAAATAATGAAGATATAACAAATGAATGGCCAAATGAATTACGAAAAAGAAAAGTATCATTCATACCAGAGGATCGTTTTGTAGATGGTTTGTGTAAAGATATGTCAATCAGTAAAAATATTATTGCTGGTGATCACTGGAATGAAAAATACTTTAAAAATAAATTATATGACAATAAAATCATTAATGAAGAACGACAAAGACTAATTGATATGTATGATATTAGAATCAGTGATGTCGAAGGTGACGTTTCAAGTTTATCTGGAGGTAATGCTCAAAAGATTATTATCGCAAGAGAATTTGCACGTGACCCAAAAATGTTAGTTATCTCACAACCAACAAGAGGTGTTGATGTTGGTTCAATTGAGTATATTCATAAAGAAATCCTTAAAATGCAAAAAGATGGTAAGGCGGTATTATTAATTTCAAGTGAATTAAGTGAAGTTATGAGCCTATCTGACCGTATTATTGTTATGTACAAAGGTGAAATTTATGGAGAAGTAGATGCTAAAAATGCAACAAAAGAAGAAATTGGATTATTGATGGCCGGTATTAAAAAGGAGGTACAAGCATGAAGAAAACAATAACTAATATTTCTAATGTCCTCCTACCAATAATAATTGCCTTCGTAATTGGAGCGGTTATCATAATTCTTAGTGGTAATAACCCAATCGAAATATATTGGACATTAATAGAAAAATCATTATTAACAAAAAATGGATTACTAAAAACATTACATACAGCATCACCATTGATTTTGACAGCTTTGGCTATTGCTATAACATTTAAAGCCAATATCTTTAATATGGGTGTTGAAGGCCAAATGTTACTAGGTGGGTTCTTTGCAGGAGTTGTTGGATTTACTTTTACAGGACTTAGCCCTGTTGTCCACATCTTATTATGTATTTTAGTTGGGATTGTAATGGGTGTACTATTTGCATTGATTCCAGCTATTCTAAAAGTAAAGTTTAGAGTAAATGAACTGGTTGTTACATTGATGTTGAATTACGCTGCAATAGAAATTATTCGTTTCTTAGCAGAAGGTCCATTTAGAGATTTTGCTAGTGGATATGTGTCAACTCCAATGATTGAGGAATCAGCGATGTTCAAAAGACTATTTGACTCAAATCTTACAGGGTTCACATTTATAGTTATTATTGTTTTTATCATTATGTATTTTGTTTTCAAGAAATCAAAATTAGGATATGAGATTGAGGCAATTGGAAAAAATCGTGACTTCTCTGAAGCAACAGGAATGAAAGTTGGAAAAAAAATCCTTATCATCATGATAATATCAGGAGCGCTTAGTGGTTTAGCTGGAGCAGGATGGATGATGAGTGAGGAAATGAGATATACAACAAGTTTTAGTGGAACACCAGGATTAGGATGGGATGGTATGCTTATTAGTTTACTAGGAATGCATAACCCAATCGGAATAGTAATCGCAGGTATTTTCTACAGTGCATTAATCAATGGTAGTGAAAGTATAGCAATTTTTACAACAGTACCACGAGAAATAGTTCTAATTATTCAGTCATTGATTATTCTTTTCCTATCAATTAAGATGTTTAAAAAAGATGATAGATTTGTCTTAATGTTGGAAAAACTAACAAATAAAATATTAAGAAAAGGAGAGGATAAATAATGGACCTAATCTTAAATATTTTATATGATACATTGTTTCATTCAACACCAGTTATTTTACTAGTAATTGGTGGGGTATATGCTTATAAATCTAATGTCTTAAATATCGCATTAGAAGGTATGCTTTTAATGGGGGCATTTACCGCATCATTAGTTATTTATAGTACTGGTTCTGTTTGGGCAGGATTAGTTGTTGCGATAATCGCAAACATCGTTTTAGCATTGGTATTCAGTTACTTCTCAGTAACTAGAAAAGGTAATCCAATCATAGTAGGGATTTCAATCAACTTACTAGTCGGTGCAATCGCAGCATTCATCTTAAAAATAAAACACATGGCAATTATTAACTTCAGTTCAGTTGTTGATTTAGCTGCAATTAAAATTGATATCCCAATAATCAAAAATATTCCGTTATTAGGGGATGTAATCAGTGGACATCCATTAGTAACTTATCTATCAATATTACTAATCTTTGTTTTCTCAGCAATTATGTATAAAACAAAGTTCGGAATATATGTTCGAGTTGTTGGAGAAAATGAAGAAGCTGCTTCGTCAATTGGAATTAACGTAAATAAAATTAGATATTATGCAGTTATTTTAGGAGCTGTTACAGCTGCTTTAGCAGGATTTAACTTAGCGGTAGAAAGATTGGCACTCTTTACAACCACAATGAGTGCGGGACGTGGATTTATCGCAATTGCAGCAATTTACTGTGGTCGAGGTAAACCTGGTAGATCGAGTATTTACGCTATTGTTTTTGGATTAGCGAAAGCATTAGCAATAAACTTGAAACTATATGCTGGACCAGCTAGTGGACTATTTGAAGCAATTCCGTATGTAGTAATGGTTGTAGTACTAGTATTTGCTTCATACGTGGAAAATAGAAATAGATTGAAAAGAGGTTATGAAAATGAGTAAAACAGCGTTAATGATAATTGATATGGAATATGATTTTACTAACGAGAATGGACTTGTCTATTACCCTCAAAATAAAGAAATATTACCAAAGATTGCAGATGTTTTAGAGTCAGCAAGAAAAAACAATCTACTTGTTATATTTACTCAACATAGATACCGTAAGGGCAAAAAAGATAGTAATTTATCAACAATGAGACCAAGTTGTATTGAAGGTACAAAAGGGATTGAAATTGATGATAGTTTAGAAGTTAACTATGAGTTAGATTATATTATTCAAAAAAGAAGATATAGTGGATTCTATGGTACTGATTTAGATCTTGTCCTACGTGAAAACAATATTGAGAATGTTGTCCTAACAGGGACAAAAACAAACTGTTGCATCAGATCAACTGTTCATGATGCATATTACAACAACTACAATGTATATGTTATTGAAGAATGTGTAGCTACAAATAGTGATGTAGTTAACAAAGTCCATTTAGAAGATATTGATAAGTATTATGGAAATGTAGTAACTATTGAAGAATACAAAAAATTACTATCAGAAGGTAAACTATAATGTCGAAAGTTATCGTCAGTGGTTATGTAAGCTTAGACCGTATAGTACTTGTTGATAACGAATTACAAGTTGGACACACATCAATAATAAATAATCATGATAATAGTAAAATATTTTATGGAGGCTGCCCAATTAATATTGCATACAGTCTTAATAAACTAGGAGTTGAATCATTACCTGTGTTACGCGTTGGTGATGATTATGAATCAACAGGTTTTAAAAAGTTCTTAGAGGATTCAAGTATACCTACAACTGGAATAACAAAAATTAATGGGGTAAATACCTCAAACTGTTATTTGATTGAAGATAAAGCAGGAAACCATTATACAGTATTCTATCCTGGAGCTATGAGTAATGACTACTTCAGAGAAATCAATGATTTATGCTTTTTAGATGTATCGCTAGGAATTATTACAGTAGGTCCATTGAAGGATAATATCGAGTTCTTAAACAAATGTAAAAAGAATAATATTGATTTAGCATTTGGTGCAAAAATGGATAAAACAGCTTTCCCAAAAGACTATTTAAGAGAAGCACTTCTTTACTCGAAAATAATCTTCTGTAATGAAGTAGAAGAACAAGAGATTGTTAAAGAATTAGAAATGAATAATCTTCAGGAGTTCTTTGAAATCGGAAATGCAGAAATCATCGTAGTTACATACGGGATTAAAGGGAGTAAATGTTATTACAAAGAAAATGGTAAAATCATCGAAAAACATATCGATATAGTAAAAGCAGAAAACTGCATAGATGCTACAGGTAGTGGAGATGCTTATATTGCCGGGTTTGTATATGGATACAAAAACAATTACAGTGTAGAGGACTCATGCAAACTAGGAAGTACCTTGTCACACTTTGTTGTTCAAAAAATGGGATGTATAACCAACATTCCAAGCGAAAAAATATTATTAGAGAAATTCAATCAAAAAGGAGAGTAGTATGGAAAAAACATTATATATGAAAGTGGACGACAAAAGTATTAGTAAATACGTTTTGTTCAGTGGTGATCCTTTTCGAGTTGAAAGACTAATAAAGTATTTAGACAATCCGAAACATATCGCTTTTGCTAGAGAGTTCAACACATATACTGGAACATATCAAGGAATTGAAATTACAATAACATCAACAGGAATAGGTGGACCTAGTGCAGCTATTGCTATGGAAGAAATGTACAATGCCGGAATGGAAGTTGCAGTTCGAATGGGGACTGTAATGGGGTTACAACCAGATTTACTTGGAAAATTCATTATCCCTAAAAAAGCCCTTCGTCATGAAGGTACAAGTTTTACATATGTTGATGATTCATTAGAAGCAGAAGCAAGCCCAATACTTGTTGAATGTATGAATCAAGCTGTACTAAACAAAGGGATGGAATATGATAATGGACTTAACTGTACATTAGATGGCTTCTATTCACAAATGAAAGAATCAAGATTATCAAAAAAATTAGGATTTAATATCAACAACACTTTCACTGAGTTAAAAGAAGAAGGTGTTGCTGGAATTGATATGGAGACAAGTGTAATACTTACTTTAGGTAAATTGATGGAGATTGAAGCTTGTACAATATCAATGACAACTGTACTTCAAAACTTAAGTACAGTATTACAAGGGAAATCAAGAGAACAAAGTGAAGAAGACTTATGTCTAGCGGCACTTGATGGAATTGTTCTTTATCATAAAAGGAGTGAATAATATGATTATGGATTTATTAGATGGTAAAAAACCATTAATTGGAATGGTTCATTGTTTACCATTACTTAACACACCAGGGTTCAAAAATAACATGGAAGAAGTTATAAAAAGAGCCGTAACAGACGCGAAAACTCTGGAAGAAGCAGGAATGCATGCAATTATCGTTGAAAATATGGGTGATGGTCCATTAGGGATTAAACTAGATTTTGAACAACAAATTAGCTTAGCAGTTGTAACAGCAGTAGTAAAACAAAATGTTAATATTCCAGTAGGAATTGATGCAGCATTCAATGACTATAAAGCAGCTCTTGCAATTGCCAAGAGCACTGGTGCAGAGTTTGTAAGAATTCCTGTATTTGTTGATACAGTTGTTAACCATTTAGGAATTGTTACTCCATGTGCGAGAGAAGCAGTTTATTACCGTAAATCAATAAACGCAGAAGAAGTAAAAATATTTGGAGATATCCAAGTTAAACATTCAAGAATGTTAATGAAAGATGTACCGATTGAAGAGTCAGGACATATGGCTGAAGCAATGGGTGCTGATGGAATTATTATTACAGGTATATCTACAGGATTTGAAACACCAATTGACTTAATTGATCGTGTTAAAAAACACGTAAAAATTCCAGTAATAGCTGGAAGTGGTGTTGATACAAAAAATGTTGGAACACAAATGAGCCATGTTGATGGCGCAATTGTAGGATCAAGTCTCAAAGAAAATAAAGATTTAAGTAACCCAATAAAAAAAGAATTGGTTGACGCATTACTTAAAGCATATCGAGGTGAATAAAATGATGAGACCAATGAAATTAGCAGGAAAAGAACTAATGTTTGGAGAAGGGTGTTTAGCTCATCTAGAAACATTAAAAGGAACAAGAGCAGTAATCGTTACAAGTGGAGATATTCTTGAAAAAACAGGAATCCTACCATTAGTACGTAAACATTTAGAAAATGTAAATATCGAATCAACAACATTTTATGATGTTGAACCAGACCCATCATTTGGAACAATTATGAAGGGTGCTGAACTTATGAAAGAATTCAAACCTGATCTTATCATCGCAGTTGGTGGAGGATCAGCGATGGACGCTGCAAAAGGAATGTGGATTTATTACGAGAACCCTTCAATCAATACACTTCAAGATATCCTACCCCCTAACGCTTTCCCAGTGTTACGTAGAAAAGCTCTTATGGTCTGCATTCCTTCTACCAGTGGTACAGCGAGCGAAGTATCTCGTTCAATTGTAGTTACTGATGATACTACAGGATTTAAACATGGTTTAGGTAATATGGAAATGATGCCAGATTACGCTATATGTGATCCACTTGTAACAGCAACAATGCCACCATTTTTAACTGCTTCAACAGGGATGGATGCTCTAACACATGCAGTAGAAGCATATACATCAAATCGTGCAAATTACGTATCTGATATATTAGCTATTCAAGCAGTTAAAGACATCGTAGAAAACTTAGAATTAGCCTACAATAACCCTAGTGATATGGTTTATCGTGAAAAAATGCTAAATGCATCAGTAGTAGCAGGAATGGCGTTTACAAATGTTAGTTTAGGGATTGTTCATTCAATTGCCCATACTTTAGGAAGTTATTTCCATGTACCTCACGGTGTAGCTAATGCTATGTTATTACCATATGTAATAGCATTTAACTCACAAAATGAAGATGCAAAAGAAAAATATAGTCAATTAGCAGAAAAATGTCAAAAAGAATCATTCTTAGATGCTGTAAAAGCAATGAACAAAAATATGAATATTCCAAGTACATTAAAAGAATACATCAAAAATGATGAAGAATTTGAAAATAAATTAGAAGAATTAGCAGCAATGAGTTTAAAAGATGGATGTACAAAAACAAATCCATTAATACCAACATTTGAAGAATTTAAAACAATTATTAAAGCAGCTTACTACGGATTGGAGATTTAATCATGAATTTAATTTGTTACTTATCAAACGGATACCCAAGTATCGACTCAAGCATCGAAATGGCGAAACATTATACAAAAAGTGGATGTGATATTATCGAAGTTGATTTTCCATCACGCAACCCTTACTTAGAATCTGAATTCATTCAAGAAAGAATGGCAAAAGCCCTACTTGAATGCGATGATTACAACAAGTATATGGAAGGTATCATCAAGATTAAAAATGAAAATCCTAGTTCACAAATCATCTTATTATCATACGAAGATACAGTAATTGAAATAGGTGTTGAAAAGTTCATTAAATACTGTAAAGAAAACGACTTATTAGATCTAATATTCGTTGGATTAAAAGATGATAAAATCAAAAATACTCTTATTGAAAACGGAATTAGAGTATCGTGTTATGTACAACATCACTTACCAAGTGAAGAAGTGAAAAGTGCAATTGAATCAAATGGATTTGTTTACTTACAAGCAAAACCAACAAGCAATAATATCAATCCTGAATACCCAACATTAGACAAATGTATTGACTTCCTTAGAAATAAAGGAATAACAAGACCAATTTATTGTGGTGTTGGAATTAGTTCAGAAGAAGATGTACGTTATGCAAAAGAAGCAAATGCTGATGCAGTATTTGTAGGAAGTGCAATTCTAAAATTACACCATGACATTACAAAAATGTCAGCGAAAATACATTCTTTAAAAGAAAATTGTTAATTTTCAAATCCTACTATTTTATTAAAAGACTCTAAATATTTAGAGTCTTTTAATATATTGTGTAAAAAGACATCAATTTTCAATAATAGTTTGATATAATGATATAGATAAAAACTTATTGGAGGTTTATATGAAAAAATTACTTATCCCTATTCTGATGCTAATCTTCTTACTATCAAGCTGTACTCAGGATAAAGAATACGAAATAAAGTTTAATACAATGGGAGGAAATGAAATCAATAGTATTTTTATGAATGAAGGAGATGCCTTTGAAGTTAGTATTATTCCCGAAAAAACCGGATACTCATTTTCGAACTGGTACTTAGAAGAAGAGTGTAGTACCTTATATACAGAAATAGAAACTGTTGATAAAAGTATCGAACTATTTGCTAAATGGACTCCTTTAGTTACCAAAGTGAACTTCATGTATGGAGAAATCAATTTAGGTGGAGGATACACGCAATATGGAGAGGAGTATGACTTACCAACATGGGATTATAATGGAATACAAATTAATGGATTCTATAGTGATTCTAGTCTAACTCAGGAGCTTACTGTAATTACTGGAGCTGCACAAGACCAGTATATATTTGTTGATATTGAAGCTATAGATGCAAACTTGCCAATAGAAGATATAGATTTAACAGAATTACCATATTTCTCGTACTTAAATAATACCAATCCCGTAGTAACAATAACGGTTGAGAATGTGGGAGAAATGACTTTACAATTATTCCCTGATGTTGCTCCTAATACTGTGAACAACTTTATTAATTATATTCAATCAAGTGATTATTCAGGAAGCACCTTTCACCGTGTAATCAGTGAGTTTATGATTCAAGGTGGAAAAGTAGAAAACACGAATTGTCCAATCAATGGTGATTTTACTTCGAATGGATTTGATAATGACTTAGATCATTATCGAGGTGTGCTTTCAATGGCGCGTACTTCAATTGAAAACAGTGCAACTAGCCAATTTTTTATTGTTCATAAAGAAAGTAGCTTCTTAAACGGAAATTATGCAACATTTGGTGCTCTGACAAGTGGATTTAACGTGCTTGATTATATCGCTGGTATGATGACAGTAACTAATGATAAACCATTGTTAGATGTTGTAATAGAAAGCATTACAATCAACTTAAATGGTTATATACCAGATGCACCAGTATGTGCTCAATAAATATCTAGAATTGTCTTTATCAATTATGCTATAATGTTGTTAAGGACTAGAGGGAAAAAGAAAAAAAGCAAACTCTAGTATTGCTTTTTTTTGTATTTAAGGAGGAATGTAATGGATATAATTCAAGAATTACGACATTATAAAGATGTTGAGAAGTTAAAAAGAAAAAGTAACTTCGGATATGAGTATGCAAAGTCTATTAAGGTCTTAACTATAACACTTGTTTTTAGTCTTTTAGTGTTCTTATTAGGTGGCTTTTTATTAGATAATTTACACAGTGTAAGATACCTATTCTATATGATCTTAGGAAGTGTGTTTCTCTCATATACTATTAGATATTATGTTTCTAATGAAAGGTATCGAAAGAGACAAGGGTATAAGTATAGTATGCTATCTGCAGTTGGAAAAGATGTAATAAAACTAACTAACTGTTTATCACTACAAAGTTTAGTATTGATTCAGTTGTTTTATAAACCATTTTTTGAAAGTATTGATGTAATTTTTATGATAATAGTATTTATAAGTTCTTTGATACTGCTAATTATGATAGAAAAGTATACAAGTACTATTAATAATTTAATCTTAGCGATTTTCAACACACTATTATTGTATTTTGTGCTTATCACTTTTGATTATGATGTGGTTATTGTTTCATTAGTAGTGCCAGTTGTTTTAATGTTTTTACTTAATATTGTGCGTGAATATCTTGGGAATAAATTTGATATTATGTCTAAAGATGGAATTGCGATTGCTCATGCTTCAATTTCATTAATTCTTATTACGATTTCATTGTTGAACGGCGGTAGAGGTTTTGGCTGGCCAGATGGTGGGAATAACTTCTTTATTCATACAACAGATAATGAAGAGGTTTTTGAGTTCTCTGATAATCAAAGGTATACCACTATTTTTTGGTCATCTGGCGAACTCTTCATGAAGAGTAATAACAAGGTATCTGTATACAATAGTGATTTTCAATTGATGAGTGAATTGGACTTGAATAATGATGCGATTTTGTATCAAAATAATGATGATGTATATCTAGTTATTTCATCAGAAACTGAAGAGGATTTAGAAGATAATTACATGCCATGTGAAGTTTATAAGTATAATGATGGGTTTGAATATGTACGAGAAGTATATCAGTATACAGATAACAATAATAAACCTCAAGAAGTATTTGAGTATGACGGTTCTTTAGCATATTTATTACCAAGCGATTATAGAATAATTGATAATAACAAAATACCATACCTGCAAATATACAATGAATCAAGCAACTATGGTGTTGACAAAAGAATAGCATACGATGAAATTCATTATCAAGATAACGATACAATCATAATGAATGAGGATAGAACGGTAGCAGCTTCTTTATATAATGGAAGTAGACATCTGTATTCAAATGGTAAATTTCTATCAGAAGCACGTGATTATGTAACTGATGAAAAATATATAGAAATATACCATGTTAGTGATATGATTTATGATAATATGAACTCAGCGACAGTTTCAATACCGATAGATTCTTTTAATTATAATTTTTCAATAGATATTCAGAGTTTCTATTATGTTGATGATATGTATATTATATATATTGAAAATGATTTATATATCTATAATAATGAGGGAGAGTTGTTAAATCGCCATATTGATTTTCCGAAAGAATATACTATTGATAACGGTTATATATATTACTTCGTAAAAGAATATAATGAAAACGGAAAAATATCTAAGTTATTATTGAATGATTTAGGCGAATACAGTAATAGAAATGTACAGTATTTAGATACCTGGCTAGTTGAATCATCAACGATACAGGAAACAAGTGGAGATATGATTATAGTCTATCCTTATGAATATAGCTTTGTCTCATTACTTGGAGCTTCATTCTTGATTATTTCAAGACGAGATAAGTATATTAAATAGGGGGGAAAGACATGAATAGAAAAAAAATAATAGCATTTTTGTTAGTGATTTTGGTGGTATCTTCAGCTTTAACAGCATATTTAAATAGAGTATATATTGGTAGTGTTGGATTTGATAGTAATAGTTTATCATACAGTGTTCGAGTATTGTATGAACTTATACCAATGGTTTTTGGAACAGGATTTATTTTGCTATTCGCATTACTGTTACTCTTTTATGATGATGTATATATGAACTTTGATAACAGTGTTAATTACTCGATTATCATAGTAGGTATTTTAGCGTTCTTACGAGTTTTATATGTTTTTTATATTAGTTTTATGCCTGAAGGTTTCTTGGTGTTTGAAAGTAGATATATTATACTTCACTACGGATTATTTGAAGTTGCATTCTTAGTATTTATCTTCATTAACTGTAAAAGGAAGTATTATGAGATTGATTCAAAAATATTATATTTGTTTTGGGGAGTTGTAGTATACAAATTAATTGATGTTATTAATAATTCAGCTTTTAGAGGATATTTTAATGATATTAGAAATTTTGATTTTTACTCAAGATGGGGAAATTACTTAACTGTAATTAATTTATTATTAGTTCCGTTATCTGTTGTGCTCTATGCTGTTATAGGTTATATGGTTATGACTATGAGTGTGAGGGTTATAGTTCCTAAAACAATTAAACCAAATGATGAGGAATCCAAAGAAGATTTTTCATGGGATAGTTTAAATTAAACTAAAAAAGCTAGTAGACTTCTACTAGCTTTTATTTTATTTCTAAGCAAGATCTTAAAAATGCTTCAACGATTTTTGGATCAAATTGGGTTCCAGAGTGTTTTCTAAGTTCTTTAATGGCATCTTCGATTGATATTGCTGGTTGATAAATTCTGTCATGAGTCATCGCATCAAAAGAATCAACAACATTTATAACCCTAGCAAATAGGGGGATATCTTCACCTTTTAAACCTTGAGGATAACCTTTTCCATCCCATCTTTCATGATGGAACAAAACACCATTACATACTTCATCACTATCGGTTATGTTTCGAATAATCTTATAACCAGCTTCACAGTGTTTTTTGATTATTTCATATTCTTGAGATGTAAGTTTGCCTGATTTGTGAAGAATATCATCAGGAATTGTGATTTTACCAATATCGTGAACTAAAGCAAGTAACTCAATATCTTCAACTTCACTTGAGCGAGTATGATTAATTGCCGCTAAAGTCTTAACTGCGTTAATACTTAATCTATCACTATGGTCTTTTGTTTCTTCAGTTTTAGCGTTTAGTGTTTCAAGGATTGATTCTAATACTTTTGCTTTTCTTGATGATCTACTATTTAGTTTTCTTCTATACATGATGTTTTCTGCTTGAACAAATGCCTTATCAAAGGTCATATCATTATCTTTTACGACAACTCCACCTTTTGATACATTAACTTCAATTGCATTATTTTTATTGTATTCTTCTAGAGCATCCTCAAGTAGATTTGCTTTATCAGTAACTTCATCATAATCGGTATATTCTGTTAATACAACAAACTCATCACCACCGATTCGTGAGACAAAGATACAATCATAGAAGATATCTTTTAGTAAATTAGCAACTAATTTTATAATCCTGTCACCCTCAATATGCCCAAAAGCATCATTGATAAGTTTTAAACCATCTAAATCAAAGATTAAGACAGAGTATGAATCTGGTAATTTATTGCTTATGAATTCTTCAAAATAGTTTCTATTATATGTGTTTGTCAAAGTATCATGATTAGCTAGATACTTGATCTGTTCTTGATATAGAATACTATCAGTAACATCAAGTAAAACTCCACCAATAACTCTCACATCTTTATCGTATGATGAAGGAGCAATCTCAATTGAATGTTCAAGGTAGATGATTTCTCCAGTTTGAATGTTTTGATGTTTTGCTAGTACTTGCTTCATTGATTTATTTGAGCCTGCGATTAGCTTCTTGATTTCAGCTACTAGATAAGAAGCTAATTTTTCAGAGTATTCATCATCAGTAACCAATGTTTTATATAAGTCTTTAAAATGAATGACACCTTCTTTGTTTTTAGGAAGACCTAGTTTATCAAAGAAAACTTCATTTCCGTGAATTTTCCTGTCTTCAAAAGTAACACCAGGTTCTAAGTACCAAACCATAATATCACGCGCTTTAACAGCTAGTTTTTCCGCCAACTGAAGTCTCTCAGTTTTAACACGAAGTCTTTCTAATTCGAGATTTCTGTTTTCCGACTCAGTAACATCCACATTAATACCAACAAAGAGAATGACATTACCTTCGTTATCTCGTTCAATAACATTACCTCTGACTTCAATCCACTGCAAAGAGCTGTCTTCTTTGTAGTTTGGAATAATTAAATGGTATTTGTCTAATCCTTTAGTAAAAATACTATTGTGAGTTTTACGGAAGTTAAGAAGATGTTCTTCATATCCTTTTCCATTATTTTTACAGATTTCAATTTGCTCATTTAAAATATTAGTAAATGATACATTTCTATACTGTTGTTTTCCTGCCATCAATTTTTGATATGATTCTGTAAAATAGTAACGACCTTCAGAAAAGTGTCTTTGGTGATACCATACTCCAACTTGTGAACCTATTAATCCATAATCAGTTAAGTTGTTCAGTATCTCTAATTGGTTAATTCTTTCAAAAACTTCAGACATATAAACATCAATCGCTAACACAAATCGGGGTTTACCATTAGGATATCTTAAAAAACATTTACCATAGGCTTCAACCCATATTATTTCACCAGAAGCACTTAATGCAGGAGTTCTTCCACCAAAATAATCAGTTTTATTCTGATATAATCTCTCATAAGAAACCCCTTCAGCAACTATAGCTTCTTCATAAAATGGTGATACAACTTTTGTGTTATCACGAACTTTTTGAAATTCTTTTTTACTATATAATTTATTCTCGCTTATCGGTACACCAAGGATTTTTGGTCCACTGTCAGATTGGAAGAAATCTTCACTAGATATGTCATAATCATTCCACCAAATACTCCCAGTAAACATACTTACACCAGTACCTATTAAGTCACTTATTAATGATAATTGCTTCTCTGTTTTCATTAACTTATCAATACTGATAAAATAAAGTTTATAGTGATCCTTGTGGATTTCTACTTTGACTATAAAAGTAGACATTTGATCATTTATATTATGTGAATATGAGAAACTTGTTTTTTCATTAACGTCATTTGATATACAGTTATTAATGATATTTAAGAAGTCTTTATCAAAATAACTATTACTAGCTACATAGTAGATGTCTGCATAAATACTATCAAAACTAAGTAGTAGAGCCGCATTAAAATCAAACATCACAGTACTATCTGAAATGTTCAATGTTATGGTACCTATCGCATCATTAAAGGTGTTTATTGATGATTTGAAGAAATTTTTTACATCATTTTCGGTAATGATTCGTTTAGTTTTCATCGGCGCCCTCCTATAATAGTTTATTTAATTATAACACATCAAATCTGATTATTGAGATTTTTTGGTTAGTACTTAATTTAGTCTTTATGAGAATATAAAGTATAATATAGTTAGAGGTGTATTTTTCTTTTGTATAAGTATGTCTAATTGTATATGGAGGTAAAAGTGTGGAAACTTCAAAAAGATTTGATTCAAACTCAGGTACCTTGAGTGATAGTGAGCAAAAAATTCTAGGGGAAATAAACGTATTATTAGTAGGTCTTGGAGGACTAGGGGTAATATATCCAATCAATTAATTAGGTTAGGTATTAAAAAACTTGGTTTAGTTGATTTTGATAGATTTGATGAATCTAACCTGAATCGACAATTATTTTCTAATATCTATAATTTAAAAGATTTCAAAGTTTCTGTTGTTGCTGATCAACTACTGAGAATAAATCCTAGTTGTCAATTTGATTTGTACCGAAAAAGAGTTGAAGAGATTAAAAATAGTGAACTTGAAAAATACGATTATATTATTGATGCTGTTGATAATATTGAATCAAAAATCTATATGGTAAAACTAGCTAAAAAATTAAGCATTCCTTTACTTCATGGGGCATGCGGGGGTTGGTATGGACAAGTTGGATGGATACTACCAGGCTGTAATCTTCTTGAAGATATTTATCAAAATAAAAATCATGGATTAGAACAAGATTTAAAGAACCCCTCATTCACACCATCACTAGTCGCATCAATTATGGTTTCTGAGTTTGTGAAAATGATTAAAAAATCAGACGTAATTACAACTAATGAACTTCTTCTTATTGATTGTTATAATAATGTCATAATGAAATCTCATAATAAGGACTAGTTATGGTAAAAGTTATTTTTTATAACCTATTAAGAAGTAAGTACAAAGTGAAAGAAGAAGAGGTTAATGCAAATACAATAAATGAAATAATAGAAGAAGTAATGAGTAACTATCCACAAATGCATTATGAAGATTTTAAATCAGCAGTTGTCTTTTACAAAGGCAAACCATATCATTTTTATCAGTTTGATAAGGTAATAGAAGATGGTGAGACAATAATTATCACACATTTTGTTGGTGGAGGATAGAAGTTAGAGTTTTTAACTAAATAAAAAGCAAACCTGCTGGTTTGCTTTTTGATTAATTGAATATGTTATTAATTTTTATCTAGATAGAAAATCTCTTCAATCGGTTTATTAAATGCATTTGATATTTTAAAAGCTAACTCTAAAGATGGAGAATATTGTCCTTTTTCAATAGCTACAACTGTTTGTCTAGATACACCAAGTATTTTAGCTAGTTGTGCTTGTGTCATTTCATTGTTAAGGAATCTAAGAGTTCGTACATTGTTTTGAATATTTGATTTAGCCATTTTTAAACACCTCTTCTGTAGTAGTAAATCTCCGATATATTAGATACTAGTTCTGATAGGAATCCTCCTACTAGTAACGAGATAAATAAAGCGGATATATCATAGTCCATTACTTGGGTGATTAAAGCAATGATAAAACCTATAGCGAAGATAATAAGACCATTTAAACCTGCCTTTAGCTCAATCAGTTTATCTCTTTCATCAGTTATATCTCTATCTATTTCCTTTGTACCACGTACTTCATCAAATACTTCTGCAAAGATTCTGAAAATTATTAGTAATATAATTCTAGCACCAACAGATATTGGGATGAATATTAGAATAAGTAAAGACCATAATTTAGCCATATTTTCTGTGTCAAAGTCACCTGCGTTATACTTATTATATACGATAATGAAGTAAACACCAGTAATTATTATGTTCATTACTATATTAGATAAACTTCTTCTTTCTTGATAAGTCATTGTTTATTCCTCCTTTGTTAATTAAAGTTTACTTTATGTTAAGTTTGATTTACATACATATAATATCTTATTTCTAGTTATATGTCAAGTAAACTTTACACATAATTTGAGTAAAAGAAAAACGCCTATAGGCGTTTATTTTATGAGTAACGATAACACCGCTTATTATCCAGGACAATTGAGTCCAAAGCAAGTATCTGGAATAGGAAAACTGCGTAGTAGAAGTACATTACAGTATCAAAGTAATAATTAGATGCGACTACTGTACCGTATAGGAACTTGTATACATAATGGAATATATCAACATAGTATGGGAATCTCACAAACGTTATTAGCCCTGAAAATAAAAAGAATAGAGCAACTCTTTTTGTAAATAAAACGACTTTAAAAAGAACGATACTAAATAGAATAGCTAAAGCTGCTCCCATAATAGAAATGAAGTTTCCTTCAGCAGTTCGATCAGGGTATACATAGTAAGTTACTAAATCACCAATTCTTGTAACAACGATTAATATTGCCATAACTTTTATTGAGTTAAGATGTTTACCTTCTATATAGACAATAATAGCTAAGGGTATTGATATTGAGTAGCTAATCGCCATAAATAAGAAACGAGATGTTTTTTCAGTTATTGTGTTTGATGTTACAAGATTATTTAGATACGGAGATACAATGGTAAATAATAAAATAAATAATACAATGAAGATTGAAATATATATAGTTCTACGTTTCATATAATCGCCTCCTTGTGACTTATTTAAATTTTATTATAGTTAAGTACTGGAATCAATAGTACTTTCTTACCTATTTTTTGATTTTGGCAAATTCGAAAGTATCTATTTATATTCTATTCTAGAATAGAGATTGTATCAATAACAAGAAATGAGAACTGTTATTTTTATTGTATAACTTTACTATCAGAGTACAATGTGATAGAATTAGAATATACTTTGAAAATCAAAGTATCATCTACGAATACCCTTTTGGGTTAGTGTAATACAATATTTATTGCTGACAAAATGCTAACTATTTAGCATTTTTTATATTTTAGATCTTCTTTTAAAGGAGATGGTAACTTTTATGGAGAACATTACAATAGATGATGTAATAATTCTTATTCGAAAAGGGAAATATAAGGAAGCATACAAAAATATAAATGAGAGCATTACTTTAAAAGATGTTGAGGATTGCGATTTGGATTGTCTTAAGGCGTTGCTGAAATGTGTAATGGAACATAATGTGAATTATTTACAGTTTACGTGGAAGATATCCAAAGAAGATACGAATATACCTGTTATTATAGATGAGTTTGAGTCGAAAATAAAAGTCATAGAGTATTTAAAAAAACATTGTCAAAAAATAGGCAAAAACCCCTGCAACTAATACTATAGAGAACTAAGCAATTTAAGATGTATTATATGCAACCATTAGGATGATTTTGGTTGGTCCAAGAAGCACGATTAAATTTCGAAGAAAGCTAACCTTTTTTGGTTGGCTTTTATTATTCGAGGAATGAATGAAGGTGCTCATATGAAATGGTATTTGTTTCTTAGAAAAAAGATTGTGGTTATTATTCTTGCTATTTGTATAATATTACTTTATTTGATTAATCTAAATCCTATTTATGCGAAAGAGTATATATTGGAGAATGATAATAGATTTGTTGATATTAATAAGGATTATTCAGAAGAAGTAATATTAACTAGCAAAGTAGTAAAAAGTGATTATGAAGTCCATGAAGAAGTTGAACTTATATTTTATCATCATGTGGGAGTAATTATGACAAAAATAGATTGCAGATGTAAAAAAATCTACTGTTATTGTAATGAGAGTAAAAGGATTCTTATTATTGATAATTACAACTACGTACATGCTGGTTTTGTAGGAGAATAAAAAGAACTAATGTCAATATAAAACGAAGACTAGATTCTTCATTTTTCAGTTTTGTCTAGAGATTTTTAAGGAGGTATCCTAATGGCAAACATTAAAAGGGTAGTTTGGGTTATTGTTATTCTTATAGTTGTTTTTTTTGGTAATGGTTGTGAGTATATTAGTTTTGATCCTGATACAAATTGTAAAAGTGGACAAGAGTTAATCGATGATATATGTGTCGATATTGAGTGTGCAGATGATGAAATCAATGATGACGGTAACTGCGTCAAAATAGTATGTAGAGATGGGTACTATATTGAAGATGGAACATGTGTTGAGGAAACTGATTTGATAACTGTATATTATCAGGCCCCATCTTACTGGGATGGTGTCTATATTTATTTTTATGACGTATCTCCTTCTTTAGAAATCACATGGGATAGTGCCCCTTTGATGACAGAGGATTCAAGTAATCCCGGATGGTATTACTATAGTTTCCCTAACGGAACTTCAAAAGCTACTGTAATGTTTAAAGATGGAAGTGGAAGACAAATTCCTGAGGTTAATGTTCCGGGAGAAGAAGTCACAGTAACGACGTGGTTTTACGAAGATTTTTACTCAAACACAACAACTTCTCCAAATAATGCAAGGACTCCCATTATTCAAGTACAGAGTATCGGTAACGATGTTGAAGGAACAGAGTATGTTGATATCGTGATTGATAGTGACTCACCTTTAATTGATATGTATTACTATTTAAATGATGTTCGTATCGATATGAATTATCCTAATGTGATAATAGATTTGATGTATAAGTTTAACCCTGGGGATGAGATAACACTAACTGTTCATGCATTAAATTCAACAGGTGAGACAATATCAGACATGTATCATTTTAAAGTATTTGATGAAATTGATTATCCGGAGTTATCTAAAATAGAAGCTTTCAATGAATTAAGGATATATCAAATATATATTAGTGCATATATGGATGGGACTTCGGTTGGATATCAAAAAGGATATGGTCCTAATAATTATGGTGGTGATTTACAAGGGATAACAGATTCCTTAGATTATATTGCTAGTTTAGGAGTTAATTCGATATGGTTAACACCAATCTTTGAATCATATAGTAATAGTGCCTATGATCCTTATCAGGAAAGAGGGAGAACTACTGGTTATTTCGCTGATAATTATTATAGAATTGATCCTAACTTTGGAACTGAAGAAGATTTGAGAACGCTTATATCTTCAGCACATGATTTAGGGCTTTATGTCTTCTTAGACGGTGTTTTCGGACATCATGGATATTATGATATAGAAGGCGTAACAAATGGAGAGAAACAATGGTATGGGTATCGAGTGTTATATCCTGATAGTCTAGACTATTTTATTGACGTCGCAACATATTGGATTGATGAATTTTCTATTGATGGATGGAGGATTGATCAAGCCGATCAGATGTATTATTCAGGATATAACTATATGAATGATATTAGAACTGCTGTTGAAGAACTATGTCTAGAAAGACAAAATGCTGGAGAGGAATGGGGGATATTAGGATATATAGTTGGAGAAATCTATAGTGATACGTATGATGTAATTGAAAGAGGGTATGAAAATAACGGTATCAGAAGTGCTTTTGATTTTTCTACTAGATATCAATTAATCAGAGCTTTGTCAGGGAATGTATATGGTGAAACAGATGATGCGGTATATATTAACTTAGCGATGAAGATGTTAAATTACGCTCCTGATTATGCCCAACCCAACTTAATGATCACAAATCATGATTTGGTTCGATTAGGGGATTTAATTGAGATAAACAATTTAGAGACATATTATTGGGAAATTCATAAAATGGCATTAACATTTTTAACGGCATATACCGGACCTATTACTATATATTATGGTGATGAGTATGGCGATAACTCAGAAGTATTAAGTGGCGACATTTCAGTTCTAGATAATATGAACTATATCGCACTTGATAACATTGCAAGAACGAATGGCAAAACTAGTAATTTCACGACATTGGAACAGGATTTAATTGATTATTTTAAGTTACTTATGTCAATAAGAACTGCAAATAGTGCTCTATACAATGGAACAAGAGATAACTTAGTTGCTAACTCATCATTGTATATTGATATAAAGACAGACATGGAAAGTCAAGTGTTGTTTACTATGAATATATCAAAACACAATGAGACATTTTCATTTGATAGTACTTTGCTTGATGGTTCATATTTAATGAGTCTTATAACGGGTGAAGTAGTTTATCCAGTTGATGGTTATTATACACTTGAATTAGATCAAATGAGTTCAGATTTATTTCAAGTTCAGTAATAACGTTATGCCCCTTATTAAAAGGATGTTTTACGATTATTTCATTTTTTTAAGATATTAAAAGAGTGTGATATAATATATGTTATTGGGTAGTTTGATTATGATTAAGTTAACCTACATTGATGGAATTGTTAATGCAGTAAAAACGGAAATGGATATTCATTAGTTTAATGCTGCAAATGAGTATAAAGCGATGAAAATAAGTAGTAGTAACAGAACAGGGTATCGAAATCTTTTAGGATTTTATAGAAATTTTGAAACTGAACTGAAAAAACTAGAGCCTATACAAAATCAAAAAGAAGATATTTGGGAAGTATAAAGAGGGGTATATATGTTTATTTACAACATGAGTAACTTATCAAAAAATCTATTATTACGAGCACTATTAAGTCTAATTGGACTATTGATAGTGCTTTTTTGCATAAGATCAAATACATTTGTAGGTAATCTAGAACAGTATAGTGACTTTAAAGTAATTGATAGTAATGACAATTATGATTTATTACGTGTCGTAGATTCTGATAATAAAACGAGTCGTTTAGCACTATATACAGAAGAGGATTACGCATTTGAATTTCTCTATGAGGGAGATTTAGTACTACGATTAGAGGATGAACTAATAGATGGGGATTACTATTTATTTGATTTATCTATTAATGATTTGTCTGAAGTAGAAATGCATGTTTTATCAAATGGTAATACTATTGATTTGCTTGTGTTTGCATATACTAATACATGGGAGAGTGCTAACGTTTTGATGTATGATTATAATGACTTTGATGCACTAATACTACAAGATAATATTGGTTCAAATTCGATGTTGATAGATATTATTTCTTCAGAAGATACCTCTATTGGATATGTCATACTACTCTTTCTAATTGTTCTGATAATCATTTTCTTTCCTTATGGATATCTGTATTATAAAATCAAGTTACCACGGTTAAAGAGGGTTTTAATACTAGTGGTAATTGATATTATAAGTGCAGCAGTTCTTTTTGGTATTACTATTTTCATTATGTTCTTAATCTTTAATGAAAATGAGGATGCAATGAGTGAATATGATATATATGAGGATATTGTTGTTGAGAATGATGATTTTGAATTAAGGACAAATATAGGTCTTACTAGAACCTTTTGGTTTAGTGGATCAAACTTAGAGGTAACGTATCATATTATTCTGTTATCAAAAGATGAAACAAAGCAATATATTTCAAATATAGTGTTGGATAATTCAATTGAAAAAGGAGACATATCCGTTCCTATTACACAGTATAATGTTGATAACCTTAAAGATATCTTTCCTAATGACGATGATATGGAGTCAGAGAACTACAAAATAACAGTAAGAGAGGCAAAAACTGGTAGAATCCTCTATGAAACGGAAGAACATAAGTTCTATGCTGATACTGAGGAAGTAATCAGTGAATTAAACTTAAGTAGTGATTACCAAGGGACAATTATTGCAATATCTGTCTTTCTATTTTATTCGATAATAGTTGTACCGGGATTATTAGTTTTTGCATATAAAAAGACAAAGGATAATCCTAATATAACTTTTTGGATGGACTAATAAATAGCGACTTTTAAATAATTAGTATACTAACAATGAAAAAAGTTTTCCACATCCCATTTTTGACCTATCATTTAATAAATAACTAAACTAGGCTATTTAGACTAGTGACCACAACTATAAAGGAAAAATGTGGATAAACATGTGGAAAACTTTCTTTATTCAATTCGTTGACTTTAGCACATTAAAGTGCCATAATTAATGTACGGAGAGAAGAATATAGTAAACTCTAAATCTTGGTATCAATAAGGAAATGTTTTTAAAGTATTAAATGAAATTTAGATTTAGTAATTCAGGATTGAAATTTTTAATGAATTTATTCAAAGAAATATGGAAATCTAATTATCAAAGTTTAAAGGAAATTTAGGAAACGGAAATAAAGAATTATTGTTTTAAATATTTATTATTTAAAGAAAAAGAATCTAGAATTTATGAAATCCTGAATAAGGTCTTCTCTCCCCTTTCTTTTCTGAAAGATCAAACTCTTTGGAGTTTGATTTTTTTTAGCATAAAAAATGATATAATAGAAAGGAAAGAGGTGGATTATGAAACTTATATCTTGGAATGTTAATGGGCTTAGAGCTTGTATGAAAAAAGGATTTGAAGATTTTTTTAGTAGTATGGATGCTGACTTTTTTAGTATTCAGGAAACTAAAATGCAGGAAAACCAAAAATCATTTGCTTTTGATGGATATTATGAGTTTTGGAATGATGCTGATAAAAAAGGATATTCTGGAACATTAATATATACGAAACACGAACCACTAAATGTTTTTTACGGACTTAATGATGGGTCATATAATGATGAAGGAAGAATTATTACTCTTGAGTATAATAATTTTTATTTAGTGAATACTTATGTACCGAATGCAAAACGTGATTTAGCACGACTTGATTACCGTATGTTATACGAGGATAAGGTTCGTAATTACTATTTGGAATTATCTAAAAATAAACCAGTAATTCTTTGTGGTGACTTGAATGTTGCTCATAATGAGATTGATTTAAAGAATCCGAAATCTAATAAACGAAATGCTGGTTTTACTATTGAAGAAAGAACGAAGTTTACTGAGTTATTAGATGCTGGTTTTATTGATACGTTTCGTTTCAAGAATCCAACGAAAGTAAAGTATTCATGGTGGAGTTATATGTTTAATGCTAGAAGCAATAATGCCGGATGGAGAATTGATTATTTTGTTGTTAGTGAGGATATAAAGGATAGAATTACTAGTACAGATATTTTAACTGATGTGCTTGGAAGTGATCATTGTCCTGTTCTGCTTGATATTGATCTTGATATGTAAGATATGAATGTTATTGTGTAGGATATGATTACAATTTTAGATGTTGATTTTTTATGGTAAACTGGAGATAGTGAAGGAGTGATGATTGTGGATTTATTTCGTGCATTAGATGTGATAGTTATGCCTCATGATGTTGTTGATGGACAATCAATAAGTGAGCAAAACTATACAGAAATTATATTGTATTCAGTTATTTTAGTTGTGATAATATTTTTGATAGGATATGCAATATTTAAGACAAGAGAAGTGAAGAGAAAAGAATCATGAAAAGTAATTATTTGAAATTATCTCTTTTAGGTATTGGGCATTTACTTGTTGATTTAGCAGGGATTTATTTAGTTAATAGACAATATAATGATTTTGATTTTATATATATTGCCTTATTTTTTGTGATATATAACTTCATAGCATTTGGATTACAACCAGTATTTGGGTACTTAGCTGATAAAAAAGACTATTATTTTTTGTATATCATTGTAGGTAGCATTTTACCTATTGTAGCTCTTCATCTTATTGAATTTGGGATTATTGCAGTAATTATATCTACTATTGGTAATGCAATGTTTCATGTAGGTGGAGGTGTAATTTGTATGAATATGTTTCCAAAAAAAGCAGCTCCGGCAGGAATCTTTGTTGCACCGGGTGCAATTGGAGTCTTTTTAGGAATTTATTTTGCAAATATGGAATCATCTATGGTACTATCTATAACCCTTGTTTCATTAGGAGTGTTGCTTTTGAGTTATGTACTTTTATATGATTATAAGTCGCCCAATGAAAATAAAAAAACGCACCCTAAGTTTGTCGAAATAATTATCCTAATATTTGGGATTGTGTTTATTCGAGGATTGATAGGTTGTACTTTGATTTTTACATGGAAGTTGGAACCGGTATATGGAGTTTGTCTTGTCATAGCAGTTTTTATGGGTAAACTTTTTGGAGGAGTATTAGGTGATAGATTTGGTTATAAGTTTATTGGTTTAGGAGGTTTGTTTATATCAGGACCACTGTTATTATTTGGATTAAGTGATCCCGTAACTGGGATGGCTGGAGCGCTCTTCTTTAACTTAACAATGGCAATAACACTATTCCTGATTATTGACTCTCTAGGTAAATATAAGGGTTTTGCATTTGGATTAACGACTTTAGCACTTTTTATTTCAACTTTGCCAAGTATTTTCAATTTTGAGTTGGAAAGAGGTTATTTTTACTATATTTTTATGACTATATTTATTTTGGTAGCAGGATTTTTACTTAAAAGAGTAATTGACATATATGAGGAAAGTGGTGATGAACATGTTTAATTTATTAGATGTATCAGCTGGGCCAATAATTATGGTTTTTGGTGGGATAATTGTTGGAATCATTATAGGAGTTGCCTTGATTGTTTATTTTTCGGTGTTAGTGATTAGAAAAATAAAGAGAAATCAAGACCGAGAATAATGTCTAGTTTTATTACAGGTTTATTCCTAGCTTTGGCAGTAACGATTGTTGTAGAGTTAGTTATTGGGTATATTGTTGGCTTAAAGTCAAAGGATAGTTTGAAGGTAATAGTTCTGATGAACATCATAACAAACTTATCTTTAAATATTATCCTGTCATTAATATATACTATTTTTAAGCTAGAGGGCGCTAGTTTTATTTTTGTAATAATTATTCTTGAAATGATTGTAGTTTTTGTGGAGTTTTATATTCTTTATTATGTCTTTGGTAATAAAATTAAATGGCTTAAATTGCTGTATTATTCAGTAATCCTTAATACAACTTCTTTTGTTGTTGGAGAACTAATTTTTCATAACGTTTTATAGAAACGTTTCAATTGAATATAATAATGGGAGGATTTTATGCAAAAAGAGATATTAGATAAGCAAAGGTTATTGAACGAAAAAGGGCATCTTAATGTCGCAGGATTTCAGAAAAAAATGTTACTTGAGTATGATCGTAAAGACATTAAAGCAGCTGGTTTCAAAATTAAAGAGTGGGATTATTATATTGTTATGAATGATGATTATGCAGTTGCATTAACTATCGCGGATAACTCATATTTATCATTTTTAAGTGCATCTATTTTGGATTTTAATGATAAAGAATATGTGACTTCGAACATTATGAAGTTTTTCACTTTTGGAAAGTTTAAGTTACCATCAACAACAGCAAAAGGTGATATAAAGTATCATGATAAGAAAATAGATATAGCCTTCCTGAACGATGGTGAAAAAAGGATATTACGCTGTAAGATGTTAGACTTCAAAGACAAAAAACCATTTGAGTGTGAACTTGAATTATTTGATGAGCCAAATGAATCAATGGTCATTGCGATACCATTTAAAGAGAACAAAAAAGCATTTTATTTCAATCAAAAGATTAACTGTATGAAAGCCAAGGGTTATGCATTATATGGTGAAAAAAGATATGAGTTTGGTGATGAGTCATTAGGAACTTTGGATTGGGGTAGAGGTGTTTGGACGTATGATAACACATGGTACTGGGGTAGTGCATCAGGCTATGTTAATGGAAAAACTTTTGGCTTCAATATTGGTTATGGTTTTGGGGATACGACTAGCGCTAGTGAAAATATGATATTCTATGACGGTGTAGCTCATAAACTAGAAGATGTTACATTTCATATACCTGTAAAAGATGGTAAAAATGACTATATGAGTCCGTGGACTTTTACATCAAACGACAAGCGTTTTGAAATGGAATTTGTGCCAGTTTTAGATCGCTTTGATAAGACTAATATTCTTGTTTTACTTAGTGATCAGCATCAGGTTTTTGGAAAATTCACAGGAACGGCAGTCTTAGATGACGGTACAGTTATTAAGCTAAAGGATTTTATGGGGTTTGCCGAAAAAGTTCGAAATAAATGGTAGTAAATAATGGATAAAATACAAAGGAACAGTTTTTATTGTTCCTTTTTTGCATTATAAATAAGGTTTATAAAAAGAAAACTAACAAATATACAAACTGAAAATTATATGATATTATAAAATTACCTAGACAATGAAACGAGGTGGAATAATGGATATTAAGTATCGTAACTTAGTTTATGATGAAGTAGCAATAATGCACCTATATTTAGAAAACAAATGGTATGCTTATACCAAAAATAGAGAGTCATTGTTAAGAGGAATTAATAACTCACTCGATGTAATCGGGGCTTATGATGATGGTTTATTGATTGGTCTTATTAGGACTGTAGGAGATAAAGAGACGATTGTTTACATTCAAGATATTCTTATTTTACCTAATTATCATCGGTTAGGAATTGGGACTCATTTAATGAACATGATTATTGATAAGTACCCGAATGTACGTCAAATTTTATTGATGACTGATAATACCAAACATCAAAAAGCGTTCTATAAGAGTCTTGGTTTTGATACTTATCAAGAAGTTAAGGGCGTTGGTTTTAAACTTAGAAAATGAACTCATTTACTGAGTTCTTTTTATTTTTTTATAATCAATGATAAAATATAAGTATAAAGGAGATTGGTGGTGATTATTTGGAAGCATTATTATATAAATCATTTGATAATAATAAAGTCGAATGTTTAGTGTGTAATCATTACTGTTTAATTTCTAGTGGGAATCGGGGAAAATGTGGTGTTAGAGAAAATAGAAATGGCATTTTGGAGGTACTGAATTACAATAAAACAATTGCTTCTAGTATCGATCCAATTGAGAAGAAACCAATTTATCACTTCCTTCAACATACCAAAACCTACTCTTTTGCAACAGTAGGTTGTAATATGTATTGTCTATGGTGTCAGAACCACGAGATATCTCAAGTTTCAAAATCAAAATCGGAGATAAGAGGAAAAAAGGTAACTCCTGAGCACCATATAAGAAATGCCTTGTTAAATAATTGTCCATCGATATCATACACTTATTCTGAACCTACTATTTTCTTTGAGTATGCATTCAATACTATGAAAATTGCTAGACAAGAAGGAATCAAAAATATATGGGTGTCTAATGGGTTTATGTCTAAAGAAGTATTGGATGTAATTATTCCATATCTTGATGCAATAAATATTGACTATAAAGGAACAGAAGAAGTATATAAGAAATACTGTAGTGGTAGTGAAATAAGGGTGCTAGAAAATATTAATAGAATTAAAGAATCTGGGACTCATATCGAAATAACAATACTAATTATAGAAGGAGTAAATGACAGCAATGCTGTATTATCCTTAATGGCAAAAAATCTCGAGAACTTTGCTGGGTTAGATATACCCTTACATTTATCAAGATTTTTTCCAAGTTATCGCATGAAAAATCGAAATGTTACATCTTACGAAACAATGTATAAGGCAAAAAGGATTTTTGAAGAAAAAGGATTCACAACAATTCATTTAGGAAACATGTAGAAAGGAGTTTTATTATGCCAATTATCGCGACATACATAGTACCCCATCCTCCAATTATTGTTCCTGAAGTTGGGCATGGTGATGAAAGATTTATTGAAAACACTATAGTTGCTTATCACAAAGTAGCAGAAGAAATAGGGAGAATAAAACCAGATCTAATAATACTATCTTCTCCACATGCACCATCACATATGGAGTATTTCCATATATCTGGTGGGGATAAGGGGATTGGAGACTTTGAAAATTTCCGGGCTCCACAAATAAGAGTTAGTGCAAGATATGATAAGGAATTAGTTGAAAAAATCATTAAGAAAGCTCATGAGCTTAAGTTTCCTGCAGGATCACATGGGAATACTGATGAGGTTCTTGATCATGGAACAATGGTTCCGCTATACTTCATTGATCAGTATTATAAGGATTATCATTTAATCAGAGTTTCACCATCAGGATTATCACCACTGGATCATTACTATTTTGGAAAACTCATTAACTCACAACTAGATAAAAATCAAACTGTTGTTTGGGTAGCGAGTGGTGACTTATCTCATAAACTTAAGAAAAATGGTCCATATGGTCTTGCGAAAGAAGGGCCAGTATTTGATCAGGAAATAATCGATTCACTAAGTGTTGGTGACTTTTATAAACTTCTAACAATTAGTCCGGATTTGTGTAAAAAAGCTGCAGAATGTGGTATGGGTTCATTTACAATGATGGCTGGGGCAATTGATGGATTAAATGTAGAATCGACTTTTCTATCATATCAAGATACCTTTGGTGTTGGATATTTGGTTAATAAATATCAAGTTCTTGATGAGAACAAGGATAGAAAATTTGCTGATAAATTAGAAAATCATCAAAGAGAAAATCTAACATTTATTCGTGAAATGGAAGACCCATATGTCAAATTAGCTCGTGAATCATTAGAATATTATGCTGAAACTAAAAAGTCATTACCAATTCCAGAGAACCTTCCAGGAGAGTTTTATGATGAACAAGCAGGAGTTTTTGTGAGTTTGCATATTGGAAACCAGTTACGTGGTTGCATTGGAACAATTATTCCAACAAAAAGCAGTCTTGCAGAAGAGATTATTAGTAATGCAATCAGCGCAGGTATGAGGGATTACAGATTTAACCCAGTAACTGATAAAGAGTTGACACAATTATCGTATAGCGTAGATGTATTATTAACTCCAGAACAGATTGATTCAAAAGAAAAACTAGATATTAACAAGTATGGTGTAATTGTATCTCACAATCATAAAACCGGCTTATTGTTACCGAATATTGATGGAATTAATTCTGTTGATGAGCAGATAAGAATTGCCCTGAAAAAAGCAGGTATCGATGAGTTTGAACAGTATAAACTACATAGATTTGAAGTTATTAGACATCATTAAAATTAATATTGATAAATTAAAAACCGACAAAATTTGTCGGTTTTCTGCGTGTATATAAATACTAGTGTGACTAGAATTTATGCTGTTTGAAGTGTGTTTCTAAATAAGTAGTTAAAGATTGCTTTTTCAAAAGCTTGTTCTCTTGCTAAATCGACTTGTTTTAAGATTCCTTCACTACGATGTCTTAAGAAAGAAACCTTTTCACTTTTTCGATCGATAGCCATATCATAATCATACCAATAATCATTGTCTTCATAAACTACTGATAACTGAAGTTCGTCCGGAGTATTATATTCCATACTCATTTTGCATAATTTACCTTGTAAGTATTTTTCAGTTATTTCTGATATACCTGCGTATTTTTCCATGCGACCTCCTTTTTACTGGCTTTATCACTAACAGTGATTTCTCCAGCTCTCCATAAAGCTATTTTAACTAGTACTGGTCCTGTTAATGCAAAGAATAGAACAGATGCTAGAATAACGTTTTTGATTAGAGATGCATTACCTGCATCCACAACTGACAGTTCAGTATAAGCGGCAATTGATAATCCAATAGCTACACCTGACTGAGGTAGTAAACTTACTCCTAAATACTTTTTGACAGTTCCTCCTGTTTTGGCAATACAGCAACCAATATAAGAACCACCAAATTTCCCGATTGCACGTGCAATAATGTATACTGCACCAACTGCTCCAGCTGCGACGATTACATCAAACTGAAGTTGTGCTCCGGCAATTGTAAAGAAGGCAATCATTAGAGGAGGTATAAAGAAACGAATTGTTTCTTCCTCTAGGACATAACATTCTTTGTTTATTAAGTTAGTTACAACAGTACCAGCAATCATCGGAGTTAAGATTGGTGATGCTCCTAAGAATAGTGCTGCTCCTGTAGTTAATAAAATTGAGATAACAATTACGTTTAGATTTTTTTCTTGTCTATCATTGTTATTAGAAATTCGTCTAATAGCTAAACCAGAACCTGCTCCGATTCCAAGACCTAAACCTATGCTAATAAGAATTTCTTTAGTTGGTTCCCAAATCATCTCAATTAGGCTTAAACCTTCTGATGAAGTTCCCATCATACTTACACTAATAGATAATAAGATTCCAAAGAGTACAACACCTACTGCATCATCTAAACCAACAACTGGTAAAATAGTGTCTGTAAGTTCTCCTTTAGTACGATATTTTTTAATGATCATCATAATTGGTGCTGGTGCAGTAGCAGCAGCGATTGCTCCAAGTACTAAGGCAACTGATAAGTCGACAAAGAATGATGCCGCTAAAATAACGAATCCAGTTGTTAAAACTGCTTGTACTATTGTAATAATAACAATTTTAGCTCCTGAATTTTTGAGTTTTCCGAACCATAATTCATTTCCCACTTGAAAAGCTATAAAACCTAATGCGATATCAGAAATTATGCTAAATGATTCTAACTGCTCTAATGAAACAAAATGTGTGATTGGTCCAATAATAAGACCTGCTACAAGATAACCTGTAACCGCTGGTATTTTAAAGAACTCAGCAATTCTTCCCATAATAAGACCTGCCAAAATGATAACTCCCAAGATAACCATAATCTCAGGTAGACCGTTTTGTAAGTCATGTGCTAACAAATACATATACTCTCTTCTCCTCTTAATGTGAGCCATCATGTCTGAATCTAATATACTGAAGCACAACATTTGTTGTCGCTCTACTATATTAAATTCAAATAAAAGCAAAATAAAAAAGACATCTCTTTTTTTTCCGTTAAGTCTTCAAGAATGATGGCTTAATTTTTGATTGTTATATAAATAGGATTTTTTCAATTCCCAATTGTGATTATACTCCTATGAAATCAAAAATCAAGCCCTTTTTATAAGAAAAAAATGACTGAATAATCACTCAACGGTCACGCACAATACTGGGTGGGCATTTTCATAGTTTTAAAAAATATTGAAAATTTTTCATTATATTTAGAAGTTGGCTGTGTACGACTTACAAAGCCATTTAAATACCGAGTGGAAAAAATAAAAAAACACTAGATTTAAGTCTAGTGTTTTTGTGTTTTCATATTTATTATATATACTAGTTTAATATATAAATATGATTGGTCAGCAGTGTATTTTTTTTAGTTTCCAGCAATAGTAACTTTGTTGAATTTAATTAATTTTGGACCAATGAAATTATTTACTTTTACTTGTTCTGTGCTCATAAACATCTCTTTTTGTGCTTCTTTGATGTTTGCTGAAACAGATCCTAAAGTTACTGGAATTTTTTGTTCACCATCGAAATAGATACCCAGTCTAAACTCTCCACCAAAGAATCCGGTCATTGCATCCATTTGGAAAGCGCTAAATGTAAGAATCTCTAGATATGGTCCATCATGTAATTCTTTTAGAGTATGAGTACCACCAGATACGATTTGATTACTAATTCCACCTGTTGGTTCAATGTCGAGATAATATGCAAATCGTTTATCAGCCGTCATTGTTTTGATAACACCTTTATCGATAATCTTGTATTCTTTTAAGAATGTACCATAATTGTCATAATATCTGTTTGTTGTTGAGTTAGGAATTGCTGGTTTACTAACTAAAGTAACATGATCTCCTAATACTTCCTCACCTTGAATATTGTCGCCAATATTGTTTTCATGTAGTTTCTCATATTTTGAGCGACCAGAGGCACAGAAACCATAATAATCCCATAATCTTTTACACGCAGCTCCACGGAAGATAACTGGTAGGTTTTCAACTTGTGGCATAGGAATTGCTTTAGCTCTTAGTGATGCATTTTCTAATGATTCAGTAATTGTTTGTTTTAATTCTTTTTGATCATAATCACTAAAGTCTATTGTGTCATATAATTCGATTGACTCTTTTTCACCATTGGCTTCAGTAATTAATTCGATTTCACCACGATATGAAGTATACTCAACATCAATACCGTTTGAATTTATTAGATGATTTTCTCTTGTATCAATAAAAAACTCAGTTGAGTTAATGAATGATCCGAATTGATTATCTTCTTCGTATAAATCTTTAACTAAGTTGCTTATTATATTGATAGCATCTCCTTCACCAAAGGCACTTGTAATAACTGGAGCTTCTTCATTTGAAGGTTGTTCAAGTTCATAGTATGGATTCTTTACAAATGATGCTGCAAGAGCAGCAGTACTGATTTTTTTATCAATTTCTTCTACTGTGTCAGTTGGATTGATTTTTGTTGTACTTGATCCTTTAAATTTTGTTCCATCAATTTCATAGTTTTTGTATACTGTTACATTAATTTTTTCAACATTTTTCGCACGATTCATCTGTAGTTCATTTTTGATGAAAAATAGTTCAGTTGAAGTTATATTTTGTTTGTTGATCAAAAACTCATCAACATTATTATTTTTCTCTAATAGTTTTACTAAATCTTTCATTAACTTAACCTCCCGACAGCTTTCATATAAGTTCCACCAGAACTTACTTTAACCCATTCTTTGTGGCCTTTACCACAAGCACCACCACCACTTAGGGAAATAGGTTTATTGGAAACCATTGAAATTGATTCTAGTAAATCAGGAACATATCCTGTTAAGGTTACTGGACTGATGATTTTACCTGTAAATTCACCATCAATAATTTCTCTACCTTTAGCTAATACACATTGGATACCCCAGTTTTTAGGATCCTCCATACCACTGAAGTAACCTTCAAGGAAATATCCTTTTTTAATTGATTTCACCATATCCTCAACTGTTTCTTCACCAGCTTCAAAATATGTGTTTGTCATTCGTGCATATGCTTTTCTTTCGTATGATTCACGACGTCCGTTACCAGTAGGAGTAGTTCCTAATTTTAATGCGCTTAGTAAATCACTTATTCCCGCCTTTAAGATACTGTTCTCAATTATTAAAGTATCATTTCCTAAAGTACCTTCGTCATCAAATAAATATGTTCCAACTTCTACATAGCTTTTGGCACCGTCACGCATATTAACTTTTTCACTGGCAATTTTTTTGTCAATGTATTCTTGTCCTTTAGCCCGATTTTTAACGAACATATCCATTTCTACACCATGTCCGAATGCTTCATGGGCAATTAAACCACTAACATCAGGATCGCAGATGATTTCATATTCACCAGGTTTTACACGTTCTGCATCAAATAATGAGATTACGCTATTAGAAACTTTATCTACACCTTTTTTAGCTTCCTCAAGTAACTCATATCCTTTTAAACCACTAAAACCACTAAAGTCATATTTGATTGCTCCATCCTTACGTCCTATTGCAACAACGCTTGCTGTTGTATAAAGAATAGCTTGTGATAAATCTTTTTTATTCGTTAAGAATATCTTAGAGATTTTCACTTCTTCAAAACTGCATCTAAAATCGATGAAAAATTCAGATTTACCAAGACCTTCATTCATTATTTCAGTCATAGTTTTTAGTTTTTCCTCAGCAGTTATACTGAATGGATTGATTTCGAATTCGCTTTGAAAATCCTCGGTAATTGGATCCTCTTCAATTAGAGGGAATGACATCAGTTTTGTGTTTTTTTCTTGTAAAGCTTGTAAGTCATGTTTTGCAATTTTAATAATATTCTCTTTAATCGCATCAATATCATTTAAAGTATTGAAAGAATATTCACTATAGTTAATACCATTAAATACACGAACAACGAAACCACGTTGTCCCCAATTTGAATCACTTACATTGCTACCTTGTCTTGATACACTATATGTTGTACCAATATCATCAACACCTAATACACTGACATATTTGAAGTGCTTTTCCAAATCGTTAACAAGTGATTTAAGTATTGGTTTACTTTTGATTAAAAATTTGCTTAGAGTTGCTTTCACCTATATCTACCTCTTTTCTAATATCTATTATATTATAGAATAGGTGATATTCAATGAACAATATGTTGTAAAATGTCATAAAAAAAACGTTGAAAAGTATCTGTTTTTGGTGTATTGTTGCAATTGAAGAATAAACTAATAGAGGTGATGTTAATGATAGTAGAAAAAATGCAACAAAAGATCGGGGAAATGGGGATTGATGCTGTCCTTTTGACAGGGTTAGAGAATCCTGTAGCAGCGAAAAATCTGAAGTATGTAACACAGTATTCGGGTTCTTTTGGATTTGCAATTATTGGAGAAAATTTTAAGTATTTCCTAAGCGATTTTAGATATCGTGAGCAAGTGGCACAAGAAGTACCTGATTTTACATTCGTTGAGATTAATAAGGGATTAGTTGAAGCGATGCAATCAGTTATTGATAAAGAAAGTATTAAGGTTCTAGGATTTGACAAAAAGATTCGTTATAGTGAGTATGAGATGTATCAAAAACTTACTTCAGAGTTAAAACCTCTTGATAACTTCATTGAGTCTTTTAGAGTTAGTAAACAGCCTTATGAAATTGAATTACTAAAGAAAGCTTGTGAAATTACTGATCAAGCTTTAGCTGAAGTGTTAGAATCAATTGAAGTTGGGATGACTGAGAGAGATGTGGAAGTTAAACTTAAGAACAAGATGATTGATTTAGGAGCAGATTCAACTTGGGAAAGATTTATCGTTGCAAGTGGTGAACGAGGATCAATGCCACATGGTATGGCTAGCGATAAAGTAATTGAAAATGGTGACATGGTAACTTTTGATATTGGATGTTTTTATAAAGGATACAGTTCTGATATGACAAGAACTGTTGCAATTGGTGAACCAAAGCAAATGTTAAAAGAGATTTATGGAATCGTATATGAAGCACAAACAAGTGCAGTAAAAGCAGCTAAGGCTGGAATGACAGGGAAAGAGTTAGATGCTATTTGTCGAGATATTATTACTGCAAAAGGATATGGTGATTTCTTTAAACATGGTACAGGACATGGTTTAGGATTAGATGTTCACGAGGCTCCTCGTGTTTCAAGCGCAAATGATAAACCATTAGAAGTTGGGGCTTGTGTAACTGTTGAACCAGGTATTTATATTGCTGGACTTGGTGGAGTAAGAATTGAAGATGATATTATTCTTACTGAAGATGGATGTATTATCCTTAACGAGTTTCCAAAAGAATTATTAATTATAAGTAAATAGGGCTTTTGCCCTATTTTTTAGTTATGTTATAATAACAATAACAAAATAAGAAGAGGTATTTATATGGATGCTTATATATTAATTGCATTAATAGGTTTACTTGCAGGGTTAGTAAAGGGAATAAGTGGATTTGGTAGTAGTCTAGTAACAATTCCCCTATTAACAATGGTGCTAGGTACAGAACGTATCGGTGATATCATTATTATGATGATAACTTTTAATGTTTTATTGAATACCCTGTTGATGTTTGAAAACAAAGGATTTAGTATTAAGAGTTTGAAAAATGTGTACTTAATCACAATTTCAGGAATTATCTTCTCATTTGTGGGAATCCTTTTACGAGATTCACTTGAAGTAAAAACTATTGAATTGATTGCTGCGTGTTTAATTATTTTAGCTGTTATTGTTAAAACAACAACTCTTTACTTCAAACCAATCAAAGTTCAGCCAAACTGGTTTACCCAAATATTAGTTGGTAGTCTTAGCGGAGTTGGAAATGGAATTGCATCTATTGATGGTCCTCCCGTCGTCTTTTATTTATCAGGAACTAATGCTGAAAAGGCGGTTTTTAAAAACACACTTGCGACTCATTTCTTAGTTATGGGAATCTGGGCAGTAGTAATCACAGCTGTAAAAGGAGATTATTCAAGCGCAATTCTCATTGAGACTGGATATATAACAGGATTTGCTGTTGTAGGCCTTGTTATTGGTATGTTAATAAGTAAAAGGTTGAATGAAAAGTCATTTCAGACAGTTGTACTTGGAGTACTAATATTGCTTGCTTTGAAGATGATTTTCTTATAGTTTGAAATACAATCTAGTGACAAAAATGTCACTAGATTTTCTATTTTTTAAGTAGTATAATAGTCTCTGAAGGGTAAAAGCGGACTTGAGGAAGGGTAAGCGATAAAATTGAAAAGGTCATCAAAAATGACCTTTTTCACTTTATTTAAGGCTTAAGGTTGTTTTTTTCTTACTTTTTGATTTTGATGAGATAAGTAGTATAATATTTACTATGTTAAAGGAGGGGTTATTATGAAAGGGTATATATTAAGAACGTACCGATCTTTATTGATTATGGCTGTCGTTTTTTATGGAATTTTTGCTATTTTAGGAGTTGGATTCATATCCTTTGAGGAGAATTTTTTTGAGTCAGGAGGATGGGGATTACAATTACTGGGTGCTGGGTTAGGATTTATAACACTCATTGCAGCATTTAGTTATGTGTTTACTTCAGTAAGTACAGTTCGTCCTAATTTTAAACTTTTGAACATAATTAAAATCGTTAATGTTCTTATTATGTTATTTGTTATTGATATGATATATTCACAAGTTGAATTGTATAGTAAAAATACATATGTAATAATATTTGCTATAAGCGGAGGAATAATAGTTTTATCCAACTTGATTATCTATTTAAGTTATAGAAAAAAAGATGCTAATATACTATCAAATCGGTTTTTAGTAGGTTTAAAGGCAAATCCTGTTGATCCGAGTTTAGATATTTCAGGAGTTATAACCTTATTCAATTTATATATTGCGGCATTCTTGGTTTATACTTTCATTGATTTATCAACTACGGTTACAGAAATATCAATATATATAATGTTTAGTATTTTCTTCGTCTATAGATATTTTAAGGCTTATGAAGTGGCTAAAACTGAAATTTGGAAAGAATGTTTGGCTTTAGTATTATTATGGATTGCTACAGGTAGTATTATTTATTTCGGACAGGAGTTTATCTCTACTCATGATGTAGTTAATGCTGCACTACTAGTTTTACCAATTGGCTTTTTAATGCCTAAAATCTATAAAGACTATAATAGAATAATATGGAGTAAAATGATAATAAAATAAAAAAAGGAGCGAGAGCTCCTTTTTATTTTGATTGTATTTCTTTTTGGGTTTGCTTAATTCTTTTATTAACATAAAATCTTTTGAAGAACCCAACTAAGAATAAGATGAAGATGTTGATTAATACTATCGTTGCTCCTGGTGATATTCCTAATTCATAAGATAACCACATACCACCAAAAATAGATATTTCCGAGAAGATGATTGATATTGTCAAAGTATTCTTAAAACTTTTCCCTACCTTCATAGCAGCAGCAACAGGAATAATCATTAATGATGATACTAATAATACCCCTACAGTTACAATTGATAATGAGACAACGAATGCTAAAATTAGTGTTGAACCAAATTGGAAACGACCAACCTTGATTCCAACTAATCTTGCATATGATTCATCAAAACTTAATAGAACTATTTTTTTATAGAATATTGCAATTAGAGAAACTTCTATAACTGCAACTATCGAAATAATTAGTAGATATTGTGGTGAAACTGTCAAAATACTACCAAATAAGAAATTATATATACTTGAATTCCACCCATTCCCTAATGAAATGAATAAGGCGCTAAGTGCGGTTCCAAGACTCATTACAATAGGCATCGAAATCTCTTTATAGTTTTGATAATATCCACGAAGGATTTCAATGATAAATGCTCCAACAACTGCAGCAATAATAGCCAAATATAGAGGGTCCCCAATTATTGTTAAACCAATTGTGTTGATTAAGAATATACCGATTGACAATCCAGCTAAACTAAAGTGACTTAATGTATCGGCAATAAAGCTTAAACGACGAATAATTACAAATGATCCTATTAAAGGTGAAATGAATCCCATAATAATTCCTGCAAGTAGAGCATATAGTAAGAATGGATACTCTGATAAAGCAACGAAAAAATGCATATCACTAGCTAACATCATCGTCATCACCCCTCACAATTTCTCTAAATACACCTTCACCATTGTGAATCGATAATATATGAGTAAAATTAGCATCAGCTTCATTAATATTATGAGTAATTAAAATAATCGTAATCCCATCTTTATTTAACTCATTAACTGTTTTATAAAAAGCCTCAACATTAGTTCTATCCACTCCAACTGTTGGTTCATCTAGAATTAACATTCGAGGGTTATTCATAAGACTTCTTACAATAAAGACACGTTGTAACTGTCCTCCTGATAAATTGTTGATATTCTCGTGTTGTAACTCCAAAACACCAATTTTATCCAATAATTCTAACTTCTTATCTTCAGATATATTAAGAATATTAGATACACTTAATATTTCATCTACTGTAATAGGAAACTCATAATTAAAGTCATCAAATTTTTGAGGTACATAACCAATATTAATGAAACTTCTAGTATTGTGAATATCGATATCATCCAAGAAAATCTGATTAGGTCCAATTTTATTTATACCTAACATACATTTAATTAAAGTCGATTTACCACAACCGTTGTTACCCATTACCGCTAAAAAATCGCCGGAATTTAATTTGAAAGAAATATCTTTCAATACCGTACGATAATCATATCCAAATGTAAGATTCGTAACATTAACTCTCACAGTAATCAACCTTTCTAAAATCTCTATTTCTATTATATCATAATATATTGTCTTTAATAGTGAAATAATATTTAAAATTTACCCAAAATGTTCTATAATAAACTGTAAAGAAGAGGAGTGTAGAAAATGACAGGAAAATTTATTACTTTTGAAGGACCAGAAGGTTCTGGGAAAACATCGGTTATTAAAGCCGTTAAGGAGTTTTTGGTTAACGAAGGATATGATATTTTGACAACCCGCGAACCAGGTGGAATCAAAATTGCTGAAGATATAAGAGATATTATACTCAATAAAGAAAACACAGAAATGAATGCTCACACCGAAGCACTTCTTTTTGCCGCAGCAAGAAGTCAGCATTTTAATGAGAAAATAGTCCCAGCTTTAGAAGCTGGCAAAATCATAATTTGTGATCGTTTTATCGATTCAAGTCTAGCATATCAAGGACATGCTAGAGGATTAGGAATTGAAGATGTTTATCAAATAAATAAGTTTGCAATTGGAAATCAATTGCCACAATTAACAATATTTATTGATGTACCTCCTAAAGTAGGATTAAGTAGAGTTTTTAACAACTCTAGAAAAGTGGATAGACTAGATTTAGAAACATTAGCGTTCCATGAAAAAGTTTATGAAGGATACAAAATTTTAGCGGAAAGATTTGAAGATCGTTTTGTCGTTGTTGATGGACAAAACTCAGTTGAGACAGTAGTTGAAGACACTCTGCAAATTATTAAAACATACTTATAAAAAAAGGTGAGGAATATGGCTTTTGACAAAATTAGAGAATCACAACCAAAAGTAGTACAGTTACTTGAAAACAGTCTTAAAAAAGATCGTCTTTCTCATGCTTATTTATTTGAAGGTGAAAAAGGGACAAAGAAGTTTGAGACAGCAATGTATTTTGCGCAAATGTTACTATGTACAAGTGAGGAAAATAAACCTTGTTTAGAATGTAAAAACTGTAAACGTATTAAACATGGTACTCATCCAAATGTGTATATTATTGAACCACAGAAAAACTTAATCAAAAAACAGCAAATTAATGACCTCCAAACAGAGTTCTCAAAGACTAGTATAGAACCAGGTCCTAAAGTATATATCATCAAAGATATTGACAAAATCAATGCTAGTGCAGCTAACTCACTACTTAAGTTTTTAGAAGAACCATTCCCAGGAATTCATGCAATATTAACAACTTCAAATATAAACCGTATATTACCAACAATTATTTCAAGAAGCCAAGTAGTGCAATTTGCTTCTTTAAATCCATATATTGTTGAAAAGGAAGTTGTTGAAGCAGGATATGATAACGAGACTGCTCGTCTTTTATCACATCTAACAAATAGTACAAGTAATGCAATTGATATCGTAACAAGTGATTATTTCTTAGATGTCCTAAGTAATGTGAAAGATATCTATAACCTAATAAATACTAATGACGAATCATTAGTTATTTACTTTAATCAAAATAGTAGTATAATATATCAAGATAAAGAAATATCATCTTTATTCTTATCAACCATGATTGTATATCAAAAAGATTTGATTAATTATATAACCGGAAACACCAAAAATATCGTCTTTAAAGACGAAGTCAACACCATTAGTGGAATCGTGGACCACAAAAATAAAAACAGACTGATCGACGAATTAGAAAGTATGCTAAGTTTAAAATCACGATTATATTCTTATATAAATGAACGATTAGCATACGATAATTTACTATTAGAATTAGAAAGAAGGTAAAGTATGGCTAATACCGTTGTAGGTATCAGATTCAAAGCCGTAGGTAAAAAGTATTATTTCGATCCAAAAGAGTTCGAACTTAATATGTATGATAAAGTTGTTGTTGAAACAGTACGTGGATATGAAATGGGTGAAGTTATTGAAGGTATCAAAGAAGTTGATGATTCAGAACTTATCGCAACTCTAAAACCTGTACTAAGAAAAGCGACAGAAGACGATCTAAAAAACTACGAAAAGAATGTTGCTGATATCCCTAAAGCACTTGAAAGATGTAAAGTTCATATCAACAAGAATAAACTTGATATGAAACTTCTAGGTTGTGAATATACCCTAGATCGAACAAAATTGATAATCTATTTTAACGCTGAAGGACGCGTTGATTTTAGAGAATTAGTAAAAGACTTAGCTAATGAGTTTAGATTAAGAATTGAATTAAGACAAGTTGGAACACGTGATGGCGCAAAATTCCTTGGAGGAATTGGGCCATGTGGTTATTTACTATGTTGTAACACATTCTTAGGAGATTTTGATACTGTAAGTATTAAAATGGCTAAGAATCAAAATCTATCACTTAACCCAGTAAATATATCAGGATTATGTGGTAAATTATTGTGTTGTATCAAATATGAAAATGACACTTATACAGAACACCGTCAACAACTACCAAAACTAAACTCTTTTGTACGTACAAAAGATGGAAAAGGTAAGGTTGTAGCAGTCAATGTAATAGATAAATCTGTCCGTATTCAAACAGAAGAAGATGGAATAAAATCTTATAATGTTGAGGATTTAACTAAAATCTTTGAATACGACAAAAAGAAACCAAGTAATAACGGAGAATAGGTGATTATATGAGTGTTGAAGTCATTAATGATCTTTTAGGTTATGATGGTCTAAAAATCATTCAACGTCCAGATATGTTTAACTTTTCACTGGATTCAACCCTCCTTGCAGATTTCGCAAAACCTTTAGGAAAAACCAAAAAAATATTGGACTTAGGAACAGGTAATGCTCCTATTCCATTATTTTTATCATTAAAAACAAACGCCAAAATCGTTGGCGTTGAAATTCAAAAAGACGTTTACGAAATTGCTAAAAGAAACATCAGTCTAAATAAATTAGATAATCAAATTGAAATCATAAACGATGATATTAAAGGAATCCATAAGAAATATGAGAATAGTGAGTTTGACTTAATAACATGTAATCCACCATTCTTTAAATATAAGGAAACATCGAACACGAACAAAAATGATTACAAAACAATCGCAAGACATGAAGTATTAATAACACTAGAAGAAATCATCATTGAAGCTAAAAGACTACTTAAAACTAAATCAAGTCTATGTATGGTTCATCGTACTGAAAGAATTGTCGAAATTATTAATCTACTAACGAAACATAATTTCGCAATCAAAAGACTACGTTTTGTATACCCAAAAAAGGGTGAGGATTCAAACATGGTTTTAATTGATGCTTCAAATAATGGGAATACTGGTTTAAAATTACTAGAACCACTATATGTTCATTCCGAAAATGGATATACAGAAGAAATACGTAAAATCTTTAATTACGGAAAGGAGTGATACGTATGAAACGCCAAAAAAGCTTCATTGGTGATATGCCAACTCTGTACCTAGTAGCAACTCCAATAGGTAACTTAGATGACATGACTTTTCGTGCCGTAAAAATCCTTTCAAGTGTTGATGTTGTTTTCTGTGAGGATACAAGAGTATCTGGAAAACTACTTCATCACTTTGAGATAAAGAAACCGTTAAAAACATATCATGATTTCAATAAAGAAATGAAGTCAGACGATATCCTTAATCATTTAAGAAACAACGATAACGTTGCTTTAATTAGTGACGCAGGATATCCACTTATTAGTGATCCTGGTTACTATGTTATTAGAGAAGTGATAAAAGAAGGATTTAACGTTGTATCTATTCCTGGAGCTAGCGCAGTCCTAAGTGCTGTTGTAACATCTGGAATAGTACCTCATCCCTTTATGTTTTATGGCTTCTTAGACAGCAAAGATTCCAAAAAAAGAAAAGAACTAGAACTCTTAAAAGAGTACAAAGAAACACTAGTCTTTTACGAATCACCTCATCGAATCAATAAAACTGTTAAAACAATTGATGAAGTGTTTGGAGAGAGAAATCTTGTAATAGCTAGAGAACTTACTAAAAAATATGAAGAAATTTTACGTGGTACAACAAAATCACTCCAAGATATAACTGATATTAAAGGAGAAATGGTTATTGTTGTTGAAGGAAAAAAGCAAGAAAAAATCATTTCTGATTTACCAATAATAGATGAACTTAACATGTTAATCGCAGACGGATTAACATCAAAAGAAGCAATAAAACAAGTAGCAAAACAAAGAAACTTACCAAAAAATGATGTTTATATGGAATATCATAAGAAAGAAAATAAGGAGTGATAAAAATGTCAAAAACATTTTATATAACGACACCGATATATTACCCAAGTGGTAAACTACATATCGGTAATAGCTATACAACTGTTTTATGTGATTCAATCAATCGTTACAAAAAACTAAGAGGGTTTGATACATACTATTTAACTGGTATGGATGAGCATGGACAAAAAGTAGAAACAGTAGCAAATGAACTTGGTTTAGAACCACAAAAACATGTAGATAATATTGCTGCTGATACCAAAAAATTATGGAACCTTCTAGATATTAATTACAATGATTTTATCCGTACAACAGAAGCTCGACATGAAACTGTTGTTGAGCAAATCTTTGAGCAGTTACTTAAACAAGATGATATCTATTTAGGACATTACGAAGGACATTATTGTATTCAATGTGAATCATTCTTCACTGAAACACAATTAGAAGAAGGTAATCTATGTCCTGATTGTGGAAGACCAACAAAACTTGTCAAAGAGGAATCATACTTCTTAAGACTAACAAAATATCAAGATTGGTTACTACAATTTATTGAAGAAAACCCAACATTTATTACCCCAGAATCTCGTAAAAATGAAGTAGTATCTTTTATTAAAGGTGGACTTCAAGATTTAAGTGTTTCTCGTACTAGTTTTAAATGGGGAGTAACCGTGAAATCAAATCCTAAACATGTAATCTATGTATGGATTGATGCATTATCAAACTACATCACTGCTTTAGGATATGGTTCAGATAACACTGAACTATTTGATAAATACTGGAATGGTGACGAAGTAGTACACGTTGTAGGGAAAGATATATTACGTTTCCATGCTATCTACTGGCCAATTATGTTAAAAGCTTTAAATATACCTGTGAACTTTAGACTATATGCCCATGGTTGGTATCTAATGAAAGACGGTAAGATGAGTAAATCTAAAGGTAAAGTTGTTTATCCAGATGATTTAATTCCTCGTTATGGTTTAGATCCGATGAGATACTTCTTATTAAAAGAAATCCCATATTCAGGTGATGGAGTATTTACTCCAGAAGACTTTGTAGCTCGTATTAACTACGATCTAGCAAATGACTTCGGAAACCTATTGAATCGTACGATTAATATGATTAATAAATACTTTGATTCAAGTATTAAAAAACCAACAAAATCATATTTTGAGTTTGATCAATTACTACAAGACAAAATTACAGAGACAGTTGAACTCTATAAAAATGATATGGATGCTATCAAAGTATCTTCAGCAATTCAAAATCTTTGGTCATTAATCTCACGTACAAACAAGTACATCGACGAAACACAACCATGGATTTTAGCTCGTGATGAAGAAAAGAAAGCAGAATTAGAAAGTGTACTATACAATTTAGTAGAATCACTAAGACATATTGGAATCTTACTTCAACCAATTTTACTAGAAGCTTCAAAAGGATTATTCCAACAGCTTAATATTCCTAAAAAACTTCAAACTTGGGAGTCACTACAATTTGGATTATTAGAAGATATTACAGTTACTGATAAACCTCAACCATTATTCCCTCGTTTAGATAAAAAAGTTGAAGAAGAGTTTATTGGTAAACTATTAACTGGACATCCATGTAAAGAAGAAGAAAAAGAACCAGAAAACCTAATTGATATCGAAGACTTCTTAAAAGTAGAGCTAGTTGTTGGTAAAGTATTAGAATGTGAAAAACATCCTGACGCTGATAAACTACTAGTTTCAAAAGTAGATACTAAAGATAAAGTACGTCAAATAGTTTCAGGTATTTCTAAATACTATACCGCAGAAGATATGGTTGGGAAAAACGTTGTTATTGTTAAGAACCTAAAACCTGTTAAACTTCGTGGTGTCTTAAGTGAAGGAATGCTTCTAGCAGGAAAAAATAAAAAGAAACTAGAAGTACTAGAACTTCAGAACTTAAAACCTGGTGATAAAATATCATAATTTCAAAGGAATGAATGAAAATTCATTCCTTTTTCCTTTAAACAAAGCCAATGCAATCTATCCTTGAATAGTTCAATAATTAATTTATTGTCAAAAAACTACATATCAAATATACTTGTTATAGAGGAGTGGTTATATGGACATCAAAGCGATAGGTTGTTTCTTGCAAACTAAAAGAAAAGAAAAGAATTATACACAAACTGAATTAGCTAAACTGCTTAATGTATCACATCAAGCAGTATCACGTTGGGAAAATGGAGAAAATCTACCTGATGTTATGAAATTATCAGAACTTGCAAAACTTTATAATATTTCTATAGATGAAATAATTAATTGTGGAAAAGTAAAAGAAGAAATAAACACAAAACCACAAACGATAAATCGTAAACTTAGTAACTTCAAAATATTTACTATAATCAATATTGCAGTTATTTTTATTGCCTATATCCTGTTTTTTTTATTAGTCTCTGCAGGGGCTGAATTTTGGATTTCATTTTTAGTTTTATACATCCTGATAATTGCTGTTTCATTCACATATTTGATTCCTTATATAAATTATCCAAATCGAAATAGAGAAATATTTAGAATATTAAAAATAAATATCCTATTTACATGTGGTGCATTTTTATATCCTTTTATCTCACTATTATTATCAGGGTATCGATATAGTATATATCATTTCTCATATATAGTAGTCCTTGCAATCATATTGTTTATTGTTGAACTTATTCTTGAGTATGTGGAAAACCAATACTATAACAGTAAATATAGGATTGCAGATTTCATAACTAAAATTGGGAAAAAGAAAATCATTAGTATATCAGTAGCAGTACTTTTAGGATACTTATTTGTTTTAAGTTTTGATCTACCAACAGTGCGTGATCAATTAGCTATGAGAGAAGAAAGTATTGGCGTTGTATCTTTATATATAGTAATTATTGGAATTGTTCCCATTATCTACTATCTAACTAAAAACTTATCACTTCTAAATGGTTACCTAGTAACCTTTTATATAATTATTGTTGCCCAATTTGTATTCTGGTGGAGGTTACATGGACCACTAGAAGGAATCGGGGATTTATCATTACTTCAAGACGTATTAAGTATCTTTTTTTACATTAATGTTGGACTTATAATCTTAACCCCTATTATTGCATTACTTCAATATAAGGCAAACCATGAAAAATTTAAGTCACAATTAAACACAACACTTTTATTTAGTCTGTTTGTAATTGTAATGATACTTTGTTTACACTTTACTGATTTAGAGTTATATATAGGTACACGTTATAACCAAGTTGGAAGATATCATGTTATTTTCTATTTAGAATCAGTTTTACCATTTGGAGGAATTACTATATCAGCATTTATTTTTTATCAATTAGGACTTCTTGTTGAAAAAATGTATAATAATTTCAACAAAAATGATATATTAGAGACACAAAGCAAGTAAGGGAGACCTTGCTTGCTTTTTATGAGAAAGTGAAAAAAACGAGGTCAGTACTTTCGCCTACCTACGCTGACCTGAGATTTTGGTTTGAAATCCGAACTATATAAAAATAATTGTGAAAATTTGTTGACAAAGCATATTTTATACCTTATTATATAGACCGGTACATTGGTAAGAAATTACCACCCGCCCATAATTAAAAATTTAATTTGGAGGAAACTAGTATGAAAACATACATGGCTAATAGTAATACTGTTGAGAGAAAATGGTTTGTTGTTGATGCTAAAGGACAAAGACTTGGTCGTCTTGCTACTGAAGTAGCTACAATCCTTAGAGGAAAACATAAACCTACATTTACTCCTCACGTAGACTGTGGAGATTACGTTATCGTAATCAACGCCAAAGAAGTCGAGTTAACAGGTAATAAATGGAATGACAAAAAATATTATAGACATTCACAATATCCAGGTGGATTAAGAGAAACTACAGCGAAAAAAATGAACCAAACTTTCCCAGAAAGAATCGTTGAATTTGCTGTAAAAGGAATGCTTCCAAAAGGAAGACTAGGACGTCAAACTTACAAAAAATTATATGTATACAGTGGAGCAGAACATCCACATGCAGCTCAAAAACCAGAAGTTCTTGAGTTAAAAGGTTAAGGAGGAATTTATAAATGGCTAATAAAGTAATGTACAGAGGTACAGGACGCAGAAAAAGCTCAGTAGCACGTGTTATCTTAGTACCTGGTACTGGTAAATTCGAAATTAACGGACGTAGATTTGATGATTATATTCCTAGTGCTGCAACACGTTTAGATGTTGAGCAACCATTAACAAAAACAGAAAACCTAAAAACATTTGACATTCAAGTTAATGTTTATGGTGGAGGAATCAGTGGACAAGCTGGTGCAATCCGTCACGGTATTACAAGAGCACTTCTTGAAGTGAACAAAGATTACCGTCCTGTTTTAAAATCAGCTGGATTAATTACACGTGATCCACGTGTTAAAGAACGTAAAAAACCTGGACTTAAAAAAGCTCGTCGTGCACCACAATTTAGTAAACGTTAAGAAAATACTATTAATAAAAAACACAACACCCACTGTTGTGTTTTTTTATTACCCTAATATGATATAATTATTAATTGGAAGAGGTGTTACAATGAGAAAAAGATACTTGATATTAACTATATTTCTTACTATATTTTCTTTAACTGCATGTCAAAAACAGGATATTCCAAGAGAGAAGTACGAACTGGATTATAGCTTTAGTGATGAATATGAGTTAACGAAGTTTATTAACGAGGAAGAAGATTCAAAAATCAATGTTAAATTGATTATCTCATTTTTTATATCGGAACTATCTAAAATTACAGAAAGTGAAGAAATATTTGATGATTCTTTGCCGATTATGAAAGAAAATCTCGTGTTTTATAGTGACTACAATAATCTAAATTTTTTTGATAGTAGTAGTTTTGCATTGAGTACAGTACAAACAGAGTTAGATTACTTTAACACTGTTATCGATCAAGTTGATTATAAAGAAGGTAAACAAGTAAAACTTGGATCAGGAACACTTGAAATGAATATTGCCGTTAATGAAAAAGAAATAGAGTATCAAAAATATAGTCTTGATAGTAATGGTCGTGTGAATGCTTCTTATGCATATCTCACAGTATATGACGAGGAGTTACTTCTAAACTATCGCTTTATTTCATATGATGTAGAAAAAGATGATTACTTCTTCTATCGTGAAGCATTTTATCATCACAACAACCATCGTTTTTATAGATTTATTGCTCCTGATGAGGATTCTTTAAATTCATATAAGGGATTAGTAGAGGTGTATGCAAACTCAAAAGATAACTCATATACATTATCAAAAATCGACTTATCAACTGATGATAAGATTTTAGAGTATAGAAATTACGATCAAGAAGAAAACTTGTACTACTATGTTAGGACGAAGAATGATTTAGTTGATTTTAATAGGATTGAGCAGTATAACAGTAATAATAAAAGGTTATTCTATATGTCTCGTGATGATAATGAAACAAGAGTAGAATACGATTTGATGGAAATACAAGGTTGGGATAAAATAGATAAAGATGGCTTAAATAAATACCTATATTTAGGTGATGACAAAGTAATATTATCACAAGAATTTAGACCAACTACATTTTCAGCTGAGGGAAAAGTATATTTGTATAGTAGACAAATAACTAGTAATATCCAACCAGATGTTATGAACTTAGTTGGGACTGGACTTACAACACAGTTTTCATATCAAGATATGCTTGATGCTGAAAATTATAGTCTTCAACAAGCTAATATTATTTTTGGAGATATGGATTTAACAATGTCAAAATGCCATGATATTTTTAATACAATTTTTGATTATTTTGATGAATCAACATTTACAAGAATCGCAGAACTTGATAAATAAAAGAATATTCATACAACCAACACATTATCTTCACAACATGAAACTAGTTATTATATATAATTATTGAGTAATTAAAAATAATAATGTATAATCTCATTGAAGGATTTGGTAAAAAATGGAAAAAAGATTAAATAAATATATGAGTGAATTAGGTTTTTGTAGTCGTCGAGAAGCTGATCGATTAATTAAAGCAGGTAAAGTGTTAGTCAATAAAAAACCCGTTGAAGTCGGTCAAAAAGTTACAGAAGAGGACTTAGTTGAAGTAGATGGAAAAGATATCAGACATGATATCAAACATGTATATTTAGCTTTAAACAAACCAAAAGGTATTACCTCAACAACTAATAAAGAGGATCCAACCAACATAGTTGATTTTGTTAAGTACCCACTACGCATCTTCCATATTGGAAGACTTGATAAAGATAGTGAAGGATTAATCTTGTTAACTAATGATGGTGATATTGTTAATAAGATATTACGAAGTGGAAACAAACATGAAAAAGAATATGTTGTTAAAGTAGATAAAAAAATTACTCCTGCCTTTTTACGTAGTATGAGTAAAGGAGTACCTATATTAAATACTGTCACAAAACCATGTTATGTTGAAAGAGTAAATGATTACCATTTCCGTATCATTTTAACTGAGGGATTAAATCGTCAAATAAGAAGAATGTGTAATTATCTTGGATTTCATGTAACGAGATTGATGAGAGTTAGAATAATGAATATTGAATTAGATACCAAAGTAGGTAAATGGCGATATTTGACTAATGATGAAATAAAAGAGTTAAAAGATTCATTAGTTGATTCAAGTAAAACAGAAGAAGCAAGCATATAAATGTTTGCATCTTTTTTTTTGATTATGATATAATATTGATAGATTTGAAAGGGAAAAGATATTATGAGAGGCAAACTAAAAATGAAAGTTGCATTCACAAAACTAGCATATTTTTTAATATTTGCTTCTTTTGTTTTGTTCCAATTAACTAATTTAATTGATATTAGTTCATATGCTAATGGAGAATTTGTGAATAATGTTGATGTATTATTTGGATATTTTGTACTGGTCCTTTTATTACCTGTTGCTATTGCTGTAATAATCTATTTCCCGGCGCTATTTGTTGTAAACGTGAAGGTAAGCTTTAATTTAAATCTCCCTATTTTTTCACTTGATTATAAAGAAATAAAAAAAGTTGTTATACAATATATAAAAACTCATAGGCAATCATCACTGCAGGTCTTCAGGTGTTGATTTTCGTTGTTTAGTGCAATTTAAATACAGACAACGAAAGGAGAAAAAAATGAAGAAAATTAAGTTTATAATTCCTGCTGGATTATTGTTTTTTTTGATGCTTATATGGAATGCTGGACATTACTTTAATTATAAGTTATTTGTACTTAGAAATGTACTTATGTATGTTTTTATAGGATTGTTAATCCTTATGGCTATGACTTATATTTATGATTTATTACTGATGAAGTACCAACCTAAGGCAAAGAGATTGGGAATCTTAAAACTTAGTATTGGATTTGGTGGTGCATTACTTCTATTTGTAACAAGTTCGGTTCAAATTAACATGTTAAGAAGTCAGATACCACCACTTGTAAAATGTGATATATATGCCTATAATCGTTTTCTAATATATGAATCATATGGAAGTGAATGTCCTGAGTATAATTTAATTGATAGTGATATTTATACATATATTGAAGCTGAGTTTTTGGAAGACACTGAAGGCGTTTTGTATCGGACACTTGTAAGAGTGGAATATGATTTTACAGAGGAAAGTAGTATAGGTATAAAAAGCGTACTAAGTTACGTTGAAGTAAATGAAAAAAACAGTACAGAAAGTGAATATTATGTCTTTAGTCAAGTTAATGAAGACTATGAAGTTATAAGTAATTATTATCATTTGGGATTGCTAGAGAGTAAACTTTCTTTTAGTAGTCTTGCCCTTAACGAGCCTTTTGATACTGTTACATTGTCTTTTAAGAGGTTGGATAACGATATTCTTGATGCAACAATTTCATTATCAAGTAGCAGATATAATAGTGATGAATTAATTGGGATAGCATCTGAAGTCATAACATTTAGAAAGATGTATATTTTTACAACTATTGATGATATTACAAACGAGGAGCAAATAGTGACATATGATAAAAATAAGGTTACTGTTGAAGTTTTTAGACAAGGTGAAAAATTGAATGATGGATCCTATACCTATTCAAGTTCTTTAAAATACTATGAGGAGTTTGATTATAATAACCTAGAATTTTTAGGTAGTTACCGATCAAATGAAGTAGTTGAATATAAAAACATGGGATATTATGAGGGTGATATGTATTATTATCAGGCAAAACTTGAAACATCACGTTTAACAAGTGAGTTATCAAAATCAACCACCCCCTTGACCTTGGTGCAACTATACGTAAAGAACTCCGACGGTAATGAAGTTGATGTAACTAATAATCTTGAAAAAGAGATGTTTAGAGAGTTTGATTATATATACAATACTTTTGAATGGGGATACCGTAGCAGGTATGTATATAATCTATACAACCCATTTCTAAATTATATGAAGGGGTGGAACAATGAGTAAGTATAAATCGTTATTAGTACCAGCAACAGCATTAGTTGGATTGTTTTACTTTTGGATGTTTGAGTTTAAGACATACAGTTTTCTTAACTTATACATACCACTTATCTCAATAGTTGCTGCACTTTGCCTAATTGAATTACTAAAGAGGTTTATCACTAATAAGAACGTTTTTGATGTTATTATTTATACAAGATTAGTAATAGTTTCTGGGTTTCTCGTTATGCTGAGTTTAGGATTCTACTATTATGGATCAAGACTTGGGTATTCAATGCAGGTAATTATTGATTTGATATCATTAATTATCATAATACTAGCATTTTTCAGTGCTCAAGCTTATAGTGATGTAATTGAGGAAGGAACAGGTTTTGATAAGGATAGATTCTTTAGTAGATTTAAGTTCTTGTTTAAGGTCTACATCACACTACTTGGAGTAACTACAATCTGTGTATATCTTCAACTATGGTCCTACTTTTTCTACTTGTTTGAGGATGGTGGTGTTTAAGATGAAGAAAATTATTACGATATTTTTAATTTGGGAAATTATTCTTGTTCTTGTACCAGTTGTCTTTTTTCCAGGTGAATGGCATTGGCAGAAACCTAATCTGTGGATTGTTTTACCATCAATTAACTGCTTAAGCATTATTGTTTTCATCTATTTTGCAAGAAAACACCAGAAACTACTTGATGTTATTTTTGTGATTTCATCAATGGTTATAACATTTGCAGTTGTGATGCTTGTTATTAGAATTTTTTGGGGATAAAACATTGTATTTTTTATTTCACTATTATATAATACTTTAAGTCAAGGAGTGATAATATGGCAGTAAGAACAAGGTTTGCACCATCACCTACAGGGTTTATCCATATCGGAAACTTAAGAAGTGCAATTTTTACATATTTAATCGCAAAAAAAGATTCAGGAACATTTGTTTTGAGAATAGAAGATACTGATCAAGAACGTTATGTAGAAGGTGCTGTTGATACAATCTACTACACACTAGATTCTTGTGGTTTAATATGGGATGAAGGACCAGATAAAGGTGGTAACTTCGGACCATATATTCAATCTGAAAGAATGGATATGTATAAAAAGTATGCTTTAGAACTAGTTGAAAAGAAACAAGCATATAAGTGTTTTTGTTCAGAAGAGAGATTGGCTGGTTTAAGAGATAAAGGTTATGCGAAATACGATGGACATTGTTTACATTTGACAGATGAGGAAGTAAAACAAAAAGAAGCGGAAGGTATTCCTTATGTAATTAGACAGAAAATACCTAACGAAGGATCAACTTCTTTTACATGTCAAGTTTATGGTGAAATCACAATTGAGAATAAAGAGATTGAAGATCAAATTATTCTAAAAACAGATGGATACCCAACATATAACTTTGCTAATGTAATTGATGATCATGCAATGAATATTACACATGTAGTTCGTGGAAATGAGTATTTAACATCTACACCAAAATATACATTACTTTATAATGCTTTTGGATGGGATGAACCAACATATGTTCATTTACCTCACGTTGTAAAAGAAGGTGGAAAGAAACTTTCTAAACGTAATGGTGATGCGTATTATACTGATTTTGTTAGAAAGGGATACTTGCCTGATGCTATCGTTAATTTTTTAGCAATGTTAGGTTGGTCTCCTGAAGACAATCAAGAAATATTTACGTTACCTGAACTTGAAAAATCATTTTCTATTGATCGTATCAATAACTCACCGGCTGTGTTCGATATTAAAAAACTCAATTGGGTAAACCATCAATATATTAAAGCTTTATCAGTTGGTGAACTTAAAGAGTTATGTATGCCTCACTTAGTTGAAAATAATATTATTGAAGGAAAAGATGAAAGCTGGATTGACAGTTTACTGATGGTATTTAAAGACCGTTTAAACTATGGTGCTGAAATTATAGATTTATATGATGAGTTCTTTGAACAAGAGTTTGTTCTTGATCAAGAAGGTAGTGAGTTTTTAAATCAAGAAGGAGTTAATGAAACATTAATAGCCTTTAGAGATTTATTAGCAGAACTAGTTACTTTTACAGCTGCAGATATTAAGCCGTTAATCAAACAAGCTGGTAAGATTGCTTCAAGTAAAGGGAAAATGTTGTTTATGCCTTTGCGTATTGCAACTACCGCTTCAATGCACGGTCCAGATTTACCTCAAGTATTAGCGTTATTAGGAAAAGAAACAGTAATTGAAAGATTGAATTCAAACATAAAATAAGCCTAAATTTAGGCTTATTTTTTTCTTTTGTATGATATAATTAACGATAAGGGTGATGAAAATGAACCGTATGAAATTTGTTTTTCCAATTGTTATCTTAGTCCTCTTTTTACTCGACTATATTTTGAACGATACTATCTTTTTACTTGTGAAAAATAGTAGTTTTTTAGGTGATGGTCGTGTAGAACTAAGTACATTTATAACTGGTGTTATATCAGCCTTTTTGAATTCGGGGTTTATTATTGTTGTGTTTATTTGGTTTCGTAAGCAAAGATACATACTATTACTCGCAATTGCTGATTTATTAGTTAAAATTGGTATCCTTATTTACTTGTTTAATGTTTATTGGAACTCAGTATCAGGAGTAGATTACACTAATTTAATTACGGTTATATTATCAATATTCGCAATAATATACTTGATGGTTATTATAGTGATTGTTGTCAAATTAGATAGTTCAAAGTTGATCAAAGTCCTATTTGGGTTTGTAGGAGTTGCAACTGTTATGTATAATGCATTTGATATCTATGATTTTTGGACATCAACTTTGATTGAGGTCTTGGGTGATTACATTTCTTATGTTGATATTATTGAAGGGATTTTTAGTGTCCAAATGTTTTACCGAACGATTCAAGTTTTAATGTATAGTTTCTTTTTATATTTTTTAGTTAATGAGGATGACGTAATTAGTTTTTAGGAGGGGTTATATGTGTAAGAAAATGTTCTTGTTTATATTCTGTGTTTTGTGCTTAAATATAACAGAAGTTAATGCAAATGCTACGCAACCTATGACCGGAATTAGGGTGATTGTTGAACCTTCAGATTATAATACTTCGGGAGATGAAAGAGCTTATCCAGGATATATTGATCTATTAATAAATATTGAGGATATCGATAGTTCTAAGATTAACGATAGTGTTAATCAAACATTTATTGATGAGTTTCCTGATTACTTATCATTTGCATATCTTGAAAGACAATCCGATAATTGGGTGAGTTATCGTGCTCATTATAAGGGTATGATTGAAGATGACTGGAACAGTGTAGAATTTGTCGACTCAATAGTTGATCGAATAAGTAGATTTCAGGTAGTTCACTTTGCTGAAAATGGAGATGTTATCTTTGTATCTGATGTTCAAACCATTGAGTATAACGATAGTACTAACCCTTTTCGGGGAGATATATTTTATAACTATGATGATGGAACTGTTGTAAATAATATTGGTAATGCTGGGTCCTCATATAATGCGTTGTGGATAATAGCTGCATTTTTCTTAATACTTGTTTTTGGACCAATTGCATTAGTAATGATAACGACGATAATTTCGATTGTTACTGAAGTCACAGTTGCATTATTCTTTAAGATAAAACCGAAACTGAAGTTTGTACTTATGGTCTTAACTATAAATTTACTGACACAAATAATAGTAATTAGAGTTGGAGATGCTTTGCACTTTAAATACTATCTTGAACTGATTATTATTGAACCTTTTGTATATATAATTGAGTATTTTTTCTTGTCTGCAATCTTTAAGGATTATAAGAAACAAGTTCTTAAGTTTGTTGTAATCGCTAACACAATTACTGTCATTATTGGTGTAATAATTAACATCTTATTTGGTTTATAAATGCTTAAAAATACAAAAAAATCGCCAACTTTGGCGGATATCGAAAAAATAAGTTTGCATTCAGAATGAAACTATATTATAATATAATCTAGAAACAGAGAAAGAAAAGGAGATTTTATGACAGGTACAGTTAAATGGTTTAATTCAGAAAAAGGTTATGGATTTGTTACTTCAGAGGAAGGTTTAGACATTTTTGTTCACTTCACAGCTATTACTGGTGAAGGATTCAAAAGCTTAGAAGAAGGTCAAGCAGTTGAATTTGAAGTAGTTGAAGGAGACAGAGGTCCTCAAGCTGCTAACGTAGTAAAACTATAATAATGAATTAACATAACAGGAGACTTTTCTCCTGTTTTTAATTTCCATATATTTTTTAAGAAGAGGTGTCATATGAAATACGAATGGCGAAAATGCGATAAAAAGTTATATATTCCAAAAACAGAACCTGAAATCACTAATTTGGAGTCATACAATTACATCGTTGTTGATGGAACTGGAAATCCTAATAGTGAATCTTTTCAGAATGCGATTGAAGCATTATATGCTCTTTCTTATACAATAAAAATGTCCCTCAAAAAGAGTAATAGTATTTCCGACTTTTATGATTATACTGTTTTTCCATTAGAGGGTATTTGGGATTTAACTGAAGAAGGTAAAGAAATGTTTCAAGAAGGTTCTTTGATAATTGATATTAAGGATCATTTAAAGTATCAGCTTATGATTAGACAACCTGAGTTTGTCACAAAAAATGTGTTTGATTCGTTTCTTGAACCAACTTTTAAGAAGAAAAAGAATGACTTAATAATGAAAGCGAGATTTTATGAATCTCCTCAAGAGACAGTGTGTCAATGTTTGCATATTGGTAGTTATGATTTAGAACCAGCTACATTTGCGAAAATGGAAAGTTTTTGTAATCAAAACAACTATAAAAGAGAATCGAAAATACACACTGAAATATATTTAAGTGACGCAAGAAAAACTGCTGTAGAAAAACTTAAAACTACTTTACGTTTTAAAGTGGTAGAAGCATAATGGATTTTGTTATATAATATTAGTGATTATAATTGACATTGGAGTACTGAAAATGTAAACTAATGTATATTGAAATGAAGGTGAAGAAAATGAAGATATTTAACTCGTATACAAACAAACTAGAGGAGTTTGTCCCAATTCATGAAGGAAAAGTAAATATGTATATTTGTGGACCTACTGTTTATAACTATATTCATATTGGTAATGCTCGTCCGGTTATTTTCTTTGATACAGTACGAAGATATTTTGAACATCGTGATTATGAAGTTAAATTTGCTTCTAATTTTACTGATGTTGATGATAAAATCATCACTAAGGCAATTGAACTTGAACAAACTGAAAAAGAAGTAACTGATAAATTCATTACTGCCTTTTTGAATGATGTCGAAAAAGTTAACTCAAAAACAGATTATATTAAACCACGAGTTACTGAGTATATGGATAAGATTATAATGTATATTCAAAAACTTATTGATGAAGGTTACGCTTATGAAGCAGAAGGTGACGTTTATTTTAGAGTGACTAAAGTTAAAGACTACGGAGTATTAAGTAATCGTAACGTTGATGATTTAATAAGCGGAGCTAGAATTGAAGTAAATAGTAAAAAGGAAAATCCACTCGATTTTACATTATGGAAGAAAACAGATGTTGGAATTAAATTTGATGCACCATTTGGAGAGGGTCGTCCTGGTTGGCACACAGAATGTGTAGCAATGATTGAAAACATTTTTGGTGAAAAAATAGATATTCACGGTGGTGGTAGTGGATTATTATTCCCTCATCATGAAAATGAAATAGCACAGTCTAAAGCAATGCATAATCACAGTATAGCGAATTATTGGATGCACAATGGATTACTTAACATAGATAACGCAAAAATGAGTAAGAGCGAAGGAAAAACGGTATTAGTGAAAGATTTAACTATCGATCCTAATGCATTTCGATTATTCACATTATCTACTCACTATCGTAGCCCAATCAATTATACAGATGAAGTTCTTAATTCTTATGTAAAAGAATGGGATAAAATAGTAAGAATATATAAAGCAATCTACTTAAAATTAGATTTAGCTGATATGTTGTATGGTAATGCCAAAGTTGATCCTGATTTACTAGTAATATATAAGAATTTCTTGGATGCAATGGATAATGATTTTAATACAGCAAACGCAATTACTGCGATGCAGGAACTAGTTAAAAAAGCTAATCAGTTATTCCGAAGCAAAACAGAACCTGAAATTCTTTTATCAGTTATTAAATTGTTTGATGATTTTCTGTATGTACTTGGTTTAAATATTGATGCATCACCATTAGCAAAAGAAGACAAAGAAGTTTATTTGAACTGGGAGAAAGCACGTAAGGAAAAAGACTTCGCTAGCGCTGATAAATATCGTGCCTTACTTCAAGAAAAAGGAATTATCTAATGACTTCACAATATAATGGGTTAACACTAGCTTATATTGGTGACGCTGCTTATGAAATAATAGTTAGAGAATATTTGCTTAAAAAAGGATATTCTAAAGTTGATAACCTTCATAAGGAAGCAATTAAATATACTAGTGCTGAAGGTCAAGAAAAAGCATTTAATAAAATCGAAGAAGCACTAACACCAGAAGAAATTAGTATTTTCAAACGAGGTAGAAATGCCAAGACTGAACGTAAAGCCCGTAACGCTAGTTTAGCTTCATATAAAAAAGCGACTGGTCTTGAAGCAATAATTGGGTTTTTATATTTAGAAAAGAAAACTGAACGCATTGAAGAGTTGTTTAACTTAATTATAAGTTGACATATAATTAGATATTGAGTATTATTTAATTAGAAATAAACGAAAGGAGTGATGTATATGAATGAAAACACACTGGTAAAATTGAAGATACATCACTGCACAAAATAAGTCTATTTAATAATTATAAGGACCTATGTGTAGGTCCTTTTTGTTTGCTTTGATGTATCTTCGTATATTAGAAAATTAAAATATAAGGAGAAAGAATGAGAGAAAAAAGCAGACAAGATTCATTGTTGAAAGGGCGAGTTATAATTGCTCATTTAACAAAATACATCGTTGAACTTAACAACAAAAAATACAGCCTAGAAGTAAGTGGTAGATTCAAGTATATGGCTTTAGATAAAAGTGATTATCCAGTAGTTGGAGATTATGTACTATTTATGCCTACTTATGATAATGAAGGAATAATTGAAACCGTAGTTGAAAGAAGAAACACGATAAAAAGGTTAGCGGTTAGTGATATTCATAATGGCCAAATAATTGCGGCTAATATTGATTTAGTCTTTGTATGTATGTCATTAAACAATGATTTCAATATAACAAAACTACAGAAATTACTAAGTCTTACCTATAGTGATGACTATCAAACCATTATCCTTTTAACTAAGAGTGATCTATGTGATAACCCAACTGATTATATTAATGAAGTCAAAATAATAAATGGTGAAGAGGTTATAACTGTTAGTGTATTTAATGATAGTGATATAAATGAAATTGAGAAAATTATTGGCAAAAGAAGTTGTGTATTCATCGGAAGTAGTGGAGTAGGAAAATCGACTATCATAAATTCACTAATTGGTGAGGAACATTTTGCGACAAAAGGTATTAGAGAAACTGATGCACAAGGTCGACACACAACTGTTCATCGTGAACTAATCCATTTGAAAAATGGAGGAGTAGTTATTGACACACCAGGAATTAGAACGATTGATTCATACTATATTGCCGATATGGAATCACATTTTGACGATATTACACAATTAGCTAATGATTGTCGATTTAGAGACTGTACACACACTAATGAAGTGGGATGTCAAGTTAAAGAGGCAATACTATCTGGTGATTTACCTATAGAAAGGTTTGATCAATATCAACACGCTGAGAGGCTTAATAGATTTGTTATTAGACGAGAAAAACAAAAACAAAGAATCCAAGAAAAGAGACAACACAAAAGAAAATGAATCACAACAAGTGATTCATTTTTATTTGATGTGTCTTTTACCTTTTTGTGATAAAATATATGTGAGGTGGGATTATGAAGAAGAGAATTATTGTTGCAATAATTGCTGGGTCTTTGCTAGGAGTGTTTTGTGTATTTGGGGCACAATATAGACACAATGGGGAGTTAGATAACTTATATTTATTTGGTTATTGGTTTAATCGTGCTTTAATGGGGTTGGTAGTAGGACTGTTTCATCAGGATACTGTATTTTTTAAAAGGATAATTCGCGGTACTGTAATTGGTCTTCTTGTTTCATTTTCGTTCTATAGTGCAAGTGAGTATAAAGACTTCATTGGTTTTCTAGCAGGAGGTATATACGGTATCATTATTGAATTAGTTTTATACCAATTAGATAAGTACACAACAAGAAGAGAAATTGCACAAGAATAGAAAAAAAAGAGCCGAGGCTCTTTTTTTATATTAACTCAATAATTCCTTTATTAGCAGAATGGAGAATTTCATTATTGAGTTTCCCTAAATTTCTTATAGTAACATCAACGTTTTGCTTATTGATCCCAATTCCATCACATACTGCCGATTGATCGCTAACCATTTTACCAGCAATAATTCCGTTCATTCCCGCAAATGAAACTTTATATGTACATGATACTTTAGCACCATCACAAACAAATCCCATTGATGTAGATAAGTATAAGTTAATTGCATCTTTTACTTGCTCTCTGTCTCCGTTTTGAACATAAACAGTGCAAGCCGCCGCACTACAACCTGTAGCATGACCTGTTCCACATAAAACTGTTACAACACTCATTTCTTGTTTAACATAAACACTTGTTAAAAATGATAAAACAATTAGTTGCTGTCTTTTCTTTTCTGATAATTCAAAGGCATCGCTTAGAAACATGGGAGTAACTAAAGTCCCAATTCCTAAATTACCTGAACCGGCAACCCCGTAAACAGTATAGACATCTCCAACCATTCTTTTTTTTGACGGAACAGCAATGTGTTTTCTTAAAAAGTTAGATAAATCATACAAACAGTTTTTTTGAGCCTCTCGTAAATCTTCTACTAGGTAATTGTCTTTTTCCTTCTTGATTTCATCTCGTGCATTTTCATATTGAATTTTAGCAATTCTAAATAATTCTTCTAATCCTGTAAAATCAGCTGCTTCAACAAAATCCATTATTTCGTCATATGAAGTTATTTTGTGCTTGTTAACACGGTCGATAAGTGCATCTTTTTCAAACTCAGATAATCTTTCACCATTTCTTGTAACGCTAATAACATTATCATAAAAATCTTTTATTATGATTCGTGCTTCATCACCATCTATTGAAGTAATTCTTAACTCCTCATACAAAACTGTATCATCAAACTTTTGATGTCTTATTTCAACATCAATTTCTGAAAGTAAATCTTCTACTTGATCAACATCATCAGTTGTAACACTTTCAAAGACACTAAGTTGCTTCTTAGGATCTTTCAATAAAATACCTAAGGCAAGAGCCTTATCTAATCCACTTTTTCTTAAACCTGGCACACCAACATTAACACTGTTTTTATATAGTTCCTCACTCATTAATAAATCAACACTTTTTATTTTTGTGTTTCGTAAAATATACGCTCCAATTGATGCGATATAACCAACAACACCAATGTCTGTACAGCCCATTGTTTTTGTCATATTTCCATCAAGAATTCGTTTGGCTTTAAAGTTATCCAAATGCATCACCTCATATCTATGAATCATTATATAAGTAAACGCTTGCAAGTGCAACGTTTTTCGGTATTTCTCAATAGGTTTTTTTAAAAACCTGTGTTAGAATAGTATCAGCAAAGGAAGTGATTGAAATGGCAATCGTTATCACAGGTAAAAATACAGTCTCTGAAGCTTTAAAAGTTGAACGAAAAGTGTTCGAATTATACGTTTTAAAAGGGACTAATAGTGACCTTGTTAAATTAGCTGAAAAAAGGAACATAGTTGTCAAAGAAATGGACAAACAAAGTATAAGCAAACTACTACCTAAAAATAATCAAGGTATTGGAGCAAAAGTTGCAGACTATCAATATTTAACTCTTGAAGATGCAATGGCAAAGGACAAAACAAACAAAGTATTTGTAATGTTAGATTCATTAGAAGATCCACATAATTTAGGTGCAATTTTGAGAAGTGCAGATGCATTTAGTATAGATGGGATAATTATTCCTAAAAACAGAAGTGTGCAGTTAACAAATACAGTTGCTAAAGTTTCAACTGGAGCAATTGAACATGTTGATGTGATTAGTGTAACAAATTTAAATCAAGCAATTAAAAAGATGAAGGACAACGGTTTTTGGGTTGTTGGGACAGATGCTGAAACAGACCAAACAATTCACGATATCAATGTTGATACTGACTTATGTATTGTTATTGGTAGTGAAGGTAAAGGAATTTCAAGGTTAGTCAAGCAAAACTGTGATTATGTTGTAAAGATTCCAATGAGTGGACATGTGAACAGTTTAAATGCTAGTGTGAGTGCAGCACTTGTAATATATGAGGTTTATCGAAGAAAAGGGTGAGTGAATGGATTTTCTCAAACACAATGATTTTGAAATTTTATATGCGATCAGAGAAGGAAACACTGAAGCATTAGAACTCATGTTTGAGAAATACCGACACTTTATTTCTAAAAAAATCTATAAATTCAACCTGCAATATGATTATGATGATATGTATCAAGAAGGATTAATGATATTGTATAAATCAATTCGCTTTTTCAGTGAAGATTATCATAAATCATTTACAAGATATTTTGAAATGAATTTGGAAAGAAAACTGATGTCTATTGTAACTAAAAGACGAAGAAGAGGAGAAATCTTCAATTCAAATGAACTATATATTTATGAACATAATCACAATACTCTTCAGAATAGTGTTTATTATGAATTATATGAAAAAGAAATTGAGAAAATTCTTACAAAACAGGAGTTTTTGGTATATACTTTAAGAGAACTAAAAAATTATAGTGCAAGATATATTTCAGAGAAAACAGGAATTAGTGTAAAGATAATATATAATGCTTTACACCGATCAAAAGCAAAAATAAAAGCACATTTCGACAACTAACTTGACAAAGAGTTAGATTTTTGCTAAATTATATATTTGCAAGAGAGTTGATAATATGAGACAAAAAATAATCCTCATATGTGAAGAGTGTTTATCAAGAAACTACTCTACATATAAAAATAAGGATAAAAAAGAACGATTAGAAGTAAAGAAACACTGCAAAAGATGTGGGAAGCATACTTTGCATAAAGAAAGCAAGTAGGAGAGATTAACTATGGCAAGAGAAAAACAAGAATTAAAAACAAACAAAGTATTAGATATTTTAAGAAAGGAATACCCTTTCGAAAGAATATTATTAGGACTATTAGGAGCATTAGTTGTAATTTTAGGTATTTACTTATTAGAAGGAACTATGCTACGTATTAGATTAACAAGCTGGTGGATATTCGACTCAGAATTAAAAAGAGATATTTTCGCAATTTTCGTTATCGTAATTGGATCGCTATCATTTATTATGGCAATTTGGCCATTCTTTGTACCTAGTGTAGCAGAGATGAAAAAAGTTACATGGCCAAACCAAAAAACAATCTTAAATCATTCTTCAAGAGTATTTGGATTTATTATTGTTTTAGCATTATTTTTTACACTTGTAGATTGGCCACTAAGAGAATTCTTCCAATGGCTTGAAGGATTAGGATTATAAGATGCAACCTGAAAGAAGATGGTACATTGTACAAACTTATTCTGGTTACGAAAATTCAGTTAAGGTAAATATCGAACGTCGTATTGAATCAATGCAAATGGAAGACTTGATTTTCCAAGTTATGATTCCTGAAGAGATAAGACAAGAAAGAAAAGCTGATGGAACTGTTAAAGAGAAGTTAGTGAAAATATTCCCTGGATACGTATTCATTGAATTAATCGTAACTGATGATTCGTGGTTCGTAGTTCGTAATACTCCCGGTGTTACAGGATTCTTAGGATCAAGTGGTGGAGGTACTAAACCTGTTCCCCTTCCTCCAGATGAAATTAACCCAATATTGAAACAATGTGGATTAATGGAAACACCAAAATTAGATGTAGAAGTTGGCGAAAAAGTGAAAGTAATTACTGGACCATTTAGAGATCAAATCGGTGCAGTAGATTCAATAGATATAGAAAAGCAAGAAGTAACAGTATTAGTAGATATGTTTGGACGTCAAACACCAGTTGAATTAGGATTCGAAGATATCGAAAAGCTATAGGAAAAATCTTGACATATAAATATACGTATAGTATAATAGCGTGGCATGCAGTATGCCATGCTATTTTTTGAGTGGGAGGATTCATAGCAATCTGATTACCACATCACGAACAAAGAGGAGGTGTCTATCGTGGCTAAAGAAATTAAGACTCTAGTAAAACTACAAATACCAGCAGGAAAAGCTAATCCAGCTCCACCAGTAGGTCCAGCTTTAGGACAAGCAGGTGTAAACATCCAAGAATTTTGTGTAAAATTCAACGATGCTACTAAAGATAAAATGGGTAGCGTAATTCCAGTTGTTATCACTGTATATGATGACAGAAGTTTTACATTCGTTACAAAAACTCCGCCAGCAAGCGACTTATTAAAAAAAGCAGCTGGAGTAAGTAAAGGAGCAGGTAACGCATTAACAGAGACAGTAGGAACAATTACTCGTGATCAATTACGTGAAATTGCTGAAACAAAAATGCCTGACTTAAACGCAAACGACGTTGAAGCGGCAATGAACATTATTGCAGGATCTGCAAGAAACATGGGAATCAAAATAGAAGACTAAAGCATTTAGTTGTAAGTATACAACTGATTGTGGGAGGAGATTCCGTTAGACCACATTTAGGAGGTAAATAAAAATGGCTAAAAAAGGTAAAAAATTCTTAGCTGCTGCTGCACAAGTTGAAAACAAAGCTTATTCAGCTAGTGAAGCAATTGAATTACTAAAAAAAGTATCTTATGAAAACTTTGATGCTTCAGTAGAATTCGCGATTCGCCTTAACTTAGATCCTCGTAAAGCAGAACAAAACCTACGTGGAGCAGTTGTACTGCCGCACGGTACAGGGAAAACTAAAAGAGTTTTAGTGTTCGCAAAAGGAGACAAAGCGAAAGAAGCAGAAGCTGCAGGAGCAGACTACGTTGGAGATGATGAATACGTTCAAAAAGTTCTTCAAGGTTGGTTAGACTTTGATACTGTAGTAGCAACACCAGATATGATGTCAAAAATCGGTAGATTAGGACGTACTTTAGGACCAAGAGGTTTAATGCCTAACCCTAAAACTGGAACAGTTACTATGGATGTAACAAAAGCAGTAGGAGAAATCAAAGCAGGTAAAGTAGAATACCGTGTAGATAAAGTAGGAAACATTCATGTAACAATTGGTAAAAAATCATTTGCTACAGATAAACTAGTTGAAAATATGCAAACAATCTACGAAACATTAGTTAAACTTAGACCATCTACAGTTAAAGGTACATTTGTTGAAAACATTTCTATCGCAACTACGATGGGGCCTGGAATTAAAGTTGACGAAAACACAATTTTAGGTTAATTTCTAAACACATAATATCAAATAAAAACTTTATGTCGAAGACTTGGGTGCTCATAAAAGCTTAATATCCCAACGAGATCAAAAGAAATATATTGTAAGATATTCCTCTTTTGTCTATGACATAAGAGGTTTTTATTTATAAAGAAGAGCCGGGAACTCTTCACCAAAAAATTCCTAGACCAATTTCATGGAGGTGAAAGCGTGTCAGTAAAAGCAATCGAAAGAAAAAAACAAGAAGTGAAAGCTTTAGTTGAAAGAATGCAAAACTCTAAAAGTTTCGTAATCGTAGACTATAGTGGACTTACGGTAGAGCAAGTTACTAAATTACGTGTTGAGTTACTTGAAAACAACTGTGAAATGGCTGTTATCAAGAACAACATTACAAGAAGATCTGCTGAAGAGTTAGGATTCTCTGATATCTCAAATGAGTTAGTAGGACCTAACGCTGTTGTTTTTAGTAATGAAGATTCTGTTTCAGCTGCAAAAATCGTTTATGATTTTGCAACAGAAAACAAAGCTTTAGAACTAAAAGTTGGTGTTGTTGACGGTGAGTATATGGACAACGAAAATATCCAAATAATCGCAACTATCCCATCAAGAGAAACATTATTAACAATGTTCGCAGCAGGATTATTACAACCAATCAAAGAATTTGCTATCGGGCTTGATTTAATGGCTCAAGAATTAGAAGGAAATCCAGAAGAATAATAGGAGGAAATTACAATGGCTTTAACAAACAAAGAAATTATTGCAGCATTAGCTGAAAAAACATTATTAGAATTAAAAGAATTAGTTGATTTAATGAAAGAAGAATTCGGAGTAGATCCAAGTGCAGTAGCAGTTGCAGCTCCAGGAGCAGCAGTAGATGAAGGACCAACTGAAGTTTCAGTTATCTTAGAAAGTCCAGGCGGAAGCAAAATTCCAGTAATCAAAGTAGTAAGAGCATTAACTGGTTTAGGATTAAAAGAAGCAAAAGGTTTAGTTGATAGTGCACCTGCACCAATCAAAGAAAACATCAAACCTGAAGAAGCAGAAGAAATTAAAGCGCAATTAGAAGAAGCTGGAGCAGTTGTTTCAGTTAAATAATTAACCTTTAAAAATTAGCCTGAGTGAAAGCTCAGGTTTTTGCCTATTTATAGAAACGGTGAGGGTGATATAATGCCACATTACTATTCTGAAAATAATGATACATTAAAAAGCAATCCAAAAGAGATTGCTTTTAGTGTAAATGGCACTCCCTTAAAATTCATTACAGACCACGGTGTATTCGCTAAAGATGGCTTTGATCGTGGTACTGAAGTGATGCTTAAGTATCTAGAAATTCCAGAGGACACAAAAAGTATATTAGACCTAGGATGTGGGTATGGTGTTGTCGGAACATACTTAAACAAAGCACATAACCTTGATGTTGATATGGTTGACATTAATAAACGTGCTGTTGAATTAAGTATGAAAAATATTACTTTGAACAAGGCAACTGCCAATGTTTTTCAAAGTGATGGATTTAGTGAAATTACTAAGAAATATGACCTTATAATTACTAATCCACCAATCAGAGCTGGTAAAGAAACAATCTACCGATTTTTCTCTGATGCATATCAATTTTTAAATGTAAAGGGATATTTAGCACTTGTAATTAATAAAAAACATGGTGCCAAATCCGCAATTAAGTATTTGGAATCAATATATCAATCTGTTGAAATTGTTGGGAACAAAAAAGGTTTTCAAGTGATTTTATGTAAAAAAGTGATTGACTAATTGACAGTAATATGATATTATATTAAATTGCCAAAACGCGCGCTTTTTTGCGTTTATATTACTTTTTCAACAAAAAAAATGGGGTGAAATTTGTGAGTTACAAATTAGTTCAATACGGTAAGAAAAGACAAAGAAGAAATTACTCAAGAGTAAAGTCAAATGTTGAGTTACCGGACCTTATTAAAGTTCAAACTGAGTCATTTAAGTGGTTCATCGATAAAGGATTGGCGGAGTTGTTTAGAGACATATCTCCTATCCAAAACTTTACAGAGAACATTGAACTTTATTTCGAAGAATATGAATTTAGTGATGAAAAGTATGATATTAGCGAAGCTAAGATCAACGACATGACTTATTCAAAACCATTACGTGTTAATGTGAAACTCGTTAACAAGGATACTGGTGAAATTAAGCAACAAAAAATATTCATGGGAGATTTTCCTATTATGACACCAACAGGTTCATTTATCATCAATGGTAGTGAACGTGTTATCGTTTCTCAGATTGTACGTAGTGCTGGTGTTTTCTTTAGTGAAAACATTGACAAAAAAACACTGAAAAGTAAATATTTAGGACAAGTTATTCCAACTCGTGGTGCTTGGCTTGAATATGAAATGGGATCTAAAAATGTATTATTTGTTAAGTTAGATCGTAGTAAAAAAATTCCCCTGACAACTTTATTAAGAGCGTTAGGTTTTTCTAGTAATGAGCAAATCATTGAAACATATGGTGAGAGTGAATTACTGTCTTTAACTTTGGCTAAAGATATTACGAAAAATTCTGAAGAAGCTATTAAAGAAGTATACTCGAAATTACGTCAAGGTGAAACAGCAACAGTTGACGGGGCAAAATCTTTCTTAATTAGTCGTTTGTTTGATGCAAAACGTTATGACTTAGCTGAAGTTGGACGTTATAAAATCAATAAAAAATTAGACGTTTTAAACCGTGTATTCGGTAAAAAACTAGCTTACGATTTAGTTGATCCTGAAACAGGTGAAGTTATCGTTGAGAAAGAAACTTATATTAATAGACATGTAATTGAAAAATTAAAAGATTATCGTCACTTATTCACTCAAACAGTACCAAGTGTTGGTGCATATGATTTAGAATATGATTTCGCTACTCAAGTTGAAATCTTTAGATCAGCTCAAGTAGGAGACACATTACTATTTGATTATATGGGTGAAGAAGATTTATTAAACGAAATCAGACATCAAGAATATAAAGAAGCAAAAGATTATTATAAAGCTTACTTAAAAGCTTCAGGAAAAACTGAAAAAATGTTAACTGAAGAATTTGGTAAACAATATGTTAAAGACTTAAAAGCTGGATATGAAGCAATTTTAGATAATGAAAATATCTATTTCGAGTTATCTGAAATCCAAGTTTTAGAAGTTATTAACAAAAATGATCAAGATGAAGAAATAATTGTTAAGGTTATTGGTAACAATAGTTTTGAAGATGCTGTACATATTGTACCTTCAGATATCATCGCAAGTATTTCTTATTACTTAAACTTATTTGATCGTGTTGGTTCTCTAGACGATATCGATCATCTAGGAAACAGACGTTTACGTTTAATTGGTGAGTTATTGAAAAACCAATTCCGTATAGGTCTAACAAAAATGGAGAAAAACGTTAAAGACAGAATGTCAACAAAAGAACCTGACGAAATTACCCCACAAAAGTTAATTAACATTCGTCCATTAACTTCTTCATTAAAAGAATTCTTTGGATCAAGCCAGTTATCACAGTTCATGGCTCAAACAAATCCATTGGATGAATTAACACATAAAAGACGTATCTCTGCACTTGGACCTGGTGGTTTAACTCGTGATCGTGCTGGATTTGAAGTTCGTGACGTTCACCATTCACATTATGGTAGAATTTGTCCAATTGAAACTCCTGAGGGTCAAAATATCGGATTAATCAACAGTTTAGCAAGTTACGTAAGAGTAAATAAATATGGGTTTATGGAGACTCCTTACTTAAAAGTTGAAGCTAATGAAGATGGTACAATTTTCGTTTCTGACGAAATGGTATATCTATCAGCTGATGAAGAAGAAAGATTTGTTATTGCTCAGGGTAATACTGTAGTTGATGATAACAAAAACATCGTTCATGAATCAGTAGTAGCTAGACATCAAGGTGAGAAAAAATTATTCCCACGTGAACGTTTAGAATTAATGGACGTTTCACCGAAACAGATTGTATCAATCTCAACAGCTTGTATTCCTTTCTTGGAGCATGATGATGCAAACCGTGCCTTAATGGGTGCGAACATGCAACGTCAGGCGATTCCACTATTAATTCCTGAAGCACCTTTTGTAGGTACAGGGATTGAATATAAAGCGGCACATGACTCTGGTAGTGCATTAGTTGCTCATAACAGCGGTGTTGTTGAATCGGTAGACGCATTACAGATTAAAATTCGTCGTGAAGATGGAAAATTAGATGTATATGATTTATACAAATTCCAAAGATCAAATCAAGGTACTTGTATTAACCAAAAACCAATTGTTGCAATTGGTGACAAAGTTAACGCAAGCGACACAATTACTGATGGTCCTTCAATGGATCAAGGTGAGTTAGCTCTTGGACGTAACGTTGTAGTTGGATTCATGACATGGAATGGATATAACTATGAGGATGCAATCATCATGAGTGAAAGATTAGTTAAGGAAGATGTATATACTTCAATTCATATTGAAAAATATGAACTTGATGCACGAGACACAAAACTTGGTAAAGAAGAAATCACAAGAGAAATTCCTCACGTAAGTGAAGAAGGAAGAAGATACTTAGATGACAAAGGAATTATTATTCCTGGAGCTGAAGTATTTGAAGGTGATATCTTAGTTGGTAAAGTTACTCCAAAAGGTGTAACAGATCCAACTCCAGAAGACAAATTATTATTAGCTATCTTCGGTGAGAAATCACGTGAAGTTCGCGATACATCATTAAAAGTTCCACATGGTGGTGGAGGTATTGTACAATCAGTTAAATACTTTAGCCGTGCTAATGGTGATGAACTAAGTCCTGGTGTAAACGAAGTAGTTAGAATTTATATTGTTCAAAAACGTAAAATCAACGAAGGAGATAAAATGGCGGGTCGTCATGGTAATAAAGGGGTTATCTCAAAAATATTACCAATCGAAGATATGCCATACATGGCTGATGGAACTCCAATTGACATCATGCTTAACCCACTAGGGGTACCTTCTCGTATGAATATTGGACAGGTATTAGAAATCCATCTTGGAATCGCAGCAAAACGTTTAGGACTACATGTTGCAACTCCAGTATTTGATGGGGTATCAAATGATGACTTATACAAAATCATGGCCGAAGCTGGAATGGCTCCTGATGGTAAACAACCATTAACTTCAGGACAAACTGGTGAAGTATATGATAATCATATAAGTGTTGGTGTAATGTACATGATTAAACTGGACCACATGGTTGATGATAAATTACATGCTCGTTCAGTAGGACCATACACATTAGTTACTCAACAGCCAATGGGTGGTAAAGCTCAAAATGGTGGACAACGTTTCGGAGAGATGGAAGTGTGGGCACTTGAAGCATATGGTGCTGCTTACGCTCTACAAGAGATGTTAACTGTTAAGTCTGATGATATTATCGGAAGAAATAAAGTGTTTAGAGCTATCGTTGATGGTAAATCAATTCCAGCTCCAAGTTTACCAGAATCATTCCGAGTATTAACAAGAGAATTACAATCACTAGGTATCTATGTTGAGTTAATCAATAGAGAAACTGGTGTAAATGAAGCAAATAAAAGTTTAGTAAATGAAGACGGCGAAGATTATATTACTAAATATGGATTCCAGTCTTAGAAAGTAGGGTGATTTTATGAGTCAAAGATTTTCACATTATAAAATTAGATTAGCATCTCCAGAAGAGATAAGAGGTTGGTCGTTTGGTGAAGTTAAAAAACATGAAACTATTAATTACCGTACTTTGAAACCTGAAAAAGACGGTCTCTTCTGTGAAGTTATCTTCGGTCCAACTAAGGACTATCAATGTGCTTGTTCTAACAAGTCAAAAAGAAGTTCACATACAGGTAAAAAATGTCCAGTATGTGGTGTTGAAATCACAGAAAGTAAAGTGCGTCGTGAAAGAATGGGACATATCGAGTTAGCTGCTCCAGTAGTACATACTTGGTATTTAAGAAATAGTCCTTCAAGACTAGCTACTTTACTAGATATCAAAGCTAAAGATTTAGAAGAAGTTGTTTACTTAGCATCATATATCGTAACTGATCCTGGTGATACAGATTTACAATTCAAACAAATCTTGAGTGAAGCAGAATATTCAATGAAATACATGGAATATGGATCAAGATTCAAAGCCTTAAGTGGTGCAGAAGCAGTTAAATCTTTATTAAAAAGATTAGACTTAACTCGTGAATCAATGGTCTTAAGAAAAGAATTGCCATCAGCTTCAAAACAAAAACGTGAGAAAATCATCAAACGTTTAGAAGTAGTTGAAGCATTCTTAAAATCAGACAACAAACCAGAATGGATGGTTCTTGATGTATTACCTGTAATACCTCCAGAATTACGTCCAATGGTTCAACTTGATGGGGGACGTTTTGCAACAACTGACTTAAACGATTTATACCGTCGTATCTTAAACCGTAATAACCGTTTAAAAAGACAGTTTGAACAAAATGCACCACACTTAATTACGAAAAACGAGAAACGTATGTTACAAGAAGCAGTTGACGCTTTAATTGACAACTCAAAACGTGGCCGTAAAGTAGTAGAGAAAAACAGACCATTAAAATCATTAAGTGATTTATTACGTGGTAAACAAGGTCGTTTTAGACAAAACTTACTAGGGAAACGTGTTGATTACTCAGGACGTTCAGTAATCGTAGTTGGACCTGATCTTGAAATGTATCAATGTGGATTACCTAAAGAAATGGCTGTTACATTATTTAAACCTTTCGTAATCAAAGAATTAATTGAACGCGAAATAGCTTCAAACATTAAAAGTGCAAAACGTATGGTTGAGCAATTACAAGATGAAAGAATCTGGGACGTACTAGAAGACGTAATCAGAGAACATCCTGTATTATTAAACCGTGCACCTACACTTCATAGATTAGGTATTCAAGCGTTTGAACCTAAATTAGTAGAAGGTAAAGCAATTAGACTTCACCCTCTAGTAACAACAGCATTCAACGCCGATTTTGATGGGGACCAAATGGCTGTCCATGTACCTCTAAGTGAAGAAGCACAAGCTGAAGCACGTGTCTTAATGTTAGCTTCAAATAACATCTTAAATCCTAAAGATGGTAAACCAATCGTTACTCCTTCTCAGGATATGGTATTAGGTAACTATTACTTAACTCAGGAGAAAGCTGGAGAAATCGGTGAAGGTTCTGTCTTTGGTAAAGTTGATGAAGTAACAATCGCTTACGAAAACAAACTTATCTCATTACATACAAGAATCGCAATGAAAGGTAGTGCACTTGGTAATGCACCACTTACAGATGAACAAAGAGATGGATACTTAATTACTACTTACGGTAAACTATACTTCAACAGTATCTTACCGAAAGAATTTGCATACTTAAATGAACCAACACTGACTAACTTGCAAAAACAAAAAGATCCTGAAACTGGTGAGGAAAGATATATTACTCCTTCCCAATACTTTGTACCTAAAGGAACAAACATCAAAGAATACATCAAAAATCAACCTTTAGTATCACCTTTCAAAAAAGGATTCTTAGCACAAATCATTTCAGAAGTATTTATTGTCTTCAAAATCAATGAAACTTCAAAAATGTTAGATAAACTGAAAAACTTAGGATTCAAGTTCTCAACACAAGCTGGTATTACAGTTAGTGCTAGTGATGTAAAAGTTTATTCAGGTAAAAAAGAAGAAGTTGAAGCTACACAAGCAATTGTAGATAAACTTTATATGCAATATGAAATGGGTCTATTAACAGACTATGAAAGATATAAACTAGTTATCAAAGAATGGGCAGAAGTTAAAAACCGTATCCAAAAAGGTTTAATGCAAGAACTTAAGAGTGACAACCACATTTTCATGATGAGTGACTCTGGTGCTCGTGGTAACGCATCAAACTTTACGCAGTTAGCCGGTATCCGTGGATCAATGGCCAACACTAAACGTGAAGGATTAAATACAGCATACAACATTAAAGCCGGAATCAAATCAACTATTGAAATTCCTGTAAAATCGTCATTCATTGAAGGTCTTACGATGTCAGAGTTCTTCGATAGTACACATGGTGCCCGTAAAGGTTCGACAGATACAGCCTTAAAAACTGCCGATTCAGGTTACTTAACAAGACGTCTAGTAGATGTATCACAAGACTTAGTAATCACTGAAGAAGACTGTCATACAGATAACGGAACAACAGTAAGAGAAATCGTTCATAGCGATGGAAAAGAAATTGTACCATTTATCGACCGTTTAATTGGTAGATATGCTGCTGAAGCTGCAATTAACCAAGAAACTGGTGAAGTTGTAATCGAGAAAAATGGATATATCACAGATGAAATCGCAAAAGAGATTGTTGATGCTGGAATCAAAGAATTAAAAATCCGCTCAATCTTAACTTGTGACAGTAAACTTGGTATTTGTAAAAAATGTTACGGACAAAACTTATCAACAGGTGAAAAAGTTGAGGTTGGTGAAAGTATTGGTACTATCGCTGCTCAATCAATCGGTGAACCTGGTACTCAGTTAACAATGCGTACCTTCCATACAGGTGGAGTTGCCGGTGCCGATATTACTCAAGGTTTACCTCGTATTCAGGAGTTATTAGAAGCACGTACACCAAAAGGTAAAGCCGTAATTAGTGAAATTGATGGTACAGTATCAGAAATTGAAATCGTTGAAGAAAGATACAAAGTAACTGTTGAAAACGGACTTGAAAATCATGTATACGAAACAAATAGTGGAGTTACATTACAAGTAGAAGAAGGTCAAGATGTTACAGCTGGAACTAAGATTACAGATGGTAGTATCGATCCAAAACAATTACTAAAAGCAACAGATGCTGAAACTGTTCAACAATACTTACTAAAAGAAGTTCAAAAAGTATACCGTGCTCAAGGTATCGAAATCTCAGATAAACATATTGAAGTAATCATTCACCAAATGATGAAAAAAATCAATATCGTATTAGAAGGAGAAACAGAATTATTACCTGGTGCACAAGTATCAATCAGAGAATTTAAAGAAGCAAATGATAAAGCATTAAGAGAACGTAAAAAACCTGCTGTAGGACGCCCTGCATTATTAGGTATCACACGTGCATCATTACGTAGTGAATCATTCTTGAGTGCTGCATCATTCCAGGAAACAACTCGTGTACTTACTGATGCTGCAATTCGCGGTAAAATAGACAAATTAGTTGGATTAAAAGAAAACGTAATTATCGGTGGATTAATTCCAGCTGGTACAGGAATCTTAAAAGACACTAAATTTGAATATGAAAAACCAGAACCAGAAGTAGAAGAAGTACCAGTAACAGAAGAAACACCAGAAGATAATCCATTCGCATTAGATGATTATCAATTCTAAATAACTAATGAAACAGCTACCCATGGGTAGCTGTTTTTTTTATAGGTCATATACGAACTTTTCATCTTTAGTACATTTTAGTATAATAAAAGAAAAAAGGGAGAGTTTTGTTATGAAAAAAATTATGATTTTAGTCTTATTTTTTACAATTGGTTTAAGTTTTACATCAGTAGGTGCAATAGCTAATATGCCATTAATGGAGTATTATGATGGTGGTGGTGGGGGTTATAGTGACCCTGAATCAAATTACTATTCATCAGCAAAGGAAATAACTTTTAATTCATCAACTTATGGAACATTTCAAAGTAGTTCTGATGTAGATTATTTTACATTTAAAGCGCCTTATAACGGAAGAATTCGAGTGTACACAACAGGATATGCTAACTCGAAAATTACAGTCCATGAAAGAGGACCTAGTGTTCCGGGATACTCATATTACTATACTTTAGGTGATAAAAAGGCAGAATCAAGTGATAATGTAGATCACGCAGACACTTATACTTCATCTTGGGAGTTAAATATGGCTGCAGTTACAGAGGAAAGATCAAAAGCGGCTACGTCTAATAGAAGTAATAATGCATATGCAACATTTTTCATGGAAAAAGATAAAACCTACTATATTAGATTAGATAATGAAAATAGTTATTCAGGAGTATATGATTTAAAACTATATGAAGATGCTTATTGTAGTAATCCTGCAACTGATTCAAGATATAATATCGCATCATATACTAAACTTATGTTGAATGGAGTAGTTTTATCTACTTATAATTTTGATGCTATAGAGAATGGCGAAATTGATTATCTCTTCTTTGGAGATAGTACTTCAGAGGTTACAGCTGCTGCAAAAATGTGGAATGAAATGTCAGCTGGTCCAATATTTAGTCCAGGTGCTAGTTCGTTAGGTGATATCGAGTTACTTGTTATTGAAATCGATGATTTACCTAATGGTTCTGGAGTATACTTGTCAATGGCTGATTTAATTAGTAATGCAAATTTATTTAGTGCTGTTGTTAATAACACTAGTTTATCAGATAATGTGTTCTTCAGTTTCTTATCAAATGTAAGTGTTTCAGTTGCTAAGTTTATTCTTCAGGATTATGATCTAAGAGTAATTCTGGTGGAATCTAGTTCACATATTCAGAGTACGATAGCTCATGAAATGGGACATTCACTAGGATATGGTGATATGTATAATACAGTTTTAGGAGGATCAATGGAAGGGCGAATGAACCTGATGGAGAGTTCAACTGTAACAGAAGCTGGAATGTGTGACTTATATATTTACAACAAGTTATTTAATTAGTATATAAAACAGCTACCATTTGGTAGCTGTTTTCTTATGTCTTTTTAATAGGAATAATTATTTCTGTTAAATACTCACTAGGGTCTTTTGTATCTTCAGGACCTTTGATATATACGGTACGACTAGTACCACTAATTTGGTAGTTATTTTGCTCAAGCCAAGTGGCTAACTGATTATAGCCTTCTTGAATTGTTGGTGAATAATCACCTTGGACTAGTAACGTTGCTGCTTGTGGAATAGTTGGTAACTCTTTAAATGTCAGACCATCTGTATTATCCTGAAGCTTAGACACTTCAAGACCAATCTCTACTACAACCGTATCATCGTTATCACATTCTGGGAAGGCTGCATAACACATGCCAGTCAGTTCCACTTGATTCTTATATAATAACGGCATTATTTTGCCCCATAGTTCACCTTCATCGGTATATGCTTTTAAGGTCTCACGTAGTGTAACTACATTAAAACTAGGTACTTCTTTAACAATAATTTCGTGTTTCATTTTTCTCTCCTCTACATTATAATTTTTGATATACTTGTTGAGTTCTTTCAATTTTCTTTGATCAGAAGAAATTTGTGCTTTTAACTCTTTTTGCTTTTCATTTAGAAGTGATAATTGTTTTGATTTATCAGTTTCGTTGATTATTACTCTAATCTCATCAGCCTTTAGTCCAAAATCACGAAGATAGAGTATCTTATTTAGTAAAGGTATTTGAGAAGCAGAGTAGTATCTGTAATTTGTAAATGAATCAATACTATGTGGCTTAAATAAATCTATTTCATCATAGTACCTTAACATCCTAATAGACACAAATGTTAGTTTAGAAAAATCTCCAATTTTAAACATATAAATCATCTCCTTAAATGAATATATCCGGATTACAACATAAGTATAATGTCTCACATAATGGTAGAGTCAAGACCTTATATATTTATTATACATTTTTTAGTGAATTATGATATAATAATTTAGATGCCGCTTTAGCTCAGCTAGGTAGAGCAATGCCATGGTAAGGCAGAGGTCGTAGGTTCAAATCCTACATGCGGCACCATTAATTAAGCCACTAAGCCCTTAAAGGGCTTTTTTGTTTTATAGTTATTACCTCTTTTTTGTGAATATGTGTAATAAACAAGATTTGGTAAAGCTTACCCTTATTTGCGTTTTAAGACCTTAACAAGGACAGCAAGATATATTTTTTTTTTTTGTTTTATATGTGTTACAATTATTATGTTATCATCTATCACTACTTAGCTAGTTGCTTTGGAGAGTATGATGTATACATTTTTGTCAAGTAAGGGAGTTGTTACTATGAAATCAATTATTTATTTTTTCATTTCCATGTTTTTATTGTTTACACTTTCTGGATGTGAAACTTATCCAGAAATCTCCGAAATTTATGATATTATCTATAGTAATACGGAGATAGAATTAGACATATATTATACGGAACAATATGTGACTATATTTCCAATGGAAGGAAATACTTATGATACTGAAAGTGCATCCTATTATTACCACGCAGAAATGAACGCAAAATACTTAATAGTTCATGAAAGTGAAATCATTGATTTTGAGGAACTAGTAGATCTTGATATTTTACCAGATTTTATTATGGAAAAGATATTTGATAATGATCTTTCTATAATTAGGGATTAAATTACTGATAGTTTGGATTTAATTTGTAGCAAAGAATAATATATCGTAAACATAAATATGTTTTGTATAGGAAACTTTTTTACTGAGATTATGCAAAATGAGTTAGATACTATAAGAGTGAGTCCTTTGAGATTTACTCTTTTTAATGTATTATTCCATTTTGATTATTAACTTAAAATAAAGGAACACAGTTTATTTTGATTGAAAAGGGTTAACAAGAACTTACTTTAGCAAATTAAAGTAATATCTAGACAAACTAAGAATTATATGGATTTCCCAAAAATGATAATATTCTGTTTTTCCTTATTTTTATTGTTTTTCATAATCAAAACACATTATTGTGACTATTATTTGATTTGTTTTTTACGTATAGTTTAGTTTTGAGGAAATAACAATCTTGATTATCAAAATCAGTTTTGATTTATATTTAGTGGTTAATTATATCTCTATGTTATTATGCATAGAGATTTGAAAGGTATGTTATACTTTTTCAAGAGGAATAGTAACTTAATAACTTGTAGAGAAAATGAATTTTGTTGGTAATTGGTCATTATAATGAATATGTGATATTGATTTATATTTGATCAACATATTTGATAATTTATACTCTGTTGACTAATAGTGTGACTGACTTTAACATTAATGTTGTTGTTAGTGATGAGTCAGTTTTCGAGTAAAGAAAATACTAGAAAAAAGAGATTAAAACCAGCAAAAAATGATATCAAAATATGACCAGTGTTATATTTGATTGGTAAAAATATAGATTTCGAGTTTATATAGATTATTTATTAGAGGTTAGTAAAAACGCTATATATAGCCATCGTCTTTATTATAGTACATTTATTCCTATTAAAAAGTGCAAATGTAAAGATTTATTCATTAAAAAAAGTGTTGCTAGTCATTGAATATTCATACTAAAAAGTGTAAAATATTTATAGGTGATAGTATGTTAAAGAGAAAAATTGATGATTTTTTAGCTGAATGGAAAGAAAAAACGAAAAAAAAGTGTCTGATAATTGAAGGTCCAAGACAAATTGGTAAAACATTGAGCATCAATAGTTTTGCGAAGAAATCATATGATGATGTTAATTATCTATATATTGATTTTAGTCGTCACCCAGAGATTGTTAGAGTCTTTAAAAGAAACCTTTCAGTCAATAGATTATATCAGGAGTTAAAGATTAGATTTCCTCATGTTAATTTGGTCGAAGGAGAATCGCTGCTCTTTTTTGATGAAATACAAGAATGTCCTGAGGCAATTAGTTATTTACGAAATTTAACTGATGATGGAAGATATGATGTTATTGTAAGTGGAGGTAATTTAGGAGCCTTATATGATAATATGGGTAATTTCCCTGTTGGATATGTTGATAGATATCAAATGACAGGTTTAGATTTTGAAGAATACTTATGGGCGAATGGGTTTAATGAGGAAAGATTATCGTACATCGAAACTTTGTATGATGAGAAAGAGTTTAAACTGAGCGCTTCACATGATATATTGATTGATTATTTTAGAGAGTTTATGGTTATGGGTGGTATGCCTGAGGTTGTCTATTCATATGTTAATGATCGTAATTTTAAAAAAGCCTTTGAGATACAGCAAAATATTCTTGAATTGTATCGCAATGATATTTTGAGTAGTAATACTAAATCTCTTGGAAACAAGATTATAGAGTGTTTAAATGCTATTCCGGAGCAACTTGAAAAGGATAATAAGAAGTTTATGTATCGATTTATTTCAAATAAAGGACGAGCTTCTATGTATGAATCTAGTGTTAAATGGTTGATTGAATCAGAAATAGTCTTAAAAAGTTCAAATCTTACTGAACCAGTAAGACCATTAAGTGGACATGTTAGAAGTGATTCGTTTAGATTGTATCTTCATGATACCGGATTATTAGTTAGTATGTTGGGTGAAGAGACACAGCTAAAAATACTTAGAGGGAATGTTTTTGCTAATAACAGTGCTGTTTTAGAGAATGTAGTGGCAATTATGCTTAAAAATTGCGGATATAACGTTCTGTATCATTTTGAAAAAAATAGTACACTTGAAGCTGAGTTTATTATTCCGGTTGGTAGAGAAGCTGTTGCTGTAATCGTAAAAAACGCTGATAATTCTAAATCAAAAGTAATGAAATCTTTTAAAACAAAATACAATATGGTTCATGGTTTGAAATTATCTCAAGATAACTACTTAGAAGCAGATGGAATAACGACTATTCCTCTATATATGTCAATGTTTCTAAACAAGTAAAAAAACTATTGAATAATACCTCGGTTTGGGGTATTATTTTTGAGGTGAAAAGAAGTTTTTTAAAAAGTTTTATTAAATAGTTGACACACCTGCATGTGTGGTATATAATACATATGCTGTTAGATGGAAAAAACACATGGGTTTATACTTTAAGCCCTAATTTTTATGAAAAAACCGAACCACCTGGATGAGTGGATACGGAAAGAGAGGAGGAACCAATTTCTATGCCTACTATTAATCAATTAGTTAGAAAAGGAAGACAATCAAAAGTTAAAAAGTCTAAATCACCTAGTTTAAATGTTGGATTTAACTCAATTAAAAATGTTGCTACTAGCACAAAAAGTCCACAAAAACGTGGTGTATGTACTCGTGTTGCAACAATGACTCCAAGAAAGCCTAACTCAGCGTTAAGAAAATTTGCTCGTGTTAGATTATCTAATGGACTTGAGGTAACAGCATATATTCCTGGAGAAGGACATAAATTACAAGAACACAGCGTTGTATTAATTCGCGGTGGACGTGTAAAAGACTTAGCTGGTGTTAGATATCACATCGTACGTGGTACTTTAGACACAAGTGGAGTAGAAAACAGAAAACAAGCACGTTCTAAATATGGAACTAAAAAAGCATAATTTTAATTAAAGTTTGAAAGGAGGAAAAGTTATGCCTCGTAAAGGTCACATAGCAAAAAGAGATGTATTACCAGATCCACTTTATAACTCAAAGTTAGTTACTAAGTTAATCAATAACATTATGTTAGATGGTAAAAAAGGTACAGCTCAAAAAATATTATATGGTGCATTCAATCAAATTGAAGCCATGACAGATCAAGCCCCTATCGAAGTCTTCGAAGAAGCTTTAAATAACATTATGCCTACATTTGAAGTAAGATCAAGAAGAATCGGTGGACAAAACTATCAAGTACCTGTAGAAGTAAGAGACGAAAGAAGATATACTTTAGGTTTAAGATGGTTGACATTATATGCAAGATTAAGAAATGAAAAAACTATGGAAGAAAGATTAGCGAAAGAAATCGTTGATGCCGCTCAAGGTAACGGTGCTTCTGTTAAGAAGAAAGACGATACTCATAGAATGGCTGAAGCAAATAAAGCATTCGCTCATTATCGTTGGTAGAAAGGAAATATTGAAATGGCACGTGAATATAGTTTAAAAATGACTCGTAACATTGGGATCATGGCTCATATCGATGCTGGTAAAACAACTGCCACTGAACGTGTACTTTACCATACAGGAAAGATTCATAAAATTGGTGAAACTCATGATGGAGCTTCACAAATGGACTGGATGGAACAAGAACAAGAACGTGGTATCACGATTACATCAGCTGCGACAACAGCTCACTGGAAAGATCACAGAGTAAATATTATCGACACTCCGGGTCACGTAGACTTCACGGTAGAAGTATCAAGATCACTTCGTGTACTTGACGGTAGTGTTGCTTTATTAGATGCTCAAGCAGGTGTTGAGCCTCAGACTGAAACAGTTTGGAGACAAGCTAATGATTATAAAGTACCAAGAATCGTATATGCAAATAAAATGGATAAAATTGGTGCAGATTTTGAATTCAGCGTTAAAACGTTAGAAGATAGACTAGGTGCTAACGCACAAGCTATCCAATGGCCAATTGGAGCTGAAGCCGATTTCGACGGAATTATCGACTTAGTAGATATGAAAGCATATCACTTTGATGGTAAAGCTGATGAAGTTGCACAAGAAATTGAAATCCCTGAACATTTAGTAGATACAGCTGAAGAAAAAAGAATGATTCTTATCGAAACACTAGCTGATTTAGATGAAGACTTAATGATGCTATACTTAGAAGGTGAAGAAATTGATGGAGCGACTTTAAAAGCCGCTGTTAGAAATGCTACTTTAAATGTAGAATTCTTCCCAGTATTATGTGGATCAGCATTCAAAAATAAAGGTGTTAAATTATTATTAGATGCAGTAATTGATTACTTACCTTCACCACTTGATGTAGCTGCCGTAAAAGGTACTAATAAAAAAGGTGAAGAAGTTGAGTTAGTTGCTTCAGATGAGGAACAATTTGCAGCACTAGCATTCAAAGTTATGACAGATCCATTCGTTGGAAAATTAACATTCTTTAGAGTTTACTCAGGTAAATTACCTAAAGGATCATACATTAGAAACGCAACAAAAGATAATAAAGAAAGAGTTGGACGTATCCTTCAAATGCATGCAAACAGTCGTCAAGAAATTGATATGGTGTATGCAGGAGATATCGCTGCTGCAGTTGGGTTGAAAAACACAACTACTGGAGATACATTATGTGCTGACAAATCATACATTATCTTAGAAAAAATGGTATTCCCTGAACCAGTTATCCGTGTTGCTATTGAACCAAATTCAAGAGCAGACCAAGATAAAATGGGGATCGCTTTAACTAAATTAGCTGAAGAAGATCCAACATTTAGAACTCACACAGATCAAGATACAGGGCAAACTATCATCGCTGGTATGGGTGAATTACACTTAGATATCATTGTTGATAGAATGAAACGTGAATTCAAAGTAGAAGCTAATGTAGGTGCACCTCAAGTATCTTACAGAGAAACAATTACTACTGCAGCTGAAGTTGAAGGGAAATTCGTTAGACAATCTGGTGGACGTGGACAATACGGACATGTATGGATTAAATTCGAACCAAACCCAGAACAAGGATTTGAATTCGTTGACAAAATCGTTGGTGGGGTAGTACCTCGTGAATATATTCCTGTTGTAGGAAAAGGACTTGAAGACTCACTATCTGGCGGAATCTTGGCTGGATACCCATTAATAGATATTAAAGCTACATTATTCGATGGATCATACCATGATGTCGATTCAAATGAAATGGCATTCAAAGTTGCGGCAGGTATGGCACTGAAAAAAGCAAAAGAAGCATGTAGCGCAATTCTACTTGAACCAATTATGACAGTAGACGTAATCATCCCAGATGAATACCTAGGAAACGTAATTGGTGATATCACATCTCGTCGTGGTAGAATTGAAGGGCAATCACAACGTGGAAATGCACAACAAGTAACAACAAAAGTTCCATTAGCAGAAATGTTCGGTTATGCAACATCTCTAAGATCTAACACACAAGGTCGCGGGAACTACACAATGCAATTCTCACATTATGAAGCATGTCCAAAGTCAATTGCTGAAGAAGTTATTAAAAAACGAAACGGATAATTGACTTAAAACTTGCATTATATAACATAATGCGATAAAATATTACTGGAAAAATACAAAAAAATTACAATTAAAAATCTAAGGAGGAAATCTTAATGGCTAAAGCAAAATTCGTCCGTACGAAACCTCATATGAATATTGGTACAATCGGACACGTAGACCATGGTAAAACTACATTAACAGCTGCAATCGCAACTGTATTATCAAAAAATGGTGTTGGAGATACTGTAGCAGCTGACTATGCTTCAATCGACAACGCTCCAGAAGAAAGAGAAAGAGGAATCACAATCAACACTGCTCACATCGAGTATGAAACTGAAGGACGTCACTATGCACATGTTGACTGCCCAGGACATGCCGATTACGTTAAAAACATGATTACTGGTGCTGCACAAATGGACGGTGGAATCTTAGTAGTATCTGCTGCTGACGGTGCAATGCCTCAAACAAGAGAACATATCTTATTAGCTCGCCAAGTTGGTGTACCTAAATTAATCGTGTTCATGAACAAAACTGACCAAGTTGATGATGAAGAATTATTAGAATTGGTTGAAATGGAAATTCGTGAATTATTAGACGAATACGAATTCCCAGGAGACGACATTCCTGTAATCATGGGTTCTGCTTTATTAGCATTACAAGGTGATGAAACTCATGAAGCTAAAATCATGGAATTAATGAGTGCTGTAGATGAGTACTTTGAAGATCCAATTCGTGAAACTGAAAAACCTTTCTTAATGCCTATTGAGGATGTATTCTCAATCACAGGACGTGGAACTGTTGCTACTGGTAGAGTAGACCGCGGAACTGTAAAAGTTGGGGATCCAGTTGAAATCGTAGGTATCAAAGATACTGCAACTACTGTTGTTACAGGTGTTGAAATGTTCCGTAAATTATTAGATCAAGCAGAAGCTGGAGATAATATTGGTGCATTATTACGTGGTGTATCACGTGAATCAATCCAACGTGGACAAGTATTAGCTAAACCTAAATCAGTTACTCCACATACTAAATTTGAAGGTCAAGTTTATGTATTAAGTAAAGAAGAGGGTGGACGTCATACTCCATTCTTCAGTAACTATCGTCCTCAATTCTACTTCAGAACTACAGACGTTACAGGAGTAATCGAATTACCTGCAGGTGTTGAAATGGTAATGCCTGGTGATGACGTAACTATGATCGTTGACTTAATTCATCCAATCGCGTTAGAGCAAGGAACTAAATTCTCTATCCGTGAAGGTGGACGTACAGTTGGTGCTGGTAACGTTTCAAAAATCTTCGAATAATATTTATTTGAGTAAAACCATAAAAGAGACTTCGGTCTCTTTTTTTTATTTTTCACGCTTTTTCCATAAAAAAGCCTTATAACTTTGTTATAATACTAGATAAGGTGATTAATATGTTAATAGATACACATGTACATTTAAATAGTACAAAATTTAGCGATAACTTAGAAGAAGTTATCAAAAGAGCATTAGACAATGACATAAAAAAAATGATAGTAGTTGGTTATGATACTAAAAGTAATCTAAAGGCTATCGAACTAGCAGAAGAATACCCATTTATTTATGCAACTGTTGGTTTTCATCCGACAGACGCAAAAGATATAACCAATGACGATTTTCAACTGCTTTACAAACAACTAAAACATGAGAAAGTTGTAGGAATTGGTGAATGTGGTTTAGACTTCTATTGGGACAAAGAGCATATCGATGAACAAATTGAAGTCTTTAAGAAGCAAATAGAACTATCTCTTGAACTGAAACTGCCATTAATAATCCATATGAGAGATGCCAGTGAAGCTACATACAATGTATTAAGTGAATATGAACATCTTAAAGGGATTATGCACTGCTATTCAGGTTCAGCTGAAATGGCACCACTTTTCATAAATATGGGGTTATTCATATCATTAGGAGGGCCAGTTACCTTTAAAAATGGTCATAAACCAAAAGAGGTAGCTGCACAAGTTCCATTAGAAAACTTGTTAATTGAGACAGATTCACCATACTTGTCTCCACATCCTTTTAGAGGTAAAACAAATGAACCTTCAAGAGTGAAATTAGTAGCAGAAGAAATTGCCAGAATAAAAAAAGTACCTTATCAAAAAATAGCAGAAGTAACAACAAATAATGCATTAAAATTATTCAAGATTAAGGAGTGACACAAATGAAAAAATTATTATTAGTTATAGTGCTTACTTTATCGCTAGCACTAACAGGATGTTTGCCGTCAGAAAATGATGACGCTAATAGAATCAATACAACTTACACAGAGGAAGAACTACTAGATTTAATTGAAGATTTAATTCCAGAAGCACAAGTATCAACAACATTTGATTTAGCATCATTCCAAGAAGCACTAGTTGGAATGGTTGATGAAGCTTCAAGTGGAGTTCTAGGAATAATAAGTTCATCACTTGCTGGCGCTGGTTCAGGTTCAGGAGTTGTCTACAAACAAGTTGGTGATACATATTTTCTAGTAACTAATCATCACGTTGTTGATGGAGCAACAGCACTAACCGTTGTCTTTGAAAAAAATGGGTTACTATTTGAAATTGATAACGAGGATATTACTCTTGTCGGATCTGATCCCACAACAGACTTAGCAGTTCTAGCGTTTGAATCAGATGAGGACTTCACAGTTATTCCGTTTGCCAACTCATATGATTTAAAAATGGGACAGTTTGTGTTTGCTATTGGAAATCCCCTAGGTTTTGATTACTATGGAACGCTAACAATGGGTGTTATTAGTGGATTATCAAGATATGTAACTGATGGTAATTTTAATGCAACATTACTACAACATGATGCTGCGATTAGCCCAGGTAACTCAGGAGGAGCATTACTAAACATTAATGGTGAACTAATCGGAATAAACAACATGAAAATTGTTGATGATAGTGTTAATAACATCGGATTTGCAATCCCTTCAAATACTGTAAAAAGAATTATTGATGATTTAGAAGATGATGGCTCAGTAACTAGACCATATCTAGGAGTTTCAACAGCTGCAAATGTTAATCAATGTGGATATGATTATGGTGTTTGTATCACAGTTCAAGCAAATGGAGCTGCTGATAATGCGGGACTACAAGATTATGATAATATTATCGGTTATAAAAATGAAGGTATGGATGACTATATGGATATCTATAATTTTGATAACTTAAAAGAAGCGATTCTAAACTCAAGTGTTGGAGAGACTATTCAAGTTCTCTATATTAGAAACGGAATTGAATATGAAAGTTTACAAACTGTCCTAGGACAACATCCAGATGACTAAACCACAAGGTGAAAAAAATGAGCTTAAAAGAAGCAATATCAAAAAGAAGAAGTACGAGAACCTATCTTAAAGAGAGTTTTGGATTAACTGAAACTAATGAAATTTCAGCAGTTATATTAAAGAACCAATCCGTAGTTGGACCATTTGACCACTCTTTCGATTTAACATTTAATATCAACGATGAAAAAGTTGTTGATGGTAAAAAGATAAGCACATATGGATTACTTAAAAACGTCCCATCTTTTATAGGTGGGGTGTCAGATAATACCTTTGAATCTCTTGTCGATTTTGGATATATATTTGAAAGAACAATTCTTGATTTAACAACACTTGGATATGATACTTGTTGGTTAGGTGGAACATTTAAAAGAAAACACTATTTTCAGGAGTTGAAAGACAATAGAATAATTCCTGCAATAAGTCCTGTTGGACATAAGGCAAAAAAACGTTCTTTAGTCGACAGAACAATTCGAAATGTTGCACAATCAACAACAAGATTACCTCTTAATGAGTTGTTTAAGGATATTGAAGATAGACCGATAATTAGTAATATCAGTTATCCAATAATTGATTCTCTAAGTTTGGTTAGAGTAGCTCCAAGTGCATCTAATAAACAGCCTTGGAGAGCGATAGTTGATGAGAAAAGAAAAAGTATTCACTTCTATCTTTTACGCAATGAGGGATATGGTGAAACACTAAAATACGATATTCAAGCATTAGATATTGGAATTGCTTTATGCCACTTTGAAATTGGTCTTGAAAGTCATCATATGAAATACCGCCAAGTAGTTCAGGATGACTATCCAATATATAGCGAAGCACAGTATGTTATTTCATATAAATTAGGCAAATAGAGATATTTGCTTTTTTTCTTGTAAAAAAATGAATAATTTAGTACAATTAACTAGGTTTTTAAAGGAGTGATATTATGGGACTTACTGCAGGTATAGTAGGACTTCCAAATGTAGGAAAATCAACATTGTTTAATGCGATAACAAAAGCTGGTGCTTTAGCCGCTAACTACCCATTTGCGACAATCGATCCAAATGTAGGAGTAGTGGAAGTACCTGATTATAGATTTGATAAATTAATTGAATTAGTTAAACCAAAAAAATCAATTCCATCAATTTTTGAGTTTACAGACATTGCTGGTATTGTTAAAGGTGCAAGTAAAGGTGAAGGATTAGGGAATAAATTCTTAAGCCATATTAGAGAAGTCGATGCAATAGTACAAGTAGTACGTGCTTTCGAAGATACGAATGTAACCCATGTTGATGGTTCAGTTGATCCAGTAAGAGATATTGAAACAATTAATCTAGAGTTAATATTTGCTGATATTGAAGTAGTTGAAAAACGAATTCCAAAGATTGAAAAAAAGGCTCAGTTAAAAGTTGACCAAGATAGTGTATATGAGTACAAAATTCTTAAGCAAATCCATGAAACACTATTAGCTGATAAACCAATTAGATCAATCAATTTTAATAAAGATGAACTAGCATTTATAAGAAATTTTAATTTCCTTACATTGAAACCAATGTTATATGTAGCTAATATCTCAGAAGATGAAATCGCAGATTTTAGTGGGAATGAATATGTCAAACAAATCCAAGAGTTTGCTACTAACGAAGGTAGTGAAGTTGTTGTGATTAGTGCAAAAATAGAAGCTGAGTTATCAGAACTTGATGATGAAGAGAAAATCATGTTCTTAGAGGACTTAGGAGTAACAGAACCAGGTCTTGATAAATTAATCAAAAGAAGTTATTTCCTATTAGGACTTGAAACATATTTTACAGCAGGTGTACAAGAAGTAAGAGCTTGGACATTCAAAAACGGAATGAAAGCACCACAATGCGCGGGAATCATACATACTGATTTCGAAAAAGGATTCATTCGTGCTGAGACTATTAAGTATGATGATTTTGTTCAATTTAATGGTGAACAAGGAGCAAAAGAAAATGGTAAAATGCGTCTTGAAGGTAAAGATTACGTCGTTCAAGATGGCGATATCATGCATTTCTTATTTAACGTGTAAACAAAAAAGCATTCCAGTGGAATGCTTTTTTTATATCATTTTACTTCTTCTTAAAAACTTTCTTAATATAATCAAATTCTCCATCCTCTTCATCTTCTCTTTTGTTTGAGAGAACCTCAGAAAATGAATCATCATCTTTATCCTCTTTTCTTTCATAACTACCATTAGTTTTCATAGCGCTATCAAAGTCAACATAAGTAATCCCTTTATTATTATTTGTTATTGGGATAAATATCAATGCTATTACCCATACTAGGGATAAAGTACCATAGTGTGAATAGAATGCAAGATGCATTGGAGCCTCTTTTTCATTAATTCTGTAAATTGTTATTAATGTATGTTTACTATTAGCATCAACCTGCATATACTCAAGATTTTCATCATTATTTTTATAATCAACAATATATGATTTTTTTAACTCATTCATAATAAAGAATGAACGGATACGATGATGTTTATAATATCCATAAAACTCGAAGTCATCATCGATGAACTCTACTTTATAGTATTCAGTATCACCGAGATTAGTGTATACTATCTTATCCCCGATAATCATTCCATTTTCATTATGAGTACGATATAGTTCTATTTTCTGAACGGAACCATCAACCTCTAATTTAGAGAAGGTATGAGAAGCTCTTGTAAGATTAGTTTGATCTTTTGGCTTTGAAGTATACATAGTATCAGTTTCAGGATCAAAGAAGAATCCATTTCCTACTTCATCAAAAGATACTGATGGGTTACTATATAAGTACCATACATCGTCCTTAGTATAGAATAATGTTTTTGAGATAATTGTTAAATGATCATAATCCTCGATATTAATATCGATAGTATCAATTACTGTATTTAAACCATCATTAAACTCATGAATCTCATAAGTACGCCAATCAGTATTAACGAGGAATCTTGTTTTTGAATCTTCGTAATAAATCTTAGAATCGAAAACAGTTAGATGTTCAACCAATGTTACTTGGTCACCCTCTACAGTATATAAACCATTAATTCCTAGGAACAGAATATCATCACCTGAGTTGTAGAAAAACTTGTAATCTCCAACTGTATCTAAATCAGCAACAGTGGATAAGTATTGGCTATCAAAAGCGTGATAGTCACTAAAAACTTCGTCGCCTGTTTCAATATCGAGAACCATTAACTTAAATCCACCATCTTGTCTTGTAAAGATGTATACATAATCTTCATCATATGCATAGTCTAAAACATCACTATTTATATGAAATTCTATATCTAACTGAACAACTTCTTCAGCGAAAAAATCATTATTAGTATCAGTTGGAATTCCATCAAACTCCATATAGGCAATACCATTGGTTGTATTAAGGAAATTACCAATTTTTGTCATTGGTAAATTGAATGTCCAGTAAACCATTAATAGACCAAATATAAAAATAACAAAATTTCTCATATTACCAGGTAAAGTTAATGTAATTTTGATGCTTTGTGAAGAAGGCAATCTTTTCTGGATTTTTAGTGATATAAAGTAGATAAATGCTGTAATAATAATAGCTAAAGGAATCTGAAGAAAAGGATTCATAAATCGTAATATTACCATAAAAACATAAAATGTGAACACTGTTTTCCCAAAGAAAATAATAATATTCTTTATGTTTTCAAGTTGTAAATCCCAGTTCCCAATTTCAAACTTCTCAAGAATTCTAATCCCCGTCATTAGCGCTAAGACTAAAACAAAAATAATACTAAACTGTAAAAAAGTTGTTAGAAATCCTGATAAAAATAGGATGATAATAAATAAACTTGCTAGAAGAACATTATATACTGTTAAAATATAAAATTCATTTGATGTTGCTTTCTTGTTTCTGTAGTTCAAATGTAATGCTGCACCAACAATAAAAATTAACGGAATTATGTAAAAAAATATAATCATCTGTCTCACCACTTCCCAATATTTATAATTATTATAACAAAAAAAACAATTTAGTCAAAATGCTCAAATTATATTAAAATGTCATATAGTTTGATATAATGTATATATACAAGTTAAGAGGTGAGATTATGAGTTTATATCATGTAAGTGCATTTCCTAAAACAGAGTTTGGTGGAAACAAAGCAGGGGTATACTTAGAAGCTGATGAATTAACTGAGAAAGAAATGAAAAAAATCGCTCATAAAGTTGGGTATAGTGAAACAGCCTTTGTTATGAAAAGTGACATTGCTGATTTCAAAGTTAGATTCTTTACACCAACTAGTGAAGTTGATTTATGTGGCCATGCAACAATAGCAACATTTAATCTATTACGTGACTTAAAAATCATTAAAACAGGAGTTCATACTCAAGAAACAAAAGTAGGAGTATTAAGTTTAGATGTTCAGGAGAATATGGTTTTTATGGAGCAAAAACCACCTACTTTTTATGAGGAAGTAGATTTAAAAGATATTAATATGTGTTTCCGAAATAAAAAATTTGTTCATGAGGATTTACCAATTCAAATCGTTTCAACTGGATTAAAAGAAATATTTATACCTATAAAGGATGTTGAAACATTGAATAAACTTAAACCAAACTTCGAGGAAATCATTGCCTTATCTGTAAAGTATAAGGTAATTGGAGTTCATGCATTTGCAGTCAGCGAGGATGTTGACGCATATGGTCGTAACTTTGCTCCTTATGTTGGAATAGATGAAGAAAGTGCAACAGGGACATCTAATGGTGCATTAAGTTGTTATTTAAGTAAATATGTTATTAAAAAGGAAGAATATATTTTAAGACAAGGATATAGTATGAACTTGCCTTCGGAAATTTATTCACGAATTGAGTACAAAGATAAAAACATTTCAAAAGTATTTATTGGTGGTACCGCAAAGATTATATAGGGCGCACAGCTGTGCGCCTTTTTTTTTATTTCTTTTGAAATTTTATGAGTAAAAAACTAAAAATTAATGTATAATATTTCTAGGGTGATATATATGAGGACAGCAGTAGTATCTGTAGGAAAAGAAATTTTAACAGGAAGAACAGTTAATACAAACTTAAGAACAATAGCGTTAAAACTAAAATCAATTGGGATTGATATTAATCGTAGTTACGTTATTGATGATTTGAAGAAAGAATTTAAAACAATCCTTGATTTTATGGATGAGGATTTAGTGATATTTACAGGTGGGTTAGGACCAACAGTCGATGATATAACAAGAGAAACGGTTATCAACTATTTTGGTTTAGAAACATATATGGATCAAGAAGTACTTGATAAAATCAAAGGAATGTTTGATCGTGTAAATGTTGAGATGAAAGATACTAATAATAAACAAGCATTATTTCCAGTTGATTCAATTAAACTAGGAAATGATTTAGGTACTGCACCAGGTGTTTATTTTAGGGTTGATAAAAGAAGGATTATCCTTTTACCAGGACCACCACATGAAATGCTTCCGTTATTAGATGAAGTCATTGAAATAATCAAACATGAACTTGATATAAACTTAATTTCACGAGGATTTATGGTAGTTGGTACTGGAGAATCATCAATGGAAAACAACTTAAAAGGATTTTATGGTGTTCATCCAAAAGTAAATGTTGCACCATATGCAAATGTTGGTGAGATTAAGTATATCTTTACATCAAGTGATACTGACGCATTAGACCGTTGTATGAAAGATTTCTATAAAAAATTCAGTGAATATATTTATGGTGGTTTAGAAGATACTTTGGAGAGTGTTGTTATTGAGTTACTACGCGAACAAGGCAAAGTTATTAGTGTAGCTGAGAGTTGTACCGGTGGAATGTTAGCAAGTAGATTAGTTAATGTTTCGGGAAGTTCTAATGTATTTAAAGAAGGTATTGTTACATACGCAAACGAAGCAAAAATGAAACATCTTGATGTTAAAGAAGAAACACTCAAAAAGTATGGAGCAGTAAGTGAAGAATGTGCTAAAGAAATGTGTGACAATTTATACGATAAAACTGATGCTGATATAACAGTTAGTATTACAGGTATCGCTGGACCAAATGGTGGAAGCGATGAGAAACCGGTTGGATTAGTATATTTTGCTATTAATGATAAAGGAACAACATATACTTATCGTCAAGTATTTAACGGGAACAGAGAAATGGTAAGATTAAGAGCAGTCATATTCGCTTTAAACCATGTAAGGAAGGTGTTGTTAGATGCCGAAACTAGTAATAAATAATACGAAATATAATGAGATACCACTAAATGAATGGTACCTTGAAGGTGAAGATTATAAAGGATTAATCTTTATTCAACATGGGCACAATTCAACAAAAGAAGAAGGTGCTGATTTTTTAGCACTACCTTTAGCTAGACAAGGTTACTTTGTTGTAGCAATAGATGCTTATAAACATGGTGAAAGAATTGAAGAACCATATCTTACCGGATCTGATACAGAAATAATGCAAGGATCATTTGGAGTAGTTATTCAAACAGCTGAAGATATTAAATATTTACATGAAAATCACTATCATAATTTTGAGTCTTTTGATGTAATTGGAACTAGTATGGGAGCAATGATTGCATACTTGCTTTCAACAAAAACTGACAAGGTTAATAGATTGTGTTCAATCATTGGAAATCCAGACTTTTTAGATCAGGCAATGTATGGAATATCATCATCTGGATTAGACTCTGAATTATTCTTCAATGAAGAAGTGAAAGATTATTTTAGAGGATTCAGTCCTTTTCACAATGTTGAAAAGATGGTTTATGAACAATTATTTATGTTAGTTGGAGAAAAAGATAAAGTAGTTCCTATTACCAAAACAATAGAGTTTTACAACAAGTTCTACAATGATAAAATGACTTTATCTACTTATGATGTTGGTCATGAAGTAAGTAAAGAAATGAAACAAGATGTAATCAAATTTATAACAACGTAAAAGAGAGCAAACATTTGTTTGCTCTCTTTTTAGAGGGGGGGAGGTTTTTTAACAGAGATATATACCACACAGTAATAATATAATCTCGAAAAGGACAATTTTAATTAACACATTTTTCATTTAATCACCTGTCTGTAATTTAACTTATTGGTATTAATAAAACAATTGATTTCTAGTATCATACATATTTTGAAATCTATCCTACAAATCTGTTTAAAAAGACATTTAAAAATGATATAATAAATTCACCTGAAAGTGCATATATATGAAATATATAAAATGTATTTAATAGTTGCACTGGGTTGTCAGTTATGATATAATTACAAAACGTGAGTTATATACTCATCCTTGCTGCAAGTGGCAGCCAGAAGACCAAAAGGAGGTAATAATAATGAGAAAATACGAAATTATGTACATTATTCGTCCTACTGTTCTAGAAGACAATCGTAAACAGTTAATTGCTGAGTTAAACGAAGTTTTCACTTCAAGAGATGGAGAAGTTCTTGAAGTAAACGAATGGGGAATGAAAGACCTAGCTTATGAAATTCTTAAGCATAAAAAAGGTTATTATGTAGTATTAAGCGTTAACTGCTCAGACGAAGCGAGAGCTGAATTTGATCGTGTTGTACGTATTAGTGAAGATGTAATTCGTCACATCATCATCAGAGACGAAAGATAAGGGAGTGTTTTTATGATCAATCGTACTGTATTAGTTGGAAGGTTAACAAAAGACCCAGAGGTTAGATATACTTCAAGTAACATTGCATACGCTAGATTTACAATCGCTGTAAACAGAACATTCGCTGGACCTAATGGGGAAAGAGAAGCTGATTTTATTCAATGTATTGCATGGCGTCGACAAGCAGAAAACTTGGCACGTTTTGTACGAAAAGGTAGTCTTGTTGGAGTTGAAGGTAGAATTCAAACAGGATCGTACGATGACAAAGATGGGATCAGAAAATACACAACAGACGTTGTATGCGATAGCGTGCAATTTTTAGAATCACGTAATCAAGATGGAGATAATCCATCATATGAACCTAGAGCACCTAGGGAATATAAAAATGGTAGTAACAATAACTACCAAGACAGACCTGTTGAAAGAAAACAAAATACTCCAAGTATTGATGTTTCTGAAGACGACCTGCCTTTCTAAAAAAATAAAAGGAGGAATTTAGTATGCCAAGACCAGGCGGATACCGTAAAAGACGTAAAAGAAGATGTTATTTCACAGATAACAAAGTACAATATATCGATTTCAAAGACGTAGAATTATTAAAAAGATTTATCAGTGATCGTGGTAAAATCTTACCAAGAAGAGTAACTGGAACTAAATCAAACTACCAAGCTGAATTAAGTGTAGCTATTAAACGTGCACGTCATATGGCTTTATTACCATTCATTAAAGAATAAGACTCTAATTGAGTCTTTTTTTTGCTCATTCACTTTAGTAAAACTAGGGTTATTCTTGACAAAACCATAGAATTACTATAATATTAAGAAGCAAGGAGGTGTTGTAATGATATTGAACTACAAAGAGGCAATAAATAAATATGGATCTGATTATAAACTAAAAAAACTGCTTAAAGAAAAGCAAATTTATCAAGTCTCAAAAGGTTTATACAGCAGTGAAGAATTTCCTAATGAAACAGCGATAATATGTAAAAAATATAATAATGTTGTTATAACCCTATTTAGTGCACTTGAATACTATGATTTGACTAATTACTATGCTGAGAAACCAAGTATTTTAACACTAGAAAATGCTTTTCATATTAGCCAGTTTGATGTAAATCAGTATTTCACAAATAGAAAATATTTTGAAGTTGGTATAAATACTGTGAGAATTGATGGAGTATCTTGTAAAATCATGGATAAAGAACGATTACTACTTGAAGTGATTAGATATCAAACAAAAATACCCTATGAAGAGTACCGCCATATATTAGGGAGCTATCTGAAGATAAAAAATGAACTTGATTATAATAAACTATATAAATACACCGAAATATTTAAAGAAAAAAAGAAGCTTATCAAGACACTAGAAAATATAATGATTGGGTGAAGAGGATGAAATTAAGAACAGCGTTTAACAATGCAAGAAGACAAGGGATGAATTCAAGACAAGCACAGTCCAAGGTTTGTCAAGATGTGTTAATGGAAAAAATTACCAACAGTAAACTTAAGCAAAAAATTACATTAAAGGGTGGAACGGTGATGTACCAACTTACAAAGGGATTGCGTCCACCAACCATGGACTTTGATATTGATGTGATTGAGACATCATTGAAGATGGAAAATCTCACTTCAATCATAAGTATAATTAACAAATCAAGTGAACACCAAAACATAAAGCTAGATATTAAAGGTGATATTAGTGAATCTACAGATGTTGATTACTATGGTTATGAGTTTTATATATCATTTAATGACACCGAAAATGAATATCGACTTAAAATTAATATATGTGTTCATACATATCTAGATATCGAACAAGGGGCGGTTTCGTTTGATTTAGTTACTAGCTCAACTGGAATCACCATGAAAAGTAATAATCCAGAGCAAATGATTGTTGAAAAAACAACACCAATTATTAAATGGAACATAGGAAATCGAAGAATTAAAGATATATTTGATATATACTGGCTACAGGCAAATCTTGACATAAACACATTAAAAATAAAGACATGTTTAGACAATCTCATTGTAGATAGGCATGAAAAGACAATTGAGGAGTACTTTGGGCTAATTCTAAATTATTATCGTAATCCAGAAGTATATAGAAAACTGAAGGCCGCAAAAAATTGGACAGGAGAAACAGAAAAAAATATAATTCTTGAAAGTATTTCGTTCTTTAAGAAACTTAAGGATGAACTAGTAAATTAGGAAACTATTTTGATAGACTAAATGGATATATATAAATTTTGAAATATATATACTATATGGTATAATATCAAGAGACAAATCGAGGTGATTTGATGAATAAAGGGAGAAATATAGTTATCGTAATTTTACTAGTTGTTGCTACTTTAATTATCGATTATATTCTTAAAGATAACCCAATTATTGTATTGGTCTTTTCTATAGTGATGATTCTTGCTATTAATGTCCTGATTCATTACTTAGTAAATCGTTATAAAAACCAACGTATTATCTGGTTATCACGCAAGTTGGATGACACTAAAGATACATTGGAAAGAAAAGATAAAGCAGAAAAAAGAATTGTATCTGATTTACCTATAGGGATAATTATATATGATGAAAACTTTAATATTAAATGGGCTAATGGATACTCAAAAGATATATTTGAGAATGCATTGGAACAAAGGAATCTAGAACTAGTATGTGATGATATCTTTAAAGAAATATCAAAGACAACTAGTGATATATCTTTTGTCTCAAAAATCTATACTCATGAGTATGAAGTTGATGTTGATATCTCTGAGCAAACAATCTACTTAACACAAGTTACAGAACGAGAAGAACTCAAAAGAAAATATGATGCATCAGTTGGCGTTATAGCAATGCTTAACTTAGATAACTTGGATGATGCTGTTAGTGTTCTTGATGTAAGTAATAGAAGTTTTGTTCAAGGAAGATACTTAGAAGCACTAGAAGCTTGGGGAGAAGAATTCTCATTTTATATAACACCATTAACAAACTCGAAGTTAATTGCTGTTATGAATAAAGAGAACCTTTTAAACCTTGTTAAGAATGAGTTTAAAATTGAAGAACGTATTGCTGAAATATCAAGAGAATACGATATTTTAGTTACTTTAAGTGGTGGTATTGCGTGTTCAAATATTAAATTGAATAAACTTGGTGATATTGCTCAAGACGCACTTGATTTAGCTTTATCAAGAGGTGGGGATCAAATAGTTGTTAATATTGAAGGTAATGATTTAATGTACTTTGGTGGAAACACAAATACAGCTGAAAAGCGTACAAGAATAACAACAAGAACAAATACTCAAAAACTTGAACGTTTATTTGAAGATACAAACAACGTTTATATCATGCCTCATGATCATGCTGATACCGATGCTTTTGGTGCAGCGATGGGAATATTAAAACTAGCACAAGCTTATAATAAAACAGCTTATATTGTTCTAGACAAAGAAAATCAGGATAAAACCGTCAGTAAAATTATGCAAATGATTGAATATGAGTATATTACTCTACTTGATTACATTATTGCACCAAGTCAAGCACTTGATTCAATAACCCGTAAAGACTTACTAATTTTAGTGGATCATCATTCGTATAATCTAACAATTGAACCAAAATTAATTACCAAAACCAAAAACCTAGTAATTATTGATCACCACAGAAAACTAGCAGATAGTATTCCTGGTGCAGTAATTTCTCATATTGAACCATATGCTTCAAGTAGTGTTGAGTTAATAACTGAGATGATTGATTTAACAACAAAAGATGTTGAAATAAACAACTTTGAAGCAACGGTAATGTTAAGTGGTATTATGGTAGATACTAATAACTTTATGTACCGTACCGGTTCAAGAACATTTGAAGCATCAGCTATCTTACGAAAGTATGGAGCTGATACATTCAAAGTAAAAACATTCTTGCGTGAAGGACTAGAAGAAATACAGTTGAAGTCACAATTACTTAGTTATGCTGAAGTATTCCATAAAAGATTCAGTATTGTAATAATTCCACGTGACTTAAACCCATCACGTAATTTACTGGCTAAAGTCGCTGATGACTTGTTGGAAATTGAAGATATCGTTGCAAGTTTTGCAATAGGTTTTCTCGATACTAACACTGTAGGAATTAGTGCCCGTTCATTAGAAGGTTTTAATGTACAAGTAGTAATGGAGAAATTTAATGGGGGAGGACATTTAAATAATGCCGGAGCCCAAATTGAAACAGACGACATTAAAGATGTTAGATTAGAATTGATTCAAATCCTTAATGAATCAGTATTGGAGGAAAAACCGATGAAAGTAATATTAATTAAAGACCTTCGAGGAAAAGGTAAAAAAGGTGAAGTTATTGATGTAGCTACAGGATATGGTAACTACTTACTACAAAGTAAAATTGCGATTGACGCTACACAAGAAAACTTACACTCAATTGAAATGGAAAAAGCGAAACAAGAAGAGGAAGAAAGAAAAACTTACGAAGAAATGAAAGCTTTGAAAGATAAAATTGAAAAACTTCCAGTAAAAGTATTTGTTAAGATTGGTGAAAATGGAAAATTCTTTGGTAAAATCAATTCCAAACAAATCGCAGAAGCATTTAAAAAACAACATAAATTAAGTGTTGATAAGAGAAAAATTCAGTTAAAAGGAAATATCACATCGTTAGGAAATTACCGTGTAGATGTTAAACTGCATAAAAATGTTCTAGCTAAAATAGAAGTATTAGTTATCGAAGAATAGAGGGATTCTATGGAGAAAATTACACCGCATAATGTTGAAGCGGAACAATCAGTTTTAGGTAGTGTTTTCGTCGAACAAGGTACGATGAAAACATTAGTTGATAAACTAGATAGTGATGACTTTTATACATATCGACATAAAGTAATCTATACAGCTATGGTTGAGTTATTTCAAGAAAACATTGAAATTGACTATACAACATTATCAAATAAACTTGAAACAAAAGGTTTATTAAATGATGCTGGAGGAATAGATTATATTTTAGGTCTAATTAACAGCGTACCGTCAATTCAAAACTTAAGCAACTACATCAACATTGTTCGTGATAAATCGATTACAAGAAGAATTATGGATGCATGTCGTAAAATTATTGAAGATGGATATAGTGATAGTGATGCGTTATCATTTGTTGATAATGCTGAAAAAACAATCTTTGATATTGCAAAAGAACGAAGAACAACAGATTTTGTTAAAATTGGTGAAGTAGCAGAACAAGTAATTGAAAAGACTGAAAATGCCAAAAACAATGCTGGTAAACTAACAGGATTGGATACAGGATTTGGTGAGTTAAACGATTATACATTAGGATTACAACCGACAGAATTAATGATTATTGCTGCCCGTCCTTCAATGGGGAAATCAGCATTCGCATTAAACATCGCAACAAATGTTGCTAAGATGGATCGTAAACCATATGTAGCATTCTTCAGTTTGGAAATGGGAAGCGACCAGTTAGTAGGTCGTATGTTAAGTGCTGAATCTCGTGTGCACTCTAACGCTATTAGAACCGGTGAACTTTCACCAGTACAATGGCGTCAAATTGCCCTTGCAAAAGAAAATTTGTCAAACCTAAACATTGTATTTGACGATTCAGGAACAGTTAAAGTTACTGATTTACGTCAAAAATGTCGTAAACTAGCTCAAGAGAAAAAACTTGATTTAGTAATAATTGACTACTTGCAATTACTAAGTGGTACTCGTACTGAAAACCGTGTTCAAGAGGTATCAGAGATTTCACGTACACTTAAAGAAATGGCTCGTGAGTTAAAAATTCCTGTTATTGCTTTATCTCAGTTATCACGTGCCGTAGAACGTCGTGAAGACAAAGTTCCAATTATGGCTGACCTTCGTGACTCAGGATCAATTGAGCAGGATGCCGACATCATTTTATTCTTATATCGTGATGATTATTATACAAAAGAAAAATCAGAAAGACCTAATACAGTTGAAATCGTAATTGCGAAAAACCGTAGTGGGGCAACTACTGTAAATAATATCCAATTAGCATTTAATAAATCATGTAGTTACTTCGAAAACACAATGCGTGCCGAAAGTAACCCAATTGGAGATATTTAATTTTCTATACTTTCTTTATTTTCTAAACTAACTTTGTAACATATGTTACAAAGTTTTTTTTATACTTGTTCTATAATGAATAAGGCTAGGAGTTGATAATATGAATACCATATTACCGAAAATAAAAAATAACGAAAAGAACTCTGGGGAAACAACTGCTAAACTAAGGGAATTAATCGAAAAATTAAGTGAGAAGAATGTTCTTGATAAAGAAGAGTATTTATACATTTTAGATAACATTACAAATGATGATACTGAGTATCTATTTAAGAAAAGTTATCAGGCAAAACTACCTTATTATCAAAATCGTGTCTACTTAAGAGGATTAATTGAAATATCTAACTACTGTAAAATGGGTTGTAAATACTGTGGTATAAACAACAAAGTTACAACAGTAGAAAGATATAGATTAGATAAGGATCAAATTTTAGATTGTTGTGCTACAGGATATTTATTAGGATACCGTACTTTTGTTTTACAAGGTGGGGAAGACAGTTTTTATACTGACGAGTTTCTAGTAGATCTATTATCTACATTAAAGAGAGATTTAAAGAATATAAGAATAACACTTTCACTTGGTGAAAGAAGTTACGATTCATATAAAAAACTATATGATGCTGGAGCTGATAGATATTTATTAAGGCACGAAACAGCATCAAGAAGATTATACAATCATCTACATGCTTCATTTATGAGTTTTGACAATAGAAGAGAATGTCTTCAAAACCTAAAAGAGATTGGGTACCAAGTTGGAGCTGGGTTAATGGTTGGAAGTCCAACACAAACAAATGAGGACTTAGTCGAAGATTTATTATATTTAAAAGGACTAAATCCGGAAATGTGTGGGATTGGTCCATATTTATGTCATTCAGACACTGAGTTAGCAGGAAATGACTCAGGAACTTTAACCGAAACATTAATTATGGTTTCTTTAACAAGACTTATTTTACCTAAAGCTTTACTTCCAGCAACAACAGCTTTAGGAGTACTACATAATCTCGGAAGAGAAAATGCACTTAACGTTGGGGCAAATGTTATGATGCCAAATATAAGCCCAACTGAAAAAAGAGAATTATATGAAATATACCAAAACAAAATATGTACAACCGATACATCAGCGCAATGTCGTGGATGTATTGAGACAAGAATAGTTGCCTTTAATCACGAAGTAGACCTAGGTGTTGGTGATTATGTTGACATGGAGAGGGATGAATTAAAATGATTGATAAAAATTATATCAACAAGATTTTAAAAGCAGCAAAAAATCCAAGTATGCAAGAGATCCAAAGAATTATTGAAAAAGCAGCAAAAAGAGAAAAGTTAAATCACATGGAAATTGCAATTCTTTTAAATGCTCATGATGAACATCAATTAAAAGAAATCTATCAAGTAGCAGGAGAACTAAAAGAAGAGATTTATGGAAGTCGTGTAGTAATGTTCGCACCTCTTTACATTTCTAACTTCTGTGTTAATAACTGTAAGTACTGTGGATACCGTAGAGATAATCACTTTGATCGAATGAAACTTAATCAAGAGCAAATTAAACACCAAGCAATAAATCTTGAAAAATTAGGACATAAACGCCTTGCTTTAGAAGTCGGAGAAAGCCCTAAAGAAACACCTATTGATTATGTTGTTGATTCAATAAAAACGATTTATGATAATTCATCAATTAGAAGAATTAATGTAAATATCGCAGCTACATCAGTTGAAGAATACAAAAAACTTCACGAAGTGGGAATTGGAACATATATCTTATTCCAAGAAACATATGATAAAGAAGCTTATCTAGATCAACATCCGAAAAGTTTAAAAGGTGATTATGATTATCATCTTCATTCATTTGATCGTGCTTTTGAAGCAGGAATTGATGATGTTGGTGCTGGAGTATTATTTGGTTTAGCTAACTGGAAATTTGAAGTATTAAGTTTAATCATTCACAATGAATATTTAGAAGAAAAATATGGTGTAGGATTCCATACAATTAGTGTACCTCGTCTAAAAAAAGCAGAAGGTATGAGTTTAGAAGATTACCCGCATATTATTGATGATGAACAGTTTAAAAGACTAGTAACAATTATCCGTCTTGCTGTACCATATGTTGGAATAATTCTATCAACAAGAGAAACAAAAGAGATGCGTGAAGAATTAATCAAACATGGTGTTTCACAAGTAAGTGCTGGATCAAAAACTGATGTTGGTGGATATCATGATGAAATCGAAGAAAACCATGAACATGATCAATTTGAGTTATCAGATGAACGTAGCGTAATGGAAGTAAATAAAGACTTAATTAGTAAAGGTTTTATCCCATCATATTGTACGGCTTGTTATCGTAAAGGCCGCACAGGTGACCGCTTTATGAGTTTAGCTAAAGCAGGAACAATTGGTCTAATTTGTGAACCAAACGCCCTAATGACATTAACAGAATATGTAATGGATTATGGTGATGAAGATTTAATTGAAACAGGATTAAAATTTGTCTTTGATCATGCCGATAAAATTAAAAATCAAACTGTAAAAGATAAACTAAAAACAAATATATATCGAATTATTAAAGGTGAAAGAGATTTATTCTTCTAAACCAATCAAACTATTGAGGTGAACAAAATGAGTATGAATAAAACCCCAAGAAGTAATCGAACGCATATTGCATTATTTGGGAAAAGAAATACTGGGAAAAGTAGTGTAATTAATGCGATGACAAGTCAAAAAATTTCTTTAGTCTCAGATTTTGCAGGAACAACGACTGACCCTGTATTTAAGGCTATGGAAATATTACCATTAGGACCATGTGTCCTTATTGATACAGCTGGGATTGATGATGTAGGTGAACTAGGTGAATTACGAGTTCAAAGAACATTTGATGTCATCAATAAAACAGATATTGGACTAATTGTCTTTGATGTAAATCAAACAGATTTTACATATGAATTACAATTAGTTAAAGAGTTTAAAAAAAGACAAAAACCATATTTATTAATAGCGAATAAAACAGATATAATCGAAAATGAATTTGATTATACAAAAGTATTTAAAAAAGACATCGTCCATAAAGTTAGTGCGATCTCTAATGAAGGAATAAATGATTTGCGTGAAACAATTGGTAAAACACTACAAATAGAGGAAGAAAAGTTCCGATTAGTTAGTGATTTAATTGAACCTGGTGACTTTGTTGTTTTAGTTACACCAATTGATTCAGCTGCACCTAAGGGAAGAATAATCCTTCCTCAACAGCAAACAGTAAGAGACATCTTAGATAGTGATGCGATATCAATTGTTACTAAAGAAACTGAACTTGTTGAAACATTGAACGGTTTAGGGAAAAAACCAAAAATGGTGATAACTGATTCACAAGCTTTTAAACAAGTAAGCGCAGATACACCAGAAGATATCACATTAACAAGTTTCTCAATTCTATTTGCAAGAAATAAAGGTGATCTAAACGAGTTAGTTCGAGGAGCAAAAGCCATTGATAAACTTCAAGATGGCGATAAAATCCTTGTTTCAGAAGGTTGTACACATCATCGTCAAAGTGATGATATTGGGACAGTGAAAATACCACGATGGTTAAAGGAATATACTGGTAAAGACTTACAATATATTTATAGTAGTGGATATAGTTTTCCTAAAGAACTTGATGAAGTGAAGTTAGTAGTTCATTGTGGAGCATGTATGCTCAATAAAACAGAGATGTTATATCGTATTAAAGAAGTCACAGATAAAAACATCCCTATTGTTAACTATGGTGTTTTAATATCTTATGTTAATGGAATATTTGAACGAGCTCTTGATCCATTCCCAGAGGCAAAAAAAATATACAAACAATAAAACAGTAACCTTTGGTTATTGTTTTTTATTTTAGTTAATTCAATTAAACTATTACTATGATATAATTTAGAAGTAAGGATAAATGAAGGCAGCCTTATGGCTGCTTTTACATTAAGAGGAAGGGGTTCTAAGATATGGATTTTATGATTAATATTATTATATCAATAGTTATAGTATTATCTTATTTCTTTATATATAAAAGATTTGATGTAAAAATGCCTGAAAGTCAAAAGGTTATTAAAACAATACTGGGAATTTGTGCATGTTTAATACCATTAGTTTTGTTTTCATTTTTTGATATCCCTAGTCTAGTTTTTAATACGGAGTTTAATTATCTTAGTGTTTTTCTTTTAATTTTATTTGTTTTTCTTGCTTCTCTATCAGCTGATCGAGAAAAGGCTGGAGAAGTCCAAAACCATACTTTGTTATTGGCAAAATTTGTCGTAATTTTGGTTTATTATCCTATGTTCTGTATTTACTTATTTAGATTTTATTCTCCAATATTGATTTTTGGATTTACTCTATTATTAACAATATGGTTACTAATCTTAAGATATATAGTAAAGATTATTTTAGCATCAAGAGTAAGAGAAATAGTTTTATTTGTTTTCTCCTTCCTACCTCTAGTTTTGCTGATTATCGGATACACTATTGCTATTAAATTTGCCTCATATAGTCTTGAATTTTTATCTGATCAAGATAGATTTATTGTTATGGAAAGATTTTCGGATTACACTACTGAAAATCAGTTGAAAATAGAAACTGACTTTGCAGAAAGTAAACTTGTAGATTTTCATGTTGATGAGGAATACATTTATATTGTTATACGAGCTGATAGTATTTTCTATATAAATATATATAATGCTTCAAGTGAGGAGTTAATCGAACAAAAAGAGTTCCTGACCTCTACCGAAGACACATCTTTCTATATAAGTGGAGATAGTTTAGTATATAATAATGACACACTTTTGTTTATTGGTGTAGAGGGAACATATCGCATCGAAGGAACAACATTTATTAGGATTAATGATTTAAACCTATTCAATACATATGGTTTTTATCTATCAGATGGTTCATTTGCATACTATAATATTACAGAAGAGGATTTCAATATTTATAAGTTTGATGGAAACGATATGATTTTAATTGAATCATTAAGTAAAAGTACAACCGGTGATTTAAAAATAGAAGTTATAAATGGAAAGCTTGTATTTATTGATGATGATTCGAGGAAATATACTGTTTATGATGAGTTTACAATAACTATTCCTGAAGAGTATGATAAGCCACTGCTTTTAGTGGTTTTTGACGATTATGTTATCTTCAGCACTGAAAATAGATCCTTTTTTACCAATAATGGTTATCTCAAAATAGATAAACACAACCAAATAGAAGAGAAAAAAGGCTATGAGGATATCTACAAACTATATGACGCTAAGAAAACTCAAGACGAGTATTATAAAGCAGTTACCTCTAGTAATGATGGAAAATATATCTACCTTTATGATGAAAATTTGTCTAGAACTAAACGAATATATTTAGATATAATAGACAGTTCGAAACATATGCTTTATCAGGTTTATTCTTTACAGTCAATTGGAGAAGATTTATATTACTCAACAACCACATCTTCATTTAAAGGGAACTTATATATTGAAATTAACAAACTCGAGAAGAAAAGCGTTACTGTTGATTTCTCGTATTTCAAAAATGTCACAGTTGGAAATGTTATATCTTTGATTTTTATTATGGTAATACCGTATAAGTCAAAACAAGGTGAAAATAGTTTTAAATAAAAGATATAAATAAAAGAGATTACGAAGTAGATAGTAGATACTCATATTAGAAGGAGGAATATTATGGATTATTTTACATTAGCAATGCAAGAATATAATGCCTTAAGAACAGAGATTAATAATGCAATGACTAACCAACAATCTATTCTAAATTATGGAGTAGCTAGTATTGGGATTATATTTGCGTTTACTGCATCTAATTGGCAAGAAGTTGTAATTGTTGATTTGATTTTGCTAGTGTTAATCCCCTTAATTGCCTTACTAGTTTGTACTATATGGCTAGGCGAAGTTAATAGGATTGCTCGAGCTGGTAAATTTCTAGTCGCAAAAGAAAAGGTGATTAACGATCTTTTTCTTGAAGATAATAAAGACTCAAAAGTGTTTACTGGAAAAGAACCATTAATTTGGGAAAACTACTTACGTGATATTAAAAAGAATGGAAATAGTAAATCAATAAAAACAATCTGGAATTATCGCGCAATTATATTTTTGATGGTGATTTTGAGTATAAGCTCAATATCAATTGGAATATATCATAATGTAGAAATAACAAATTTAAGAGTTTGGATTTTTATTGTTCCTCTAGTAATATTTATGGCTCAGTTATATATGTTTAGATTATTAAATAAAATCAAAAAAGGATATACATATGTTTCAGTAGATGGTGGCGGAACCACCACAAGAATTGTTATTCAAAAAGGTGGAAGTGAGATAACCAAAGTTATTAAAAGTGGTTTAAACTACAAAAAGAATGTTAACTACAGTCAGACATTTAAAGAAGTAGCTGTCTTTATTGATAAAACGGTTGGTATTAATAAAGTCGATAAAATGGTTTTTGGAGTAGCTGGACTTGATAATAACCAAGATAGTAAGTTCTTTAAAAAAATCATCTACAATACTTTTGGTCTTTCTTTAATAGGAAGATTTAAAACAAAAGTTGTAAATGATATCTATTTAGTTAATGCTCTTGGGGATAAAAAAGACAAGTGTTCAATTAGTGTTATATGTGGGACAGGCTCAAACATTATTAGTCAAAAGGGAAGAAGTTTAAAACTTAATCGTCACTATGGTCTTGAATCAAAAGGTGGTATAAGACATATTGTTGACTACTTACTCCATAATGCAGATTATCAAAGTCTCCCCAGAGAACTTAAAGAAGCATTACACAAGTATCAAGATAAGAAGTATGATATTGATGATGTTAATGTAATTAATGATTTTAAGAAGGTTTCTTATTTAGTTTTAGATAAAATTGATAATAACGATTGCAAAGAAGCATGTTTATATGGGATTGATTCAATGATTGAATCAATCAAAGTTCATGAAAAAAGATTATCAAAAATGTATAAATTGTACTTATTTGGTGGCCAGTTCAATGCTCTAAAATATCGTGAGTTATTTGAAAAAAGGATATCAGAGGAGTTGCAATGTTTTAGAGTTGTTTATTTAGGAAATGATGCTTCAAAAGGTGGATTTAACTTAATGACATAAAACTAGGAGAAAACGATGAAAAAGAAGTTGTTTATAGCACATACTATTGAGGTAGTTATAATAATTGATATATTCTTGTTTATATATTCAAACTTTTTTGGCTCACTTTATGATTATGGAGAAGTGAAAAATATTCTTTTATTAATACAACAAAATTGGCTTAATTTTGCAGTTCTATTTATATCAATAGTCATATTGTTTGTTCTTCATTACAAGGGAGTTAGAACAAATATAAAAGTAGAATCAATAATATTAGCAGTAGCAATCATTTTGTGGCTAGCAGTAATTTTTATAGTCGCAATTGCACAAATAGATTTAGAGAATAGTAAAGTGTTATTTACGATTTTCTCAGTACTTACAAGTATCAATGTTTTTTATGGTTTTAGAAGATTTGGGATAACTGCTTTTTAAAATAATGGAGGGATTAGGATGATTTATGTATATTTAGGTATGTGTACTCTAAATATTATATTTGGGGCCTATATCGAGTATCAAAGAGGTAAGGCTATTTCACTAAGTAAAAACAACTAATAGTTAGAATTATTTTTGTAGTATTGATGCCAATCATGATTTTGGGAGTTATGTTCTGTAATTCAATTTATGGCAATCCTATAATAATCACATACATTTTTGTTTTGGCTATAAGTGGTTTTTATTTATATTGTTCCTACAGATTTTATAGTAAAAAACGTCTAGATGAAAGTCTGGTATTTATCCAAGTAATAAAAGGAAATGCCATATTAGCAATTCCGCTTATTTCTATTTATATGCTTCGGACATTTAGTGAAGGAGTTATCATCTTTGGAACTATTTTTGTGATATTGCTAGTAATTGGGATTTATCTAGGCTTCAAAAAACTAAATATATCATCAAATAAGTTTGCAATGAAATTTCTTAGTGTCGGTAGTATAGTGTATTGTGTATCTATGTTCCTAATAATATTTAATATTTTTCCTGGTTCATATTTTGTCAAAGCCTTAAGAAGTAATTTATCGCATTATAAGTCGGAAAATGTTCTCCAAATTGAAACTGATTATGAGGATCTGCGAGTTGTTGATTTTATTTATGATGATGATTATCTATATTTTATTGTGAAAGAAGGTCTTGATGATTATCTAGTAATTTATGACTGTGTTAATGAGGTTTATCTTTCACGAGAAAATGTTAGAGAGAATTATATATCATTAGATGATAACATTTTGCGAAAAGGTGATAATTACTTATTACAGTCTGAAGGTGATAATTATTATCTATCATATGATGGTATATACACTTTTAATCAAGGAGTAAAAATAAAGATATCTGATATTCCTTATTATAGGATAGTTTCATTTAAACTAAATAATGGAAAAAGTGCATTTGCTACCTATAATAGTGATAAAGATTATGATATATATACATTTAATGATGAGTCTATTCACTTAGAACTTACTTATGAAAATCCTGATAATAACTATTTCATGTATTCAATTACAGACACTTTGCTAATATATAATAATTCTACAAAAATGTATAATTTTTTGGGCAAAACACCATTTGTACCCGACATTTCATTTCTCGATATTTCAGTCATAACAAAGAACAAGATAGTTATAAATAATTTTTCCCAACTTAGTCTTCGTGATGATATTGTTGAGATTTATTCAATTGAGAATGAGACTATGACAGACTTCACAGATTATAGGTTATCATTCATAACGACTAATACAATAATTGATGGTTATTATGCAAGAAGAGATATTTTCTCTGAAGACAAAAATATGATTATTGGGCTATATGATGATGATCTTGAACTCCAAAACACTATTTATCTACCAACCTCAAAAAGGTTGAAGTCAACTACAGAAACTTATTACCATATTCGTGTTGATGATGGCAAGGTGTATTACTTAGTTAATATAGATGATAAAGGAGACTCATTCATCGAAATACATGAGTTAATAGAAAAAGATTTAACTCTTGAATACGATTACTATAAACAGATAGATATTTTGTTTATCGGAGCTGTATTTATAGCATTATGGCTTCCAAGTAATCCGAAACAAAGCAAAAGAAGTAAGATTGATTCAAACACTACTAACAAAGAAGACAGAGAGGAAGAAGTACATGGAGACAGTAATTGATATTTTTCAGGCAATAGGAGAATATTTTTGGCAAGTATTAATCATTATTGGAGTTATATTATTATTTGTTGTTAAAGCTTCACGAGAGGCTATTGGAAAAGTAGTTTCTTATATTGTGGATAACCTAATTAAGAAACACAGTAAAAAGTATAAATATAATGAAGAGATATACGTTTATATAAGAGATGATATTAAGGTTGATAGAAAGTTGTTGGATTACATATATAATAATGATTTTATCGCTCCTTTTAACTTTGATAACATTAATTATCTACATGATTTTAATTGTGAGTATAGTTCAGGTTTAATCAAAGAAGCAACTGATAAAAAAATGAAAATTCTACTTGATGATTTGTTCTCTAAATCACAAGATTTTATTATATATCTTTCAGTTAATACATTCCCTGCAAAAGGAAACACATATTATAATAGAGTACCAGGTGAATGGCAACACGAACAAAAAGAAAGATATATTGAAACAACTAAAAGAATATTAGAACTACGAACTGAAATATATAACTCATTGAGTAATTATTTAACATATGTAGAAAAAAAATATTAAGAAAAAAAGTCGTGATTTTCACGACTTTTGTTTTTAAATATAATGGACTAATATAAGTGATATTCCGTAACAAATTAAGAAAGTACCAACGATTCTGTTAAGGAGTACTCCGTTAATTCTGTTAGCGAATAAACTAGCGACATTTGCACCGATTAAAGCTGAAATACTTGTAATTATTAATGGTAACCATTCTGTACCTTCTAAGATGATATGTGTTACTGCTCCTAGTAGGGCTGTGAAGGTCATAATAATTACTGATGTTCCGATACCTTTATGGAGATTATAACCAAGAGCCATTGTTAGAAAAGCAAGAATTGATAATCCTCCACCACTACCAAAGTATCCACTTATCATACCGATAACAGCACCCCAAACAATAGATTGAATAATCAGATATTTACCGATAATCATGACTTTCTCTTGGCCTCTATTTTTGACGGGATAAACTAGAAATCTAATTCCGAGTACGAATACAAAAATATTGATAGTACTATTTAAGTTGTATGGGTCCATATGTCTTGAAAGGATACTTCCAAGGATTGTGAATAAAATAACTGTTATTGCAAGGATTGAAGCATGTTTGATATTGTAGTTTTTATGTGAAATATAGACAATGCTTGATGTTGCACTTGCAAATACATCACTAGCTAACGCAATTCCGATTGCGATATATGGATCCATCCCTAACATCGTTGCGAATAATGGAGCAATGATTGTTGCTGCACTTAGTCCAACTAGACCTGTAGCAACTCCGGCTAGGATACCTCCTATTATATAAATGATTATTTCTACTACCAATGAAATCCCCTCAATTCTCAATAAACATTAATTTATTATACATTAATTGAAGATTTAAAACAAATGAGTAGTAATTACCTAGTATATTTGATATAATTCATAACTGAATTAATAGGTGATGAAAATGACAAATAAATATGACTTAACAAAAGGTAGTATCCTCAAAGCATTAATCGTTGTGGCACTACCTACTTTATTCTCTAGTTTGATTCAAATGGCATATAATTTAACAGATATGTTTTGGGTTGCTAGAGTTGATCAATTAGGAATGATACCAGAAGAAGCAGTATCAGCAGTTGGAACTGCTGGATTTTTGCCGTGGTTTGGATTTGGCTTTATTTTACTAGCTAAAATTGGGACAAGTGTAAAAGTTTCTCATGCAGCTGGTTCTAATGATATGAAACTACTTGAACGTATCGGTAATAATGGACTAATTCTGATGTTTATTCTTGGACTTGGTTACACATTATTTGGTGTGTTCTTTGGGCATTTATTCATTGGCTGGTTTGAAACAGGTAATGATAATATTTTAGCTTATGGTACTGATTATATTAGGATTGTTTCATCATTTGGACTAGCGTTGTTTATGGTTAATATGTTTAACGGTGTTTACGATGGTTTGGGTAAAACTATTAATACATTGTTTGTTACAGCATCAGGGTTAATATTAAATATTATTTTGGACCCGATTTTTATCCTGAATAAAGTTAATATTTTTGGATTATTCGAGATAAATGGATTAGGAATGGGTGTTAGAGGTGCAGCAATCGCAACCGCGATTGGACAAAGTTCTATTCTCCTTATATATATAGTCATATATATGTCGAAGTATAAACCATTCAAAATTAGTATTTTTAAGAACTTTGATTTTGAGATTATAAAAGGAATTATTCGTATTGGTTTCTATGTTGGAGTACAAAGTGTTATCTTTACAGCAATTAGTGCTTATCTTGCGAAAATGGTTGTTAGTTTTGGAGAAGCACCAATGGCGATTCAAAGAGTAGGGTCACAAATTGAAAGTGTAGCTTGGATGATAGCCAGTGGTTTTCAAGTAGCTTTAGCTAGTTTTGTTGGACAAAACTTTGGAGCTAAACATTATCAACGAATTAAAGATGGATATAAAACATCAATGAAGATTTTGATTCCTTATGGAATTCTAGTTAATATAGTATTGTTTGTTTTTGCAGAGCAATTATTTAGTTTGTTCTTTAAAAACCCTGAAACATTAAAAATTGGTAAAACATATTTGGAAATTCTAAGTATTTCACAGTTGTTTATGATTGTTGAGTTAGCTACAGCTGGGGTATTTAATGGTTTAGGTAGAACTGAGTATCCTAGTATGGTTGGAATTATCGGTAATGGTTTAAGAGTTCCCGCAGCAATAATTCTTGGAGCAAGTTTAGGGTATGCTGGAATATGGTGGGGTGTAAGTGCAAGTTCGATTATTAAAGGTGTCGTCCTTGTTATATGGTTACTTTACTTCTTAAGGAAACTCGGTAAAGAGGATGGAATAATATTTGAAAATTAATTATAATTGATATATAATGTAGTGCGGAGTGATAGATATGTTAGATAGATTAGATAAAATGGAAGAGAGATACAATGAAATTAATACGCTTTTAATGGATCCAGCAATAGCTAGTGATATTAAAAAGATGACAGCTTTGTCGAAAGAACAAAGCGCTTTAATACCTGTTGTGGAACTTTATAAAGAATACAAAAGTGTTAAAGAAAATATCTCTGATTTAAAAGAAATGATGCATGAAGATGATAAAGAAATCGCGGAAATGGCAAGAATGGAATATGATGAAATTAGACATCAACCAGAACAAATTGAAGAACAATTAAAGATTCTGTTAATTCCAAAAGATCCAAATGACACGAAAAATGTTATCTGTGAAATCCGTGGAGCTGCTGGTGGTAGTGAAGCGAATATTTTTGCTGGTGATTTATATCGCATGTATGTTAAATATGCTGAAACAAAAAAATGGAAAATCGAAGTTATGAATGCTGAGGATAACGATGCTGGTGGATTTAGCCAAGTTGAGTTTACTATCTCAGGAGATAACGTATATTCATTCATGAAGTATGAATCAGGTGCCCATCGTGTACAACGTGTGCCACAAACTGAATCACAAGGTCGAGTTCATACATCAACTGCAACAGTAATTGTTTTACCAGAAGCAGAAGATGTTGAAGTTGAATTAAACATGGGTGATGTTCGTATTGATACATATCGTTCAAGTGGAGCTGGTGGACAAAGTGTAAATACAACAGATAGTGCTGTTCGTGTTACACATGAACCAACAGGTTTAATTGTTACTTGTCAAGATGGTAAAAGCCAACATGAAAATAAAGCTTCTGCTTTAAGAATCTTAAAAGCTAGATTGTATGATAAAATCATGCAAGAAAAAGCTGATAAAGAAGGCGCTGAAAGAAGAAGTAAAATTGGTTCAGGAGATAGAAGTGAGAAAATTAGAACTTATAACTATCCACAAAACCGCGTAACAGATCACCGAATTGGATTCTCAATATTGCAGTTAGATCGTGTTATGGACGGTAAATTAGAACCAGTTGTTGAAGCACTAATAAATGAAGATTTAAAACGTAAACTCGAAGGAAAAGAAGACTAACTGAAGAAGAGCCTTGGCTCTTCTTTGTATGTCATTGGAGGTTAAGTATATGCCAACATATAAAGAAGCGTTAAAAATAAACGAAAAGTACGCAATAGATAATAATAAAGAAGATTCAGCAGTGAAGTTATTGCTGCTTCATTTTTCAAATATGGAGTCAGGGGACTTACTATTACACTTGGATGAGGAAATGCCAAAAGAAGTATATGGTGAGTTTCTATATGGAGTAGATCGATACATAACTAAAAACATCCCTGTTCAACATATTATGGGGTATGAGTATTTCTTTGGATACAAATTCAAAGTTAATAGTGATGTTTTAATCCCTCGTTTTGAAACAGAGGAATTAGTAGCTAATGTTTTATTAATGTATGATGAAGTTTTTGATGGTAAAGAAGTAGATGTTGTTGACGTTGGGACAGGGTCTGGATGTTTAGCTGTAACTTTAGATGTTGAAGAAGCAAACATGAATGTCAGCGCAACTGACATTAGTGAAGATGCTTTAAAGGTCGCAAAAGAAAATAGTGATAACTTAGGTGGAAATGTCACTTTTTATCAAGGTGATATGTTAGAACCATTAAAAGGTAAAAAGTTTGATATCTTAGTATCAAATCCTCCTTATATTCCTAGTGAGGAATTTGTTGAGGATTTAGTTAAAGACAACGAACCTAACATTGCATTATTTGGTGGGGAAGATGGACTTTATTTCTATCGTAAGATTTTGGGTGGAGCCAAAGAGATTCTTAATGATAAATACATCATTGCTTTTGAACATGCATTTAATACTTCAAAAGCTTTGAAAAAGTTAATTAAAAAGAATTTTGAAGATGTTGAAGTTATCCAAAAGAAAGACATGCAAGGGAAAGACCGTATGACTTTCATCGTGAAAAGATAGAAAAAAATATTATATATATAGATATATATAAAGAAAAAGAGCACTTGACAGTATTATCAATAGTGTGTATAAATATATGGAAAAGTTAGGAGGCGAAGTCATGAGCAAAAAACTTGTTATTGTGGAATCACCTAGTAAATCAAAAACAATTGAACAGTATTTAGGTAAAGATTACACAGTGTTATCATCAAAAGGACATATTCGTGATTTAGCTATTAGTGGAGTTGGAGGACTTGGATTAGATATCGAGAATAATTTCCAACCAAAATATGACATTATCAAAGAAAAGAAAAAAGTTGTTACTGAGTTAAAAAAAGCAGTCTCAGTATGTGACGAAGTATATCTCGCAACTGACCCCGATAGAGAAGGGGAAGCCATTAGTTGGCACTTAAAGGAAACTTTAAACATTGGTGAAAGACCAACAAGACGTGTAATCTTCAACGAGATCACACGTGATCGCGTTCTAGAAGCTTTTGATCATCCTCGTGACATTGATTACAATTTAGTATCATCACAAGAAACAAGAAGAATTTTAGACCGTATTATTGGGTTCAAATTATCAAAACTACTACAAAATAAAATTAAATCTAAATCAGCTGGTCGTGTTCAAAGTGCGACTTTAAAATTGATTACTGATAAAGAAAAAATTATTGAAGCATTTGAAGAAGAAGAATATTGGAATGTTCAAGCCAAGTTCAAAGAATTTGATGCTGATTTAACAAAGTATAAAAAGAAAGCAGTTAAGTTATCAAATGAAACTGAAACTGATGATTTAATTAATTCTTTGAATAAAGATTTTATTATCAATAAAATTGAACAAAAAAATCGTAAAAGGGAAACTAAGTTACCATTTACTACTTCAAGTTTACAACAGGAAGCATCAACTAAATTAAACTTTAGTTCTCAGAAAACAATGTTAATAGCTCAAAAGCTTTATGAAGGTATTGATTTAGAAAGTGAAACTGTCGGATTAATCACATATATGAGAACTGATAGTATTCGTCTAAGTGAAACATTCAGTTACCCAGCAATTAACTATATTGAAGAAAAGTATGGTAAAGAGTATAAAGGATTTGTTAGAAAGGCTAAAAAAGGAATTAATATCCAAGATGCCCATGAAGCAATCCGTCCATCTAGTGTTTACAACACACCAGAAAAAATCAAAAAGTATTTATCGAGAGATGAATTTAACTTATACCAATTAATCTATAAAAGAACACTAGCTTCATTGATGAAAGCAGCAACAATCAAATCAACAAATGTTGAATTTGTGAATAATGATGCAATCTTTAAAGCAACAGCTCAAGAACTAGTATTTGATGGTTACTTAAAATTATATACATATGAATCAGTATCTAATTCAGAATTACCTCCTTTAAAAGAAGGTAGTACATTAGCTCCTGAATCAATTGAAAAAACACAACACTTTACTAAACCACCTGCACGTTTCTCAGAGGCAAAACTGATCAAAGAAATGGAAGATTTAGGGATTGGTAGACCGTCAACATACTCACAAACAATTTCAACTATTAAAAAACGTAAATACGTTTCTGTAAAAGATAAAAAGTTTATCCCAACAGATCAAGGACGTTTAACAATTGATAAACTAGATGAGTTCTTTGAACAAATAGTAAGTGTTGATTATACAGCACGTATGGAAAAAGTATTGGATGATATTTCACTAGGAGAAGATCAACAAACTAGAATTGTATCTTCATTCTATAGTACATTTATTCCAATGGTTGAAAATGCTAATAAGAATATGGAGAAACTTGCACCTAAATTTACTGGCGAAGATTGTCCAAAATGTGGTAGTCCTATGGTCTTTAGAAACAGTCGTTATGGAACTTTTGAAGCATGTAGTAACTACCCAACATGTAAACATATTAAAACTAAAGATGTCCCTAAAGTAGAACCTAAATCAACAGGAATCACTTGTCCAAAGTGTGGTAAAGGTGAAATCGTTGAACGTATTGCCAAAAAAGGTAAAAACAGTGGTAAGAAGTTCTACGCATGTAATAATTTCCCTCGTTGTAAGAATATGTTGTTCGGTGAACCAACCGGTGAAACATGTCCTGATTGTGGAAGTTTATTAATCAAAAGTAATGATGGAAAAACTATCTGCTCTAACTCAAAAGATTGTGGATACGTTAAACCAGAATAGTAAATAGTTTAGAAATCAAACAGGACCATTAAACGTTATTGGTCAGTTTGGTTTCTTTCTTTATTTAACGGCTTATTTTAGCCATTTACACACTGTACGAAATATACGTATTTTGTACAGTGGTACTGATTATTTTTTTTGCATTTATTGTTGACTTTTCTGTTGTAACTATGTTATATTATACATGCGACATAGTCGCAACTTATCCCTTACATAGCATGGTGAATAATTTATATTATTCACACATCCCCTTCCTTAATCCGCCGAGAGGCGGATTTTCCCTATTTTAGGGGTAAAAAGAGTATAAAAGAAACCGACAATATATTAATTGTCGGTTTTATTTAATGTGATTAATCTAACCATAACACATGTTATAATTTATTAATGATTTAATCATCTATTAGTGTTATAATTAGATGTTAGAGTTTTCATGATTATATATCTGAACAGGAAACGACAATATGTGGGATATATTTTTTATGTTGATTCTTGTAATCAACTTTTTTTATGGAGTTGGGTGTATTACTTTAAAAATAGGGGGGTATTTTTTTTATGAAAAAATTACTTAGTTTACTTTTAGCTTTTCTGATATCTTTAACTTTAGTAGGATGTGATGAGTTACCTTTTGGCGATACTTCATCTGACAACAAATATCCTGATTTAGATGGGACTTCTTATCTCGCTTTAAATGTTGGTGATCCAATCCCTGTTTGGACTAATTTGATTGATGCTCTTGATCCGGAGGATGGGCATATAAGAATTACGGATGATATGGTTGATATTAATGATTTTGATATTAATACTGCGGGTACTTATTATATTGAGTATTATGTTCCGGATTCCGAAGAGAAAACATCTTACTATAAACTTGAGGTACAAGTAATTGATAGTAGAGAAATACTCTTTGAATTAAATGGCGAAGAAAATGTGTTTGTAAGTGTTGGTACTGAATATTTTGATGAAGGTGTTACTGCGAAGTATGAAGGAACTGATGAAGAGATTACTGTTTTGATTGAAAGTAATGTTGATACTAGTATCCTTGGGGAATATATTGTTGAGTATTCAATTTCACAAAGTGATGTTTTATATCGACATGTAACAGTAGTAGATATTGAGGCTCCTGTAATTGATTTGGGGGAGTACTCTGAAGTTTGGATTGTAACTAGTAGTGAATATACGGATTTATCTTATACAATAACTGATAACTATAATACAGATAATTTTGAGATGATTGTTAAAGGTGTTGTTGATCCAACGACACCAGGTGATTATCAAATTAAATATACAGCAATTGATGAAAGTGGAAATGAATCAGATACTGTTACTAGAATTATTCATGTTATTGAAGGAGATTTACCAATTTTCATATATGATTTTGAGTTAGATAGAAGTGTTGAGTTAGGTAGTGAGTATAGTCATGAAACTGTAAGAATACTAACTGAAGAAGGAGTTTTCTATACAACAATTTTAGGTGATGTTGACGTTACTGTTGTTGGAGAGTATCCAATACTTTTTACTTATACTGATGGTAGTAATGTTACTCATACCCTTGAAAGTATTGTCCGTGTAGTTGATTCAGTACCTCCTGTTATCTTTTTAGAAGGTGGAGATGAAGTAACTTTAGAGTTTGGAGAAACTTATACTGATTTACTTGGAGTTGTTACTGATAATTATGATACTGACTTAGTAGTAAATAGAAGTGGTGAAATTGATTATAATGTCCTTGGGACATACACTCTTTATTACGATGTCACTGATAGTTCAGGTAATGAAGCAGTTCAAGTAACTAGAACTATTAATATTGTAGATACTACTGCCCCTACAGTTGAACTTAAATCTACAATGTATTTCTATGTTCAGTTGAATGGTGAATATGTGGAACATGGTTTAAATATTACTGATAATTATGATACAGAAGGTTTTAATATTATATTTAATGGTACAGTTGATGTTAATACAGTAGGAGAATATCGATTAACATACATAGTTACTGATAGTAGTGGTAATGTCTCTGATACTGTTGTTAGATATGTTAGGGTTATTGATACAGAGTTACCTACATCAATATTATTAGGTGATTCGGTTATAGAAATAGAGTATTTAGATGCTTATACTGAACAAGGTGCAGTTATGGTATTTGATGATGGTTCTTATATGATGGAAGTGGGAGGAGATGTTGTTGATTCTTCTTTATTAGGTACGTATACAGTTGTATACTCTTATACTGATTCTTCCTTAAACACATATCAAACAATACGAATTGTTAAAGTTGTTGATAATGTAAGACCAGTTATTGAGTATCCTGGTTTAACGGAGATTACTATTGAAGTAAATTCAACTGAAGGTTTACCTGAAGCTTCTTGTTATGATAATTATGATTTGAACTGTGTTGTTACTTTAGATGAATCTGCTCTTGATAGAACTAAGTTAGGTTCATATATTGTTTATCATAATACCGCTGATAGTAGTGGTAATACAGCATATGTTGTTGAAGTAGTAGTTAATGTTGTTGATACAGAAGCACCAACAGTAACTTTAAAAGGACATCCAACAATGTATACAACAATAGGAGAAGAGTACGTAGATAAAGGATTAAATATTACTGATAATTATGACACTGATGGATTCAGGGTTGAGATTGTAGGTAATCTTGATACCTCAACACTAGGAACATATAGAATAACTTATTATGTTTACGATTCAAGTGGCAATTTATACTCTGGTAGTGGTAGAAATATAGTAGTTATTGAAGATTTAATACCTTCAACTAAATTGCTTGGTGAAGGTTCAGTGGTAGTTGAATATGGTGATGGTTATGTAGAAGAAGGTGCTAAAGTCTTTTTAGAATATGGTAGCTTTGATATGGAAGTAATTGAAGGTATCCCTGAATCTACAATAGGTGAATTTGTAGTTGAATACTGGTATCGCGATATTTTTGGAAATGAGTATACTGAATATCGAAATGTTACAATTGAAGACACGACAAAACCTATAATTGAACTGGGTAATCAATGTGAAATCACAATTAAAGCGAATTCGAATTTGGATGTTTTATCAGCAATGGTCTTTGATAATTATGATGGTGAATATCCTGCAACAAGAGATATTGGTAATTTAGATATAATAACTCCAGGAACTTATATAGTTACCTATAGTGCTGTTGACAGTAATGGAAACATAGCTGAACCAGTTTCACAAACAGTTCATGTTATATATACTCAACCAGAGTTGGCTGTTACAGATATTTCATCAACTAATAAAGATGTAAATGTAAAGTTAGACCTTTTTGATCCAGATAATATTTTGTCTGATTATCGTGTTGTGATTGAAAGTGGTAATGAATTATATAGAATAGACAGTATAAATAAAACTGATATTAATTATATTATTAGTGATTTACAAACTAGTACTGATTATGTTCTTAAGTTTTTTGGAACTTATGACTTACTTGATGGAAATGGTGAACAAGAAATGTTGTTTAGTCGAAAAACCATTTCAACTCGTGCAACTGAAATGTTCACATTTGAGAATCATCCGTGTGGACCAACACAGTATGAATGTATTTTATTTACAATGTTAACAGATAATGATAGTGTTATATCTTATTCTGCTGGAGAGTTATATTTAAATGGTGAGTTTGTTAAATCATATCCTTTTGAAGTAGGAGATAATACGTTTATTGTAGATCAACTAGAGGCTGATACATTTTATGAACTTTACTTTACAATAAGATATGATTTACTTGATGGAAATGGTGAACAAGAGTTTACTCAGTATTATTCAATACAAACAGAACCAAATTATCTTGATGTAACATTGTTTGAATGTGACGGTACAATGTATTTACCAAATCAACAAGCTGCTTGTCATATTGCATTGGATAATCCAAATGATTATCCGGTATATTCGTTGAACATAAATGGTTTTGGCTACAATAACTTCAAAGTAGGATCATCAAATACAGATATATATTTAGATATATACGCTGATGCATCTCTAGGAGAAAATAGTTTTGAAATCCTTAGTTTATATACAATGGGACCACAGACATTTATCAACAATCCAACATATGATTATTATGTTATTGATCAAGTGAATGTAAGTAATGTTGATGTTGCTCCTGTTGTCGATAATGATAGTGGATTTATGATTAGTGTTTCTTTTGATCAAGGCAGTTATGATGTTGATGCAATAACTATTAATGGGACCAGATATAGTACTTTTGAAAATGAAAATACAGATGAGTATGTTACTGTTTATCATAGTTTAATCACAGATCTTGGATTGTATGAAATTGTTGTTGAGTCTGTAGAATATCATAATGTGAATGGGAGTATTGTGAATAACATAATGTATGTTTCATCAACAATGGTTGTTGATGAAATAAACACAACTTATATTTATGATTTAGAGGACTTTAATAACATTAGATTTAACTTAGATGGACAATATCGATTAATGACTAATATTATATTAGATAATCCTAATTGGATTCCAATTGGTGATTTCGCAAATCCATTTACAGGGGTTCTTGATGGGAATGGATATAGTATTTCAGGATTTACTAGAAATCAGATAGAACCAACTAATAATTATGAGTTCTTTGGTATTTTTGGGTTCGTTTCAAAAGGCGTAATTCATAATGTGAACTTAAGTGGTGTTGATGTTACTTATTATGCATCTGATTCAATTTATTTTGGAACTCTTGCAGGGTATGCGAACTACTCACTATTCAGAGACATTGGTGTTTCTGGAACTCTTAATTTTGGCGGACAAACAAATAGTGATTATAGTATTGGTGGGCTAGTTGGGTCTGGTAGTAATGCTTTTGTTGAAAGAGTAATGAGTGATGTAACAATCAATGTTTCGATGAGTGGGACTTTGGTCGCTATTGGAGGAATATGCGGTTCATGTAATACTATCACCAAGGTAAATGCATTTGGAGATATAAACATATCTCCTAGTGTTAACTTAGATCATGTTTATGTTGGCGGAATATCGGGTAGCGTAACTAATATGTTTTTAAGCACAGTTGAGTCAAATATAACTGTTGATGGTGCTGGCGAAGTAAGACTTGGTGGAGCTAGTGGATATGGAACATATCTTGATAGAGTTAAAGTTCGCGGTAATATTAGTTCACAAAATGCTTCTTTACAACAAGATGTTGGTGGTATTGTTGGTGTTTCTTATGGGAGTGTTAAAGATTCACTATTTATTGGAAATATTGATGTCACTGGAATGTATGATTCATATGTAGGGGGTATAGTTGGGGCAGCTCGAGGAGATATTGTTAACTCATTATCAATAGGAGAAATTTCACTTTATATGTCTGAACCAAGATATGGATATGTAGGGGGAATCGCTGGAGTTCAAAATGATGGAGTAATCATGTTCTCTCTTTCTGATACTGATGTATCATCTACAATTATTTCTGGATATTCTAATGACTATGGAGCAATATCTGGGAAATCATATAGTGTGAAATCAGTTATAAGGACTTACTTCAATATGAATAATTCGTTTGAAGGTAGATTAAACAATAATTTGGGTTGGGGATTCTTTGACAACCAGAAAGCAGTCGTTGAGTTGATGTCTGAACTAGGTTTTTCAGAATTGATTTGGGACTACTCAGAGATAGGATAAAGGTTGAGGTGTTGATTATATTCATTAATCAACACCTTTATTATTTGAAATATATCTGTGGTAGATTTATAACTAATATGGTATAATACTTTGTGATTTTAGAAAGAAGTGGTTATATGGGATTTTTTGGTAATTTATTTAAATCAAAAGAAAAAAAACTAAATGCACAAAAATATAAACTAGGAATGGCTAAAACTAGAAGTAGTGTTCTTAGAAACTTAAAAGATCTATTAGATTCAAGTGATGAAATAAATGATGATTTATTTGATGAACTTGAAGAAATTTTTATTATGGCTGATATCGGTGTTAATACTGTCTTAAAGATTGTTAATCATTTACGTGAAGGTGTAGAGGTAAAAGCTATAAAAGAGCCTGAGGACTTAAAAGAATTGATTGTAGAAGAAATGTTTAAGTTATATGTAAATGATGAAATCGTTTCATCAAACTTAGATATTCAAAATGAACGATTAAATGTTATTTTATTTGTTGGTGTTAATGGTGTTGGTAAAACAACTACGATTGGGAAAGTCGCAAATGAATATATTAAAAAAGGTAAAAAAGTTTTAATGGTTGCTGGTGATACATTTAGAGCAGGAGCTATAAATCAGCTAAAAATTTGGGCAGACAGAGTCAGCGCAGACTTTTATGCAAAGGATGAAGGTAGTGATCCTTCAAGTGTAATGTATGATGCAATTAATTATGCGAAAGAAAATGATATTGATATCATTCTATGTGATACAGCAGGACGCTTACAAAATAAGAAAAATCTGATGAAAGAACTTGAAAAAATCAATAAAGTGATTTCCAGAGAAATCACTGATGCCCCTCATGAAACATTACTTGTAGTTGATGCAACTACGGGACAAAATGGGTTATCACAAGCAAAAATATTTAATGAAGTAACTAATATATCGGGGATTGTATTAACGAAATTAGACGGGACAGCTAAAGGTGGTATTGTACTAGCTATTCGTGATGAATTAGGTACCCCAATTAAATACATAGGTCTTGGTGAAAAAATAGATGATTTAGAACATTTTGATATTGAAGAATATATTTACGGAATGTTTAGTGATATCTTCTAATGGATAATTTAGATAAATCAATTAAACTAATCAATCTATATGATTTATACCAAGACTTACTAACGGAAAAACAACGAAACTATTTTGAAAGTTATTATTTTGATGATTACAGTATTACTGAAATCAGTGAAAATAATAATGTCTCAAGAAACGCAGTTCATGATCAACTAAAAAGAACTGTTAAAAAACTAAATGATATTGAAGAAAAAATGAACTTAAGAAAACAAAATATAAAAAGACAAGTAATAATTAGTGAAATCAAAAATCTAACTACAGATGAAAAAATATTAGAACTAATTAACGAACTTGAAAAGGTAGAGTGATTTTATGGCGTTTGATAATTTATCTGATCGAATGCAGATGGCTTTACGTCGAGTTACCGGAAAAGGTAGATTGACGGAAAAAGACATTGAAGAGATGATGAGAGAAGTCAGATTAAGTTTACTTGAAGCTGACGTTAACTATAAAGTAGTTAAAGAATTTACTAAAGAAGTAAAAGAAAAAGCAATGGGAGATAGAATCCTTAAAGGATTAAATCCTGGACAACAAGTTGTTAAAATTGTAAATGACGAATTAGAGAAAATCATGGGTGAAAAAGCTGAACCATTAACACTAAATATGGTTGGTATTACTAAATACATGATGGTCGGATTACAAGGTGCTGGGAAAACAACAACATCTGGTAAACTTGCAATGCATTTACGTAAAACAAATAACTTAAAACCATTACTAGTTGCACTTGACGTTTACCGACCTGCAGCAGTAGAACAATTAAAAACACTAGGACAACAACTTAACGTTGATGTTTTTGAAATGGGAACAAAAGAAAAACCACAAACAATCATCAAAAAAGCGATGGAGTTTGCGGTTGCAAACGGAAATAACTTAGTTATTGCCGATACAGCAGGACGTCTTCATATTGATGAAGGGATGATGCAAGAACTTGTTGATATTAAAGAGTTCTTAAAACCAGACGAAGTATTACTTACGGTTGACGCCATGACAGGACAAGACGCTGTTACTGTTGCGGAATCATTTAATAATACTTTAGGTGTTACCGGAGCTATCCTTACAAAGCTAGACGGGGACACTCGTGGTGGAGCCGCTCTATCATTAAGACGAGTAACAAACATCCCAATTAAATTAATGGGGATGGGTGAAAAACTAGACCAACTTGAAATCTTCCATCCAGAACGTATGGCATCTCGTATCTTAGGTATGGGTGACGTTATGACATTAGTGGATAAAGTTACCGAAAATATCGATGAATCAGATATGATGGGTATGATGGAAAAAATGATGGAAGGTAAATTCAACTATAATGATTACGTTAAACAATTAAAAATGATTAAACGTATGGGATCATTAGGGGGAATTATGAAACTTATCCCAGGTATGGGAAAAGCAATGAAAGGCCGTGACATTGACGAAAAACAACTTGTCTATGTTGAAGCAATGATTTCATCAATGACCAAACAAGAAAGAAAAAATCCGAAACTAATCGCAAACTCAAGTTCAAGAAGAAGACGTGTAGCTAACGGTAGTGGAAGAAGAGTAAGTGACGTTAATAAACTAATAGCTGGTATGGACCAACAAGTAAACATGATGAAAAGAATGAGTTCTATGGACCCACGCCAAGTAGCAGCCAACCCAATGGCAGCTATGCAAAGACCTACCAAACAAAAGAAAAAAGGTAAAGGTAAAAACAAACAAAGATTCAGATTCTAAAGACAACTTTATGAGTTGTCTTTTTATTATGGTATAATCATTATCGAGGTGGCAAATATGATATCAAAGAATCTTATCGAACGAACAATGAAAACAGATGCCCTAAAACAGCATCGGTATTGGCTTAAAATTAAGTGGGATAAAACGAAACCACTTGCATTTTTCATAGGTGTAAATCCAAGTGACGCTACAAGTCTTGAGGTTGATAAAACAACTATGAGAATAAGAAATTATTGTGTTCAAAACAATTATGGTGGATATGTTATGTTGAATGCATATTCTTGGATTGGGAAAAAAATAAAGAAAATAACTTTGAAAGATTCTCGAAATGTTGAAAACATTCGAATCTTAAACAAAATACTAGACACATGTAAATCTGATTTGTTCATAGTTTGTGGGAGAACACATGAGGCTCATAACTATATATCAAATAAATTTGGTTTGAAGATAAATGCTTACAAAGGTAGGACTTTTGCGTTAGTTGACGATTACGGTGCAAAATTAGTTCATCCTTCTATATTTAATATCAATGGAAACAGGATAAAACCAGCCAAAATAAATATTGGGACATTCAATAAAATAATATTCTAATAAACAAAAAGGAAAAAGCACATGCTTTTTCCTTTTTCCTACACTAGTATTATAACATATCCCAACTAAAAATATAAGACTGATAATATCCTTTTTCTCATGATAAAATTACTCTGTTATGAAAGAGGAGGTAATATATTGAGGTATCAAAACTATAATAGATTTTGTACTTTGACAGCTATAGCTAACTTACTAGAAGATGAAGGAATTATTAAAGAGGACTATGAATTATTGAAAGAATCAAATCTTATCTATATGTTTGATAAGATTGATAACCAGTTTATAACTGGTCCGATGTTGCAAACAAAAGAGTGGCTTAACATGATATTAAATAAGCATGACTATTCCTTTAAAGAAAACATCTTATGCAAAGCACAAGTATTCGATTATTTAAAGAGCCAAAAGCAGAGATGCATTATTGGGTTACTACAAAACAATAATAAGCATGCAGTTATTTTTGAGGAATATAATAATAACTATAGATTTACTAATATAGTATATAAAAACAATCTGAATAATGTTGATCTTACCTTTACTGAAGAAGAACTACTTAGTAAATTAGGAAACGAAGTTCATATAGGTAAAATTGTGAAAGAAAAAAGAAATATCTCTTTCAATCACAATAAATATCAGCGAAGCCAAGAAGTTCTTTTTGAACTACAAGAATCAATAGAAGATATTAAAGGAAAAACATATTCATATGAAGAATTATTAGTTCTAAAAAAGAATCTATTTGAATGCCTGTTTTTAGATATACCAAGTGCTCTTCAAGTACTTGACGAGACCAAATTATTCAATGATATTATAATTGAAAGAAATAAATTCATCTTAATAAAACCATCTCACAGGATTGTTCTTGAGGATTGTATTAATCTTGATATTCTAATAGAAGTACTATCTTTTATTGCCAAAAAACATGAAAATATAAACAGAATTAGCAGTTAGGCTAATTCTGTTTTTTCATTAACACTAATCATATTATTTATAATAAATAATAAAAGCGTTTTCTCTATTGGAAATAATGGGTTTTATATGTTAAAATATAATTATTCGATAAACGAACAATTAAGGTGGGATTACATGAGCAAACATTCTTTCTTTAAACCAACTCCGTTATACAAAGAATTTTTTATATTGGATTTAATTGAAAAGGAAGATAAAATCACTCAAAGAATGATGAGTGATTATCTTGGTGTGTCTGTTTCTATGATTAACTCATATCTAGATAAGTATGAGGAAATGAAATATATTGAACGTAAATATGTTAATTCTAAAATTGTTACGTATAATATCACTGCTAAGGGTATAGAACGTAAGAAGGTTTTAAATATACGATATTTAGAGGCTTCTTATTTGATTTTTCAAGGAGCAAAAAACAACATCGATACTTTTATCAAACAAGTAGTTGATAAAGGATTTAAGAGGATTCTACTTTATGGTGGAGGAGAAGTTGCTGAAATATTTCTTCAAACACTACAAACAAATAAATCGATACCTTTAGATGTTGTAGCTGTTATAGATGACGATATAAAAAAACAAGGCAATAAAATAATAGATACGATTGTTATTAGTAATAGCGATATTAATCAATACCAACATGATGGTATTTTAATAGCAAGTTATATTCATCGTGAGAATATCTATAAAAGACTTGTTGAATTAGATTATGATAAAGAGAAAATACTTCAGTTTTTTAATTAACTTAAGAGAGGATAATGAAATATGTTTTATTTGAAGTTTAAAAGATTTTATGACTTTGTTTTAGCTTTAATAGGAATAATACTATTGTCACCATTACTATTGTTATTGGTAGTTCTTATTAAACTAGATTCAAAAGGACCAGTTATCTTTAAACAAAAAAGAATAGGGAAGAATAAGAAACATTTTAATATTTATAAGTTTAGAACTATGAGAATAGATACACCCAAGAATACTCCAACTCATTTATTAGATAATCCAGATCAATGGATAACTAAAATGGGGAAATTCATGAGAAAAACTAGTTTAGATGAAATACCTCAGTTCTTTAATATTTTAAAAGGTGATATGTCATTTGTTGGACCTCGTCCAGCATTATGGAACCAATATGATCTTATTGAAGAAAGAGATAAGTATAATGTTCATAATGTTTTACCAGGTGTTACCGGTTGGGCTCAAGTTTCAGGTAGGGATGAACTTCTAATACCTGATAAGGCAAAACTAGATGGTGAATATTTAAATCACCTAAATTTATGGACAGATATTAAGTTAGTAATTAAAACATTTATTGTAGTATTCAAAAGTGAAGGTGTTGTAGAAGGCGGAACTGGAACTATTGAGAGAGACAGACTTTGAGTGTTTTTTTAAGAAATCAATTACGTTAGAAAGAGAAGTGCGATTATGAAAATATCTGCTAGTATAGTAACATATAATAATGAGAAAGAAATAGATGGAGTTCTTAACTCATTGTTGAGTTCAGAGATTACTGATTTAAAAATAGTGGTTGTAGATAATGCATCAGATGATAATACTTGTGCAATAGTAAAACAGTATGATAAAGTTGAGTTAAAAAAATTGCCGTCAAATATCGGGTTTGGAGCAGGTCATAATAAGGCTTTGAATATGATTGATTCTGATTATCATATTATTGTGAATCCTGATATAACTCTTAAAAATGGAATGATTGCAAAAATGATAGATTTTTTAGAGACTGAATCTGAGATAGTATTACTTACCCCAAAGGTTTTAAACCCCGATAAAAGCGAGCAATTTTTACCAAAAAAGTATCCAAAATTTAAATATCTGATAGGTAGTAAGTTTGAAAAATATAGTAAACTATTTTATAAGTGGAGATCTGAATATACTTTGAGAGATAGAAATGTTGATACTCCTATAGATATAGATTTTTGCACAGGCTGTTTCATGGTTTGTAGAACTTCTGCACTAAATAGCGTTGGAGGATTTGATGAAAGATACTTTCTACATTTTGAAGATGCTGATTTAACTAGAGAAATGCAAAAATTTGGAAGAACAGTTTATTATCCAAAAGCATATGTAAATCATATATGGATGAGGGAAAATAGTAAAAATTGGAGAATTTTTCTAATTGCCCTACAATCTATGTTTAAGTACTTTGTAAAATGGAGGAAAAAGAATGAAAAATAGAACTCTTAAAGCAAATTATGGATTGGGAGAACAAGTGATAAATGTTATTTCTTTCGTATATACTAGAGTTTTTTGGAAAAAAGCAAGGTTGATTAGAATATCAAATCGAATAAGGGGTAAGAAAGCAATTAGTTATGGTGTAGGATTCACGTTGGGATATAGTAATCGCATAGAGGTTAATGGAGAAACTAATAAAATAAATTTGGAAATTGGAGAAAATTGCATTTTTGGTGATTATAATCATATTGTTGCAAATTGTAAAGTAACAATTGGAGACAATGCTCTACTAGCAAGTAGAATATTTATATCAGATACTAATCACGGATTATACAAGGATTCAAATAATGTATCAAAACCTAGTGAAGCACCCAAGTATAGAAATCTTCATTTTGAAGAAGTGTCTATTGGAGACAATGTTTGGATTGGTGAGAATGTTGCGATTTTGCCAGGCGTACATATTGGTAATGGTTGTGTTATTGGGGCTAACTCGGTTGTAACAAAAAGTATTCCCTCTAATTCAATTGCGGTTGGTAATCCGGTAAGAATAATAAAGAGGTATAATGAATCTAATCAGAGATGGATTTAATGGGAGTTGACTAGTATGAAGGTTTTGCAGGTATCAACAACAATTGGACATTTTGGTGTTGATAAAATTGTTGCAGGAATTTATGAAGCTATAGAAAAAAAAGGTGGAAATTGTGTATGGGTTTATGGTCGAAAAAGGGAGAGAAGTAAAGAGTATAATTATGAATCTTACAGAATAGGGAATGATAAAGACATATATTTTCATGCAATAAAGTCTCGACTTCTAGATGCAAGTGGTTTTTCATCAACTAAACCTACACAAAGACTTTGTGAATGGATTGATAATAATAAACCTGATATTATTCATTTGCATAGTTTACTCGGTTATTATATAAATGTTCAAGTGTTATTTGAATATTTGGAAAAAGCAAAAATTCCGGTAGTTTGGACACAACATGATTGTTGGGCATTTACAGGACATTGTATTCATTTTGAAAGTATATCTTGTGAAAAATGGGAAACTGAGTGCTTTAAATGTCCTGGAAGAAAAACATATCCAACTTCGTATTTCTTAGATAAATCAAGAAGCAATTTTTCGAGAAAAAAAGATTTATTTACTAAACTTAATAATATGGTAATAGTATCACCATCGCAATGGTTGGATGGTTTGGTAGCGAGATCATTTTTACAAGAACATCGCCATATTGTTATACCTAATGGAATAGATATAAGTGATTTTAGCCCACTATCGAGCTCCATAAGAGATAAGTATAAAATTACTGATAATAAAATACTTGTATTAGGGGTTTCTAGTATATGGAGTGAATTGAAAGGGATTTATGAGTTCAATAAGTTGGCAGAAATCCTTGATAAAAGAAAGTATCAAATTGTTTTAATTGGTCATATACACAAAAGAGAGTTCAAACTTAATAGCAATATCATTCATATACCAAGAACTTATGATATTGAGGAGCTAGCTGAGTGGTACAGTGCTGCTGATGTTTTTGTGAATCCAACAAAAGCAGATAATTTTCCTACAGTTAACATTGAAGCACTTGCCTGCGGGACACCAATAATTACATACCAAACCGGAGGAAGTCCAGAAGTGATTACAAATAATTGTGGTTTTGTTGTACCTTGTGGTGATATAGATAAATTGGTTTCATGTGTTAGAAATATTGAAGAAAGAAAGACTAGATATATTGTTGATTCGTGTTTAACTCAAGCTGAAAAGTTTAGTAAACAAGAAATGTCGAGGAAGTATTTGAGTCTATATTCTGCTTTACTGGAAGGATGATATTATGAATTTACTATATATTGTAATGATTATATTCCTGGCCTTTCTAAATTTTATTCTTAGAAAATTGTTAGGACGCGGATTCAGCATTGCCAAACTTCATAATTACGTTTGGTTGTTTACTTTTTCCGTGTATCTGCTTAATCCTTTTGGTTACTATGATATTAGTATTATCGTCATTGTTTATTCGTTTATTTATATTCTTGTTTTTAATATAACGTTCTTAGTAATGAAACGGCGAAAATCTCTATCTGTAATTGATCTAGAAAAAATTCAAAGTGATATTGACAAACTGCATGTAAAAACTTATATACTGATATTATTATCTGCTTTATCATGGTTATTCTCTTTTCAACGTTTAGTAACTGTTTTTAATATCATTTTGACTAGAGGAATGAGCGCACTTAGAACATTAGTATATTATGGTGATATATATACAACTGTTGAAAAACTTGCGTACCAATATTTTATTCAACCATTGTTTATGATAACTATAATAATTGGAGTCGAGATGATTGTCTTTAGTGAAAATCACAAAAAAAATGCTGTTATGATTGGTGTTGCTTTAACTAATGCAGTTGTCTATTCAATGCTTTTTGGCGGTAGAGCATTACTACTAATTATTTTGCTATATATGATTTATGCGCTACTTATCCGTAATTGTGGCAATTTATTGAGACTAATAATGAAAAATAGAAAAGTACTTGCTTTGTTTCTTGTTTTGGTGGTTTTGATAGGCGTCTATGCATCAATGAGAGTAAATAGACAATGGGGGATAATAGGAGAGTTTGTTATTTATGTTACAGGATCTTTAGGATATCTTTCAAGAGTATTAGAACTGGATTTAATTCAACCTTTCTCTTTGTTTGGTAGAGGTTTATTAGGGGGGGTATTTGATACTTTTGGATTAGCTGTAAGAGTTTTTGGATACAAAATAGAGTTAACTTCTCAAATTTACTCTGATGTTGTTACTGATTTTATTGTGATTGGTGATGGGATAAGTACAAATTACACAGCGACAATTATGACAACATTTTTAATGGAGGCTGGAGTTTTTGGACTTGTTTATGGAGCAATCTTTTTTGGTGCATTTTGTTCAATAGTGGAGGATAGATTTATTGGAAATAATAACTTGCTCAATCTATCTATCTATATTTATGTTACAAATATGGCGTTTGAGAGCATACAGAACTATACACTCAAGAGCGTAGTAGTAGTGTTTGTTCTTATATATATGGTGTTATTCTTTAATCCATACAAAATTATTATCGGTAGGAGAAAAAATGAAAAAAATCACGAGTAAAATCATAGGGTTTTTAAAAAAAATTAGACGTTATAATTATAGAAAATTTAGACAGTTTAGTGAAAAGGACTTTTTAAAGAGGATTCAAAAAATGTATTTTTTGAAAACTGGCGAAAAAATGAGTTTGAGTAATCCCGAAAAATTTACGGAGAAAATTCAGTTATACAAACTGGAGTTTTTATATAATGATGTTTCAAAGTTAGTTGACAAAATTGAGGTTACTGATTGGGTGAAATCAAAAATTGGTCCAAATTATGTAAATAGTATATATGGTGTTTGGGATAAATTTGAGAATATTGATTTCTCGATTTTACCAGAAAAATTTGTTTTAAAGACAAATCATGGAGCAGGAATGAATGTTGTTGTTGAGAATAAAAATGCCATTAATCATAGATACTTGAAACGAGTTTTTAACAACTGGTTAAGAGTTAATTATGCATATGAATATGGACTTGAACTTCAGTATAGAAGTATTAAACCAAAAATTTATGCAGAGAAGTTTATGTCTGACAAAGATGGTAATCTTAATGATTACAAGTTCATATGTTTCAATGGAACAGTCTATTATTGCTGGGTAGATATCGGTAGATCTAAAAATCATACAAGAAACATATATGATTTAGAATGGAACTTACAATCTTGGAACATAGGTGAGTTTCCTAATTGTAGGGAAAATATTAGTAAGCCATTTAACTTCTCTGAAATGATTTCAATAGCATCTAAATTATCTGAGGGATTCTCTCATGTTAGAGTGGATTTATTTAACATAGATGGTAAAATCGTTTTTGGAGAAATGACTTTTACCACGGGATCAGGTTTTTCAAGGGTGAATCCTCAGAAATATGACTATATTCTTGGAAGTTTGTGGGAGATGAATTAGATGGTATTTTTCTAGACAAAAGGTACTTAGAATAGGAGAATTTTTATAAAATGAAAAAAGATATATTAGTCTCAGTTATAATAACAACGTATAAAAGAGAGCCGAAAATTCTAAAGCGTGCAATAGACAGTGTGATTAATCAAACATATAGTAATTTAGAGATTATAATTATTAATGACTCGTGCAAGGATAGTTTTAAAAACGAAATAATTCAACTAATTGAATCATATGGTAATGGTAGTATCACATATATTCAAAATGATGAGAATATAGGTGCAGGTGCATCTCGAAATAAAGGTATTGCTTTATCAAAAGGGGACGTGCTAGCTTTTCTTGATGATGATGATGAGTGGCTTCCTGATAAATTGAAACTTATGGTGCCATTTATTGATTCGAAGGTTGGGTTAGTATCATGTAATTTATTAGTTCATACTGAAAAATCAACGTATTTAAAAAAGATACCATCGTATCCAGATGATGTTGTTCTAGAGAAACTACTATATAGAAATTATCTTGGGGGATTTTCTGGTCCGATTTTAAGAAAAGACATCGTTGTATTATGTGGTAGTATGGATGAATCCTTACTATCATCTCAAGATTCTGATTTATGGAGAAGAATGTCGAAGAAATGTAATTTTCACCATGTTGATATACCGCTAGTTAACTATTATGTTTTGTCTGAATCTATCACAAATAATTCACAAAAGAGACTAAAGGGAACTATTTCTTTGATTGAAAAGTACGAGGTTGAGTATCAACAATACTATAAAGTTAGAAGAAAACATGTAAATAAAGCAATTATAAATTACATAGTAATGGGATGGAATAAAGAAGCTATTTATCTATACAACTATGAGTATCAAAACTATAAGAAACTATTAATGGGGTATGTATTAATCTTTGGTACTGCAATAAGCTTTTTAACAAAATTTCGTAAGATTTTAAGATGGAGGATTAGGAGAAATGACTAAGTGTATGATTCTTGCATTATATTTACCTCAGTTTCATCAAATACCCGAAAATGATGAATGGTGGGGTGAAGGATTTACTGAATGGACTGCTGTAAAAAGAGCAGAGCGGTTATCAAAATATAGTAATCAACCAAGAATACCATTGGAGGGATACTATGATTTGTCTAATGCTAGTTCAATAAGATATCAGTCTCAAATCGCCAAAAAGTATTGTATTGATGGATTTATTATATATCATTATTATTCGAATGGTAAGATGTTATTAAGTAAACCAGCTGAGCTTTTAAAAGAAAATCGAGAGATCGACATTAAGTACTGTTTTTCTTGGGCGAATCATGATTGGAGAAGAACTTGGTATGGTTATAACAAGGAAATACTGATGAAACAAGAGTATGGTAATCTTCAACAAATTCATGATCATTTTAATTATTTGCTAAGTTTCTTTCTAGATGAACGCTATATTAAAATTGATAATAAACCTGTTATATCTATATACAGACATGAATATATTGATAATTTTGAATTATACTATAAAACATGGAATGAGTTAGCAATAAAACATGGATTTGCAGGAGTGTATTTTATACAAACAATGAACTCTGAAAGTAATGAGTTTAAAGAAGAATATTTTAGTGCGTCATTCTGTTTTGAACCGGGATATACTATTCGTAGTAAGATGATGAGGATAGACAACAATAGGGTTGCTATTAAAAAGAAATTATATAGTATCTTCAACATAAATAAGGTTGCAGATGTTAGAGATTATAGAAAAGTATCAAAAATTATAGAAAATAGACAGATTAAATCTGGACAAAACTTCCTTGGAGTATTTACTGATTGGGATAATACACCAAGATATAATATAAACGGAACAGTCTATAAAAATGCCGATGTTGAGTCTTTTAAAAGAATGTTTAGTAGCCAATATATGAAGTCAATCAAGAATAAACATAAAATGCTTGTTATAAATTCTTGGAATGAATGGAGTGAGGGGGCATATCTTGAGGCAGATACGACAAGTAAGTTCTCAAGACTTGACGTAATAAGAGAAGTTGTAAGGGGCGATGCGGATGAATGATTTTGATTTAAAACGAGTTCAAAGTAAGCAATTACAGATAGCAAGTCAAATTAAAAGGATTTGCGATTCACATGGAATTAAGTATTTTATGGACTCTGGCACTTTGTTAGGTGCAGTAAGACATGGAGGTTTTATCCCATGGGATGATGATTTTGACATTGGGATGATGAGAAGTGATTATGATAAGTTTCTAAGTATAGCAGATAGAGAGTTAGGTGAAGAGTATTTTGTTCAGAACTGGTTTAGTGATGAAAACTATGGAAAACCTTTCACTAAAGTTAGACTAATAAAAACACAATATATTGAAAAAAATGCCAATCCAATGGAGAAAAGTAATGGGATTTTTGTAGATATTTTACCTTACGATAGATACCCAGAAAATCTGAGAAAAGGCTTGATTTTTAATGAAAAACTTAGAGTAATTAGATTTTTAGTTCAATCGAAGATAAATTCAGTAAGATCATCGACTATTAAGGAATGGTTAGGAGTTCTCATTTCTAGCTTTACTTCAAGAAATTTTTTAATCAATATGTATGAGAAGGCTTGTAGAAAGTACAATTCTAAAAAAGGGAGTCTAATGTATGCTCAAACTGGAACTGCAAAATTAGGTACATGGAGAATAAAGGAAACTATACTGAGTGATTTGATTGAGGTTAAGTTTGAAAATACAAGTTTTTCAGCACCGAAAAAATATCATGAATACCTTTTACAAGCATACGGAGATTATATGAAATTACCCCCTGTTGGTGAAAGAGTTGGTGGACACGACGTGATTGGAATAAAGTTGTGATAAATTAATAGTTTGTAAATACCTTGAGAGGAGTATGGATTATATATAGAAGTAACTTAAATAATATAATCCAGTAGAATTATGATAAAAAGTATTCTAAATAGAGTTAAAAATTACCGAACTAAAAGAAAATGGAGAAATAAAAACAAACATAACTTTACACATATGAGTAATAATTTTGAAATTGATTCAGTTGAAATTGGCAGGAACACTTATGGAAATATTTATGTTTTAAAGCATAATGATAAAATGAAACTTTTTATTGGAAATTATTGCTCAATTGCTCCTAACGTTTGTTTTATATTAGAGTCTGAGCACAATATACATAATCTGTCTACTTATCCTTTTAGAAGTAAAATACTTGGATTAGGTAAAGAAGCTGGATCAAATGGGGATATTCTTATTGGTGATGATGTTTGGATAGGTTATGGGTCAGTTATTTTGTCTGGATGTAAAATTGGTCAAGGAGCAATAGTTGCTGCAGGTTCTATTGTCACAAAGGACGTCCCCCCTTACGCAATTGTTGGAGGTAACCCAGCAAAAATTATTCGGTACAGATTTTCAACAGAGGTAATTAGTAGGTTGATGGACTTTGATTTTTCGACTATCGACAAGGATTTTGTTGAAAGAAATGAAAAAAAACTATATTCTACAGTGGAAGAAGTTGGAACAAAGTGGCTTTTTCTAGATAATTCAAATTCAAAAGGAGTGAAAGAGAAATGAAAGGAATTATATTAGCAGGAGGAGCGGGTACTAGGCTATATCCTTTAACAATGGTAACAAGTAAACAATTATTACCAATTTATGATAAACCGATGATTTTTTATCCTTTATCTACATTGATGCTTGCTGGAATTAGAGATATATTGATTATTTCTACTCCAACTGATCTACCTAATTTTGAGAAACTTTTAGGTGATGGGTCACAATATGGTATTAATTTATCGTATGTAGTTCAACCAAGCCCAGATGGACTTGCACAAGCTTTTATACTAGGAGAGGATTTTATAGGTGACGAAGCATGTGCTATGGTACTAGGAGATAATATATTTTATGGTAATGGCTTTAGCAGTATGTTACACAAAGCAGTCGAAAATGCTGAAAAAAAAAGAATAGCTACAGTTTTTGGTTATTATGTTCAAGACCCACAACGATTTGGGATTGTATCTTTTTCTGAAGATGGGAAGGTGATATCTGTTGAAGAAAAACCTAAAGAACCAAAAAGTAATTATGCCATTACAGGACTATATTTCTATCCTAGCGGAGTTAGTAAAGAGGCAAAAAAAGTGAAACCTTCTGAAAGGGGAGAGTTAGAAATAACAACTCTCAATGATTCATATCTTAATAATCAAATATTAAATGTTGAATTATTAGGAAGAGGGTATGCATGGTTAGATACAGGAACCATGGAGAGTCTTGCTGAAGCAACTGATTTTGTTAGACTTATTCAAACAAGACAGGGAATTCAAATTTCAGCTCCTGAGGAAATATCATATATTAACAAATGGATATCAAAAGATGAGTTATTAGAAAGTTCTCAAAGGTATGGAAAATCACCTTATGGTGAACATTTAAGAAGAGTGGCAGAGGGGAAAATTAATTATTAGTTGATAGTTCAGCTTTTTAGATATTATTAGATTAATCTATTGCAAGTATAATGTTTGAGAAGTGAGACACGTTAGGAGTTACAATGAAAAAAAATACTAAAACAATTATAAGAAACATTTTAAGTGTAACAATGAGTAATATAACGACAATTTTTGCAGGAGTAGTTGTTGGATTTATAATACCTAAGATTTTTACTGTTGAGGATTATGGGTTCTATAAAGTTTTCACTTTGTATATTACTTACATTGGTTTCTTTAGTCTAGGTATTATTGATGGAATTGTTTTGAAATTTGGTGGATATGATTACGATAAGTTAAACAAGCCTAAATTTCGTTCATATTTTATTATTTACTTAATTATACATATATTTTTTACCTTAATTATTATTATCATTTCCTTTCTTTTCTCTTCAGAAGAATATAAATTTATTTTTGTGTTTATTGCATTAAATATAACTTCCATGAACTTGCTTGGATATTTCCAGCAGATTTCTCAAATTACTCAAAGACATAGCGAGTATTCCATTAGAAAAATTGTTCAGTCAATTTTGACGATTGCATCTGTTTTGATTTTATTATTTGCATTTAATTTAGGTGTAGAGTCAGACTATAGAATCTATATAATTATTACTGTTGCAATTAATTACTTTTTAGCAATATGGTATATTGTTAGGTACAGAGAAATTATTCTTGGGAGATTTGATAATTTAATTAAAACTGTTCCAGAAATAATGAACTTGTCTATCACAGGCTTCCCTCTTCTTTTTGCGAATTTGAGCTCTACACTGATTCTAACACTTGACAGACAGTTTATCAGTATTTTGTTTAGTACTTCTATATATGCGTACTATGCCTTTGCGTATAGTATGTTGTCCTTGGTAACTGTAGCAACTTCAGCGATTTCAAGAGTACTATATCCTACCTTAAAAAGGACCACATTAGATACTTTGAAGGAAAATTATTCAAAGTTGATAGTCGTAATGACAAGTTTTGTATTTGCATCACTAGCTTCGTATTTTCCACTTAGTATATTCATTAACTGGTATCTACCTAGTTACAATTCTTCCTTAGAGATTTTTAGAGTGATTTTTCCCGGGTTAGCCATTAGTTCATCAATAATAGTAGTTATGCATAATTATTATAAGACATTAGGAGATAGTTTCTTATACTTTAAAAAGACTATAGTGGTTTTATGTTTTTCTGTTATTAGTAATTTTGTTGCTTTCAAGCTGTTTAAGTCACCAATTGCGATTTCTTGGGCTTCTATTATTACAATGTTATTATGGTACCTATATGTTGAATCTTATTTTGTGAAGAAGTTTAAGTATAATAACATAAAGAATACTTCATATATACTAATTATGATGGCTTCATTCTATATTATATCTACTATATCAAATCATTACATTGCATTACTTATTTATATTTCATGTTTTTTAGTGGTAAATTATTTATTTTATAGAGAGGTCTTATATGGATTTTGGAATAATGTGATTAGAAGACGTAACTAATTTGTACATTTAAATTATATTGAAAGGTGTTAGCATGGTGAGTAATAATCCATGTGTGTGAGTTTTATGAGAAAAGTTTTAACTGTGGGAGTTTTTGATTATTTTCATTATGGACATTTGAAGCTATTTGCAAATGCAAGAAGGCATGGCGAGTACTTGATTGTAGCAATCCAACACGAAGATTATATTTTGAAATATAAACCTGGATGTAATCTGTTATATAGTACACAACAGCGTATTGAGATGGTAAGTTCGTTATCAATTGTTGATGAAGTAATTATCTATAGTGATGTTGATACAATTGTGAAAAATGTTGATTTTGATATATTTGTTGTTGGAGAAGATCAAAATCATTCTGGATTTTTAAGAGCAATAGATTGGTGTAATAAAAATGGAAAAGAAGTACGGATGTTAAAAAGAACACAAGGTATATCATCAACTGAAATTAAAGATAGATTGAATTGATATATATAAGTTGTAGAAAGGATTATAGTATAGTTTATACTAGAGGAAAGACAAATGAAAAAAATATGTACAAAACTTGAAGGAGTATTCATTTTAGAACCAGAAATATTTTATGATGAAAGGGGATGGTTTTATGAGACTTTTAATAGAAACACGATGAGAGAAATTGGTATAGTTAATGAGTTCGTTCAGGATAACCACTCTTTTAGTAAAAGAAAAGGTACCTTAAGAGGATTGCATTTCCAAGAGAAACCTTATTCGCAGGCAAAACTTGTAAGGGTTATAAGAGGGAAAGTTTTTGATGTAGCTGTTGATTTAAGAGAATATTCAAGAACTTATTTACAATGGGTTGGTGTTGAACTAAGTAGTGAAAATAAGAGGCAATTTCTTATTCCTCGAGGGTTCGCGCATGGATTTGTTACACTTGAAGATAATACAGAGTTTGTCTATAAAGTTGATAATGTTTATAATCGTAGTTCTGATAAAACAATCAAGTACAATGACAAAAAGGTAGGAATAACATGGCCTATATTAAATCCAATATTATCAGTAAAAGATGAAAATGCACCTACGATAGAAGAATATGAAGAGGCACTATTGTGAAAATTTTAGTAACAGGAGCTGGTGGACAATTAGGTCACGACATAGTGAAAACATTTAAATTAAACCCAAATTTTTCTGTCAAAGGAATTGATATTGATGATCTGGATCTTACACTTGAGAGAGAGGTGCACGATTTTTTGAGTTCATACCAACCTGACTTAATTATACATTGTGCAGCTTGGACTGATGTTGATGGAGCAGAGACAAACAAAGAATCATGTTATACAGTAAATGTTAATACTACTAAATATCTATGTAATTATTGCATCGAAAAAAATATCAGAATGGTTTATTTTAGTACTGATTATGTCTTCAACGGTGATTTTGATTTTACACATGAATACAACGAGAAAAGTGAAGTCTCACCAATTAACTATTATGGGTACACAAAGCATCTTGGTGAAAATGAAGTAAAGAAGGTTAATAGACATCTTATATTTAGAATCTCTTGGGTCTTTGGTATAAATGGTAATAACTTTGTGAAAACAATGATAAGATTAGCCATACAAAAGAAAGAGATTTCTATTATTGGGGATCAAGTTGGATCACCGACATATACTGTTGATTTATCAAAATTTTTGTATGAGTATCTAGATATATTAGAGTACGGGACATATAATTTTACAAATACCGGATTTTGTACATGGTATGATTTTGCTAAAAAGGTTTTTGAGTTAAATAAACTTGATGTATGTATCAAAGAGATAAAATCAAGTGAGTATAAAACAGCTGCAAATAGACCATTAAATAGTAAACTAAGTAAAAATAAAATATTAGATATAACGAAAGGGATTATTCCCACTTGGGAAGATGCACTAAAGCGTTATATAATTGAAATAGGAGAAGAAAAATGAAGATTTTAGTAACTGGAGGAGCAGGATTTATTGGTAGTAATTTTATTTATTTTTTATTGGATAAATATAAGGATTATGATGTAGTATGTCTTGACAAACTAACTTATGCAGGAAATATTACAACATTGGATAGAGCATTAAAATTTTCCAATTTTAAGTTTGTGAAAGGAGATATATCTGATAGGAAACTTGTTCTAAGTTTGTTTGAAGAACTTGAGTTTGATATAGTTGTAAATTTTGCAGCAGAATCGCACGTTGATAGATCAATATTGAACCCGGGTATATTTTTACAGACTAATATTATTGGGACTCAGGTCTTATTGGACGCTTGTAGAAAGTATGGAATTAAGAGGTTTCATCAGGTATCAACTGATGAGGTGTATGGAGATTTGCCTCTTGATAGACCTGATTTATTCTTTACAGAAAATACTCCAATATGTACATCTAGCCCTTATTCAGCTAGTAAAGCCTCTGCAGATCTTCTTGTTCAGGCTTATAATAGAACTTTCAATGTTCCAATATCAATATCACGTTGTTCAAATAATTATGGACCGTTTCATTTTCCTGAAAAACTTATACCGCTTATGATAACAAAAGCGTTGAAGGACGAAAGTTTACCAGTATACGGAACTGGGGAAAATATTAGAGATTGGTTGCATGTCTATGACCATTGCTCAGCAATTGACTTGATAATTCATAAAGGAGAAAATGGGGCAGTATATAATGTAGGAGGTCATAATGAAAAAACAAACTTAGATGTAGTAAAGATATTGTTAGATGCTCTTCAAAAACCTCATTCGTTGATTACGTTTGTTGAGGATAGAAAAGGACATGATATGCGATATGCAATAGATCCATCAAAACTAACTGATGAGTTAGGGTGGAGTGCAAAATACACATTTGAAACTGGAATTGTTGAGACTATACAGTGGTATCTTGATAATCAGAAGTGGGTAAAATCAATTATTTCTGGGGAGTACTTATCCTTTATTGATGAGTACTATGGAGATCTAAAATGATTTCTGTGGTTGGGGCAGGATATGTAGGTATGTCAATAGCTACTCTGCTATCTAGGAAATATTGTGTTATTGCTCATGATATTAATCAAGAAAAAGTTGATAAAATCAATAAAAGAATCTCACCAATACAAGATAAAGATATTGATAACTATTTTAAGAACTACTCTCTTGATTTAACTGCAACTTCTTCCTTCGCTAAAGCAATAGAAAATGCTGAATTTATTGTTGTTGCGACACCAACTAATTATGATTCAAATAGTAATTTCTTTGACACATCTTCTGTTGAAAAGGTTGTAGAAGATATTTCGAAACTGAATAGTGATGCAACAATAATCATAAAATCAACTGTACCAATTGGATTCACTGAAAAACTTAAGAAAACTAATAAAGATAATAATATCATTTTTAGTCCTGAATTTTTGAGAGAGGGTAGAGCATTATATGATAATCTTTATCCTTCGAGAATTATTTTAGGAGAAAATAGTAAAAAAGCTCAGAAATTTGCAAATATGCTAAAAGTATGTGCTGAAAAGAGTGAAATAAAATTGTTATACACTAATAATACTGAAGCTGAGGCAATAAAACTATTTGCAAATACTTTTTTAGCTATGAGAGTATCGTTCTTTAATGAGTTAGATACTTACTCAGAAATTAGAGGATTAGATTCAAAACAGATAATTGAAGGTGTTAGTCTTGATCCAAGAATCGGTGATCATTATAATAATCCTTCATTTGGATATGGTGGATACTGTTTGCCAAAAGATACTAAACAATTACTAGCAAACTTTGATGAAGTTCCAAATAATATTATAAGTGCAATTGTTGAAGCCAATAATACAAGGAAAAATCATATATCAGAAATGATTTTAAAGAAAAATCCTCAAATAGTTGGGATTTATAGACTAACAATGAAAAAGAATTCTGATAATTTTAGATCCTCTTCTATTCAGGATGTAATGAGATTAATTAGGAGTAAAGGTGTAGAAATTGTTGTATATGAGCCAACAATTTCAAAACATGAGTTTGATGGTTTTAGGATAGTTAATGAATTTAATGATTTCGTTAATATGTGTGATGTGATAGTATCAAATAGATTTGAAGATGAGTTATCAGATTTTCAGGATAAAGTTTATACAAGAGATATTTTTAATAGGGACTAAAACAAATTAAAGTTCTAGTTACTGGAGGAAATGGATACATTGGATCACACACTGTAGTTGAGCTATTTAAACAAAATTTTGATTTCATAATAGTAGATAATTTAGTAAATAGTAAAAGCACAAACTTAAAAAAAATTGAGAAAATAATCAAAAAACCATTCCTATTTTTTCCTTATGATGTATGTAATAAAGATTTAATGGAGAAAATCTTTATTAATCACGAAATTGATGCAGTTATTCACTTTGCAGGACTGAAATCTGTTGGAGAGTCAGTTAAAAAACCGTTACTTTACTACAAAAACAATATATTTAGTACTATTGTCTTGAGTGAGTTGTGTATTAAGTATAATGTACATAAGTTTATATTCAGTTCAAGTGCAACAGTTTATGGTAATCAAGAATCTCCATTAAACGAGAATCTTAATTTAAAGAAAACAACTAATCCTTATGGTGAGACAAAGGCTGTTTCTGAACGAGTTCTCATGGATACAGCAAAGTCTAATCCAATGTTCAAAGTAACCATACTTAGGTATTTTAATCCTGTCGGTGCTCATGAAAGTGGATTAATTGGTGAAAATCCTAATGGAGTCCCAAATAATTTGATGCCATACATTACGAAAGTGGCAAAAGGAGAACTTCCATCATTAAGTGTTTATGGAAATGATTATGATACTATTGATGGGTCTGGTATTAGAGATTATATTCATGTTGTGGACTTAGCGAAAGGACATATTGCTGCTTTGAAAAATTGTCGAGAGGGTATAAATATCTATAATTTGGGGACTGGTCGTGGAACAAGTGTACTTGAGTTATTAAGAATTTTTGTTGATAAAAACAAGGTCAAAGTTCCCTATGAGATTAAAGGAAGAAGAAAAGGAGATTTGGCTATAAGTTTTGCAGAAGTTAGTAAAGCTTTTCATGAGTTAGATTGGAAAGCCGAAAAGACTTTAGAAGACATGGTTGTTGATGCATGGAGATACGAGGAGAGAAATTAATATTATAAAGAAATTCTTCATTGTTTCTAGTTTTTTGGAGTTTTAGAATAGTTGTGGACATTATAAGCAATCTAAGCGTGAATGTTTCTCACTTATATAATAACTTTGCTGGTAATGACTAAAGAATGCGATGTTTTATTGTGATAACAAAGTTCGAGTTTTATACAAATAGAATCCTATAAAATACAAAAGAACATCTTCATACTCTGCTAAAGTATGGAGATGTTCTTCGTTTGATATAAGAAGTTGTTTGATTTCTAATAAAACTATTTTTTTTAAGCATTTGGTTAATAAAATAATTATTTATTTACCGTATCCCATTTTTAAGATAATGGACAATTCCGTCTTCTTCATTTGAATATTCTGTTATGATGTCTGCATGTTCTTTTAATACTTCTTGGGCGTTAATCATTGCTACTCCTGTACCCGCATATTGTAACATTTCAATATCATTATGGGCATCTCCAAAAGCTATAATGTTTTCTGGAGTGTATCCAAGATGTTCTGCTACATATTTTAAGCCGTTACCTTTTGAAGTTTCTGGAGTGTATAACTCTAATACATAGTTATAATGACTTCCCCAGTTACGCGCAAGAACTTTACCTTGGTAATGTTTTGCGACGTAGTCTTCAATGATTTGTGCTTTACCATGATGTGCTACTATTAAGAAACCGTTAGTATCACTTGGTAATATCTCATCAAAATTACCAACTGTTAATCCTGCTCCATTAAAGTAATGGAGAAGAGGTCTTATTTTTTCTGTATCTTTATATAAGTATATATCATCACCAATTTCACCAAAAGCATTCTCGATGATATCTTTATTTGAATTAAAGATATCAATAACATACTCTTTGGGAATAGTAATACTTGTTGGTTCAAAGTTTGGATCGTGTTTATTCGTAATTAAACCACCATTGTAATTAATCATTGGTGTTTTTAATTCTAACTCATCATAAAACTTTTCACTACTTCTAAAAGGTCTTCCCGTTGCGATAACAATATCATGACCTTGTTTGTCTAACTCTTTTAAATAATTTTTAGTCTTGTCACTGATTGTTTGCCAATCAGATAATAAGGTTCCATCTAAATCAAGAGCGATTAAATATTTCTTCATCTTTATCACCTCATTACATTATGCCATAAACACAAAATATACACAATACATAAGGAAAATATGTTACAATATTTAAAAGAATAGCAGGTGATATTATATGATAAAAGAGTACTCGCAAAACAGAAATAATGTAATAATGAATTTTTCCCTTAAATATTGTAATTCAGGCTCTGAATTACTTAAGTCAGATGGTTTTAAGAAAGTATTAGTGAAGTATATCGAGAAAATCAAAAAAAGTGATTCTCTACTACTAGATAATATAGTTGAAATTGTTGGAAAAGACCAAAATTTAGAAGAGTTTCTAATTGAAACTTTTAAACTGTTACTAGTATTTGAGAAAGAAGAACTAGTTAACGCTAGTAGTTATTCAAGTGAATTACTATGTTCAGGAACACTATTATTCGATTTTATTGAAGGTTTCTATAATTACTGGAGAAGTTTAGAAAGATATGCTGTTATCCAGTCCTATGATAAATCTTCAGGAATCGAAAGTGAAAAATTTATTGAATCAAATAATAATTTTTCAAATTTAATATTGAAAACATATCGAAAAATTGAAGAAAATATTATTGGTAACAAACACAACGTTTACAGACAGTTAACTGCTGGTGTAAATGCTGGTATGGTTTTAATGAAAAATCGTTTGAGTTTACCAAGTGGATATTCTTCTCTTAATAAAATAAACGTAATAAAAAGAGTAGTATTTACACCACCATTTATTATATATCCTAAAAAGAATACTAGATCAGGGATCTTTAAAGAAGTATATTCAAATCCAATAGAGGATTTGAATATAAGAAATCAACATTATTTTTGCTTTCCAGCAAAAGTTGGTGATTCTTTAGCTTATATCTATTTCCATCGTGATTTTATGAATCATGGAATTTCCTTGTGTAATCTTTTCGAGTTAGCAACAATGTCAGATATTAAAGATGCCAAACCTGATTTAATTGTTGTATTTGGTGCTAAAAATAAAGAACTTTCCAAAGAGACTGTTTTCTATCATGATAAAGACAATGATATAGTTACTGGTTATGTCAGTGGATGTGATGATGTCGATTACTTTGGATATATGAAAAAAATGATTCTTACGGTTCATAATGTGAGAATGATAAATAAAGGATTCTTACCGATTCACGGGGCAATGGTAAATGTAACTCTTAAAAATAGAAAAAAAGTCAACATCGCAATTATCGGAGATAGTGGTGCTGGTAAATCAGAAAGCCTTGAAGCATTTAGAAGATTAAGTGAGAAATATCTCAAAGACATGAAAGTTGTCTTTGATGATATGGGTAGTTTTAAGATTATTGATGATAAGATATATGGGTACGGAACTGAAATAGGTGCATTTGTTAGATTAGATGATTTAGAAATGGGGTACTCATTCCAAGAAATGGATCGAGCAATATTTATGAATCCACATCGAATTAATGCTAGATTAATACTACCAATATCAAATTATGAAACAATTGTAAAAGGGTACCCAGTTGATATAGTATTATATGCTAATAACTACGAGGATATCCCAGAAGTACTTAAACAGTTTAATGACAAAGATAATGCTATTGAAGTATTTAAAAAGGGTAGAAGAAAAGCCAAAGGGACAACTTCAGAACTAGGGTTAGTTGAATCATACTTTGCAAACCCATTTGGACCAATGCAAAGAAAAGAGCAAACTAATATAATAATAGACAAAGTATTCACCAAATTATTTGAGCAAAAAGTATTTGTTGGTGAAATTTGCACAAAACTAGCAATAAATGGATATGAGCATACAGGTCCAGAAGCAGCAGCTAAAAAGTTATTAGAACTAGTTAAATAATTTTTCAAACAAGAAGTACTAAACTAATTTATAGAAATAATTCAAAAGCAGATTCTAATCTGCTTTTTTATTTGCTCTATTATATTAGAAGGTTGATAGGTGAAACACAAAATATACACAATACATAGGGAAAATATGTTATAATATAATTTAGGTTAGGAGTGATTATATTATGTTATATCTTGCAATAAGTTTACCTTTTTCAATAACCTTTGGGGGATTTATTAATTTCTTCTTAGGAATGGTAACAGGAGTAGTCTTATTTCTTTCCTTTTTGACGTATTATCAGTTTCGAGGTAAAAACCTTGATTTAAAGGTTAAAAGACCAGAAGGAGAGTTTGATGAAAAAGACTTAGTTCAATTAGTTGAAAGTCGTCAAAAAAGGTTAAAAAGAGATTTAAAAGTTAAAAATGCTTCAGCATTCCGTGTAACAATGGATATGGCATATGAATTGATAGAGGAGATATCAAGATATTTCTTTCCCGATTCAAAATATCCAATGTTAGAATTAAGCATTCATGAGCTTATTGATCTTAACCAGTATATTAGTAAAAGAATCGATGAACTACTAGAAGTGCCAATACTAAAAAACACTAAAAATATTAGAATCATTAAAATAGTTCAAATGTATGAAAAGAAACGCCAAATAGAAGAATCAAAATTAGCTAAAGCTGCTAAAAAGTATAAATTTGGTAAATTCATTAAATATGGTGGTATGGCATTAAACGCCGTAAACCCTGTTTACTGGTTTAGAAAACTTGTTATCGGAACAAGTATAGATGCTATGACAAGAAAATTATGTGTTGTTATAATCGGAGTAGTTGGAGAAGAAACAACTAAAGTATACTCTAAAAAACTATTTGATGAAGACGTTGACTTACAATTAGTTGAACAAAACATGACAGAACTTCTTAATGAAGGTGAAGGAGAAGACGACGATGACGAAGTTGTTGAATCTTAAAGAATTCTATAACGCAGTAGAAGAACATGAAAAAGTAATAATATATTGGTACACAAAATGGTGTCCTGACTGTTTTATTTCAGGTACATATTTAAAAAGATTAGAAAAAGATTTTACCGAATATAAGTTCTTTAAAATAGATCGAGATGGCTTTTTAGAATTAGCTAAACATTTAGAAATATATGGAATACCTTCATTTTTAGTATTTAATGATGGAGATGAAATTGGGAGATTAGTAAACAAAAAACGAAAAACATATTTAGAAGTAAAAACTTTCATTGAGGGAGTAATTAGTAAATAGAGGGTGGTTAGATGTTTTTTAAGAAAAAAAGAATTACTGTAAAAGAAAGAACACCGGATACAAAACCATTTGAAATACCTGAAATCAAACAAAAAGTAGAGAGAAAAGGATATCAAAAAGATCACTTTGTTTCTCCTATTTTTGGTACGAACGTTAAAGATAGTATAGTAATTCCAAATCCCCACAAAAGAACTGGGGACTTAGATAAACAATTAGATGGCTTTAGAACAGAACCAAAAATGACAAAAGAAAAAATGAAAGAGAAATACGGAAGTGAATATCCAGAATTTGATTTAGTAAAAGGAAGAAACCTAGAAGAAGCAATGAAAAACAAACAACAAAGAAAAACATACCCTGAACTTTATACCGATGAGGAAATCAGTGGTATTGTTGCGGATATACCAAAACCAGTAAAAGAAGAACCACGAGAACAACCAAAAACAAATATAAGTGATTTCTTCAGTAAAGAACCAAAAAGAAACCCTTTCAAACCGCAACCAAAACAAGAACCAAAAATAGAAATAAAACCAATACCTGAAAAGAAACCAATGAATAAATTTAATCAAGAATATAAATTCCCTTCATTAAACTTATTAACTAAACCTTCACAAAAGGTTAAAGACAATAATGAATGGGTTCAAAACCAAATAGATATCTTAGATCGTACTTTTGAAGAATTTAAAGTAGGAGCCAGAGTCAAAACGTATACAAAAGGTCCAACAGTTACCCGTTATGAAATTGAATTAGAAAGCGGAGTATATGTCAAAAAAGTTACAGGAATTCAAGATAATATCAAAATGGCTCTAGCTGCAAAAGAAATTAGACTAGAAGCACCAATTCCTGGAAAGAGTACCGTCGGAATAGAAGTTCCTAACGAAGTCCCAGAAATAGTTCATTTCTATGACATCGTTAGTAAAGATGAATTTAAAGAAAGCACAAACCCATTAACAATAGCCTTAGGGTTAGACATCGATGGTTTAGGAGTTTACTCATCAATAACTAAAATGCCTCACGGTCTTGTCGCTGGTGCGACAGGAAGTGGTAAAAGTGTATGTATCAATACAATCCTCATGAGTTTACTATTTAAATATTCACCAGACGATTTAAAACTAATGTTAATTGATCCAAAAATGGTTGAATTAAGTGCATACAATGATTTACCTCACTTAATTACACCAGTAATTACCGATGCCAAAATAGCAACTGCTGGATTAAAATGGGCAGTAGAAGAAATGGAAAAAAGATTTGTCTTATTCTCAAACGAAAGAGTTAGAGACATCTCTTCATATAATGAAAAAGCAGCACAGGAAGACTTAGAACATATGCCATATATCGTCATTATCGTTGACGAGTTAGCAGATTTAATGATGATAGCTTCAAGTAGTGTTGAAGAAGCAATTATGAGACTTACGCAAAAAGCAAGAGCTTGTGGTATTCACTTGATTATTGCGACACAACGACCATCAACAGATGTCGTAAAAGGAACAATTAAATCAAATATCCCAACAAGAATCGCCTTTATGGTATCAAGTTATATCGATTCAATGACAATAATTGACAGCGCAGGAGCTGACAAATTATTAGGACGAGGAGATATGCTTTATGCTGAAAGTGGGAAACCACAACGCCGTGTTCAAGGAGCATATATCTCGGACTCAGAAATAGCGAATGTCAATGAATTTATTAGAAGACAACGCGGTAGCGAATATATGTTTACCCAAGAAAAACTAGTTAAAAAAGCAACAAGTGCCGAAAACAATGATGAACTAACAGAAGAAATCGCAAGATTTGTTGTTCTTCATGGTAGTGCATCGATAAATAAAATAAGTAAAGAATTTAAAGTAGGATTCAACAGAGCACAAAAAATAGTTGAAACATTATGTGATATGGGAGTTGTATCAGATAATGTAGGATCAAAAGCTCGCAGTGTCCTTGTAACACCTGAAGAATTAGAACAAATACTTGATGAAGGATAAGGTACAAAACATGGAAGAAAAAGAAAATATCATGGAACCAGAAGAAATAATTGAGGAGATTGACCAAGAAGAGGATTATACCGCTGATACACTAAAAGAAAGAAAATCTCTTCTTTTTAGAATGCCCTTAGTATTAACAGCAATTATTCTATATTTTATAATCTCATTATTTGATAACAACGTAGATTTTAATCCAGTACATACAACATTATTTTTTACAATACTGGTTGTAATAGTTGTCTTCTGTATATTTGCATATACAATTGATACTCAAACACGACCTGAAGAATATCGTAAAGAAAATGTATATAAACGATATAAAAAGACAAATGATGCTGTTGATTTTGTAAGTGTTATCCCTTATATTATGTTGTTATTATCAATAGTAAATGCATTTATGTTCTCTTTTTCACCAATCAGTGGGACATCAATGGAACCGAACTTCCATGATGATGAAGCAGTTATCTTTTCCCATATGACAAAATCATTTGAAAGATACGATGTTGTTATTCTTTATGAAGAAAGTTTAAGTGAACCTTATCTAATCAAAAGGATCATTGGACTACCAGGAGATACCGTAAAAATTGAAAATGGTGTAGTTTACGTAAATGGTGAATTACTACAAGAGGACTATATTGACCGTACACAGGTTTCAACAACTTGTGTTGGGTCACAAACAGCTTCTTGTACATATGTAGTTTCTGAAGGACATTACTTCGTATTAGGAGATAATCGGGACGGACATGCAGTAAGTGGACAAGTAAGTGGACACTCAATTGATTCAAGAACACTTGGAATAATTGATGAAGAAAATATCAAAGGAAAAGTAGTTTTTACATTTAAGGACTACAATATTCTTAACTAATAGAAAAATGGTGATTTTATGAAACAAATACAATGGTACCCCGGCCACATGGCCAAGACCAAACGAGAAATAATTGAAAAAGTTAAATTAGTAGATGTAGTACTAGAAATTCTTGACGCAAGAATTCCTTTCTCATCACAAAATCCGGTAATTGAAACAATGATAGGAAATACTCCTAAAGTCATTCTTTTTAATAAAGCCGATTTAACAGATCCAAAAGAACTAGAAAAATGGGTTAATCATTTTAATTCACAAGGAATAAAATGTTTAAAGATTAACGCCATAAATGGTCGTGGTGTAGATAAGATACTACCACTCCTAAAAGAAATACTAAAAGATAAAATCGCCAAAGAAATTTCACGTGGGAGAAAAGAACGTCCTGTTCGGACAATGATTTTAGGAATCCCAAATGTTGGTAAATCAACACTGATTAATAAACTAGCGAAAAAAGGAAAACTAGTGACAGGTGATAGACCTGGTGTAACTAAACAAACACAGTATATACGAGTAGGAACTGATTTTGAGTTATTAGATACCCCTGGTATTTTATGGCCAAAATTTGAAGATGAAGAAATAGCTTTAAAACTAGCTCTAACAGGAGCTATTAAAGATAATATCTTACCACTTGATGATGTTGTAATTGCGGGCTTCAAGTTTTTAGACAAATACTATAAAGGTCGTCTAGAAGAACGTTATGACATTAGCGTTGACGTTGATGACATTGTTAAAATATTTGATGATATTGGTAAAAGAAGAGGATGCTTATTGCCAGGTAAACAAATTGATTATGACAGAGTAAGTGAATTATTCTTACATGAATTCCGTCATCAAAAATTTGGAAAAATAATTTTAGATCGAGTAAACGAACTTGTATAACTACGAGAATGATCTCATAAGTAAGGGTCATAAACTAATCGCAGGTTGTGATGAAGTTGGTAGAGGGCCACTAGCTGGTCCTGTTGTTTGTGCCTCTGTCATCTTAGATCCAAATAATAAGATAGAAGGACTAAATGATTCCAAAAAACTCTCAGAGAAGAAAAGAGAAGTGTTAGACAAAGAGATAAAAGAGAAAGCACTTGCGTATAAAGTGTTTTATATCTGGCCTGAAGAAATTGATAGAATCAATATCTACCAAGCATCAAAAAAAGGAATGATGGAAGCAATTAAACATCTCGATATAAAGCCAACATATGTCTTAAGTGATGCTATGCCATTAAATGGTTTAGGTATTCCTTTTACAAGTATTATTAAGGGAGACGCCAAAAGTGCAACAATTGCAGCAGCATCAATAATTGCTAAGGTTGAACGAGATAACTATATGATTAAAATGAGCAAAAAATATCCCCATTATGGATTTGAAAAACATAAAGGTTACCCAACAAAAATGCATATCCAAGCATTACAAGAAAACGGTATAACTGACATCCATAGAAAAACATATAAACCCGTTTCTGATATAATTAATAAACAACTAAGTTTAGGAATATAGGAGGAAACAAGATGAAGAAGGTATTAGTATTGTTTACAGCACTTTTAGCTGTATTTCTACTAGTAGGGTGTGAACCCGGTAGTGATGAAAATGAAGCACCTGCTATTAAATTAAATGGGAATGCAAGAATGACAATACCGTATGGTATTGCTTTTAGTGATCCCGGAGCATATGTCGAAGATGGAGAAACGTATCTAATTGCTACTACAGGTAGCGTTGATGTATTTACATCAGGAACATATCAAATAACATACTCATATAACTACCAAGGAGAACGACAAGAAATCACCAGAGTAGTTGTCGTTGAAGAAGAACTTCAAATCGACTTTCGTTTAATCGGTGATGAAGTCATCACCATAAATCTTGGAGAAAGTTATACAGACCCAGGAGTCCATATAAGTGATTCATCAATCGTCCCAACAATAACAGACGATATTGACATTAATACCCCTGGTTTATATACAATCAACTTCTCAATTGTCGTTGATAGTAAAACATACACCTTAGAAAGAACCTTGATTATTCAAGATCCAAGCACCACACTAGCGTTCTATTTACTAGGTGATGAAACAATTAATCTAACAGTAGGAGCTACATTTACTGATCCCGGATACTACGTTAATGATGACAGCATCCCAGTAACCGTAAATGGAACAGTTGATACAAGTACAGTAGGAGTTTATACAATCACTTATACCGTAACTGACACTACCCTAACAAGAACAGTTAATGTTATTACGGGAACAGTAAGTGATGATTACTACACTGTTAATTCTGCAGTCCAAAATGATAACAGTTTAACAGTAGATATTACTGGTAATGAACCGTATACCTACTACTCAAAACTAGAAGTTCAAATCTATAAAGATGACATCTTCTATGAAAGCCAAAATATCGTTGACGGTAGTAATGTATTAGTATTTACTAACTTAGATAGAGAAGCAGACTACAAAGCACTAGTTTATGGAGAATATAGTGAAGGTGTTGTTTTAATTGATGAAGAAGATATCTTCTTTACTTTTACAGTATTAGCTTCACCAATTCCTTCTGCAATAATTTCAAACCAAGCAGTAACAGATACAACACTATCATTTGATTACAGTGTTACAGATCCAAACTCAGCAGCAACAAGAATTAGTTTCTTCATCTATGATGAGAATGATAGTCAAGTTGCAACAAGCTTAGATCAAAACCTAACAAGTGGGACAATCACAATTACTAACTTACAACCAAGTAAAACATATAAAATTAAAGTTCACTTTAACTATAATGATGAAAACTCACTTCCAAAAATATCCCAAAGTTACTTCAATATGACAACAAGTACTTCAACCCTAACAACTGGGTTTGATACATACCAATGTTATATATTGAATGATAACTACAAATGTAATTACACAATTAATAATCCATATAATTACACATATGATGTTGGCGCAGAAATAGCTGAAAATAGTGTAGTCTTAGAAACATTCATGAATGTTTCAACAGACTTCAACTTCTCAACACCTGTTGATGAAGCAGAAAAAATAATTACCCTAACCTTAACATACACAGATGAAAACAATACTCTACAAACAGTTACCGAAACAGTAACTATAGAAGCATACGCCGATATTACTCTTGACGCTTATGAATGTAGTATTCTAAACAATGCATATACATGTACATATACAATAACTAATTCCGCAAATATTAGTTACTCATTACAAGCAATCCTATACGAAGGATCAACTCTTTTAGAAGAACTAACAGATCCAATCGCTGGATTTAGTTTCACAACTCCAGTTGATCAAAACGATAAACGAGTTGCCTTAGTATTTACTTATAATAATCGTCAAGGAATCCAACAAACAATATTAGAAGATATTACAATCTCACAATATACAGCTCCTGTTGTTAACTTATCAGGAGAACTTAAAGGAGAAAATACCCTTGAATTTGACTATGCAATTACTTCCAATGATGGAATAGTAACTTCTGTTGATGCTAATATTTATCAAGGTTCAACACTTATAGATAGTAAAACAAGTATCAATGTTACAAGTGGCCATGTAATATTTACCGGTCTTGACTTCAATACGGAATATAAATACGAAATAGAAATAACTTATACAGATAACGAAGCAGCGACTCAAACATTACAAGAAAGCAAACTAGCAACAACCAACAATACATCTGTACCAGTCGGACAAATTGAAATCACAAGCTTTGATACAGATAAAGAAGAATATGACATCGATGAAGTAGGATACTTATTAATCACAATAAACAATCCACACAATTATCCTATTGAGTCTATTCAAGTTAGTAACCAAACAAAAACAGCAATAATAGAAGGTAATGTTTATAAGATATTACTAGAAACAGGAACCGAAACAACCTATACGAGAAACTTAAATCTTATCAAATATACTTATAACTCAGTTTCAACAAATCATACTATTTATACTGATTTTAGTTATACAGTAACTGATATGTCAGAACCAATCGTACCAACACTAGTTGAAATCAGACCTGAGTTTGATCATTTTAATGATGATGATTATGGTGGACAAACACAGTTAAATAGTTATGTTGATTTTATCTTTGATAATCCTGAAAACTATGAAATAACAGAAATCACTTTAACCAATTATTCCGAAGCACAGTGGATAACAAAAAATATCACTAGTACTCCGCAAGTAGTAAGATATGATATGACATTTGATATTGATACTGAAGATTTCACTGTCAGTAGTTTCAAATATATTAAAGATACAATTGAATATACAGTTAATCTCCAGTATTCAGATTTAAATACAGGACATTCAGAATACTGCGCGACAACTACAACGATAACTAATGTCGCTGATATAGTAGAAATGGTTACAGTAGGAGCATCGGAATGTTATATCATGGGTAATGATGTAATTGTAGATGGAAATGTTTATGACTGGGATCAAATAACAAATAACGCAGTTATTAGTGATATTAGATTATATGGAGAAGGACATACCATATCTGGATTAACAATGGATTTAGGAACAACAGTAACAACATTAACTAAAGTAGGATTATTCTCAAAACTAGAAGATTCATATGTTTATGATTTAAATCTTGCTAATATATCGATAAATATACCAAACTCTTCAAAAAGCGTATACGCTGGAGGATTAGCTGGAGATATGGGTAATAGTTATATTGAAAATGTAAGTGTTAGTGGAACTGTTACTTTAAATCATGTTGTAGAGATGATGCTAGGGGGATTAATTGGTAATGGTATGAATAATACAATTAATCAAGTCCGTACTGATGTTGATATATCTGGAACATTACAATATAGTTACGATACTGCATACCTTACAATTGGTGGTCTAGTTGGAACATCAATAGATGAAATGTATATGGTTAGTGCTGTAGGAGACTTTGATGTAACTGACGGATCAAATAATCCAAATGCGATGATTGGTGGAATTGCTGGTTCACTAAACTTTGGAGCAATCAACCATGCATACTTCGGCGATGGGTACATGAAAGTAATGCAAGGAACATATGTTGGTGGTATTGTTGGTTATTTAGGTAACTCAGCAATAGTAAACCATACATTTGTTAAAAGTTATATATACAATGAACCAACTTACATGTCTTCAACAAATACCGGAGGAATTATCGGTTACAACTACAGTGGAACAGTTAAAAATTCAGTTGTGGTACTAAATGTATATGGTGATTCAATCTATACTGGTTTAATTGAAGGAAACGAACAAGTTGGTGCAGTAGTATCAAACTCTTATCACATCAATACATTATCAACATATAATAATGGTTCATCAATACTAGCTCATGATAGAGATTTATCAGGAGTTAACACAATCACAGGAGTTACACCATTAGAAATATCTGATTTCTGGATTGAACTAGGATTTAATGATGCAATTTGGAACTTCACAACACTTGATGTCCATATGAGTATGCCAATATTTGAGTAAACTAGAGAAGCACCATAATTGGTGCTTCTTTTAATTTGACATTAAAAAATGAATAATGATAAGATTGAGTGAAACATGATTCAGTGAAACATACTTCACTAACTTAAAAAAGCATATATATCAGATAAATATATCGTCACTGATAAAAAATCTTTTCTTTGGGAGAATAATTAGTCTCATATGCGTATATATAAGTGTAGAGGTGAAAAAGATGATAGAGAAAAGATATCTAGAACAAGTGTTAAGTAATGAAATAATAGATGAAGTAGCGACAATAAACTTTTCCTTAACAGCTTATATTGTTAAAGCATGTAAGTTATACGGATATTTTGATTCCGAAATCAAATTAATCCTTTTGGGAACAAACCTAATGGATATTGGGTTACAGTTAGACTACAACTCATCAATTGATTACAATGAACACCCAATCAAAGGATTGATGTTCCTATCAAGTTTTGATAACGTTGAAATTGTAAAAAACATTATTTTAATGCATCATGAGAACTGTATCGGAACTGGGTTTCCATTTGGAGTAAAAGGGAATGAAATTCCTGAATACGTCAAAATAGTAACAACATGTCGTGATTTTTTAATTCTTCAAAATGAAAAAAAATTAAGTTATGAAGAGATTATTGAGCACCTTTGTCTTTTTAATGATAAAATGATGGTTGAGAAACTATCATGCTTTGTTTTCACTGAATAGATAAACACTGGGGAGTGTATTATGAATGATAGCAAAATAATAGAAGATATTCTACAAGGGAACTACAACGAGTTCTCCCACATTATGAATAAATATCATAATGAGTTATTTAAGTACATTTACAAAATAGTTTTAAACTACGATACTACCGAAGATCTTCTTCAGGAATTTTTCATGTTGCTTTATGAAAAACTCCATAAATATAATAGCGATAAAGCAGCCTTCAGAACCTGGATGTATCGTCTAGTAACAAACTATATGATAAGTTACTTACGAAAAAACAAACAAGATATGTACTATGTTAAAGATGATAGTGAGTTTGATTTTCTAGTTGCTAACGAAGATAATCATGATGAGATAATTATTAAAGATGAGCAAATGAAAACAGTAGTAAATATCATGAAACAAGTATTGAATCCAAAACAGTTAAACATCATGATTCTTCATTATTTCTCGGGATTATCAGTTAAAGAAATAAGTGAAAGTTTAGATATACCAATTAAAACACTATATAAATCTATTAAAAGTAGTTTAAATAAAATAAGAAAGGAAGTGAGTCATTATGAGTAAACTAAATGTTGAGTTTGATAACGAAAGAATCGAAAAAAGTAGACAAAATATTACCTATAATGTCATGGAAAATATCGAGAAAAAACATCACAAAAAATCATTCCTTGAGATATTCACTTTCCGTAAAATGGTGCTAGCTACAAGTCTTGTATTAGTAATTGCAGTTTCATTAATCACTAATATTGGTAATGATGATAAAGTCCAAATACAAGCAAAAGAAAGTAAAGAACTAGCGCGAGCTAGTTACATATCAGGAAGTATCTTAAGTATGGCCCTAGAAGATATCAATGTTTCAAGTAACTTAAGACCTTTAATGATGTCTTATTTAGAAGTTTCAAATACAACTAATTTTGAATCACAAATTACGACATTCAATTACTACTTTGATATGTTACGAGTGTATATAGATGACATCAATATCGATGATACAGTTGTCTTTACAGAAAACACCGAAGGACAATACAAATATCAAATGGATTACAATCTTGATAACCAGCAATACATCCTATTAATTAACTTAGATAACGAACAACTAGAAGGAACATTACAAATAGGAGATGTAACCTTTGAAGTTACTGGGACACTTATTGAATCAAAAGATGAAATCAAACTAGACTTGTTAGCTGCAAATGGTGATGATTATGTCAAAATAGAATATGAAAATGAAATTGATGATGAAATCGAAAGAGAATATCAAATCGAACAATCAATAGCGGGTATCAAAACAATTAAAACAATAAGTATTGAAATTTCAAATGAAGAAACATCTGTTGAAATTTCTTCAGATAATGAACAATACCAAATAACAAAATCAGTAGTTGATTTATTAACCATTTATGAAGTTGAATATGAAGTCGATGGTATCGAAGGAGAAGCTGAAATTACAATAAGTCTTGATAACTTAGGACGAGAAGTATTTAGCTATCATATTGAAGAAGATGGTATCGAAGTTGATATTGATCTTGATGATCCTGATGAAGACGATGAGATAGATGATGATGATGATGATGAAGACGAAGATGATGAGTTGGATGAGGATGACGAGTTAGATGAAGACGATGAACTAGACGAAGATGAACCTGATGAAGAAGAGGAAGACGAAGTAGATACAAACGACAATGCTAGTCAAAACGCATAAGAGAAAAAGTGAAATAACCCAGTTATTTCACTTTTATTAAACTTTTTTTCGAAAAAGGGAGAATAGTTATAACTAATTGCGTATGTACTATTGAAAAGGAGTTGAAAGAAATGAAAAAAATATTAATTATAGTATCAGTATTAATTACATCAATCACATTAACAGGGTGTGATACAGCACAGATATCAAGTCTAATGTCAAGTAGAGAAGCCTTAGGAGCATTATCTTATATCTCTACATCATTCCTTGATGAAAAAGTAGAAGTAGTAGACCCAGCAGCAAATATTCCGGTTAGACTAAGTACAGAAACAGAACCAACAACCGAAATTGAAACAGAGTTAGATCAAGTAAATATTTATGTCGATAAACTTAAAAGCTTTATCGAAAACGGAGCAATGAACTTTGGTTCAATTAATGAACAACAATCAGACAGAGAAGAGTATCAAAGAATGATTGTAATTGGAGTAGAAGATAATGAATTTATCCTATATTACAATATTGATATATTCTCAAATGAGATTACAGGATTATTTTTACTAGATGGAGTTGAATACACAATTACAGCTCAAAATAACATGGCTGACGCTGAAGAGTTTGAAGATGATGACAGCGATGAAGAAGACGAGTTAGATGAAGAAGATGAGTTAGACGAAGAAGACAATGATGAAGCTGATTTAGATGAAGATGATGATGAAGACGAACTAGATGAAGAAGAAACTGAGTATAGTATGACTTTAGTTGCATCTAATGGTGATGACACAATTACTGTTGTTTATGAAGTAGAACAAGAATCAGATGAAAAAAGCCAAAAATTTATTGTTTCTAAAAACATTGGTGGATTAGAAAGTGAAATTGAAATCGAAATTGAAGAAGAGGAAGATGAGTACTCACTTACAATTACTGAAGATGACAATGTTTACGAATTTAAAACAGAAGTTGAAGATGGAAAACTTACTTATAAACTTGAATATGAAGTTAATGGTATTGAAGGAGAAGTTGAAATCACAGAAACAACAAATGAACTAGGTGAAACAGTTTATGAATATCATATATCAGAAGATGGTGACGAAGTAGAAGTAGATTTAGAAGATCCAGATGAAGATGATGATGACGAAGATGATGATGATTCAGATCAAGAGTCTGAAGATCAAGTATAGCACCTTTATTATTCACCCCCTCCCCTATGAAACAGGCATCTTTGATACCTGTTTCTGCACAAAAAAAATACTTTCTCAAATTGAGAAAGTATTTTAATTATAAAGAAGCAATAACATCATCAATAAATGATTCTTCAGATTTCTTCTTTTTTTCATTTTTATCAATTTCTTTTACTAAAGGATGATTCCTGTATTTATTTAGATTAACCTTCTTATGTCTATTTGATTGGTTTGCTGATCTTTGTGGTTTAATTTCAACAGTTTTAAAAGCTGAAACACCTTTGAAAAACTGTGTACTTAAAATAAATTTCTTGATTTCACTTGTTTCCGCAATACGTCCATAAAACTTACATTCCTCTTCATTACAAATCTCAATAACTTCAAGTTCTCCAAGTTTTCGATGCCTAATTGTTTGTCCTAATAATTCACTTATTCCCTTTTTCCCCATAACTTCCTCCTATCTCTAAATACTTATCTATTTTATAACTACATGAGGGCAATGTCAAATTTATTTGGTATTATGAATGATTGTGTTCAATTTTTAATCACTTCATAGTAATTATTTAAGAGAAAATATATCCTTTAAGTATTTAAAGGAATAATAAGTGAATAAAATGTATACAAATGATTAGTTTTACTAAGATAAATAAAGAATGTAGATAATTAATAAATTTATGAAAAAAACACTGAAAACATAAAGTTTTCAGTGTTAATATTAAGTTTCTATTTTGAGAATATATTGTGTTTCATTAGGAAGTTCAGGATATGCATCTTTGTTAGTCTCTAATAATGATGCGCCATTTTTAAGATAAAATGATATAGCTTTAGGATTGTTGTTTTGAGTTTCAATTAGAAGACAATCACAGTTTTTACCCCTAGCATAGTTTAATGATAGATTAAGTAACTGGGTACCAATTCCAAGATGTTGATATTTGGGATCAACTCTAATATCCCAAAGGACTGCATTTGTCATATCGCCTTTTAACATTCTTACTTCCGGAGAATGTGTTACAGTAATACAACCGCCAATCATTTTATTTTCCTCTAGTACAATAATTATTTCTGTATTTTCTTCAACTAGAATGTCTTTCCATAAAGCAGTAGATTCCTCTTTAGCCATATCGATATAGAAAGGTTCTGTATCATGAAGGATGTAGTTAGAGTTATCAACGAACTCAACAAGTTGGTCGCCTTCTTTAATCATCGGGACATTTTCATGATATGTGTCTAATCCATTAAAAGATATTTTGAAGTATTTCATTAGATTTCAATACTCGCATTGTATAGTTTTGCATAATAACCTTGGTTGTTAATTAGTTCTTCATGAGTACCTCGTTCACTAATTCCTTCTTCAGTTAGAACTAGTATTTCATCAGCATTTGAAATCGTACTTAAACGATGGGCAATGATTAGTGTTGTACGTCCAACACTTAGTTCATCTAGTGCTTTTTGAATTAGTTTTTCAGTAATATTATCCAAAGAACTTGTTGCTTCATCAAGGATTAAAACAGGTGGATTTTTCAAGAATACTCGAGCAATTGAGACACGTTGTTTTTGTCCTCCTGATAACTTAACTCCACGCTCTCCAACTAAGGTTTGATAACCATTTTCAAGAGTTAGAATGAAGTCGTGAATATTTGCTTTTTTAGCAGCATCAACGATTTCCTCAAAAGTTGCTTCAGGTCTTCCATAAAGGATATTATCAGCGATTGTTCCGTAGAATATGTAAACGTCTTGTTGAACATGTCCGATATTAGAACGAAGTGAGTAGATATCGTATTTTTTCACATCAATATCATCAATCAATAAATCACCGGAATTAATATCGTAGAATCTTGGAATAAGTTTTGAGATTGTGCTTTTACCTACTCCTGTTTCTCCAACAAGAGCAACTTTTTTCCCTGGTTTAACAACTACACTGAAATTACTTAAAACATGACTTCTTGATGTTTCATATTGGAAGTTGACGTTTCTAAACTCAATTCTTCCTCGAGGATTACTCATATATATTGGACTCTTAGGACTATTTATTTTTGGTTCTAATGAAATAATGTTATAGAACTTCTCATATCCAGACCAGCCTTTTTGAACTTGTTCGATGGTCATAATCAGAGTTCTTATTGGTTGTATTAAGAATGTTAAGTAGAAGAAGAATCTTGTGTAATCTCCAAGTGAAATACCACCGTTTGCGACTAAAATACCACCGTAAACTAACACGACAACATATAGTAAATCAATGATTCCTCCAGTACCACTTGAGAAGATACCCATTTGTTTATAGAAGTTACCAAAAGATTCTTGATATAACTTTGTTACACGTGTGAACTTCTTCAATTCAAACTCCTCATTTGTGAATGCTTTTGTAAGTCTAATCCCACCAATTGAGTTTTCTACTTCACTATTGATTTCTTCATGAGTTTTCCTTGTTGCTCGTGATGCAGCCATCATTTTTTTTCTTCTAAAAGCACTAAAGATAAATAGTAAGATTAATAAGACAAAAATGAATACTGTAAAGAAGATATGAATATTGAAAAGAATTATGAAACTACCTACTAACATAATTACTGAAACAATAATATTTTCAGGAGTATGGTGAGCCATTTCTGAGATATCTCTAAGGTGTCCTACGATGTGAGTCATTATTGTACCTGTTTTGTGATCATCAAAATAATCAGAATCCAATGTTTGGATTTTTTTAAAGAGATCAATTCGCATATCTCTTTCAATTCTTGTTCCCATGACATGGCCATAAAAATTAACAAAGAAACTACAACCCATTCTTACGACATATAGGATTGCCAAAATTGCTCCATAAAGTAACATTTTATCTTTGTCACCATTAGGAATATAGTCATCAATGAAGTTACCTAATACATCAGGGAAAAATAGATTAATTCCACTCATAACAAGTGCTGCTAATGTATCAAAATAAAACAATAATTGATGATTTTTATAGTATGAAATAAACTTCTTTAACACTGTAATCACCTCGTTTTTTAATTATAGCACATATCATTTGAAAGGGTGAATGTTTTTTACTATAATAGGGGTGGTGATAAAAATGGAAATAAATGTGAAAGAATTATTAAAAAAAGACTTAAAAGATGAAGTTATTATTTTTGAAACAGATACTGTATACGGGATTGGAGCAAAATTAGAGAGTGAAGTAGGAGTTAAACGTATTTATGAGATAAAAAAACGTGATGGAAATAAACCTCTTGCTGTCCTTTGTGCAGATCTTGAACAAGTGAAAGAAATAGTGAAAAACTTTGAACTTGGGGAAGAGTTAGGTAAAAAATATTGGCCAGGAGCATTAACGTTAATTTATCCTAAAAAAGACATTGTTGGTGATTTTTTAACTTCCGGTTTTAACACTGTTGGTGTCCGTATTCCTAATGATGATATAGCTCTTCAAATATTAGAAAAGTTTGGACCAATGGCAGTAACTAGCTTGAACCTCTCAACTGAGCCAGCAATCTTAAAATATAGTGATGCATATGAATATCTTAATGCTGTAGATTATTTAGTTAAAGGTAAAGATTTATCAAGTCTTAGTAGTACAGTATATGACTGTATTAATCAAAGAACATTACGACAAGGCGAAATTGTGATTAAATAATTTCGCTTTTAGTTTGCGTGCGAAGTAATATCCCTTATAATAAAGAATATTATTATATATATTTCTTATTTATTATATATAAGTATTGTTTTATTAAGAAGTTTTGATATAATTGTTTATAGAAATAATAGAGACAAGTAATTCTCTAAATTTTGGAGGTAAAGAATGAAAATAGCAATGGGTGCTGATCATGGTGGTTATGAATTAAAAGAAGAAATCAAGAAACATATTCTTGAATTAGGTTTTGAAGTAACTGATTTTGGTCCTTTAAGTAGTGACTCTGTTGACTATAACGAATACGCGATAAAAGTATCTGAAGCTGTAGCTAAAGGTGAGTTTGATCGTGGTATTTTAGTATGTGGAACAGGGATTGGTATGAGTGTAATGGCTAATAAAGTAAATGGGATTAGATGTGCTCTAGTTCATGATTTATTTACTGCAGAAGCAACTAGATTACACAATGATACAAATGTACTGGCAATGGGTGGAAGAGTAATAGGTCCAGGACTTGCATTACAAATTGTTGATGTATGGTTAAATACTGAATTTAGCAATGCCGAACGTCATCAAAGACGTATTAGTAAAATAGATAACTACAAAGGAGAATAAAGATGGCAAAAGTAAAAATCTTAAATCATCCTTTAATTGATCACAAAATGTCAATTATTAGGGACAAAAGAACAAACACAAAAAGTTTTAGAGAAAACGTAAATGAGATTGGTGGGTTAATCACTTATGAAATAACACGTGATTTACCAACAAGAGAAGTTGAAATTGAAACACCAATTCAAAAGACAACATGTCGTGAATTAAGTAAAGATGTAATTATCGTACCGATATTACGTGCTGGACTTGGTATGGTAGAAGGTATTCAAATGATTATCCCTACTGCAAAAGTTGGACATGTCGGAATGTATCGTGATGAGGAAACATTAGAACCTCATGAGTATTATGCGAAATTCCCAATAGAAATAGTTGAAGGTACTGTCTTAGTAGTAGATCCAATGTTAGCTACTGGTGGTAGTGCAAGCGCAGCGATTGATGCTGTTAAAAAACGAGGAGCAACTGATATCAGATTTGTTGGTTTAGTTGGTTGCCCAGAAGGTGTAGAAAGATTACACAACGATCATCCAGACGTTGATATATACTTAGCAGCAATGGATGAAAAACTTAATGAAGTAGGATATATTATTCCTGGACTTGGTGATTGTGGAGATCGACTGTTTGGGACAAAATAATGAAAAAAGATAGTGCAATGCGCGCATTTGCGTTAGTAAGTGGCTTTGCATTTACAATGATTGTAATAGTAGGTGTCTGTGTTTTTTTAGGAATTACACTAGATAATTACTTAGATACGGATGTTATATTTACAATCATTTTTAGTGTCTTTGGTATTTTTGCAGGGATCTTCAACTTAATTCGCAGAGTATCGAAACTGGAGGATCAAGATGGAAAGAAATGATGCATTTTATAAAACATTCCCAGTCGTATGGATAATAACCATAATTGCTGGAGCATTACTATGGATATTAGGAAGTCAAAAAATGGGGATAAGTTTTATTTTGGGAAGTGTTACATCATTGATGATGATGTCATCGCTTCACAGAAGTAGTAAATCAATAACAGAATTAACAAGTCAAATCGATGCACAAAGAAAAGCAACAAAAAACTATTTCTTTAGATATGGATTCTACGCACTTATCTTAATAACAAGTGCTGTGCACCCAAATTTAGACGTTATCTTCACTGCAATCGGTTTATTTGTATTTAAGTTAGTTTTGTATATAATTAGTTTTATTGATAGTAGAGGTGAAATAAATGGTGAATAATCTTATAGCCTTATCATGGAGTAGTTTACCTTCAGGGTTACAAGCTTCATTAGGTATTACATTAGTGATGATGATTGTTTTAATCATTGTTGGACAACGAGTAGGAAAATTGAAGTATAGTGATGTCCCTGGAGGTTTCACTTTAGTAATGATTCAACTTGTTGAGTTTGTAAATAATAACCAGCGTGAGTTTTTCAAAAAACATTGGAGTAAATTCACACCATTATTATTCACAATTCTTTTATATTTATCTTTAGCAAATACAGCTTCACTATTTGGAGCAACTGCCCCATTATCTAATTTAGCTGTAGCTTTAGGATTTAGTTTATTTGCATTCTTATCAATTCAGTTTAGTGCGATTGTAATTAAAGGACCTAAACAAAGAGCTAAAGATTTAATGGATCCCCATCCAGCATTTCTACCAATTAACTTAATTGGTGAAATGAGTACCCCATTCGCAATGGGATTACGTTTATTTGGGAACTTAATTAGTGGTAGTATTATCGCAGTCTTTGTTTACTCAGTAATGGGTTGGGCTGGAGTAATAGTTGGGCCATTCTTACATGCTATATTCGATATCTTCTTCGGAGTAGTACAAGCATATGTATACTATATGTTATTAACAATATTCTTAAGTTCAGCAGTAGAAGATTAGTTATTTAACTGGAAACAGTTTATAAAATAAAAAAAAGAAAATATATATAAATATTTAGGAGGAAATACACTATGAATTTTTTAATGTTAGCAACAGAATTTACACAATTTTTCGCTGATGGTATGCAACACATTGGTACAGGATTATTAGCAATTGGTGCAGGAATCGCAGTATTAACTGGTATTGGGCCTGGTATTGGGCAAGGTTACGCAGCTGGTAAAGCAGTAGAAGCAATTGGTAGACAACCTGAAGCAGTAGGAAGCATCCGTACTGTAATGATCACAGGGCAAGCATTAGCAGAAACAACTGGTCTATACGGACTATTAGTAGCAATCTTATTAATCTTTGTTGCATAATAACTAAAACAATAAGTATTAAGGAGTGATGACATTGGGAGAAGCAATTCAATCATTTGTCAATGAATCATTAGGATTCATCAACAACTTGGATGAAGGAATTCAACAAGTAGCAATACAAATTATCTCAACAATATTGTTGTTCTTAGTTGTTCGTTTCTTCTTCTGGAATAAAGTTACTGATTATCTAGAAGGAAGAAAAGAAGCAATGAAAAATGAGTATGAAGAGGCAAAAAATGCCAATCAAGAAGCTTCATTACAACGTGAAGAAGCAGCTAAAGAGTTACTAGAAATTAGACAAAGTTCTAAAGGACTTCTAGATGACGCTAAAGCCCGTGGAGAAGTAGAACGAAAAGCAATTCTTGAAAAAGCAAAAGGTGAAGCTAATAAATTAGTGGATGATGCTCATAAAGAAATCGATAGTCAAATTGAGAAAGCTAGAAATCAAATTAATGACGAAATTGTTAGTGTAGCTACACTAATGGCTGGAAAAATTATTAAGAAAGAATTAGACGAAGACAAACATAAAGAATTAATTAAAGAAGTAACTAGTGAGGTTATTAATTAATGAGTTATGTTGCTTTTCAGTATGCCGAGGCGTTATTTAGTCTTGCGCATGAAGAAAACAAGGTTGACGAAGTTTTAAATGAATTTGAAGCATTCGTAAATGCCCAAGATAACGACGTCTATAATTTTCTTAATCATCCCAAAGTATCTAACAAAGATAAAAAGGGAGTTATTAGTAAAGTAATCAAAAATAGTATCGTCAAAAACTTTATTTATGTCTTAATTGATAATGTACGTATTGAATACCTAGAAGATTGTCTAGATGAGTTCAAAGTAATTATCGATAACCAAAATAAAGTAATGAATGTAACTGTTTATTCAAACAAGTTACTTCCAATAATCGACTTAAACAAGTTGAAAAACAACTTAGCTATGAAACACAATCGGAAAGTTAATATAGAGAACTTAGTAGATGAAAATATCATTGGAGGACTTCGAATTGAGTTTGAAGGTAATATTCTTGATGATACAATCAACAACTATTTAACAACTCTAAAAAATAACTTAACGAAATAACGAGGTGGAATTATGAGTAAAATCAACCCAGTTGAGATCAGTTCTTTAATCAAAGAACAGATAAAGAAATATGAAAAAGATATTAAAACAGATAGCGTTGGTACTGTAATCAACGTTGGTGATGGTATTGCATTAGTTCATGGTCTAGATAAAGCGATGAGTGGAGAATTACTATTATTCCCTAACGATGTTTATGGAATGGTATTAAACTTAGAAACTGATCACGTTGGAGCAATCCTATTAGATGAATCAACAGGAGTAAAAGAAGGCGACACTGTAAAAACAACAGGTCGTATCTTAGAAGTACCTGTTGGCGATAATATGATTGGACGAGTTATTAATCCATTAGGGCAACCAATAGATGGATTAGGTAAAATTGAAACAACAAAAACAAGACCAATCGAACAAAAAGCAACAGGAGTAATGAGTCGTAAAAGCGTTAATGAGCCACTACAAACTGGGATTAAAGTACTAGATGCACTAGTACCAATCGGTAGAGGACAACGTGAACTTATTATTGGAGATAGACAAACTGGTAAAACAGCAATAACTATCGATACAATCATCAACCAAAAAGGTAAAGACGTAATCTGTATTTATGTAGCAATTGGACAAAAAGAAAGTACAGTTGCTAATGTATATGAACAACTAAAACAATTTGGAGCAATGGACTACTCAATCATCGTAAGTGCGAGTGCTTCACAACCATCACCATTACTATACCTAGCACCATATGCTGGTGTTACAATTGGTGAAGATTTTATGTTCCAAGGAAAAGACGTTTTAGTAATCTATGATGATTTAACTAAACATGCGATAGCATATCGTGAACTTAGTTTACTTCTTAGAAGACCACCAGGTCGTGAAGCATATCCTGGAGATGTTTTCTATCTTCATAGTAGATTATTAGAAAGAGCCGCAAAACTAAACGATGATTTAGGTGGAGGAAGTATTACAGCTCTACCAATCATTGAAACACAAGCTGGAGATATTAGTGCCTATATCCCAACAAACGTAATCAGTATTACTGATGGACAAATCTTCCTACAAAGTGATTTATTCCATAGTGGAGTTCGTCCAGCAATTAATGCCGGATTATCAGTATCACGTGTTGGTGGTAGTGCCCAAATAAAAGCAATTAAAAAAGTATCAGGGACATTACGTCTAGACTTAGCTGCTTATCGTGAGTTAGAAGCATTTACCCAATTTGGTAGTGATTTAGATGACGCGACAAAAGCAAGACTAGAACGTGGTAAAAGAACAGTTGAAATCTTAAAACAAGGGTTACATCAAACAATGGATGTAGAAAAGCAAGTTGTAAGTATCTTCTGTTTAATTAAAGGATATCTTGACGATGTTAAAGTCGAAGACATTGGACGTTTTGAACAAGATATTCATGACTTCTTCAAAAACGATGATAAAGGACAAAAAGTTCTCCAAGAAATCGTTGATACAAAAGGATTACCAGAAGAAGCGAAAATCACTGAGGTAATTGAGAGATTTAAAAAAGTATTTGTATAAGGTGGTGTTTTTATGGCTTCAATGAGAGAAATAAGATCCCGTATAACAGCTACTAAAAAGACATCACAAATTACAAAAGCTATGCACATGGTTTCAGCTTCAAAACTAAAAAAAGCTGAAAAGACAATCAAAGGGTTTAGACCATTAATGATTCGTCTTCGTACAATGATTGATAACCTGCTAGACACAGATGATTTATCTCATCCAATGTTAGTAGAAAGAGATATAACAAAAACTTGTTATATCATCGTATCATCAGACCGTGGTTTAGCGGGACCTTATAATTCAAGTGTTTTTAAAGCTTTCACAGCACACGTTACTGAAAATCATCAAAGCAACGATGAGTTTGTCGTTGCTGCAATTGGACATCGAGCAATGAGTTTTGTCAAAAGACAAGGTTATAATCTTCTAACTGAAGATGCAATCAATGTTCGAGATGACGTTCAATTTATTGACTTCAAAAGTGTTACAGAAAGTTTTATGAATTCATATCTAAAAGGTGATATTGATAAGATTGTCGTATTCTACAACCACTTTGTAAATACCATTACACAGGAAGTAGAACAACTACAATTATTACCAATCACTAATGGTTTCAAAAAGGACAATAATGAAAAAGTGCGCAAAATATACACTTATGAACCAAGTCCTAAAGCAATAATTAATCATTTATTACCTATGTATGTAGAGAATACATTATATGGGATTATTCTTGATGCCAAAGCAAGTGAACACGCTTCAAGAATGACAGCAATGAAGAGTGCTACAGATAATGCCGAAGAACTTATTGGTACATTACAACTTCACTATAACCGTGCTCGACAAGCTGCGATAACAAACGAGTTAACAGATATCATTGGCGGAGCCAATGCAGTTAGCTAGAGGAGGAAATTATGAACAAAGGTAAAATCGTTCAAGTAATGGGTGCCGTAATCGATGTTAAGTTTGAAGATAACTTACCAGAGATTAATCATGCCCTTACAATAGATATTAAACCTGAAGACAATAATGGTGTAGCAATTAAGCTTACACTAGAAGTGTCAATCCATTTAGGAAACAACGTTGTTCGTACAATCGCAATGGATAGTACTGATGGTGTTGTTCGTGGAATGGAAGTAACAGATACTGGTAAACCAATCAGTGTACCTGTTGGAGATGCAACTTTAGGTAGAATCTTCAATGTATTAGGTGAAGAAATTGATGGGAAAGAAGCAGTTGCCAAAGATACAAAAAGAAACCCAATTCACCGTCCTGCTCCGAAACTTGACGAAATCAGTAGTGAAGTAGAAATTCTAGAAACAGGGATCAAAGTAGTAGACCTTTTAGCTCCATATATCAAAGGGGGTAAAATTGGTTTATTCGGTGGTGCCGGAGTTGGTAAAACAGTCCTAATCCAAGAATTAATCAACAATATCGCCCAAGAACATGGTGGTATTTCAGTATTCGCTGGTGTAGGAGAAAGAACTCGTGAAGGTAATGACCTCTATTGGGAAATGACTGAATCAGGAGTAATCAAAAAGACTGCAATGGTCTTTGGACAAATGAATGAACCACCAGGAGCACGTATGCGTGTTGGATTAACTGGATTAACAATGGCGGAGTACTTCCGTGACGAAGAAAAACAAGATGTACTATTCTTCATTGATAATATCTTCCGTTTCACACAAGCTGGTAGTGAAGTATCTGCGATGTTAGGACGTATGCCTAGTGCCGTAGGTTACCAACCAACACTAGCTACAGAAATGGGGAAATTACAAGAAAGAATTACATCTACAAAAGAAGGTTCAATTACGTCAATTCAAGCAGTATATGTACCTGCAGATGACTATACAGACCCTGCTCCAGCAACAACATTTACCCATCTTGACGCAACAACAAACTTAGACCGTAAAATTTCAGAAGAAGGAATTTATCCTGCTGTAAACCCACTAGCTTCTACATCACGAGCATTAGCTCCTGAAATCGTTGGTGAAGAACACTATGAAGTTGCACGTGAAGTTCAAAGAACAATTCAAAGATACAATGAATTATTAGATATCATTGCGATTCTAGGAATGGATGAATTAAGTGAAGATGACAAATTAGTAGTTCATAGAGCACGTCGAATAAGATTATTCTTAGGACAAAACTTCCATGTTGCTGAACAATTTACAGGACAAGCAGGAAGCTACGTTCCTGTTGAAAAAACAGTTCAAGGATTTAAAGAAATATTAGAAGGTAAATACGACCATTTACCAGAAGATGCTTTCCGTTTAACAGGAAGTATCGAAGATGTACTAAAAAAAGCAGAATCAATGAAATAAGGTGATTGTATGAAAATTAGTGTAGTTACACCACATGGCGAGTTATACAACGAAGACATTGATTACGTTGTAGTATCTTCAAAAATGAATGGTGAATTTGCAATAATGAAAGACCACATCCCAATAATAAGTAGTATTGATATTGGATATGTGAAAATGGTTAGAGGAGAAAAAGAATTATTTACTGTTGTAATTAACGGTGTAGTTGAACACTCAGAAAACATAATTAACGTTATTGCCCAAGAAGCACATGTTGGATTATCAAAAGACAGTGCCTTAGATCATTTAAACACAGTTAGAGAAGAACGTTTAGCCGAAAATAAAAGACGAAATGTCGATTTTGCTAAAGCCGAACGTGAACTTAAGAAAAATCTTAAGGAAGCAAAAGCTGGAAAAGTATAGCCTACAAATTTTGTAGGCTCTTTTTTTTTATATTTTTCTGGCTTGATTAAAAATATGTACAGATGTATAATATAGAAAGATAATAAAATCAAGGGCAAACCATTTCGAAAGAATGGGACGCAAAGATATAGGGCTTCCAATAGATGCTAGCTATATCCACATAATTTATTAAAAATGATAAACTATGTCCTTGCGACATAGTTTTTTTAATAAGAAGGTGTGAAAATGACAGTTTCATTAAAAAATCAACTAATCTTTTTTTTAGTAGCAACAATCTTTTTAATTAGCTTGTACTTTCTAGATTTCCACATATTTCACTTTCTAGTTGAGATATTCTCAATCTTCATAGGGATACTGATGTACGTTGTAGCTATTAACTCACGAGTTTACACAAAAAGAACTATTTATTTACTTATTTCAATAGCTTATATTTATGTTTCAATTTTTGACTTATTACATCTAGTAACATTTGAAAGTATTGGACAAATTACATCAAACTTGAATCATAGTTATCAATATTTCTTTGCAGCTAGGCTATTTGAAGCAGTTTCAGTATTTCTGATTTTCGCATTTGTTAAAGGCCATAAGGCAAATGATTATCGGATAACTCACATTATCTCAAGTGTGATATTCTTAGCTGCAGTCTTATTTGTGCAACTAGGTATGGCTCCAGAGTATTTTCGCGATTCCGGTGTAAAAACAATATATTTTAATCTTTTTACATATTTTATTCTGATTTTTTATCTAATAGATGCATTTTACATTAACAGAAAAAGTATAGATAAAAATGAAAAACAACTTCTCGTTATAGTTTTTATTGTAAAAGCATTATCAATGGTTATCTTAGCTAATTCTACAAAAATTAGCGATGTATTTAGTGTAGTAGCTGTGATGTTGCAATTTATCTCATATGCAGGATTATATTTGGTGTTTATTAGGCAAACTGTCCTTATGCCATATCAAAATGTATATAAACTATTCGAGACAAAAGAACAAGAACTAATATCTCTATCACAGACAGATAGTTTAACAGGATTATATAATCATTCACTGACATTCCAAAAAATAGAAGAAGCTATACGGAAAATCGGTTTTGAATATAAAGAACTTTGTGTAATTTTATTTGACATTGACAACTTTAAACAAATTAATGACTCATTTGGACATATGAAAGGCGACGAAATGTTACTTGAAGTAACTAGAATCTTTGGCGAGATGAATGTAACTGATCAAATTGTTGGTCGTTATGGCGGAGATGAGTTTGTTATGGCTCTCCCTGACTATGATGAGGCACATATTAATTCCCTATTTGAGAACTTCCAAAAGAAATATGATGAAGTAGCTGAAAGAACTGGTATTAGAATTACTTTTAGTGCTGGAATAGTTGTCTGGAAAATGGGCGATAATGCTACAGATTTAATCAGAAAAGCAGATATAAAAATGTACCAAGCAAAGAATAAAGGAAAAAATCAATTTGCCATTTGGCAACAAGAATACGATACAAAAAAAGTCACTAACTAGTGACTTTTTTTGTTGATTTGAAGAAGAAGTATAACAGAGAAACAGTGTATATATATTGTGCAAAAAACTGAATTACTTCTGGTTTTGAATACCATCCTATAGCAACATATAGAATAATACCTAACGGTTCTTCTTTGTGATATAAGAAGGTATTACTTAAGTCGAACATTTTTGAAAAAATTATAGAGTTACTACTAATAATTTCTTCGGCTTTCAAAAATGATAATAATTCATGAATGCTGTAACCTAGCATGAATCCAGCTTGGAGAATCAAGTATAATAATGTGATATTGAAAATAGTCTTTAAGTTAACACGAATTAATGATTTATATATTAAGATAGCTAGAATAGATGCTAAAATAATACCACTAAAAGCACCTAGTAAATAATCACCCTGATTACTACTAGCAAAGGCAAATAATGAAACCTCAACACCTTCACGAGCAACCATTGTTGCTGCTAGTAATATAATACCAATCTTTGATATATTAACATCAAGTTTATTCCTAATATCTTGTGTTATATTGCTTTTATTTCTTATCATAAAGATAATAAATGTTGTTATTAAAATTAAAGCTGCAAATGATGCTATTGCTTCCCATAACTTTCCAAGATTATCAGAACTAGCATCTAGTAGATTTGATATTCCAAAGAGAATTAAACCAAAAATTAATGATGCTATAATACCTAAAGCTAAACCTTGAAAAACATTAATTTTATTTTCTTTCCGATTAGTTTTGTTTAAGTATTCTAACATAATTGCAATAATCAAGAAGGCTTCTAATCCTTCTCTGATCCCCATAATTAACCCCGGTGTAAAATCGATTCCGAACATCTGAATCACTCCTTTTGTTTATGCAATTGTAGTATAACTCCTCTTCTAAAATGACACAAATATAATCATAACTTTTATAAATAGATATTTTAGATTATAATTAAGTATAGGAGAAATATTCATTTGACATTCAAAGTAAATTAGATTATTATACTACACACGGAGGTGATTTTGTGATTGGTAACAAAGTTTGTTTCTTTGAAACACTAAATTCAACCAATACTTACATGAAAGAACATCTGGAGGATTTTCGTGATGGCGATATTATATGTGCACGAAAACAAACAAGTGGAAGAGGAAGAAGAGAAAAGAACTGGATTAGTTTTGATGGCAACCTACACTTCTCATTTTTAGTGAAAAATGAAGACAATAAAGATCTTGCTTTCGACTTAATTATGATGGTATCAAATGTAATGTGTAAGGTACTAAAAAAATATGGCATTAAAGCTCATATTAAGTACCCAAATGATATTATTGTTAAAAGTCGTAAAATAGCAGGAATTTTGATTGAAAGAATGGTAGGTGAAGAAGATTGTTATGTTGTTGGTGTAGGACTCAATGTATCAACTGAGGATTTTGATTCATTAAGTCATATCGCAACAAGTATCTACTTGGAAAGTAACAATCAATTGGACTATAGAGATGTTCTTTGGCAGTTTATTAAGATTTACAATGAGACAATCAACTGTAAACACTGTAATCTCTATGAGGAGTATCACAATAACAGTATCGTTCTTGGAAGAAATATATCCATATCAGGAGAATCGTTCTTGGTAAAAGATATAAATCTCTTTGGAGAACTCATACTTATGCGCGAAGGGAAAGAATACATTAGGCAACTTTCAGAAGTTACATTAAAGGAGTTTTATAGTGAATAACAGATTAAGAGATTTTACACAAATCGCAATTTTCCCAGCATTAATGGGTGCAACAGCAAGTATTTCAATTCCATTATTTGATTTACCACCGATAACATTACAAACAATGTTTGTCTTTTTAGCTGCTTTAGTTCTAGGACCTAAAAAAGCAGGAATAAGTATGGCAATATATGTAATATTAGGTGTGATAGGATTACCAATATTTAGTGGACATACAAGTGGAGTTGGTATAATTTTAGGTAAAAGTGGAGGCTTTCTAATTGGTTTCATTATTAGTGCATTTGCCATCGGCTTTATGAAAAATGTAAATTTTATAAATAAAGGTATATTGACGAATTCATTTATATTGTTCATTGGTAACCTTATTATATATGTGTGCGGTGCAACATATATAGCCTTTCTAATCAATGGTAATATACTGCTAATTTTAGCCAGTTTTGCCCCCTATTTGATTGGAGATATACTGAAAATATATGCGTCACTGCTAATATATAAACGTGTGAGTGCTGTACTCATATATGAGTACGCGTAAATATGAAAACGCGCTCATTTGTTTGAACTTCAAAATAAATTGACATTACCTCCTTTTCGTATTAAAATATAACTAATTTTTAATAGGAGGAAGACTTATGATTTTTGAAAAACTACAAGGTATTATTGTTGAAGAACTAGGTGTTGAAAAAGACGAAATTACATTAGAAGCACATTTAAATGATGATTTAGGCGCAGATTCTTTAGACGCTGTTGAGTTAATCATGGCGATTGAAGATGCTTTCGATATTAGTGTTAGTGATGAAACTGCACAAGGTTTAAAAACTGTGGGACAAATTGTCTCATTTATTGAAGGAGAAAAGTAAAGATTTTCGTTTGAAAATCTTTACTCTTTTTTTACTCAAATAATTATTTGACATTCAAAGTAATAGGAGGAAGATTATGGATTTAAGACAAATCAAGAATTTAATCAAAGAGTTTGAAGACTCTAAAATACATAAATTAGAATTAACTGAAGATAATTTTACAATTAAATTAGAAAAAGAAGCTGTTAAACCTTTTTCAGAAATCCCTTCTATCCCTTCCCCTGTAATGGCAGCTGCGCCTAGCGCAGTTGCCCTAAACAGGGTAGAGGAAAAGATAGAAGAACCTGAGGAAGATAATATATTAGTAAAGGCACCACTAGTTGGTACTTTTTACGAGAGCCCATCACCAGATGCAAGCCCATTTGTTAGCGTAAACCAAAAAGTGAATAAAGGGGATACTTTATTTATTGTTGAAGCTATGAAAGTAATGAATGAGATTACAGCTCCTGCATCAGGAACTGTAGTAAAAATTTGTGTAAGTGATGCATCTATGGTTGAGTTTGGCCAAGTTGTAATGGAAATCAAAGAATAATGTTCCAAAAGATTTTAATTGCTAACCGTGGTGAAATTGCCGTAAGAATTATTAGGGCTTGTAAACAACTAGGAATAGAAACTGTTGCAGTATTTAGTGAAGCTGATCGCGATAGTTTACATGTACAATTAGCCGATGAAGCAGTATGTGTCGGTGGAAATAAAAGCAGTGAATCATATTTGAAGATGGAAAATATTATAACCGCTGCGATAAGTAAAGGAGCTGAAGCTATTCATCCTGGCTTTGGCTTTTTAAGTGAAAATGCTCAATTTTCAGATTTGTGTGAAAGTTGTGGCATTAGATTTATTGGACCAAGTGGTAAAGTGATTGATCAAATGGGTAATAAATCGCGTGCTAGAGAAATAATGATTGAAGCCAAAGTACCTGTTGTACCAGGTAGTGAAGGAGCATTAAAAGATATCACTCAAGCAAAGGAATTAGCTTTTGAAATTGGATATCCTGTTTTGATCAAAGCTAGTGCTGGTGGTGGAGGACGTGGAATGCGAGTTGCATATAATGAATCCGAGTTTACCAATGCATATGAAACGGCTAAATCAGAAGCTAAAAATGCGTTTGGTGATGACACGATGTACTTAGAAAAATACGTACTAAATCCTAAACATATTGAGTTTCAAATAATCGCAGATAAATACGGAAACGTGGTCCATTTAGGAGAACGTGACTGTTCAATCCAAAGAAGAAATCAAAAAGTAGTTGAGGAAGCACCTAGTTTAATTAGTGAAGACTTAAGAAGAAGAATGGGTGAAGCTGCAATTATGGCAAGTAAGAGTGTTAATTATGAAAATGCAGGAACAATTGAGTTTCTAGTTAGTGGAAATGACTTTTACTTTATTGAAATGAACACTCGTGTGCAAGTAGAACATCCTGTCACAGAAATGGTGACTGGAATTGATATAATCCAAGAGCAAATAAAAATAGCCAGTGGAGAAGCTTTATCATTTACTCAAGATGAAGTTGAACTAAAAGGACATAGTATTGAAGTAAGAATTAATGCTGAGGATCCTAAAGAAGGATTTCGTCCTAATCCAGGTAAGGTAAATCTATTACATGTTCCAAGTGGACACGGAGTAAGATTTGATAGCTTTATTTATACAGGATATACGATTTCTCCGTTTTATGATTCGATGATGGGGAAAGTTATTGTCCATGCTAAAACTAGAAATGATGCAATTAGAAAGATGTTAGCTACACTTGATGAACTAATTATTGATGGTGTAAATAACAATCGAGAATTTTGTATGAATGTACTAAAGAATAATGAGTATATTAAAGGTGAATTTGATACAAGTTTTATTCCAAATAACCTTGACACACTGTTAGGATATGGTAAATATGAATAATCTAGTAAAAGCATTCGAATCAAGAAAAAAAGAACGTGAATTATCACGTGATGCAATCAGAAAAAGCAATTATTTAAAGAATACAAAATTAGATGTCCCTAAAGGCCTTTATGAGAAATGTCCAAACTGTAGTGAGACAGTAAACATGAAAGTAATGTATGATGATAAGTTCATATGCAAACACTGTGGAGAACATTTCCGTATGCGTGCTATTGATCGTATTAATATTACTGCTGATTTAGGAACTTTCATTGAAAAAGGATTAGGTTATATTACACTAAACCCTTTATTTAATGAAGGATATGACGAGAAAATAAAAAAGAATCAAGATAAAACAAATCTTGATGAAGCATATATATATGGATATGCAAAAATTAATGGCCAACCCTGTGTAATCGGGGTTATGGATAGTTATTTCCTAATGGGAAGTATGGGGAGCGTAGTTGGTGAAAAAGTAACAAAATCATTTGAGTATGCTATCTATAAAAAACTACCAATAATAATCTTTACTGCTTCAGGTGGAGCGAGAATGCAAGAAGGTATTTATAGCTTAATGCAAATGGCAAAAACAAGTGCTGCAGTATTAAAACATAGTGAACATGGATTACTATATATTAGTGTTCTTACTCATCCAACAACAGGCGGAGTAACAGCAAGTTTTGCATCACTTGGAGACATTACACTTGCTGAACCAAATGCCTTAATCGGATTTGCAGGACCTCGTGTAATTGAACAAACTATCAACCAAAAACTACCAGAAGGATTCCAAAAAAGTGAATTCCTACAAGAAAAAGGATTTGTTGATCGTGTCGTAAAACGTAGTGACTTAAAAGATACATTAAGTTTACTCCTCGAAATGCATAGGGGGTATTAAGAATGAACATCCTTGATAAAGAAAGAAAATTATTAGAATTAGAAAACAAATTACAAGAACTTGATAATGAAGAAATAATTAGAAAAGTTAAAGAAGAAATTGACAAGTATAAACACGAAACAATGACAAATCTAAACGCTTGGGATCGTGTCTTACTAGCAAGACATCAAAAACGACCTACAGCGATGGATTATATAAAATACATATTCGATGATTTTATCGAATTACATGGTGATCGTCTATATCGAGATGATTCAAGTATTGTTGGAGGAATTGGTAAATTTGAGGGAAAACCAGTTACAATAATTGCCCAACAAAAAGGAAAAAATCTTGATGATAACCTCAAAAGGAATTTTGCAATGCCTCATCCTGAAGGATATCGAAAAAGTTTACGTCTGATGAAACAAGCTGAAAAGTTTAAGCGTCCGATTATAACCTTTATTGATACTCCAGGAGCATATCCAGGATTAGGGGCAGAAGAACGAGGACAAGGTGAAGCAATTGCTAGAAATCTTCTTGAAATGAGTAGCTTAACTGTACCAGTAATAGCTATCGTTATTGGAGAAGGTGGAAGTGGTGGAGCATTAGCTCTTGGTGTTGCTAACAAAGTACTTATGTTAGAAAATGCAATTTACTCAATACTTAGTCCAGAAGGCTATGCAACAATTCTTTGGAAAGACGCAACCTTAGCTAGCAAGGCTGCAGAAGTAATGAAGTTAACAAGTTATGATTTAGAAGATTTAGGAGTTATTGATCAAGTAATAAAAGAGCCAATTGGAGGAGCACATTTTGATAAAGAAACAACATTTAAGATTACAAAAAGTGCAATCCACAAAGAACTAAACAAACTTAGTCGTTTAACAAATATTGAATTGCGAGATACAAGAATCAAAAAATATCGTGACATGGGATTCTTCCAGAGATTCAATTATGACAACTTAGGAGGTGTCAAACGATGATTTACACAAAAATTAACGGTACCGGAAGTTATGTACCAGAGAAATTCTTAACAAATGATGACTTAAAGCAATTCGTTGAGACAAGTGATGAATGGATCACTTCAAGAACTGGAATTAAAAAACGTCATATCGTAACAGACCAACATACAATTGATTTAGCAGAACAAGCAGCATTAAAAGCATTAGAATCTTCAACGGCAAATAAAGAGGATATTGACTTACTAATTGTTGCTACTGTAACACCTGATAATGCTTTTCCTGGAGTAAGTAATTTACTTCAAGAAAGATTAGGGTTAAACAAAATAATGACATTTGATATTAATGCTGCATGTAGTGGATTCGTCTACGCATTAAACATTGCTGATAAAATGATTAAAAGTGGAGCCTATAATAATGCATTAATTATCGGTGCCGAAACACTAACAAGACTTACGGATTGGCGTGATAGAAATACCTGCGTACTGTTTGGAGATGCAGCAGGAGCAATGGTTATTAGTCGTAGTGATGAAAACAAAATTATGGATGTTATTTGTGGAAGTGTTGCTGACTCAAGTGGGCACTTAATCTGTAATGGAGTAGACATCAAAGACCCAGCAGTTAATGCTAAAAGCGTTCAAGATCATATTCATATGAACGGACGTGAGGTATTTAAATTTGCAACAAGAATCATGCCAAAAACAATTAGAGACTTATTAGAAAGAAACAGCCTAGAACTAGATGATTTAGACTATATAGTTGCTCATCAGGCAAACGAAAGAATAATTGATAAAGCAGCTAGAGACCTTGATTTTAGTATGGATAAGATGTATCTTAATATTAGTGAATATGGGAATACATCAGCAGCTAGTGTACCACTAGCAATCGATGAAGCCATTCGTACTAATAAACTTAAACAAGGTGATACATTTGCTACAGTAGCCTTCGGTGGAGGATTTACTTGGGGTGGAGCAATCATCAAATTATAGGAGGATTTATGAAGACTTTACAAGAGATATTAGGGAGTAAATACCCAATCATTCAGGGGGGAATGGCAAATATCGCTACCCACAAACTAGCAGCAGCAGTATCTGAAGCAGGAGGTTTTGGATTAATTGGTGCTGGCGGATGGAATGTTGAAAGAGTAAGAGACGAAATTAGAAAAACAAGAGAACTAACAAATAAACCATTTGGTGTAAATATAATGTTGATGTCACCACATGCAGAAGCTATAAGTGACATGGTAATTGAAGAAGGAATCAAAGTTGTAACAACAGGTGCTGGTAATCCAGGAATCTACTTAGAAAAATGGCATCAAGCAGGAATCAAAGTAATTCCCGTAGTACCAAGCGTTTCTCTAGCTAAAAGACTAGTTAGAAATGGGGTTGACGCTTTAATTGTTGAAGGAACTGAAGCCGGTGGACACATTGGTGAAATCACAACATTTACACTCGTACCACAAGTATGTGATGCCGTTGATGTACCAGTTATTGCTGCTGGTGGAATTGCCGACTCACGTGGATTTGACGCTGCTCATATCTTAGGAGCAAGTGGTGTACAAATAGGGACAGTCCTACTAGCTAGTACAGAATGTCCAGTACACGAGAACTATAAAAATAAAGTAGTTAAAGCTAAAGATACCGATACTGTTGTAACAGGTAGAAATACCGGTGCACCAGTCCGTGTTATAAAAAATAAAATGTCGCGTCGATATATTGAACTTACAAAAGAAAAAGACATAGATCTAGAAGAAATGGAAAAACTAACACTTGGATCATTAAGTCGAGCTGTGTTTGACGGTGATATGGTTACAGGAAGTATTATGGCTGGACAATCAGCCGGACTAGTAAAAAAAATTAGATCATGTAAAGAAATATTAGAAGACATCTATTTAAAAAGCTTAACTTACAAAGGAGTTATTTAATGAGTTATACTTTTATGTTTTCTGGGCAAGGTTCTCAATATGTGGGAATGTGCCAAGAATTATACAATGAATATGATTACGTCAAAGACATCTTTAAAGAGGCTTCAGCCATTCTTGGATATGAAGTAGAAGAAATCATGTTCAACGATGAAGCAAAACTAAACAATACACTATATACACAACCTCTAATGTTTGTGATGTACGCAAGCATTAAAGAAGTATTAAATAGAAATAATATCAATTCAGAATATACACTAGGATTATCCCTAGGAGAATACGGCGCTTTATATGACGCTGGTTGTTTTGACTTTGCTACAGGATTAAAAATACTGCAAAAACGCGGACTATTTATGAATGAAGCATGTCAACAAACTAGTGGTAAAATGAGTGCGATTTTAGGTATGGATGCTGAATCACTAGAGGCAATCATCGAAGAAGCAAATGGTTATGTCAAAATAGCCAACTACAACACTTATGGACAACTAGTAATAAGTGGAGAATCAGAAGCAGTGCTAGAAGTAAATGAAAAAGCTCTTGAAAAAGGAGCTAAACGAGCAATTCTTTTAAACACAAGTGGACCATTCCATACAGACTTAATGAAGTATGCTAGTGAGAAACTGGCATCATACCTTGAAGATATCAAACTACAAGAACCACAAAAGAAATTACTAGTAAACACCACAGGTGATTACTACATAACAGGCTTAAAAGAAGAACTGGTAGAACAAATCACAAACAGTGTAATGTTCTATCAAATGATTGAAAAACTACTAAAAGATAATGTAACTACTTTTATTGAGATTGGACCAAAAACGACACTATCAAGCTTTGTAAAGAAAGTTAATCGTAAAGTAACAATTCTAAACGTAGAAAACCTAACTTCTCTAGAAAAGACATTATCTAAATTGGAGGAGAACTAATGAAATTTACAAATCAAACAGTTGTAATAACTGGTGGAAATACCGGAATCGGAAGAGAAATAGCTTTGTCATTTGCAGCAAAAGGAGCAAATGTAGTAGTTAACTACATCGTAAATCCAGAAGCAGCTCAAGATACATTATCACATATTAATAACCTTGGAGGACAAGGCTTACTAGTACAAGGTGATGTAACTAAACTTGAAGATTGTGACAATGTTATCAAACAAGCATCAAAAACATTTGGAAAAGTTGATATCCTAATTAATAATAGTGGAATCACAAGAGATAACTTAATAATGAGAATGAAAGAAGAAGACTTTGATTCAGTAATTGATGTTAACCTAAAAGGAACATGGAACATGTGTAAAAGTGTAACAAGACATATGATGAAAAACAGACAAGGAAGAATCATAAACATTAGTAGTGTAGTAGGAATTATGGGTAACGCTGGACAAACAAACTACGTTGCTAGTAAAGCAGGAATTATTGGATTAACTAAAAGTTTAGCTAAAGAACTTGGAAGTAGAGGTATTACTGTAAATGCTGTTGCTCCTGGGTTTATAGAAACAAAAATGACAGACATACTACCAGAAGATGTTAAAGAGAACTATATGAAACAAATACCACTAGGTAAATTTGGGACACCAGAGGATATTGCTAACGCTTGTGCATTCTTAGCAAGTAAAGAAGCAAACTACATCACAGGCCAAGTTTTAAGTGTTAACGGCGGTATGATTTAATGAATCTTAAACCATTAACAATCAATGGCAAAACAGTAAAGTTTCCAATAATTCAAGGTGGTATGGGAATAAGAATAAGTCTCAGCAAGTTAGCTAAAGCTTGTATGGATAGTGGTATTGTAGCTACAATAAGTGCTGCCCAAGTAGGCTTCCTAAAGAAAAACTTCAAACAAGAACCTTTTGAAGCAAATAAAACAGCCATCACCGAAGAAATAACCAAAATAAGAGAAACTAATCCTAACGGTATTTTAGGAGTTAATCTAATGCACGCAGTTAATGGTTATGATAAATACGCATCATTTCTTAGCACTCAAGACATCGACTTTATTGTAAGTGGAGCAGGATTACCATTAGATTTACCTGCCTACATAAAAGATACAAAAGTAAAAGGAGCATTCATAATTTCTAGCGCAAGAGCTGCCAAAGTCATGCTGAGAAGTTGGGATCGTAAACATAATTTTATGCCAGAATTTATAGTATGTGAAGGACCACTTGCCGGAGGCCATCTTGGATTCTCAAAAGAAGACTTCGAAAGTGGTAATGTTGAATCACTTGAAAGCATCATAAAAACTACAAAAGAAGTTATCAAACCTTTCGAGGAAAAGTATAATCGTAAAATACCTGTCATAGCAGCAGGAGGAATTCATGATGGTCATGATATGGCTAAAATGATTAAACTTGGTAGTGATGGTGTACAAATTGCAACACGTTTCATCGCTACTGAAGAATGTGATGCAAGCGACGAATATAAAGAAATGATTATCAATGCAAAAGAAGAAGATATCGTTAGAGTAGAAAGCCCTGCCGGATTACCAGGAAGAGCTGTTAAAAACTACCTAACAAAACAACTAGAAAAAACAAGAATGAAAGTTAATTATTGCGTAGACTGCTTAAAAACATGCAAAAAAGTAGGAATTCCTTATTGTATTACAGAACAACTTGGTAACAGTGCAAGCGGAGACAATAAAGGTCTAATCTTTACAGGAGCAAAAGCGCATTTAATCAAAAAAATAGATACAGTAGATAATATCGTAAAACAAATTATTGCTGAATGTAAACTTGATTTAAAAATGGTAGGAGGAAACTAATATGAAAAGAAGAGTCGTGATTACTGGACTAGGTGCAATTAGCCCAATCGGTAATGATGTAAACACAATGTGGGCAAACGCCAAACAAGGTGTGAACGGAATTGATCATATTAAGAATTTTAGTGTTGAAGGGAACAACGTTAAAATCGGTGGCGAAGTTAAAAACTTTGACTTCGTAGAATATTTTGGAAAAAAAGAAATCAAAAGAATGGACAGATTTGTTCAGTTCGCCATTATCGCAACAGACGAAGCAATGCTTGATGCTAATTTTGATTTAGAGAACGAAGATAGAGATCGAATTGGTGTTTACTATGGTAGTGGAATTGGTGGATTAGCAACAATCGCTAACGAAGAAGATAAAGCTCAAAAACGTGGATATGACCGCGTGAGTCCTTACTTTATTCCTAGTGCCATTATTAATATAGCTGCAGGACAAATTGCAATTAAGTATGGCTTAAACGGAATGGCTACAAGTGCTGTTACTGCATGTGCTAGTGCAACGAATAGTATTGGTGATGCCTTTAGAGCAATTCGTGACGGCTATCTAGATGCAGTTGTAACAGGAGGTAGTGAAGGAAGTTTAATCCCACTAGGACTTGGTGGATTCAATATAATGCAAGCTTTAAATAGAAGCAATGATCCTAGCTATGCAAGTATCCCTTTTGATAAAAACAGAAGTGGATTCGTAATGGGTGAAGGAGCAGGAACTTTAATCCTTGAAGAATATGAACACGCGATAGCACGTGGTGCAAAAATCTATGGTGAAATTGCCGGTTATGGAGCAACATGTGATGCTTTTCATATAACAGGACCTGATCCAGAAGCAAATGGTGCCAAAAAATGTATGTTACAAGCTGTAAAAGATGCTAACTTACAGCCAGAAGATGTTGATTATATTAATGCTCATGGTACAAGTACACCATTAAACGATAAAACAGAAACATTAGCTATTAAAAAAGCATTTAACGATCATGCTTATAATTTAAACGTCTCATCAACTAAAAGTATGACAGGTCATCTTTTAGGAGCAAGTGGAGCGATAGAAGCAATCTTTTCGATCTTAGCAATAAGAGATAATTTTATCCCCCCAACAATCAGTACCAAAGAACTTGCTGATGAATGTGACTTGAATTATACGCTTGGCAGTGGTATAAATAAAGAGGTTAATGTTGCCATCAGTAACAGTCTAGGTTTTGGTGGACATAACGCAACAATATTATTTAAGAAGGTGTAGAGGACAATGGAATTAAACAGTAATCAAATTCAAGAAATTATCCCACACAGATATCCTTTTTTACTAATTGATCGAGTAACAGATTTAGAACCAGGAGTTTCATGTAAAGCAATAAAAAATGTCACAGCTAACGAAATGCAATTTATGGGACATTTTCCAGAAGAGCATGTAATGCCAGGAGTTCTAATCGTAGAAGCTCTAGCACAAGCTGGAGCAGTAATCATATTATCAATGGAAGAAAATAAGGGAAAAATTGCTTACTTTGCAGGAATCGATAAATGTAAATTTAAGCAAAAAGTTATCCCAGGTGATCAACTAATACTCGATGTTGAAATTATTAAAGTAAAAGGACCTATCGGTGTTGGAAAGGCAGTTGCTTATCTTAACGGAAAAGTGGCAGTACAAGCCGAATTAAAGTTCGCAGTCGGACAATAATGAAAATACTAATAACATGATGTTATTAGTATTTTTTTTAAGACGATAATCCCTGTATTACGTAGTCATAAACAACTGAATGATAATACAGTTGTGTTAAATTTTTGTTTAGGTTGTATTATGAGTATGTTATAATGAATCATGTAAAAAGAGAGTGGGTGAGATAGTGGAAAAATTGGCTAAATTTCTTAATGAAAAGCAAGGTAGAAGAATCCTTGATGTGGGAACTGGAGCTGGTAATTTTATTAGTTTAATCAAGTCTGTTTATGCAAACTATGAAGAAATAATTGGTATCGATTATTTAGAAATTGCAGTTAGTTCTGCACAAAAAAACTTTATAGAAGATGATAAAGTTTCTTTTAAAGTTATGGATGCATTACAGATGGATTTTCCTGATGAGTCATTTGACATAGTCTGTTTATCAAATAGTCTACATCATCTTGTCAATGTTCATGCAATCTTACAGGAAATGGAAAGAGTTTTAAAACCAGGAGGGTATATCTTGATTGGTGAAATGATTAATAACGACTTAGATGCTCGACAAATTAGTCATTTAAAACTACATCACTTTGCGGCTAAATTAGACCGTATCAAAGGAGATGTTCATAATGATACCTACTCCGACATTGAGATTATTGAGATTTTAAGGAAAGAATCGACACTCGATTTATCTGACAGTTGGCGATTAGAATATCAAAGAAGTCCTGGGAACAGTGACGAGGAAATTGAGTATTATATCAATGTTTTAGATCAGTTAGTATCAAGAGTAATTGATCCAATGAAAAAGAAAGAACTTCAAAAAGAAGCAGATGAGATTAAAGACTACATCAAGAAAAATGGACTTGATGGTTGTACAACATTAATAGTGGTGATGAAGAAATGAAATTATTGAAAATATTCGATCGTCGTGATCGCAAAATTGGATACCAACCAATTATTTATCGTGATAGTGCTCGCGCTATCATTTTAAAAGAAAACAAAATATTACTTGTATATTCTGAAGAATCAAAAGAATATAAGTTTCCTGGTGGTGGAGTTCAAGAAAATGAAATTCGTGAATACGCTTTAAGAAGAGAAGTTCTAGAAGAAGTTGGTAAAAAAGTGAACAGCGTTAACGAAAGTCTAGGGTATATCGATCAAATGTATAATGACATTTATGATCGAAGAAAATATTTTTATCTTAGAAGTTACTATTACTTCTGCGAAGTATTCGATGAAGATTACCCACAGGAACTAGATACATACGAACAAGAACTTCGTTTTGTTCCACGTTGGGTTACATTAGATGAGGCAATAGAAACGAATCAAAAATGTTTTGACTCTGGTAGTAAGTACCATTGGACAGAACGTGAATTATACGTATTAAAATTACTTAAGGAGATGAGACCATGAGAGGATTTGAAAAAGCAAAGGGGTATGAAGATTTAGAGTTCCCTTTACCAAAAAGGAGTACTAAATTAAGTGCTGGATATGATATAGCTATTATTGAAGATTTAGTTATTCCTGCAGGAGAAATTGGTTTAGGAATTACAGGAGTAAAAGTCTATATGCAAAATGACGAAGTATTCAAAATATATAACCGTTCCAGCTTAGCAAAAAGATATCATTTATCACTTGCAAATAATGTTGGAATAATTGATGCTGATTATTACTCTAATCCTGATAATGACGGGGTTATTATGGTATCATTATATAATTTTGGAAAAGAGGAAGTACGACTAAGCAAGGGCGAAAGAGTTGCGCAAGGGATATTTCACAAATATCTTGTTTGCCCTGATGAAGAAGAAGTTACACAAACAAGAAATGGTGGATTTGGTTCAACTGGAAAATAATCCAATAAATCAGTTGACAATAAACACTCACAATATATAATAAAAGTAGATATTAGGTGTCGAAAGACATAATAGGGAATTGAGTGATAATCTCAAGCTGTCCCAGCAACCGTAATATGGACGAAATGCAAAATGCCACTGCAATTTAGCGGGAAGGTGCAAAGTAGGAAGAAATTGAGCCGGTAGACCTACCTAGTAATCTAGAAAAATGAATACTCCTGGGTAATGAGTAGACACGTTTTATTACTAGTTATAATACTACTATTTTAAACGTATAAACCATCCAGGAGGATGGTTTTTTATTATATTATATGGAGGAAACAACAAGTGAAAAAACTATTCTCTTTGATTGCCGTAATGGCATTGGCTTTAAGCCTTTCAGCATGTTCAACAGATGATCTGGAAAAACAGATTTCAGATTTAGAAGCACAAATTGCAACATTGCAAACAGAAGGTACTGCAGATGAAACAACAATTGCAAATTTACAAGCACAAATCGCAGATTTACAAACAGCAGCTTTAGTAGATCAAGCACAAATCGAATACTTAGAAGATTTAGTAGCAGAATTACAAGATACATTATTTGATAACATTGTCAAACTTACATTAACTGATGTTGATGGTGAGTCACATGATTATGCAGTAGGGTATGATGATGATTTTACAGGAACAATGTTTGACTTATTAGTAGCAAACTTTGATGTAGAATACTCAACAAGTACATACGGAAATATGCTTTTAGCAATTAATGGAGTAAAACCATTAAACGGAGCATATATTTCTATATCTAAAAATGGTGAAGCATCAATGGTTGGTATTGACGCAATCACATTTGCAGATGGTGACAAATTTACATTTGAAGTTTTGTGGTATAACACAACTGAAGAAGCAGTATATAATTCTCTAAAACTATTTTTAGAGAATAAAGTTGAAGATTATACATCAGCAACAAATATGGATTACAACGTTGTTGCAGGATTGGCACAATTGGGAATACTTGAAGATTATGTTACACAAACAGAAGTTGATACATATATCGCAACATTAGATCCAGCAAATGCATTTAATCCAGTGAGCGCGTACTTCAAAATTATCATGCTAGTAGAAGCAACTGGTGGAGATGCTACAACTTATTATCAAGCATTAAATAATGTTGCAGCTACTGGACCTTATGGCCAAACAGCATATGCTTTACTAGGTTTAGATGCAGCAAGTCATACAAATGATTATTCAGGTTATTTAACAAATGCATTAGCATACTTTACTAATACAGCGACAACACCAACAGCTCTAGATTTGGACGCTGGAGGAATTAGTTTAGTAGCTCTAGCTAAATATAAAGATGAAACAGGAATACAAGCAATCATTGATGAATTTAGTACTCATGTTAGCACAAATCAACTAGCATCAGGTGGAATTATGACACAAGATTTTGGATGGGGAAGTAGTGAAAATGCCTCAAGCATTTCGCAAACTATTCTAGGATTAATCTCATGTTCAGTTGATCCAACAGGTACAGATTTTACAAAAGGGACTAACAACTTAGTATCAAGATTAGTTGAGTTCCAAGTTGCTAACGGACTATTTGATTGGGTATTAACTGATGAAACAGCTGACGATCCAGCATTCAGTACACCACAAGCATTTTTAGCTTTAGCAACATACCAAACATATTCAAATCACAACGAAGCAATAAATCCATTTGATTTCAACTAAATAAAGGAGTGAGAACATGAAAAAAGTATTAATAACAGTTTTTGCATTAGCCTTAGCTGGTTTTGCTTTTTGGTTCTCAAGTTTAAATCGAAATGATGTTTATGGAGAAATAGATATAGTTCTCGTCAATAGTATTGGAGAAACTGTATTAAACGAAACAATTGAGTTTGAAGAAGACGACTCATTATTCTCTGTATTAAACGATAATTTTACAATTGCATGTGGCGATATTAACTACAATATCTCTACTGAATGCAGTAGTACTTTTAATGGGAGAGTTATCCTAAAAATTAATGATGTTGAATCAAATTGGTGGGAAAATTATTTAGCGATTTATATCGATGATACATACAGTAATAATGGTGTTGATAATATCCCCTTAGAAGATGGAAAAACCTATAAATTTCAATATACCGAAGTAGGAGGTAATGATTAATGGATACAAGAAAAATAATCATGATTGCAATCGCAATTAGTATTACATTTGTTCAAGAACAAATGCTTTTATTCTTACCAAATGTCCAGTTTACAGTCCTTCTTATCATAATCTTTTCAAGTGTATTTTCACTAAAAGAAAGTCTCGTTTATATCCTTGGATACGTCTTACTTGATAACATGTACTTAGGAGGATTTAACCTATTTTATATGATTCCAATGTTATTAGCTTGGAGTCTTATTCCCATCACATACCACACTATATTACGAAAGACTACAAACGAGTATTACTTAGGTGTGTTTGCATTTGTCTTTGGTTTTGTCTATGGTTGGATGTTCATTCCATTCAATATGATTCAAACAGGAATAACAAACCTAATCCCATATATAACTGCCGATATTCTCTTTGAAGTTATTATGGCAATAACAGGTTTACTAACCGTAATATGGCTATATCAACCATTAATGAGTGTTTTGAAATCATTGGAAAATACTGGGAGATTTTCATCTCGAAAAATTTATAAATAATCCAGGCAAATCATTTGCCTGGTTTTGTTTTTCTTATTATAATAATATTGTTCAAAAAATACTTGAATAAAAGGTGTTTCTTTGATAAAATATAAAAGCCGTAAAATACACACACACCGGAGTAAGTAACTCTGAGCTATCAAAAAGATAGTTGTTGCTTATATAGAAGGTAGTGGAGGCATAAATCTAAAGGAGGAATCAAACATGGGTGTAATCTCAATGAAACAGCTATTAGAAGCTGGAGTCCATTTCGGACATCAAACACGCCGTTGGAATCCTAAAATGGACGAGTATATTTATACTAGTCGTGGTGGAATCCATATTATCGACTTACAAAAAACTGCAGTACTAGTCGAGGAAGCTTATCAAAAACTACTTGAAATTGGTAAAAATGGTGGAAAAATCCTATTCGTAGGAACAAAAAAACAAGCTCGTGACGTTGTAAAAGAAGAAGCAATCAGAACAGGGCAATTCTATGTATCTCAAAGATGGTTAGGTGGAACATTAACTAACTTCAAAACAATCAGAAAAAGTATTAGAAAATTACATGATCTAAACAGAATGGAACAAGATGGTACTTTTGAAAGATTAACTAAAAAAGAAGTTATTGGTAAACGTAAAGAAATGGAAAAACTAGAAAAATTCTTAAGTGGTATTAAAGATATGAGAACTTTACCACAAGCAGTATTCGTAGTTGATCCAATGCAAGAAAAAAATGCTGTATTAGAAGCAAGAAAATTAAACATCCCAGTATTCGGTATCGTTGATACTAACTGTGATCCAGATTTAGTAGACGTAATCATTCCTGGTAATGACGACGCTATCAGATCAGTAAAATTAATCGTTTCTAGATTAGCAGACGCATTTATCATTGCAGCTGGTGGAGTTGTTGAACCAAGACCAGAAGAACCAAGACCTGAACGTAAACCATATAACAGAGATAATAGAAATAGAGACAACAGAAACAGAGATAATAAAAACCGTAGACCATACCAAGGAAAAGACAGAAAACCTTTCGTTAAAAGAGAGAACAAACCTTATACTAAACCAACAGGAAATGCTCAAGCTAGACCAGCTAATGCACAAGCTAAACCAGTAGCAAAAGCACCTGTTAAGCCTGAGGTTAAAGCTCCAGTTAAAGAAGAAGTTAAAAAAGAAGCTCATAAAAAAGTAGTACCAGTGAAAAAAGCAGTTACGGCAGAAGCTAAACAAGATTTATCAACTTTAAAAGTTGCTGAATTAAAAGACTTAGCTAAACAAAAAGGAATTACTGGATACTCAAAACTTAAAAAAGCTGAATTAATCGAAGCTTTAAAGTAAAAATAAAAGAGCTCTAATGCTCTTTTTTTACAAAAAAACCAACAAGAAAAAACTTAGTGAAACACAAAATAAAAAACCTAAATATTGATAGGAGGAACAAAAATGGCAATCAGTGCAAAATTAGTTAAAGAATTACGCGATAAAACTGGAGCAGGAATGATGGATTGTAAAAAAGCATTAACTGCAACAGATGGAAATTTAGATCAAGCGGTAGACTGGCTACGTGAAAAAGGAATCGCTAAAGCAGCAAAAAAACAATCAAGAATTGCAGCAGAAGGATTATGTAATGTATTAGTAAACGGAAATGAAGCAATTATTTATGAACTAAATAGTGAAACAGATTTCGTTGCTAAAAACGATAACTTCCAAAACTTATTAAATCAAGTTGGACAAGCTATCTTAAATAGTAAAGCAACTAACTTAGAAGAAGCATTAACTGTAGAATTAGATGGGAAAACTTTAGAAACAGTATTAGTAGAAGCAACTGCTAAAATTGGAGAAAAAATCTCATTAAGAAGAGTAACAAGAGTAGTTAAAGCTGACTCTGCAAGTTTCGGTGCTTATAAACATATGGGTGGTAAAATTGTATCATTAACAGTTGTTGATGGTGTGAACGAAGAAGTAGCTAAAGATGTAGCAATGCATGTTGCAGCTATCAACCCTAAATACTTAAATAGTGATGAAATCTCAGAAGAAGTAATCGCTCATGAAAAACAAGTATTAACAAATGAAGCATTAAACGAAGGTAAACCTGCAAATATCGTTGAAAAAATGGTAGTAGGAAGATTAAACAAATATCTAAAAGAAATTTGTTTAGTAAACCAACCATTCGTTAAAAATCCTGACTTAACTGTTGAAAAATTTGTTAAAGAAAACAAAGGTACAATCGTTTCATTCTTACGTTTAGAAGTAGGAGAAGGAATCGAGAAACGTGTTGATGATTTCGCTAGCGAAGTAATGTCACAAGTTAACGCATAATAAATACTTAACTAATAAAAGGACACAAAATTGTGTCCTTTATTTTTATATAGATATAGTAAAAACATAATTATATGGTATAATATTTAGGAGAAATAAATCTAATATTTATTGTAAGGAGGAGTACCAATGGCTCAGAAAAAACGTATTATTATAAAACTTAGTGGAGAAGCATTAAGTAACGGTAACAATCAAGCAATAGATCCCGAAAAAGTTAGATGCATTGCAAAAGAAGTTAAAGCAGCATATGATTTAGGTGATCTAGAAATAGGTATAATTGTTGGTGGTGGTAATATCTGGAGAGGTAAAATCGCTGCGGAAATGGGAATGGAAAGAAGTAGTGCAGATTATATGGGAATGATCGCAACTATCTTAAACGCACTAGCTCTACAAAACGCAATAGAAGAACTAGGTGTAGAAACAAGAACAATGACGAGCCTAAATATTCCACAAGTTGCTGAACCATACATTAGAAGAAAAGCAATAAGTAATCTCGAGAAAGATCGTATTGTTATCTTCGGTGGAGGAACTGGGAATCCATACTTCTCAACAGACACAACAAGTGCATTAAGAGCTGCTGAAATCGGAGCAAACATTATCTTAATGGCAAAAAATGGTACTGATGGAGTATACAATAAAGATCCAAGAAAACATAGCGATGCAGTGAAATATGAAAACCTAACACATCATGAAGTTCTCGAAGAAGGACTAGAGGTTATGGATTCAACAGCTGCAGCATTATGTAAAGACAACAATATCGAAATTGTCGTGTTCGATATGAATGTAAAAGGAAATATTAAACGAGTTGCCGCTGGTGAAAAAATCGGAACTTGGATTAAATAAGGAGGAAATATTATGCCTGATATGATATTAATGGAAACAGAAGAAAAGATGGAAGAAAGAGTTGAAGGATTAAGTCATGAGTTAGCTAAAATCCGTACTGGTAGAGCTAACCCAAAAATGTTTGATGATGTTCAAGTAGAATACTATGGAGTATTAACTCCAATATCACAAGTAGGACAAATTACAGTACCAGAACCAACACAAATAGTAATCAAACCTTATGATAAAAACTTAGTAAAAGAAATCGAAAAATCAATAATGGCTGCAAACCTTGGAATTAACCCAGGTAATGAAGGTCATCAATTACGTATTGTTTTCCCACCACTAACTACTGAAAGACGTAAAGAATTAACTAAAAAAGTTAAGAAATACGCAGAAGAAGCAAAAATTTCAGTTAGAAATATTCGTCGTGATGGAAACGATGCAATCAAGAAACTTGAAAAAGCTTCAGAAATCTCTGAAGATGACTCAAAAGGATACCAAGAAGATATCCAAGAATTAACAAACTCATACATCTCAAAAGTTGAAGAAGTTGCCAAAGCAAAAGAAGCGGACATAATGAGTTTATAGTTTTTAATAAATAAAACAACTTATATCTAAACAGATAAGAAGTTGTTTTTTTTATGCAATGTTTAGTTTGAATACAATATTTCTCTTTTGTATGATATAATTTTGATAAGAACACACGATTATGAAGGGATAACTCACGCGATTTTACAGCATCTCATAATTGATGCTGTTTTATTTTGGGGCGGAGGACTTATATGAGAAAAATAATTAGTGCATTAATTTTAGCATCATTAGTAGTATTGCTTGGGGGATGTGATTATTTAGATACATTATCTCCAGAGAATCAAGATATTATAAACGATATCATTGATGAGTATGAGTTAGACATCAGTAATGACGACGTTATTGTTGAAGTGTTTACAGAATCAATTGATTTAAAGACAGAAATCGAATTTACAAGTGAGGTAAATCTTGATGAAATTTATGATTCATTAGAATTTGATTACACTTTACTAAATCTCGACGTACTAGGTGATTATGAAATACCTTTTACATATACTGATTTAGAAGGTGAATTACAAAGCGATACTATCATCGTTCGTGTTGTTGATACAACACCACCTGTAATATCATTAAACGGGGAATTAGAAATTACTCATACCCTTGGTAATTTTTATATGGATGAAGAAATAATTGCAACAGACAATTATGATACTACTGTTGAGATATCAATAGAAAGTAATTATAATCCATTTAAAAAAGGACAATATAGTATTCTATATCAAGTTACTGATACCAGTGGTAATTTTTCTGAGATAACTAGAACAGTTAATGTTGGTGAAGTCGTAAACGAAACGAATGATAATGGTGTTATTTTATTTGACAACATGGAATACATTAAAAAAATAATTGAACTAGATAATGGTGACTTAATTATTCTAGGCGCCGGAAATAGTAACGGAAAAATATTCCGTACCAACAACATTGGGGTTGTATACTGGGAGAAAACTATCACGCAAAATGCATATGCTGATGTTGTTATTGAAGATGGTATAATCAATAGTGCTGGCGAGCTTGTAATTGTCGGATGGAAGAACTTTACAGAAAGTAATCCAGATGGTGCAGGTCGAGCAGGTTTTATCACAAAATATGATTTGAGTGGAAATAAAATTACATATCAAGAAGAAACTCCTTCAGAAATGATAAACTACCAAGGAGTTATCCAATTAGCTGATGGTAATTACGCAGTTGTAGCTAGTGAAAACTTTGGAGTTCTAAGTGTTACCAAAATGAACTCATCATTTGAACAAATTTGGAAATACGAGTATTCAGGTGAAAAATGGTACCAGCAAATTATGGAAAATGACAGTGGCTTAATTGAGATTTATGTCAACCAAGCTTGGGGTTCATCATTGTCTGTAATCGTACTTAATTCCAACGGAACTGAACAAAGTGTTCAACATTTTTCTGCTAGTCAAAGTATTAGAGATATCCTAATTCTAGATGATGCATTTCTTATAGCTAGTGAGGGAAGAATTAATGTTGTTACTAGTGATGGAAATGTTCAACATGATATTTTAATAGATGGAAACAATGTGCAAATACATGGTATTTCACAACTTGCAAATGGGAATTTCATTATTGTAGGAGAATTTGATTCAGATACAAATAGTCGAGAGGCCGTTGTTCTAGAATTAAATAGCCTATTTGAAATAGTAAACACAATTACCTTAGAAGGTTCTGATCAGGATGCAATGATAAATCTTCTAATCACATCTGATAAAATAATATGTGGTGGATTTACTAATTCAATTAACGGTGATTATAGTAAAAAAACAGAAACCTGGACTTCTGGATTCTTATATATGTTACCTTTAAGTATTAGTGAATACTCTGAAAATGATATTGCTGGACCAATTATCGAAATGATTGGTGAGAGTGCAATCAATATTCAACTAGGAACTACTTATACAGAACCAGGAATTAGTGCTACGGATAATGGTTTAGATGTACCAGTTATAGTTACTAGTAATGTTGATACATCTCAAACTGGTCTATACTATATATATTATCAAGCAGAAGATGTAGAAGGTAATTTAAGTTTATTAAGAAGAACAGTAAATGTTTATGACACACTTACAGAAGAAAACGAATATATGATTGATTTATTTTCACTAAGCAGTGAAAGTGAGGATATCATTGATATCTTTGCATCATTTGATAACGATAATAATAACTACTTAACCAGAGATGAGTTTACATCAGCAACATCTTTAACTTTAAGCAATGTTGATATTTTAGACTTAAAATACATCAATTTATTAACTAACTTAGAATACTTATCAATGTACAATTGCTCTGTTGAAGATATCACAGGTATTAAAGACCTAACAAAACTAACATATTTAAGTATTAATAACTGTAATATTTCAAATATTAGTGAGTTAGTATATCTAACTGATTTAGTAGAACTATATCTACCTAACAATGAAATCATTGATGTGACATCAATAAGTACTTTAACAAAACTAGAAAAACTTGATATATCAATGAACAACATTACTAGTCTAGATACTTTAGGATCTTTACCAAATCTTATACACCTTTATGCAGGTAGATTACCAGCGACAGAGTTTAATAATGTTTCAAGATTCCCAGAACTAGAATATCTTGATGTGTCTTGGGGAAGTTTAAACTCAATAAGTGGTTTTAATAATCCAAAATTAGCTTTCCTAGATTTCTATGATGCTGAGTTTACCAATCTTGACGGCTTTACAGGATTAGTTAACTCTCCATTACTAACTGAAATAAGAGCTGGACAAAATGGTTTGACAGATGTTTGTGGAATTAAAGATGTTGTATCAATACAACAACTACTAATTGAAACTAATAATATAAGTGATATATCATGTTTAGATAAATTAGTTAACGTAACAACAATCCAAATCATAAATAACGCAGTATCTGATATTACAGTACTAGCGAATATGACAAAACTAGTTGAAGTCAATCTTGGTGCTGGTGACTATGATTTATCGGTATTAACTAGTTTACCGGATTTACAGAAATTATATATTCATATGCCAGCTTTAGATGTACCACTAGATTCAAATAACCGAATAGTATTAGAAACATTAATTGATAATGGAGTCTTTGTCCATGGTGGAAATATCATTGATTTTGGATCAATCTCAGGAGCTTTAGCTAGTATCCTAGAGGTGTTTGACCTAGATAACAGTAACGGTATTGATTTGCATGAATCTAGAAATATCTTAGATTTAGACTTAAGTTCTATTCAAATTTATTCACTAAACTCAATAAATGAACTTGCTAGTCTTCAAACCCTTTCTATTAACATAACGAATATGGATGTATCAGTTGGTTCATACAATCGTGATATAATAGAACAGCTTCAGGCAAATAATGTAATAGTTACCGAAATAGATGACAACTAAAATGCTAAGAACTGTAGATTTTCTACAGTTCTTTTCTATTACTAACATACTTGTGATTATGTTAAAATGAAATTAGGAAGAAGGTGAGTACTATGAATAATCCGCCAACAAGAAAAAATGCAATAATAATTTTTGTTGTTATTGTCATTGTAGCTCTACTATTATCATATTTATTTGGTAATGGGACAGACTTGAATAGTGACTTTGAATCATTAAATGATCCAAGTCCTGCTTGCAAAGAACTAGAACCTGTTACTAATTTTATGGAGTATACAATCGCGATGGATGAATGTGAACTATCATATAATTACACCGAGACTTTTTTTGTTGATTCATACTTATTCTTTGATTATTATGAGGGAAGAGAATGTAGTGCTCCAAAGTATACTATTAAAGACGGTTATCTACACAAAAGTCTCGGTGGTTGTTCTAATTACTCAGGATACGAAACTGTTATTAGGTTATATATAATAGAACTTAAAGAAGAGCAAATCCCTTCTGAGTCTGTTAAAATAAAGTACAATTAAAAAGTGTTGTAGATATTCTACAACACTTTATCTTTTAACCACTATTTTCTTTCCAGTCCTCAACACTAATACCATAAACAAGTTCATCCCACCATATTGGATTATTTAGATCATCATATTTAAAGCATACTCTTTTCTTATGATGACCTTCTTTAAATAAACCTATCTTTTCCATAACTCTCCAAGAAGGGATATTATCAGGATTACACCTTGCGATTACTCTATGACAATCCCAATTGGTAAATGCATAAGTGACTAATGCCTTTGAAGCTTCAGTACAAAAACCTTTATTTTGATACGCTGGATTAAATATGTAGCCAATATTATATTCCTTGAACTGATGGGGTTTGTTCAACCCGAAATATAGATGACCTATAACTTCATTTGATTCCTTAAAAACTACTGAAAAAAAGTTTTTTGTCGGAATTATATCCTCAATAAATTTACGCAAACTATTATCATCAAAAGCTTCCATTTGCTCATATTTTAGTACTTCAGGATCTGACATGTATAGTAACATATCTTCGTAGTCCTCTAAAATAAGAGGGCGGATAAATAGTCTATTTGTTTTAATCATGAGTTATCCCTGCCTTTATCAGCATTTTGACTTTATCTGTTCTGTCCATTAATTGGTAGGCTTTACCCCATTCCTTAAGTGAGGAGAGGTAAATTTTTTCACCATCAATAACTATTTCTTTAGTTATTTTAAATGGGAACGAGTAGATACCATTGGTGGTTCTAATTTTGAAACCAACCATTATATCGATATCAACATTATCAATTGTAATTGTATAAAAATGGGAAGTAGCATACTTCTTATTCTTTGAAATATAAGTGAAGTGATACTTTTTAATTAGTTCATCAAGTTTTTGGAAGTCCTTTTCATCAACTAAAATATCAATATCAGCAACAGTAGTATTTATGTTAGATAACTTGATTAATAATGATCCTCCTAGGGCCCAACTTATTTCGTTTTCATTTAACTCTCTTGCTATCTTTAACAAGGTATTTTGTATGTTTTTTCCCATATTATCACCTCCTCTATTATATATCATTATTTTGATAATGTGAATATCATATGATACAATAAAAAAAGGTGATGATATGAATAAGTATATTAGTGGAGTAGTTCCGATAGCGGCTATAACTCTTTTAGGAGTTGTATTATCTTCGTTGTTTAAGACAGAATCAGTTTTTTTTATCTTATGTGAGCAATTATTATTCATGGTTTTGCCAATATTTTTGTATTTATACTTTAAAGATGATGGTGAATTGCGAAAGTTTTTATCTGTTTTGATGCTTGTTTCACTTGGTGTAATTATCGTTAATGCTTTAGTGATAATAACGTCAGGTGGTTATAAGTATACGGGGTTACACACAGCATCATTTTTTGCAATCGTAACTCTTGTTTTTCATTACATACCTATCGTTCTATTTATAGGATATTTAGTTAAACAAGTGAAAATGAGTTTTTCGTTTTATAATCGTAAAGCAGCAGTTCTTTTAATAATTTCAGTAATAATGATGGTTTATGTTTTCTTTGTTAGAGGGCAATCGCTTTTCTTTATCTTCTATGATAATAAGGGAGCATATATTACAATGATTTTATATGCAGTAATTATTAGTAGTTATATGTATCTAGTAACATTAGCCAAAGAACTTAAAGATTGATAAAAGAGGTAATTATATGATTAATAAAAAGGTATTTGTTAAGTTTAATGATATAGTAACTAATATTTATGCAGAAGATGATTTACAAAAAATGCAGTCGCAGTTTCTTTTAGATATTAAGGAACTAATTGAATATGATTATGCGATGTTTGATTTAGCTGACACCCTTAGCGCGGAACAAGTTGATTTTTTCTCACCTGTATACTTAGGGTTCACGGATAAGCAGATGAATCAGTACTATGACAAGTACCAATACCTGGATTATACAAACTGGATATTAACAGAAAATGCATTTAAATCATACCGTGATACTGATGTTGTTAATGAAAAATATCGTGAAAATTCCAAAATATTTCAAGAATGGTTAGCGCCAATTGGAATATATTTTGGAGGAGGAATTATTATTGAGAAAAAGGGGATTCTTTTAGGAACAGTAACTTTCTTTAGATGTGAAGAAAAAGGGGATTATACAGATAATGATTTACTTCTTTGGCGGCTTTTCGCAGAACACTTATCAACTAAGTTAGGTAAATTGTTTCCTGTTGGAGTTAAAAATCTAAAAGAAAAATATGATCAATCTAGTCGGATAGGATTAACGTATAATCTTACTAAAAGAGAGAGTGAAGTACTAGAACTAGTCATTTCTGGATATAGCAATGAGAAAATAGCCAATGTTTTATATATATCAATATCAACTGTAAAGAAGCATATCAATAAGGTATTTACTAAAACTGGTACTAAATCTCGTAGTGAAGTGATAAGTAAGTTTTTAAAAAAACAGCATTGATAGAACTTTGGTTCTATCTTTTTTTATGGTCTTGATGGCCAATAGTTTTAATACATATCTTCAACTACAATATTAATATAAATCAAAGGAGGTAATTATGGCTAAAAGTATAAAAAATAGGACACCACGACAAGATGGATTTTGGATGCCTGCAGAGTTTGAGCAACAGGAAAAAATATGGATGATATGGCCAGAAAGATCTGATAATTGGAGGCTGGGGGGGAAACCTGCACAAAAGGCATTTAAAGATGTTGCTGAGGTAATATCAAAGTATGCTCACGTAACGATGTGTGTTAGTGAAGGGCAATACGATAATGCTCGTGAAGTGTTAAATGAATCTATAAGAGTTATTGAAATGAGTAGTGATGATGCATGGATGAGAGATTGTGGTCCAGCGTTTGTAAAGAATGAATTAGGTGAAATCAGAGGTGTGCATTTTGGTTTCAACGCATGGGGTGGATTAGTTGATGGATTATACTTCCCTTGGAATAAGGATCAAAAAATTCCAACAAAAATATGTGAAGTTGAAGGTGTCCTTGAGTATGATGCGACAAACTTTGTTTTAGAAGGTGGCTCATTTAATGTTGATGGACAAGGAACTTTAATTACAACAGAACAATGTTTGCTTAGTGAAGGAAGAAATCCTCATCTTAATAAAGCAGAAATTACTGAATACTTAAGTGCGTATTTAGGGGTTGAAAAAGTTATATGGTTACCTTTAGGGATTGATCCCGAAGAAACAAATGGCCATGTTGATGATGTCTGTGCTTTTGCACGTCCAGGTGAAGTAGTGATTGCATGGACAGATGATGAAAATCATCCATATTATCATGTCTACAAACAAGCATATAATGTATTGAAGAACGAAACAGATGCTAAGGGGAGAAAATTTAAAATTCATAAAGTACCACTAGCATATCCTGGTTACTTAACTAAAGAGGAAGCTGAAGGCGTTGATGAAGGAGATGCGATTTCACGAAGAGAAGGAGATGAATATGCACCTTCTTATATGAATTACCTTACAGTAAATGGTGGAATAATTTGTCCCCAATTTGGAATAGAACAAGACAAAGATGCAATTAGAGCTCTTGAAAAAATATATCCTGATTATGATGTCGTTGGTGTAATGACCAAAGAGATTATCTTTGGTGGAGGAAACATTCATTGTATAACGCAACAACAACCTAAATCAAAGTAAATGTTACACAAAAAAATAAAAGGCAAAGATGATTATGATAGATATTTCTAATCATCTTTTTTTATGTGAAAGTATTGTGATAATTAGTGGTTTTTGTAGAAAAATACTAATTAATATAGTATAATGAAATATTGTAAAATGAGGTGATTTTATGAGTTTAGAAAGTAGAGTTTTAAGTAGATATATACCCAAGCATATCGCCATAATTATGGACGGTAATGGACGTTGGGCTAAAAAACGTGGTTTACCAAGAACTGCTGGGCATCGAAAAGGTAGTGAAAACCTTAAAGATATAGCAGTAGCTTGTCATGAAATGGGTATTAAAGCACTAAGTGTTTATGCGTTTAGTACTGAAAACTGGAAACGACCAAAAGAAGAGATTGACTATTTAATGAATTTACCAAAAGAGTTTGAGGAAACTTTTAAGGGTAAATTTGAGGAAAGAGATATAAGAGTAATCTTTTCAGGTAGAAAAGATCGTTTTCCTGATCATGTTCAGGATCTTATAAAAAGAGTTGAAGAAAAAACAAAAGATCGTACAAGTATGACATTGAATATTTGTTTTGATTATGGAAGTTATACAGAGATTCTTGATGGTGTTAAGGAGATAAGTAAAAAGTATAAAAAAGGTGAAATTAAACTTGATGATATTAATGAGGATTTAATGAGAAATCATCTTTATACTAAAGACTTGCCTGATTTAGACTTGCTAATTAGAACAAGTGGAGAAGAACGAATAAGTAATTTCTTATTATGGCAATTAGCTTATAGTGAGTTGTATTTTCCAAAAGTACATTGGCCAGCATTTAATAAGAAACAACTATACAAGGCAATTGAGAACTTTCAAAAGAGAAATCGCCGTTTTGGTGGATTGAAGGAGGATAAGTAACAATGAAAACACGTGTAATTACTGGGCTTATCCTTGTTTTAGTTTTTGTACCTGTATTTGTAATAGGGGAGATACCATTAAGTATTGCTTTATTATTATTGAGCATGGGTGCGACATTTGAGTTGTTTAAAATGTTTAATAAAGGCAGAGAAATTAATAAAGTTGTCTTAGGAATCGAGATGTTACTAAGTGGTGGTTTATACTATCTGATCCAATCATATTACTTAGGTGATATCGTATTAGATTGGGTGTTTGTTGCTATTATGTTTATAGTCTTTATTGGTGCTCTATTATTAGTATTTATTGATAAGTTTACTGCATCTGATTATAGTGGGATGTTTTTAGCAATATTGTATCCAACTATTGGTTTTGGAGCAATATTTGGATTGAGAAGTATGGACCTTCATAATTTAGGGTTTTTGTTTACAATAACAATCATGACTGATGTATTTGCTTACTTAGTTGGGGTTAAATTTGGTAAACATCGTTTAGCAGTTAAAATTAGTCCTAAGAAAAGTATTGAAGGAAGCATTGGTGGAACATTCTTTGCAACAGTTCTGACGATAGTATACATATATGTATTTGAACTAACTCATGTTGGTGAGATTGAGTTGAATATATTCATCAGTATAATTTTGATTATATTTATTAGTTGTATTGGACAAATAGGTGATTTAGTTGCCAGTAAGCTGAAGCGACATTTTGAAATAAAAGACTATAGTAATTTGTTCCCAGGACATGGGGGGATTATGGATCGATTTGATAGTGCTTTATTTGCTGGTATGGCTTTAATGTTAATTAGCAAAGTAGTTGGTATATTATGAGATTGTATTTGTTAGGAGCAACAGGTAGTATTGGAAAACAAACTTTAGATATTGTTAGAAAAAGTAATGGTAAGTTTGTTATCGAGACAATAGCTGCTAATAAAAGTATTGATAAAGTCAAAGAAATAATTGATGAGTTTAGTCCTAAATTTGTTAGTGTAGGATTAAAAGAAGCAAGTGATGAGCTAAGTAATTTATATCCAAACATCGAGTTTGGTTACGGTGAAGATGGTCTAATTAAAGCTGCTACTTATGGTAGTAATGGAGAAGATTTAGTTATTAATAGTGTAGTAGGTAGTGCAGGGCTTGCACCTACTTATTATGCAATAAAGCAAAAGAGAAACATAGCTTTAGCTAATAAAGAAACATTAGTTATTGGTGGAGATTTAATTACGCCAATGTTAAAAGAATACGGAGTTTCTTTGATTCCAATAGATTCAGAACATAGCGCAATTATGCAATGTTTAAATGGTGAAGAGAAAAAAACTGTTAAGAGTATTATTATTACAGCTAGTGGTGGAAGTTTCCGTGACAAGTCACGAAAAGAGTTGATTGGTGTCAATGTTAATGATGCATTAAATCATCCTAATTGGAGTATGGGTGCTAAAATAACGATTGATAGTGCTACAATGATGAATAAAGGTTTAGAAGTAATTGAAGCTCACCATTTGTTTGATGTACCTTACAATAAAATAAAGACAGTTCTACATAAAGAAAGTATAATACATTCATTAGTTGAGTATAATGATACTAGTATGCTTGCTCATTTAGGTAATCCTGATATGAGAGTGCCAATTAGTTATGCAATTAATTATCCGAATCGTGTTGAGTACATAGGTGAAAGATTGGATTTAATCAAATTGGGAAGTTTACATTTTGAAGAGTTAAGTCATGAACGTTTTCCGATGCTAGACTATGCATATCGAGCAGGTGAAACTGGTGGATTAATGCCAACAATATTGAATGCAGCCAATGAAGCTGCAGTTAGTTTGTTTTTGAATGGTAAAATTACGTTTTTACAAATTGAAGAGATTGTGTTAGAATGTATGAATAAATTTACTATTGAAGAAGAATTAACATTAGAAAATATATTAAGTAAAGACAACTTAGTGAAGGACTATGTGTTTAAGGCATATAGTTAGAAGGATTGGTAGAAATGGTAATATTTAATATTTTAGTATTTTTAATTAGTTTAAGTGTGGTAATTATGATTCATGAACTTGGACATTTTGTAATGGCAAGACGTGCCGGAATATTATGTCATGAGTTTGCAATAGGTATGGGGCCAACAGTGTGGAGTAAGCGAAAAGGTGAAACCCTTTATAGCATTAAACTTATTCCAATTGGTGGATATGTCATGATGAGCGGTGAAGAGATTGAGGATGAAGTTGTTAAAGTAGGATCTCAAGTTAGACTAGTCTTCGAACAAGGAAAGGTTACTAAAATCATCCTTGACCATACTGATGAGAAATATGAGCGATACGAGAAAATTACAGTTGAAAAAGTTGATTTAAAAGGACAAAATATGGCTCCTTTATATATCAATGATTATGAAGTAGTAAGAAATGCTTTTTATGTAATGAAAAACCGTGAGTATCAAGTTGCTCCAGTTGAAAGAGGTTTTAATGGTAAAACATTATGGCAAAGATTCAAGGCGATTTTCTTTGGACCTGCAATGAACTTTGCATTAGCATTAGTAGTATATTTGATAGTAAACCTAGCTGTTGGATTCCCCAACATGGGAAGCACTATTTTAGGTACTGTTGGAGACGAGTTCCCCGCAGGGGGTAAATTGCAAGTTGGCGATGAAATTATCGCAATTGAAGGCGTAGAAGTTGACAGTTGGGAAGAACTTAGCCTCGAACTTGAGAAAGACTTTGCTAATCGAGAACTAGATATTACATTTATTAGAGATGGCGAAGAAATGCAAACAACAATTACACCGATGTTATATTTCTATAGTTTCGGTTTTCATAGTGCAATTGATGCTGGTGATAGTTTAATAATAGGAAGTGTTACAGAGGAAACGAAGGCTGGTTCTGCTGGATTTGAAGCAGGTGACCAAATCCTAAGTGTCGATGGTAATCTTGTCGCATCATGGACAGAGTTTATCGCTGAAATTGAACGAATTGGTGATTTACCTTATTTAGAAGGAAGAGTAATTGAATTTGTTGTTTCTAGAGATGGAAATGAAGTAACTTTAAGTGTTGATGAACCATTCAGTGAAGCTTTCTTGGAAACACAGAATATTGGTATTGTCGAATCAAGAATAGGAATAAGCCCTGAATACAACTTTAACTTTGGACAAGCTATTATTAGTAGTTTTAAAGATGTTGGTAGAAGTGCAATGATTATCTTCACAACGATTGGTCTGCTTTTTGATAATTCAGGAGCAGGAGCAGGAGTTGGTGTTGATAACTTAGCTGGACCATTAGGGATTTATGAAATCACATCACAGGCTTTAAGTGGTGGTTGGATTACATTATTTAGTTGGATAGGATTATTAAGTGTAAACTTAGGAGTTATTAATTTACTTCCAATACCTGCACTTGATGGGGGAAGATTAGTATTTTTAGGATATGAAGCAATTACGAAGAGAAAACTAAACCGTAAGGTAGAAAACACATTGAATTATGTTATGTTTTTAGCTCTAATGGGTCTGTTTGTCTTCATAACATATAATGATTTATTGAGATTATTGAATATTAAATAGAGGTGAGATTATGAAACAGAGTTTATTATTTGTACCAACATTGAAAGAAGCACCAAAGGATGCAGAAGTAAGAAGTCATAAGTTAATGAGTCGTTCAGGACTTATTAAACAGGTAGCTTCAGGAATATATACATATTTACCACTCGGATATCGAGTAATTAAGAAAATAGAAAACATCATTAGAGAAGAACTAGATAATATTGGCGCTAGTGAACTTTTGATGCCTGCTTTACAACCGCGTGATTTATGGGAGGAAAGTGGAAGATGGGACAAATACGGCCCAGAATTAATGAGACTTCAAGATCGTAAGGATCGTGATTTCTGTTTAGGACCTACTCATGAGGAAATTATTACACAAGTAGTTAGAGATTATCTTAATTCATATAAGAAGTTACCACTTGCTCTTTATCAAATCCAAACTAAGTTTAGAGATGAAATGAGACCAAGATTTGGATTGATGCGTGGACGTGAGTTCATAATGAAAGATGCTTACACATTTACTGAAACTGAAGAACAACTAGATGCTTGGTACAAAGAGTTTACTAAGGCATATGTTCGTATTTTTGAGAGATGTGGATTAGAAACAAGAATTGTTAGCTCTGATGTTGGCCAAATTGGTGGAGACGAAGCTGATGAGTTTATGGTAATGAGTGAAGTTGGTGAAGATACAATAACATATTGTACAGAATGTAGTTATTCTGCTAACCAAGAGTTTAGCAACCTAAATGAAGGAGATGAATGTCCTGAATGCGGTGGAACTATTGCTGTAGCAAAAGGTATTGAAGTTGGGAATATATTTAAACTTGGTACAAAATATAGCGAGAGTATGGGTGCAAAGATAATTAATAAAGAAGGAAAACAAGTTCCTGTTATTATGGGATGTTATGGAATCGGTATTAGTAGAACACTAATGGCGAGTGTTGAACAAAACTCAAATGATAATGGAATTGTATGGCCAAGTGAAATTGCACCATTTGAAGTACACGTAATTCCAGTTAATACAAAAGATGATTTACAAGTAGAAGTTGCTTCTTCCTTATATAATGAATTAAAAGCTAAGGGAGTAGAAGTTTTACTAGACGATCGTGCAGAACGTGCAGGGGTTAAATTTAAAGACTCTGATTTGATTGGTATTCCTTATCGTATCGTTGTAGGTAAAGATGCTAAAGATGGAAAAGTTGAATTTAGCAACCGTAAACTTGATACAAAAGAGTTAGTAGAAGTAACAAAAGTATTAAATCTACTATAGTATATTAAAGAAAAGACCTTATTTAGGGTCTTTTTTTGTATTATACATAGAAAAGATCTATTAATTTAAAAAGAAATGAAAAAAACATAGTAAATGGGTTGACATTTCATTAGTAATTTTATATACTTGTAAAGCAGGTGAAAAGAGGGGCCTTAAAAACCCTGATGCACCTTTTATTTATGCCTTAACTGGTGTGAATATAGCACTTCATATCTTTTTCAAAAAAGTTAAAATAAGTGTTGACAATAATATTCAACTTATAGTAGAATATTAAACGCACGCTAATGAAGTGTTGCGACCATTTAGGTCTTTGAAAACTGAATAGAACAAGTCAATTTGAGTTTAGGAAAAGTACTTATAATAATGAGATTATAATTAAACAATTCATATAATTTATGGAGAGTTTGATCCTGGCTCAGGATAAACGCTGGCGGCATGCCTAATACATGCAAGTCGAACGCTCTCGATCTTCGGATCAATGAGAGAGTGGCGAACGGGTGAGTAACACGTAAGAAACCTGCCCTAAAGACGAGGATAACTATTGGAAACGATAGCTAATACTGGATAGGACGTAAAATCGCATGATTTAACGTTTAAAGATGCGTTTGCATCACTTTAGGATGGTCTTGCGCTGCATTAGCTAGTTGGTAAGGTAACGGCTTACCAAGGCGATGATGCATAGCTGGTCTGAGAGGATGAACAGCCACACTGGGACTGAGACACGGCCCAGACTTCTACGGAAGGCAGCAGTAGGGAATTTTCGGCAATGGGCGCAAGCCTGACCGAGCAATGCCGCGTGAACGATGAAGGTCTTCGGATCGTAAAGTTCTGTTATAGAGGAAGAACAACTGGTATAGGAAATGCTACCAGTCTGACGGTACTCTATCAGAAAGCTCCGGCTAACTACGTGCCAGCAGCCGCGGTAATACGTAGGGAGCGAGCGTTATCCGGAATTATTGGGCGTAAAGCGTGCGTAGGCGGTTTATTAAGTCAAATCTGAAAGCCCTCGGCTCAACCGAGGAGGGTGATTTGAAACTGGTAAACTTGAGTACGGCAGAGGTTAGTGGAATTCAATGTGTAGCGGTGGAATGCGTAGATATATTGAGGAACACCAGTGGCGAAGGCGGCTAACTGGACCGGAACTGACGCTGAGGCACGAAAGCGTGGGGAGCAAACAGGATTAGATACCCTGGTAGTCCACGCCGTAAACGATGAGAACTAAGTGTTGGGGTTACCCAGTGCTGAAGCTAACGCATTAAGTTCTCCGCCTGGGGAGTACGACCGCAAGGTTGAAACTCAAAGGAATTGACGGGTCTCCGCACAAGCGGTGGAGCATGTTGTTTAATTCGAAGATACGCGAAGAACCTTACCAGGTCTTGACATCTTCTTGATCGCTCTAGAGATAGAGTTTTCCTTCGGGACAAGAATGACAGGTGGTGCATGGTTGTCGTCAGCTCGTGTCGTGAGATGTTGGGTTAAGTCCCGCAACGAGCGCAACCCCTATTGATAGTTGCTAACATTAAGTTGAGGACTCTATCGAGACTGCCAGTGATAAACTGGAGGAAGGTGGGGATGACGTCAAATCATCATGCCCCTTATGACCTGGGCTACAAACGTGCTACAATGGACGGTACAAAGAGTTGCCAAAGCGTGAGCTGGAGCTAACCTTTTAAAACCGTTCTCAGTTCGGATTGAAGTCTGCAACTCGACTTCATGAAGTTGGAATCGCTAGTAATCGTGGGTCAGAATACCACGGTGAATACGTTCTCGGAGATTGTACACACCGCCCGTCATACCACGAGAGTTTGTAACACCCGAAGTGTGTGGCCTAACCTGCTTGCAGGAGGGAGCACCCTAAGGTGGGATAGATGATTGGGGTAAAGTCGTAACAAGGTATCCCTACGGGAACGTGGGGATGGATCACCTCCTTTCTAGGGAGAAAGACAAAAACGAAACAACAATTCTTTAAAACCTGAGTTCAGGTTGATACGTTCTATTTGGTTTTGAGAGACCTAAAAAACTCTCATTTTTATTACAAAGTTAATAAAGAAGGTCTTTGAAAAGTGAATAATACTGTAAAAAGTTAAGAAAATAAGAGCATAAGGTGAATGCCTTGGCAATTGGAGCCGATGAAGGACGCGACGAACAGCGATATGCTTTGGGGAGCCGTAAGTAGGCAGCGATCCAGAGATTTCCGAATGGGGAAACCCACTAGTTAGAAGAACTAGTACCTGATTTATCAGGGGGGATACGCAGGGAACTGAAACATCTTAGTACCTGTAGGAAAAGAAAGTAAAAACGATTCTCTTAGTAGCGGCGAGCGAACGGGGACCAGCCCAGTATTAACATTGGAGTTACAAAATTTCATAATAGATGAATAGTGTGGGAAAGCTAACCATAGAAGGTGATAGTCCTGTAATCGAAATTGTGGAATCTCCGTTAATCGAAGAGTACGGCGAGGCACGTGAAACCTTGTCGGAATATGCGAGGACCATCTCGTAAGGCTAAATACTCCCAATTGACCGATAGTGAACCAGTACCGTGAGGGAAAGGTGAAAAGAACCGCGAGAGCGGAGTGAAAAGATCCTGAAACCTTGTGCTTACAACAAGTCAGAGCCCGTTAATGGGTGATGGCGTGCCTTTTGTAGAATGAACCGGCGAGTTATAATAACATGCGAGGTTAAGCTTTGAGGAGCGGAGCCGCAGCGAAAGCGAGTCTTAACCGGCGAATTAGTATGTTGTTATAGACCCGAAACTGGGTGAGCTAGCCATGAGCAGGTTGAAGTTGGGGTAAGACTCAATGGAGGACCGAACCAGGGTACGTTGAAAAGTGCTTGGATGACTTGTGGCTAGAGGTGAAATTCCAATCGAACCCAGATATAGCTGGTTCTCACCGAAATAGCTTTAGGGCTAGCGTTGTGATAAAGTGGTATGCAGGTAGAGCACTGAATGGTTGATGGCCCCATCCCGGGGTACTGATATCAATCAAACTCCGAATGGCATACTTACATGCACAGCAGTCAGACTACGGGTGATAAGGTCCGTGGTCGAGAGGGAAACAGCCCAGACCGCCAGTTAAGGTCCCTAAATCCATATTAAGTGGGAAAGGATGTGGAGTTGTTTAGACAACTAGGAGGTTGGCTTAGAAGCAGCCATCCTTTAAAGAGTGCGTAATAGCTCACTAGTCGAATGATTCTGCGCCGAAGATGTACCGGGGCTAAATATGGTACCGAAACTGCGGATAGATACTAGATATCTATGGTAGGTGAGCGTTCTAACAGCGGAGAAGCATGACCGAGAGGACATGTGGAGCGGTTAGAAGTGAGAATGCCGGTGTGAGTAATGAAAAGTAGGGTGAGAATCCCTACCGTCAAAAGTCTAAGGTTTCCAGAGGAAGGTTCGTCCGCTCTGGGTTAGTCTGGGCCTAAGGTGAGGCTGAAAAGCGTAGCCGATGGATAACAGGTTGATATTCCTGTACCACCTTATGAACTGATGGAGTGACGGAGAAAGATAACATGGGCCACTAAGTGGATTGTGGTTGAAGCGTTTAGGCTGTGATATAGGCAAATCCGTATCGCAAGAAGGCTGAGGCGTAATAACGTAAGTCGTGTGAATCTATGCTTCCAAGAAAAGCTTCTAGGGTTAATTTATAAGGTGCCAGTACCGCAAACCGACACAGGTAGACGAGGAGAGAATCTAAAGACGCGCGAGATAACTCTTGTTAAGGAACTCGGCAAAATGACCCCGTAACTTCGGGATAAGGGGAGCTCTACAATGTAGAGCCGCAGAGAATAGGCCCAAGCGACTGTTTATCAAAAACACAGCTCTCTGCTAAATCGCAAGATGATGTATAGGGGGTGACGCCTGCCCAGTGCTGGAAGGTTAAGAGGAGTACTTAGTTTCGACGAAGGTACGAATTGAAGCCCCAGTGAACGGCGGCCGTAACTATAACGGTCCTAAGGTAGCGAAATTCCTTGTCGGGTAAGTTCCGACCCGCACGAAAGGCGTAACGATTTGGGCACTGTCTCAACAAGAGACTCGATGAAATCTTAGTACCGGTGAAGATGCCGGTTACCCGCGACAGGACGGAAAGACCCCGTGGAGCTTTACTGTAGCTTGATATTGATTGCTGGTATGTGATGTACAGAATAGGTGGGAGACTATGAATCCGGGACGCTAGTTTCGGAGGAGTCAACTTTGGGATACCACCCTTCGCATATTGGTTATCTAACCCACTGGTGTGTAACCAGGGGGACAGTGTCTGGCAGACAGTTTGACTGGGGCGGTCGCCTCCTAAAGAGTAACGGAGGCGCACAAAGGTACACTCAGAATGGTTGGAAATCATTCGTAGAGCGTAAAGGTATAAGTGTGCTTGACTGCGAGACGTACATGTCGAGCAGGTACGAAAGTAGGTCTTAGTGAACTGCCAGTTCTGAATGGAAAGGCTGGCAATCAACGGATAAAAGTTACCCCGGGGATAACAGGCTGATTCCTCCCAAGAGTCCACATCGACGGAGGAGTTTGGCACCTCGATGTCGGCTCATCACATCCTGGAGCAGGAGCATGTTCCAAGGGTTGGGCTGTTCGCCCATTAAAGTGGTACGCGAGCTGGGTTCAGAACGTCGTGAGACAGTTCGGTCCCTATCCGTCGTGGGCGTTGGGAATTTGAGAGGAGCTGACCTTAGTACGAGAGGACCGGGTTGGACATACCTCTGGTGCACCAGTTAGACTGCCAGGTCTACAGCTGGGTAGCTAAGTATGGACGGGATAAACGCTGAAAGCATCTAAGCGTGAAGCCCCCCTCAAGATGAGATTCCCCATTCATTTGAAGTAAGATCCCTTATAGACTATGAGGTTGATAGGACAGATGTGGAAGCACGGTGACGTGTGAAGCTGACTGTTACTAATAGATCGAGGACTTAACTTTACAGAAAATACAGTATTATTCAGTTTTGAGAGACAAAGTCTGGTGGCGATAGCAAAGTGGACACACCTGTTCCCATACCGAACACAGAAGTTAAGCACTTTAGCGCCGATGGTAGTACAGTGTGCGAGAGTAGGACGCTGCCAGGCTAGTTTCTTTATTAATTTTTTTTATTTACACAGAGAATATTTGCATCAACCTAAAAAGCCTAATTAGCTCAGTTGGTTAGAGCACATGACTGTTAATCATGGGGTCCTAGGTTCGAGTCCTAGATTGGGCGCCATTTTTTTTGGCCCGTTGGAGAAGCGGCTTAACTCACATGCCTTTCACGCATGCATTCACGGGTTCGAATCCCGTACGGGTCACCACTAAAGAACGATAGTACTTATCAAAAGATAAGTATTTTTTTTTGCATTTTTTTAAAGGAAAAGCAAAAAAAACCAAAAAAGAGCATAAAGGTGGAAAGAAGGAATAGAAATGTGGAAAAAAAGAGAGGGAATCAGAGGAAGAAAAGAGTAAAAAAAGAGTAAAAAAAGAGTAAAAAAAGGAAAGAAAAGGATCGAGAAAATAGTAATGAAATGAAGAGTAGAGAGTAAGGTAATAAGAAAAGACGAAGAAAATAGGCAAGATTAGAGGGAAAAAGGGGTAAAAAAGGAGTAATATAAGGGAGGATAAAAGAGAAGAAAAAAAACGTAAAAAAAGTGTTGACATATTGAATAGTTTTATATATAATTTTCATTGCGAGTCGGCCTGAAATGGCAACTCAAAATAAAGAAAAAAATAAATCCAAAAAAAGTGTTGACAATCGCTACAATTGGTAATATACTCTTTATTGCGAGTCCATAAATTCGGCACTCGAGAAGTAATAAAACGACACTAAAAAGTTTTGTAAAAGTGTTGACAAAATATTCTAGATATAGTAGAATATTAAACGCACGCTAATGAAGTGTTGCGACCATTTAGGTCTTTGAAAACTGAATAGAACAAGTCAATTTGAGTTTAGGAAAAGTACTTATAATAATGAGATTATAATTAAACAATTCATATAATTTATGGAGAGTTTGATCCTGGCTCAGGATAAACGCTGGCGGCATGCCTAATACATGCAAGTCGAACGCTCTCGATCTTCGGATCAATGAGAGAGTGGCGAACGGGTGAGTAACACGTAAGAAACCTGCCCTAAAGACGAGGATAACTATTGGAAACGATAGCTAATACTGGATAGGACGTAAAATCGCATGATTTAACGTTTAAAGATGCGTTTGCATCACTTTAGGATGGTCTTGCGCTGCATTAGCTAGTTGGTAAGGTAACGGCTTACCAAGGCGATGATGCATAGCTGGTCTGAGAGGATGAACAGCCACACTGGGACTGAGACACGGCCCAGACTTCTACGGAAGGCAGCAGTAGGGAATTTTCGGCAATGGGCGCAAGCCTGACCGAGCAATGCCGCGTGAACGATGAAGGTCTTCGGATCGTAAAGTTCTGTTATAGAGGAAGAACAACTGGTATAGGAAATGCTACCAGTCTGACGGTACTCTATCAGAAAGCTCCGGCTAACTACGTGCCAGCAGCCGCGGTAATACGTAGGGAGCGAGCGTTATCCGGAATTATTGGGCGTAAAGCGTGCGTAGGCGGTTTATTAAGTCAAATCTGAAAGCCCTCGGCTCAACCGAGGAGGGTGATTTGAAACTGGTAAACTTGAGTACGGCAGAGGTTAGTGGAATTCAATGTGTAGCGGTGGAATGCGTAGATATATTGAGGAACACCAGTGGCGAAGGCGGCTAACTGGACCGGAACTGACGCTGAGGCACGAAAGCGTGGGGAGCAAACAGGATTAGATACCCTGGTAGTCCACGCCGTAAACGATGAGAACTAAGTGTTGGGGTTACCCAGTGCTGAAGCTAACGCATTAAGTTCTCCGCCTGGGGAGTACGACCGCAAGGTTGAAACTCAAAGGAATTGACGGGTCTCCGCACAAGCGGTGGAGCATGTTGTTTAATTCGAAGATACGCGAAGAACCTTACCAGGTCTTGACATCTTCTTGATCGCTCTAGAGATAGAGTTTTCCTTCGGGACAAGAATGACAGGTGGTGCATGGTTGTCGTCAGCTCGTGTCGTGAGATGTTGGGTTAAGTCCCGCAACGAGCGCAACCCCTATTGATAGTTGCTAACATTAAGTTGAGGACTCTATCGAGACTGCCAGTGATAAACTGGAGGAAGGTGGGGATGACGTCAAATCATCATGCCCCTTATGACCTGGGCTACAAACGTGCTACAATGGACGGTACAAAGAGTTGCCAAAGCGTGAGCTGGAGCTAACCTTTTAAAACCGTTCTCAGTTCGGATTGAAGTCTGCAACTCGACTTCATGAAGTTGGAATCGCTAGTAATCGTGGGTCAGAATACCACGGTGAATACGTTCTCGGAGATTGTACACACCGCCCGTCATACCACGAGAGTTTGTAACACCCGAAGTGTGTGGCCTAACCTGCTTGCAGGAGGGAGCACCCTAAGGTGGGATAGATGATTGGGGTAAAGTCGTAACAAGGTATCCCTACGGGAACGTGGGGATGGATCACCTCCTTTCTAGGGAGAAAGACAAAAACGAAACAACAATTCTTTAAAACCTGAGTTCAGGTTGATACGTTCTATTTGGTTTTGAGAGACCTAAAAAACTCTCATTTTTATTACAAAGTTAATAAAGAAGGTCTTTGAAAAGTGAATAATACTGTAAAAAGTTAAGAAAATAAGAGCATAAGGTGAATGCCTTGGCAATTGGAGCCGATGAAGGACGCGACGAACAGCGATATGCTTTGGGGAGCCGTAAGTAGGCAGCGATCCAGAGATTTCCGAATGGGGAAACCCACTAGTTAGAAGAACTAGTACCTGATTTATCAGGGGGGATACGCAGGGAACTGAAACATCTTAGTACCTGTAGGAAAAGAAAGTAAAAACGATTCTCTTAGTAGCGGCGAGCGAACGGGGACCAGCCCAGTATTAACATTGGAGTTACAAAATTTCATAATAGATGAATAGTGTGGGAAAGCTAACCATAGAAGGTGATAGTCCTGTAATCGAAATTGTGGAATCTCCGTTAATCGAAGAGTACGGCGAGGCACGTGAAACCTTGTCGGAATATGCGAGGACCATCTCGTAAGGCTAAATACTCCCAATTGACCGATAGTGAACCAGTACCGTGAGGGAAAGGTGAAAAGAACCGCGAGAGCGGAGTGAAAAGATCCTGAAACCTTGTGCTTACAACAAGTCAGAGCCCGTTAATGGGTGATGGCGTGCCTTTTGTAGAATGAACCGGCGAGTTATAATAACATGCGAGGTTAAGCTTTGAGGAGCGGAGCCGCAGCGAAAGCGAGTCTTAACCGGCGAATTAGTATGTTGTTATAGACCCGAAACTGGGTGAGCTAGCCATGAGCAGGTTGAAGTTGGGGTAAGACTCAATGGAGGACCGAACCAGGGTACGTTGAAAAGTGCTTGGATGACTTGTGGCTAGAGGTGAAATTCCAATCGAACCCAGATATAGCTGGTTCTCACCGAAATAGCTTTAGGGCTAGCGTTGTGATAAAGTGGTATGCAGGTAGAGCACTGAATGGTTGATGGCCCCATCCCGGGGTACTGATATCAATCAAACTCCGAATGGCATACTTACATGCACAGCAGTCAGACTACGGGTGATAAGGTCCGTGGTCGAGAGGGAAACAGCCCAGACCGCCAGTTAAGGTCCCTAAATCCATATTAAGTGGGAAAGGATGTGGAGTTGTTTAGACAACTAGGAGGTTGGCTTAGAAGCAGCCATCCTTTAAAGAGTGCGTAATAGCTCACTAGTCGAATGATTCTGCGCCGAAGATGTACCGGGGCTAAATATGGTACCGAAACTGCGGATAGATACTAGATATCTATGGTAGGTGAGCGTTCTAACAGCGGAGAAGCATGACCGAGAGGACATGTGGAGCGGTTAGAAGTGAGAATGCCGGTGTGAGTAATGAAAAGTAGGGTGAGAATCCCTACCGTCAAAAGTCTAAGGTTTCCAGAGGAAGGTTCGTCCGCTCTGGGTTAGTCTGGGCCTAAGGTGAGGCTGAAAAGCGTAGCCGATGGATAACAGGTTGATATTCCTGTACCACCTTATGAACTGATGGAGTGACGGAGAAAGATAACATGGGCCACTAAGTGGATTGTGGTTGAAGCGTTTAGGCTGTGATATAGGCAAATCCGTATCGCAAGAAGGCTGAGGCGTAATAACGTAAGTCGTGTGAATCTATGCTTCCAAGAAAAGCTTCTAGGGTTAATTTATAAGGTGCCAGTACCGCAAACCGACACAGGTAGACGAGGAGAGAATCTAAAGACGCGCGAGATAACTCTTGTTAAGGAACTCGGCAAAATGACCCCGTAACTTCGGGATAAGGGGAGCTCTACAATGTAGAGCCGCAGAGAATAGGCCCAAGCGACTGTTTATCAAAAACACAGCTCTCTGCTAAATCGCAAGATGATGTATAGGGGGTGACGCCTGCCCAGTGCTGGAAGGTTAAGAGGAGTACTTAGTTTCGACGAAGGTACGAATTGAAGCCCCAGTGAACGGCGGCCGTAACTATAACGGTCCTAAGGTAGCGAAATTCCTTGTCGGGTAAGTTCCGACCCGCACGAAAGGCGTAACGATTTGGGCACTGTCTCAACAAGAGACTCGATGAAATCTTAGTACCGGTGAAGATGCCGGTTACCCGCGACAGGACGGAAAGACCCCGTGGAGCTTTACTGTAGCTTGATATTGATTGCTGGTATGTGATGTACAGAATAGGTGGGAGACTATGAATCCGGGACGCTAGTTTCGGAGGAGTCAACTTTGGGATACCACCCTTCGCATATTGGTTATCTAACCCACTGGTGTGTAACCAGGGGGACAGTGTCTGGCAGACAGTTTGACTGGGGCGGTCGCCTCCTAAAGAGTAACGGAGGCGCACAAAGGTACACTCAGAATGGTTGGAAATCATTCGTAGAGCGTAAAGGTATAAGTGTGCTTGACTGCGAGACGTACATGTCGAGCAGGTACGAAAGTAGGTCTTAGTGAACTGCCAGTTCTGAATGGAAAGGCTGGCAATCAACGGATAAAAGTTACCCCGGGGATAACAGGCTGATTCCTCCCAAGAGTCCACATCGACGGAGGAGTTTGGCACCTCGATGTCGGCTCATCACATCCTGGAGCAGGAGCATGTTCCAAGGGTTGGGCTGTTCGCCCATTAAAGTGGTACGCGAGCTGGGTTCAGAACGTCGTGAGACAGTTCGGTCCCTATCCGTCGTGGGCGTTGGGAATTTGAGAGGAGCTGACCTTAGTACGAGAGGACCGGGTTGGACATACCTCTGGTGCACCAGTTAGACTGCCAGGTCTACAGCTGGGTAGCTAAGTATGGACGGGATAAACGCTGAAAGCATCTAAGCGTGAAGCCCCCCTCAAGATGAGATTCCCCATTCATTTGAAGTAAGATCCCTTATAGACTATGAGGTTGATAGGACAGATGTGGAAGCACGGTGACGTGTGAAGCTGACTGTTACTAATAGATCGAGGACTTAACTTTACAGAAAATACAGTATTATTCAGTTTTGAGAGACAAAGTCTGGTGGCGATAGCAAAGTGGACACACCTGTTCCCATACCGAACACAGAAGTTAAGCACTTTAGCGCCGATGGTAGTACAGTGTGCGAGAGTAGGACGCTGCCAGGCTAGTTTCTTTATTAATTTTTTTTATTTACACAGAGAATATTTGCATCAACCTAAAAAGCCTAATTAGCTCAGTTGGTTAGAGCACATGACTGTTAATCATGGGGTCCTAGGTTCGAGTCCTAGATTGGGCGCCATTTTTTTTGGCCCGTTGGAGAAGCGGCTTAACTCACATGCCTTTCACGCATGCATTCACGGGTTCGAATCCCGTACGGGTCACCACTAAAGAACGATAGTACTTATCAAAAGATAAGTATTTTTTTTTGCTTTTTTTGGACATAAACTGACTGATTAATATTATTTGGTTTATAAACTATTTACTATATGTATTTCTATATGGTATATTATTTATAGAAAGAGGTGGTTTTATGGGTTTTAAAGAAGTAATTAATAAGGAGAGAGAGGATCTTAAAAACGTTAAGAGACCATATGAAACAGCATCATTTATCGTCTTGGCTATTTTAATTATCCAAAATCTATTTTTCTGGTTTAGAAATATTATTGAGTTTATGGATAAGGCAAATAACTGGTTTTCAACAGCTGGTATAACAGTAGCTATGAATAATTCAGGATTTGTTGCTAGATTAATAAGTCTTGAATCAGACAAATGGTTGTATGTTATTTTAGGTTTCCTTGCATTCCTATTATATTGGGTTTTGATTTACTTTTTCGTTTGGAACTATTGTCGTAGTCGAGGTTTGGCAAAATGGACTTGGACATTATTTGTAGTATATGGTCCAACTATCATTTTTGTTCCTGCATTAGTATGGTATGTTATATATGCGTTTAGACCATATTTCTTCAGATTTATTAAACGTGTGGTTGTTGAGTTTAATGAGTTTGATCCTAATCAACAATTTGAAGAAGATGTTGAGGAACCAGAAGTACAAGAAGAGACATTCTCTAATCAAGAGCAAGAGGACCAAAAAGACGAAACAGAACAAAAAGAGTAAAATAATAGATGTGGACTTTTCCACATCTGTTTTTCATATTTATATAAAATTTAACTTATTTATAATAATTATATATTTTTCTATGTAATTTCTGTTACTATAGTATTATATAGATGGAGGTGTTTTGATGGCGAGTTTTTATCAACTCAAGTTTATCTCTTGTGACAAAATGGCGAATGGATACTACGTTTTCAATTTTGAAAAACCAAAAGGATTTGAGTTTTTAGAAGGGCAATTTGGAGTCTTTTCACATGTCAACAGAAGTGTTGAGGGAAAGCCGACTAGAGCTTTCAGTATAGCATCTGGAAAAAATGAAAACACTATTAAAATAGGAGTTAAAATTATTGAAAGTCCTAGTGATTTTAAAAAGAAGATGCTTGAGATGATTCCTGGTGATTTTATGAGTTTTAGAGGACCAGTGGGTAAGTTTACACTAGAAGAAGACCATGATTCTGTATTAATTGCAGCTGGGATTGGAATTACACCAATAAGAAGTTTATTACTTCAAATGAAAGATATTGAATATAGTGGTGCTGTCGACTTGATTTACTCGGAAGGAAAGGAATGTTATCCTTTCAAAGATGAGATAGATGGTATGAGTTTTCTTAAAAAACACTATTTATCTACTCCAGAGCAGACAATTTCAACAATTAAGAGTGTCTCAGATGATTATCATAAGCATACTTTCTATTATGTATGTGGTAGTCCTGGATTCGTTAAGGCTATTAAGGTTGTTCTAACTGAAAATGATGTGCCTTATGATCATATTAAGTATGATCCATTTACAGGATATTAAAAAAGATGTGGTTATCCACATCTTTTATTGCTTTACTACTATTGCATCAATTTCTACTAGAACATCTAGAGGTAATCTTCTAACTTCAACTGCAAATCTTGCAGGTTTGTGATCTCCGAAGAACTCAGCATAAACTTCATTCATTTCTTTGAACATTCCTAAATCATAAAGGAATACACCACATTTTACGATGTTTTCTTTCTTCATTCCTGCTTCCTCAACGATTGCTAATACATTTTTAAGACTTTGTAACGTTTGAGATTTAATATCATCTCCTGCAGGTTTCATTGTTTCAGGTACATATGGAATTTGGCCAGATACATAAAGAGTATCTCCTGCCAAAACAGCTTGGCTATATGGTCCTACAGCAGCTGGTGCGTTTTTTGTAGCTATTGTTTTCATAATATCTCACTCTCCTTCACAAATAGTATAACATTTTCAATTTTAAAAGGCAGTGTTTTATTTGTTTTTTTTTTGAATTTAATCTATAATTATTATAGATAAATAAAGGAGGAATAGTATGGAAGTATTAACAGGAAATGTGAATGAAGAAAAACATGTACCTTTTGTTGAAGAAATTGAAAGTGGTTATCGTGTTACTGTTGGAAAACCAGCGTTACACCCAATGAAAGAGAAACATTTAATTGAGTTTATCGAACTATATGTAGATGGTGAACTAGTTGGTAAAAAGGAATTTTCAGCAGATGAAGAACCTATCGCTATTTTTGAAGTAGAAAAAGGAAAACAAGTATTTGCCAGAGAATTATGCAATTTACATGGATTATGGCAAGGTGAACTAGAATAGCAACATAAGAGTGATTATTCACTCTTTTTTTGTGTTTGAAAGTATACCAGTAATAAATATAATCAAAATTCGTGTTGACACTTAATAATTACTATGTTAGTATTTTTTATAGAATACCTTTAAGGTAGTCCAGAGAGACTAGTAAGGAAATTCATAAGAACACGAGTTTGTTCAGTTTATAATATGAAAATTTCTATCTATGTCTTTCGACTTAGATTTTTTTTATGGAAAAAAATACGGAGGAGAAAGAAAATGGAAAAAAATTTAGTAATTGGAATTCAAGAAAAACCGAAAAGCATCCTTAACTGGATTATTCTGAGTTTACAGCATGTATTTGCAATGTTTGGTGCAACAGTATTAGTGCCAATTCTTGTAAATCTTAATGCAGGGACTCAAGTATTAAGTACTGGTGTAACATTAATTGCGAGTGGTATTGGGACTCTAATTTATATTGCATGTACAAAAGGAAAAGTTCCTGTTTATTTAGGTAGTAGTTTCGCCTATATTGGAGCAATGAGTGTTGCAGGGGCAGCATCAAAAGAAAGTGTATTCGTAGGATTAATGTTAGTAGGTATTATCTATGCTGTTGTTGCGACAGTAATTAGATATACTGGTAATGGTTGGATTAAAAAATTATTACCACCTGTAGTAATTGGTCCTGTTATTATAACAATTGGACTAGGATTAGCACCTGTTGCCATTGAGCAATCAGGATTAATGGGAATTCAGTCTTTATTAAACTCAGGAATGTACGGTGGAGCTTTAGACCCAGTAGAAGGTGTTGCTTGGAAAGTACCACTAGTTGCTGTAGTAACATTTGCAACAGTTGTTATTGTTGCTTTAAAGGGAAAAGGGTTCTTCAAAATAATTCCATTTATCTGTGCAATTTTTGCAGGATATGTTGTTAGTATTATTTTAGGACTTGTAGACTTCTCAGGATTTGAAACTGCTAAGTTTATCCAAGACCCAGGATTCTACTTTATTGGAAGCTATAGTATAGATTTCGGAGCATTATTGATTTTTGCACCAATCGCATTTGTTACAATTGCTGAACATATTGGAGATCATACTGTACTAGGTGAAGTATGTGGAGAAGATTTCATTCAAGATCCAGGATTAGAGAATACAATTATGGGAGACGGAATTGCAACGTTTGTTAGTGCTGCTATCGGTGGACCTGCAAATACTACATACGGAGAAAATACAGGTGTTGTTGCTATGACAAAAGTAGGTAGTGTTTACGTTGTTGGATTAGCTGCTATCTTTGCAATAGTTTTGGGGTTATTCGGATATATCTCTGCATTTATTAATAGTATTCCATGGGCTGTAATTGGGGGTATGACAATTGTGTTATACGGTTTAATCGCAGGAAATGGAGTTAAAGTATTAATTAAATCAAAAGTTGATTTAGGTAATATGAGAAACTTAATAATTGTTGCAACAATATTAGTTATTGGACTTGGGGGAGCTGCAATTCAACTTAATGAAGCATTCTCGATGACTGGTATGAGTTTAGCTGCAGTAGTTGGTATAATCTTAAATATCGTTTTACCTAAACAAGAAGCATAAACAAACATAATCAAAAACCTGTACTTAAATTGTACAGGTTTTTTTTAGTTTAATATTGCCTTTTCCAAAGCATTTATAACAGCAAGATTGATTGCTTTACTGGTGTCAGTTGCACCTGCAATAGTGTCAATATCAGTTCGATTTTGAGTAACAATTTCATTTGTCATTTCAAATGCTGCGTTAAGATATTTTCCACCATCTGAAACAGATGTACAGCCACAATCCTCAATTAGGATATTAACTATTTGATTATTCTTAATTGTAACCTCTAGATTAACTTCTATACCTCTATATCCTTTCGCTGAACCTTTATAAACTCCATCTGCAAACTGATTACTATTAAGGATGTTATTAGGCTCATAAGTCAAATTATTAAGGTCTAATGTCATTATACTACCACACAGAGCTACTAAAACTGTTAGGAGAGAAGCTTTAATAAATTTATGCGTTTTAAAATAGTAATTATATGATTTATAAAAATAATAGACACCAAATATTATTGAGTAGACTATAGCTTCGTTTTTATCAGAAATGATAAGTAGATGCATAAAAATAGAAAAATAGGCGATATAGGAAATTCGGTGTATTTTAATCCATTTTGAACGTGCTATCTTTGATTTAATAATATCAAATGATGTTAGGAATAAGGGGGTTAATAGAAGCATTGAGATTAAACCGAAATATTCGATTGGCGTTGATTCAAATGCAGTTTCTACTATATTTGAATAAGCATGTGGTGTAAGAAATATAAAACCTAGTATAGCATATTCCCTACGAACACTTCTTAGTTGTCTTTTGATTTGGCTCCCTCTTGCTAAAGCACCAGTATACATTACTACTAATATAAACGCTAATCCTAGTAAGCCGCTATTTATAAATGTAAAAATTCCTTCATTTGGGTATAGGATACTAGCACTTGCAATAATTATTGCAATAAAATATAAGAATCCATTATTTAATCGGATAAATCTATTGAAGTAGTATGCACTTAGTCCTAAAACAATTGGGAGAAGAATTATCATATCTATCACCTCTTGATGCAAGTATAATATGATATTTAAATTTCACACATTAGTTTCACAATCTTTTCACAATTGTGTATAATAGAACAAGGTGATATTAATGGATATGATAAATAGAAGTGTTTACCTTAAACGTCCAACTTTGGATGAACTCAAATATACTGAGAAATTATTAGCCTGCCCCAAAACCATGGAGTTTAATAATAAATGGGGAGGAACAGTCGCATTTCCAAAAGATAAATGGGAATCTTTTTTTGATAGATATTGTAAAGGTAATTATTACTATGAATATTTTCATATATATAATTTAGATAATGTATTTATTGGTGAGGTTAGTACTAGATTTGATAATAAATATAATTCGTTTATACTTAATATAAAGATTAAATATGAGTTTAGAGGAAATAATCATGCTTCAGATGCTTTAGAAGTATTTTTTGATTATCTTTTTAAAGAAAAAGGTATTGATTTTATACAAGATAATGTCGCAATAGAGAATACTGGAGCGATAAAATTACTGTTAAATATAGGCTTCAAAGAAGTAGATAAAACCTCAGAGATAGTCCTTTTAAGATTGGATAAAAACACTTGGTTATGAAAACAAAAAAAAAGTGAAGAAAATTGCTCAAAGTACTTGCTTTAATGAACTCTTTTTGGTACAATTGTATTCGGCTAAAAAAAGTATTGATTAAGTAAAATTGTTATGATATAATTTCTTTACTGTCAGAACTTTCGGTCCTGTGGTGTAGCGGTTAACATGTCGGTCTGTCACACCGAAGATCGCGGGTTCAATTCCCGTCAGGACCGCCAGTATGTGCGCCCATAGCTCAATTGGATAGAGTGCTTGACTACGGATCAAGAGGTTAGGGGTTCGACTCCTCTTGGGCGCGCCAAAAATTTTCGGGAAGTAGCTTAGCTTGGTAGAGCGCTTGGTTTGGGACCAAGAGGTCGCAGGTTCAAATCCTGTCTTCCCGACCATGAGAATTTTAAAGGAATAGCAATTGCTATTCCTTTTTATTTTGCATTTCTATATACTTATTTACAAGATCAGGATCGAACTGTGTTCCTGAACATCTTTTTAGTTCAACTATTGCCTCATCAATTGTTTTTTTGCTAGAATACATCTCATTGTTTATCATCATGTCTATAGCATCAGTAATACTCAGTATTCTGGATAAGTAGGGGATGCTTTCTTTAGACAACCCTGATGGATATCCTGTCCCGTCCCAGTGTTCATGATGTGAACTTATATATTCCGCGATCGATGATAATTCGGGAATTGATTTCATGATTCTAAAACCAATCTCGGGATGAAGTTTAATTTTTTCAAACTCTTGTTCCGAAATCTGTGTTTGACTTACAAGGATTTCCTTGTCTATGCCAATCCATCCAATATCATGGTATCTAGCAAACTTTTGAATTGTCTCTAACTCATCTTCATTAAGATTTAGGAATTCACCAAACTCTTTTGATAATTGAATAACATTTTTTGAATGCTGACTAAGTTCTGGATGGACATTATTGATTTTATGTTCCAATTTACTTAGTAGTTCAGCACGCATAACTTTTCCATCATTTTGCTTATTAGAGTACATTTCGATTTCCGCTTCAATAAGAATTTTATTGATGTCTGTAGTTTCTACGATTTTAGTAGCTATTCCTAGACTAATACTTGGTGTAATTGGGTCAAACATCGATTTACTACATAAGTCATTTATTCTTTTAATAACATTTTGAGCATTCTTTTTTGATGTTTGTGGAAGAAGAATCATAAACTCATCTCCACCCCATCTTGAGATAATATCTTCACTACGAGTGGACTTCTTAATAATATTCGCTACTTCGATAAGTAAGTTATCTCCCTCTATATGACCAAAAGCATCGTTTATAAGTTTTAATCCGTTAACATCACCTAATACAAGTGATATTGGCAATTGTCTTTTAGTATCAAGACGTTTTAATTCTGTCTCAAGAAAATACCTATTATATAGACCAGTTAAGAAGTCGTGTTGACTCACATACTCTATTTTGTTTGATTCAATATACTCTTTTGTAACATCTCTAAAGATGAGGATACAACCATTGTTTCGATTTTCATATGTAATTGGTGATATTGAAAGGTTAATGCGGATTGTATCACCACTTTTTTTCTTGAGTACAAAAGAGTTAAATGAGTTGTAGGTTTTATTGCTTGATATAACTTGATAGTAAATTTCATTTATATCAACTGGGGTTTCTTCTGTATAAAGGTTCAATATATCTGAAACTTTTTCCCCAATTAACTTTGTATTGTATTCAGCTAGGTGTTCTGTCCCTACTTTATTTACTAACTCAATATTTCCGTATACATCGGTAACAATAATTCCTTCAGTAACACCGTGCAAAGTAGCCTTTAGTTTCTCATTAACATTTTTAAATCTTCTTTGCTCAGCTATTTTTGCAGTTACATCAGTAACAGTAGAAAATGAGTATGTCACACCATCTATTTCAATAGGAGTACTTCTTACTTCAACATCAATTACTTCACCATTTTTTAACTTGTGTTGAATAGATAAGTAAAATCCATCGCTATTAGTGAAATTACTTAACATATCCTTAAGTTTTTCTTTAGGATATGTTGATAAATCAAAGATAGACATTTCCGTAAACTCTTTAAAAGAATAGCCATACCTTTTTATTGCTACTTCGTTAACGTTTATTATTTTATAGTTTTCAATATCAACAATGAAACTATAAGTAGAACCACCATTGAATAACTCATTGTATTCTTTTTCACGTTGATTTAATGCGATTACATTGTTTTGATTTCTCTTAAGCATAATCATAAACATTGATACAACTAATCCTCCAAAAGGATAGACAAGGATTAATGGGAATGCAACAGCGTTTATAGCATCTAAAGATACTTTTGATGGGAAAAGGAATAAAAGTCCTACCATAAGAATTTGGGTAGTTAGAATGAGTAAGTATTGTTCCATAGGAGAAATTTCTGTTAAATCTAACTTATTTCTCTTTTGGCGGATTACATTGTATGTTAAACCTATAACAATAGGCAAAATAACCCAAAGGACTCCTGGTAATGTACCGGATCCTCCAACATAAATCCTATATAATGATAGAGATATACCACCTATAACAGATGGAATAACTCCAAAGAATACACTTGTTAGAAGCATTAAAATAGTTCTACCATCAAATATTACACCTGATTCAACAGAAACTGCATTTGTCATAATTATAAAACCAACTAAGGAAACAGAAACACCAATTAGTAGGTTTTTGGACAAGTTACTTAACTTTGTATCATTGGCAAAAAATGAGTATACTACAGCTAAACTCATTAAGAGAACGATATTTGATAATAAACCAATTATAACCTCAACAGTCATACTATTTCCTCCTTTTTGATAGGCGTATATCTCTATTATACAATAAAAAATACTCAGGCAAAAACTTATTACTTTTTCTTATAAATTTACTTGCCTTTTAACACCTAAGAGATTATAATAGTTAACGGACACTTTGAGGGTTCCGTAGCCAAGTGGCTAAGGCAATGGACTGCAACTCCGTGATCACCGGTTCGAATCCGGTCGGAACCTCCATAATAAAGTAGAAACGCTCTTTATGGGCGTTTTTTTATTTTGGTCGATTTAAAACGTGTCAATGGACTTCTCAATAAAATTTGAGGAGGTTTCTGGATGCAGAAATTGAAGATTAATAATTGCACTACAAAAGGTTTAAATCAGGCATTTAAAGAATTTTACAAACAAAAGGAGTATGAAGGGTTATCGCCCAAAACACTAGAAAAGTACGAATTCTGTTGGCGAGAATTTGAAGCTGCCATAACTGCTGCAAATACAGCTCTAATCGGTCGTGATTCAATTAATGAGTATTTGTATTATCTGAGAAACAACACTGGTACAAGTGACATAACACAGCGTATAAGAGTACAGCAAATTAGGGTGGCAATCTAGTAGGAAGAGTAAGAAAGATGGTTAAGCAAGCAGGAATCATGACAATCGAGGTTGAAAGAAAGGATAATAAGAACTCAGTCATTATCCCAATCACCCTAGGAGATGGGCTTGCAGAGTCTTCAATCGAGTATTTAAAAGAATATGCAACTGTAGGAGTTAAAGCATCAATAAACATTGAAAACGATATACTACGAATTATAGGTGAAAAGTTTACATTTATAAACCCAGTAGCTTAAAAGAAATTGGACCCTCGAAAAGAGGGTCCTTTTTTATTTGCCTATTTTTTTAAAGTGATTAATTAAAATGATTTCTATTGCTGATGAAGAATATCCAAGATTTTTCTGAAACAGCCAGAGAAATTGTCTATATTTATCTTCAGATGTAGAAGATGTAATAAGACATCTAGCTAGGTCAGAATTGATCTCATGTCTTAACCCTAGCTTAAACTTAGCCATACATGAAAGATAATAGAGATTTGGTAATGCACTGACATCATTATTCTTTAAGGAATAGTTTATACCGTGCTTGCAAATCTCTAGAGTATCAGAGTATTCAGCGACAACACCATATAGTTTTGCTGTTTTCACATAAACACTAGGCAAATAGTATCTGGAATTACCTGATAAATACATTTTCCCTTGTAATAGGGTTTCTTTTAGGAAATCTAAACTGTCTCTCTTTTGATTCTTTATTTCTAATTCTGCTATTTTCTGTAGTATCACAATATCTGTGAAAGTTATGTGATTTCTATTTATACATTTTGGGTAATCAATGTATTTAGAGTAGTTTTCTAGTTTGTAAGAATCAGAATGTTTGGCAAATGTATTATCAAATAATATAACACAAGTGTTGAAAAAGGTCTTTGTTTCATAACTTGTGAAATGATGATCAATATATTTGTTGATAATATGTTTAGCCTGTTTCTCATTTCCATTGAAAATAAATCTATATAGGTCCTGAACTACAGGATATTCGCTAATTGATTTGTTAAAAACATAATTTTCAAACTCAGATAGTGAAAGGTTGAGTTTCTCTAGAAGCTTAGAGAACTTTTCTTGTGGACATAGATTTTCTCCATTTTTGTATCTCCAGTATTGTCTTAGCGAGCAAATATTCTCAATGAAATCATCGATAGACATTTTATTTTCTTCTCTTAGTTCGTCTAGATGAAAGAAATATATTGTTTCAGTTTTCATTCTTTTTCTCCTCTGTGCCGTACCTGACATTAACTTATTTTAAATGAAATTATATTATATCTAGAGTGGAAAGGAGGGATAAAATGAAAAAATTAAAGTTAATGTTAGTTGGATTAGTGTTTTTAGCTGCTATTACATCATTCACTTCTGTGAGTGCTAATGAGTTTGAGGACTGTCCTGATGTGATTGTGAAGAATGAGAAATAACTATATATTTTATCAAATAACTCATAGAAAAAGAAGTGTTTTCGTTAGAAAGGATTATATATGGATATAAATGAGTTCTTAACATTTGAAGTTACAGGAATAACCAATACGATTTTGGAATACACTCGTAATCACTATATCGTTGCTTATGCTAACCTATTGGTTAAATCAGCTGCAGAGGAAAACTATGATGTGATTGAGGGATGTATCAAAAGACTATTAGAATGGTATGAATGTAGAATCGAGGAGATTAGAGTGGATAAGTATATCTACAATAAAGCGCAACACGAAAAAGGGGTTCAGCTTTTAAGGGAAGCTCTTGAACAGGTAAAATGTAAAAACAAATAAAAAGGCACCTTACACATTATGAAAAGTGTAAGGTGTCTTTTTGCTATGTAAGGTAGAAAAACTATCAATTTATAAATTTCGAGAATTTCAGGTTGTGAAAAAGAGAAATTTTTTCGTCTTTATATATTGAAAGGCGGAATCGGGATGTTTATTGAATATTTAAGGTATAAAGTTTTTGAAATGGAAGAAGATTTTAACAAAATTATTGCTGATTGTCAAAACATGATATCTATCGAAACTCAAAAAGTAGAAGTGAATGATAGAGAAGACTTCAGGCAAGAACTGATAATGAGATTATATAAGGTGTTACAAAAGGAAATAATATCTATTAATGATGAATTTATAATTGAGGAGAGTATTGGAAAAGTCAAGAATAACTACTATAAGAATTTCCTTGAAGATATAAATAAAAGTAAGAAAATCAGTGAAGATAATAAGAATTTATTGTTTGAATCTGAATTCTTCGTCTTTGTTGGAGAGATTAAACTAAGAGCATATTTGAAACGAGTTTGCTACACATTTACAATAGATTACTTTAGGAAGAACAAGAGGGATCTGTATAATCAATGCCTTAGATTAAATAATGTGAACAATGAAGGCCACGAGTATATAGAAACGATTAGGTCAATTAATCCTTATTCAGAAAACAAGAATTTAGTTGATTTTCTAAAGAAGACAATTAATGAACAAGACTTGAATTTTCTTTTAGAAGCATATAAATGTAAGTCTCAAAAAGAGTATGCTGATAAATTGAATGTAACTCAGCAATATGTATCAAAGAAGACTAACAGAATCATAAGAATGATAAAGAACCAGTTACAAAAATAACTGGTCCTTTTTTTAGTTATCAATATCAACTTCATCAAGTTCTACTTTCTCAACAGCAACTCCAATATTCGAGTTTAGACCTCTTTGCTCTTCACTTAACAGCTTAATTAAGAAACTTACTATAGATATAGATTTCTCAATTATTGTTTTGCTAGTCGTAATAATAAAAGTAGCTACCATCGAAATAATACTTATTTTAAGCGCGTCGTCAATTGATGTAATTCTGACTATTACAATAAGAAGAACTACTGTTGTAAGAAACATTACTACTGCAAGTACCGAGCCCAATAGGATATTTTTCATAAAGAAAGAGTTAAGTATTTTAATTTTCTCTTTCTCAAACTGATTGCATTCTTTGTTGTTCATTTTTTCACCTCCACTATTCAAGACAATGATTTTTCAGAATAAACAACCTTTGAGTTGTGAAAAAGAAGAAAAATTCGTCTTGAGAAGTGTGGAGGTGATTAAATTGATTGTTTAGTATATTCTGAGAAAACTTTAATAAAAGGAGGAACAAGAAATGTTCAATGAGAAAATATTGTTTAAAATGCTATGTTTCAGTGACTTAGAGAGAGATTATAAGGATAACTTATATGATCAAAAAATGGTTTTTGAAGGTAAAAGATTGCCAACTACAAAAACAGAATGTAACTTAAGTGAAAATAAGCGACTATATAGTAATGTCAAGGACTTGTTTGAAAACTTAGAAAATGATTTGAATAGGCTTAATGATATTCAATCATATTCAGAGCTTCTGAGAGTTGGTAAATACTATCTCGATAATAAAGATGAAGATGATGCATATAAAGTTTCCTCTATGGTTTTTTTATATGTGTTGAGAAAGAACATGTTTGGAAAAGAAAGTATTAAGTATGCAATTTATTGTATGAATGCAATCTTAGAGATACGTTTGCAACTACCTATAATTCTGTATCAAAGAACTATCATTGAAATAGACAGACTTATTGAGAAAAATATTACTGCTAGCAGCCTAACTATGATAATGAAGGAATTAAGTAAAATAAGTATGACTTATAACACTAAATTTCAGGATTTAAGTAAAGAAGAACTATTAAAACTTTTGAAGGGTTGTAAGACATTTTTGAAAGAAGAGTATGGAGTTTATTCAATCGAGTTATATGGCTCATATGCACGTGGAGATTACACTAATTATAGTGATATAGATTTGATAGTAAAATCCACAAGCAATAACATAAATTACGATGGGTTGAAGAAACACCTACAGAATATGATTAAAAGAAGAATTGATATGATTATTGATAAGGGGAGTCTTGATAAGAAACTAATGAGTTCAGATTTCTTTTCAAATAGACAAAAAGTATTCTGATGAGAGATACCAACTTTAAAGAGTTCTACAGGTTTATTGAGTTCACCTCGATATTGTGTGGTATCGAATTAGGCCATGAGGAGTTTAAAAAAATAACATTTGGACATGAAAAACCCATAAATCCGTATCAAAAATCAGTGAAATATTTTGCTGATTCCTACTCTTATATTTTGAATAACTTGAGTAGTGTTTTTGATGAAAAATTGATAAAAACAACATACTATATCTTATCTGCTCAAGAGTTGAAATCAGAGTTATGTTTTAAGATTCTTGAAACATACTATAAAACAAGAGAAATGGAAATTGTAAGTAGAGTTGTTCATTTAGTGAAGGTTGTAGATAGTCTTGATGCTATAAAAAAAGTTCAATTCTCAATGATACTAGTGAATTACCTATTAGTAAAAGAGAAATATCAAACTTTAATAATTTATAAAAATGATCATGAAGAATTCCTGAGTCTAGATTTTTCGAATATAAAGGAAACATATACTTTCTTTTTCCAACTTATTCGGAAATCAAGTATGTTGAAAAAAGATGGATTTACCCATATTACCAGGGAAGAGGTAATGAAAAAACTGAAACCATTGAGAAGGATGCTTAGAAAAGAGTATCGAGTTAAAGATATGTTTGTATATGGTTCAGTTATGAAAGAATTACGTAACAAGAATAGTGATATTGATTTATTGATAAGTTTTTCTAGTGAACTTATTTTGATAGAAAAATCAATTTATTTAGAAAGATTGAAAGGTTTTATGGAGCATGTGATTAATCAAAAAGTAGATCTAATCGAGTTTGATGATGCTTTAATAAATCTTGAAACACTAGAAATGGAAAACACATTAAGAATAATATAATAAGGAGAAGAAAGATGATAAAAAGAATTAATAATTTAACTGTTGACTCAAAAATTATTGTTGATTCAACATTAACTGATTTGGGTCAAACTTCAACATTATACGATACTGAATACATTTCAGCTGATAAGAATTCAAGAGTATTTGTGAAGTTAACTATGCCTACGTTACAGGCAAATGAAAAGATAACAAAAACAGTATTTAGAGTGATTGTAAAAAACACTCCAACGAACATTCTGTTTAAGTTAATCGAGAACGATGATTTAACGTTGAGTACTTTAGTACATAACAGTATTACTAACTTATCTGATACTGCTTTGGCTCAAGATGCAAACTATTTCCCGACTTCACTTCAGTCAGGAGCATACACAGGGTTTAAAGTCGTAGAGTTTGACATTTCTGAGCTTATTCGTCAGAAGTTAGAGAGTGGAGATAGAACCATTTCATTTAGAATTGTTAATGATTCTAATAGTAGTTTTGAACTTCACAACCCAAGAAAAAAATTAGAGGGAGAAATCGTTACATCTGATGTTCTTTGCATTGATGGTATGGATGAAAAATTTGAGTTTGAGCAACAGCAAGTAGCTGGAGCAGGGATAGGAAATGTGAACCTAGCAACTGGTAAACTAATTTTTGCAAATGAAGGATTTTCTACAGCATGTAAAAAAAATCCAATTAGTGTAGGACTTCATCACAATCAAAATGTTAAAGATGATTATGGGGTCTTGGGATATGGATGGAAGCTTAGCTTTGATTATCAAATTGATAAGATTAGTGGAGTCGTAGTACTAAAAGATTCATATAATAAACATAACTACTATAGAAGTTTAGATAAAGAAGAAGCACTTGAAAAGTATAATATCGATACAATCGATGAAACGGGTGATTTGTATTTTAATATTGTAGATTACTCATACATGTTATATAATGCAACGAATCCAATTAATAAAGTAATTGTTACAGACAAAAATGGCAATAAGATGTTCTTTGATAATTTAGATGTGTCATCTGAGTATATCACCAGAATTACTAGAATTGAAACATCAAGTGGAGAGGTCCAAACATTTTCTGGATCTGGAAGTAAAGTAGAACAAATCACAAATACAGAAGGTGGAGAAGTTATCATTAATTATTCATCTGAAAATCTGGTTGAGACTATTGATTTTGTGAATGAAGAACGTTGCCTGAAATTGAGTTATGATACAAGTGATCAGCTATCTGATGTAATTTTTTGTAAAATTGAAATGAGACCTTTACTAGATGATACTTTGATTCGCTATGATAAGGAGTTAACACATTCGAAGTATACTTATCAAAATCGAAAAGTATACCAAGTTACTGATATGGATTCTCTCTTAGGTACAGAGTATAGTTATTCAACAACAACAGGCCGCGTTACTAAAGTTAAAGAATTTTTAAGTGGAAGTACAGAGCCGGGTCCAGACATTGATTTTGATTATCAAACAGGAATGACAATCCTGAGAAATTATGAAGGAAGTTCTATGTTTTACTACTTCGATATGTATGGACAATGTAAAACTAAGTTAGATGAAGAGGGTAAATCAATTTCATATAACTATGATGTTATTGAAGATGGAGTAAGCTGCAACTTGATTGGGGAATCAAATGTTCAGGTTAATGAGAGAAACTTGATTCAAAACCACAGCTTTGATGCGAATGACGACCTATTCTCAAGTGACACTACTGGTTGGAAACTGACTGGAGGAGCAAACTCTAAAATTGAAGTAATTGATGGGGGAGTTTACGGAAGTAAGTGTTTATTTATTGACAAAGCTGAAAATGATACAGTAATTATTTACCAAGATTTAATTAACCCTACGATTAGTAATCATGTGTTAGAAGGTTTTGTTAAATATAATGCGAAAGATGAGTCCTTATCATTACTTAATGGAAATGTTAAAGTTGAGGCAATTGTTTCATATACCACAACTGAAACAATATCAGTACCTGGAGATGGAAGTTCTTCGAATACGATGATATTGAAGAGAGTGACTGTTAGCCATAATGATGTAGATAGTTTTGTAAATACAACTGGTGAAAGTGATTGGATGAAGTTTGCTATCAATAATATCAATATTGTTAATGAAGATAATTTGAATGTTAAAATTAAAGTGACCTTAGCAGGTAAGGCCTCAGAAGTATACTTTGATGATTTTCAATTATCTTATGGTGAACACAAAGTAAGGTATAACTTTATCGAAAATGGTTATATGGAGTATGTGAACTCTAGTTACAAACCAGTAGGATTTACATTCTCTGACAATTGTACTACAAATGACAAAACAGTTGTAGTTGGTTACTCAGAAGAGCACTCATCAATTTTAGGTAATAGAGTAATGCGTTTGATTGGTTCTGGTACAGAAGAAAAAACTATGACAAAAATAATAAATATGAGTGGAAATGCTGGAGAAGAGCTTATATTAACAAGTTGGGGAAAAGGATACATAACACGTAATGATGATTTTGGATTACAGGTTAAAATCATGTTTAAAGATGATTCAGATCCTAAGATATATAAGTTTGGATTTAGTGAAAACTATACAAATTGGCAAGTGCTAACTCGAGCAATTTATGTAGAGAAAGCTTATGAATCAGTTGAGATTACTGCCTTTTACAGAGGTGTAAAAACAGTATATCTTGATGCGTTCCAATTATATAGAGATTCATTTGGAAAAATCTATAACTATGATGATAAAGGAAATCTAATCGATTTAATGAATACTGATGCGCAAAGTGCAGGGATTCAATATGATGAGAACAACAAAGTACAAGAAGTAACCGACGAATCTGGTGACACAATTAAGTACTCATTCAACTCTACTGGTAATTTGAATGGTATACAGGACGATAATGGTAATAAGGTAACGATTACATATGATAGCAATGGTTACAAGTCAGGTGCATCTGTAGTAACAAAGGATGGAAAAGTATTTGGATCATCTCAGGTTTTAGATGCTAGAGGTAATGCGTTAACTCAAACAGATGAAAAAGGTGATGTAACAATTAAAGAGTATGATTCACAAGATCGTTTAATCAAGGAAACATTACCAAATGGTTTAATTACTGAGTTCGATTATAATGCATATGACGAACTGGTAGGCAAAATCTCGAAGCTGAACAACGATGAGTTAAATGGCTCATATCAATATAATGATGCAGGACAAGTAACTCAAATGATTGCAGGAAATGGTGCGCAATATGATTTTGAATATGACAGTTGGGGTAAAGTACAAAAAATTAAAGTAGATGATCAAGTCTTTGCTGAATACAAATATGAAAAAGTACTTTATGGAGTGAATACTGGAAAAGTAACAAAACAAATCTTTGGTTCTGGTGTGGATGCTTCATACTTTGAGTTTGAGTATGATACAAAACTTAGGCTATCTGCTGTTAAATTTGATGGTGTATATGTAACAAAATATGAGTATGATCAATTTGATAATATTTCAATGGTTGAAGATTGTACTAATAACGTTAAAAAATACTTCTCATATGATGGCAAAGGCAAATTGAATAGAATTACAGATTCAAATCATAACACTATCGCATATGACTACGATAATTTGGATAGCATTCAAAAAATCACTTATAATATCAACGATGTAATCAGAAGTTATGATTTTGAATACAAATATGAGTATAATGAGTATAACTTAAGCGGATATATCAATAGACTTGACAAAGTATTTGTTGAAGATATTATAAAAGGAGATAGATCATATAAAGGTATATATGGTGCTAAAAAGTTAATTGATACAACTTCGTATAAAGATGATTCTGATCTTGGTATGAAAGTAAGACAAATCAAATATGAAGATGACTGTTTGGTATATGATTTAGATACAGTTAACAAGGATAGGAATTTCTATAAGACTAATGTATTTACAAGTAGAAATGACTTTGAAACAAACTTTTTATATCAAAAAACTGCTTATATGTGGATTAAGCCTACTGGAAGTTTTGCAAATGAAACGATATTATCATTTAATGATGGAATGACACAAAAATTCAGTTTAAAAGCAGATGTTAATGGAAAATTAACACTTTACTCACATGAAGATACAATGCAAAATACAGGGATAATTACTACAAGTTCTTTACAGATGGATGAATGGAATCTAGTTGGACTTCAATTATCACAAAATCATCCAACGCTTACTGCTAGAATTGTGTTAAATGATAAAGTAACAAGTGGGTTAGTGACTCCAACAACTGTACCAGAAATAACAAATGTATCAGTTAGAAAGTTTGAAATCTATTCAGGTACTGCCTCAAGTAGTGGAGATGGTAGTGTTACAATTCCTCCATTGAGTTTAAAATTTGATGTGGCAATGTTAGCTATTGGAGCATATAGACATACTCAAGAAACATTTAATGCCATCTACAGAGAAGGTATCAAGTATTTTGGTGTAAATGAGATCACACAATCGACAGGAGTATCTTACTATAATCATGATGTTTATGAAGGATTCGATGTTGTTACATTAAATGGAACATTGAGTTCAAACAAAGGGTTAAAGCCTGTCGAATATAATTTTGGTGATACATCTTACAAAGTAGATAAAGTGAAATTGTTTGAGTATGATTCGAAAACTGATGTTGCAGATACACAAGCAATGGAAAAACACGTATATGCTAGCTATGATTCAACTGTAGGGTTAACTACTGGTACAACTAACAGGTTAGGGTATAACTTTGGATTAGGTTCAAGCGGAACTTTAGTCGCAAGAGTTAAACCTATTAGCACTGGAGGTAGTGTATCTAGAAGATATATTTTCTCTAATATTAAAGATTCAGTTTGCAAGTTAGGATTGTTCTTTGATAGCCAAAATGTTTTACATATAGAAGTGAATGGTGCTACACATGCAACCACTAGATCTGTTACTTTAGATACTTGGCAACAAATTGCATTATCTTGGAGTAGTACATCTGTATCACTAAAAATCAACAATGGTAGTTTATACACAAGTTCTTTTACTACATCAACTAGTGCAGCTTTAACTTATATTGGACATACATTAACTAGTGGAAACCAAGAACAACATATGAATGGTAAGATGGAAATGTTAGCTTATACAGATACTAAAGCATTATCATCAAAACTAGATGAAATTTATACTGATGGTAAATCAATTGTGGTTAGATCCAATTTTGATGACTTAGGAAGAGTAACTTCAAAAGAAGTAATCGTAGGAACAAACTCGTTCTCTAAAGAAATTGAGTATGAAAAAACCGCTACAAATAAAGAGACAACTAGAGTTAAAAAAGAAACTGATCATTCTGGAGATTACATTATGTATGAATATGATTCAATGAATAATGTAACTATGAAAAGTGAGTTCAACTCTAGTGACGTACTACAAGGAAAATTAGAATACACATATGATGCTTTAAGTAGATTAAAAACTGAGGTTGATATAGATGGATCTAATACTGTTTTAAAATCGATTGAGTATAGATATGATAAAAACAATAATATCACCGAAAAATCACACTATGATGCTTCAGGAAACTTAATTAAAAAAGATGTATATAATTATGACTTAGTAATCAAAGATAGATTAAATTCGATCACGCATGATGTTTACAGTTCTGGTCAAATTACTTCAACATCAACTACTGATATTGAATACAATGATTCATTTATGGGGAACCCTAGTAAGATTACAACTGGATCAGATGTTAAGAACTTATCATGGGACGGTAGAAAACTAGATATGGTCAATGATGTAGTTTACAAGTATAATGAAAATGGAAATAGAATCTATAAAGGAACAACGGAGGATAATACAAGTTATTTTTTAAGAGCGGACAAGGTTGTCTCGTTAAAAAGAAATATGATTGTTAACGGGAATAGTAACAGCATTGCAATTGATTTTGTTTATAATGAAAGCCAAGAAGTTGTTGGTTTAATTACAAATCAAAGTAGTTACTTTTATCAAAGAGATAATTTAGGAAATATTGTTGGTATTATAGATACGGATGGAGTTGAATTAGTATGCTATAAATACTCAAACTGGGGGAAACCAGAAATCACAATTGCATCACATTTATCATCTAGTCAAGCTACAGTGGCAGAAATACTTATGGAAAACAATCCATTTATGTACAAAGGTTATATTTATGATAGAGAGACAGAATGGTATTATTTAGGAACAAGGTATTACGATCATAGCTTATCTAGATTTATTAATTCTGATGGAGTGATAGGAAAGCCTGAGGACATTGATAGTCTAAATTTATTTGCATACTGTAAAAATAATCCTGTAAATTACACTGATGCAAGTGGTACATGGCCTAAATGGGCTACAAAAGTATTGATAGGTGTTGCTGTAATTGCAGTTTTAGCTGTAGTTGTAGTTGCGACGGGTGGTGCAGGTGCTGGACTAGTAGGCTGTATTGCTCAATCTGCGCTAACAGGAGCGATACAGGGAGCCATTACAGGTGCTATTAGTGGTGCATTAATTGGTGGTGCCATAGGTGGTATTACTGAAGGACTTAAAACAGGTACTTGGGAAGGTGCATTAAAAGGAGCTTTATCAGGAGCAATTGATGGTGCAGCCGATGGATTCATGATGGGTGCCATAGGTGGAGCTATCTTTGGTGGTCTCAACCCGAAATATTGCTTTGTTGCAGGTACTTATATTCTCACAAAACAAGGATACAAAGTTATTGAAGAAATCAAAGCTGGTGATCTAGTACTTTCGAAGGACCCTGAAACAGGTTTAGAAGCATATAAAGCAGTTACTGATGTGTATGTGACTGAAAGCACTGAAGTTTTCGAACTTGATTTAGGTGATGAAAAAATTACTACTACAAGAGGACATTTATTCGAAGTTTCAAACAAGGGATGGTTGAAAGCAGATGAACTAGAAATTAATGATACACTTATTAATGTTGAAGGTGAACTGGTTACAATTAAGAATATTGTCATAAAAGAGTTGGAAGAATCAGTAAAAACTTATAATCTTAATGTAGAAAATTATCATACATATTTTGTTGGAAAAAATAGAATTTTATGTCATAATGCTTGTAAGGAAGTAGGAACATATGAGTTTAAGTTTAAGTCAGGAGAATCATATGTAGGTAAGGGTAGCAGACGCCGAATGATGCAATCCATGAGACAGAAAGCTAAGCAAATTGGGCAAACTGTGGATGATATTTCATTTAAGCAATTTACTCAATGTGCAGATGATGCTTCAGCATTTATGTTGGAACATATTAAGATGATGGAGTATGGGTTCGGACAAGAAGGAACAAAATTATTGAATAGAATATATAGTCCTGGTAGGAAATTACTAATGAGACTGGTATAAGATAAAGAAAGGCTGATAATGAATGTTTATCAGGGTGTATGTAATGGAATGAAAATCAAAGAACTAATTATAAATGAAGATCAAAACTCACATCATAATGATGATAGATACAAGTATAAGAAGTTGAAAAGGTATCTATCTGTATCAAAGTTTGAGTTTGAAGTAGAACGAGAACAAATCATTGAAATGATGCAAGAAAACAATTTAGTAAGCTTAGAAATCCATTTTGGTGGTGAAAGTAGTTATCCTTTAGATTTGAATAATTTGAAGTATTTTAATTTTTTAAAGAGTTTATCAATATCTGGTGGAGACTATTCAAACTATGAAATGTTAGAAGGATTGACGAATTTAGAAAGTCTGTTTTTGTTTAATGATGACTACAACAAAGTGAAACTTAACTTAAGTCAACTTTGTAACTTGAAGTCGCTTACTATCAAACATAAGCTAAATAATATACACGGCTTTAATAAATTGGAAAATCTTGAAACACTTTATCTTGAAAACTATAAACCTAAAAGCAAAAGCCTAATTGATTTATCGGGATTAACCAATTTAAATTACTTGTATTTGTATAAGAGTAATATCATTACAATGTTAGGAATCGAAACGATTAAAGAGTTACAATATCTTGGACTAGAAGACTGTAGAGGACTGACTGAAATTGAAGAACTAAAATTTTGTAAGGACCTAAAAATGGTGTCATTCATGGGGTGTAAATATATATTTGATTTTTCAGTTTTAGGAACCTTGACTCATGTTGAAGATCTTAGAATGTTTAATTGTAAAGAAGTTGATTCAGTTGAATTTTTAAATGGTATGACATCATTAGAAGTAATTAACTTATATAGTACAACTATAGTAAATGATGATATAACTTTATTACAAAATATTAAGTATCCATTGTTTGATAGGAAAAAGAGTTATTATGAAAGGGAGAGTAATATGCTTTATGAAAACATAATTAATGAAATTGAAAGTGGAATGTTAGAATATTTAGAAGATGTTGGTGAATGTAATTACAATAAAAAAGATATCAACACCCTAAAGGAATTATCTGCTTCTTTTAATAACAAATCAGTTACAAGTGAACTAGAAATGCTACAGTCTATTAAAGAATATGTTCAATCTTTAAATGAACTGAATGAAAAATGTAGTTATGAACTAATAGAGACTGATCAAAGAGAACAAATTGTAGATATGATCTTAGAAAGCTCTAAAGCTAAAGGGTATGAGTTTGATTATGATATTACAGAAAAATATCGGGAATGGTAATAACTAGGTAGAAGTTTAATTAAAAAAAGTCAGGTTAGTTTAATCTGACTTTTTTCGTGTCATTAAAATATGATATGATTATCATTAGGAGTTGGTATGGTATGTGCAAATCTGATTTTAGTAATTTAGATTTAAAAGTGAAAAAAACATTATGTAATAAAGTTTTAAATTATGCTATGAGATCTTTATGACTTGATGCAATTAATATTGAATTTAGATCTATGAGTTTTTTTATAACTCAAAACAGTGATGCAGTGTTCATGAAAGATAACTATACTATTTTAATAAACGAGCATTGGTTAGAAGAAGTAGGTATTGCAGAGTTAACTGCTACAATACTTCATGAAACTAGGCATGCTTATCAATGTGCTCAAGTGGAATTTTACGACTTTATGCAGTATCAAGAACCGAGAGAAAAAGTAGAACTTTGGAGAAGAGAACTTGAAAATTATGTGCCAACTTCAGGTGAAGAGCATAATGATATTCTCTATATGAAGCAAAATGTAGAGATTGATGCTGTCGCACATGAGATAAAGATGATGAAGGACTTATTAAATATAGATTTAATCCCTCATGAGTTAATAGCAGAAGAGGTAGTTAAAGTTAATATTGTAATAAATAAAGAATCTATACATTGAAAGAGTATTATTTACTCTTTTTTATTTTGACCTAATATTTATAAACATATAGTAGTATAATATAGTTGTTGTAAGGGTAGCAGAAAAGGAGTGAGGACATGGCACATTATGTAAGACAACATTTTATTCCACAGTTCGTATTGAGAAACTTTGGAGTTGATGTTGACAAAGAGAATAATCAACTGATTTATGTATATAGTAATTATGAATTTCAAATTAACAAGAAAAGAGTCGCTGATTCATATATGGTTGAGAACTTGTATGATTCTGATCAGTTTGAAGATATCAAAAAACTAGAGAAAGATTTGGGTAATTATCTAGAAAGAAATGTAGCACCAATTATAGACAAACTTATCAATTGTGGTGATGAGTTTGTCATTAATAGAGAAGAGTTGAAACTAATAAAAAAGTATTTATTGATTCAGTTATACAGAACAGAAGTTAATATGACATATTATTTGAATCAAAATGTAAAGAGTATTGAAATTTCTAGTTCATCCATTAAAGAAGGTGAAACCAAATTAGATTTTTGGAAAAGAGAGATGTACACTATTCTCCACACCAAATGGGATGATCTGTTAAAACCAGGATTTCCTTTACATGGGGTTAGACATTTTGCTATGGAGATTCAACAAGGGCATCTAAACCATACCGAGTTTATTTTTACATATAAATCGTCTTAAACGGCTAAGTTTAGCGATAAAGTGAAGGTAAACTTTTTTATTCAACTTAGTATCATGGACCCTTTTAGGTCCGTTTTTTTATGTGATTTTTACATTATACACCTTTAGAATACCTTTTTTTATGCTTTCTACACCCTGCCGGATTTGAACTTATTTTATAGAACGGTATTAAACGGCTAAATAAAAGCTTAAAGACACACTTTAACGGAAAATTGGACAGAAAAAAAGGACTGCACCTCTGCAGTCCAAAGAAGGGGATGTGTGAATAATAATATTCACCATGCTAGGTGTGAACGCTGTGGTGCTTTGGGTGAAGATGTTCATCATAAAGAACGATTAACGATTCATAATGTAATGGATCATGATGTATCTTTGAATCAAAAGAATTTAGAATTGTTATGTGAAAAATGCCATAACAAAATAACACAAACGTTTCTCATGTTCTCAGCGGTTTGATAAAGATGGAAATTTACTCAAGAGTTAAATTACCTTTCGTGCTATAATATTCATTGAAAGGTGTGGTTATTATGTATTTTAAAATTGATACTCAAAGTATGTTTTTTGAGGAAAAGGGAGTAACTAATTTAAAGATTGGTAGTAAAACAGTAAGAATTAATCAGGTATCAAATGGGACAATTGTTAATTTTGATTTCAAAGGTAGAAACTTTAATGGGAAACTTATAAAGAAAAATTCAGATATCTCGAAGTTTGTTAATAACAAAATGTTCTTATACGATAAACCAAGTAATAAAATGTTTCAAATAAGATACGGATATATCATTCAACTTGGATTTAAAGGTTATTATGTATTTGATTTACATAACAATGGTAAAGGACTAGTTTCTCCTCAAAAATTACTTACTGCTGTACAATTTACTGAAATATATAAGTATAAAACTTCAGGTAGCGAACTTTGTGAATTAGTCTTTCTAAAGTAATCCCCCATCAATATCGATTTTTCAATCAAGGGGTACCGTACGGGGGGAGGTTTAATTTACATGAGACAGATTTTTTGAAAATCTGTTTTTTCATAAATAAAAATGAAACTACTCAAGAAGTGATATAATTAGTTTTGAGGTGGGATAATGAATATTAAGCAGTTAGAAAATGAAATTAGACATTACTTGAGTACAGAATTTACCAGTCAAGCCTTGTTTGTAAATGGGAAATGGGGAACTGGTAAGACCTACTTTTTCAAGAAAACTCTTGAGGAAAAATTAAGTGATACCATAGAAAATTATCTATTAATATCTTTGTATGGCTTGAAAGACATTGAAGAAATAGATAAGTTTTTATTTGTCAACTTATATCCTCCTGCAAAGTTTGTAGAAGGAATGGGTAAAAAAGCCGGTAAAGAAGCATCGTTACTATTTAAAAAAGGATTAGGAGCATTATTATCAAAAGTAAATGTAAACTTTGATGATGTGGAGTATAAAGATTTCATTAATCCTGAAAATGTATTATTAGTCATTGATGATTTTGAAAGAGCATCAATTCCAGCGATAGAGATTCTTGGGTATGTTAACAATCTTACAGAGAATTTGGGAATGAAAGTTATTCTAGTTGGATATGAAGACGAAGTAGAATTCAATAAGGTTAATGACGATTACTTATCAAAATATAGATTAGTTTTAGATTATAAACTTAACAAGAAGTGGATAAAAGATAATATTACCTCAAAGAATAACAAATCATATTTTCCTAAAGAAGAGGATTATAATTTTGAGAACTTGACTGAACAGCAACTTTCTTTGATGGTGAAGGATTACTTCAATAAATCTAATCGATATAAGATTGTTAAAGAAAAAACAATTCTAAAGACAATAGATTTTGAAAATAATATATGTGATGCAATGTTAGAAATTACTAAAAATGCGAAAATTGATGAGGAATTAAAAAGTACAATTATTAAGAAATTTGCCTTTTTTAATGCTGTTATGGAAAGGTTAGAAACAAATAACCTGAGATCATATATATTCTTTTTAAACATTACTGATAGGTTGTATGTTTTACTAAAATCAAGATTCTCTGATAATCCAATGTTTAATGATTTAATATCGGTGGTTCTAGATAGTGTGTTCTATATATCTTATGATTTTAAGAAAACAAATGAGATAACAACAACTTTATATCAAGATGAAGAAGGAATAGGCACTATTATGTTAGGAGTTATGAATAATATTAAATCTTTTGACATAATTAATCGTTATATCGTAGCAAATTTATTTGATGAAGACGAATTTGTGAATTATTTTGAGAATTATTTAGGTAATATGAAAGTAGAAAAGCAAAACAAGATTGATAAGTTATCTTATTACTATATACAAAAAGATGAAGAAGTAGAAGAATTAGTGAAGAGTATTAGGAAGGGCATAATCGATAATGATATTTCGTATAAAGTATTTCCAACAATACTTAATATATTTGGTAATTTAGAAACTATGGGATTTAAGTCGGTTTACTTAGATGCAACTTATAAAAATATGAGGGAATCAATTAGAAAGCAATTTGATAATCTTGAAGATCTTGGATTAAGAGATTCTTTTATGAATCCAACAAGTGAAAAGGCAACGAAGTTAATTGAAAATTATTATGAGTATATCACTACGCAGGTCTCACAAAAAACGGAAAAAGAACTTGTTTACAAATTAGAAGGTGAAAACTGGGCACATAATTTGTCTGATCAGATATATGAAAGCAAAAATCTCTATTACAAATACAAAAGATTTTTTGACTTCTTTGATATAGAAGAATTAGTAACAAAATTAGAACAATCTTATTCAGGTGATATAAGAGAATTTAGAAGTGGGATTAGAAGGATTTATGATTTTGATAATCTGCAAGATTTTTACAAGAAAGATTTACCTAGCTTAAAAAGTTTTCTGAAAAAACTTGAACTTGCGAAATCACCAGACAAGATTTCTCAAACTAATCTTAATTGGTTAATAGATGACATCAAGAAATATATCAAGAAGTTGGACAGGTGAGTTAGGTATGATAAATAAAGAATTTGAGCGATTGATATCGCTTTTTTCTTTGGTCGATGAATCAAAGAAAGAATTAGTGAAGGATTTGGTTTGTCAAGCTGCATTTATGAAAGTGGAACTTGATAAACTACAGTTGCAAATTAGAAAATATGGTGCAGTACAGGTTTCGAGTAAAGGTGCACAAATGCAAACTGAATCGGCGAAGTATTACACAAAGCTAGTAAATTCATATGCGAGTGTTAATTAAAAACTATGTCAACAATGAAGTGCTTGATAAAGAAAATCTATTGATTGTTAAAATTAGAGATATATATAACTCAGATAATTTAATTGAGATCAAGAAACTTATGAGAGTTTTTGTCTCAAATGTAGAATTTAATTATACAAACAAACAAGTATCTAAAATTACTCTTAATATAGAGGAGGACTTGTTTGGTTATCTAGATGTAAAGTATTCTGTGAAAAGAAAAAATGAAGTGCTGAAGTTTTTCGATAATTTTGATATAATTTGATATGAGGATGTGATAGTTATGAAAAGGTTGACTTACGATAATGAGAATAATATATTGGAAGATTTTAGAGAATCAGATGATAAAGTTTTACCAATTCCACTAACTGAAGAACTAGACAGAGCATTCACTTTGATTAAAGATGAGAATGTGTGGAAGAGTTGGATTGATTCTTCTAGTAAATCTGCTCCACCACCTGATTTTTATAATGATATAGAAAAGATTATGATGGAAGTAATGCGTTTTGATGATCAACAAACTATAGATGGTAAAATACATGCTACTCGATCAAAAGAAGCTAAAGCAAGAAAAGAAATTATGGACTCTGGAATAATGGATTTAGTACCTAATTTGGAAAGAGTTATGATTAATGTTAACTCGGATTTACCAACAAATGAGGATCATAATTTTAAGAGGTATAGAGGTAACTTCAAAAGAACAGTAGAGAAACACGCAAATAAAGTAAAAAACTATAAGAAGAATCATCCTGGGTATACATTGATATTTTTTATTTTAGATGAAACATCAGGTATGTATTTTGAGAATGAAACCAAAAGAAAAGTTGAAAAAGGACAGTAGGTGATAAGAATGAACTTGAAAGATGCATATAAAAATGTACATAAAATTTATTCAGGTGATAAAAAACCAGTTCAGTTGATGAATGATTGGTATATTGCAATGGAAGATTATAAGGATATTAGAGAAGCCTGTATTAAAGATTATCAAAACGATAATATTGATTGGGAAGAAGTTGCTGTTTCTAAAGTGTTTAATATAACAAAGAACAATACCGAAAGACTAGATTCATGCTATCAAATGTTGTTAGAAATTTTTTCAGAGCTAGAAGTAAAATTAGATTCTATTTTTGGAAAAACCAATTACAACGTAGAGTTCATAATTTATCACGGATTAGGAAACGCTGCTGGTTGGGCGGAAAACTTAGGTGAAAAGTATATAATTATGCTTGGAGTAGAAAAAATAATTGAGTTAGAATGGGATACAAGAGATAAACTCCTTGATCTCATTGTTCATGAGTATGCACATGTTATTCATGAAATAGTAAGAGAAGAGACTTTGTTACCTTATGAGGAAGACAAATTTAGAAGAGAAGTGTTTCATATGTATATGGAAGGTTTCGCAACTTATTGTGAAAATTTCAATAATGGCAGAATCAATTCTACGAAAGAATGGTATAACAAGTGTGTTGAGAATGAACCGAAGTTAAAATCTATTTTTCTAGATCAATTATATGATGACGAAAAAAGTAATATGCCATTTTTTGGAGATTGGGATAAGGTTTTAGGAATTGCTGAAACTGGATACTTTATGGGTGCTAAGGTAATAGAAAAATTAATTGAGGATTACTCACTTATTGAGATTATGAAACTAGACTATGAAAGTATCAAGAGCGCTGTTCTAAGTTACTTGAAATCGTAGTTTATCAATAGTTTCAATAAAAACTTTCTAAGCATAGAAAAATAAAGTCGGTACGGACAAGGAAAAAGCAAAATTAGCCTGCCGGATTTGTACTAAGCTTTTTCATATAATTTCATTCAAATTTTGTTTATATCATGAGAAAAAAAGTATAAAAAAACAACCCTCAATGTTGGTTGATTAAAACATGCTATAATCTTGCATGTTTTTTAACACTAAAAGTGTTGAAAAACACACTTAGAGTGTCGAAAAAAAATAAAGTCGGTACGGTGACTGAAAGCAACTCGGGTCGATAGCATCCGAAAATGGGATAAAGTCGGTACGGACAAGACATCTTAATCATACCGAGTTTATTTCTAAAATTATATTGTATTTAACGGCTTTGTTTTGCGATATAAAGAAATAAACTTTTTTAATTAACGTAGTACTATGGATCATTTTTGGTCTTTTTTTATGCGATTTTAACTTTTCATACTCCACTAATTCTTTTAAGTGGTACCTATGTGTCCCACTTTTTCAAGGCAGTTCAGGAAACCGGCCTTCCATATGCGAAATTTTTTTTTTGGTTCTATTATCATTGTAAATATGTATAGAATAATCTCCAGTACATGATATAATTTAATAGCAAAAAGGAGGGTTGAACTATGAAGTGTATGAAGTGTAAAAAGAGTTATCCATTTTTTTTAGTGATAAATCCATTCAATAATGGGATATTGACATGTAGAAGTTGTGGGTCTAGTGATCAAATAGTTGATGATAGCCAGTTCTTCAATCTTTTATATTTCCCTTTGTATGCTGTATTATTATTCGGATTTGGATCGATATTTGGTTATCAAAATCAGTATATATCTTTTTTATTTTTCTTTCTTTTTTATTTTGTTTATAGACTTATTGTTGTTAAGATTTATATACTCAAAAAAAGAAAACACCTGTAATTTTATTGAAGTGATATAAAGTTAGTAGACATTAAAAAAGATGTTTACTAACTTTTTTTATGTTTACATAATTGAAGTACAAAGAAAAGGGTGAAGATGGGTTAAAGAATACAAGAAAACCAAGAAATCCATTTGTGAAGTACATACGCAAAAAGGAACTTACAGAAATAGAAAAATTGAGAATCAAAAGTGATTTTTACTACAACTTGTCTATAAGGGGGATTTAGTCTTATATGACATAAATTTCCTAGTGTCGTCCCAACAGAATAACCTAAAAAACATACACCATCATAAACTGCTGAAAAAACATGTGAAGACATGTGGATCAACAAAAAAAAGAAGAGGCAGGAGCAAGTCTGCCTCTTTTTGTTTGGACCAGGCTCACGAGAGTGAGCCTGAGCAGACTTTTTGTCAAAGTTGTCAATCCAATCAGTCTCGAGGAAGTCCATAAATCAAGGAAACCATAAAGATAAATCAGTAATGTAGATGATAATCAAATTGTTACATATATCGAAGAAGTTCTGGTGGTTTATTCTTAGATAATATAATAAATCTGTTCAACTAAAAAAAGACAAATTTCTATTGAAATTTTGTCTTTTTAATTTCTTTAATCAAATACTTTGTTGCAACTATCAATAAAATTGATAGAAAGAATCCAATACCCAAATTTATTTCTTTAACTTCAAATCCACGAAAAAAAGATACAATTTCTCTTATTAATGTTCCAACTCCCCATACTCCAATAAATACAAAGGATATTGCTAAAAAATTAGTGACATACTTAATCATGACATTCCCCCTCTTAAAATTATTTTACCACAAAAAAACGGAATAATAATCTTAATTATTTTAAATACTACATAATTTGATTACAATTTCATATTTCACTGATGCAAAAGAGAGGGACACGTTCCTCCTCATAGATTTTCTAGAAAAAACCTTCAATTTTGATTAAACTAAATTTTCTATAATCTTTCATGGTTTTAACACTAAAAATGTCGGAAAATATTACGGCTGTATGATGGCTGAAAGATACTCGGGTCGATAGCACCAAAGCCGGGATAAACTAGTTACGGACAAGATATGAATGCAAATTAGATTTAATTCTTTTTTGATTTTTTTCTGATTAAATCTAGTTGTATAATCAAACTAAACATTGTATAATAAGATATTATGTAAGTAGGGGGAACTTTGTCACCTATTTTGGTGATTTTTTATTATATTGAGTTATGGTTTAATTCTGGATTGAAAAGTAGTACAAAGGGTCGGCTTATACAAAATTACTATATATAGATTAATCATAAAGGAGGGGCAAAATGAAATATATATTTGGAATTTTACTTGCGTTTTTCTGTGTCACCATTTTTGCAAGTATCTACATGCTAATAATGTATAATGTTACAGGTATTGATGATACAACATTGTACTTGGACATGATTTTGTTGTTAAAGTATGGATTTTTGTTTGTTGGTTCTGCTGTTTCAGCAAACTTTATGTATAAGTTGTTAATGAAAGAGATGAGGAATTAAGTAGAATTATTGTAGTATATTATGAAACTACTTAAATAATGATTTAGAAAGTAAGGTGTTATTCAGACACTTAACTATCTAAATAATCTGTATGTCAGAAGAAATGTGATATTAGAAATATAATAATGTAAGTATCTAACGTAAAATTGCATAATATAGCTATATAAAAATAATAAGGAGATGGATATGTTAAGTTGTAAGAACTGTGGAAAAGATAAAACATTTTTTTTGAGAAGACCTTCATTAAATAAAAATAATTTTATTACATGTAAAGCATGTGGGGCTAGGTACAAATTAAGTGATGATTATAGAAAGAGAGACTTATTGTATATTTTGATAATAACTATTTTTATTGTTTTTTTAACATTTGGTTTGAATGTCACTTTATTACCCTTGATCATTATTGTTTCTCTATGTTTGCAATTGTATCGAATGTTCTTCACAAAAATAGAAAAGATAGACGATTAGATAACGTCTATCCCTATTTAATTATATTATCAGTAACATAATCACATATAGTATATACATAATAAAAATAATTAGGTGATTCAAAAATTATTTTGCCTGAGAAGTGTTATTTGAGATTATGTATATTGTGCTGATATTATTCAGATAAAATTGCACAATATAGCTATCAAAAAAAAGGAGATGGTTAAGTTGAACTGTAAGAACTGTAGAAAGAATAGGTTGTTTTTTTTAACGAAATTGTTTTTTTTGACAAGTAGAAATTCTGTAAAATGCAAAGTCTGTGGAGCGAGATATAAATATAGCGATGACTTTATGAAGAGAATTTTATTATTTGGTTTATTTGTGTTTGTGCTTACTTCCTTTGGATTAATCTATTTTAATATGAATGGTAAAATTCTACTTTTAATTCCTGCACCATGCATAATAATATATAGAACATTCCTCATAAAAATAGAAAAGATATAATTCTATTACTCTTATAGAAAAGAAGTAACTATTAGAATTAGAATATTGAAAGGAAGTATTAACTATGAAGTGTGAACACTGTAATGAGAAGTATTCGATTTTCGATATTGTTAATCCGGGAAGTAATGGACAATTATATTGTAAGAACTGCAAAAAGACAGTTGTAATAATTGATAATAGTGATTTTTTTGAGTTTCTATCTTTTTTAATGTATTGTGCCTTACTTTTTATTATGGGGCTAATATTTGGTATCAGTGATGTTTTGTTAGGATTTCTTTTATATTTTGTTCATTATTTTTTCTTCAAAATTATTATCTTCAAGATTCATTTTATAAAGAAAAGCAAACATCATTAGTAAGATGTTTGCTCTTTTTTTACTCGAAAATTTCTATTATTTTTCAGTAGACTTTTTGGTTCTGAAAATGTCTTCGGGAACAAGCTTTGGTAAGATGATAAGAGATGCAATAAGTAATATTCCACCAATAAGTTTCTCTCTGATATCAACCACAACATCATATACATCAAAAGAATCATGAATTGGTTTTAGAAAGAGATATGCTCCATAAAACAATATACATAGAAACAAAACAGCGGGTAAATAAATTATAAGATTTCTTTTTCCTCTTGGATTTTTCAAGTTTTAATCCCCTTTACATAGATACATTAATAATATCCTTTTTTAAATTTTGAGTCAATGAAGTATATTGCGACAAAACTAGTGATTCTTGCCAAAATATGACAAAACTTATCACATATGATTTTTCCACTTCAATGTAAATAAAACTTTACATAAAGTTAAGTTGATGATACATCTAGTATATAATACTAGACATAAGTCTATTCTGTGATTAATCATTATACTTTTGAATTTGGAGGAAAATTATATGAGAAAATATCGTTTCAGTGCTTTTATGACAGGATTACTATATTTATTAGGGACAGTTTATGGAATTTTAAGTGCTGTTGTTGGTGGTGAAGTTGTATCATCATTAGTACAAGCTGAACCACTACTTGATGTGAATATACTTGAAATTATCAATGATGAACCAAGGAGATTACATGGTGGAGCATTTTTAGTGTTATTGATGGGAATCTCGTTAATGAGTATGACATTGTTTTTATATCCTGTGTTTAAGAAAGATAATGAGGAGTTAGCTCTGGGGATGATAATCTTTAGAGGTGTTATGGAAGGTGTATGGTATTTACTAACTGCGCTTGTTATTATTGGATTGTTTGTGTTAGGAAAAGAGTATGTAGTTGCGGTTGATTCATCTGTGTTAGAGTCTTTTGGGAATATTCTGTATAACTTCCAGGATTTGTTAGGTCCGATTGGAACAATCTTTTTCTTGATTGGTGCAACTTGTTTATACGTATCTTTTTACAGAACTCAATTATTACCAAGATGGCTAACAATATGGGGATTTATCGGAATTGTTCCTTATTTTGCATATGCAATACTACATTTATTTAGATTAGATAATGGAATTGGATTCTATTTGCAGATGATATTAGCTCCTCAAGAAATTGTTATGGCACTATGGTTAATGATTAAAGGATTTAATGCTAATAAACTTGATATATTACTAAAAAAAAGTGTTACATAGAGTAACACTTTTTTGATTGAGTTTATCTTACATTAACGAGTTTAGTTATTTTTGTACCCAAGATACACAATTATGAAGTATGCAACTGTCTTTGGCATCATAAATGCTCCCAGAAGAGGTATGAATCCACTACCAATTACAACAATAATATAGCACACAAATGAGACGATTATCCAAAGGCCCATGTTGTAGAACTGTTTATTTACATCTTTTTCTTTTGCATTAAGAAATAGAGTAACTATTATCCCTCCAATAATCGCAAAAGGAACATTTCTAATAACACCATATAGAAGACTGTTTCCATTATTAATCCAATCATTACCCGGTAATGAAAGAAGAAGAAATCTAATTACGATAAGTGTTATTATGGTTAGGTGAACTGTTTTATTATTTTTCCCCGTTACTAAGACATAGTAACGATAAATTAGGTAGTAGAAGATAGTCATCGTTGTACCTGTAATAAGTTTTCCTATCCCAAGTGCTGTTTGGTAATCGTCTAGGCCCGTAGTAAGGTGTCCTATTATTCTTGGAATAAGATGAAATGAATCACCAAACCCTAATAAAAATCCCATCACACCAAAGAGGATTGTTGCTTTATTGTTACTTTTAATACCTTTTCTAATAATTAGGATAGAAATGGAAATTACACTGACAAGATATAATATGTCAAATATTGATTCAAAATAGTTCATTTTTTCTCCTTGTACTGTTTTAATAATTCATCAAGTATTGATCTAAAAACATCAAATCTATATTCTTTATTTGTTATCATAGCGACTAAATTATTAGCGATGAAATTAGCTAATAGTTCGGCCTTCTCTAAATTGATATCATAGTATTTACATAGTTCATTTTTAATTAATGAAAAGAAGATGTCTTGAGCTTCCTGATGTTGTAGTTTTCCGCTTTTTCTGAAGTTATATGAGAGTTCTTTTGACAACACGATGTAATTGAACCGTTTACTATATTCTTCAAGTTCATTAAATAAAAATTCGACATAGGCTGTAAATGAAGAATACTTAGTTGTTGTTGATTTAACTGACTTAATATAGTTCATCCATAAATCTCTCGTGATATCGAGAATTATTTCATCCTTATTTCCATAGTACTTGTAGATGGTACCCATCCCAATATTGCATTCTTTGGAAATCATTCTAATACTGAACTTTCCTGCTTCCTCACTAGTAAGGATTCTCTTTGCGGTATTAAAGATAATTTCTCTTTGGTTCTCAAGTTTTCTCATATTTTCACCTCATTTGAACACCGTTCTGAACACTGTTCAAATGTATAGTATAATACTTTGATATAATTGTCAAGTTATTAGTTTGGATTAAATATTCTATATAATGATAAATAAAGTTGGCTTATATCAAAAGGTTATATTATTATACGTATTATGATATAATATATTAAAACAATTAGGAGGTAAGTTCATGAAATTACGTAAGATTGATTATATAATCGGAGTTATTGCTGCAATACCATTTTTAGCAGTAGTTATTTGGAATTCTATTACTTCAGCAATGGATATAAGTTTTTTTGCATTATATTTTGTTGTTACAATTATGTTTCTGTCGCTTTATCGAAAAAGTCCTAGTAAAGTGATATATTTAATTGAGTTAGGAGCAATGTTTGTATTTAGTGGGTTTTTCTTTTTTCTGATGTTTTACGTAATAGAAGGTTTAACTTCTGATTTTATATCATATTTCTTCTATTCAATTATTACTGTTGCCTTTTTTGTTAATACTGTTATATTCTTAGTTTTATTTATCAAAGGATTTACAAAGGAATAGAGGTGTAATAATGAAAGGATACCTATTTAAAAGTAAAAGATGTATTATTAGAACTTTTGAGGAAAGTGATCTTGATGATTTTATAGAATATCGAAACAATCAAGAATGGATGAAGTATCAAGGGTTTAAAGGTTTAAAAAAAGAAGAGTATAGGAAACTATTGTTTGTACCCTTTAATATAAGTGAGGGTGGACAATTAGTAATTGCTGAAATAGAGACAAATAAGTTGATTGGTGATATATACCTTAAAAAAGATAGTGAAGCTATCGATATTGGATATACAATTAATCCTAAGTATGCGAAACAAGGATACACAACAGACGCTGTTTGTGGCTTGATTGATTACTTGTTAGACACGTATCCTGAATGTGCTATCTTGGCTGAAACAGAAATTGGGAATATACCATCAGAAAATTTTTTGTTAAAGAATGGTTTTGTATTAAAAACAGAATCTGAAAAGGAAAAAGTATTTATATATAATAAAAAGGGATGATTTTAGATGAGACCAAGTGAAGAAAAACTTCAAAATATTCCTGTTATTGATTTAGGAGATATTTTATTAAGAGCAGTTGAATATGGAGATTATAAAGATATGTATTTGTATGGTTCTGATGATGAAGTAACAAAAACTTTGTTTTGGAATTCTTACAAAAACCTTGAAGAGGCTAAACAATCTGTAATGAAAGTCTTTTTATCAAGACCTAGTAATTCTTTACCAGCAGCATATGCAATATTTCACAAAGAAGATCAAAAGATGATTGGAACTTGTGATATACTTAAGGTTAATTGGGAAGAGAAGTATGGAGAGATTGGATATGTCATTAATAGAGATTACTGGAATCGTGGATATATGACGAAAGTATGTCAAGCTGTAATGAATGTTGGATTTAGTTACTTTGATTTAAATCGAATTGATATTGGTCATGAAGTCGGCAATCATGGAAGTAGAAGAGTAATTGAAAAGTGTGGATTTTCTTTTGTTGAAGAAACTTACAATGAGAAACACGAAGTATATCTAAAAATGTATAATATGTATCGAGAAGACTTTGAAAATGGAGGAGCATCATGAATATTTTGAAACATCAGAAAAACATTAAAATTGGAATCATTGTAGCATTACTATTAGTTGTTATTGCAGGGTTAATTGGATTGCCAACAGCAAAAGAAGAAGTTGGTACACATCTTTCAATTGGAGGTAATAACATCTATAACAGCTCAATATTAATTTATATGACTAGTATTGTATCTGTCTTTATCGTTGCTATGAATATCTTCTATAGTTTTAAGTCAAAACAACCTAAGATAATAAAACGTACATTTGTAGTTTTTAATATTGTTTTATTAGTTTTACTTGTTATATATACATATATATTAGATTTATCAACAGCTGAAGATCATGTGTTTATTCTTTTCGATAACTCAAAACCAATTATTTTATTCTTCATACTATTTGGAGTAATTTTACTTGAGTATGTTTATAATAGATATGATGAAAACATAGTTGTTTATAATACATTAAGAATTTATGTAATGTTTTATATGATTACATTATTATTTCAGTATATAAAATTAACAGATTTTGGTTTATATATGTCATTACTAGTGATGATAATTTTGAGTATCGTTTACTATCTCGAAGTTTTATCAATACCTATGCCAAAGAAAAAGAAGATTCGAAAATATAATAATCTTTAAATAATGATTTAGTTAACATTATCACTTAGTGATGATGTTTTTTTTATGTTATTTTGATATAATATTTAATAAGGCGAGGTGTAAAGATGATTATATTTGATATTTTATTAGCAATACTATATATCCTTTTAGTAATAGTATTAGTATTATTAGTAATAGTACTGGCAATTCCCGCTGGAATTTGCTACGGGATTTATTATCTAATCTTCAAAAGGCAGAAAAGAGCATAGAATATAGCATAAGAGGTGACATCAATGATAGAATGTAACATTAACAATATCACGAAAATGTTTGGGGCGGATACTATCTTCCAAAACATCTCATTTGATATAAAAACAAACGAACGAATTGGGCTAGTTGGTCCTAATGGATGTGGTAAAACTACCATCATGAAAATCCTTAAAGGAGAAGAACATGTCCAAGTCGGCAATGTCTCTTTTCGCAAAGGAACAAAAGTAGGATATTTAGATCAAATACCTAATTTTGAAGATAATGTTAAAGTAATTGATATCTTACAGAATGCTTTTACAGATGTATTTAAATTGAAAAGAGAAATTGATAAGGTAACTGATTCTTTTGATGGAATGGATCCAAATCAATTAGAAAAAGCATTAAGTAGATATAGCAATATGATTGAAAAATACGAGAAAATGGATGGTTACTTAGTTGAAAGTAATATCAAAAAAGTATCCGGTGGATTAAAGGTTACAGAGACAATGCGTGAAATGTCCTTCAATTTATTAAGTGGTGGTGAAAAAACACGAGTAATGTTGGCGAGAATTCTTTTGGAGAAACCATCACTATTAATGCTAGATGAACCAACAAACCACCTTGACTTAGAGTCTATAGAATGGTTGGAATCATATCTTAAGGATTATGATGGATCAGTTTTAGTAGTTTCTCATGATAGATATTTTTTAGATAATATCTGTAAAAAGATTATTGAGTTAACTCCTACAAAAGCATACGTTTATCATGGTAACTACAGTTACTATGTTGTTGATAAAGAACGTCGATTCTTGTTAGAGTTAAAAGTTTATCTCGCACATGAACGTAAGATTAAGAGAATGGAAGACCAAATTGAAAGATACCGTATTTGGGGTAAAATGCGCGATAGTGATAAAATGTTTAAACGTGCCAAAGAATTAGAAAGAAGATTGTCAAAAATCGACAAATTAGATAAACCAATAAAAGATAATCCAAAAATGAAAATAAGTAATACTAAGATTGAAAGAAGTGGAAAAAGGGTTCTAGAAGGATTTGGAATATCTAAATCTTTCGGAGATTTAGAGTTATTACGTGATACTCATATTGAAATGGTATATAAAGATCGTTTGGCAATCCTTGGTAGAAATGGGAGTGGAAAATCTACTTTCATTAAAATGCTTCTAGACGATTATCAAAACGAAGAAACAGTACATAAGTGGGGAAGTAGAATAAGTATTGGATACTTAGCTCAAGAAGTTAAGTTTGAAAATGAGAACTTATCAGTACTTGATTATTTTATGCGAGAACATGAAGTGAATCAAAACGTAGCTCGTAGCGAGTTGGCTAAAGCCCTTTTTATTAGAGATGATGTTTTTAAGAAAATATCAAATCTTAGTGGGGGTGAAAAAAGTAAACTTAAATTATGTTCACTTACATACAATCAAGTTAACTTCATGGTTTTAGATGAACCTACAAACCATTTGGACATTGATTCAAGAGAAATACTTGAAGACCTATTATTAGAGTTTACAGGAACGATACTATTTGTATCACATGACAGGTACTTCATAAAAAAAATAGCGAATAGAATAGGAGAAATTGAGGACTTGAGTATTAAATACTACGAAGGTGATTACGATTACTTCAAAATAATTAAAAGTCGTCAGCAAGCATAAAAGAGGCAAAATTAACAATGTTGAAGTTACTTTACTTAAAATAACAAAATACGATATTTTGTATGGATGTATAGTTTTTATTTGCTATAATTTGTAAAAACAGAAAGTAGGTATAGTATGAAAAAAACATTATTTGTGTTGCTGTTATTAACGATATTAGCTCTCACAGCTTGTGAGAATGATCCTGTAATAGATGATTCTGATGATGGATCATTAACTGAAGAAAATTTAATTAATAATAATGACTTTTTAAGAGTTAATGAAGCAAGTACATATACAAAACACCGCTATTTCCTCGATGTTGAGTTAGATGAGGAAAGTTCAAAACTAAAAGTTTCTGGGGCAATAATATATGTTAATGACGAAATGGATTTTGATGAACTTTATTTACAACTATATCCCAATGCACGTAACGATGTGTCATCTGGAGATAATGTTACTTTTGAATACTTGAAAGTTAATGATATTGAGTACAATGTCGTTTTCTCAGGAGTTGATGATACAGTAATTCATATAAACTTAAATGAAACTTTAGTAAAAGATACAAACGTAAAAATCGAATTTAAGTACGAGTTTAACTTCTGGGATTCAGGAAGAATAGCAGGTTATAGTGATTATTTTATCAGTATGTTTTTTTATCCATTTGTTTGTGTCTATGATGATTATGGATGGAATATAGATCGATATACATTTCGAGGTGAATCATATTACAATGAAATCGGAGATTATCTAGTTAGTATAAATGTTCCTACTACTTTTAAAGTTGCTGGTGGGGGTAAACTATTAGAATCAGAAGAAGATGGCTCACGCACTACATATAATTATTATCTAGAAAATGGGCGTGATTATAGTTTTAGTGCTTCAGAATTATATGCTTACTATGAAAAAGAAATAAACGATATTCATGTTAAGGTGTATACAAGAGGTCCAATGAGTGTTACTTCACAAAATATTATTTTTGACACAATTGAAAATTCAATTAATACATTTGAAACACATATAGGAGATTATCCCTATGATTATTTCACCGCTGAATTTGGGCGAGTTTATGGAATGGAGAGTAGTACAATCATATACTGTAGTGACTCGATAAAAGAAGAGACAATTATTCACGAAGTACTACATCAATGGTTCTACTCAATAATTGGTAATGATCAATCAGATTTTTCATTTATTGATGAATCACTAACAACATTTGCGACAGGGTTATACTATTATGATTTAGCAGGTAGAAGCGGAGCAGATGTTTATTTTGAAACAAGAAACAGTATGCAAACAAGACTTGCGAATGCATTCACAGGATATGAGGACTCAAACATGATCAAAAAAGTTAGGGATTATGGAGATGGATATGCATATGTAATCTACTACCATGGACCAACACTATTTAGACATTTTTGGGATGAGTTTTTAGATGGAGACATTACTCGTTTGGATAGTTTTTTACAAGAATACTATAATACTTATAAATATCAAGAAGTATCTTTAAATGAATTCTTAGATCTATTAGAATCTAATACCGGTGAAATGAATGCAAAGGAATGGTTCTTGTTTATGCTTGAAGGATTAAAAGATCCAATAACACCACTTGAATAATGAACTATATTTATTATTATCTCTATGTTATAATATTTGTAGCTTAGGAGGAAAATTATGAACTATTTTGCAATAACAATAGCAATCATTGTACTAATCGCATTATTATTATATAAGCCTAGTAGAGAGTATCTTTTCCAGTTGTTTAGTATTGATAAAGTAAAACTAGGTGCTAAACTTGTAGAACAATCACCAGTAATGAAGGGTTATATATACAACTCATATGCTCTAACTTATTTATGTCTATTCTTTTTCATAATATTTGAAGTATATGCAGTAGTAAATTTCTTTCAAACATTTAACTATGCAAACCTCATGGTTTGTGGATCATTATTGTTACTTATCTTAGTAGCTAAGGCTGGTGTGTGGTTAAACTTTAAGTTTGCAAATATAAAACTTTACGAAAAAGAATAAAGTGGTGAATACACCACTTTTTTCTTTCCATATCATTATGATAATTAAAGATATGTTGATATAATAACTATGGTGATAGTATGAGCGATTATTGCGTAAAATGTATTTACAAATCTCTACCAAGTATAACCCTGAATTTAAGAGAAAATGAAACCATTTTTATTGAAGGAGACCCGATAAATTACGTCTATATAATTCAAAATGGTTTAGTGAAAGTAAGTAAAATATTTCCATCAGGAGAAGAACGAATATTAGATATTCTTGGTCCTGGTGATTTTTTAGCACTAGTTTCAGTTCTAAAAGGTGACGAGGAATATATTGCTCAAGCAACTACATTAAACAAAGTTGAGTTAAAACGACTAACAAAAGCTGATACTCAGAAAGCATATAAGGCCAATAATCAATTCAAAGATATGTGTTTATCATGTGCAATGACAAGAACAAACCTTTTCCAATCACAATTATTCAACTCTACAAACTATGATACAGAAGATAAAATTCTTAATGTTTTAATCTACCTCTCAAAAAAATTCGGTTCGATTGAAAATGGAAGACATATTATCAACCTTCCCTTCTCTAAAACAACATTAGCCAATATTATTGGTATTAGAAGAGAAACCCTATCAAGGAAACTATCGAAGATGCAGGATGAGAATGTTTTATCAATAGAAAAAAATAAATATATTTTTGACAGGATGTGATTCAAATCACATCTTTTTTTTTATCTTTATGACATACTAGTGACGTAAACTAAGGAGGAATTCAAATGAGTGAATTTATAAACAATAGTGATGTTAGAAGAGAAAAACTTAAAAATATAATTAAAGAAATCCATAATGGAATGGCTTTAGATGATGCCAAAGCATTATTTAAGGAACATTTTGATAAAGTATCAACAGAGGAAATTATGGAAATGGAACAAGCCTTAATGCTTGAAGGAATGCCAATTGAAGATGTTCAAAAACTATGTGATGTTCATGCTGCAATTTTTGATGGAAATATTTCAGATATTCATGTTGAAAAAGATGCAACTAAAACAAAAGGACATCCAAGTAAAATTTTTATTGATGAGAATAATCGTTTAGTAAAACTAATCGAAGAAGAAATAAACCCATATTTGAATAAATATGACAAAACATCTCATTTAATGCTCAGAATTGGTTTTGAAAGACTAATGGAAATTGATAAACATTATAAAAGAAAAGAAAACTTATTCTTCCCAGGGCTTGAAAAACGTGATATAACATCAATTCCTAAAGTAATGTGGGGAGTAGATGATGAAATTAGAAAAGAACTAAAACAAAGTAAAATTGAATTGGATTCAATTGAAATCGATTATGATAAGACCCACAAAAGAATCAAGGCTGTCATTACCAAAGTTTTAGATATGGTAACAAAAGAGAATAACATTCTTATTCCCCTTTTACTTGACACTATCTCTTTATACGACTGGATTCTAGCAGATGAAGGTAGTGAGGAAATTGGATATTTCCTTGAAGCACCTACTGAATCTTGGAAAAAAGATAACTCTCAAGTATCAAAAAAAGCGAATGAAATTGTTGCTGGAGAAATTCCATTTGATGCTGGTACACTCTCAAATCTAGAAGCGAACGCAATCCTTAATACAATTCCTTTTGATATGACTTTTGTAGACAAAGATGACAAAGTTAAGTACTTTACACAAGGTAAAGAAAGAATCTTTGATAGACCACATACTGTACTGGGTAGAAACGTAAATATGTGTCATCCTCCACAAAGTGTTCATATTGTTGAAGAAATTGTTGATAGCTTTAAAAATGGCGAAAAAGATAATGAAGACTTCTGGATTAACTTAGGACCCATGTTTATTCATATTTGTTACTATGCTGTCCGTGATAAAGAAGGAAACTATCTTGGAACATTAGAAGTCTCACAAGACATCAAACCGATTAGAGATCTACAAGGTGAAAAAAGACTTGTATCTAAATAATGAAATTATTCTTTGGAATTAGTGGTTTACTATCACTAAGTATTGGAGTTGTAGGGGTAATACTTCCAATCTTACCTACAACTCCGTTTCTACTACTATCCAGTCTTTTATTTTCCAAAAGCTCAGATCGTTTCAGTGACTGGTTTAAAGAAACCAAAATCTACAAAAACCACCTTGAAGAATTTATAACTAATCGTTCAATGACAAAAAGGAAAAAATGGACATTATTAATCGTTGTTGACTTAATGCTTATTATTTCAATGATTACCATCGATATTATAATCCTAAAAGGGTTAATAATAATTCTAATAATTGCCAAACATATATACTTTCATAAGAATATTATTACTGTTTAAAAAATCCGATATTATGTTATAATAGGGGAGATTTTATAGTAGTATAAATTTAAACAAACGACAATAAAACTAGTAAAAACTACTATTTTAATGTCGTTTTTTATTACAAGGAGGAAATATGAGCAAAATTAAAATACTAATTATAGCAGGAATCGTTGTCGTTGGATTAATAGTAACTTCGATATTTATTAAGATGGAGGATGCAAGACTATATATCTACACCGGAAATAAAATTAATAGTAAGATGGTTTATGAAATAAAGGCATTGCCAATTACTTCTTGCGATACATCAAAAACATATTCAGTACTATACAAAGATGATCATGTAATGTACACTACTGATGAATTAACTTATAAAACAGGTTGTTTTGGTTCATATTATATTAGTCACAAAGGTCAGATGTATTCATTTGAACTTGCACTAGAGAACAATTTGATTTCCTTACAAGATCTAGAGGAATTTGAGTTTGGTGTGGAGATTGAAACAAGAGATTACTTAGATAACATCTCGGTACTTGCGATGTATAATGATAATAATAATCTTCCAAAAGATTACTATTATTTTAGAGAAGGCGAAGAAGAATTTATGCAAGCAGTAGACATTATTGAATCATTAGGATTCTTATATGAAGGATATGATAACAATGCTAACTTACTCTTTACTATCAATGTTACAATTGATGGATCTATAACAAGACTAGAATACTATGAAGATTTCATTTTAAATACAAGAAGCCAAAGTGTTGCTTCTTTAGAAGAACATTCATATGAGGAATTGCTCGAAATATTTAATAGACAATAAAGGAGAAGAAAATGTTAAATTTTGTATATGATAATAGTACTAAAATGGTTTTTGGTAAAAATACTGAACAAGAAGTCGGAAAACTGACAAAAGAAGCGGGAACGAAAGTCCTCCTTCATTATGGAAGTGGAAGTATAAAAAAATATGGATTATACGATAAAATAATTAAAAGTTTACGAGAAGAAAATGTTGACTTTGTTGAATTAGGAGGAGTAGTTCCTAATCCAAGACTTAGTTTAGTAAATAAAGGAATTGAACTATGTCGCAAAGAAAATGTAGACTTCATTCTGGCTGTAGGTGGTGGAAGCGCAATTGATTCTGCTAAAGCAATAGCCCTAGGTGTTAATTATGATGGTGATGTATGGGACTTTTATTCTAAAGGTGCACAACCACAAGAAGTATTACCAGTAGGAGTCGTTTTGACAATCCCTGCTGCTGGAAGTGAAAGCAGTGTTTCATCAGTTATTACAAATGAAAATGGGAACTTTAAACGTGGTTTTAGAAGTGAAGTTATTAGACCTAAGTTCGCTATTTTAAACCCAGAAATAACTTATACACTTCCTAATTATCAGACATCATGTGGTGCAGTTGATATGATTGGACATGTTATCGAAAGATACTTTACTAATACAACAAATGTTGAAATTACTGATCGTTTGAGTGAAAGTGTTATGACAACAGTTATTAATAACGCGCCACTTGCTTTAAATGATAATACAGATTACAATTCACGTGCTGAGTTAATGTGGGCAGGAGCCTTAGCCCATAATGGAATATGTGGAACTGGTCGCGTTGAAGATTGGGCATCCCACGCTATGGAGCATGAGTTAAGTGGAATCTATGATATCGCTCATGGTGCAGGACTTGCAATTGTTTATCCGGCGTGGATGAAATATGTCTACAAACATGATTTATCTCGATTTGCATTATTCGCAAACAAAGTATTTGGAATAGAAGTGAATGGAGATAATCTTGAAGAAACTGCATTAAAAGGAATTGAAAAACTAGAAGAGTTTTACAGAAGTATTAATATGCCAACAAGATTTAGTGATGCCAATATGACAGACGAACATATCGAAGAGATGGCAACAAAAGCATCTAATAATGGTGAAAAAATCATTGGACAGTTTGTTAAACTAAACAAAGAAGATATCATAAACATTTACAAATTAGCTCTATAATACTGGAAGAAGGTGCACCATGGGAGCAATAGATATGCTATTAACAAACCCTGATTCAATCATGAAAGGATTTGAAACACTACTTGGAAAGAAACACTACTTAGTGGTTCATGATAAAGAAAGTAGAGATTTAATCTGTTTCTTTTATGACATTGATGCAGGTAAAGCATTAATAGAGACATATTTAAGAAAAAATAATATTGAGAAAAACTCAATTGATATAACAAAAGTAACACTTAAAAATAAATCAGAAGAATTGAATATAATGCTACCAAAAAAACTAGTTATTTTAGATAAACGAATCACAACATATGATGAGGTTATTAACTTAGCTAAAAGTATTGAAATAAAGGGTTATACAGAAGGAAAATTAAAACATACGGTTAATCAGTTCTCATCTCTATAGGAGGTTTTATGAATAACAATAAGCTAAAGGCTTTAGAATCATCATTTCTGAATCAGTATCCTCAAGGATTTGATACAGAAGAAATGGTGAAAATAGGGAAAAAGCATAATGTCAAAAAACTTCAAGAGTATGTTCATACTGTTTTATCAAAAGACAATATGAAAAAAGGATTGAAAGTTTTTGATGAAATCATGAAAATAGTTACTAAGTCTTCAATGGTTTCAGTATTTGAAAAAGTGAAGTTTCGGGATTTAGTTAGAGAGTTTGACAACAATGAAAAACACCATCTACTTTCCGCAATATATGAGAACATCCATGGTGATGAACAATTAGGATTTGATATGTTAGTAGGAGCTTTACTACCATATAAACTTGCGAAGTGGCCTTTGATTACTGTTTTTAGAGCGTATTATAATTTGGACTATGATGTGTTTGTTAAACCAACGACAGTCAAGAAAGTAATAAAGTTTCTCGAAATTGATGATATCGAATACACTTCAAAACCAAATTTTGATTTTTACTCTAGATATCGTAAATACATTAATGATATGAAGCAAGAAGTTTCAAAATCTTTATCACCTAACAATCCAGCATTTTCGGGATTTTTGATGATTACTATACAATAAAAACAACTGATAAAATCAGTTGTTTTTTTAGAATATATTTTGTATTTGGATGTTCTTATAAATTACTTCTTTACCGACTTTCTCAGATTCCAGAAATCCCATTTTTTCAAGTTCTTTTAAGTACTTAGTCGCAGTATTTCTTGATAGGTTTAAATCTGTTCTAAACAACTCATTTTTGGTGTAGATAAACTTATATAAATGAATCACAATTTGCTCATTGTATATTGCTGGAAGTTTTTTCTGCATCTCTCTATTTGTTTGTCTGATTAGTCTATTAATCTGATGTATGAGGTTAATGGTGTAGTTTGTTGTGTCGCGTATTCCTTTTAATATATAGATGACAAACTCCTCTAGATTTGTGATGTCGTTATGACATTTATATAATAAATCAAAGTATTGATTTCTTGTCTCACGTAGATATTTACTTAAGTTTAAGATAGGATAACTGATCCTTTTCATATGAACAAGATAGATACTATTTAGGATTCTCCCCACACGTCCATTACCATCAATATATGGATGGATACATTCAAATTGAAAGTGAATAATTGCCATTCTTATTAATGGATCGTAATGATCTAAATCATGATTGATGTAATCCTCAAGATTATAATAAAAATCGTTGATTGCATTCTCATTTTTGGGCGGAACATAAATAACTTCCTTTGATACTTTATTGTATATTTTAGAACCAGGTATTTTTCTAATACCGGTTTTATCAGGTTCAATCAGTTTTTGAATACGATTTAAAGATGAGACCTCAATTTTTCTGTTTGAAACACAATCATTAAACGCTATATTTGTTGCTCTCATGTAGTTAGTAATTGCTTGCGATTCGTTTGTGATAAGAGATTTGACGATATTGTTTTTAAATGAGTGTTCAATATTAGTTTCAATATCCTCGATTGCAGCAGAGTTTATCGCCTCTCCCATCGATATTAGCTTCAAAATAATCTGGGGGTACTTAATCATGTCAAAAACACCTTTTAGTTCACCAATAGCTAAGTTTGCCTCACTTAAGTATTTGTATACTTCTAGAGATTTTACAGGTTTCTTAAAGGGGAGTTTTTTTAATCTATTCATCCATTATCACCTCTACTAAATCATATTGGTTTAAAAGGCTTTTGTCAAGAGACGTGACAATAATACATGATATATTGGGCACATGGTAGCATATTAATTATATTTACATTTGTTATTTATAAAACTTTACAATTAACTTGTTTTCCTCTTTGTTAGGAGTATAATGTAATTGATTTTTAAAACATTTACATAAATAAAGAAGGAGAATTAATACTATGAAAAGAATTAATATGGATGTAGTTGTAATTGGTGGTAGTGCTGCAGGATTAGTAGCTGCTATGACAGCAAAATCACATTATCCCGACAAAGATGTAATGGTTATTAGAAAAGAAGAAAAAGTTATGATTCCATGTGGTATTCCATACATATTTGGAACTATCGGTACTTCAAATGGAAATATTTTACCTGACGGCGGATTAATCAATCTTGGGGTTAAGATTAAAGTAGACACAGTTTTAGATATCCAAGTTGATGATCATACATTGAATACTGAAGATGGATCAATTATTACTTATGAAAAATTAATCGTTGCAACTGGTTCACAACCTTTTGTTCCAGGATTTATTAAAGGAACTGAATTAGATAATGTATTTACTGTACCTAAAAACAAAGTTTATTTAGATAAGTTCCAAGAAAAACTAGAAGGACTTAAAAAAGTCGCTGTAATCGGTGCTGGATTTATCGGAGTAGAATTATCTGATGAACTTAACAAAAACGGAAAAGAAGTTTTATTAGTAGAAGTACAAGACCATATTTTGGGTGCTGCATTTGATAAAGATACTTGTATTATCGCAGAAGATATCCTCAAAGAAAGAGGAGTTAACGTTTGCTCAAATTGCGAAGTAAAAGAAATAAAAGGAATAAATGGAAAAGTTAAATCATTATTATATTCAGATGGAACTGAAGTTGAAGTTGATGCAGTTGTCTTATCTATTGGATATACACCAAACATTGAACTAGCTAAAAAATCAGGAATCAGTGTTAATAAACAAGGTTCAATCAAAGTTGATACTTACATGCGAACACATCAAAAAGATGTATTCGCATGTGGAGATTGCGCTCAAAAACGCGACTTTGTTACTGGTAGAATTACTCCTGTTATGCTTGCATCTACAGCATGTGCTGAAGCTAGAGTAGCTGCAATGAATTTATACGGACTATCAACAATCAAAACTTTTAATGGAACTATTAGTATTTACTCTACTAATATTGGTGAAACAACATTCGGGGTTGCTGGAATGACAGAGAAACGTGCCGAATTAGAAGGTTTCAATATTGTTACAGGAACATTCAAAGGAATGGATCGTCATCCTGGAAAACTTAATAACCCTCATTATCAAATGGTTAAACTTGTTGCAAATAAAACATCAGGATTAATTATGGGTGGTGAAGTTGTAGGTGGAGTAAGCGCAGGAGAACTTACTAACGTTTTAGGGTTTGTAATTCAAAACAAAATGACACTTACAGATTTATTATGTTCACAAATTGGTACTCAACCTATGTTAACTGCTTCTCCAGCAGCATATCCATTAATAAAAGCAGCAGAAGTGGCTGCAAGAAAATTAGTAAACAGATAATCGAAAAACCGAAAACATACTCTCAGAAAAAAACATAAATATCCCAGTTTATGTTTTTTTCACTTTTTAGGGAAAAAATATCTCATTTTTTCTAGAATGAAAGATTGTTCTAGTAGAAACAACTTTCATAATATCATCACATATTGTATAATTTAAATAGGACGCTATGCGCAAGGAGATTACTAAACAGAAAAGCGATTTTTTTCGCTTTTTGTTTTATAGGAGGATGAGTATGAGTTTAAACAGGGTGGTATGTACAACTTGTGGAAATACTCTTGAGGCAAGTTTGGAAGAGAGTACCGTTAAATGTGATGCTTGTGGCAACACATTTTTAGTGACAAATGGTCTTGAGTTTGCAGGAAAATCAGAAGAAGAGATTGGCAGCATAAAGAAACTAAGAAACAATCTGGACCGTGCGGTAATTGCTGATGATCAAAAGAATATTTTACATTTTTCTAAGGAAATTTTGAGGTTAATTCCCAAAGACGATCTAGCTAATTACTATTATGCTTATGCAAACTATACATTTGGTTCTAGAAAATATCTATTTGATTACTATGACCAAGAAATCAAGAACTTACCGAAAGCAGTAGATGAGATTATTGAACATATTATAAGCTATAGCGATGTACGTGATAAAAGCTTAATTGAAACTTTTATTGCCAGAAATAGTCCAACAGCACTTGAAACATATCGTCAAAAATATAATCAAAAACTTATAGATGAAGAAAACTATTCATCAATTCCGCGAGATGTTTTTATATCATTTAGATCAAGTGAAATTGAAGATGCTAATGAGGTATTAGAAATACTGGAAAAAGACGGTGTTTCTTGTTGGATATCATCACGTAACTTACGACCAAATGATAATGAGAATTATTGGACAAATATTGAAGATGCTATAACTAAATCAAAAATATTTTTGGTAATATCTTCACACGATGCAATGATAAGTAGAGATGTTAAGAAGGAAATAGATATCGCTGGAAAACAACAAAAACAACGAATCGAATATAAAATTGACAAGACAAGACATACTTCAGTATTTAAATACTTCTTTGATGGATATAAGTGGATTGATGCTACTGAAAACAAACAGGATGCTCTTGAACAATTAAAAAGACGTGTTTATGAGTTGATTAATAGCTCCAAAACAAAAGAACAAAAGAAAAACACTAAAGTAAAATCACAGGAAACTGATGAATATCGCAGGAAAATAAACAGATGCAATGTTGAACTACTAGGAGCCAATTTTGTAGATGCATCAAATACTGTAAAAGATGCTTTAGGTATTAACCCAGAGGCAACAGAAGCATGGTGGTTACTATTCCTAGCAGAAAACAAGTTTACATCTGAAGAAATGTTTGCCTCATATATTGATAAAAAACAAACACTTTCTAAACTGTTTGATATGTATAATCGTGTTTCATATAAGCAATATAGGAAGTATATGGTTAGAGAGAATGAACCATTACCACAATCAATAGTTAGATTTGAGACTTATATATATGATGATATGTTAGAATATATCAACAAGAAAAATCTGCCAGAGAAAAGCAAAAGGGACTTTTTAAATTCATATTGTCCAGACCATATTCTTACAATATGGGCTAATATATTTTTACCACTAGGCTTTAATGACGATGAAACGATTAGTGAAATAATAGATAATGATAAAAGAATTAAAGAACTAGAAAACATCTTCGAAGATTTTGACAATATAATGAATCATCCAATGTATGATAAAAGTCACTTAAAGGAATATCGTGATCGTTTCTATAAAAATTATGAAAGAACGATTAAAAGAAGAGAAACTAATCTCAAGGAATTAAATGCGGGGATTAATAAACTATATCAAACTATAAATCATAATTTAGAAGATGGTAAGTATAAAGATGCTAATAAAAACTCTTTGGAACTTTTCTATTTTGATAATACAAGCTTTGATAAATATTATTACCTTTTATTATCAAAATTACGAGCAAAAAATTCAGTCGAATTATATGATCAATTCAATAAAGTGAGAAAAAAAGACAAAATAGTATTAATGAACTCAATGATGTTTGAAAGACTTTTTAATAGTGAAAAGTATCATGAACTCATGTATGATTTAATTCTTCACAGTACATATCGAAAAAGAAAAAAAGCAGAACGCATTATAGTGGAAGTGCGAGGTGAAGAAAATGGAATGTAGAGAGTGTTTGAAACAGTTAAATGAAATGACACTATTTTGTGATAGATGTGGAACACAAGTGTCAGAGGTAAAAATGAATTTTGATTTCAATACACTAGAAAAACATCTTCACAAAACAGAACTTGAGTATCCATTTTCCAAAGGATTACAGGCAAATATTAGAAATGCTTACTTCCTCTCGAAAATCAAACAAGACTATAAAGGATATAAGTTGAAATATATCAATCAGTACATTGATTATACACTTCTAAGAATCTACTATGAAAAAAACACCAGATTTATGATGACAAAAGACTTCTCCAGAAAGCGTGCATTTGATATATATAATTCTTTAGTAAAGATGACCTTTAGTAAAGATACATATGAACTGCTAGATGAAATATACACTGATGAAGTAAAGGAAAAAATTATCCCACAATCAGCTATTAAAAATGTTGAAAAGGTATATAAACACACCTTTGAAATAAAGAAAATTAATCCCGGAAGATATAGAACATATAAGTTAGGGAAAATTATCAAGGCAATATTCAAGTCAGAAATTATTCTTGCGATAATAAGTGCCTTAGCATATGTAATACTATCAGTAGTTAACCCAACCATTCTCGATACAGTAATTCAACAACCGCTGATTATTATTGGACTAGCTACTCTGTTTGCATTAAGAGGTATCTTCAAAGGTTCAAAACAATCTCGTAACTTTCCGGTTTTTGACGCAATAAAATCTGATCAAAGCTTTAAAAAACATATAAATACAGACTTAAGAAAAAAACTTAAAACACTAAAAGGTAGAATTAAGAAAGGTGGATATTAATGAAAATAGGTAAATCAGAAAATCATGTTTCATTTAAAGGAACTCCTGATCAAGTAATTTGGAAAAGTGAAATTACAACATTACAAAAAAAATCAAAAGTATTCTCACGTAAAGACTGTGACGTAATTTTCTTAAGAAAAGGTGCCTTCTTAGGAGCTTTTGATGACAGACAAGAGTTTAATATAATAAACGATAAAGCAAGTGCATTTGGTCCGTTATTCAAGCGCGAAAAAGAGATTACTGAGTGTGATATTTACTATGTTAACCGAGTTGTACAACTAGAAAATAAATGGGGAACTCCTAATAAAATTGACGTATACGATAAAGGTTATGACATGCATACATCAGTTGGAGCTAATGGATCATATAAGTTCTCAATAAACAACTCAATGAAATTATTCTCAAAAGTACAAGGTTCTAATCAAAATCTAACTCAAGAAATGGTTAGGGAGTTTTTCCGATCAGAACTAAATGTTGAGATTAGAAACGCAATAGCTACTGTATTTCTAAAGAACAAATACGGATTAGATGATATCGCTGTTATAACAACAAAAGAAAAACAAATAGCTGCACAACTTAAAGAGATCCTCCAACCTTTATTTGATGATTATGGAGTATACATTGATAAGTTCTTTATTGAAAGATTTATGTATGATGAAGACTTTCTTAAATCACTTAATAATATGAAGAAAGAGAGTATTTTGAATAGAGAAAAATTTAATCTTGAAAAAGGTTTACGTAAGGGACAGAGAAAAGAAGCAAAAAAAACCGCAGATATTCCAAATACAGATGTCAAATATTGTAATGAATGTGGACACCAAAATCCAATAAAATCAAACTTCTGCAGTAAATGCGGAAGTAAACTGTAGGTGATATGATGGGTAGTATGGAAGATAAAAGAAGAGAAACAATCGAAAACCTTCACGACTTAACTACACAACTAGGAAAAGTAAAAGCAAATACAAAAAACGAGAAATTTATTAATTATCTAACTGACTTAGAAGAAAAAACAGCATTCACTGTAAACAATAACAAAGTTATCAACAAAAAGGATTTAAAGAAAGTATTCAAGTTACTCAATAAAACAAATACACAATTAAGACATTCATTTTGGAACCATGGAAAGATAAAAAGTAACATCAAAAAAATAAACAAGATTTTAGGAGTAGTGTTCTACGAACTTTAATGAAAAAAACTTCAGTCGGCAGACTGGAGTTTTTTTATAAATAAGGTAAAAAAAATAAAACAAATAAACAAAATAAAAAAACCGATAAATCGCATACAAAACAACAAGTCATAATGTACAATACTCAATGTATCTAAACGTCTAAAATAAGCCATAAAATACGGTATTTTGAACTACAAAATACAATGAAAAAAGATGCTTTTATTTGTAAAAATAATAGTGTATAATTACTAATGTAGGCAAAAAGTAAGCGCTTATGTTTTTATAAATAAGGACGGAAATATTTTAGGATTTCCACAAGAAAGAAGGAGAAAATTACTTACAATAATCACTGCTAAAACAATCCCACACAACAAGAAATTTTTATTACGGAGTGGAAGACTATTTGTTTCCTAGAGAAAAATACTAGGAGGAGACAAATGCAGTTAAAAGAAGTACTTAAGAAGTATCCAAAGGAAAAAGATTATTTATTAGAAATACTCATTGATGTCGATCAACAAAAAGAAGATCATTTTATTTCGGAAGATGAGATCCATAGTATCTCAAAATACTTAAATGTTAAAGAATCTCATATCTGCAGCGTAATGTCATTTTATACGCTTCTTTCAACAAAACCAAGAGGAAAACATATCATTCAGATTTGCAAGGATGTACCTTGTTATTTGAATGATTCTTTTAATGTTGTTGAAACGGTAAAAGATTTCTTAAAAATCGACATGAACGAAACAACTGCTGATAAATTATTTACAGTTGAGTTCACAGCATGTATAGGTTGTTGTGACGAAGCTCCTGCGATGCGAATTGATCACGAGACGTACACAAATTTAACAAAAGGAAAAGTTATCACTATTTTAGAGGAATACATGGAACTGGAGGGAAAAAGATGATACAACGTAAAGAATTGACTAAACGCTTTGGTGTAATTGATCCATTAAGTATTACAGATTATCTAACACATGATGGATACAAAATGCTTAGAGAAGCATTACAAATGAAACCAGACGCAATTTTGGAAGAAATTACACTGTCAAGAATTACTGGACGTGGTGGAGCAAATTTCCCAACATCCATAAAAATGAAAAGTTTTGCAAAAGAAGAAGGTAAAAAATACATCGTTTGTAATGCTGATGAAGGAGAACCAGGAAACTTTAAAGATCGTTACCTAATGGAAAACGACCCTCATCAAATCATTGAAGGGATGATTATAAGCGCTTATGCTACGAAGGCACAAAAAGGATTTATATATATCAGAGGTGAGTATCAAAAATCTATCGATATTATGAATCATACGATCAAAGAAGCAAGAAAACATAATTTCTTAGGTGAGAATATATTCGATTCAGACTTTGATTTTGATATCGAAGTTAGACGCGGAGCAGGAGCTTATGTTTGTGGTGAAGAGTTTGCGTTGATCGAGTCAATTGAAGGAAAACCAGGACGTACAAGAGTTAAACCTCCTTTTCCATCACAAGTTGGAGTTTATGATTTACCAACGTTAATTAATAATGTTGAAACATTTTGTAATCTACCATTTATCATTTCTATTGGTGGAAAAAAATATAATGATATAGGTAGTAACTATGCTTCAGGAACAAAACTGATAAGTTTATCAGGGAATGTCAAAAACAGAGGTTTATTTGAAGTTCCTTTTGGAAGAACAATTAGAGAAGTAATTGATGTTCTTGGTGGAGGAATCTACAAAAACAGAGAATTGAAAATGGTTCAACTTGGTGGAGCATGTGGTGCAATAATTCCTCCAACTCTATTAGACATGGATATCGATAATGAAAGATTCGAAATCTTTGATAGTAAAATGGGAGCTGGGGCAATTATTGTTATTGATGAAAGACACGACATGTTCGATATAATTCTAAGAAATATGGAGTTCTTCAAACATGAATCATGTGGTAAATGTACACCATGTCGCGAAGGACATGTTCAAATATGCAATCTAGTTAAGAAATTCGTAAATTATACTGCAACAGAAAAAGATTTTGTTTCTTTAAAATCACTTGCTAGTGTAATTCATGAAACAACATTATGTGGTTTAGGTCAAACATCACCTACATCAATTATCTCAACAATGGAATTCTTCCCAGAAGAATACACAAAACGTATCCAAGAATCAGCTGAAAGGGGAGTTCAAAATGGTTAATTTAACGATAAATGGTCGTGAAGTTACAGTTAAAGAAAATACAACAATTTTAGAAGCAGCAAAACAATATAACATTAAAATACCAACACTTTGTCACTATCCTGATTTACATATAAATAGTGATTGTAGAATATGTGTTGTTGAGATTGATGGTTATAGAGGCTTAAAAACTTCTTGTTCAACTCCTGTAAAAGAAGGAATGGACATTAAAACAAACTCACCAAAAGTATTAAATGCACGTAAAACAATTACGGAGCTAATATTATCAAATCATGATGCTACATGTACATCATGTGTAAGAAATATGCGATGTGAACTTCAATCCTTAGCAAATAACCTAGGTATTGATATCAATCGTTTCGAAAATATTCTTGAAAGACGTGAAATAGACAATAATAATCCATCAATAGTAAGAAACGCTAATAGATGTATTAAATGTGGACGTTGTGTTGATGTATGTAAAACAGTACAAGGAATGCACGTTCTAGATAGCATGGGACGAGGACATGATATGGAAATTACGCCAGCTTATGGTAAATATCTTAGTGATGAATCATGTACATTCTGTGGACAATGCGCAAACGTTTGTCCAGTTGGAGCTATCATAGAAAAAGATAATACTGACGTTGTTTGGGAAAAACTACATGACCCAAGTACATATGTAATGGTTCAAATAGCACCAGCCGTTAGAGTATCTATTGGAGAAGAAATTGGTTTAGAAACAGGTCTTATAAGCAATGGTAAACTTGTAAGTGCAATGAAACATCTTGGATTTAATAACGTATATGACACTAACTTCACTGCCGATTTAACAATTATGGAAGAAGGAACAGAGTTAATTAGTCGTATCAAAAATGGTGGGGTATTACCTTTAATGACATCATGTTGTCCAGGTTGGATTAACTTAGCAGAACAAGAATATCCTGAAATATTACCACACATCTCATCATGCAAATCACCACAGCAAATGTTTGGGACATTGGCAAAAACATATTATGCAGAAAAAATGAACATGGATCCAAAAGATATTTATGTTGTTTCAATCATGCCTTGTACTGCTAAAAAATATGAAGCACAAAGAGATGAACTAAGTGCAGATGGAACTAATCCAGACGTTGATATCGTTTTAACAACAAGAGAACTCGGAAAAATGTTTAGACAAATGGGAATTGACTTTGATCAAATAAAAGATGTTGAGTTTGACAATCCATTTGGAATTACTACAGGAGCAGCTGCATTATTTGGAGCGACTGGTGGAGTAGCAGAAGCAGCATTAAGAACTGTATATGAAGTCGTTAACAACAAACCTTTAGAAAACTTGGACTTTACAGGTGTTCGAGGAATGAAAGGAATAAAGGAAACTGAAGTAAGACTAAATGGAGGAACTGTTAAAGTAGCTGTATCCCATAGTCTATCAAATGCTCGAAAACTTATTGAGGAAGTTATCGCAGGAAAATCACCATATGCCTTTATCGAAATTATGGCTTGCCCAGGTGGATGTATCGGTGGGGGAGGACAACCTTACGGTACAACTAATGACATTAGAAATGAGCGTATAGCTTCAACTTATATGGTAGATGGTTCAATGGTATATCGTAAAAGCCATGATAATCCATCAATAAAAGCTCTATACAAAGAGTATCTAAAAGAACCTAATAGTAAAAGAGCTCATCATTTACTTCATACACATTATTTTCCAAGAAGTATTTAAGAATAAAAACTAAAGAATATAAGTGGTAAAGCCAGTTATATTCTTTTTCTTTCTTTTTCATAATTTCTATTTACATGCTAACAAAACAAAGCTATAATATGAATGAATTAAATAAATATAAGGTGTCGAAAGACATAACAGGGAATTGAGTGTTAATCTCAAGCTGTCCCAGCAACCGTAATACAGACGAAATGCACAATACCACTGCAAATATGCGGGAAGGGTGCAAAGTAGAGTGAAGTTAAGCCGGTAGACCTACCTTGTATATTAGTTTTCTCCTGGGTCTGAGATCATAGCTATATGAGTTTTTTTAGCTATTTTTTGACGATAATAGACCCAATTTTGGGTCTTTTTTTTGAAAACTACTTATTTAATATCATAAAAAAATAAGGAGAGAAACATGAAAAAAATCGCAACATTATTTTTAAGTCTAACTCTAGTATTCATGATGGCTGGATGTACATCAGACTACATGGAAGATAGACTAACAACACTTGAGGAACAAGTAACAACTTTAGAAGAAGAAAACACAACATTAAAAGAAACTAATCAAGAATTACTTGATACAAACGCAGCTCTTAATGCTGCAAAACTCGCACTAGAGGATGCGAAATCCGCACTTGAGAATGACAAAGTTACATTAACAACCTCAAAAACTGCATTAGAAGGACAAATCGCACAGTTGCAAACTGATTTAGAGAATGCAAAGAGTGATAATCAGACTGAACTTGAGAGCCAAATAGCAACTCTTCAAACTGAACTAACTGAAATAGAAAAGGATCTTGCAGCATCTTATGATGGTGCATTCGCATTAAAACTTGGATCAGATATAACAATTTTCAGCTTTAAAAACAGCGATGAGAAATCACTATTTGATATTATAGACTCATCTGAAATAGCACTTGAGTATACGGATTCATCATATGGACATATGATAACTTTAATAGGTAATCAAGAAGCTGATTTATTTCATTGGATATCACTACTAAAAAATGGTGAAAGCGCAATGGTAGGTGTTGATGAACTAACATTTGTAGATGGAGATATAATTGAGTTTAAAGAAAAAACAATTACATGGGAAACTACATTCAACGCAGAGTTTAAAGGCGATGGTGGATTTGATAATTTACAGTTTCTATCAGAAACTGGTCAAACCTTTTATATAGATGAAATCAACCTACCTTCAGAAATGACAATAGAATCTTTCATTGAAGGAAGTGACTATAAAATAACAGGTCTTTCAGAAGTAGGATCAAAAGGGTATGGATGTAGTAATTGTGTTATTCCATCAGCAATAGAAGCAACTTATATCAAAGACTTCACTGAACTATATACTCTTGAAGCTGGAACAGAGATTATGCTTCAATTTACAGTTACAGAACTTTCTGCTGGATGGGTTTGGGGAAATGAGGTAAAAGCAAGTGATTCAAATGGATTATTAAGCAAGGATGTTACAGCTAACTTACAAAATCCATTTTCAACAGGATATCTGTTCTATACTTTCCCTAGTAATATAGAATTAGAAGTAGGTAAAACATATGTAGCTAAGTTAACATTTGATCTTTTCCCACCAAATAGTAAAGCACAACTAGGATTTGCAGGTACAGATATAGATGGTAATATTGATTATAATACTGTTGAAATCTATGAACTAGATAGTAGTGGAAACATTGTGAAAAGTGCCGTAAAAAGTTCAGATACACCTTCTGAAATGAAAGTTTGTACAGGATTCAATGATATAAAAGATAATATGACAACAGGAGATCAATGTGAAGTAACTTTTACCGTAACAAGTATATCGTACGGAACACCAATGGCTACAGATATTTTGGGTGTGCCTAGTACTGACATTTTAGGGTACTTCTTTGACGCAAGTTGGGATAGTGCTGAAGTCGATAAAACATACACCGTTATTGTTGAAAAACAGGCGAATGGTCAAATCAAATTAATTGGTGATTTGATTGAAACAACAAGTAATACAAGTTTCTTGGATATACGAGACAATTTAGTAGCAGGAGATCAATGTCAAATCATTTTTACAGTAACTAGTGTTTCTTGGGGTACTCCACAAGCAACAGATTCATTTGGGAACTCAAGTACTGATGTTTTAGCGTACTTCTTTGATGCTAGTTGGGGAGCTGCAGAAAATGGTAAAACATATACAGCAACAGTCGAAAAACAAGCTAATGGACAAATAGGACTTATTGGAGAACTAACAGAAGTGACAAATGAGTAAACAAGTAAAACTACTATTTACAATACTAGCCATAGTTGCTGGAGCAATAACATTAAAAGTCCTATTAAGTGATCAAGAAGCTGAAAGTGATGGCACAATAACATTTATACTGATTGATGCATCTCAAGAAGAGGTAATTAATGAGGAAGTAGATTTTCATATTGGAGATACCATTTTTGATATTATTAATAGAGAGTATGAAGTAGTGTGTGCAGATGAAGACTACAAACCAGACCCAACTTGCTCATACAATAGCCCATATGGAAAGGCTATTCTAGAGATTAATGATGTAACGACTGATTGGTACAGTAGCTTTTTAGCTCTCTATATTAATAATCAGTATGCCAATTATGGAGTAAGTAAACTACCCTATAATGATGGTGATACAATAAGATTTTCCTGGACACCATTGTCATGAAAAAGACAAATGAGATTACCTTACTTGCCGCATGTATTGCGATATTATTTGTTCAAGAACAAGTATTAACATTTATTCCCAACTTTCAATTTACAACAGTTCTAATAGTAATTTACTCACGAGTTTTTGGAATAAAAAAGACACTCATCATAATATCAGTACATGTTCTATTAGACAACATGTATATGGGAAGCATTGGTATGCCAAATATTGTCATTCCCATGTTGATAGCATGGACAATAATTCCATTAGTTATTTGCACCATATTCAAAGCTAACAATAACATACTCACATTAGCTATTTTTGGTTATATATACGGACATATATATGGGTTAGTTTATGTACCATTTCAAGCTTTACTATTAAACATTGATATAGTAAAATACATAATTGCTGATATCCCCTTTGAAATTATTATGGGAGTTAGTAATTTCCTTACAATTATCTGGATATATGACCCTTTAAAGACAACATTAGAGTCGTTGTATAGGAATCAAAACAGTATGAAAACATTATGAAAAAAGTGTAGATTATTCTACACTTTTTCTTATCAAAAACAATCATTTCTAGAAACATAAAAAAAGATTGTAGCCAAACAATAGAATAGAGTATAATAAAAATATGATAACATTAGGATAAATAATGTATAATAAGAACTTAGATAGTTAATAAGCAAACAATTTAGTTTAACTTTGTTGAAATTATGAGATTACTATATACAGGAGGAATCAATATGGATTTATTTTTTGACTTACTAGCAACCTCTTCATCAATGTTTTCTGACTTGCACTCAAACATCTTTATTGATATAGCACTACTAGTAGCAATAGGTATAATTGGAGGTAAAATCGCTGAATTTTTCCATCTACCTCGAGTTACAGGTTACATTATAATAGGGATGATTTTCGGACCAAATGTATTAGATTTATTTAATGCTGATATGATAGCTGATTTAAAAGCTTTAAAAATACTAGGATTAGGGTTTATTGGTTATAATGTGGGATTAGAAGTAAACTTTAAAATGTTGAAATACAATCGTAATGCAGTTTTGTTCATTACATTAATACAGGCATTATTAACTTTTGTTTTAGTAGCTGGAACAATCATTATTTTTGTTGATGAATATGCCTGGACATATGCTCTTATTTTTGGGGCTATCGCAACAGTTACAACTCCAGCTCCAATAGTAGCTTGTATAAGAAGTTACCACACAAAAGGAAGACTAACGCAATTATTATGTCCAATGATAGCTTTAGATGATGTACTTGGTGTTATCATTTTTGCATTCATTCTACCAATAAGTGTATATTTAGCTGGGCACACTGGAGAGACCTTAACAGCAGCTGTCTTGTTTGGAGAACCACTTCTTCAAATTGCGATGTGTATTGGGTTTGGGACAATAATTGGACTAGTAATCGAAAGATTTATCAAATACTTCTACAAAGGTGATAAAATAACCATTTTCTTAATAATTGTTGTTGGATTACTTTTTGGAATTGGATTAAGTTACATGTTCGGTATCTCGACAATTTTACTACCATTAACAATTGGGACAATTTTATCAAACCGCTTAAACTTCGAGTTACGAGATAAAGTTCGGAATATAAGTGATGCATTTATTTTACCTATACTATTAGTCTTCTTTACTTTATCAGGAGCGGAACTGAATATAGGATTATTGTCAACATTGGAAATACTTGGAGTAATATATATTGTTGTTCGTGTTGGTGGAAAGTTAATTGGTGCTTTTACCGCATCTGCAATGTTACGAGAAGAAACGAAAGTAAAAAAATATCTAGGATTAGCCTTAATACCACAAGGAGGAGTTGCAATTGATATGGCAATTCTTGCTGAAATTAGGTTTATTCAATTAGCTCAGGAGACTGGTAATAATGACTATGCTTTAATTGGATCAACAGTATTAACTGTTATCCTAGCAGCCGTATTAATCTATAAGGTATTTGGCGAAATCATTGTTAAATGGGCCTTTAGGCAGGCGAATGAAATAACAACTGATGATCATACACCACATTCACATTTAGTATAATAAAACGGAGACATTATTTGTCTCCGTTTTTTTCTTTTTCATCATTTCTAAATACATCAAAAATACTAAGTTGATTCTCAAGAGATATTTTAACTTGATGGGAATATAATTCATATATTTTTTCTGCAAGTTCATGTTGAGTTCCTTCTGTTGTATTGACGATAAAGTCAATATGCTTCAACTTAGTTTTATCAAAATAATCCTTGTCACCTTCAAGTCGATCTATTACCTGAATCAAAGTATCTCCACGATCTAACATTCGGTCTTTTCTAGTTGTTTCAGCAGTTTCTAGCAAGATAATTACAGTATTAGGAATTTCATGCTCATATATTTTATTAACACCTTCAGGTTCAACAATTAAAACTTTTTCTACAGTTGCGCCTTTCTTTGGTGTTCCATAGTAGTTATCGTTATAACAAACGGTTTCTAAGAATCTTCCCTTTTTCATTCTATTTTCAAAAACTTTTTTGGATATGAAGTTATAATCAACACCGTTAACTTCTCCATATCTTGGTTTTCTCGAAGTAGTTGTTATCATCTTCTTAAAACCATATTCATTTATCAATATTCTGGAAATTTCCGTTTTCCCACTTGCGCTTGCTCCTACTAAGATAAGCATAAAAATCACTCCTAAATAGTACCTTAGTATCATTATACTTGATTAGTAAAAAAAATGATATGAAAAGTTTACATCAACGGAAAAATATCATTTCTATGGTACAATAGAAGTAGGAGGTGTTTAAATGAGTATTTATGGAAGATATGAAGCACTAAGTCCCATATATAAAGGTGGACTAACAAATCATTTACCTATGATGCTAATTGCCTTAAAAGAATCTAATGTTAATGAAGAAAGAATTATTGAATTATGTAATAAATACCGTGATGAAAGAGCCATTTTTGATTTATCAAACCAAGCTTCACCAGTTGGTGATTTTGAACAGGAATATATAAATAGAACTAGTCATTACTTATCTGAAATTAATCACAAAGGGAAGGATATCGTTGTCGGAATGTTTTTGAATGAAAGAGTAGATGCAATATCATCTGCATTATTTCATGGTGTAATTAGATTAGCATACGCATTAAAGAGCAATGAGGATATCCAACTAGCACAAGCCTTAGCCTATTTTGAACTAGTATCTGTTGATGTACACTTAGAAGGATACTCGATTTCCGTAAAGGAGTTTAAACAGAAAGTTGAATCTCTAAGAGAGAACATGGAAGATTATAACTATCAGTTTAAATCAGCAAGAACAATGCAAAAATTTTCTGAGTTAACAGAGTTAGATGTAATAAAAAGTAATCTTGTTCAAATTGACTTTAACACCATAAATAGAGAAGTAATCCTTGATGTCTTATTAACAAGATATCTTGAGTCAAATGATTTTTATGTACTTCACTTAATAACAGGATTTCATGCTTTACTCGAGTTAGAAGAATTCTATATATATTTTCGTGAGGTTCTCCAACAATTTGTTCTTGTATCTCAAGTTTTTATGATGTTGAATCCAATCAAAAATGATTATCATGAGAACTCTGAAATAAGATTTTCAGAAATAATGAAACATATAGGTTCTTTGGAGGATGCCCATAAAATTAAGCTGTTATATTCACTCTCAGAATTGTATAAATTGATGTACAATGAGAAAATTATATATATAGGAAAACAAATCATCGAAAAAGAGTAACTTTGTCCAAAAGTTACTCTTTTTTAAAATTAATAAATATTTTCCTTTACATATTAAAAATATGTGTTAAACTTAATTGCTTACCAAGGAGGTAATTATATGTTGTATCAAAATGAAAAATTAAATAAATCGTTAGTAGAAATGGGATTTGAGGACTTTACTGAGATTCAAAAAGCTGCAATTCCACTAATTAACGAAGGTAAAGATATTATAGGACACAGTCAAACTGGGACAGGTAAAACAGCTGCTTTTACGCTTCCAATTCTAAGTCAACTAGATTTTGAATCAAAAGATGTACAAGCTATTATTCTTTGCCCGACTCGTGAACTAGTAGTTCAAGTAAAAAGAGAAATCGACAAAATTGGTAAATACTTACCAGAATTAAAAACAGTTTCTGTATATGGTGGAGAGCCAATTACAAAACAAATTGGTTATTTGAAGAAAAAACCACAGATAATCATTGGAACACCTGGTCGTACAATTGATCATATTAATCGTAAGTTAATTAGATTAGGTAAAGTTAAATTCTTAGTATTAGATGAAGCTGATGAAATGTTAAAAATGGGATTCATTGAAGATATTGAAACAATCATCAATAATACAAATCCTGAAAGACAAACAGTATTATTCTCAGCGACTATGCCAAAACCTATTGTAAATATATCAAAGAAATATATGAATAATCCTGAATTAGTAAGCGTAGTACAAGAAGAACAATCTAACAAAGATATTACTCAGTATTACTATACAGTAGCTGATAAAAATAAAGTTGAAGCAGTAGCAAGATTATTACATGTTTATAATTCAAAACTGACATTAATCTTCTGTAACACAAAACGAAAAGTTGATGATGTAACTCGTGAACTTATTAAAAAAGGTTATAATGCAGATAAAATCCATGGTGATTTACAACAAACATCAAGACTTGATGTTTTGAATAAATTCCATAATGGAGTATTAGATATTCTAGTAGCTACAGACGTTGCTGCACGTGGTTTAGACATTAAAAATGTTGAAGCGGTTATTAACTATGATGTACCTGAAAAAGCAGAGTTTTATGTACATAGAATTGGACGTACAGGAAGAATTGGAAATAAAGGTTACTCATTCACATTAGTATCAAGAAGAGAAGCTAGTAGACTAGATGGAATATTTAAGTTTACAAAAGCAAATATTAAGAAACGTAATATTCCAACACCTGAAAAAGTGTTAAGAGTAAAACAAGATAAGCAAATTGAAGAAATTCAAACAATAATTGATACTGAAAATACTGACTTCTATTACGAAGCGGCATATGCTTTATTACTTAAAAATGAACCTGAAAAAGTAGTTAGTGCTTTACTGAAAAAAATTGAGAAAAAAGATTCAAGTAAAGCAATTTCTGGAGACATAAATGAAGATATCCGTAAAGTGAAAAAAAGAGGTAAAAACGAAGATCAAGTCCGTTTCCACTTAAATTTAGGAACAGGAGTTGGATTAACTCCAAAAGGATTAGCGGAGTTAGTTTCGAAAAAAACAAAACTTAAAAACAGCCAAATCAAAGATATTACTGTAAGACATAGTTTTTCATTCTTTACAACAAACCATAACCATTTAGATAAGGTTATGAAGAATATGAGAAACTTCAATTATTCAGGAAAAAGAACATCAATTCAAATAGCTAAAGACAAAAAATAGTCTTTAGCTTTTTTTTGACATTTTTTATCGTTTTGTCTATATCAATTAGTCAACAATTTTTGTATAATAAATCTAGATGATAAAAAAGGAGAGATTTGATGTTAATAATAACTAATGCTAAGATTTTCACTATGACTAGCGAAGAAGTACTTGAAGGATCAATTATTATAGAAGATGGTAAAATTGTTGATGTTTTAAAAGATATTAAACTAGATGAATATCCCCATGCTGAAATTGTTGATGCTAAAGGACAAACTGTAACTCCTGGATTGGTAGATCCACACTGCCACATCGGAATTATGGAAGTAGGGATACGATTTGAAGGAAATGATACAAATGAGACAAGTGGACCAATTTATCCTGAGTTAAGAGGAATTGATAGTGTCTATGCAAAAGACAAAGCGTTTGAGTATACTTATAAATCTGGAGTAACTACTGTTAACACCGGACCAGGAAGTGCCAACGTTATAGGTGGAACTTTTTGTGCTATGAAAACATATGGTGAGACAGTTGATGAAATGGTTATTAAAGAAGAAACATGTATGAAAATGGCTTTAGGAGAAAATCCTAAAAGATTTTATGGAACAACAGGTAAAAATCCAGCGACAAGAATGGCAAGTGCTGCTTTAATGCGTGAATGGTTATTCAAGGCACAAGAATATCATAAAAAATATAATGCATGGATCAACAAAGAAGAAGACGCAAAAGAACCAGCTTTTGATATGAAACTACATTCATTGATGAGAGTGTTTGATGGAATGCTAGTAAAAATTCATGCACATCGAGCTGATGATATAATGACAGCGATAAGAATTGCAAAAGAGTTTGATCTTAATATGACAGTTGATCATGCAACTGAAGCATATTTAATTCCTGAGCAAGTCAAAGAATCTGGATATAAATGTATTATTGGTCCAACATTAGGATACGCATCAAAATATGAACTAGTAAATAAATCATTTGAGTCAGCTAGAGTTCTAGAGGAAAATGGAATTGAGTTTGCAATTATGACTGATCATCCAGTAATTACATTGGATACAACTATTGTTCAAGCAGCGCTCTTTATCAAAGAAGGTTTAAGTAAATATGAAGCATTAAAAGCTCTAACAATTAATGCCGCTAACCTAAACGGTATTGGGGATAGAGTAGGTTCTTTAGAAAAGGGAAAAGATGCTGACGTTGTAATTTGGGATGGACCTGTATTTGACCTTTATACAAGACCAGAATATGTTATAATAGATGGTAAGATAGTACACAAGAAATAATAAACAAAAGGAGGTAGTGAAATGTATCGAAAATATAATGATAAAAGCGAGATGTTCAGTAACGTTTTTGTATCGTTCTCATTACTTCTTTTATGTAGTGTTTTATTATATAAGCAAACTGATGCTTGGGTATTACAACTTAATCTAACAACATATACCTACTTCGCAATATGTGCAATTGTTGTAATCTATTTTCTATATACTGTTATGATTTGGTTAATTAATATTAGACAACCAAAAATTGATATTGAAGTAAATATTACTGAAGAGACTATTAAAATAAGAAATAACCGTAAAACATATTCATTTAAGGATATATCACTATATGGTAGATTAACTCATAAAGATGAAACAAGGATACTTCTAAAAAATAAACTTTATGGAATCTTAGATAAAGATTTATGTGATGAAGAAGGAAACCATATATCAGTAGAGGATGCCCAAAAACTAGGTAAGTATGCCAAAAATGTTGGTCATCAGCACCTTTATAACTTCAACTTGCTAGTTCTTATCTTCGCCTTTGGGGCAGAGTTTGTTTACGCTTTTATTGCTGATAACATTACTGGTGCATTGAGGGCTGTTTCCCAGTCTACTATGTTCTTTATATTACTAGGTGTAGTTCTTATGTTTACATTTGCACATTACTATCACTTATATATGTTGATACGAGAAAAGAAAGTTAAACCTGCTGAAAATGACCTTGAAACTAATGAAAATGATTAGACTGTTATAGGTTATTATTTCATGATGAAAATGAATTAAGTACTAGTTTACTAGTACTTTTTTTTACGCCATTTACAAAAATATTTTATGAAAGCGCTTTATATGATAAAATATGTATTAGGAGAGGAGTGGTATCGTGAGAATAAAAGAGCATCCCATTTTAAAATTTAAAGAGCAAAAAGAACTATTTTTTACATTTAATGGGAAGCGTGTCTCTGGTGTGAAAGGAGATACGATTGCTGCTGCATTACATAATTTAGGTATAAGGAAACTTAGCCATAGCATTGAGAAAAAACGTGCTCGTGGCTTTTATTGCGCAATTGGAAACTGTGCTTCATGCAATATGATTGTTGATGGGGTACCAAATGTAAGAACATGTGTAACTTTATTAGAAGAGGGAATGAATGTAGAGACACAAAAAAATAAAGGAGTTCTATATGAAAGAGTATAATCTAATCATAATCGGCGGAGGTCCAGCAGGGTTAGCTGCAGCAAAAATGGCTTCAGAATCAGGACTCAGTTCTCTGATAATCGAGCGAGATTATAAACTTGGTGGTCAACTAATAAAACAAACACATATGTTCTTTGGAAGTGAAAAACAATACGCAAAAACAAGAGGAATTGATATTGCTAAAATTTTGGTAAATGATGTAGAAAAACACCACGATAAAATAGAAGTAATGACAAACACACAAGTTGTCGGACTTTATAAAGACAACGTCATTACAATACTTAAAGATGAAAAATACTCCAAAGTAAAAGCTAGAGCAATAGTAATTGCAACAGGTGCAAGTGAAAAGTATCTAGCTTTTGAGAATAATGATTTACCGGGGATATACGGGGCAGGAGCAGTTCAAACACTTATGAATGTTCATGGTGTCCTTCCTAGTGAAAAAGTAGTAATGGTTGGAAGTGGAAACATTGGTTTAATTGTTAGTTATCAGTTAATGCAAGCTGGAGTTGAAGTCCTTGCTGTTTTAGAAGCTGCACCTGAAATAGGTGGATATAAAGTTCATGCTTCAAAACTAAAGAGACTTGGCGTTGATATTATGACGAGAACTTCAATTAAAAGAGCAATCGGAAAAGATTCACTAGAAAAAATAGTTATTTCAAAACTTGATGAAAACTGGAACTACATCGATGGTACGGAATCAGAAATTGAAGTCGATGCTCTATGTATTAGTGTAGGATTAAGTCCATTATCAAGTTTATTAAGTATGATAGATGCAAAAATGAAGTATATTGGAAATTTAGGAGGACTAGTTCCTGTTATAAATAATGAACACGAAACAAGTATTAAAAATATCTTTGTTGCAGGAGATGTCTGTGGTGTCGAAGAAGCAAGTAGTGCGATTGTAGAAGGATATTTTACAGGGTTAATAGTTGCTAATAGATTAGGATTTAAACACCCAAGATATAAAAAACTATACAAAGATTTTGAGGACCAGTTAGCTAACTTAAGAAGCGGACCGTTTGGTGAAAAAACAAGAATAGGTTTAGAAGAATTAAGGAGGGAAGATAATGCTTAATAGAGATGGAGTACCAACTTTGGAACAAGTAAAATCTATCTTTCCTAATGAGGAAATCTTAATTAGATCAAAAGTGATAATCGAATGTTATGAGAATATTCCATGTAATCCTTGTAGTACCTCATGTCCGTTTGATGCTATAAGTATCGGAAAAGATATTAATCAAAGGCCGCAAGTTAATTATGATTTATGTACAGGGTGTGGGATATGTGTCTTTAGTTGTCCTGGACTCGCAATAATGAATGTAAAAATTAGAGAGAATGATTTGTTGTTCAAAGTCCCTTATGAGTTTGTGCCATATCCAGTTGCAGGTGAAACAATGCATGCTATTAATCGTAGTGGAGAAATTATATGTGATTGCGAAATTGAAAAAATTACAGTAACTAAGAAACAGGATAAAACAGCGTTGCTAAGCGTTAAAATTCCTAAGGAATATCTATATGAATTTATTACAGTAAGGAGGATAACATGACAAAAGAAGATATTATTATTTGTAGATGTGAAGATGTATCCTTAGCTGATTTACATGAAGCATTTGAAGAAGGTTACACAACATTCGAAGATGTCAAAAGAATCCTTCGTGTAGGGATGGGTCCTTGTCAAGGTAATACTTGTGGATTACTAGTTCAAAGAGAAATCGCAAAATTCCTGAAAAAGCCACTTAATCAAGTTAGTACACACAAAATTCGTCCATTAACAACAGGTGTTAAAATGAAATCGATTGTTGAGAATGCTAACAATGAAAGCTAATATAGTTATTATTGGTGGTGGAATAAGTGGTGTAGCAATAGCGTATAACTTGGCAAAAAAAGGAATGAAGGATATTGTAGTATTTGATGATAATTACATGTCAGGAGGAGCAACAGGGAGATGTGGTGCAGGTGTAAGACAACAATGGGGAACAAAAGGAAACTGTATTATGGCAAAGATGAGTGTAGACTTCTTTGAAAAAGCCCAAGAAGAACTTCAATATCATCGTGACATTGAGTTTAAACAAGAAGGGTATTTAATTGTGGCAACTAATCAAGAAGAGGACGAGAAGTTTACAAGAAACGTTGAGTTACAAAATAGTGTTGGGATACCAGCGAAAAAACTATCTAAAGAGGAAGCTTTAGAAATAGTACCTCATTTAAATAAAGACGTAATTGTTAGCGCAACATTCTGTAATACAGATGGACATTTGAATCCATTTCTAATGACTGATGCGTATTTTGTCGCAGCAAAAAGATTAGGAGTTCAGTTTTTCTATCGAGAAAAAGTTAATGAAATAATTGTAGAAAATCATAAAATAACTAAGGTTATAACAGATAAAAGAGAAGTGATCACAAGCAAAGTTGTAAATGCAGCAGGTGGATATAGTTATGAAGTTGGTCAACTAGCTGGAGTTGATATTCCTGTTTATAGTGAGAACCATGAAATACTAGTAACAGAACCTATCGAGAAAATTCAGGGTCCAATGGTTATTTCATTTAGTAAAAACATATACTGTCAACAAGTACCTCATGGTAGTTTTATAATGGGAAGAAGTAATCCCAATGTTGAACATAATCACGATATAGGTAGTACACATGAGTTTCTTGATGAAATGACAAAGACAGCGGTAAATCTACTGCCACCTTTAGGAGAACTACGTGTGATACGACAGTGGGGAGGAAGTTATAACTGTTCACCGGATAGACAACCAATAATTGGTGATACAGATCAACTAGAAGGATATTACTTAGCTTGTGGATTTAGTGGACATGGATTCATGTTCGCACCAATGACAGGGTTACTATTAAGCGAAGTAATTTTAGGATTACCAACAACAATTGACTTAAAAGATTTACATATAGATCGATTTAAAAATAATGAAAATACTGAGTACGAACACTCAGTAGTATAGGAGGAAACATGGGATTATATAAATATATTACTGAACCATTAACAGATTTTACAAAAGAAGAAAATCTTAAGAAGTACGAAGAAGCACTAGAGTATGTTGAAGGATATCTAGGATTGACATATCCACTGATTATTGATGGTAAAAAGATTGAATCAGGAAATATCTATACATCATTAAATCCAGCAAATCATAACGTTGAAATTGGGAAAATTCATCAAGCTTCATTAGAACACGCTGAGATGGCAATGGAAGCAGCATTAAAAACTTTTGAAACTTGGAAAAAAGTTAAAGCAAGTATTAGAGCTGATGTTCTATTTAAGGCAGCTGCTATCATTCGTAAACGTAAGTTTGAGTTTAGTGCACTAATGACTAAGGAAGCTGGGAAACCTTGGCCAGAAGCAGATGCTGATACTGCAGAGGCAATTGATTTCTTAGAATATTATGGACGTCAAATGTTGTTGATTGAAGAAAGTGATAAACTAACACAATCAAGAAGGAATATTGAAAGAAATGAATTTAAGTATATACCATTAGGTGTAGCTGCAGTAATCACACCATGGAACTTCCCGCTAGCTATACTTGCAGGAATGACAAGTGCAGCTGTTGTAAGTGGGAATACAGTACTACTTAAACCCGCAATCACAACACAAGTAATCGCATATAAGTTTATGGAAGTTTTAGAAGAAGCAGGATTACCGGGAGGTGTCGTTAATTTTATTCCTGGTGATGGACCTGAAATCGGAGAGTATATGATAAAACATCCAAAAACAAGATTTATCTCATTTACAGGTAGTAAAGCAGTGGGGTTAGCAATTAATGAGAATGCAGCTAAACCACAAAAAGGTCAAATATGGATCAAACGTGTTATTGCTGAAATGGGTGGAAAAGATGCAATACTAGTTGATGATAATGTTGATTTAGACTATGCAGCTGATGCAATTGTAAAGAGCGCATTTGGATTTAGTGGCCAAAAGTGTAGTGCTTGTAGTCGAGCGATCATCCATGAGAATATTTATGATGAACTTGTAGAGTTAATTAAAGAAAAAACTGAACGTATTGCATATGGTAATCCATCTAATTTTGATAACTTCATGGGACCATTAACAGATGAGAAAGCCTTTAACAAAGTCACAAAATATATTGAAATAGGTAAAGAGGAAAGTGTTCTATTATGTGGCGGAGTATCAAAAAAATCAACAGGTTGGTTTGTTGCTCCAACAGTCTTTATAGATTGTGATCCATTATCACGATTAATGCAAGAAGAAGTATTTGGACCTGTCCTTGCCATTACTAAAGTTAAGTCATTTGATGAAGGATTAGAAGTTGCAAATAATACTGAATATGGTCTGACAGGTGCAGCGATATCAAGAAATAGATTTAATCTTGAAAAAGCTCGCGATGACTTCCATGTTGGTAACTTATATTTAAATAGAAAATGTACCGGAGCAATAGTTGGATATCAACCATTTGGTGGATTCAATATGAGTGGAACAGATAGTAAAGCAGGAGGACCTGATTACTTACTACTCCATATGCAAGCTAAATCAATAAGTGAATGGTTATAATAAAAAAATACGCTAGAAATAGCGTATTTTTAATATCATATAACCTCATATTTAGTGTATAATACAGTTAGGTGATTTTATGGAGAAAGCTTTATTTTTATTTATGATGTTTAGTATTGTTGGATGGTTATGGGAAACACCATGGGTTTCCTTTAGGCAAAAGAAATTTGTTAACAGGGGATTTTTAAGAGGACCTTATATACCAATCTATGGTTTTGCCGTAATGACAATTGTTTTTACAATGGGCATTTTTAATGATATTGAAAATCAAAATGGATTAATCATTTTAGTTGAAATGATATATATGGGTATTATTACAGCTATATGGGAATTTTGTACATCTTGGGGACTGGAGAAAGTCTTTCATACAAGATGGTGGGATTACAGTACTCACAAATACAACATTCAAGGACGAATTAGTCTTGGAGTAACACTATTCTTTGCTATTGGTGGGTACATATTATGGCGCTTTGTTTTACCTCCTTTTGAATGGGTATACGCTGAAATACCACCAAACTACATGATTATTATTTTGTGTGTATTTTACACTGTATACACAGTTGACGGAATTACGACATTGAATGAGTTATTTAAAATCCGTAACGTTATATCAAAAATTAACAATTATACAGCCCAATTAGGGGAAAGAGTAGAAGTGACATACTCAAATATTAAGGATGAAGTACTAGAAAGAAAAACATCTCTTCAAGAAAGCATTTTAGAAGTTAAGGATTATCTAGAAAAAAGATATAGTGATTTACCAGATGACTCATTAACTAAAAAAGTTTCAACAGAGTTCTTAAACTTGAATGAGACATATACTTCAAGCAAAAAAGTAAATAGATTCTATAAAAAATATCCTAACAGTTATAGTGTTGAAATTTTATCAATTCGCAAGTTGTTGGGTAAAATAAAGAATCGAATTGGTAAGGATAAAATGTAAATAAGGGAATGGTGGTTATATGAGAATTGAGCTAAAGTTTGAACGATTAAATACTTATAAAACGTTTGGTCAAATCATAAGATACAATAGAACATTAAAAGGATACTCACTTCGAGACTTAGGATTTCTGACAAACATCTCCCACACTTTAATAGCAAATATTGAAAATGGAAAAGTTGTTGCTAATGAAGATACGATTAAAGACTTAGTGAAAATCCTAGAAATTGAGTTTTATGATAATCAACAAATAATTGATGAATTTTGCAGTTTATACAATGAAGCTTTTAATTTCTTGTATGAATACGAATATACTAAAGCCACAAAAGTTATGAATACTGTATTTATGAAAGAAGCAATCTATAGTAATTCAGTTGTACTAGCTGACTTCTATGTTCTAAAATACTTTTACTTATCACTCACTGATCAAATATATGGAGATTATGTAAAAGAACTTGAAGCATTAAGTGTTATTGCTAAAAACTTAACTGACTCACAACTCCAGATGCATCATTTCATAAATGGAATATATTTGTATAATATTGGGTCTTATCTTGATGCCCATAATTTACTAGAGAAAGCATTGAAAGTTGGAGACACAAAAATAGATCCATTAATAAGAGCATACATTACAAAGTGTGATGTGAAAATGTTCAAATTTATGAATGTAGTAACTGAAGCGAACGAGATAATCAAAATATTTGAGCATGATTTAGTCTATTTACGAGCAATGGAATTAAGGCTAAGTATTGCATATTGTTACGTACTTGTAAAAAAATATGATGTAGCCTTAGAAATCATTGATAAGGTTCATAGATTCTCAACGTTCTATAATGCAATTTATGTTCTAGAGGAATGTAATATCATTCTGAGTGCAATTTATCTAAGGCAGGGAAATATTGAACTTGCCAAAGAGAAAATAAACAGAATAAAAAGAGAGTCTCCATATGAGATGTTTGTTAGAACTAGAATAGCAATTATTGAGAAAAAACCAAAAGATGTCGAGGCAATATATAATAGATTTCTTATCTATAATGAATTAAAAGAGTCTAAAAAACATCAAGTAATCTTTGAAATTCAATTATATAACGCTAAAATTACTAATTTATCCGATGAGGAGTATGTATCAAAAGTTGAGAGTCTATCACAACTAGGTGTAAGAGGATGCGACCTCGAAATTATTGATGTATCATATACGATGTTGATTAATTTCTATAAAGAAAAAAGGAAATATAAAAAAGCTCTTGAAGCTAGTGAAATAGCACGTGACTTTAGAAGGTATGGTTGTGGACAATAAATGACTAATTGTAATTGATTACAAACAACGTTTACAAAAGTATAAAAATAGACGTTAAGATAGTTATATGCAATCTTTGTAAAATAACAAAAATTCCTTGAAGTTTATTTTAAAAATGAGATAATAATATTAAGGATAAAGGGAGTGAATTGGTTGGTTTTATCTGTTATCATTTCTTGATAGGAAAGAAAGAACAGGGCAAAGGGGACCCATCCAGTTCGATAATTTGAAAAATAATGGCTTAGCCATTATTTTTTTTTGCAAAAAAAAAGGACTTATGTCCTTTTAGTTTTTTATGCAGCTGGAACAACACTTCCACCATAATTTGACTCTATCCAGTTTTGAACATCTTCAGATTGTAATGCTTCAACAAGAGCTTTTATAAATGGATCTTCTAAGTTTTCAGTTTTACATACAATAATATTTACGTATAGGCTAGCGCTTCCTTCAATTGCAAGTGCATCTTCTAAAGGGTTTAAACCATTATCAAGTGCAAAGTTTCCATTGATTAGAACTGCATCTCCTTCATTATTATTATAATTTGTGTATAGAAGAGGAGTATCAACTTCTGTAAAAGTAATTGTTCTACTCGATGTGAAAAGGTTTGATAGATTATTGATAGTAGAAGAAATGATATCTTCAGTTGTTGTTGTGTCTTTAAGCGTGATTAATCCTGCTTCTTCTAAAACTCCAAGTAATCGCGGTCTATCAGTTGGTGAGTTTGAAATGATTAGTTCTAGTGTGTTAGGAAGTTCACTCAGGGTATCATAGTCTTTTGAGTATAAACCAATTGGCTCAACATGAACTCCTCCAGCATTTGAAAAGTCGTAATCATACTCATTTATTTGTGCGTCTAAGTATGGAATATGTTGGAAGAAGTTTGCAATTAACTCATCACTATCAAGTGCTTGATTTGGTAAAACGTAGTCGGTAAACTCGACAATTTCGAATTCAAAACCTTGTTCTTTTAAAATTGGTTTTACATGTTCTAGGATTTCTTTGTGAGGAATTGGTGAAGCTCCGATTTTATATGTATCATCATTACCACATGCTGTTAATGTGATAGAAAAGATAATGGCTAAGATTAATAAAGTAATTTTTTTCATTGTTTTTCTCCTTAAGTTTTATTAATTTTTTTGACTATTCTGTCTCCGATAAATTGGATTACTAATATTATCAGTACAATTTCTATTGTTGCTAGGATTGTTATGTCGATTCGATTTCTAGCATAACCATATAGATATGCTAGATTACCTAATCCTCCAGCTCCAATTGCACCAGCAATTGAAGTATATCCAGTAATAAGAATCGCTGTTACAGTAATACCTCTTATGATACTTTGTAAAGACTCATTAAGAAGTATTTTTGTTATAATTTGAAAGTTGCTTGCTCCAAATGACTTTCCGGTTTCGACTAGGTATTCACCTTTTTCATTTAGGGATAATTCGACTAGTCGTGCATAGAACGGAGTAGCTCCGATAATTAATGCTGGTAAAGCTGCACTTGGGCCTAATATTGTTCCGATGATAACTTTTGTTACTGGTATAAGTAAAACAATAAGTATCAAAAACGGAATTGATCTAAATAGATTTGTCACAAAAGACAATCCTTGATATAACCATTTATTTGGAGTTAATCCTCTTTCATCCGTAGTGAAGAGGAGTATTCCAAGAATAAGACCGAATACAAAAACGAAAACTGTGGAAATAAGGGACATATACACTGTCTCTAGTAATGCTTCATTAAACATACTGAAATCTATATCTTTAAACATTGCGCACCTCCACATTGTTTCCTTCTAATTCTAAATATATCTCTTTCATTTGATTTTGATCCATAGTATCAATGCTAACAAGCATTATTCCTTGATCCTTAGGAGTTATATTTGCATATAGAATATTTATATTTGTGTTAAATTTTATACTTACATTTGAAATGATTGAGTTCTGTTTAACAGATTGATCGAACTTTAACAAACTTAGGTTTGGATAGTTACTAAATCTCTTTTCAAGTTCCTCAATATTAAATCCAATTGTATCAAGCAGTGATTTTGTTACGTTGTGTTGGGGATTGAAAATGATATTATCAATATTATCACTTTCAACAATATAACCTTGATCCATAACTGTTACATAATCACAAATTTCTCTAACTACATTCATGTCGTGTGTAACAATTATGACGGTTAGTCCGAAATGTTTTTGAAGTGACTTGATTAACTGCAAAATACTTTTTATTGTTGTAGTATCAAGGGCACTTGTTGGCTCATCACATAGTAGTATTTCAGGGTCTATTACTAAGCTTCTAGCAATGCCGACTCTTTGTTTTTGTCCACCTGATAACTCATTTGGATAGCTGTCTTCATATCCCTTGAGACCAACTAGTTCAATCAACTCATTAATTTTTGATATGTCTGATTCTGTTAATCGTCTCTCTAGTTTGATTGGAAATGCGATATTATTAAATACTGATTGTCTTTCTAAGAGGTTGAAGTTTTGAAAAATCATCCCGATTCTTTTCCTAAACATTCGTGTTGATTCCTTGTTGAGTCTCTTAATGTCTTTGTATTCAAATACATCTACTGTACCATTGTCGTATGTTTCAAGATGGTTTATCATTCTAATCAATGTACTTTTTCCTGCACCACTTGGGCCGATAATCCCATGAATAGAGTTCCTTTTGATGTCTAAAGATACACTATTTAAAGCGTGAAATTGTTTTTTTGATGTAGTAAATGTCTTTGATATGTTTTTAATTGAAATCATATGAACCTCCTAATAATAAAAAAACGACCTTCACAATGAAAGTCGTTTAAATTGTTGAATAAACTATTCTCATTGTTAGGCTTTTAGCCCCTCGATAAAAGCACCTAATCGAATAGGTTGCTGTCACATCATAGGTTATCTGTCCTCAGTGACTCTTAATGAATTATCCCTTTGTCATAATCTAACATAATAGTATTTTATTGGCAAGGGTTATTTTTTTGTAAGTGTTTTCCTAAGTTTTATCAAAATAAAAAAGGCACATAGTGCCTTTTAAAATTTATATCTTTTCACCTGGTGTATAACAAGTGTGTAGTAATTCATGAGCTTTCTCTCCGTATGGTTCACCTAAATAATCTTCATATAGTTTTAAAACCATTTCGTTTTCATGTGATTTTCTACGAGGTGTGTCTTTATCAATTTTGTAGATAGCGTCTTGACGTTTTTTAATAACGTTTTGATCACCATGATGGAAAGGTTGTCCTCCTCCACCAATACATCCACCTGGACAAGCCATGATTTCGATTGCGTGATATTCTGATTCACCACGTTGGATAGACTCTAATAACTTACGAGCATTACCTAATCCATGAGCGATACCGATTTTTAAGTCTAAGTCACCAATTGTAACAGTAGCTTCACGAATACCTTCTAGACCACGAAGTTCATCGAAATCGATTTTTTCTAATGTTTCACCAGTAAGTAGTTCATATGCAGTACGAGTAGCGGCTTCAATAACTCCACCAGTTGTACCGAATATAACAGCAGCACCAGTTGATTCACCTAAGATACTGTCAAATTCTTCATCTGGTAATTTAGCAAAATCAATACCTGCTTCTTTAATCATATGTCCAAACTCACGAGTTGATAATACATAATCAACATGTAAGTAATCTTCTTTTGATAGTTCAGGTCTTGCAGATTCAGCTTTTTTGGCAACACAAGGCATAATTGATACTACTTTTAAGTCTTTTGCAGGAACATTAATTTTTTCAGCATAATATGTTTTAGCAACTGCACCTAACATAGTTTGTGGAGATTTACAACTTGATGGTACATCTAGTAAATCTGGGAATTGATGTTCGAAGAATTTAACCCAAGCAGGACAACAAGAAGTTAACATTGGTAATGTTCCACCGTGTTGAATTCTGTGTGCTAATTCTCTTGCTTCTTCCATAATTGTTAAGTCAGCAGCAAAGTTTGTATCAAATACTGCATCGAAACCTAATCTTCTTAATGCAGCAGCGATTTTACCAGTTGAGATAGTACCAGGTTCCATACCAAACATTTCACCTAAAGCAACACGAACAGCAGGAGCAACTTGAGCTACAACATGATTTCTTTCTCTTGATAGTGTTCTCCATACTCTTGGTAAATCATTTCTTTCAGTAAGAGCAGCAGTAGGACATACAGCAACACATTGTCCGCAGTATGTACAAGATGTATCAACCATATCTAAATGGAATGCAGTTCCTACAACAGCATCGAATCCACGGTTAATTCCGCTTAATACACCAACTGTTTGAACTTCGTTACACATTGTCTCACAACGACGACACATAACACATTTATTTGGATCTTTAACAATTGCATTACTTGAAACATCTAGTGGGTAATCCATTTTTTCACCTTTAGCATGGATTTCTCTAATGTTTAACTCTTCAGCTAAAGATTGTAATTCACAATCTAAGTTTTTTTGACAAGTTAAACAATCGAATGGGTGGTTAGATAATAATAATTCCATATTATTTCTACGAGCATTGATTGCTTTAACACTGTTTGTTGTTATTTCCATTCCATCATATACCATTTCAGCACATGAAGGTGCAAGAGCGGCACGTCCTTCAACTTCAACAACGCATACACGACAACTAGCAACTTTGTTTACGATACCGAAATCACATAAGTCAAGATGACATAGAGTAGGGATGTGCACCCCGATTTCTTTTGCGGCATCTAATACAGTTGTACCTAGAGGTACTTCAAGATTAATACCGTTTATTTTAATTTTCGCAGTTTTCATTGTAATTCCTCCTACGGCTTAATGATTGCATCTACTGGACAAGCTGAGTAACAAGCTCCACATGAGATACATTCATCCTCATTGATAATATGTTTAACTTTAACTTTTCCTTCAATACAGCTAACAGGACATACTCTAGCACATTTTGTACACCCAATACATTTATCTGGATCGATTGAATAAGCAGTTTTCTTAGTTCTATATGCATATGCTTCATATTCTTCACGGAAGAATTTCATTGTGCTTAATACTGGGTTAGGAGCACTTTGTCCTAATCCACATAATGAGCTACTTTTGATATTGTGACATAAATCTTCTAGGATATCTAGATCCTCTGGATGTCCTTCCATATTAGTTAATCTTTCTAATATTTCAAACATACGTTTTGTACCAATACGACATGGAGTACATTTACCACAAGATTCATCTTGAGTAAAATCTAGATAGAATTTACTAATTTGAACCATATCATCATCTTCATCAAGAACGATCATTCCACCACTACCCATCATACTTCCGATAGCTTTTAGTGATTCATAATCTATTGGTGTATCTAAGTCAGCAGCAGTAATAACTCCTCCTGAAGGTCCACCTGTTTGTACAGCTTTAAATTCTTTACCATCAATAATACCGCCACCGATATCATAAACGATTTCTCTTAAAGTTGTACCCATTGGAACTTCAACTAATCCAATGTTGTTGATTTTACCAGCTAGTGCGAATACTTTAGTACCTTTACTATTCTTAGTACCAATACTACTGAACCAATCTGGTCCATTTAAAATGATTGGTGGAATATTAGCTAAAGTTTCAACATTATTAACACTTGTTGGCATATTTTTGAATCCAGCTTCACTTGGGAATGGTGGTTTTTTAGTTGGTTCACCACGCATACCTTGTAAACTGTTAATTAATGCAGTTTCTTCACCACAAACGAATGCTCCTGCACCTAAACGAATTTCGATATCAAAGTCAAATCCGCTACCGAATAAGTCTTTACCTAAGAATCCGTATTCACGTGCTTGGTTGATTGCAGTTTCTAATCTGTGAATAGCTAGTGGGTATTCAGCACGGATGTACACTTTACCATGAGAAGCACCAGTAGCGTATCCTCCAATAGCCATAGCTTCAATAATTGAATGAGGGTCTCCCTCTAATAAACTACGATCCATAAATGCTCCTGGATCTCCTTCATCAGCGTTACAGATAATATATTTTTCAGTACGACGGTGTTTTGCAGTTAGTTCCCATTTTAAACCTGTTGGGAATCCACCACCACCACGACCTCTTAATTGTGATTGTTTCATGATATCAATAACTTCTTCAGGAGTTTTTTCAGCTAATACAGTTGCTAATGCTTCATAACCTCTAACAGCTATGTATTCGCTAATATCTTCAGGGTTAATGAAACCACAGTTTCTTAATGCGATACGGAATTGTTTTTTATAGAAGTCCATATCTTTATGTTCTTTAACTTTTTCGTGTTGTTTTGGATCAACGAATAGTAATCTCTCTACAACTCTACCTTTAATTACATGTTCTTGGAAGATTTCATCAATATCATCTAATTTTACTTTTACATAAAACACGTTATCAGGTTGAACTTTGATAATTGGTCCTTGTCCACAAAATCCAAAACAACCTGTCTTAATTACTTTGATTTCACTTTCCATTTTAAGTTCTTGTACTTTAGCATTTAAATGATTAATCATTTCTTGTGACTCACTAGCCATACAACCAGTACCACCACATACTAATAATGTCATGCGATTATTCATTATAACACCGCCTTTTGAAAAGATTTGATTAGATAATTTTCATCAAGTAAGTCACCTTTAACTATTACTGTATCAACTAACTCTTCAACTTTATCTTCTGTGATTTTTCCATATATTACAGGTTCTTTCCCAGGAATATTAACTTGAACAGTTGGTTCAGCGTGACAGAATCCAATACATCCTACACTTACTACTTTAACGTCTTTTAAATCATTTTTATTTACAATTTCAACAAATTTGTTGAATGTTTCTCTAGCACCAGCTGCGATACCACAAGTACCCATACCAACAAGAACTTCAACAAGTTTATCGTCTGCTATTTCACCTTTTTCACGTAATGTTACCTTGCGTTGTAAACTTTTACGTAACTCCTTTAACTCTTCTAAACTTTTAATTGCCATCATTTTCACCTCGATATTTATCTAAGATATCTTCGACCATATCTTCAGTAACATGACCATAAACTTTTTCTCCAACTGTTAAAACTGGAGCAAGTCCACAAGCACCGATACAACGTACATCTCTTACTGTAAATAACCCATCTTCAGTAACTTCATTTTTCTTAACATTCAATAAGCCTAAACACTTGTTAAGTACCTCTTCTGAACCTTTTACATAACAAGCAGTACCCATACACACGCTAATTACATTTTTACCTGTTTCTTTTTCACTAAAATAAGAATAAAAAGTAACTACACCATTCACTTTTGCAGCATTTAAGTCAAGTTTTCTTGAAATATAAAGCTGAAGATTGTGAGGGATGTATCCAAACAGTGTCTGAGCACGATGTAATACGTTGATTAAACTTCCTTTTGGATCCTCAAGTGTTTCGATATAACTATCAAGTTCACCTAATAACCCTTTGTCAAGTTCATTAATATTTAAATTAATTTCACTCATAAATAATCTCCTTTCAACCTGATTTTCTTGTAAAAAATCATTATTATTCTTAAGCCGTATGTATTTTAACAAACAATGAAACATCAAGCAATACTATTATTTACTGATTAATTAAATAAAATCTAAATAGAATCTAAGCCCTATACTGAGCGCTTAAACAACAAAAAAACACTACTTTTTTTATTTTTTTTATTAACCTTAATAATTAAAGTAATAACGGCTAAAAAATGTAAGTGTTTACTCTTTAATTTTAGCACAATTATAGTATAATTTTAAATGTAATTTAAATAACTTTTTATAAAAATTATTCTTATGATATAATTAACTAAAAAGAGAGAATGACGTGATATTATGAGAAACAACAGAAACGATAAACTACTCAGACCTATTTCAATCTTTATAAGTCTTGTGTATATTCTATTGGCTGTTTTTACAGTTGGATTAGAAGTTAACCATATAAATAAAACATATGTTGATGAACTGACAAACATAGTTAAGATTATTGCTTCAGACGATAGAATAATTGAAAAAATAGAAACACAGAATCATGATTTAGAAAGTATTCCAGAAGACTATATGACCAATGTTCCTGACTTATCTTCTGTGATAATTATTGATATTAATAATAATATCTATGCTCATCCAGACAATTCGAACATTGGAGAAACCTATAGTGGTAGTGAGTATATTACAAATGAAGGATTAAAAATCATCAAAACCAATATGGATGATGAGGGACCATATAAAACTGCTGTTTATCCGATAACTAAAGACGGTGAAACGATTGGATATTCTTCAATAAGTATATTGCAGTCGGATATTCGAGAAACGGTTACTGATAAGTCAGTAATGATTGTTATAGGATTTACAATTGGCTATATTGCTACAGTAATAGGATTCTTATGGTTGAAAAAAATATTTAAGGGCGATATCTTAGGATTTTGTCCAGCGGAAATCGCTATGTTATACGCTGAAAACAAAAGTATAATTGAACAGTTTAATGAAGCGGTTATCTCGGTAGATAGGAATTTAAATATAACTACAATTAATGAGAAGTTAATGAGAATGTTTAAAATATCACAGGATAACATTGGAAAGAATATTGATGATGTTTTCCCTTACATTGATTTTGAAGAGATAATTAACAAGGATGTCCATAAAACAAATAAGTATAAAAAAATCTTAAATCAAAAGTTATTAATTAATGCATTTCCATTGTATTTAGATGATGAAATCATTGGGGCAACAGCAATAATGAGATCACATTTAGAAGTGGATACATTAGTTGACCAGATAAGTGGGTATCAACAAATTGCGAAAGCCTTAAGAAACCAAAAACACGAGTTTCAAAATAAACTTCATGTCGTGTTGGGATTAATTAAGATGAAGGATTATGAGAAAGCTGAAAACTATATTATGGAGAATGTATACACTACAAACTTAGCTAGCGATTACTATAGTTCTAGAATTAAGGATGATAGGATATTAGCGTTATTCGTTGGTAAAGAAATTCAAAGTAAAGAGTATAATGCTAGATTAATGTTGACAAGTGACTCATATATAACAAAGTCACATAATCCAGTTAACTCTGATGATATTGTTCTTGTTCTAGGAAACTTGATTGACAACTCGTTTGAAGCGTATATAAATAAGGATTTAGAACATAAAAATGTTGTTGTTGATATGTTCGAAGATGAGACTAAACTAAAACTTACTGTAATTGATCAAGCAGGTGGAATTGATAAAGAAATTATCGATAAAATGTTTGAGAGAGGTATCAGTTCTAAAAATGGCGATAGCCGTGGAACAGGGCTAAGTTTAGTAAGTGAAATAGTTGCAGTATATAACGGAGAAAAAAATGTTACTAGTACAAAAGATGAAACAAAGATAGAAATTATATTGAAAAAGGTGATCTCATGAAACTAAGAATTCTGATCGTTGAAGACGATCCAATGGTAGCACATATCCACAAACATTATTTAAATGAATTAAAGAACTTTGAAATAATCAAAGTGATTGATAATGGTCTTGAGGCTTTTGAGTTTATAAAGGAAAATGAAGATACTATTGATTTAGTAATTTTAGATGTTCAAATGCCGAAACTTTCAGGATTAGAAGTTTTAAAATTGTTACGAGAAGAAGGAAATGATATATCTGTTATTCCGATAACCGCAGTTAATGATAATAAAGTAATTAGTGAGTTTCTAAACTTGGGAGTTGTTGATTACTTAGTAAAACCATTTAGTCAAGAAAGATTTAATCAAGCTGTTTATCGTTGTGAACTAAAATACAAGATGTTTCAGCAAACAGGAAAATTATCTCAAAAAGAGATTGACCAGATGTTCAATACATCTAGTGATTCCAACTTGCCAAAAGGTTTACAAGAAAACACTCTAAACTATATCTTGAATAGCTTATATGAACATAAAAATGAGTTACTAGATGTAGAAGAAATTTCAGTAATAACAAACTTAAGTAAAGTATCTCTACGAAAATACTTAGATTATCTTACTGAAGTCAGTACAATAGAAAAGAGAATTGATTATGGTACTGTAGGAAGACCAAAGTATAAATACTATATAAAATAAAGGAAAAGTTCAGATTGAATCTGAACTTTTTTAATTAGCTAGTAGCTGATTTATAGGATATGAATTAACTACGTTTACGAACTAGGGTGGTTTATAGTTTTAATACTTTTTTTATTTTTTTAAATTGTAAAGCGCGTTTATAGTTTTGTATAATACATATGTAACAAAAACTAATATGATCACGTCTCTTTTATAGGAATGTTATTAATCCCATAATCGACATTCTTATATGGTGTTCACTCCTTTGAATTGTTATATATTCAAACGAGAACTGAAAAGATAAATCCCCACAATTTATCTTTTTTTTCTTGCCTAAAAACCGCTATTTTTGCACGTAAATGCGATGTAAAACTTTTCATAGAATTTCTTCAAAATAACATTAAAAAAATACCTAAAAATAACTCTATACAAATTAACATATTATGATATAATATGCTTGTATGAAAGCGTTTGTAAAAAATAGTTGAAGGAGAAACAAATGGAAAATAACCTTGATACCTTAATGACTTGTGTCGTTAAGGATAAACCAGAACTAGGATTGAAAATCACGAAAAAGCCAATCCCAAGCGATTTAAAAGAAGATGAAGTACTTATCAAAGTAAATTATACAAGTATTTGTGGAACAGATTATCATATTTACACATATGATGATTGGGCAAAAAAAAGGTTGAAGTTACCATTTACTGCAGGTCATGAGTTTAGTGGTGAAATTATTAAAGTTGGTAAAGATGTTACTAATGTTAAACTGGGTGACATTGTTAGTGCCGAAACACATATTATCTGTAATGAATGTGAGTTTTGTTTAAGAGGAGAAGGACATATTTGCGAGAACACAAAAATTATTGGTGTCGATACTGATGGATGTTTCGCCGAGTATGTGAAAATTCCAGCAATGAACTGTTTCATTAACAGTAAAGATGCAAATCCATTACATTTAAGTGTACAAGAACCTTTAGGAAATGCCGTTCATACTATGGCACACTTCCCAATTGAAGGTAAAGATGTTGTTATAGTTGGGTGTGGACCAATTGGTTTAATGGCAGTAAATGTTGCGAAAGCATATAAAGCAAAAAAAATTATCGCTGTTGAAGTTAATGAGTATAGACTTAATCTAGCAAAAGAACTAGGTGCAGACGTTATTATTAATCCTATTAAAGAAGATGTGATTTCACGAGTATTAGAAGAAACAAATGGTCGTGGAGCTGATGTAATTGGTGAGTTTAGTGGAAATAAAGTAGCTATTGAACAAGCCTTCAAGTATCTAAAAGCTGGTGGAGGATTAAGTATGTTAGGTATTCCTTCAAAAGATATTGATTTAGATGTAGCCAATGATATCGTGTTTAAAGGTATTAGAATATATGGTGTAGTTGGTAGAAAGATATATGATACATGGTATCAAGTTAAAGATTTAATTGATAATCAATTATTAGATTTAGATAAAATAATAACACACGTTTTCCCTATGAGTAAGATTCATGAGGCTATGGAAATTATGGGTAGCGGAAACAGTGGAAAAATAGTATTAATTCCGGGGGAGTAAAATATGAAAAATCATGAACTAACGTTTTTAGTAGAGAAGATAAATAAACTTAAAGAAGACGGTGTCTATAGAGAATTACCAGTTAATTACGGACCATGTGCTAACCGTATTAATTTAAACGGTAAAGAAGTTGTTAATCTATCAAGTAATAATTACTTAGGGTTAGCTAATCATCCACGTGTAAAACAAGCTGCGATTGATGCTGTAAACAAGTATGGAGCAGGTGCAGGTGCTGTAAGAACTATCGTTGGTAACTATAACCTAATCCAGGACTTAGAGGACTTATTAGCCGAGTTTAAACATGAAGAAGCAGTTATGTGTTTTCAAAGCGGTTTAAACTGTAATATTGGGACAATACAAGCTATAGTTGAACGTGGTGACTTAATCATTAGTGATGAGTTAAATCATGCATCAATAATAGATGGTATTAAACTTTGTAAAGCTGATAAAGCAATCTTTAAACATAGCGATATGAAACATCTAGAGGAAATACTAAAAGAAAAAAGTGAAAATTATAACAATATTCTAATTATTACTGATGGAGTATTTAGTATGGATGGTGACTTGGCAAAATTACCAGAAATAGTAGATTTAGCTGAAAAATATGGTGCAATGACATATGTTGATGATGCTCATGGTAGTGGTGTCCTTGGACAAAGTGGTAGAGGGACAGTTGATCACTTTAATTTACATGGACGTGTTGATTTCATTATTGGTACATTGAGTAAAGCGATTGGAGTAGTTGGAGGATATGTAGCTAGTAAGAAAGAAGCAAAAACATGGCTATCACATCGTGCTCGTCCATTGTTATTCTCAACAGCGTTACCACCTGCTGCAACTGCAGCTGCTTACGAGAGTGTTACACTTTTAATGGAAACAGAAGAGTTTACAGATAAACTATGGGATAATGCAAAATACTTCAAAGAAAAATTAGGTAAATTAGGATTTGATACTGGACATAGTGAAACACCAATTACTCCGGTAATTATCGGATCTGAAGCTAAAACAATGGAGTTTAGTAAGAAATTATTGAATGAAGGAGTGTATGTTTCAGGAATTGTCTTTCCAACAGTACCATTAGGGACAGGAAGACTTCGTGTAATGATAAGTGCTTCACATACAAAAGAAGATCTAGATTACGCAATAAGTAAGTTTGAAGAAGTAGGAAAAAAACTAGAATTAATCTAAAAAAAGGTAAGCATTTGCTTACCTTTTTTATTAATACTATAAAATACTATCATCTGTTACTTCTTCATCATTTATTGGTTTTCCTGGGAAAATCCCAAACTCCTCATGTAATGAACGAAGTTCTTCACGAACAATAATAAGTGCTTCTACAATTTCCTCATCTGTCATATTTGCCCAGTCATATGTCTCATTAAACTCATCAATAGCAGAAATCAATAATGCTTGTTGATCCTCATCAAGTAAGTCCATAAATCGACTATTTGGATACTCTAATCCTTCTTCTTTGAGATTGTCGAAAAGACGGTTTTTGATAACATCTTGAGTTCTTTTGTTAATACGATTTCTAAATCTATTTCTGATTTGTTCTTGTGGTACTTCAAGACCTAGTTCAGCGTATACTTGAGATAATTCTTCTTTGACTATCAACAAAGTATCTGCTATTTCTTCATTTGTCATCTCAGACCAATTATATGTTGCATTAATTTGATCAATTGTTGTAAGTATTTGTAGTTGTTGCTCCTCTGTTAAAGTATTTAAGTAATCCTCGTTTGGATATGGAAAACCATTTTCAGCGATTTCATCAATATGATTATTGCGAAATTGCTTTCTAACTCTTGTTTGAACACGCTTGTACATTTCGCCAACATTTTCACGAACTTCTTCGTTTTGCATTGCGACAGCTCCACTTCCTGAAAAGATAGCTGCTCCAATTAAAAATAATTTCATTAAAACTCCTCCTTTTTTACTCTACACAAGTTAAACAAGATATGAGGCAGTTTTATTGGAAAAAGATTTATTAGTGACATAATTTTAACTTTTGAACATTTAATATTAGAACAGTATTATGTTACAATTAAAGCAAGAAAAGGGTGATAATATGGAAGAACTATTCAAGAGATTAAAAGAGTTAAAGGAAAATAAATATAACTTTGAAAAAGTTGATACATTAAAACTTACCTACGATTTACTAGACATTATTGGACATAAAGATGGTGAAGTTAGAGATGGTCTTGTATATCCAGTACTAGCACATCTTCTTCATGATGATGTTTTATCTAATGAAGAGTTAGATAAAATAGCTAACTTGTTCGTAACAGATAATTATTTACTTTTCGATATGGACAACGAAGTTGAATACAGTGTTCTTAGAAGATCATTTACAACATTGCAATTGGCTATTTTAGTGTATAAACATAATCAAAAGCAAGTACTAAAAGATGAAACATTTCTATATCTAGTTTCACAGTTTTCAGAGTATTTTAAACTTGAAAAAGATTTACGAGGTTATGAAGAAAGTGTTGGATGGTTACACAGTATAGCACATAGTGCTGATTTGTTTGCTCAAATATTTAAGAATGAAATGATCTGTGAAAATCTATTAGAATCAATGTTTATTTTGATAAGAGCCAAGTTTTTAATTCATCATTATCAATTTGTTAGCGATGAAGATGAAAGAATGATAAATGCAATAGAAAATGCTATAAGTCGTAATGTATTATCACAAGAGTTTATTAAAGAATGGATTCTTGGATTTAAAAACTATGAACGTGGGAATGATTTCCCAGAAGCATACTACATCACATTTAACGTTAAGAAGTTTATGAGAAGCCTATATTTTAGATACCTTGATAAAGAGGGGTATGGTTTCTTAATTGAAGCATGTAAAGACGTTTTAACAAAGGCGAAAATATAGAGAGACAATGTCTCTCTTTTATTTTTTTTATGACAATTCCATCATCTCCATAAATGATGGAAAACAATTAAGTATAAAAAAATAACAATTTTAATAGTATAATAGTAGTAAGGTGGTGCTGATATGAGTTATTTTAAAAATTTCGTAGAAATTATCGAATCGATTGAAAATGATAACACATACAAGACAGCATGGGCGCGCGCAATTTTAGAGTGTGTTAAGAATGAGGAATATGAAAAACAAGGTGATGATATTGTTGTTTATCATTATGACCTAGTTCAAAAACTAATGAAATACTATTGGAATCAAATAGCTTTTTTTGATTTGTCACAAGGTCCTAGTAGTGTTTTAGAAACAAGAATTGATGAAATAAAAACAGAGTTCTATTCAACTACAAGAATCAAATATCCTGTATGGTATGATAAAATCGAATCATTCCTAAAAAGGAATCCTGTAAGATTAGAACGACAGATAAAGAAGTTTATTACTTTAGTAAATAAAGGTGTAGCTGCAAAGTTTGAAAAAGTTAATAGTAAGAGATATGATATATACGAGTTAGATACAAAACTGAAGTTGATTCGTTTTAACCAAAAGCAAATTGATACTATACTTGATAATTATAATGTTTTAATGAGTATTATTGATTTTAAATGGGCTTCACTGATTGAAGAGTATAATAAATCACCCAATATTATCAAAAAGGTTAAAGGATCGTGTGAGTATCGCTTTAGAAGACAAAACTTACTGAAATATCGTAACGTATTATTGGAGTACTATCATTTAGAAGGAGCTAGAGACTTTTATACTGGAGAGTTAGTAAAAGTATCTGATATCTCATTAGAACACGTTATACCATATCACTTTATTTATGGATGTGATATTTGGAATCTCATTATTGTATCAAAAGAAACTGCAAAGAAAAGAAGAGGGGCAGTTCCAACACAGGAGTTTATTGATAAACTTAATAATAGAAATGACAAGTTATTTAAAGCAATAGAAAGTACAAGATTACATGTTCGTTTTGATATTGAAAATGCAATAGAAAAACATCTTGTAAATAGGTATTATATAGATTTAAAAGGGTAGGATACGGGGAGTGATAATATGCTTAAAAATATTTCGATAAGAAAAAAATTGATGGTTTCATTTACTAGTCTAATGGTATTTATTATTATACTATCATTTTTGTCTGGAATATTTCTTAAAAGGATTAGTGATGAGAATGATAATTTATATAATCATCCTTTTATAGTGACAAATGCAATTAAAGACTGTGAAATTAATATTAGGGAACTTTATTCAACTATGAGCAAAGTTGTAAACCCAGTAAATCAGGATAATTTAGATACTTTGACTACACAAATCACTCAACTAGAAGCTGACTTTGAAGAAAGTGTTGAGGTTTTAGAAGAACATTATCTAGGAGATTTAGAAGATGTATATGCATTGGAAACAGCATTTAATGATTCTAAAGATACAAGAGATGCAGTTATTTCTAGTGTCTTAAATAGTGATTATCCTGGAGCACTAAATATCATGAGTGATACAGGTGAGGCTACAAAAATAGAGATTTTCAGTGCAACTGCAACAATAACAGAGTTTGCTGAGAATAAAGCAGATGAGTTACGACAAAGTGTACTCACTCATACCCGAAGTTACTATATATTAATGATTACAGTTTCAATATCACTTATTCTTTTTACAGCAGTTGGATTCTATTACTTAACGCTGGATATTTTTCCACCGATTAAACAACTTCTTGGGACAATTGATTCATATAAAAAAGGGGAAAATAAAACAGATTTACCGTTGGAGAGAAAAGATGAGATTGGTGTAATATCCAATGCTTTAAATGAAATGTTTGTGAATATTAAAACGGAGCAAGAGTTGAAAGATTTATCGATGAAACTAGAGAACACAAAAAGTCAAGAGTTACTACGAATTACACTTATGAGTATCGGTGAAGGTGTAATAACAACTGACTTGAATAGTAGAATAAACGATATTAACATCGTTGCTCAGGAACTAGTTGGTTTATCACGAGAAGAGGCAATAGGTAAACATATCGATGAAGCTTTAAAGTTATACTCCTTAACAACAAAATTAAGAGTAGAAAGCTTAATCCCCAAAGTAATAAGATTAAAAGAAAAGCTTATTGTAAAAGAACATATTAGACTTGCATCACACAACGATGAGGATTATATTGTTAATCCGTCATACTCACCAATAATCGATGAAAATAGTAATGTATATGGGGTTGTAGTAGTGTTTAGAGATATAACAGCAGCACGTAAGAGTACTGAACAAATTCGTTATCTAAGTGAACACGATACACTTACAGGACTTAAAAATAGATATTATCTTGAGAAGCAACTTCTAAGAATACAAGAAAAAAATATTAAAGAAGTTGGAATCATTATGGGTGACGTAAATGGGTTGAAAATAACAAACGATGCCTTTGGACATGCTTTTGGAGATGGGTTACTAATTGATATAGCAGCAATTCTTACTGAAGCAACTAAAACGAGCAATGCAACTATTGTAAGATACGGTGGAGATGAGTTTGTTATAGTTGTCGAGAATGTAAAAAACTATGAAATGGATGATTTATGTGCGACCATAACCAAACTTTGTTCAACAAATAAATCGCATAATCCAGTTAAACCTAATATTTCATTAGGATATTCAATTAGAGAAAATGCTGAAGATAATATATATAAAACTCTAATTAAAGCTGAAGACATGATGTACGAGAATAAACTGATTGAGAAAAACTCAAATCGTTCAAAAATTGTTTCTAGTTTAGAAAACAGTCTCTTTGAAAAGAATTATGAAACCGAAGAACACGCACTGCGTGTCGCAACATATTCGAAACTTATATCAAATCAATTGAACCTATCATTCAATGAGAAAACGCAAATTACGTTATTGTCTAGACTACATGATATTGGGAAAATATCAGTTGATGATAGTATCTTAAGTAAAAGAGGAAAACTCAATGAAGATGATTGGGAAATAATTAAAAAACATCCCGAAACTGGATATCGTATTGCATCAAACTTAAATGAGTTAGTTCATATCGCAGACGGAATTCTTACTCATCATGAGTATTATGATGGTTCAGGTTACCCTAGAGGAATCAAAGGAGATGACATTCCACTAATGGCTAGAATTGTATCCATAACTGATGCCTTTGATGTAATGACAAGTAGTAGAGCTTATAAAGATGCAATGAGTAAAGAAAAAGCTATTGAAGAGTTGAAGAGATGTAAAGGAACACAGTTTGATCCGGTTTTAGTTGATATATTTGTTTCAGAGATTAAAAAGACACTTTAGGAAGTTAGATGCTAACTTCCTTTTCTTTTTCATAATATTTACACATATGTTTGTTACAATAAAGGTAGGAGGTGAGATTATGATATATGCACTTATTCCCCTTTTATTAGTCTTTCTAGGTATCGCAATCTTTTTCTTATATCTCACATTAACTGAGTATAAACCATTACCAACTGAACCAGCAGAACGACTGAGAAACACAAGAGATTCCGAATTAGGTGATATAAAAACAATCACCACTTTTAATCTTGGATACTGTTCACTAGATAAAGAACAAGATTTTTTCTTAGAAGGTGGACATAACGGAAAGACTATTTCAAAAGAACGAACTTTCGATAACTTAATAAGTCTAACATCAGTACTAGAGGATCTTAAAAGTGATTTCTATCTCCTACAAGAAGTAGATACTCATGGTACAAGAAGTGCCAATGTCAATCAAGTTGAACATATCTCAAGCGAACTGAATGAATATAATATATCATATGCTTACAACTACAAAGCAAAGTGGGTACCAATCCCAATTTCCCACCCAATGGGAAGTGCTTATAGTGGACTAATGACACTTTCGAAAAAACCATACATAAAAAATACTAGATACAGTTTAGAAGGTCAGGAGGTTTTTCCAAAAAGTCTATTCTTCTTAAAGAGATGTATGGTAGTTAATGAAATCCAGATAAAAAAATCAAAAAAATTATATATAATAAATATCCACCTTTCGGCTTATGATAAAGAAGGACAATACCGTTCAAAGCAAATTGCGCATATAATGAGATTTATAGAAGAGTTATATGACCCAAAAGAAAACTATATTATTGTTGGTGGAGATTTTAATCTATTATTAGACCAAAAGAAATTTAGTGGAGACATGCCAGACTGGGTTGGAACATTACCACAGTCAGTCTACGACAGTAAGTTTAGAGTTATCTTTGATAGTAAAATAAACACAGTTAGAAGCGAAGACCAACCATATGTGAAAGGTGAAAATTTTGAGATAGTTATTGATGGATTCTTAGTATCACCAAATATAACAGTATCAAACATTAAAACTCATGATTATGGGTTTGAACATACGGATCATAATCCTGTAACCTTATCATTTAAACTGAAATAATCCATTTTGAAATTAGTTATTTTGTAATTTAAAAATGCTTATTTATAAAAATTAAGACATTATTATGCAAAATAGTTCTTATGCAATATAATAACATTTGAATGGAGTTGATATTATGGATCAAAAAACAAAAGAGAGAATTAATTCATGTTCAGGAAATGATGGCTGTGCACCTGACTTAAATGATGGAAAAGCAATAGTAGACAAAGTTCGTCTTGTTCAAGTTCGAGATGGTTTACTAGAAACACCATTTGTTATTGATTGTGAATGCGGACAACCTTTCACAATGAGAACTTTTGAAGATGAATGTCCAAACTGTGGTATGGTTTATGGTGTAACACCATGCAGTAGCCACAGTAAAGAGAACATTAAACCAGCAGGAATCAACTACTAAAAAGTGCTTTTGCACTTTTTATTTTAATATTATTTTACTTTGAAGTTCAAAGTGATATAATGAAATTACAAGGAGGTAAAGAAAATGTTAAAAAAATTACTAGTTGTTTTTTCATTATTTACTTTCACGTTTGTGCTAGCATCATGCGATAGTTATGTAGAAGTTGAATATATTGATATTCACTGTAATCCAAGCGAAGTTAATGTTGGTGATACCTTTATGGTACATGTAGAAGTATTCCCTTGGGATGCAGATAATAATGGTTATGATTTATCTGTTAGTGATTCATTTATTGCAGATATGTACGGACCAGATCAATTTATGGCTTATAACGAAGGAATTGTCTATATCAACGTTCAGAGCCATGATAACGGACAACAGAACTACTGTATGGTATATGTTCATCCAGCACCACAATAATAGGATACTTTATGTATCCTATTTTTTTGTTGAAGGAAGATTTTCTTTTTGTTATAATGAATAGGAAAAAATAGGAGGGTTTACTATGCATAATTTACTTACAGCACCAGCATTTGGAACAAAACATTTATTAGGATTAGCAGTTATAGCAATAGTCAATATTATTTTAATCACAGTGTTAAAGAGAAAAGACTTCAACAAGAAGAAACTAGTATTAGTTTTTCTAATAATCTTCTATGTTTTAGAATTTATGAAACTAGGATACATGATATTTAGAGATGGTAGTTACCCTATGAATCATCTACCATTACATCTTTGTAGTTTACCTCTTTATGTCTATCCAATATTATATTTAGCAAAACCAAACTCAAAGTTGGAAGAAATTATGAATGCTGCCGCATTCGGACCAATCATTTCTGCAGGAGTAATAGCTCTATTAATTCCAGCAAATATTATTGGTGGAGATAGTTGGTTACCACTATCGGAAAACTACTTACCACTTGTTAGTTTCACATATCATGGATTTATGATTTTCACATCGTTGTATTTTGTTGTATCAGGAATCTATAAAATTAGTTTCAAAGGGATATATCAAGCAATTCAAGTAACATTAGGTTTGATGATTCTTGCATTAATTGCTAACTACCTTTTAGATAAAGATTTTATGTTACTAAATAGAGGTTCAGGAAGTCCATTTCAATTCCTATTAGATTACGGACAATTTGTTTATACAACAGCAATGATCTTACTAGGATTTGTCGGAGTATCATTACCATTCCTGATTGGTATGGCAGTTATCAAAGTAAAGAGTATTTTTGGTAAATAAAATGAAAAATACATTTCTATTTGATCTTGATGGAACATTGTTACCTATGGATTTTGATAAGTTCATGAAATTATATTTCTATAATCTTGGAGTTCACTTTCATGGTAAAATTGATCCTGAGTTACTAGCAAAATATATTTTGTTGGCAACTGAAAAAATCGCAACAACAAAAAACAACGAATCTAATGAGACAGTTTTTATGAATCATTTTGAAGAGTTGATTGGTGAGGATATCACCGAATATAGAAAGATGTTTGATGAGTACTATGATACACTATTTGATAACGTAAAAGATTCAACATATAAAAGTATTGAAATGAGAAAAAGTGTTGATTTACTAAAAGAAAAAGGATATCAGGTAGTAATCGCAACTAACCCATTATTTCCATTAAAAGCTAATCATTATCGCCTAAACTGGGCTGGGTTTGAACCTAATGAATTCCTACATATAACTTCATTTGAAGAGTCAACATCATGTAAACCTCATCTCGAATACTATCAAGAAGTACTAAAAAAAATAAATAAAAGTCCTGAAGAATGTATTATGGTTGGAAATGATATATTTGATGACCTACCAGCTAGTAATCTTGGAATAGAGACATATTTAATAACAGATTGTTTAGTAAATAAGTACGAACTTCCAAATACTGCAGATTATACAGGTGATTATAAAAGTTTTTATGAGTTTGTTAAAAAACTAGATTATATAAATAAATGATAAAACGCTATATTTAGCGTTTTTTCTTTACTTGAAAACCTATTCATGTAAATAATAAAATATTTTCCTTTTCTTTTTAATTTAAAATGGTATACTTTTCAAGGTTATTTATATATAAATATATGAAAGAAAATTGTTGAGGTGAACAATATGAGAAATCAAGATATAATAAATGTTGCAGTTATTGCTCATGTAGATGCTGGGAAATCAACATTAGTTGATGCACTACTAACACAGAGTGGAGTATTTAAAGAAAATGAAGTTATTGTTGAACAAGTTATGGATAATAATGATTTAGAAAGAGAACGTGGGATAACAATATACTCGAAAAACTGTGCAATTGAGCATAATGGTACTAAAATCAATATTGTTGACACACCTGGACATGCTGACTTTTCAAGTGAAGTAGAACGTATAATGAAAACAGTTGATACTGTAATTCTTCTAGTTGATTCAAGTGAAGGACCAATGCCACAAACACGAGTTGTTTTACAAAAGTCTCTAGAAAAAGGATTACGTCCAATATTATTTATAAACAAAATTGATAAAAAAGATGAAAGAGCAGAAGAAGTTGTGGATTTATGTTTTGATTTGTTTGCTGATTTAGGAGCAACAGATGAGCAATTAGACTTCCCAATCGTTTATGGTATTGCTAAAGAAGGTATTGCCACACTTGATATGGAAGATGAACGTAAGGATTTAACACCACTGTTTGATTTATTACTAGATCATGTCCAACCATATCCAGACTATTCAACTAACCCATTACAGTTACAAATTTCAACTTTAGGTTATGATGATTATTTAGGTAGATTAGGAACAGGACGTATCACGAATGGTACTTTAAAAGTTGGAAGCACTGTAAAAGTAAGTAAACGTGATGGTAGTGTTGTTGATGCTAAAATAGCTAAATTGTTTGTTAATGAAGGACTAATCAAAGTAGAAAAAGAAGAAGCATACGCTGGAGATATAGTAACATTCTCAGGTGTACCACATATTTCAATTGGGGAAACTGTCTGTGATATAAACAATGTTATGCCAATGGAAATGATTGATATTGAGAAACCAACTTTATCAATGAACTTCTTAGTAAATGATTCACCGTTTGTAGGAAGAAGTGGGAAACTTGTAACTACAAGACAAATTAGAGCTAGATTACATAAAGAAATGGAAACAAATGTTGGTTTAGAAGTAAACGAACTTGATGGAATAGAAGGATACAAAGTTTCAGGTAGAGGGGAATTACACTTATCGATTCTTCTTGAAAAAATGAGAAGAGAAGGATACGAGTTAAGTGTTTCTAAACCAGAAGTTTTAATGACAGATATTGATGAAGTAAAACATGAACCATTTGAATCAGTAATTGTAAATGCTCCTGATATGTATGCCGGTAGCGTTATATCACAACTTAATGTTCGTAAAGGGATTATGCATAGTATGAACAGTGAAAATGGTTATACAAGACTTGAATATTTAGTTCCTACTAGAGGTTTAATAGGTTATCGTAGCGAGTTCATTAATACAACTCATGGAGAAGGTACTTTGGAGAAATCATTTGATTCATACCAACCATATTCAGGAGTGATAGATGATCGTAGAAACGGAGTATTTATTGCAAAAGAAAAAGGGAAAACAATGGCTTACTCATTATTTAATTTAAGTGAAAGAGGTAGAATGATTGTTGAACCTGCAACAGATGTATATCCAGGAATGATTGTAGGACTTAATTCACGTAGTAATGATTTAACAGTAAACCCATGTAAAAATAAACACCTAACAAATACAAGATCATCAGGATCTGATGATGCTGTTAAATTATTAGACCCAATCAAATTTACATTAGAAGAAGCACTTGAATTCATTGCTAATGATGAATTAGTTGAAATAACACCTGATGCAATTAGACTAAGAAAAAAAGTTCTAGATGAAAAAGACAGAAAAAGATATAACAAAGAAATGTTATTTGTATAAAATAGATAAGTAATAATGAACAGATTTGCAACAATCGAAAAAATTCTTAACAAATTAATAAAGACTTGATATAATTTTGACGAAGTCTGAAATAAAGGAGAGTAAAAGATGTTAAAAGGAAATTTATTATATGGACAAAGTGGTGGACCAAGTCCAGTTATCAACTCTAGTGCATACGGAGTATTAAGCGAAGCACTAAAACAAACAGATTACATTGAAAAAGCATATGGATTAAGACATGGTATTGATGGAGTACTAAATGAAAACTTTATTGATGCAAGTACAATAGAAGACTTAGAGCTACTAAAAAACACACCAGCAAGTGCGTTTGGTAGTGTAAGATTCAAACTAGAATCTTATAAAAAAGATCCAGAAACATATAAAAGAATTCACGAAGTATTCGTTAAACACAACATTAGATACTTTATGTATAATGGTGGAAATGATTCAATGGATACATGTGTTAAACTAAGTGAATACTTTGATACAACAGACTATGAAGTAAGAATTATTGGAGTACCAAAAACAGTTGATAATGATCTACCATTAACAGATCATACACCTGGATTTGGTAGTGCTGCAAAATATATTATTAATACTATGATGACTTTATCTTGTGACAGTACAGTTTATCCAAGAGGAAAAGTAACAATTGTTGAAATTATGGGAAGACATGCTGGATGGTTAACTGCAGCTGCTCATGTAGCAACAAATGAAGGATTTGGACCTGACTTAGTATATATTCCTGAAGTAGCTTTTGATCTAGATGATTTTGTTGAACAAGTACATCAAGTATTCCAAAAGAAAAGCAATTGCTTAATCGCAGTAAGTGAAGGAATCAAAGATAGAGATAACAACTTCATTGGCTTAATGAACTCAGCTGTAGATGCATTTGGACATAAACAACTTGGTGGAGTAGCAATGTTCCTAGGAGATTATGTAGAAGAAAAACTAGGATTAGGATTCCGTGCAATTGAACTAAGTTCACCACAAAGAGCTGCTAGTTATATTAGAAGTGAATGTGATGTAAACGAAGCAGTAATGGTAGGTAGAAAAGCTGTTCAGTTTGCTATCCAAGGTGAAACAAACAAAATGGTTGGAATTAAACGTATTTCAAGTCATCCTTACCAAGTGGAATATGTTCCAGTTGATGTAACAAAAGTTGCCAACCAAGAACAAATAATCCCAGCTTCAATGTTATCAGAAGACAAAACAGGAGTGACTCAAGAGTTTTATGATTATATGTATCCTCTAATCGAAGGAGAATACAAACAAATCTATAAAAACGGAGTACAAAAATTTATTAAACTATAAAAAAAAAGAGCTTAGGCTCTTTTTTATTTACTTAAATATTCAATTGCGATATTAATATGCATTGCAGTTCCAATAAACAGGGCATTCTCATCAATGTTGAACTTAGGATTATGGTTATAATAGGTTGTCTTAGCGTCTTTGCATCTTCCCCCTAACCAAAAGTAACTACCAGGTCTTTTTTCTAAGTAGTACGAGAAATCCTCTCCCCCCATTGAAGGTTCATCAAGAATATAAACATTATCCTTTCCAATTAGCTTCTCAGCGATATCAACAATAAAATCACTTTCTTTTTCATGATTATAAAGAGGTGGATATGCCTCGATGAGTTCAAGACTAATATCACAATTATTCATCGATGCAATGGCATCAGTAATTTCCTTCATTCTTCTAAAAATAAACTGTCTAGTATCTTTTTTTAAAGTTCTAATTGTCCCCGTTAATTCAACTTTGTCTGGTAAGATATTAAAAGCAGTTCCACCATGAATTGTACAAACACTAATAACAGCTGCATCAAGAGGACTAATATTACGAGATACGATTTTTTGAAGAGAACTCACAACCTCAGCAGATATCAATATAGCATCACTTCCGGTATGAGGAGCACTTGCATGTGTACCAACAGCATTAATAGTGATTTTGAACTCATCAGGAGCAGCCATAGCTGGTCCTTTTTTAATACTAATTGTTCCTGATAAATCACTAGTAGTGATATGTTGTCCAAAAACAGCATCAACATCATCTAAATGACCATCTTTAACGACGAAACTACCTCCTCCAGGCATTGGTCCTTCTTCAGCACTTTGAAAAACTACTTTCAAAATTCCATTCAGTTTTTCCTTGTTTTCGCTAAAGTATTTGCATGCTCCAAGAAGCATTGCTGTATGAGTATCATGACCACAAGAATGCATCACACCATCATTCACTGATTTGTAGTCAACATCTGTTTCCTCTTGCATATTTAAAGCATCAATATCAGCTCTTAAAAGAACGGTTTTACCATTACTGTTCCCTACAAGTTTTCCAACTATTCCAGTAACTCCAACACCCTCAGTAATTTCAAAGCCCATATCTAATAGTTCTTCTTTAATTATTTTTGATGTTCTAAATTCTTTAAATCCTGTTTCTGGATGTTTATGAAAATCACGTCGTTTTTCGATGATATACGACTCGTATTTTTTTATATCTTCTAATTTGATCATTTTCTCATCTCCCTCTTGTTACTTATGTTTATTATAGCAATTTCTTGTTTAATAAAACAAACAAAAAGTGGAATAAGTAACGCTATAGCGACAAAAACTGTTTCTTATGACTTTTTTTGCCTATATATGGCCTTTTATAGTATAATATTCACTAGGTGATGAGAATGAAAAATTATAGTAAAGAAATCAAAGAAGTATTAACAGATTTAAACAGTAATAAAGAAACGGGATTAACAAGTAATCAAGTATTAGAGTCGCGTAAAAAACATGGTGAAAACAAACTCCTTGAAAAACAAGGAGAATCAATTTTCCATATGATTATTGGAGAGTTAACAGGATTCTTAAATATCCTTTTAATATCTGCGGCGATAATAAGTATTGTGGCTAGCGGACATGCTACTGATGGAATCTTTATATTCACAATAGTAGTTTTAAATACCGCATTATCAGTTTTTCAGGAACGAAAAGCTAGTAATGCTGTAAATGCTCTAAAGGATATGAGCGCTCCTCATGCAAAGGTTTTAAGAAACGGTGAACTAGAGAATATCGATTCAAAAGATTTAGTTCCAGGAGATATTATTCTAGTAGAAGCAGGAGACTATATCCCTGCTGATATCAGATTAATTGAAAGCATTAACCTCAAAGTTGATGAAAGTGCATTAACTGGAGAAAGTGTTCCTGTTGAAAAAGATGCCGATGTTATTCTTGAAGATAATACTCCGATTGGCGATCGTATAAATATGGGTTATATGAGTACAATTGTTACATATGGTAGAGGTTTAGGGATTGTATCCTCAACAGGTATGAAAACAGAAATAGGTAATATCGCAAACCTATTAAATGAAGTTGAAGATGAGATGACACCTTTACAGAAAAAAATAGACAAGTTAGGACGTTTATTAGGAACTGTAAGTATCATCGTTGTTGTTTTAATATTCGCAGTTGGATTACTTTATAATTATATTGGTTTCACAGAGTTTGAAGTAATTGATTTGTTTATGGTTAGTGTGAGTCTTGCAGTTGCTGCTATCCCTGAAGGATTACCAACTGTAATTACAGTAGTTCTTTCAATGGGAATGCGTAAAATGGCAAATAAAAAAGCAATCGTAAAAGAATTAAACGCTGTTGAAACACTAGGATCAACAACAGTAATTTCAAGTGATAAAACAGGAACTTTGACACAAAATAAAATGGTTGTTAAAAGAATATTTGATAATAATATGATTATCGAAGTAACTGGTAATGGTTATGACTTTAAAGGTGAAATCAAAGGTGGTAACGGTAATGTTGCAAAATTAATCGAAATTGGACTTCTTTGTAATGATGCAAGTATAAGTGGTGACTCATTAATTGGTGATCCCACAGAACTAGCCTTAGTTACATTAGCTGCTAAAGACAAACGAAATCAAAAAGAAACTAGACAAAAACTTAAAAGAATTGACGAGTTTCCATTTGATAGTGATCGTAAATTAATGAGTACAGTTCACGAAATTAATGGAACTAAACAAGTCTATACAAAAGGTGCGCCAGACCAATTACTCAAAGTTTGTAAGTATTACTTACTAGATGGTGAAGTTAAAGAAATAGATGATAACTTCATTAAAGTTGTCGAACTGGCAAATCAAGGTATGGCACACAACGCATTACGCGTCTTAGGTTTTGCATATAAAGAAACTAATGGATATGAAGATATAAAAAATGAGGAAAAAGACTTAGTATTTACTGGTTTAGTTGGGATTATAGATCCACCTCGAGAAGAAGTAAAAGAAGCAATCAAAGTTTGTCATAAAGCAGGAATGCGTGTTGTAATGATAACTGGAGATCATAAAATTACAGCGAGTGCAATCGGAAAAGAACTAGGAATCTTAGATGAAAAAACTAAAGCCCTTAGCGGAGAAGAAATAGATGCATTAAGTTATCCAGAGTTTTTAGAATTAGTAAAAGTAACGAATGTCTTCGCTCGTGTTTCACCAAACCATAAAGTAATGATTGTAAAAGCATTGCAAGAAACTGGAGAAATAAGTTCAATGACCGGTGATGGTGTTAATGATGCTCCTGCCTTAAAACAAGCTAACATTGGAGTAGCTATGGGGATTACCGGAACTGATGTTTCAAAAGAAGCAGCTGATATGGTATTAATGGATGATAACTTCACAACAATCGTTGACGCTGTTGAAGAAGGTCGCGTAATCTATTCAAATATCCGTAAATTTGTAGGATATCTAGTTAGTTGTAATGTTGGTGAAGTATTACTAATCTTCACAGCAATACTATTCGGATGGAATAGTCCATTATTACCAATTCAAATTTTATGGATAAACCTTGTAACAGATTCATTCCCAGCCTTTGCCTTAGGGTTAGAGAAAAAAGAAGATGGCGTTATGGATAAAGATCCTATTGATCCAAAAGCAAGTATTGTCGATAAAAAAATGGGTCTTGCAATTGGATTCCAAGCTTTGTTCCTAACAATTGCCGTATTAGTTTCATATTACATTGGAAACAACATTATTGGTGGTCACGAGTATATGGGTAATACCTTTGCATTTATTACAATTATTACTGGTGAATTATTACGAACTTATTCAGCAAGAAGTGAAAGTAAAACAATATTCCAAATGAGATTATTTGATAACAAACTTATAAATTATGCAGCATTATTAGGATTAGGATTACTACTTGTTGTACTATTTGTACCTGGTATTAACACAATCTTCTATACTAATGTTAATCTACAATTTTCACACTTTGCAATTGCCTTTGGCTTAGGATTTATTCCTTTATTTGGTGGGGAATTAGCTAAAGTATTTAAATAGAGAAAATATTACATAATAAAAAAAGGAATCTCAATTTAAAGTGAACCCTATTTAGTGGACACTTTAAAAAAAGAATGTAAAACACCTTTGTACTATAATAATAGTATGGGGGTGTTTTTATTATGGCAAGAACTATGAGAAAATATGGATTGAAGCATCATTTCATAAGGAGATAAAAGTAAATTACAAAAAAAGATACTTAGAAGAGTAAGTTCGAGAGGATTTATTAAAAAGAAGCTTCAAACAGCGTGGATAGGTAACGGATATACCTATTTACAGTTAGTTAGAAATGGTAAGAAAGCCTACCTTAGTACTATGCTTGATTTGGAAACAAGAGATTGGGTAGCATATAAAATAATCTGTGAATCTAATGGGATCAATATATCTCACTCACGAAAGGGAAATCCATTAGATTACGCGGTTATAGAGAGCTTTCACTCAATTTTTAAGAAAGAAACTATATATAGTTATTCTATAAATCGCTGGAAGAATACATCAGTTAGTACATGACTGGATGATTTTTTACAATACAACTAGAAGCAGTTAACAAAAAAAAGTAGACCTCTTTTTTGAAGGTGTCTACTTTTTTGATTTTACTTCAAAGAAACTTGTCTTTTTTCTTTGAATAAACATTATTTAGTTTCGACTAATCAAAGTTATATTCTTGATTGATTATAACATAATTTCCAAATGGTAAGCCATCAGTAGTTGGTATGTCTGTATAATTATCATAGTTTGTATAGATATACAAAGTATTTGTTACACCAAAATATACAGCTCCATTTGCATAAGGATTTGCAAATTGGCCATAAGCGTTTTGTGTTCCATCAATATAGGCACCTAACGAACCATTCATTCCATCATTTTCAGATGCAATGAACTCTTCAGTGTCCGCATTCATGTATACATATGGAAATGTATAGTAATTGAATCCAGTTGTGTCACCATCGAAATAGCTATGGGAAATTCCCTGTGTTGTCATAAGAATTGTGAAAGTATTGGTTTTATCAATAAGTCCTGATACAGAAGAGTTAGCTCTAAAGTATTGATGAGTTATTCCCGATTGCAGATAAAACGCACCATCATTCATTCCTACCATAGGTTTTCTAACACCTATAAGTTCACTAGTATAGAACAATCCATTTGGAACATAATCTCCATTAAATGCACCTAAAATAATATCAGAATCATTAATACTAACAGCTTTGTCTGCAGCTCTAACAAAAATCAGATAATTTTCTTCATTGTTCCCAGCTGTATCTACCAATTGTATAACAAGACCTGTATTAACGATATAGTTACTTGGAATTGGAGTACTATCATCGCCACCACCTTCACCAACAATACAATTAATTGTTCCAACAACACATGGTGCTGCTGCATCAGTATTTCTGAAACTTGTGAAAATCAATAACATGCAAATCAAAATCAAAATCTTTTTCATAAAAAAAACCTCCTTATTTTTGGGAGGGATTTAACTATTATTATAAACTTTCCCTATCCCTTATTTAAATACTATCATATCTAAACTTTTATTTGAAGTTCATATATGAACCTAGAGAACCTTAACAAAAATACTATAGCAATAAAAGAATTTCACATACATTAAGATGATGGAACAAAGTTCTCCTTTAGTTATAATAAGTAAGAAGTGTATTCCCCCCTTGAAAGTTTTATAGAATGAGTTCAAAAAATTTGTTAATAGGAAGATCAAAAGACAATGTAACAAAACAAAAAGGTGCAACTCCCTTTGGGGAATTACACCTTTAGTCATTAATACCTTTTTTACAATGTCCTTGATATTGGGTCCATTTTAACTGAGATTCCTTTTGATTATACAAATAAGAAATGTAGAATATTAAATACATATCCAATAATAACAATACCAGAAGATACAATTACTATAAAAGTGATTAGTAATTTTTTCTTTACAACTTTACTGAGCATAACCATTGAAGGTAATGATAGAGCAGTAACAGCCATCATAAACGATAGAATTGTTCCTGTTCCTACACCTTTACCAAGAAGTGCTTCAGCAATAGGGATTGTTCCAAATATATCAGCATACATTGGGATACCAACAACAGCAGCAACAAATACATTAAATGGGTTTTTGCTTCCAAGAATTGAAGTGATGATATTCTGTGGAATATAATTATGGATTGCTGCACCAATTCCAACACCAATAAAAATATATAACCATACGCGTTTTATTATTTCCTTAACTTGATCAATAGAGTATTCAATGCGATCTTTTCTACTTAACTCAATTGTTATTTGATTAGTCTCTGATGCGTTGTTTTTAATCTCTTTAACATAATCTTGAATATAATCTTCCATTTTCGCTTTATCGATGATTGTACCACCTATAACTGCTAAAACAAGACCAACTACAACATACGCTAAGGCAAACTCCCACCCAAAGAAACTCATCAAGATTAGAAATGATGCTAAATCAACTAAGGGACTTGATATTAAGAAACTAAAAGTAATCCCAAGAGGTAATCCTGCTTTTGTAAAACCGATAAATATAGGAATACTTGAACATGAACAAAACGGTGTAATTGTACCGAGTAAAGCCCCGATAATGTTACCTTTAACACCTTTGTATTTATTTAATATTCGCTGTGTTCTTTCCGGTGGAAAATAACTTTGAATATAAGATATTAAAAATATCAAGAAACATAGTAGAATAAAAATCTTAATTGTGTCGTAAATAAAGAAATGAACCGTATTACCAATATGATCATCCATACTAAGTTTAAAAACGTCTTCAACTAATCTTTCAATTAATTGGTATAACCATGTCATTTTAAGAAATGCATCGTTAATAAAAGTAAATATTTTCATTATAATCTCCTATCTTGTACAAACAAATGGACGTAATTTATCCATGTTTTTAATATCTTTTTGTAGTGTTTCATTTTCAATACTGAAAACAGCTTCAAGAATCTTTAAAAAATCCTTATTCTCAGTATTTAAAGAATAATAAATATATTGCTCATTTCTCTCAGTTGTAACTAAATTAATTGATCTTAACTTAGCAATATGTTTTGAGATTTTCGGCTGCGATAAATCAAGAATATCAACCAACTCACAAACACATAACTTCTGCCTGCTAATGAGGTTGACTATTCGTAATCTAGTTTCATCACTTAATACTTTGAATAAATCATTAAGTCGATTCATAAAATCACTCCTTATACTTATATACGCATATGGGTATATTAACTCTGTTATTGAGAAATGTCAAGTATAATCCAAAAAAAAGTGCCAGGTTTTTATTCCTGACACTCTAGTACACCAGAGTATAGTATTTTAAGCAACTGAGACAGGTTATCACTTTCTAAATCATTTAGATCTTTAAAGACAGATACAAGTCCATTTTGAATAACCTTGAAATATAGTTCCAATGTTTCATCAGTAACATCTTCATTAATAAATTCTTCCATTCTTCCTTGGTTATAAAGTTTTTGTCTTTGCTCAGTCATAAGTTTATTCTGTTTCTTAATGAATTTCTGAATATCCAAACTTAACGTAATCTCACCTTGGAAAATAGGTTTTGATTTATCGTAATATTTTTTGATTCTAGTTTTTACAACTTCATTAATTTTTTCCTCAAATGGTAAGTAACTATTTATAACACTTACAACTTCTTCGTATTCTTGTAAGTAATTTTGTTTTAAAATGTTCTCGTATAAGGCTTGTTTATCTCTGAAATATTTATATAAAGTAACTTTAGAAACATTTGCATACTGTGCAACGCTCTCCATTGTTACCTTATGATATCCATGTTGGACAAATAGTCTCGATGCTTGAAGTAAGATACTATCTACTTTCTTCTGCGATCTACTAGATAATTCCATAGAGCCACCTCCTTATACCTAATTATAACATAGAATATTAGAATGATTGTATTGAAACGAACTAAAATGTACTAATAAAATAAATTTAGTACAAATAGGAAAGTTGTTTTTCCCTTTAGTTAGATAAATAGTTATTCCTACTCCTAACTTCAAACTTAGAGTAATATCCAACCTTATCAAGTCCTTTTTGTTGATAGAAAACTAATTTCAAGATAAAATAGAAGTAGGAGGAGATTTTATGACAATAATTGATATTTTATTAGATAACGATTCAATTGCCTTTCAGATAGACTCCCAAAATAAAGTTCGTTCTGTATCCTGTGTTTCATTTTTAAAGATGGATAAAGAAAAAATACTTGGTGTTAATATTATTGATGTACTAAACTCAATTTTTAAGACAACTGTTTTTGATAATGAGGATATCGTATCAGAACTAAGTAATGAAATAACCAGAATTTTTAAAGAAAAGAATCAAATAATTGATAATAAGATTGTGACTAATAAACTAAGTAACGATCTGACATATAAATTTAATTATGAGATTAGCTATATGTGTGGAGCAGAAGAAACTGTCTTCTTCCGTATTGCTAATTTTCATAGTAATACAATATTAACACAAATTTATGAAGATTTATTTGACTCATACTCTGATAGATTTATTTTGTATTCAGAAGAGAAAAAAATCGGAAAATATATCATTGACTATGATTATAGTAGTACTAAATTATATGCTAATAGAGATTTTCCAGATATAGTTGGGTTGGATTATCAAAAGAACAACTATTACTCATTTTCACGTGATAAAGATAAGTTACTATCGAGAAATATTGTTGTAAGAGATAATTCGTTTCTAGAAAGATTTGATAAACTGAAAAACAGCAAGAAAAAGCAAATGACTGACGAATGGTACTTCAACAATCGTTGGTTAAAAATAGATATGAAAGTAATCGAACGATACAAAGATAATAACGTCAAGTATCTTGGTGGAGTTGTTAGTGATATTACATATGAAAGAAACAACAGAGACTTAATTCATATGAGTAACATATATAAAATGGCTCTTCAAACCGGTGATATAGGAGTGTTTTTCTATGATTTAGATAAACACCCTAAGGACTATTTCGAGGCAAATAGTATCTATGGTGAAATTTTAGGAATTGATGAACAAGAAAATGGATACTACCTATTTTCGGATTTTGAAAAAACACTAATATTTGTTGAGGAATCATTGCAGGATATTATTGATGTAAAGGAATCCTTAAATAGCCTATTTGAAGGTCAAATCAAAGGGACAACAAATCAAATTCTTAAAATCGTTAACCAAAAAACAAATGAGGAGAAGTATTTAATATCTTCATCAAAAGTTGTTGAAACATATGATGATAACACACCAAAAAAATTAGGTGGTGTTATTCAGGATATAACAGAGAGAATTCAATCTCAAAAAGACAACATTGATAAGGCAAATAAGGATGATCTCACAACTTTGTATAATAAACGAAAATTGATGTCTGATATGAATAAAAATGGGGATGGTATTGGTGTATTTCTGGATTTAGATAACTTTAAACAGTTTAATGATAACTATGGTCATAGTTTTGGTGATAAGGTGTTGAGACACTTCGCAAAACATTTACTGTCATTATCAAAAAAACATCAAGGTATAAAAGTATATCGACTATACGGAGATGAGTTCTTTGCATTTTTAGAAGGTTATACGATTGATGAGGCTAAAAAGTTCATAGAGGAAATAAAACAAGAGATTAAAGATGTTCATCTTAATCTTAATATTGAATCACAGATATCTGCTTCGTATGGTGTTAGTGAATACAAAGTGGATATGTCAATTGATGATTTTATTAAGGAAGCTGATTATGCGATGTATGAGAACAAAATTGAAAAAAGGAAAAAAAGAAGCAAGTAAAAACGATACTAATTGTATCTTTTTTTTTGTTAGATAATAACAATAATACATATTGATAGTTTGTGTGCAAACTATTTGCAAATAACCTTCTTCTTTGGTACATTATAAATAGATATAAATAAGAGGAGAAGAAGATTATGAAGTTTCTAAAAATCATTAAGAAGAATTTAATTTATAGTATTTTAGTATCAATGGTATTAGGTCTTATTTTAGGGGGATTATTTGATGTTTCTTGGATGAAAACATTAATAATGCCACTTACTTTTATGTTAGTATACCCAATGATGGTTACACTAAATCTAGGATCACTAAAGGAAAAATCTAATATCAAATTACAATTAACTACACAATTAATTAATTTTATAATTTTTCCAGTATTGGCATTTGGACTTGGTATTTTATTTTTTGAAGAAAATACCTATCTTCGACTGGGATTATTACTAATCGCACTACTACCTACTTCAGGTATGACAATTAGTTGGACAGCTATGGCTAAAGGAAACGTTAATGAAGCTATTAGAATGGTTGTATTAGGACTTATGTTAGGGGCAATAATCTCACCATTTTACATAACAATATTTATTGGTGAAGCAATTAGTGTACCATTTATGCAAATCCTATCGCAAATTTTAATTATTGTTTTTGGACCATTATTATTAGCTTATATAACACAAAAGGTTTTAATCAAAAAATATGGTGAAATTAAGTTTCATAAACAAATTAAACCTGTGTTTCCATTATTTTCTACATTGGGTGTAGTCTTAATTATTTTTGTTGCTATATCACTAAAAGCTAAAATTATTGTGAATAATCCAATGATACTTGTCGATATTATAATACCTCTTATTATTTTGTACTTCTTATTCTTTGTAATTAGTGTTGGTAGTGCTAAACTGCTCTTTAATAGAAAAGATGGTATAGCATTAGTTAACGGGACGTTGATTAGGAGTTTGAGTTTATCATTAGCGATAACGCTAAGTGCTTTTCCTGAAGCATCTATAGCAGCTTTATTAATCGCCATTGCATATACAATTCAAGTACAAATAGCAGCATGGAATGTAAAACTAACAGATAAGATTTTCACCAAAAAAGAAGAAGTTAATATGGTATAATTATATTGGTGATTATATGAAACGTGAAAAAGAGATAATTGTATCTTTACTAGTAATTTTTATTTTTCCGATTGGGATTCCAATTATGTGGTTAACTAAAACATATCTAAAAGATATTAGGATAGTCATAACAATTGCCTTTATAACTGCAATTGTTATCGGTATTGGTGCATTAATCTTGTGGACTAGTAGTCCTGGTTATATTCATTAAAAAAAGACATTTTAAATGTCTTTTTATTATTCCATTTTCTCTTCAAGTTCTTCATAAGGAAATTGGATAGGTTCAACACCTTCTAAATTATCTACAACTCTATCAGTAAACAAAATTCCATTTAAGTGATCAATTTCGTGTTGTAAAACAACAGCAACATAATTACTGATTCTTATTTCAATCTCTCTTACTTCGTCAGTTGCAGGTAAATATTGATGAGCTCTAACACGAATTTTTTTATGTCTTGGAACAATTCCTGTTACTTCACGATCAACACTTAAACAACCTTCACCACCAGGGATATAAGTTTTTGCTTCAGAGTGAGAAATAATTTTGGGGTTGATAAGAAGTAATTTATAGAATCTTTCATTCTTTTCATCACCTGTCATTACCGCAATCATTTGTAATGGGATATTTATTTGAGGAGCAGCTAGTCCAACTCCGGGACGCAAGTCATATTTTTCAGATAACTCCTCATTTTGGCTGTTTTCTAGAAACTCCATCATATCTTTTAGTATTTGTTTTGTCTCATTATCTAAGGGTAATTCCACTTCTTTAGCTCTTTGGCTTAAAGTAGGATGTCCTTCTCTAATAACATCTTTCATTAGTAACATATTACCACCTCGCTTGATATTATAACAAAATATTTGTAAAGTTTAAATCGATAAAATAATTAATTTTGTCTACTTTGCACAATATTTCAATTAAAACGCTTTCATCAATGTTTTTTTGTTTACTGTTTGTGTGAAAACAAGTATAATTAAGATGATTTAATTTAGGAGGAAACATATGAATAAAAAAATTAGAAAAATCGGTATTATTACTGGTGGTGGAGATTGTAGTGGGTTAAACGCTGTAATCAATGGTATTACTAAAACTGCAGTAAATAAATACGGTGTCGAAGTTGTTGGTTTTACTAGAGGATACTCTGGATTATACAAAAATGATTATCGTCCTCTAGGTTTAAGAAGTGTATCTGGGATCATGCACGAAGGTGGTACAATCCTTAAATCTTCTAATAAAGACAACTTATTTAACTTTAGAGTACGTAATGAAGATGGATCTTATGAATATAAAGATGTATCTGATGAAGCATTAAAAAACATGAAGTATTTAGGTGTTGACGCATTAATCGTTATTGGTGGAGATGGAACTTTAACAAGTGCTAGAGATTTCCATAGAAAAGGAATTCCAGTTGTTGGAGTACCTAAAACAATTGATAATGATTTACCTGCAACAGATGTAACATTTGGTTACAATACTTCACTTGAAACAATTTGTGATGCTTTAGACAAAATTCACACTACTGCATATTCTCATGACAGAGTAATGGTTGTTGAGGTAATGGGTAGAAATAGTGGATGGTTAGCATTAGAAGGTGGATTAGCAGGTAGTGCTGATGTTATATTAGTTCCTGAGATTCCTTATGATTTATCTAGTGTAGTTGAAAAAGTTAGACAAAGAGATGCCTTTGGTCGTAACTTTAGTGTTATTGTTGTAAGTGAAGGTGCAAAACCTAAAAACGGTAAACAAGTAGTACGTGAAATCGTTGAGGATAGTGCTGATAGCGTTCGTTTAGGTGGTGTTGGACAAGTAATCACAGACCAACTACAAAAACTTATCCCTGAACATGAAGTTAGATATACTAACTTAGCTTACATTCAACGTGGAGGAATTACTTCACAATTTGACAGAGCTTTAGGATTACTATTTGGTGTAAATGCTGTTGATTTATTAATGAATGGTGGATCAGGTAGAATGGTTCAATTAAAAGGTAGAAAAATTAGCTCAATACCTCTTGAAGATGTAGTAGGTGGAGGAGAAGTTGGTGAAACATCACGTGGTGGTGGAAAACTAGTTGATCCTGATGGACAATATGTTCAAGCTGCAAAAGCGATTGGAATTTGCTTCGGAGAATCAATAGAGGATCAAGAATAATGTATTCATATCCATTGGATTATGATTTATTCACATCTGATGAAATTGCCAAATTGGTTGAGTTTCTAAGTCTGATTGAAGATGCTAATGAGCGAAAAGTAGATGCTTTTGTCTTAAGTAAAAAACATCAAGAGTTCCAAAAAATCTGCAATTCAAAATCACTAGAAAAAAAGATTGACCGTGACTTTAAAAAAGTATCAGGGTATTCAATTTATCAAACAATAAAAAAATACAAAGAATAGACAAGTGAAATTATGCTTGTCTTTTTTTCATTCAATTGGTTTAGATATTAAATATGGTATAATGAACTAGACATTATGATTATATTAAGGAGTTTCTATGAAATGTAAAATGTGTGGTAATAAAATATCAAAAAAAGAAGAGTATTGCTCTTACTGCAACCATCAAAATAAGCTGCAAACGAGTAATACACTACAACAAAAAGCACTCACAATAATAGTCATTATCATAGTGCTGTTTATTATTGTTTCGAGAGTTGTATTTAAGTTGTCAGAATTAAAGTAAGGAGACGATATTATGAAAGAGTTAGAAGTTTTAAATAGTGTATTAGATACCAACAAGTTCTTATTAAATAAAAACAAAGATGATCTAAAGACTCACGGTTTAAGTTTGGCTGAGTATTTTGCTTTGGAAATAATCTATGAGAAAAAGGAAATAGCTGTTCAGGCACTAGCTAATAAACTAAATCTTTTCCCTGGTTCAGCACGACATACAATAGATGGGTTATTAAAGAAAAAGTATATTTCTAGTAAAAAAACACTATTCGATAAAAGACTATATATCCTCTTTCTATCGGAAAAAGGTCGAAAGTTCTTTGAAGAGATTAGTATTTCACACGAAAAGTATATGAGTAACGTTATAAGTGATTCCCTTTCGCTTGAAGAACAAGAAAATCTTATTGAACTTTTATCAAAAATTACAAAATAAAAAAAAGAGCGTCGCTCTTTTTTTATTTGAGTTCATTTAGGATTTCAATTAGTTTATCACAAGTGTATTCAACTTCTTTAAAAGTAGTGTATTCACCAATTGAGAAACGAATTGAAGCATGAATATATTCACTAGGTACATTGATCGCTTTTAAGACATGACTTGGTTCAATAGAAGTACTATCACAAGCACTACCTGTAGCTACATAAATACCAGCTTTATTAAGATAGTAAGTTATGTCACTACCATCAAAATCTTTAAATGATAAGTTTAGGTTTCCTGGAAGTCTATTTTTTCCAATATTTGGTCCATTTAGAATAAAATCAATTCCTGCATTTTTTAATCTTTCAAGAAAATATTTAGCATACTCATTTAATCGATTTTCGTACTCAGTATATTTATTTAAACCAACTTCCATTGCTTTAGTAATTCCAACAATATATGGAACATTCTCAGTCCCACTTCGCATATCATTCTCTTGTTGACCACCATGGATTAAGCTTTTAATATGAGTCCCTTGTTTAATATAAAGTAATCCTATACCTTTAGGAGCATGGAATTTATGTCCAGAGATACTCATTAAATCAATTTTCATTTCTGATAAGTCGATATTCATATGTGATATTGCTTGGACAGCATCAACATGTAAATAAGTTGAAGACATATTACAAATATCACTAATCTCTTTTATGTTCTGTATAGTCCCTATTTCATTGTTAGCGAGGATAATACTAACTACTAGAGTATTATCATTAATTAAAAGCTTTAGTTGCTCTAAATCAATAAATCCTTCTTTATCAACGTCAAGATAATGAATAATATATCCTAGTTCTTCTAGAAACTGAACAGTATGTAATGTTGCATGATGTTCGATTTTAGTTGTAATAATTTCACCTTTTGTCTTGTTCGCAAAAGCTAAACCCTTTAATGCCCAGTTTGTTGATTCGGTACCACAACTTGTAAAGAATATTTCTTTATGAGAACAGTTTAGTAATTCAGCTACTTTTTTTCGAGATGAGTTAATGACTTTTCTAACTTTTATACCTTTATTATGGAGACTAGAAGGATTCCCATACTCTTCTATGAGAAATGGTTTCATCTCTTCAAAAACCTCTTTACTAACTTGTGTAGTCGAAGCGTTATCTAAATAAATATCCATAATATCACCCTTTTAAGCGAATTTTAATTTTATCTAAATCCTGATAATCTAAGAAATCGAGATCATCAAGATAATCCTTAACTATTATTTCTTTATTGTCGTTTTTCTTGAAGATATCAAGAAGAACATCTACATATTCTTTAATAACATAACTTTGATGAATAATACATGGGTCTTCATCATCAAATAATTCAATACTCTTTTTAGTAATATAGGCATCTTTTATTGCGATATTCGCAATCTTACCTTTGAAAATTTCTTTTTCATCTTTAAATATATAAACGTATTGTTTCATATTATCACTCCTTATTTAAAGAGATTCTTAAACATATCTATTATATCATGATAATCAATGCCAAACACACGTAAAAGGAAAAATAGTGCGATAACTAAGAATAACAGAGCGTTTGATAGTTTAATAGTTTGCATATGTTCTCTAATCCAGTTACTTACAGCACCAATACTTCGTGATCTAATTGAAATAACTGCGATAACTATTAATGGCAGAACAAACATTAAGTTATAGAAAATTAAGTAGATGTATGCAGCACCTTCAGCTGCGACATGAACACCATATAAAACAGCTATATAGATTTGTCCAGTACATACTAACTCAGTAATACTAACAGTAATACCTAAAACAAATGTTATACCTAAAACCGCAAATAATCCCTTTTTGTTTTCTTTATCATTAATTACGTTTGTGAATGCTTTTACTATTTTTTTATTATATCTTTGGACCCATTTAGGTAATTGATTTTTAATCTTACCATAATCTTCATTTTTTGCTTGGATATAATCATAGAAGTTAAAGATGAATAGACCAAAACATAATAATACAACAAACCAGTTAATAATCTGGGAAATAACTGTTAACTGTGTTTCAAACTGATCTAAGACTCCTAAGAAGAAAGTTCCAATTAAGAAGTATGAAGCATATAAAGCCGATATGTAGACAATACTAACAAGAATCAATACTCGTTTATCATCACTAAATCCTAAAAGACTAACAAATAATAGTAGAAGGGCGATTGCGCACGGATTAAATCCATCAAGAAATCCAGCGACAAGAACTCCCCAGAAAGTTAAGTCTTCATAAGCTGTTCCTGGTTCTACTGAGGTAACTAGTAATGGATTACTACTCAAGTCAGTAACAGTACCACGCTCAATAGCATCTATTATCTCATCAGTTCCTTCAATATACGTATCTCCCACAAAAATAACAGGAACTGTAGTTTTACTACGGTTATATTCCTTATTAAAAGCAGCAAAAACATCATTTGCTGTTACTTCAACGATATTATCATTATTATCAAGATATTCCCAAGCTGGTAATGATTCAAAAGATTGGATGTTATAATCATGAATAGTTACTCCGGCATCAATTAAGATTTGCTTTTTACCAGAATTATCAAATCTTTGACATTCTAAACAAGATTCTTCCCTGAAATAAGCAATTTCCTTAGTTGAACTTGAAACAGGAGTAGGGGTAATAATTGTTGTTAACGCAATTAATAATGCGATTAATATAAGTTTAAAATTTTTCATGTTATGCACATCTCTTTCTATATGTCTAATATTCCATTTATTATTATAGTATTCTTAACATATATAGTCAATGAATGCTATAATAGTTATAAATAAAATATCAGTTTATTATACTTGTAAGTAGTATAACAAAAATATATACTATGATTGTGGTGAAATTATGAAGAACGAAACAATAACATTAACGTATGAACTAGTTGATGAAATAAAAGACTCAAAAGAATATAAAAAGTTATTAGAGTTAAAGGTTGTAATTGCAAAAACAGAAGAAATCCAAAACCTTATTTCTAATTTTAACAAGTTAAACAATCAATATAATGAAGTAGCTAAATATGGTAAATATCATCCTGACTTAAAAAAAGTTCAGAAAGAATTTAGTATTGCTAAAGATTTGTTGTATAATAACGAAGTAGTAAAAGAGTATCGAAGACTTGAAAAGTTCATCCAAAAAAAATTAGATGAAATTAGTAGAAGTCTTGCTGAAAGTATTTCAAAGAAGATAAAATATCCTAATGAGTTAGGATTAATTAATAAACATTAAGGTGATTTTATGACAAAGAGAAAAAGTATAATCGTTTATTTTAGAAGCCCAAAGGCAGTTAAACAAATTGAAAAAGTAGTTCCAGTACATTACTTTAATAAAAAGAGAAGATATGCTATTGGATATGTTTCAGAAGATCAACTTCAAGCCAAAATTAAAGAACTTAGAGCTATTAAGTTAGTTAAAAGAGTTGAAGAAAGTCTCTTTGAAACAGATGAGTATGAACTAGAATTTGATGTCAAGTAAAAATACTTGACAACATATAATAGTAATGTTATACTTGTCTAGGTTATTAAAAATAAAGAGGAGGAATTATAATGGCAGTAAAAATTAGATTACAAAGATACGGTTCTAAAAAACGTCCATTCTATAGATTAGTTGCAGCTGATTCAAGAAATAAAAGAGATGGTAGATACTTAGAAATTATTGGTACTTACAATCCTACAACTGAACCAGCTACAGTTAAAATCGATGAAGATAAAGCAAAAAAATGGTTAAATGAAGGTGCGCAAGCTACTGACACTGTAAAGAACTTGTTTACTAAAGCCGGAATCAAAAAAGACTAGTAGGGGATAATTATGGCAGTTAATTATGAAAAATTAATTAAAGACCTAGTTAATCCATTAGTTATTCATCCAGAGGATTTAATGGTTAAAAAGTTCTCAGAAGATGATAATATGCTGACTATTCAAGTTATCGTTAACCAAGAAGACCTTGGTAGGGTAATTGGAAAGAACGGACGAATAGCAAATGCTATCAGAACAATCGCATATGCGAGTGCTTCTCGAGAAGGCAAAAAAATAACGATTAATATTGATTCGTTTTAGACCTAGTTTTAGGTCTTTTTTTTGTTTTTATAATGACATTTGTTTTAAAAGTATACATTGTATATAATATACTATGTAATATAATTTACATATGGAGGTGAGGTAATGATAAAGACTTTAAAAAATGGTGTAGAGATTTTGATTAGAGAAGTAACTTTGGAAGATACAGAAGAAGTATTGAAGTATATGCAAAAAGTTAACGAGGAAACAAAAAATCTTTCCCGCGAGCCCGATGAATTCAACCTTACATTTGAACAGGAATATGAGTTTATAAAGAAAGTTGTAAAAAGTGAAAATGAGATGATGATTACAGCTTGGGATAACGATAAACTAATTAGCGTTTGTGGATTTCATGGGAGTTCACTACAAAGACTAAGACATCGAGTGAGTATGGGAATCAGTGTCATTAAGGATTATCATAATTTAGGGTTGGGTAGTATCTTAATGAATGAGATAGTTTCAAATGCTAAGAAGTATAATAAAAAGATTTTGGAACTAGATGTAAGAATTGATAATGAAGCAGCTATTAGGATTTATGAGAAAGTTGGCTTTGTTAAAGAAGGAATAAAAAAAGGAGCTTTTTATGTTGATGGTAAATATGTTGATTTACTATTAATGGCGAAGGAATTATAGGAGGATATATGAATACTTTAGAGGTACATAACTTAAAAAAAACATTCAAGTTATCAAGAAAACAGAAAAAAATCGAAAAAACAAATTTGAAAGAAAAAATAGCTTGTAATGATTTATCATTTACAGCATATCCAGGAGAAATATTTGGTTTATTAGGACCAAATGGTGCTGGGAAAACAACATGTTTACGTGCGATATCAACACTGATTAAACCTGATGAAGGTGATATCTTAGTTGGTGGTAGTAGCGTAATTACTGATTCATTTGATGTACGTGGTAAAATCGGATTTTTAACAAGTGAATTAAAATTAGAAGATCACTTTACACCAAATTACCTATTTACTTACTTCTCAAGACTTCACGGTATTGAGGAAGAAAAAATAGAAGAGAATAAAATGAGATTATTTAAACAATTTGGGATTGATGAGTTTATGGAAGTTAAAGTCGCAGAATTATCAACTGGGATGAAGCAAAAAGCCAGTATTGCGATTAGTTTAGTTCATGATCCTGATTTCATTATCTTTGATGAACCAACTAATGGCTTAGACGTCCTAACTGCTAGAACTGTAACAGATTATTTAATTGAACTTAAAAATCAAGGTAAAACAGTTATTTTATCAACACATATCTTAAGTGTTGTTGAAAAACTATGTGATCGTGTAGGAATCATAATTAATGGTAAAATGAAAGTATGCGATACACTAAGTAATATTACTTCATCACATCCTTCTAATGATTTAGAGGAAATCTTCTTCGAATTAGTTAAAGAAGAGGAATTAGGGGGGACTAACTAATGAAAAATGCAATTACAGTATTTAAAAAAGAATTTTATCGAGTAATAAGTGATCGTCGTTTAATTTTCACTGCGATTTTACTACCAGGTTTAGCAATCTATGTTATGTATTCATTTATGGGTAGTGCAATCAGTGGAACTATTGATGATGTTGAAGAACATACAATCGTAATATATCAAGAAAATATGCCAGGAACATTATTAACAATGATTACTGATGATTCTTTACAAACTGATACTGATCAAAAACGTTCAGTAGAAGTAAATGAAGTAGGAGATTTAACTTTTGAAGAAATCAGTGATAAAATACTAAATGGGGACATAGATGTTTATGTTGTCTTCCCAGAAGATATAGAAACAACACTAGCTGATTATGAAAATCCTGATTATGAAGTACCAGATGTTAATACATACTTTAACCCAGGTGAACGTTATAGTGAGTCTGCATACTATTATGTTACTAACTATATGAATACTTATAGTAATTCAATTAGTTATAATCGTCATGGAGACGAGTTATTCGTTTTCTATACAGATAGAGATAATCCAGATCATCAAATCTTTGATGAAGAAAAAGCAGAAGGTCAAGGAATTGCCATGTTACTTCCAATGTTAATAATCATGTTCTTATTTAGTGGAGCAATGAGCATTGGACCAGATAGTATTGCTGGTGAAAAAGAACGTGGAACAATTGCAACATTACTAGTAACACCAATTAAGAGAAGTGAATTAGCAATTGGTAAAGTACTAAGTTTAAGTATTATCTCATTAATGAGTGCTGCATCATCATTTATCGGAATCCTTGCTTCATTACCAAAACTAATGCAAGCTGAAGGCGGATCGATGAATGCTAATATTTATGGTATGAGTGATTATATTTTAATCTTTGCTGTATTACTAGCAACAGTATTAGTAATTGTTGGTCTTATTAGTATGATTAGCGCATACGCTAAAAATATAAAAGAGGCTTCAATGTTGATTTTACCTTTCTACTTTGTTAGTATAATTGTTGGTGTAAGCACAATGTTTAGTGGTGAAGCATCAAGTAGTGCAGTTACATATTTAATTCCTATATATAGTAGTGTTAATATGTTAATCAGTATTTTAACTTTTGAAACAGTACCAATGCACTTATTTATTATGATATCTTCAAGTGTTGTTTATGTAGCAATTCTTATCTTTATCATTAATAAATTATTCCAATCAGAGAAAGTAATGTTTACTAAATAGAAGGTGAAAAGATGGAGTTAATCACAATTGGTGTGATTGTTAACACCCACGGATTAAAAGGAACATTGAAAGTAAAATCATTTACCGATTTTAAAGAAGAGCGATATAAAAAAGGAAATCCTTTATATATTGCTTTTCGCAATGAATTAATTCCAGTGACAGTTAAAAAATATAAAACAGTAAAAAATTTAGACTATATCGATTTTGAAGAATTTACAAACATCAACGACTGTGAAAAGTATAAAGGTTCAGAACTAAGAATGAAGGAATCCCAAATGCATAATCTTCCTGAAGATGAGTTTTACTGGGATGAACTTATTAATATGGATATTTATACAGATGAGTATATTGGAAAATGTGTTGATGTTAGAGAAGTTCCAAGAGGAGAATTAATAGTTTTAAGAAGAGAAGGTAAAAAAGATACACTAATCCCTTTTATGAAACAGTTCATTAAAGAAGTCGATAAAGAAAACAAACGAATAATATTAAACGAATGGGAGGGGTTACTATGAGAATAGATGTTTTAACCCTTTTTCCAAAAATGTTTGAAGGATTTTTAAATGAAAGTATAATGGCACGAGCAATCAACAATAAACTTGTTAAAGTTAATCTTGTTGATTTTCGTGAATTTAGTAATAGTAAACACAAAAAAGTTGATGATTACCCGTTTGGTGGGGGAGCTGGAATGGTACTGCAAGTACAACCAGTATATGATGCTTTAACATCTATTGATGGATATCAAGAAGCATTAAAGATATTAGTATCACCACAAGGTAAACCATTTAAACAGCAAATCGCTTATGATTTATCAAAAACAGATCACATAATTATTATGTGTGGTCATTATGAAGGTTACGACGAAAGAATTAGAGATTACTTTGATATCGAAATATCATTAGGAGACTACGTATTAACTGGTGGTGAGTTAGCTGCTATGGTTTTAATCGATAGTATCACTAGAGTGATTCCTGATGTAATCAATAAAGATGAATCACATTTAAATGATTCTTTTAGTAACAACCTATTAGAACATCCTCATTACACGAGACCACGTGAATTTATGGGTAAGACAGTTCCGGAGGTGTTACTTAATGGAAATCACGCTCATATTGAAAAATGGCGTCTAGAGCAATCTATTAAACGTACAAAGGAACGTAGAGGAGATTTATATAAGTTATATCTTGAGGAGGGAAAAAATGAAAAATAGTTTTTTTAAGAAACTCTTTAAAGAAAGCAATTTAATAATCATTGTCCCTGCAATTTTCGTTGTCTTAACGATAATTGGCTTCTTTATTTATGGCTTATCAGAACCAAATAGAACAATCGTTGCCTATTCAGGTATTCTAACAGAACAACAAAAAATCATTGAACAAGAACTACTAGCAGAATACAATCAAGAACCACATAATGAAGAAAACCCATTTTTAAAACTAAACCCATATGGAATATCACCACTTACCGGATTAATAATGTTTGAAACAGATTTAGAAAAACAATATGTCCTTGTAATTAATGGTGAATCGGGAGACGCTACTTGGGAGTTTATCACAGATACAACAACATCTCACCGTATTCCTGTATATGGATTATTACCAGGAGTATCAAACTCAATTGAAATCTATAACTATGATTCTGAAAATGAAGTAAAAGGTGATCTTGAATATTTGTTTATAACAACAGCAGAAGACGTCCCAGAAAGTGTCAAGGATGTTGTTGTAACAACAACCTATGATTACTTCTTAGATGACTTAATGATGTTAACACCAGCTACAGATAATTATCCTGTAGCTTATGATTATAATGGTGATGTTAGATGGTACTTAGATATGAAACTTGCATTTACACCAGAAATTCTTGATAACGGTCATATCTTAATCGGATCTGATCGTGTAATGTCAGATCCGTACTACACACCAAGTTTATATGAAATTGATTTACTTGGAAAAGTATACAAAGAGTACTATATACCAGGAGGATACCATCATGATATCGATTTTCTTCCAAGTGGTAACTTCTTAATCCTAACAAATGATTTTGAAGGAACAGTAGAAGACTATATCATTGAGTTAAATCCCACAACTAATACTATCGTCAATACATGGGACATAGCTGACTATATCCCTACTAACTTTGGTAAAACAGCAATGTGGACTGAAGATGACTGGTTCCATGCCAATTCAATTGATTACGATGAAGTAAATGATAGCTTAATTGTATCTGGTCGTCATTTAGATATAGTACTAAGTATTAGTTACAACAATAATGTTCTTAACTGGATACTAGGAGATCCAACAGGTTGGGCTCAATCAATTGTTGATGAGTTTTTCTTTACACCAACAGGTGATGATTTTGAATGGCAATATGCCCAACATAGCGCCATGGCTCTAAATGGTAATCAAATATTTTTATTTGATAATGGAAACAACAAATCAAAAAATCTTGAAGATTATGTTCTTGCTGAAAATAGTTATTCAAGAGGAGTAATATATACATTAAACACAACCACAATGGAAATCTCACAAACATATCAATATGGAAAAGAGTTAGGGAGTGCTTTTTATAGCCCGTATATTTCCAATGTTCAGTATTATGGTCCTAATCACTATATGATTCATAGTGGGGGAATAGCGACAGCCGGAAACATACCACTTAACATTCCAGCACCATTATATGAAGGTGATGAAGTCTTAAAAACATCATCAACAACATATGAGATATTAGATGATGAAATTGTTTATCAACTAGATACCAACGATAACTACTATCAAGCAGTTCGTTTTACACCATATAAGAATTTAACTACCTTTACATTTGGTGACGCAGTAGCTTTAGGGTTACAATCAGTTTCCAAATTATCGACAAATGATATTGACGAGAAAATCACATTATTCCATAATGTTCCTCGTAAATATGAGTTAAACCTTTTAAAAGAAACAGACCGTCTTGTTGTTGAAGGTGTTTTCCAAAGTACTGATGTTGTCTATCTTGTACTTGAAGGAAAAGACAGTACAAAGACCTACTCAATACCAACAACAAAGAATGCATATACTGCAATGTGTACAGGTATCTTTCAAGGTGATAATCGAACAATAATTTACTATATTAACGAAGCAGGGTTAACGGGAGAATACAGTGTCTTTCTAAATGTTAATGGACACAAATATGACTCTTATCAAAAGGTTGAATTTAACTAAAAAATGCCTTGCATTTAAATAATCGTTATGCTATAATAATTCCGCTGTTTAATCGCAACATACAAATTTGCTCCGCTTTGGATATCCTTATGAGCAAGTTTCAAAAAAATAAGGAGTTGATATCATGTCTCAGCAATTATTAAGAGATATTACTACTACTTATCAAAAACCTGAAGTACCAGCATTTAGAGCTGGGGACACTGTTAAAGTTTCTGTAAAAATTAAAGAAGGTAACAGGGAAAGAACTCAGGTATTTGAAGGATTAGTAATTAAAAGACAAGGTGGAGGAATCAGTGAAACATTCACAGTAAGAAAAGTTTCTTACGGTGTAGGTATCGAAAGAACATTCCCAATTCATTCACCATTAGTAGAAAAAATTGATGTATTAAGAAGAGGTAAAGTTAGAAGAGCTAGACTATTCTACATCAGAGGACTATCTGCTAAACAATCACGTATCAAAGAACGTAGATAAGTTAAAAGCCATCATATTGATGGCTTTTTCTTTTGCTCTTTATAACATATATAACGATATTCCGTAATGGTTATGGAATAAATGCTCCATTATGATATAATTAAATATATTATAAATACTAGGGGGCAATATACATGGACTTATTACGAAGGTTTGGTAGATTTTTAAAGTCTTATTTTAAGACACCAGTTTTAATTTTAGTTTTTGCTTATATTTTGGAGATATTTCTATTTTACTTGTTTAGAAACATGCGTGTAAATGGAATAATTAGCTCCGGTTATACATTAGTTAAGATGCAAGAAATCACTTCGGCATTATCGAGAAGTATTTTCTTTGTTATAATCTTGATTAAATTAAGAGATGATTTTAAGTATAAATGGTATGCTATTTTTTCATTAGTTAATATTTTTGCATTCTATTTCTTCTTTACAAGATGGATTGAAAATAGTTCTTTTTCATTGTTTGCTAGTTTTTCAATGATTGGTTTTATCGGAGCATTATTTTTTGGTAGTTGGATTGCAGTTGATCCAACAAGACGATTATTTCCTAAGTTTGTTTTATTGATAACAAGTATAGTACTATTTTTGTTTATGACACCAGGGTATAATACAGTAGCTGAAATAATGGTACGTTTCTTTGGTAATAACCACGAAGAGTATGCTGTTGCATATAATTATTTCATTATATTTAAACAGGTAGTTATCGGTGTTTGGGTCCTTTTCCAAGCAACTCTAGTGCGTCGTATAAATTATCTATAAAAACCGTTATTTTTACGGTTTTTTTTGATATAATATACAATGACACATTTTAATTACAGGGGGAGTTTTCAATGATTAACAGGTCATATATATGGGCAGTTATTATCGCCTTTATAGTTGAGTTAGCAAGTTTTATTTTTTTATACCAGTATATGAGAAGTGGGTATATTAGTTGGTATTGGTTTAATGTTTATTTATTATCTATTAGTGCCATATGTAAATCAGTATTTTTCTTTATTGTGTATAAAGTCCAAAGATTTCAACCACGATTTAAGGTTTTATCAATTGCATCAATATTAACACTTTATATTTATACTTTATATTTTGCATTGATGTTTACTAATGGAAGAACTGAATTTACAACAATGTTAGCTGATATTACGATGATTACTTCGGTAACAACTTTAATAGCTGCTTGGTATATATCAGTAGACCCAAGTGAACTAGGATTTGTTAAATATCCAATAATTGTTGGAGCAGTAATGATGTTTTTGTTTAAAACACCAGCAATTTTGTTTACTGAATTCTTTGTTCAACAGTTTTTTGGCTATTTACATATTGGAGGATTTAATCTAAACTTTTTTATTCTTGTATTCCAATATGTTTGTTTTGGAATTTTAACAGTATTTAACGTAAAAATAGTTAAAGAAATTGATTTTTTATAGCCACTACTTGTAGTGGCGATTTTTTTAATGAAAATAAATCACAATTTTATGAAAATAATTTCATTTTCTAGTATATAAAATCTAAAAAAACTGAAAACACCTTCATGTTTTAAAAAAACGACACTCTTTTCTGTCGCTTTATTAAGGGAAACTGATGATAGTTTGTATGTCTACTAAATCTTTTAGGCAAAATGCACAAAATAATGAAAAGTTTTCATTTTATTTGCGTTTTTAGTTGAAAACATTTTCATTTATGATATAATCAGTATGATGAAAGAAGGTGCTTGTTATGAGTAAAGCAACAATCTATGATGTGGCTGGAGCAGCCAGAGTAAGTTTAGCAACTGTGTCTCGTGCAATTAACAATCCTGAGAAGGTAAAACCTGAAACAAGAGAACGTGTTTTAAGGGTTATTGAAGAGCTTGGTTATAAACCAAATGCATTCGCAAAAGGGTTAGCTAGTAGAAAAAGTACTACAGTAGCAGTTATTGTTCCTGATATGTCTCGTGCATCAATTGCTGAGATGATGAATGGTATTGCTGATATTGCTCGTGTTTATAAATATTCAATTTTACTATATATCTTAGAAAGTGAAGATGCTAGTGAAGAAGATATCTTAAGAGAAGTTATCGCAGCGCAAGTTGATGGAATCTTATATTTGAATGATGAGATTACGCAAGCGCAATATGATTTCCTAAGAACTATTAAAAACACTTATCAAATACCTGTTGTATTAACTAATACTTTCTATCCTGATGATGATGAAGTTCCATCAGTATCAATTGATTATGAACGTGCTGGATATGAAATAACAAAGAAATTAATTGATGAAGGTCGTAAAAATATTTACATGGTCTCAACAGTTAGAAAATATATGGTTAATGATCTAAAAGAAGCTGGATATTTAAGAGCAATCTTTGAAGCTGGTTATGAACCTAAAGTAATGAGAACATCAGGTCGTATCTCAATTAACACAGAACATTTCAATGAGTATTTTAAAGAAAATAAAGTTGATGGTGTTGTTGCAGTACGTGACTCAATTGCAATTTCATTTATGAATGTAGCATTTGAAAATGATGTTAAAATACCTGAAGAAATTGGAGTATGTGGATTCCAAAATACTAAATATGCTCGCCTTGCGAGACCACAATTATCTTGTGTTGACGTTCCAATCTATGATTTAGGGGCAGTTGGTATGAGATTATTAACAAAACTAATGAATAAAGAAACAGTAGCGGAAAGAGTAGTGAAACTTCCACATTCAATAGTATTAAGAAAAACAACTTTATAATAAAGCGAAGACAAAGACGAGAGTATCAAAGTTTTCTAATAGAGACTTAGTGGTTGGTGTAAACTAAGGAGAACTGATATTTATACACTTTGGAGTTCTATGTGAAAAGCATAGACGGTAAACCCGTTATCTTTAATGAGTGCTAGAGAAATCTAGAATCAAGGTGGTACCACGGATATTATAGTTCGTCCTTATTTTTAAGGACGAACTTTTTTTAATAATAGGAGGATAAAACAATGAATTTAATTCAAGAATTAAAATGGAGAGATCTAATATTTGATGTAACAGATCCAGAAATCGAGCAATTTTTAGAAAACAACAAAGTAACATTCTATGTAGGTGCAGACCCAACAGCTGATAGTCTGCATGTTGGACATTTAATTTCATACTTAGTTTCAAAAAGACTTCAAGACAGAGGTCACCATCCAATTTTAGTAATTGGTGGTGGAACTGGTTTAATTGGTGATCCAAGTGGAAGAAATAGCGAACGACAATTACTAACACTAGAAAAATCATTAGAAAATGCAGCAGCTATCACAAAACAAGTAAAAAATATCTTACCAGAAGCAGAAGTCGTAAATAACTACGATTGGATAAGTAAATACGATGTTATTTCATTCTTAAGAGATATTGGTAAAAACTTTAATATTGGATACATGATGGGTAAAGACAGTGTTAAATCACGTCTTGAACAAGGTATCAGTTTTACTGAGTTCTCATACCAAATTATCCAGTCATTAGACTTTATGACACTATACAGAGATAATAACTGTAAAATGCAAATAGGTGGACAAGACCAATGGGGAAATATCACTGCTGGATTAGAATTAATTAGAAAAACACTAGGTTCAGAAGAAAAAGCATATGGTTTCACATGGCCATTACTAACTAAAGCAGATGGTTCTAAGTTTGGTAAATCAGCAGGGGGAGCAGTATGGCTAGATAAAAACAGAACAAGTGTATACGAGTTCTTCCAATACTGGATTAATACACCAGATAAAGATGCGGTTAGCTTCTTGAAAAAATTCACATTTAAATCAGTTGAAGAAACAAAAGCGATTATCGAAGAGTTTGAAAAAGCACCACATCAAAGACTAGCGCAACATAAGATTGCTGAAGAACTTACAGTCCTAGTTCACGGAAGAGAAGCATACGAAAGTGCAGTACGTATTTCAAAAGCATTATTCAGTGGAGATATCAAAAGTTTAAACGTAAATGAAATCAAAGACGGATTTAAAGATGTTCCTTCAATCGCTATAACGGAAGATAAAAACATCGTTGATTTACTAATTGAAGCTGGTTTAGCTTCAAGTAAACGTGAATCACGTGAGTTTGTTAAAAATAATGCAGTAAGCATTAATGGTGACAAAGTTAAAGACATAGATTTTGTTGTTACAAAGGAAGACGCTATTGAAAACCAATTTACTGTTTTAAAAAGAGGTAAAAAGAAATACGCATTAGTAAGACATTAATCATAAACCACCTTCAACTAACGTCTAGTTAAGGTGGTTTTCTTATAAAAATAGAATTATTATATAGTTAAATCTAATTATGTTATGATATATGTAACAAAATAATAGGACATAAGGAAAAGAGGAAAAGTTCATGATTAAACTAACACAGAAAAACGGGAAAAAAGTACTTATTAATCCAACTTTTATATCACATATCCAAGAGATAAAAGAGGATAAAACTGAAGTTTATTTTGCAGCAGCTAGCTCAATGGCTGATATGGGAGTAACTGTTATTGAATCAATTGATGATATTTTATTTAAAATAGAAAATAATATGTAACAATAATACAAAGAAAAGGAACAATAGTTCCTTTTTTATATGTATTATAGAACGTATTATATATATAGGTTGTTTAAATACTAGAAGAAGGAGGGGTTATATGAAATCAGAGTTTGACGGGGGTCTACTACAATTAATTGGCTGGTATTTGTTAGGTGTTTTAATCACTACAGTTACATTAGGAATTTGTTTTCCATGGGCGATAGTTAATATCTATAACTGGGAAATAAAACATACTACAATTAATGGTAAAAGATTAACTTTTGATGGTACAGCAGTCCAATTATTTGGATTATGGATTAAATGGTTGTTACTAATCATTATCACACTTGGTATCTATTCATTTTGGGTGAGAATCTCACTAAAAAAATGGCAAGTATCTCATACTCATTTTGCATAAGGTATTCATAAAATTAAAAAAAGGAAAGTTTAATACTTTCCTTTTTTTGTATCTATAATACAACTCAAATCAATCTCAATAAGCTACTGACCGCTTTTTCCATAGTTCTTTAAAACACGTGCTGATGGATCATCAACATCACAGTTTTTCCATTCTTTATTAGGCATCCAATAAGAAGGTATGAGATTTGAATGGTTTGGATAGTGCTTTTCAAATATTTCACGATAAAGAAGAGATTCTTTTGAAAATGGTTTAGTTTTATATTGTTGAATATTTTCCCTAAATATTTCATCACTATAATATGATTCAGCATATTCTTTAAGGTAATCAACTAAACTATGACCAACCGCATCACTGAATGCAGCTTTATCGCGATATAGGATTTCCTCGGGAAGATAATCATTTTTAAAGGCTTCACGGAGTAAATATTTACCCATGTTATATGTGTTCATTTTTTTAGAGGGTGAAATTCTTAAAACGTAATCAACAAAATCTAAATCACCAAAAGGAACTCTTGCTTCTAGAGAGTTACAAGCTAATGCACGATCAGCTCGTAATACATCATACATATATAGTTCTTTGACACGTTTTATGCTTTCTTGTTGGAAACTTTCCGCGTTAGGAGCAAAATCTGTATATTTGTATCCAAATAATTCATCACTTACTTCCCCAGTAAGAAGTACTTTTATATCTGTGTTTTGATGAATGTATTTAGCTATTAAGTACATTCCAATTCCCGCTCTTATTGTTGTGATATCATATGTCTCAAAGGCGATTATAACTTCTTCTAGACAAGAAATTATATCATCCTTATCAATCTTTACTTCTGTATGATCTGCTCCTAAATAGTCAGCGACTACCTGAGCATATTTAAGATCAATTGGATCGTCTTTCATTCCAATTGAGAATGTTTGTAGTTTTTGATTTAAATGTTTACTTGCAATACTACAAACTAAACTTGAATCTAAACCACCACTTAAGAGAAAACCAATCGGTGCGTCACTATCAAGTCTTTTTGTTACACCTTCATATAAGCGGTCATGGATTTCTTTAGTAATGATATCAAGATTGTGATCATGATATTTAGTAATGTCATATAACGAAGTATATTGGATAAATTCCCCATCAATATAGTAGTGTCCTGGAGGGAAGGGAAGTACTTGTTTTACGATTGGTAAAATTCCTTTTACTTCGGAAGCGAAGAGAATTTTATTTGTCTCTTTATCATAACCATAGAATAATGGTCTTATCCCGATTGGGTCTCTACCTGCAATTAGTTGTTTTGTCTTTTCATCATAAATAACAATCGCAAATTCAGCGTCAAGCATTGCGAACATTTCAACTGAAAATAAATCAAATAATGGTAGTAATACTTCACAATCACTTGTGCTTGTGAAGTGATGTTTAGATAAATGTTTTTGTATAAGAGACTTGTAATTGTATATCTCACCATTACAAACACCAGTAAACTCGTTAAACTGGAATGGTTGCATTCCTGTTTCTTCTAGTCCCATTATCGCTAGTCTGTTGAATATGAAGTAACTAGAATCAACTGTTGATCTTTGTTCTTGATCAGGTCCTCTTTTGATAAAAGGTTGGACATGACTTTTAATACGTTTTGTTACTTGTTCTGCTGCAATAATACCGCACATATTATTCATCCTTTCTATTAAAAAAACAGTCTTCATTCCCATATTTAGGGACGAATGACTGTATATCCGCGGTACCACCCAGTTTGTCTTTACAAGACCACTTTATATTCTCAAACAAGAATTGTAGCTAGATAACGGACTACATCCGGCTGAGTCTACTATTATTTCGATCAGCAACTCCAAGGTGTTTTTCTAATTTATCTTATAATCTAGCTCACACCATCCTAGAATCGCTTTATACAGTTTTAAATTATACTTTTCCTTTTCAAAGTCTTTAAGTGTATTGAGAGTATTTTAGTACATTTTAGGATAATTGTAAATACTCTTGGATAGTGAAACTGTTTTCAATGTTTGAATAATTGATTTAAAACAGTCCTTTCTATTTGACACATTTATCCATTAATACAATATGGTAATGGCTCCTATATGAACTATGTGAGTGGCAAATCTAATGATATAATTAAATAAAAAAGGATGTCAAAATTTATTTTTGGCAAAGGAGGAAGAGATGAAAAAGATATTTATTTTATTATTATTGGCTATGTTTATACCTGTTATGAATATAGGAGGATTTGAAGATGTTGTAGGGTTACCGGAGGGTCCTTTATTTCCAGAAGTTCCAGAAAATCCTGATATTACTTCAGAAACGAATAATGGTGATGTACCACCGGTTGTCAAAGTTTCAGAAGGTTCATTAAGTGAGTATGTTTATTGGGATTCTACAATGGTTGAGTATAACTGTTATGGATTTGCAATTGGTGTAAAGGATAAAGTTGATCCTGGTTATAAATCAGGGAACATGTCGATTGATTATCTAGATAACCGCAATAATCTTGCATTTGTAACTTCTGATTTAATAAGCTTAGGATACACTAATGTTAGAGAAGTAAATTCAACTTACCGACCAGTTAACTCAAAAGAATTTTTGATTGCCTTTAGAACAGGTGAGTTTGTTAGAGACCCTGATGAAACAGATTATACTATCCCAAACGGGAGATCAGATTATCATTTTATGAAGTATGATCAAGTTGAGGATAGATGGTTACATAAACCTGGAGGTTCAGCTATTATCAAGTTAAAGGATAATAGAGATATTACTTCACCTTGGCCATTTGAGTATTATAAACCTGAACCAGGTACTGATTATGTGGGATGGTTTAAACATGAACATGATGGAACTTATAATACTGAGTTGATTTTTGTTGCATATGAAGCATATGATATTTTTGGTACAGATGAGATCTTAAACTTACCAACACAAAGCGTAATCTCAGGAAACTTGAATATTAGTCAAAATACAAGTAACTATGCATATGCAATTGAGGAAATAGGAAACAAACTCCCAGGGTATACAATTAATCCTTGGCAACCAAGTTATGGACTTAATGGATTGAAGAGTAGAGTTATTATTGATTTGGTTGATTTAGGGTATGATAATATCAGAGAAGTTAATTCAAGATATCGTCCAATCGCATCAAATGAGAAGTTAATTGCTTTTAGAATTGGTAGTTTCCACGAGTATGATATTGTTCATGGTACATATAACACCATTGAAAGAACTCATTTTATGAGATATGATTATTTAGCACGAAACTGGTATCATACAACAGACGGAATTTATGAGACTAAACTAATTAGTTCAACATATATAACAAGAAACTGGCTACATGAGTATTATCATGATGATGTAGATCCTAGAAATGATACCTGGAGAATGTTTACTACAGGAACATATGATGGACAAATAATTTATATTGCTTATGAAGAAAGTGGACCTGGATCAGTCATGTTCTAACATTTGAGGTTTATTATATTAGTATATAAAAAACGCATACTAAACTACAGTATGCGTTTTTAATGATATATGGTATTATTGATACTGAAAGTCGACCACATGTGAAGCTATATTGACGTCTTGTGAGTGATATGTCGACAGGGTATTAAAAGTGTAATAGAATACTATAGAAGGTGGTGGATGTCTTGAAGATTAAAATTATTTGCGTACAAGAAAACTATAGTCAGTACAAAAAGATGCTTGAGAAGTCTGGTTTTGAAGTTTCAACTAATGCTGATTTAGTCTTTAAAGAAGAAAACTACTCTCAAGATACCTTTATAGGAGAATTAGAAGGAGAGTATGAGATCATTCACTACTCAAAAATTATCTTTGTTGAAAGTTTTGGACATAATATTGTGTTACATACTAAGACTTCTTCATTCAATATTAGAGAGAAGTTATACCAAGTAGAAGGGTTGTTACAAGATAAAGGATTTCTACGTATTAATAAATCTACTATTGTATCCAAAGCAGGTATTAAAAAGATCAAACCAAGTATCAATGGAAGGTTTGATTTAATTCTTAAAACAAACCACACTGTTTATGTGTCAAAAAACTATAATAAACAGTTTAAAGAGTTTATCGGATTCTAGGAGGGAATACTATGTTAGTTGTCTTACCATTTGCATTAATTATATTATTATTACTCGTCGTTTTATTTGTTTTATATAGATTAATCTATTCTTATCAAATAAATAAAGCATTGCAAACAGGAAAACAAGTAAGAACGATTACTCCAGCCACAATGATATTAGCTGTAGTAATCGCAATATTACTATTTATGAATATCTTCCAGTTTAAATACATCCAAGAGGTGTGGAGTGATTTAGGAAGAACGAGAAATGAAATTACAGCTTTAAACAACGAAATGACGAGTAAGTTATCAGAACTCTCAAAACAACTTACTAATCAAACTTTAAATACATATGATGTTTCTCTTGAATATAATGGGATTCAAGAAGAAAAAGTTGTCTTTGATCTAGACTTTAAAATTAAATCAGTAGAGACAGGAAGTACCATCACTATTTTAGTTGAAGATGGAGATGGAGAAATTGAAGAGTACACTGTTATAAATAATAGTATCGTTTACTCTACATCTATATTACTACCATTTGATGGTAGTTATAAACTTTATTTAAAATCTGTCAGTCAAGCTTCTACATATATTGAGTTGTTCAAAGAAATAAATCCACAAGAAGTCCTAGTAGCTAGATTTGAAGTATATGATTTTGATATTCAATATCACAATGACTATATGAAAATTGATATTTATAATGCGATTGCTACACTTAAAAACAAACTACAAGGTTTAGAAGTTGATTATATTAGAGTCCATTACTTCGCATATGATAATGACGAATCAAGTAGTATGGATGAGACAATAATAGTATCTGATTTCATAATAGAAAAAGGAGAGGAGTATTCAACAGATTACAATTACCTTCAAACTCTTATCAAACTAGAACATAACCTTAAACAAGACTACGATGTAACAGTATCTTTAACCATAATTGATAAGGACGGAAATTACTATTATTTTAGCCCTACAGCTGAATATACTAGTAAAGATTTAACTAAATAACAAGAAGCCTCTTTTGAGGTTTTTTTTTATTAGGAACAATAGTTCCTCTTTTTTACTATTTTAAAGTGATATAATGAAATTTAGAAAATAAAGAGAAAAGCTAACTATTGATATATCAAATAATGACTACGTTAGTGGGTAAAATTGAGGTATTTACTATATCATATAGAATAAGGAAATGCTTACAGAGTAAGATATATTGAACTGTATCATATATAGAAAAAGACTGATTAAGGAAAACATAATCAGTCTTTTATATTTCTTTGATTTAGATATACATTGAGAAACTTAGGTTGATAAATAAGTGAACAATGGTAGGTGCTAGTATATTGTTGTATTTGTAGTATAGGGCAGTGCATAAGAAATGATAAAGGAATGTTGTTATTAGGTGAGAGTAATTATGTGATAGATACTCTAACAAACTATAATCTGTTTGAAGAATTTGAAATGGTATATGAAATAGAGAAAAGAATATTCCTGTTAGGATTACTGCTAAAAACTTATTTTTGAAGTATCCGACAAATCGTGTTTGGATAAAACCCCGAAAAATTAGTTCTTCAATAAGACCAATTTCAATTGTATAGTACACTATTCCGAAAGAAAGGTAATTCATACCTCTAAAAGTTGTTCCATTGATTTGTGATAAGATTAAGGATATGATTAGGAAAAATATTCCAACGCCTATCCCTAATAGAATAGATTCCTTATAGTTCTTTTTTGTAACTCCGATGCTTCTTAATTGTCTTTTTGTTATTACTAGTAATCCGATTACCATAGCGTATTCTATAAATGATAATGTCCTAAATGAGTATGTGAAAATCTTTATAATCGGAAATGAATCATAATACAAACCAAATAAGTATAAAAGCAGTAGTACTGCTATGTAAAAAGCAATTGCTAAAATAACCTCGAATCTAGAAAAATTATCTTTTTGTGATATTAAGTTCTTAATCATATATATTCCCCTTCTAATGTTTATAATTTAATGGTATTTTATATCTACTATGAAATATTATACCCGTCTAAGTGTTTAGTCAAGAGCTTTAAAAATGATGAACATAATTTATTGATTTGTTTATATGAGGGATTTTGGTATAATTAAATTAGAATACATTACAAATAGGACAGCTATGTCCTATTTTTTATTTTAAGGAGGGTTTTAGAATGAGTAATAAAGAAAGTAAGAAGAAAAGAGGAAACTTTGATATTAAGGAGTTATCTTCGATTCCAACATTTCGTTTTCCATCGTTGAATCATCAAAAGAATAAGTTAGCTTTTTACTGGAATAAGACTGGTCGTTTTGAACTATATATTATGGATTTAGTGACTATGCTGATTAGTCAAATTACTGATGGACAACTACCTAAAGGATTAAGAGCGGGGTATTTATGGAGTAGAGACGATAAAACTATTTATTTCACTAAGGATAAAGATGGTGATGAACAACACAATATTTATAGTATTGATATTGATAGTAAAGAGACCAAACAATTAACCAATACACCTGATGCCCAGGAATATCCTAGTGATACTTCACCTGATGGTAAATGGTTATTATTTAGTGCTAACAGAAATAAAGGCCAAATGAATCTTTATCGGTTACATTTAGAATCAGGTGAAGTAAAACAAATTACATCACATAAAAATCCAGCATATGGAGGTATTTACTCGAAAGATGGTTCATGGATTGCATATACCACAAACGAAGAAAAAAATCTTATCAATGCGGATATTTATAAAGTTAAACCAGATGGGTCTGAAGGCAAAAGAATTGTACAGCTTAAAGTAGGATCAAAAGAGAGTCTTGCTGACTGGTCTCTTGACGGTTCATTTATTGCTTTTACAACTGATGTTAACGGTAATAACCAAGTTGCAATGTATAATTTTGTTACTAAGAAAGTAACATATTTTGGTGATGGTACTGCTTCAGAATCAGCTACTAGAGTAATTGGAAACAAACAAATACTAGTTAATTCAAACCATAATGCATCTATTTCACCTGTTGTTTATGATATAGATACAAAAGGAAAAACTGTCCTTAAGTTTCCACCAGGACTAACATTTGGATCAGAACTAATTAATGATCATGAAGTAGTCATGACGATTAATCGCCCTTTGTCACCTTCAACACTAATAAGATATAATCTAAAAACTCAAGAAAGTACTACCTTACTAGAAACAGATATGGGTCCAGTTGATAGTTCGTTATTTGTTGACGCTGAATATATCACATATCCGTCAACGGATGATTCTAATATTCCGGCAATAATATATAAACCTCGTGACTATAATCCAAATAAATTGTATCCAGCAATAATGATGCCGCACGGTGGACCAACAGCTCAATACTTCTTAAGCTTTATACCAAATGTTCAGTATTTAACTGATCTTGGTTATATTGTTATGCTACCTAATGTCAGAGGATCATCAGGATATGGTTCAGTATTCCGCGATGCATGTATTAAGGACTGGGGAGGAAAAGACCATGATGATTGGATTGCAGGGAGAGAATGGTTAATTGAAGAAGCCTCAGTTAATCCAAATAAAGTAATCATTTATGGAGGTTCATATGGAGGATATGCAACACTATGGTGTATGGGGAAATCTCCTGACCTATGGGCTGCAGGAGTAGCATGGGTACCTGTTACTGATTTACTAGCTCTTTATGATGTAAGTATGGAACATTTTAAATTTATCCTCCGACAACAAATGGGTGATCCAGTTAAAGAGAAAGAACTATGGATAGATAAATCTCCAATTACTCATATTGAAAACATGAAATCACCATTATTACTTGTACATGGTAAAAATGATCCTCGTTGTCCTGTATCACAATCAAGAAGTGTCGTTGAAAAACTTAAAAAACACGGATTCAAAGAAGGAAAAGATTTTGAATATGTGGAGTATGATGAAGGACATGGTTCTTCAGGTGATATGTCAGGGAATATTCGTTCATTAATTCTATTAGATGATTTTCTATATCGCAGGATTGAATCTAAATAATATCTTAAAAACAAAAAAGACATATTGAGTTTCAATATGTCTTATTTATCCAATACGTTCAAGAAAACTCCCTCTTCAAGGATATTGATAATGTCGTAAGTGGGGGATGAATTGAACAAGGTGTTCTGTGAACTAAGAGTAGTCTTGGTTCACTTTTTTGACGATTTTTTCACTACGATTACATTGAAAAAAGGTGAAAAAAATGGTATAATTTTAATATAAGTATTAGTTAAATAAAGGGCGTGATTAAATGGAATTAGATAATAATAATCATTCAGTGTTCAAATTATTTTATCACTTGATACTCGTAACAAAGTATAGGAGAAAAGTGATAGATGATGAGATTTTGGAGTATATGATTGATAGGTTTAAAGATATCGCTCCAAAATACAACATTCAACTAGAAACAATGAATCATGATGATGATCACATACACATATTGTTTCGAGCACATCCAAATAGTGATTTATCAAAATTTGTGAATGTATACAAGAGCTCAACTTCGAGAACGATTAAGATTAAGTTTTCTAGAGTGAGAGAACAGTTATGGAAATCAATGTTTTGGACAAAGAGTTATTGCTTGATCACAACTGGTGGAGTCACAACTGATGTGATAGAGAAGTATATTGAAACACAAGGGACAAAGTAAGTATAGGAGGTGATTTATGTGAAATTGAATAGAGGATACAAAGTAAGAATATATCCAACCTTAGAGCAAGAAGAGTTATTCAATAAAACGTTTGGGTGTGTTCGTTTGATTTGGAATTATTCATTGATGGAAAAAGAACAAATCTATGAGTTATACAAAAAATATCCAGACTTACTAAAATCACATAAATACCTAACTCCAGCACAATGGAAGATTATGTTTCCATTTTTACGTGAAGTAGATTCACAGTCATTAGCAACAACACAACAAGAACTAAATCAATCGTTTAAGAATTTCTATAAAGGATCACATCAATATCCACGATATAAAAGTAAGAAGAATAACAGAGTGAGTTATACAACTCACACAACCAACAACAACATCAGAATCGAAAACAATATGATAAAACTACCTAAAGTTGGATGGGTGAAGTTAAGAAAACAAAGAAAAAAAATTCCAAAAAAAGCAATCATCAAAGCAGCAACAATCAGAAGAAACTCTTCAGGCAAGTACTATGTTTCATTAAGACTTGAATATGAAATAGAAGTAAAACGAATAGAGAAGGATTCTTTGAAATCAATAGGACTAGATTTTTCATTAAACAGTTTCTATATAGATAGTGAGGGTAAGAGAGCCAATTACCCAATGTATCTACATAAGGCAATAGAAAAGCTAGGAAAATTACAACGAGGGTTATCTAATAAAGTCAAAGGAAGTAATCATTATTTAAAACAGAAACTAAAAATTACTAAACTACATGAGAAAATTACTTGTCAAAGAAATGATTTTCTTCATAAAAAAAGTAGCTATTTAGTCAATAACTATGACATCATAACAACAGAAACTCTTGATTTAGAAACAATGCTTCAAAAGAAGTATTTTAGTAAGAAAATCATAGACATCAGTTACAACAGATTTCTTTCCTACTTGAAGTATAAGTGTGAAGAAAGAGGTACAGTATTTCATCAAGTTGATAAGTATTATCCATCAAGTAAAATCT